>OKFC01000082.1_pt1 | contig 55406 bp, 49 predicted proteins | sample 1611471 | NCBI WGS metagenome assembly OKFC01 (sample SAMN04436747, study PRJEB24849) | human gut metagenome | biome: human gut; feature: NICU; material: stool | host: Homo sapiens | place: USA: Saint Louis, MO | collected 2011-01-06 | reverse complement strand
GCATCGCAGAGTTCCTCGGTACCGGGTTGTTGATCTTTTTCGGCGTTGGGTGCGTGGCTGCGCTCAAGGTCGCGGGAGCCAGCTTCGGACAATGGGAAATCAGCATCATCTGGGGTCTGGGCGTCGCCATGGCGATCTACCTGACCGCCGGGGTCTCCGGTGCGCACCTTAACCCAGCGGTGACTATCGCGCTGTGGCTGTTCGCCTGCTTCGAAGGCCGCAAAGTGGTTCCTTTTATTATTTCGCAATTCGCTGGCGCCTTTTGCGCTGCGGCATTAGTTTACGGGCTTTACTACAATCTTTTCCTCGATTATGAAACCACCCACCATATGATTCGCGGCAGCGTGGAAAGCCTCGATCTGGCCGGCATTTTCTCCACTTACCCGAACCCGCACATCAATTTTGTGCAGGCCTTCGCGGTAGAGATGGTGATTACCGCTATCCTGATGGGCGTCATCCTGGCGCTGACCGACGATGGCAACGGCATACCGCGCGGCCCGCTGGCCCCTCTGCTGATTGGCCTGCTGATTGCGGTGATTGGCGCCTCCATGGGACCGCTGACCGGCTTCGCCATGAACCCGGCGCGTGACATCGGCCCGAAAGCCTTCGCCTGGCTGGCGGGGTGGGGTGACGTCGCCTTCACCGGCGGCAAAGATATTCCTTATTTCCTGGTGCCGCTGTGCGCACCGGTGGTCGGCGCGGCGCTGGGCGCATTCAGCTATCGTAAGCTGATTGGCCGTCACCTGCCTTGCGACACCTGCGTGGAGGAAGAGCAACAGAGCCCCTCCTCTTCCACCGCTCAACATAAAGCTTCGCTGTAATCTGACTACGGGACACCGACTATGACCGACAAAAAATATATCGTTGCGCTTGACCAGGGCACTACCAGCTCCCGGGCCGTTGTGATGGATCATGATGCCAATATCGTCAGCGTCTCCCAGCGAGAATTTGAACAAATTTATCCTAAGCCAGGCTGGGTCGAACACGACCCGATGGAAATCTGGGCTTCCCAAAGCTCGACGCTGGTCGAAGCGCTGGCCAAAGCGGATATCAACTCCGATCAGATCGCGGCCATCGGCATCACCAATCAGCGTGAGACCGTGGTGGTGTGGGAGCGAGAGACCGGTAAACCCATCTACAACGCTATCGTCTGGCAGTGCCGCCGTACCGCGGAGATCTGCGAGCAGCTCAAGCGTGACGGGATGGAAGAGTATATCCGCAAGGCCACAGGCCTGGTGGTGGACCCGTACTTCTCCGGCACCAAGGTGAAATGGATCCTCGACCATGTCGAAGGTTCCCGTGAGCGTGCGAAGCGCGGCGAACTGCTGTTCGGCACCGTTGACACCTGGCTTATCTGGAAGATGACCCAGGGCCGCGTGCACGTCACCGACTACACCAACGCCTCGCGTACCATGCTGTTCAACATCCACGACCTCGACTGGGACGACAAGATGCTAGACGCGCTGGACATTCCGCGCGCCATGCTGCCGGAAGTGCGCAAGTCTTCCGAAGTGTACGGCCAGACCAACATCGGTGGTAAAGGCGGGACCCGTATTCCTATCGCCGGGATCGCCGGTGACCAGCAGGCGGCCCTGTTCGGCCAGCTGTGCGTCAAAGAAGGGATGGCGAAAAACACCTACGGCACCGGCTGCTTTATGCTGATGAATACCGGCGAAAAAGCGGTCACCTCCACCCACGGTCTGCTGACCACCATCGCCTGCGGCCCGCGCGGCGAGGTGAACTACGCTCTGGAAGGGGCGGTGTTTATGGCCGGCGCGTCTATTCAGTGGCTGCGCGACGAGATGAAGCTCATCAGCGATGCCTTCGACTCCGAGTACTTCGCCACCAAAGTGAAGGATACCAACGGCGTATACGTGGTACCCGCGTTCACCGGTCTTGGCGCACCGTACTGGGACCCGTATGCCCGCGGCGCGATTTTCGGCCTCACCCGCGGCGTGAACTCCAACCACATTATCCGTGCGACGCTGGAGTCCATCGCCTTTCAGACCCGCGACGTGCTGGAAGCGATGCAGGCTGACTCCGGCATTCGTCTGCACGCCCTGCGCGTAGACGGCGGCGCGGTGGCTAACAACTTCCTGATGCAGTTCCAGTCCGATATCCTCGGCACCCGTGTCGAGCGTCCGGAAGTACGCGAAGTGACGGCGCTGGGCGCGGCCTATCTGGCCGGTCTGGCGGTCGGTTTCTGGCAGAATCTGGATGAACTGCAGGAGAAAGCGGTGATTGAGCGCGAATTCCGCCCGGGGATTGAAACTACTGAGCGTAACTATCGTTACAGCGGCTGGAAGAAAGCGGTGAAACGCGCGTTAGCGTGGGAAGAGCACGACGAAGCGTAAGATTGTGAAGTTATTCCCGGCTTGCGGCGTAAACGCCTGAGCCGGGCTACAAAACCCCAAACAGCACGATCTTGTAGCCCGGACAGGTGCGCAGCACCGCTTCCGGGTTTTTTATCAACCAAACATCGGCAGCAGCAGGTACAGCTTAATCACCAGCGCGTTGACGATATCGATAAAGAACGCCCCCACCATCGGCACGACCAGGAAGGCCATATGCGATGGCCCGAAACGGTCGGTAATCGCCTGCATATTGGCGATCGCCGTCGGCGTTGCCCCCAGGCCAAATCCGCAATGCCCGGCTGCCAGCACCGCGGCATCGTAGTTTTTGCCCATCATCCGATAAGTGACGAACACCGCATACAGCGCCATCGCCAGCGCCTGCACCGCCAGGATAATAATCATCGGCAGCGCCAGCGAGGCCAACTCCCACAGCTTGAGGCTCATCAGCGCCATGGCGAGGAACAGCGACAGGCTGACGTTGCCCAACACCGATACCGCGCGATCGAACACCCGATACAACCCCGCCAGCGCCAGGCTGTTGCTGAGGATCACGCCGATAAACAGCACGCAGACGAAGGTCGGCAGCTCGAAGACGCTCCCCGCCAGCAGTTGCGCAACCACCTTGCCCAGCGTCAGACAGATGGCGATCAGGGCGATACTTTCGATCAGCACCAGCGAGGTGATCACCCGCCCCACGTCCGGCTTTTCAAAGGCGGTTGGCGCCACCTGATCGTCCGGTGTCCCGTCCGGTGAGGAAGAGTGCTTCACCAGATAACGCGCCACCGGGCCGCCGATCAGGCCGCCCAGCACCAGGCCGAAAGTCGCGCAGGCCATCGCCACCTCGGTGGCGTTGGCAAAACCGTAGCGCTCAACGAACAGCTTACTCCACGCCGCCCCGGTGCCGTGGCCGCCGGATAAGGTAATCGACCCGGCCAGCAGACCCATTAGCGGATCCAGCCCCAGCAGCGTCGCCATGCCGATACCGAGGGCGTTCTGCAGCAGCAGCAGGCCAACCACCACGATCAGGAAAGTGCCCAGCACCTTGCCGCCGGCCCGCAGGCTGGCGAGGTTGGCGTTAAGACCGATGGTGGCGAAGAACGCCAGCATCAGCGGATCTTTCAGACTCATATCGAAATCAATTTCGATATCCATGCTTTTTTTCAGCGCCAGCAGCGCCAGCGCCACCAGCAGACCGCCGGCAACGGGTTCAGGAATAGTGTATTTCTTAAGGAAGGGAACGGTTTGTACGAGTTTTCTGCCGAGTAACAGCACGAGCGTTGCGGCAACGAGCGTCGATAAGGTATCGAGATGAAACATAAAAAGCTCCTTATGGGCGCATGATCCATTCACACGCGACGATATTCCTGGTGTCTTTAGCTTCTCATCATGAGGAGTCAGAGGGGGATTTTACGCAGAACGGCGGAAAAATTGACAGAAAAAGATATTTTGTATCATGAATGATGCGATTTAGCATACAAAATGTTAATTATCTCGTTGCGCATATTCACGGTATAAATTTTTATGAGCAAACGCTGGCAAACGTTTGCTTTTGGTCTACAGTCCGATAAAATTCCCGCTTTGCCACCTTGGGATTGCTTGTGATGTCCGTTAACACCGCAGAGTCAGAAAATGCGCAACCGGTTGCGCATAAACCAGCCAGCGAATTAATCTACCGCCTCGAAGATCGCCCGCCGCTACCGCAAACCCTGTTCGCCGCCTTCCAGCACCTGCTGGCGATGTTTGTCGCGGTGATCACCCCGGCGCTGTTAATCTGCCAGGCTCTCGGTCTCCCGGCGCAAGATACCCAACATATCATCAGCATGTCGCTGTTCGCCTCCGGCGTCGCCTCTATTATTCAGATCAAAGCCTGGGGCCCGGTCGGCTCCGGACTGCTCTCCATCCAGGGCACCAGCTTCAACTTTGTCGCCCCGCTGATCATGGGCGGTACCGCCTTGAAAACCGGCGGCGCCGACGTCCCCACCATGATGGCCGCCCTCTTCGGCACCCTGATGCTGGCCAGCTGCACCGAAATGGTCCTCTCCCGGATCCTGCACCTGGCGCGCCGTATCATTACCCCGCTGGTTTCCGGCGTGGTGGTGATGATTATCGGCCTGTCGCTGATTCAGGTCGGACTGACCTCCATCGGCGGCGGCTACGCGGCGATGGCCGACCACACCTTTGGTGCGCCGAAAAATCTGCTGCTGGCGGGTATCGTGCTGGCGCTGATTATTATCCTCAACCGCCAGCGCAACCCGTACCTGCGCATCGCCTCGCTAGTGATTGCCATGGCTGCCGGTTATCTGGCGGCGTGGTTCCTCGACATGCTGCCAGTCAACACCGCCCCGACCAACAGCAGCCTCATCACCGTCCCGACGCCGCTCTATTATGGCCTCGGCATCGACTGGAGTCTGCTGCTGCCCCTGATGCTGGTGTTTATGATCACCTCCCTGGAAACCATCGGCGATATCACCGCCACCTCCGACGTCTCCGAACAGCCGGTCTCGGGTCCGCTGTATATGAAGCGCCTGAAAGGCGGCGTGCTGGCTAACGGCCTGAACTCCTTCGTTTCCGCGGTCTTCAACACCTTCCCGAACTCCTGCTTCGGCCAGAACAACGGCGTGATCCAGCTGACCGGGGTCGCCAGCCGCTACGTCGGCTTTGTGGTTGCCCTGATGCTGATCGTCCTCGGCCTGTTCCCGGCGGTGAGCGGCTTTGTCCAGCATATCCCTGAGCCAGTGCTCGGCGGCGCCACGCTGGTGATGTTCGGCACCATCGCCGCGTCCGGCGTGCGCATCGTCTCCCGTGAACCGCTGAACCGTCGGGCAATCCTGATTATCGCTCTGTCGCTGGCGGTAGGCCTCGGCGTGTCGCAGCAGCCGCTGATCCTGCAGTTCGCCCCGGACTGGCTGAAAAACCTGCTTTCCTCCGGGATTGCCGCCGGCGGTATCACGGCGATTGTTCTGAATTTAATTTTCCCGCCAGAAAAGGCGTGATCTCATGCGTTCCCGGTCACGCAACGGCCGGGACGTCCTCCAACCACCAGCCCCATCACGGAAATAAACCACGCCTGCCTTGAGAAGTGCGCCTAAATCGGGCATAACACGGTGATGTGCATCTCACAGAATGGAAGACCATGAAATTTCTTGGAAAGCTGATTCTCTGGCTGCTAGTCGCTCTGCTGCTCGTCATTATTGGCGCGTGGTTCCTGCTGCAAACCCACTGGGGCGCCCGCCAGGCCAGCGCCTGGCTCAGCAATGGCACCGGCTGGCAGGTCTCCTTCGATGAGATGGAGCACGATTTCTCCTCCCCCCTTCATGTGCAGTTGCGAAACGTCACCTTTGGTCGGGAAGGCAAGCCTGCCACTTTGGTGGCAAAAACGGTCGACATTGGCTTCAGCACCCGCCAGTTTAGCGATCCGCTGCATGCGGATGAGATAGTCCTTAACGACGGCACTCTGAATCTGTCACCCCACTCTGCAGACCTACCGTTCGCTGCCGACCGGCTGATGTTGCGCAATATGGCTTTCAACAGCCCGGAAACCGGCTGGGCGCTCAGCGCGCAGCGCGTCACCGGCGGCGTCAGCCCATGGACGCCGGAGGCGGGCAATGTGCTGGGGAAAACGGCGCAGATCCAGATGAGCGCGGGCTCGATGACGCTCAATGGCGTCGAAGCCAGCAACGTTCTGATTCAGGGTAAGATTGATCAGGGCGAGGTCACCCTCTCCACCCTCGGCGCCGATGTCGCCCGCGGCACCTTAACCGGCAATGCCAAACGCAGCGCCGATGGCAGCTGGCGGGTGGATAACCTCCAGCTCAACGAGATTCGACTGCAGAGCCCCGCCTCGCTGGCCGAGTTTTTCGCGCCGTTAACCACGGTCCCCTCTCTGCAGATTGGCCGCCTGGACATCACCGACGCCCGCCTGCAGGGACCGGACTGGGCGGTAACCGACCTCGACCTGAGCCTGCGCAACCTGACCCTTAGCCACGGCGGCTGGCAGAGCGAGGACGGCACGCTGTCGATGAACGCCAGCGAATTTATCTACGGTTCGCTGCACTTCTTCGACCCGATCCTCAATGCTGAATTCTCTCCCCAGGGCATTGCGCTGCGCCAGTTCACTTCGCGCTGGGAGGGCGGCATGGTGCGCACCTCCGGCAACTGGCTGCGCGCCGGGAACGCCCTGGTGCTCGACGACACCGCCTTCGCCGGACTGGAGTACACGCTGCCGGCGAACTGGAAACAGCTGTGGATGACGCCGCTGCCAGCCTGGCTGCAAAGCCTGACGCTGAAAAAATTCAGCGCCAGCCGCAATCTGATCATCGATGTGGACCCTGCTTTCCCGTGGCAAATTACCGCCCTCGATGGCTATGGCGGCGAGTTACAGCTGGTGAAAAACGGCAGCTGGGGAGTATGGAACGGCAGCGCGACGCTGAACGCCGCGGCGGCGACTTTCAACCGGATCGACGTGCGCCGCCCATCACTCAAACTGAACGCCACAGCCTCGACGGTCAATATCACTGAGCTTAGCGCCTTCACCGAGCGCGGCATTTTGCAGGCCACCGCCGCGGTATCCCAGCTGCCGCAGCGCCAGGTCAATCTGAGCTTCAGCGGCCGCGGCGTGCCGCTGAATATTCTGCAGGCCTGGGGCTGGCCGTCGCTACCTATAAGCGGGGATGGCAATCTCCAGCTGACCGCCAGCGGCAGCGTGCAGGCCGATGCCCCGCTCAAACCGACGATCAACGGGCAGCTCAGCGCCGTAAATATGGAGAAACAGCAGGTGGCGCAAATCATGCGCAACGGCGAGGTCAGCCCCGCCCCCGCCGCGCCAGCGCCCGCTCCCGTCACCCCATAGCGATGCCCATTCCCTCTCCTCTATGGGGAGAGGGATTGCTTCCCGGCAAAACTCCACTCTGACTACTCTCTCCCTTTCAGGGAGAGAGTTGGGGTGCGAGTCCTGAAACCTGTGCGCAATACGCGGCTATCTGTACCTATTTAGCGCAACAGGTTCCTTTCAAATATCAGAGTTGCTATAACCAAATCACTGGAAGTCGATAAAAAACCGCTCCCTGTACCTACAAAAATATAAAAGGATCAATCATGCCTGAAATACGTCAGCGTATTCTGGAGAATATGCAAAAATTCTCCCGGGCCATGATCGGCGCCGTATTGTTCTTGCCGGTCATTGGCTTAATTCTGGCCCTCAGTTCAGTATTAACTAATCCGACATTAATTGCTGAAACCAGTTTCTTACATCAGCTCGGGCAAATGCTCGGCGACACCTTTTGGCCTTTATTTGGCAACCTCGGCTTATTATTTTGCGTCGGCATCAGCTATGGCCTGGCAAAAGATAAAAAAACCGAAGTCGCACTGGTTTCAGTGATGTGCTTTATTATGTTTCTTGGCGCCAACCACTCCTGGCTGGAACACACCCATGGACTCGCCGAAAAAATTAACGGTGAATATTATGGCACCGGGCAAACCCAGCTGCTGGGCTTTGTGGTGGTGGATATGGGCGTTTTCCTGGGCATTATTCTCGGCTGCACGATTGCGTGGGTGCACAATAAAGTCTCTGCCATTGAGCTGCCTGGCGCGCTGTCGATGTACGGCGGCGCCAAGCTGACGCTGGTGGCGATGACGCCGGTGGTTATCTTCTACGCCATCGCCTTTACCTGGATTTGGCCCTTTATGACCCACGGCATCTCCGCCCTCACCGGTTTTATGAAAAATGCCGGGGTCGCCGGGGTCTTCGTCTATGGTTTCTTTGAAAAATTCCTTATCCCCACCGGCCTGCACCATTTCGTCTGGTCCCCCTTCCAGCTCACCCAGATTGGCGGCACGCTGAACGTGGATGGTCAGGTGGTCTCCGGCACCCAGGCCATATTCCTCGCCTATATGCGCCATCCCGACCTGACGCCGGTCATGAACGACGCATTACGTTTTTCGCAGCAAGGGATGACCACAATCTTTGGCCTGGCGGGCGCCTCGCTGGCGTTCTACCACACCGCGAAACCGGAGAAGAAAGCGATGGCGAAGGCGATTCTGCTGCCGGCGATTATCACCTCAATGCTGACCGGCATCACCGAGCCGATTGAGTTCACCTTCTTATTTGTCTCACCGCTGCTGTGGGTGATCCACGCGACGTTAACCGCCGCCTCGCAGGCCATTTGCGACATCTTCACCGTACGTCCCTGGGGAGCATCGGGCCTGATCGAGTTTCTGATCTATAACCTGCCGCTGCCGGTCTCCTTAACGCGCTGGCCGGGCTATGTCCTTATCGGTATCGGCCAGTTCGCCGTCTACTACGTGATTTTCCGCACCCTGGTGGTGAAGCTGAACCTGAAAACGCCGGGCCGGGAAGATGACGAGAACGTGAAGCTCTACAGCAAAGCAGAGTACCGCCAGAAAGTCGCGCAACCGCAGTCGGTCACCGATGACATTATCCGCGGCCTCGGGGGCAAGGAGAATATTCTCTCCGTCGATAATTGTTTTACTCGCCTGCGCGTGGCCGTGCGCGATATGGCGCGGGTTGATGACACGCAATTAAAAAATACCGGCGCCAACGGCGTCGTACGCAATCGAAATGAAGTTCAGGTTATTTATGGCGTCAAAGTGGGACAGGTACGTTCCCGGGTTGATAACTGGTTAGCAGAAAATTAATGAGGAGTATTTATGAAATTAACCGTATTAGGCGGGGGCGGCGTTCGCTCTGCATTTTTAGCGAAATCTCTGGCCTATAACGCTCACCGCATTGGTTTAACAGAAGTCGTTTTTCTCGATAACTCTGCTGATAATCTGGCGATATTTGGCGAAATTGCCCGCTATGTATTTAATACCATTCGCCCGGATATTCAGTTTAGTACCACCACCGACCCGGTCGCAGCGCTGCAGGACGCCAACTATATCATTACCACCCTGCGGGTTGGCGGCGATGAAAGCCGCATTCGCGACGAACGTATTGCGCTTGAGCATAACACTCTCGGCCAGGAGACCACCGGCGCCGGCGGTTTCGCGATGGCCATGCGCTCGATCCCGGCGATCCTTCGCTATTGCCGGCTGATCGAAGAACATGCCGCCGAAGACGCCATTCTGTTTAACTTTACCAACCCGTCAGGTCTGGTGACGGAAGCGATTATTAAGTCCGGCTTTAAGCGCCGGGTCTATGGGATCTGCGATGCCCCCTCCGAGCTGATTCGTGAACTGCCGGCGATCCTTGGCTGTGAGGAGCGCGACCTCAGCGTGGAATGCTATGGGCTGAACCATTTCTCCTGGTTTACCCACTTCACCGTCCGTGGGGAAGAGGTGACCGAACGGCTGATCGCCAGCCCGGAACTGTACCAGAAGACGGCGATGCAGTACTTCTCCCCGGAGCTGGTACGGCTTTGCGATAATCAGCTCCTCAATGAATATCTCTATTATTACTACTATCGCGACGAGGCGCTGAAGGCGATTCAGGGGGCCGGCGAGACGCGCGGAGAGCAGATCGCCCGCATCAATCAGGAGATGCGCGAGGCGCTGCGCACCGTGGATGCCAGAACGCAACCGGAGGCCGCCTTCACCATCTGGATGCAGCATTATCTGCGCCGGGAAAACAGCTATATGCAGAACGAATCCCGGCAGGAGAAATTCCACACCCGCGAACCGCTGACGCTGCGCCAGTTTATCGAAGAGCCGGACACCGGCGGCTATGCCGGAGTGGCGCTGGATATCCTGGAAGCGGTGAACAGCACCACCACTAAGCGGATCGTGGTGTCGATCCAGAATAATGGCACGCTCGATTTTTTACGCCCGGACGACGTGATCGAGATCAGCTGCGACCTGAGCCGGGATGGCCTCAAGCCGGTGACGCCGGTGAAGGTACCGACGGCGCAGAAGAATATGATTGCCTGCGTGAAGGAGTATGAGCGGCTGGCGGTGGCGGCGATCCTGCAGCAGGATAAATCGCTGGCGGTGCGGGCGCTGATGGCGCATCCGCTGATCGGTTCCTATTCACTGGCGAAAACCCTGGTCGAAGCCTATCTCGACGATGAGCAGTTCGCCGCCTGGAGGTAACCCGCTGCCGATGGGATTCCCCCGCTCGCACCGCGCTTAGCGGGGGCTAACTATTGCTACGTAGACTGGTAAACCACATCTTCAATAGTCGCTCAAAGCCTAAGATGCAGTAGCCGAAAAACGGGTTGCTCCAGTAAATATCATCATCGAACTTCTGCGGGTCGTGAATAATAAACGCCGTATCCGCGGCCTGCGCCAGCGGGCTTTGGTAGTCGCCGGTAAAGCAGACCAGATTAATCTCCTTCCCCTCCAGGGCCTTAACCCAGTTGAGCGCCGAGCTGCTGCGCCCGGATTTAGAAATGATCCAGATGGAGTCGAAGCAGGCGGCGTTTTTCTGTTCGAGGATTTCGTAATCGGGCCACAGCGCCAGGCTGGCATTCACGCCGGTGACGAGAAACTTGTTGTAAATATACTGGGCGATCAGCTGTGAAAAGCCGCTGCCGTGGATCAGGATGCGCTGCTGTTTAAGGCTTGCCAGCAGCGGCGTCAGCGCTTCTTCCGGCTGAACGCTCATGTAGTCGATATCGTTGGTGACATCGAGCTTCGGCATGGTGATATTGAACTTGATGAAATAGACCAGCTCCAGCCAGCCGCTGAACTTCAGTTTCTTTGCCAGCCGGACCAGGGAAGAGGGGTTGCTGTAGCACTGTTCAGCCACAGCGCGAACTCCCTGGCGGATACACTGCTCCGGGTCGTTCTGAATAAAGCGCAGCACGGTCATTTCCGTTTTGCTTAGCTTCACGTCACGAAAGATATTTTCTACGTCCATGGCGGGCTCCTCTCAGCGGCAGAATACGCTAACACCGTTCGACAACCGCGTCTGCGGCCTGAGTCACCACAATGAAATGAACGTTACTTTTTGTACAAAAATGGAATAAAAAAACCCTCTCCGCCTGGCGAAGAGGGCTGCTGCTGTTAACCTATTTACAACGTAATCGTCAGCGTATTGCCCTCGGCGCTCACCACCACTCCCCATTCGCTACCGGTCTGCGTACCGCCCTGCACGCCCGCGACCTGCGGGATATTGCGCAGACATAACGTCCAGCCGCGGGCCTCGCCTTCGCCGCTCACGGCGATGGCGTTGCCCTGGCGCCTGGCCTTCAGGGTGAAGATCGTCGAGCCGTCTGCCGCCGGAACGTTACAGCGTGCCTCGCGTCCATCCTCAAGGTGGAACAGCTGGAAGGCGGTGCCCTCATGCCAGGCGTAATCCGGCTTCTGGTCATTGTTGCCCAGCGCCAGCAGGCTGTTGTCGCGAACGTAGACCGGCAGGCTCAGCGCATCGTGATGCTGCTTATGCCAGCGGCTACCCGGCAATTCATCGTTATGCCACAGGTGCGTCCAGTGCCCTTCCGGCAGATAAAACTGCACTTCGCCGGCCTCGGAGAACACCGGCGCCACCAGGACCGAATCGCCCAGCATATACTGGCGGTCGAGATAGTCGCAGGCCGGATCGTCCGGAAACTCGAGCATCATCGCGCGCAGCATCGGCGTGCCGCACTCGTTGGCCAGCGCCGCCTGACGATAGAGATACGGCATCATGCGGCATTTCAGCTGCGTGAAGTGGCGCACCACGTCGCAGGACTCGTCATCGTAGGCCCATGGCACCCGATAGGATTTGCTGCCGTGCAGCCGGCTGTGGCTGGAGAGCAGGCCGAAGGCGCACCAGCGCTTGTAGACGTGGGCCGGCGCGGTGTTTTCGAAACCGCCGATATCGTGACTCCAGAAACCGAAGCCGGACATGCCGATCGACAGCCCGCCGCGCAGGCTTTCCGCCATCGATTCGTAGTTGGCGTAGCAGTCGCCGCCCCAGTGCACCGGGAACTGCTGCGCGCCCACCGAGGCGGAGCGGGCGAACAGCACCGCCTCCTGCTCGCCGACGGTCTCTTTCAGCACCTTCCACACCAGCTCGTTATAGATGAAGGCGTAGTGGTTGTGCATTTTCTGCGGATCGGAACCGTCAAACCACTGGACGTCGGTCGGGATACGCTCGCCAAAGTCGGTCTTGAAGCAATCGACCCCCATCGCCACCAGGCCTTTTAGTTTGTCAGCGTACCACTGGCGGGCTTCCGGATTGGTGAAGTCATAAATCGCCAGCCCCGGCTGCCACTTATCCCACTGCCACAGCGAACCGTCCGGGCGCTTCAGCAGATAACCCTTCTCTTTCAGCTCCTTGAACACCGGCGAGCGCTGGCCGATGTACGGATTGATCCACACGCAGACCTTCAGCCCTTTCGCCTTCAGGCGCTTGATCATCCCTTCCGGGTCCGGGAAAGTTAGCGGATCCCATTCAAAATCGCACCACTGGAAGGCCTTCATCCAGAAGCAGTCGAAGTGGAAGACGTGCAGCGGCAGATGGCGCTCAGCCATGCCATCGATAAAGCTATTCACCGTCGCTTCGTCATAGTTGGTGGTGAACGAGGTCGTCAGCCACAGACCAAACGACCATGCCGGCGGCAGCGCCGGGCGGCCGGTGAACTGCGTATAGCGGTTAAGCACCGCTTTCGGCGTCGGACCGTCGATGACGAAGTACTCGAGGTACTCGCCTTCAACGCTGAACTGGACTTTAGAGACTTTCTCCGAGCCCACCTCGAAGGAGATGCGCTGCGGATGGTTGACCAGCACGCCGTAGCCGCGGTTGGTCAGATAGAACGGGATATTTTTGTAGGATTGCTCGGTGCTGGTGCCGCCGTCTTCGTTCCAGGTTTCTACCGTCTGGCCGTTGCGCACCAGGGCGGTAAAGCGCTCGCCGAGGCCGTATACGGTTTCGCCGACACCGAGGTCGAGGCGCTCAAACATGTAGTTGCGCTGGGTCTTACTATCCTGCACGTAGCCGTTGTTTTTTAGCTGGCTACCGGTGATACGCACGCCGTCGCGCAGAAAATCCAGCGCCCAGAATTCGCCTTTAGTCACCCGCACGCTGAGGCTGCCGCTTTTCAGCTCAGCGAACCCGGCCGTATTTTCTATTTCGACATGGACGTCTTTCTGCACGTTCAGCGGATAGTGCGGGCCGTTATCCAGCGCGCCCTGGAAGTGCTCCATACGCACGCCGATTATCCCTTCCTGCGGCGAGAAAAAGCGCAGGGTGAACAATGGCGTATCCAGCTGCCAGGCGCGTTCGCGGACATCGCGCGGCGCGGCATAGACCACCATTTCATTCCCCTGCTGCTCCACCTCGTAAACCTGTACGGGTTGGATCAGGTTGAGCCCTGGTTGAATGAGCCAGTTTCCATCACTGATTTTCATTAAAACGTCCTCTTAGTTTTGCCATTCTTTGTCGATCGGGGCGGCGGTGAAATCTTGTTCGTTGCGACGCGCGCCCTCGGCCAGCTCGGCCATCATTTTTTTCAGGAACGGCGTTTTCAGCGTGTAGTAGCGTTTGGCGATCACCGCGCTCAGCAGGTAGCACACCGCCGGAACGAGGGTGAACAAGGCGATAATGATGGTGAGGGTGGCGCTGTTCTGGGTTTTAGCGGCGGCGTCATAGCCGCCGCCGGCCAGCATCCAGCCGATCAGCGCGCCGCCCAGCGCGCAGTAAGGGATATTCACCACGGTGTAGAGCAGGGTCAGCAGCGTGTAGGTCACGGCGGCGTAGATCAGCTTGCCGTTGTGGCTTAAATCCGGCGAGCTGTAGGCCAGCACGCAGACGAGGCCGAACGGGATAGCGCCGAAGAGGATCCATGGGCGGAACTTACCCCAGCGGCTGCGGGTACGGTCGGCAAGCAGACCCATACACGGGTCGGAAATCGCGTCCAGCGCGCGCGCCAGCAGGAACATGGTGCCGACAAAGCCGGCGGGGATACCAAAAATATCAGTGTAGAAAAACATCATATACAACATGACGTTATCAAAAATAATGTGGCTGGCGGCATCACCCATGCCGTAACCAATTTTCTCTTTGACGGACAAAATGTGATCTTTCATATGCGCACTATTCCCTTAGCGGCACCGAGGGTTGGTACCGGTTACGGTTTTTGTAAACCTTTGCCGCACTAAGATGAATTGCGATATCTCGTTATCAGATTACGTTTCTTGTTTTCTGTGATCGCGGTAGGGAATCAGGGAGTGAAAAAGTGTAACTCACGGATTTTGTGAGGATTTGTCCAGGACTGTTCTGTAAAGTCCAGTTTTAACAGTAAAAAAGTGCGTTTAGGTATGTGGTAAACGGCTGAAAGTAGCTATAATGCGCCCCGCCTCCATGTAGCAATCGAGGCGCGGAAGATCGTCATCTCCGGTGAGGTGGCTGGACTTCAAATCCAGTTGGGGCCGCCAGCGGTCCCGGGCAGGTTCAACTCCTGTGATCTTCCGCCAAAATTTCTCCGCAGCCATCCGAGAACGTCTAAAAAACCTTTATTTTCAACACATATTGTAAATGACTCATCCGTAACCGTCCGACAAGTTCTCACTGAATCCAAGATAAATATGTATAGTGATGTGTATAGATTTTTTATACACATTTTTGGCTTATACACATGGCACTTACAGATATACAAATCAAACGAGCAAAGCCCCAAGAAAAGCCATATACATTGAACGATGGGCAAGGCCTGTCGTTGCTTATCAACCCCGATGGCTCGAAGGGCTGGCGGTTCCGTTTCCGCCTTGCTGGGAAAGCGCGGTTAATGTCATTTGGTAGCTACGACCTTGTGAGCCTCGCAGAAGCACGTGAGAAACGCGAGACGTCCCGTAAGCAGGTTGCAAATGGCATTGACCCCGTTGAGGAACGCAAATCACAAAAACTCGCTCAGAAGCTATCAACAGAAAACTCTTTCGAAGCCATATGTCGAGAATGGCACACTAACAAAGCTGACCGCTGGACAGTGGCCTATCGCGAAGAAATCATTAGGACATTCGAGAAAGATGTGTTCCCGTTCATTGGTAAACGCCCTAACAGTGAAATCAAGCCGTTAGAACTGCTTGAAGTATTGCGGCGAATAGAGAAGCGTGGAGCGCTGGAGAAAACACGCAAAGTGCGCCAAAGATGTGGCGAGGTTTATCGATATGCAATTATAACTGGCCGCGCTGAATATAACCCAGCACCTGATTTAGCTATCGCCTTGGCCGTTCCTAAGCAGAAGCACCACCCTTTTTTATCTGCCGAAGAATTACCTCATTTTATTCGTGATCTGGAAGCGTACACCGGTAGCATCATCACCAAAAATGCTACAAAGATAGTCATGCTAACTGGTGTAAGAACGCAGGAGATGCGCTTTGCTACGGGGGATGAAATTGATTTAGAAAAGGCAATTTGGGAAATCCCAGCAGAACGGATGAAAATGCGTAGGCCGCATATTGTTCCTTTATCTACCCAGGTCATTGACCTCTTTAGGCAACTCAAGCCTATTACCGGTCATTATCCTTATATTTTTATCGGCAGAAACAACCGCAGTAAGCCAATTTCGAAAGAAAGTGTCTCTCAAGTGATTGAGTTACTTGGCTACAAAGGCCGTGCCACAGGTCACGGATTCAGACATACAATGTCCACTATCCTGCATGAGCAGGGATTTGATAGTGCATGGATTGAAATGCAATTAGCGCACGTTGATAAAAATAAAATTCGCGGCATTTACAATCATGCTCAATACATAGAAGATCGAACGAAAATGATGCAGTGGTATAGTGATCTTTTCACTGAGCCCAAAAGGTGAAAATAATGAGTGCAAGTTTAGATGATGTAAAAGATTTTGACTTTGTGATCTCAGAAGCATTTAGAATAGATGTTGGATTAGATTCACCTAATTTTAGAGAGTTTTATAATCAAGAGTACAATAGAGATTTTGGTTCAATCGGAATGACAATAAATGCACCGATTGAGTTAATCTCAAAGAATAGAACAATTCCACAAAGGCAAATACATCTTTCATACGCTTCAAATGAGAGATTGCATTTAATATCCGCAAGGTTCATAAAATCAAATAGGCTAGAAATGTTAGTCACAGTTGATGAGTTTGTTGAAAATATAAAGAAAAGTCTTTATGTTCATACTTTCATTGATGACGGTGACGATGGCATAAAAGGATATACCCAACTTCTCAATAAAGCACTAAAAAAAACAAAGAGAGAAATGATACAAGAAGATTTCTTTTTCCCTATCTTGGCCCATGGCCTTGATAAAGAGAAGATATGCATTGGTCGCGCTGAGATTATATCAGCACAGCATATGTACTCAATGATTAACGATAACCTTACAGAAGAACAAATATTATTATCCAGAAAATTTTGCTCTGCACATAAATATCACTACGGACATTTCTTAAGAATTCCAGTTAGCAAGCGCTCTAAGAAAAGCCGAGAGAGAATAGCTAAAAACATTGCAGGGTTTGTAGTTGGAATACTCCAATTATTCAGTGAACATTATCACATATCACCTGATTTCTTGAGCCTTTCAACGAGTCCATATCCTAATTATGAAGGTTTTTACTTCACAAGAACATCAAATAATGATTTCAACTATAATCACTCATCCAAGGGAAGAATAACTTGGAGCGACAAATTCTGGGATAAATTTGAAAGTGATTATAATTCAGACTTAGGGGAGGTACTGTCTCGTCTAATAGATCTAGCCATAGAACCCAATGAGAGAACAATAATTGCTGATCGATTGATTGATGCCATTTATTTGTTTAGCAGCGCTCAACAGGATAAAGATGATAGTTCACGCATAGTAAAATTAGCAACAGCCCTAGAACGATTGGTAAGCCTTCCAAGCGAGAAAAAGGATGAGTCTACAACTAAAAACTTCGTAAGCCGAGTATCGTCATTGGTTTCCATTTATTATCCTGATGAAAAAGACTGGGCTAAGGTTTCAAAAGAAATGTATGAAATCAGATCTAATATTACTCACGGCGCATGGTCTTTATATCGTGGGGTAGATCCATTATATTCATCTAGATATAGCGAATTAACAAGCAGAGCCATTTTCTCTGCGTGCATAGGGTTTTATAAACGAAGTTTTACTAGCGATAACAATGATCGATTAGTAAAAGAATTCTTCGATTTTTTAGAAAATGCCATAAAAGAAAAATAAATTGTTGTTGCTATCTCGGCGCGCAATGCTCTCCCCGCCACGCCTGCCCGCTTAAGGGACTACTTTTAATGCAGGTGCAAAGGTGGCCTCAGGCTGCGCCGCGGCTGGCGCTGGCAGGGAATGCAGGAGCAGGAAAACGCATGCAAAACCATGCACCTTATGGATGCATGGCTTAATTCGGGAAAAATGACGGGATTTACGGGGATTTTTTGACAGGCTACTGCGCGGCCAGCCCGGCGCGTCGGCGGGCGTAAATCATGTTCTGTGCAGGGGTGAATTTTTCATGATTATCATCCCGCGACGGCGCGTCAGGCCTGTATCCGATGGCCGTTAAAATATCGCTGTCCTGTGCAGAATAATTAATGTCATTTCCTGTGATCTTCCGCCAGTTTGCCCCTGCTCCCCCACAGCCACTCCCTACCAACCTGACCCCCCCCAAACTCATCATCCCAGCCAATCATTTTCATCCAAACCCTGCGTTATTTTGTCTCTCGCAAACCCGTTACACTGGCGCGGTGGCCGCGTGCCGTTACCAACCGAAACAGGAGAGCCATAATGACCCCCGAACTCAGACACTGTTTTTCCATTACCATCCGGGTTGATAAACCGATAATCGTCTCCCGCAGCCCGCAGACCGGTAAGCGCCAGCTGATCCCGATTGTCGGCGGCAGCGTCTCGGGTCAACTTCGCGGCCACGTATTACCCGGCGGCGTCGACAGCCAGATAATCGAACCCGACGGCACCTGCAGGCTGTCCGCCCGCTATGCCCTGCAGGTGGCGGAAGGCACGGTCTATGTGGAAAACAATGGCATCCGCCGGGTGCCGGCCCAGTATCATGACCAGCTTTTCGCCGACGATATGCGCTTTTTTAGCGATATTCCGCCTGAAGCCATCTATTTTCGCACCGTGCCCACCTTTGAGGTGGATACTCCCGCGCTCAGCTAGCTAACCACCTCGCTGTTTATCTGCGCCGGTGGCCGGACCCAGGATGGGGTGATGCTCGACTTCTATCAGGTGGGCTGATTTTCACTTTCTGCATATAACTGTTATTGCCGTTAGCCCGTTTTTCCCCTCCCGGCAGCGGTCTACGATGGCTCCATCTTTTCATTCACCCGAATCACAGACCGGAGCAGTTATGAAAGCTATCGCCATTACTCAAGCCGCCGCTGACGGCAACAACATCCCTTCTTTAACCGAGATCGACCTGCCGATCCCCACCGCCCACGGGCGTGATCTGCTGGTCGCTGTGAAGGCTATCTCGGTCAATCCGGTAGACACCAAAGTGCGCGCCGGCTTTCAGGGCGACACGCCGCGGGTGCTGGGCTGGGACGCCGTTGGCGTGGTGCAGTCCGTCGGTGAGGAAGTGACGCTGTTCGCGCCCGGGGACGAGGTCTGGTACGCCGGCGCGCTGGGCCGGGCCGGCAGCAACAGTGAATATCAGCTGGTGGATGAGCGCCTGGTGGCGCACAAACCGCGCACCCTCGATAATGCCTCCGCCGCCGCGCTGCCGCTGACGGCGATCACCGCCTGGGAGCTGCTGTTTCACCGTCTCGGCGTTGAGGAAGGCGGCAATGCGGGCGACACGCTGCTAATCGTCGGCGCGGCGGGCGGCGTGGGGTCTATCCTGACCCAGCTGGCCAGTAAACTGACCGCCATGACGGTGATCGGCACCGCCTCGCGTCCCGAGAGCCAGCAGTGGGTCCGCGAGGCGGGCGCGCACCATGTGATCGATCACAGCAAGCCGCTCGCCGACGAGCTGGCGCGCATTGGTATCACGTCGGTAACCCATGTCGCCAGCCTGACCAATACCGAGCAGCACTTCAACGCGCTGATCGACGCCCTCGCCCCGCAGGGCAAGCTGGCGCTGATTGATGACCCGGAGACCCTGGACGTGGTGCCGCTGAAGGCCAAAAGCCTGTCCCTGCACTGGGAATTTATGTTCACCCGTTCAATGTTTGAGACGGATGATATGATCGCCCAGCATCAGCTGCTCACCCGCGTGGCGGCGCTGATCGACAACCACACTATCAAAACCACCCTTGGCGAACACTACGGCGCCATCACCGCCGCCAATCTGCAGAAAGCGCATCGCCAGCTGGAAACCGGACGCGCCGTCGGCAAGATCGTGCTGGAGGGGTTTTAAGATGATATCGCTTATCGCCGTGCTCAAGGCGAAACCGGGCCAAACGGACGCCCTGCGTCAGGCCCTGCAGGCGCTGCTCCTGCCGACGAGACAGGAGCCGGGCAACCTCGACTATGCCCTGTTTCAGCTGCGCGACGCGCCGGACACCTTCTATATGCGCGAGGCGTGGCAGGGACAGGACGCCCTCAATGCCCATGTCGCGATGCCCTATTTTCAGGCGTTTATGACGCAGATGGAGTCTCTGCTGGCTGAGCCGCTGCGGCTGGACTTTCTGACGCCGGTTGAGCCTTAGCCCACCGGCTGACGAGGGGTGGGAAAATCACGCCCCTCCGCCGCGCGGGTTTAAAAGTGGGCGGGAAGCGTGCGGGTTATCTTTTCCAGCACCCCGCGATGGACCGTAATGTAACCACCTTTGCGCAGCTCTGCCAGAATCGACATAACACGGCTGCGCGACAGGTTGGTGCGGCGCTGTATAAAGCTTAACGCATTAATTTGGCGACGATACTCCTCCGGGTAGTCCGCCAGCTCTGTTAGCAGGGTTCGCACCATCAGATAAGAATCCACCCCCATCATCTCCTGCGAACGCATGCTCAACACCATCAGCCGCTGCGCCAGAACATGGGCCCCTGCCACAGGTTTTGCGCATTGAGGATCTCGACCGCGGCCTGGTGTCCTATCCAGCGTCCGCGCAAATCTGTCTCAGCAAACAGAGAGCAGTGGTGTTTTTCCGGAATACCGTTAAAGACGCCGTAACCATCGATTAATCCCAATAGCGAAGGGGCAAATATCGTTGATATCACCATGTTGTTTTCCGCATGGCATAGCGAGGCAATCCCCTCTTCGAGCAGAATTAATCCGGATTCAGCCTGGGTCGGCGGAAAACGATAATAGGTCGATCGCGGCAGCGCAAAGGGTGAGCTGGCGGGCAGGAACGCAGATAACAGGGATTCCACCGCGAATAACGGCTTTGTCTGTCTTCCGTAGTAAAAAGACGGTAACGCCTGGTCAGTAGAGAGGCTGGCTGCAGGGATCGACATGGTTTTTATGCCATCAGGTCAGGTTGAAAAAGTGATTCGTTGAGAATAATAGTATCAACAGGTGAAATAACGAATAAAAGACAAGACGTTACGGGGATAAAAAGAGTGTAAGCATCATTATCTGCAATAACTATTTATCTCTATTCTACAGGAATAAATAATACTATATGCCGTAAATACCTATAAGGCTTAGCGGCGATAAAGATAAGGCCATCTTATTATTTACTGCGCTGGTTAAGGCCGCGCCTGAGGGTTTCTCTACCGCTTTCCCCCTCGCATCTCGGCCAGTCCAGGCTACGCTTATCGATGCCACTGACCACCCGCATTCCCCTCCCGTTCTATTGAGTCCATTCATCAAGAAGAGGTTTCGCTATGCTGATCAACGCTATTGGTACCTACTCCGCCAGCCAGCCGCTGGAATCAATGGCCATCACCCGCCGCGACCCGGGGCCGCAGGATGTACAGATCGCCATCGCTTACTGCGGCGTCTGCCACTCCGATCTCCACCAAGCGCGATCGGAATGGGCGGGAACGCTGTATCCCTGCGTGCCGGGGCATGAAATTGTGGGTCGGGTGACCGCGGTCGGCAACGCCGTCTCGCGCTACGCCGTCGGCGATCTGGTGGGCGTCGGCTGTATGGTCGATAGCTGTCAACAGTGCGAAGAGTGCGCTGAGGGACTGGAGAACTACTGCGACCATATGGTGCTGACCTATAACGGCCCGACCCAGGACGCGCCGGGACACACGCTTGGCGGTTATTCACAGCAGATCGTGGTCAATGAACGCTACGTGCTGCGGATAACCCATCCCGAAGCGCAGCTGGCCGCCGTCGCGCCGCTGCTGTGCGCCGGGATCACGACATACTCGCCGCTGCGCCACTGGCACGTCGGGCCGGGTAAAAAAGTCGGCGTGGTCGGCATCGGCGGCCTCGGGCATATGGGGATCAAGTTGGCCCACGCCATGGGGGCCCACGTGGTGGCCTTTACCACCTCCGAATCCAAGCGTAATGCGGCCAGAGCGCTGGGCGCCGATGACGTAGTGGTGTCGCGCAATGAAGACGAAATGGCGGCCCACGTCAAAAGCTTCGATTTCATCCTCAACACCGTGGCGGCGCCGCACAATCTCGATGCCTTCACCACGCTGCTGAAACGTGATGGCACCATGACGCTGGTTGGCGCCCCGGCCACGCCGCATCCGTCGCCGGAAGTGTTCAATCTGATCTTCCGCCGCCGGTCGATTGCCGGCTCGATGATCGGCGGTATTCCGGAAACTCAGGAGATGCTCGACTTCTGCGCCGAACACGGCATCGTCGCCGATATCGAACTGATCCGCGGCGATGAGATCAACGAAGCCTGGGAAAGAATGGTCAAGGGTGACGTGAAATACCGCTTCGTGATCGACAGTGCGACCCTCGCCGGCTAAGCGCCGCGACGAAAGGTACGCCGCCATTCCGTCGGGCTGACGCCAAAGCGCGCTTTAAACTGCTGGCGCCAGGTGACCGCTGAAAGATAGCCCACCGCCTCCGCCACCTGCTCGACCGGCAGATCGCCCGCCTCAAGCAGAGTCTGGCTGCGGCGCAGACGTTCGGCGGTCAGCCAGTCGGTAATGCTCATCCCGGTTGCCCGGGCGAAGTGGCGGGTCAGGGTACGGCGGCTCATCGCCACCACCAGGGCCAGCGAATCGAGACTGTGCGGCTCGGCAATATGCTGCTGCAGATAATCCAGCAGGCAGTTGATTCGCGCATCGCGGGTGTTTTTCGGCACCGGCTGGGCGATAAACTGCGCCTGGCCGCCCTCGCGGTGCGGCGAAACAATCATCCGCCGGGCGATCTGGTTGGCCGCGAGGCTGCCGAAACGCTGGCGGATGATGTAGAGGCAACAGTCCAGCGCCGCCGCGGTGCCCGCCGAAGTAATGATCCGCTGGTCGTCGACGTACAGGGCGTTGATATCCAGCTGCACCTGCGGAAACCGGCGCTGGAAATCCTGCTCGAACTCCCAGTGAGTCGCCGCTCGCCTGCCGTCCAGCAGCCCGGCGTAGCCGAGGACGAACGCGCCGAGGCACAGGCCGACAATCTCCGCGCCGTTATCCCGGGCCCGCACCAGGCTATCAAGCAGCGCCTGCGGCGGACGTCGATCGACCTCGCCCCAGTAAGGCACCACCACGATATCCGCCTGTTCCAGCGCGGCATAATCGCCGGTGGCGTACAGCGCAAAACCATCGCGGGCGCGCAGCAGCCCCGGCCGCTCGGCGCAAATGTGCAGATTAAAGCGTTTGATTTCCGAAACCGAATCGCCAAACAGCATGCAGGGGACGGCGTAGTGAAACGGGCTAAAGCCCTCTACAGCGACAATCGCCACGTCGGTGAGTTTCATCGTCCCTTCCCCTTACGCATGTTAATAAACGACGGTTTCTCCATCCTGCGGGATAGAAACCACATCGGCAATCTGATTATCCAGCGCATACTGGCGCATCTCTTCCCGGCTCACCAGGCAGTGGTTGACCGCCTCGAGGTGGATAGCCATGATTTTTGCTTCCGGCAGGGTGAAGTGCACGTTCAGGAGATCTTCCTTGCCCATGATAATCGGGCCAAAGCCGATGACGTGGGCGTAGCCGGCGTTGAGGACCACCACGTCCGGGCGCAGCGTCAGCAGGTCGGCTGCAATGTCATCGCGCCAGATAGTATCCCCCACCAGCCACAGCGTCTTCTCCTGCGGATGGCGAAACACCACGCCGCAGGCCTCGCCCAGGCGTTCAGCCATCGCCGGCACCGCGTAGGTCCGGTCGCTGCCGTGTTGGCCGGAGGTGGTTTTCTGCAGGCGCACGCCGGCAAATTCGCTGTCTGCCGACAGCAGGCGCAGATCCTGAAATCCCTGGCTGCGCAGCAGCGCGGCGTCGGCCTCATGCTGGACGAACACCGGCAGGGTTTTCGGGATCGCGGCGATCGCTGCCGCGTCCCAGTGATCGTCATGGGTATGGGTGACGATCACCGCATCAACGTCGATAATTTTATCGCGGGAAAACGGCAGCTCAACCAGCGGATTGCGCAATTCGCTGCGCGCGGTGCCCGGAAAACCCGGCCAGGCGCCTTTGTCCGCCAGCATCGGATCGATGAGAAATCTTTTCCCGGCGTAGTCAATAATCTGGGTCGCATTACGGATGTGGGTGATGTTCATGTTGGCGTTCCTCTGGGGTCATCTGACGAACATCGTACTGAGTCCCCGCCTGGCTCAACAGGGGCGTTTGGGCAATGATCGATGAAATCGGGCCAACCTGCGGCGGTTGCCATCCGCCTCCGGCTATGTTGTTCTTAAGGCTCAATTTTTGACAGGAGTGGCAGGATGAAAAAGAAACTGACCGCCGCCGATATGCACGACCCGCAGGTCATCGCCGAGACGCCGTGGTTCAGCATGCGTAAGGTGGGTATTGATGTTGCCCCCGGCGAACGCCGCGACTTTTATTCCATTCATTACCCGCGCCCGGCGGTGGGGATTGTGGCCATCCAGGATGAGAAGGTGCTGCTGATTCGCCACTACCGCTACCTGATCGATAAGGTGGTGTGGGCGATCCCCTCTGGCGGCGTCGATGAAGGGGAAGATCCGGCGGTCGCCGCGCTGCGCGAGCTGCGGGAAGAGACCGGCTGGCAGGCGCAACGCGTTGAGGAGATCATTCGCTTTAACCCCTCCTACGGCAGCAGCGATCAGCTGTTTATCACCTGGCTGGCCACCGGTTTACACTGGGTGGGGATGGATGCAGATCAGGATGAGGTGATGGAGACCGGCTGGTTTACCTTCGACGAGATAAACCAACTGATCGCCCGCGGCGAGATGCCGGACGGGCTGTCGCTGGTGCCGCTGCTGCAGCTGATGGCGCAGCGGCGAAGCGGCTCGCTTACGGCTTAAGCATCCGCCAGCGGAACCACAGCTGGGCCACGAGGATCAGCACGCCGCCGATAATCTTCTGCAGCGGCAGCTGTTCGCCGTACCACAGCGCGGCGGCAATGACCGTCAGCAGCGGTTCGAGCACCATGATGATCGCCGCGCTGGCCACCGCCGCGTACTTCTGCCCCTTCATCTGCAGACCGAAGCGCAGGCTGGTAGCGATGACAATGCTGGCCACCAACCAGCCGAGAGTCGGCAGGGTCATCGGCTGGTCCCAGCGTTCAACGGCAGCGGAGATGGTCAACCCGACGATACCGGTGATCGCCAGCTGCACGGTGGTCAGGGGGATCAGCGGTACTTCACGCGCGCAGCGGCTGGTGTAACAGAACCAGATCGACTGCACCAGCGCCGTCAGCAAAAACCAGCCCTGGCTGGGGTGGAAGGCTATCGGCATATGCAGACTGAGCAGCCCCAGGCCTACCACCGCGATCGGCAGGCACTCCCACCAGGCGCGAGGCGGGCGCACCTTCATCATCACCCATGCGGTCAGCGGGACGAACATCATCGACAGGCTCATGATAAACGCCCCTTCGCCGAGCGACGCCGTCGTGGAGACCGAATAGATCCACAGGCAGAGGTTGAGCGCAAACCAGAGTCCGCTGATGATGAGTTTTGGCCAGTGCTGCTTTTGCGGGCGAAAACCGCGGCAGAACGGCAGCAGAAGCAGCGCGGCGAAGAAAAAACGCAGCCCAAGAAACGCGAACACCGGCATGCCGGCGATCGCCTCGCGGGAAAATATCCAGCCGCAGGCGGCAATCACCGTCGCGGCAATCAGCAGCAGGTCAGCCTGCCGTTGGCGTACCATACGCACCTCTCCCTGTGTGTTGGCTTACCAGCCAGGCACCGCGCCGCCGTTGAAGATAGTCTCTGCCGCCTTCGCCACCTCCGGCGACTGGTACGACTGCATAAACTCCTTCACGTTTTGCGCGTCTTTATTGTCTTCCCGGGTCACGATGATGTTCACGTAGGGCGAGTTTTTATCTTCGATAAAGATGCCGTCACGAACCGGCGACAGCCCGGTTTGCTGCAGGTAGGTGGTGCTGATGATAGCCACGTCGACTTTGGGATCGTCGAGTACGCGCGGCAGTTGCGCCCCTTCCAGCTCCATGATCTTCAGGTTATGCGGGTTGTCGGTGATATCCACCGCCGTCGGCAGCAGGCCGGTCCCGGCTTTGAGGGTAATCAGCTTCTCTTTTTGCAGCAGCAGTAGCGCCCGCCCGAGGTTGGTCGGGTCGTTGGGGATAGCGATCGTCGCGCCGTCTTTCAGTTCGGCGACTGACTTGATTTTGCGCGAATAGCCGGCCATCGGGAAGACGAAGGTATTCCCGACCGCCACCAGATGATAATTATGCGCTTTGTTGTCCTGCTCAAGGAAAGGCCGATGCTGGAAGACGTTGGCGTCCAGATCCCCGGCGTTGGTCGACTCGTTGGGCAGCAGTGAGCCGCTGAACCCCACCAGCTCGACCTCCAGACCGTACTTCTCTTTGGCCACCTTCTTCGCCACTTCCGCCACATCCTGCTCGGCGCCGTTAATCACACCGACCTTAATGTGCTTCGCTTCATTACCCTCTTGGTCGCAGCCGACCAGCGCCAGACCCGCCAGCATCACTGCGGCGGCGGCCCGTAAACGTAATCTCATCCTCTTCACCCTGTCTGTCCTGACTGTCATTGTTTTTTTCGTGCAAAACTATAGCGACTTTCGGGTCGGGTAATAAACAGCAAACCACGCAACTGGAAATAAAATCATCTTCGCGAAACGCGAGGCGCTAGCCCCGGCGCCACTCGCCCGGCGTCACGCCATAGCGCATTTTGAAGCGCTTCGAGAAGGACGCCAGCGACTGAAAGCCGCAGCGTTCGGCAATGACCTCGAGGTTGGTCTGACGCTCCAGGCGCAGCAGCCGGGCGGCCAGCGCCATTCGCAACTGCGACAGCCACGCCTGCGGCGTCAGGTGATAGACGCGGGCAAAATGACGGGCAAAGGTGGCCCGTGATAAAAACGCGCGGGCGGCCATACTCTCCAGCGTCCACGGCTGCTCCGGGGTCGCCATCACCGCCAGCACCGCCGGCATCAGGCGTTCATCGCTCATCAGGCGCAGCAGCCCGCCGGGCGGCTGCTGCTCGCCAAGCAGCATGCGCAGCAGGAGCACCAGCAGCGTATCGCCGAGGCTGCGCACGATAGCGCTGCCGCCGGGACGCTGCGCCAGGCTCTCGCGCACCAGTATATTAAGCAGCGCGTCCAGCTCCGGGCAGTCTTCACGCGCATCGGTATGGAGATGGATCAGCGTCGATGCTTCACTGAACAGCCAGCTGACGTGCGGACCAAAATAGAATTCGCCGCACAGCATCTCCAGCGCCCCCTCCGCCGGGCCGGCGCGCATTTCCGTCACCGTGCCGTTAAACCGGTGCGCCACCGGCAGCACCTGGCCCCACTCCACCAGGCTCTCCATCAGGTGCGGCGAACCGTGGGGCAGGAGGACCACATCTCCCGCGCGCAGGTGATGGGTCTGGCCGCTGACGTTGAGCCGCCCCTCGCCGCGCAGCACCACGTGCCAGGGCACCACGCCGCTGCGCATTTGCTGGTGCCCGGCCTGCCAGCGGCCGCCGAAGCGACAGTGCAGGTTCACTTCGCAGCGCGGCGCCAGCAGCGCCAGCAGATGACTGAGACTGTCCATGCTTCTCCTGAGACGATAAGACAAAAAGGTGAGACGAAGACCGCCAGTCTAGCATGCGGCAAGCGCCTAAGATGACCCCATTGCCAACACACCCTCGATAACAACAGGAGTTAACCATGAGCCGTTTAGCAGATATCCGTGAACAAGACGCCACCGGCAAAGCCGCCGATATTTTCGCCGGGATCAAAAAAGCGATGGGCAAAGTGCCGAACGCCTACCTGACCATCGGCGGCCACTCGCCGGCGGCGCTGCAGCAGGCGCTGGCGCACAATGCGATGCTCCATAAAGGCAGCCTCAGCGCCCAACAGCTGGAAGCGATTAACCTGTCGGTCAGCGAAGCCACCGGCTGTGACTACTGCCTGGCCGCGCATACCCTGATGGCGAAAAAAGCTGGCTTCAGCAGCGAGCAGATCCACGCCCTGCGCCGCGGGGAGTATGCGGAAGAGGCGCAGCTTGATGCGCTGGTGAAATTCGCGCAGACCCTGGTGACCACCACCGGTACGCTGCCGGAAGCCGACGTCGCCGCGCTGCGCAACGCCGGTTTTAGCGACCAGCAGGTGATTGAGATTATCAGCGCCATCAGCGCCATCCTGTTCACCAACATGGTGAACCGGGTTAACGACACGGTGGTCGACTTCCCGAAAGCCGATTAATCCGTCGCGCAGCGCCGGTTTTACAGCCCCAGATCGCTGAGCCCCGGATGATCGTCCGGGCGGCGCCCCTGCGGCCAGTGGAACAGGCGCTCGCTTTCGCTAATTGGCAGATCGTTGATGCAGGCGTAGCGCGTCTGCATCAGTCCATGCTTATCAAACTCCCAGTTCTCATTGCCATACGAGCGAAACCAGTTGCCGCTGTCGTCGCACCACTCATAGGCGAAGCGCACGGCAATGCGATTCTCCTGCCATGCCCACAGCTCCTTAATCAGCCGGTATTGCTGCTCCTTGCGCCATTTTCGCTGCAGGAACTCAACAATTTGCCCCCGACCGTGGACAAATTCGCTGCGGTTACGCCATTCGCTATCCACGGTGTAGGCCAGGGCGACTTTTTCCGCATCGCGGCTGTTCCAGCCATCTTCCGCGGCGCGGACCTTCTGAATAGCGCTGTCGCGGGTAAACGGCGGTAACGGGGAACGTTGTTCGGTCATGCTTACTCTCCTCTACGGGCTAATTGCTGCTGCAGGCGCTGATTCTCCTGCTCCAGGTCATGAATACGTTGCTGCAGGTTCTGGCTGTACTCCGCCACCTGCTGCGCGCTGTAGCGCGGCGTAATGTGCTGCGGGCAGTTCCAGTCAAACGCCTGCAAATGAAAAAGAAACAGACGTTCAATGCGGGCGCGATAGTTGGCCGGCGCCACCTGCGCCAGCAGCTGCGGGTGGTCCTCTGCCGCCAGGACCTCGACGGTGGCGTAGATTTTCAGCCTGGCACGGCGCGGATAATCCATCAAAAACAGGCAGGCCCGGTCGCTGCCGCGCAGATTGCCGGTAGTAATGTATTGGCGGTTACCGCCGAAATCGGCCATCGCCAGGGTGGTGTCATCCAGCAGATGCAGAAACCCCGGCGGGCCGCCGCGATGCTGAATGTAGGGCCAGCCGCTCTGCGACACCGTCGCCAGATAAAAGCTGTCGCGGGTGGCGATCATCCCCGCTTCGCTGTCGCCGAAGCGGTCGGCCTGGCGGCGACTGCGCGGCGTTTGCCACAGCGAGTCGCTGCCCATTTCATGCTGCACATCCATCACGTCCGGGGTGATAGCGATATCAAGAAAGGTTGCTGCCATAGCGCCTCCTGTTGTCTGGCGCCATCATGGACTGTACTGTGAAGAATGATAATACGGGTAAAGTGGCAATCATCTTTCCGCAAAACGGGAGAATAATGGATCGATTAACTGCGATGGCGCTGCTGGTGAAAGTGACCGAGCTGGGGAGCATGTCGGCGGCGGCGCGGGCGCTGAATATGCCGTTGACCACCGTCAGCCGCCATATTGGCGAACTGGAGAGCGCGCTGGGCGTACGCCTGCTGGCGCGAACCACCCGCAAACTGACGCTCACCGACGCCGGGGTCGATTATGTTGCCGCCGCGCGGCGGATCCTTGAGGAGGTGGAAAACGCCGAACGCCAGGCGACGGGCGAATATCAGGAGCCAAAGGGTGAGCTGGTGATCTCCGCGCCGACGATGTTTGGACGCCAGCACGTTCTTCCGGTAATCAGTGAATTTATCGCCCGCTACCCGCTAATTCGCGTCCGTTTGCTGCTCAGCGATCGCAATGCCGACCTGGTGAGCGACCATGTCGATCTGGCGGTGCGGATTGGCGACCTGGCGGACAGCAGCATGGTGGCCACCCGCCTCGGCACCATGCGGATTGTGGCCTGCGCCCATCCGGCGCTGCTGGCGAAATACGGCGAGCCGCAGCGGCCGCGCGATCTGGCGGCGCTGCCGATCATCCGCATTGAATCGCCGATGCCCTATCGCGGCTGGCGCTTTCGCGCCGCTGAGCGCGAGGACCAGCTGATTAACCTGCCGCCGGTGCTATCCGTCACCACGCCGGAGAGCGCCGCCGATGCCGCGCGGCTGGGGGTGGGGGTGGCCCGCTTACTGCATTATCAGGCGCTGGATGGCCTGCGCCACGGGGAGCTCCGTCTGCTGCTGGAAAACGTCGAGCCGGATCCGGCGCCGGTCCATTTGCTGTATACCGCTCGGGATCTGGCGCCGCTTAAGCTGCGCAAATTTATCGATTTTGCCGCGCCGGCGCTGCGTCAGGCACTGCTGCGCATCGCCGGGGCCGCTTAATGCGTCGCGGTCTTCAGCGGCGCCTCCTTTAACAGCCATGAGAGGACAAACGCCACCGCCATAATGCCGGCCGCCATCAGAAACGCCGCGTGGATCGCCGCGCCGAAGGCGTCGAGGTAGTCGAGGCGGATATCCGCGGGCAGGTGCTGGACCGCCACCGGATTCATTCCCGGCGGCAGCACCGCTCCTTCCGGCAGCAGTTGTTGCAGGTTGCTCTGCAGCACGTGCGTGAACACCGCGCCAAACAGCGCCACGCCGATGGAGCCGCCAATCGAGCGGAACAGGGTCACGCCGGAGGTGGCGACGCCGTACATCTGCGCCGGCATCGCATTCTGCACCGCCAGGACCAGCACCTGCATCACCAGCCCCAGACCCGCTCCCAGCACGCCGGTAAACAGGTACAGCTGCCACAGCGGCGAGTGAATGGTGATGCGGGTCAGCAGTACCATGCCGGTCACGCCGAGCAGGGTGCCGAGGATCGGAAACAGGCGATATTTACCGGTACGGCTGATAATCCGCCCGCTGATAATCGAGGTCAGCAGCAGGCCGCCCATCAGAGGGATCAGCTGCAGCCCGGCTTCGGTGGGCGTCGCCTCCTTCACCACCTGCAGATAGAGCGGCAGGAAGGTGACTGACCCGAACAGCGACATGCCGATGACGAAGCCGATCAGGCTGCACAGCAGGAAGCTGCGGTTGCGGAACAGCGCCAGCGGAATAATCGGCTCGGCGGCCATCCGTTCTTCGTAAATAAAGCCGATGATCCCCACGATGCCGAAGGCCAGAATGCACCACAGCTGCGGGTCATTCCACGCATGGACGCTGCCCCCTTCCGAGGTAAACAGGATGATGCACAGCAGCGCCATGCTGAGATAAATCGCCCCCAGCCAGTCAATCTGATGCTGGCTGCGTTTATTGCTGCTGTGGAATACCGCGCCGATCACCAGCAGCGCGAACAGGCCGAGCGGCAGGTTGATATAGAAGATCCAGCGCCAGGAGGCGTGCTGCACCAGAAAACCGCCGATCAGCGGGCCGATCACCGTCGCCAGGCCGAAAACGCCGCCGAACAGCCCCTGATAGCGGCCGCGGTTGGCGGGCGGGATGACGTCGGCGACCGCCGCCATGCTGATCACCATCAGGCCGCCGCCGCCGAGCCCCTGCAGGCCGCGCATCAGCACCAGTTGGGTCATATTCTGCGCCAGCCCGCAGAGCGCGGAGCCGACGAGAAACAGCCCAATCGCCACCTGCAGCACGATTTTGCGGCCGAACAGATCGCCAAATTTACCGTACAGCGGCACCGCGATGGTGGAGCTGAGGATATAGGCGGTGACCACCCAGGAAAGCTTGTCCAGCCCGCCCAGTTCGCCGACAATCGTCGGCAGCGCGGTGGAGACAATGGTCTGATCCAGCGCTGAAAGCAGCATCACCAGCAGCAATGCGCTGAACAGCAGGCGTATCGACTGCACCGGTGGGTTAGCGACTTGAGAAGTCATTACAACGCTCGCTTGAAATTAATTAAATGCATAATTAATATTTAGTGAAAGAATGAGTCGGGTCAAGAGATCGCCATATCATGACAGCACAAAAGGATCAGGATGCTCCCCGCCGCCCGGGTCGGCCGCGCGGTAAAAAACCGGGTACCGCCAACCGCGAACAGTTGATGGACATCGCCCTGACGCTGTTTGCCCGCGACGGGGCGGGCCGCGTATCGTTGAACGCCATCGCCAAAGAGGCCGGGGTGACGCCGGCGATGCTGCATTACTACTTCAGCTCGCGGGATGCGCTGGTGACTCAGCTGATTGAGGAGCGCTTTATGCCGCTGCGCAATCACATCAGCCGCATCTTTGTCGATCATCCACAGGACCCGGTACTGGCGCTGACGATGATGGTCGAGACGCTGGCGCATATGGCGGAGAAAAACGCCTGGTTCGCGCCGCTGTGGATGCAGGAGATCATCGGCGAAATGCCGATTCTGCGCCAGCATATGGATGCCCGCTTCGGCGAGGAGCGTTTTCAGGTGATGCTGGGGACGGTGCGTCGCTGGCAGCAGGAAGGCAAGATCAATCCGGCGCTGGCGCCGGAGCTGCTGTTTACCACGGTGATTAGCCTGGTGCTGGTGCCATTTTCACGCATCCACAGCGATCCGCGTTTACAGGCGGTCAACCGTCAGACCATCGTCAGCCACGCGCTGGCGTTAATGGGCCACGGCGTTGGAGGTTAAGGCGTGGTTTTGACGCTTTTGTAGTCCGGATAAGACACCACGCGCCGCCATCCGGGATTTTCCCTGCTCGCGCTACGCTTAGCAGGGCTACAGAAATAACGGCACAACCGTAAATTCCCCTGCTCGCATTATGTTTAGCAGGGCTACAACTTCTATGTTAATTCCCGGCAGATTGCGCTCCCGGTTGATCTTCTGCGTTATGTCTCTTATGCCGCGGGGAGCGCACAGCACGAACCGTAGGCCGGGTAAGGCGACAGCCGCCACCCGGCAAGAATACAGGTGCCGTGCCTGATATCCTGCCCGGCGGCGCTGCGCTTGCCGGTCCTGGGTGGGGCGAAACTACGGGAGGACTGTGTAGGCCGGATAAGGCATTTATGCCGCCATCCGGCACAACCACAGGTGCGGTACCTGACCGCCCGGGGATACCAGGATCGTTACAGCGCCTTCGACAAATAGTGGCGCTGCATGCCTGCGTGCGGGAAGTCGGGCAGCGACATCTGCAGCTGATAGCCTAATTTCTGATAAAACGGCAGCGCCTGGAAGCTAAAGGTATCCACCAGCAGATGGCTGCAGCCTTGCGCCTGCGCCTGCTGTTCCGCCTCCTGCATCAGCTCGCTCCCCAGCCCGCGCCCGCGCGTCGTCTCGCTAACCCACAGATACTCAATGCACAGCCAGTTGCCCTTGCGTTTGGCAATCAGCCCGCCCTGCATTACCCCTTGCCCATCGCGCGAGTAAATCCCCAGATCGCCAAACTGCGCCGCATCGAGATACTGCTGATTATACTGCCGCAGACCGGCAAACAATTCTTGTTGATCGTCGGGATTAATGCTTTTTGTAATGATTAGTGTCATTAACTATCTCCAGTATCGCGCTGCCGAATGGTTATTTTCCCTCTCCACTTTCACAAAATATTCTTATTTTCTCCATGATTATTTGCCTTAATTTTTTGCGTTCTAAAAGTAAGCAAAAAAACCTTTCCATTATCGCGACGGATCGTATAATGGGGAAAAATGAGAATGATCATTCTCACCACAAAACCAGAGGAGATGCGCTTTTCACCTCCTGAAGACCGAAGAGGTTGGCTTCAGCGGAGACACAATAACAATCACGTTCAGGAACATCTGTGTTCCTTTTTTGTCATTTTCGCTCACCCGAAAATGCCTCAGCGCCCAACCTATTCCCTCGTTTTTAAATAAACGGGGCGGACGTCTTATATCTTGAGAAAATATAATGAAATACATCATAGCTCCCATCGCGACAGCATTATTTCTCCTTAGCGGATGCGATAATGCGCAGACATCTGCTCCGCAGCAACCCACGCCGGAAGTGGGCGTGGTCACCCTGCAAAGCCAGCCGGTGCCGGTAGTCAGCCAGCTCACCGGCCGCACCACCGCCTCGCTCAGCGCCGAAGTTCGCCCGCAGGTGGGCGGCATCATCCAGAAACGCCTGTTTACCGAAGGCGATATGGTGAAGGCCGGGCAGGCCCTTTACCAGATCGATCCCTCCAGCTATCGCGCGACCTGGAACGAAGCGGCGGCGGCGCTGAAACAGTCCCAGGCGCTGGTGGTCTCCGATTGCCAGAAGGCCCAGCGCTACGCGTCGCTGGTCAGGGATAACGGCGTTTCCCGCCAGGATGCTGACGACGCCGCCTCCACCTGCGCCCAGGACAAGGCCAGCGTGGAATCGAAGAAAGCAGCGCTGGAGAGCGCGCGCATTAACCTGAACTGGACCACCGTCACCGCGCCGATTGCCGGGCGCATCGGCATCTCGTCGGTTACGCCGGGGGCGCTGGTCTCCGCCGATCAGGATACCGCGCTGGCGACGATCCGCGGGCTCGACACCATGTATGTTGATCTGACGCGATCCAGCGTCGATCTCCTGCGTTTACGCAAGCAAAGCCTGGCCAGCAACAGCGACACCCTCAGCGTGACGTTAACCCTGGAAGATGGCAGTACCTATCCCGAAAAAGGGCGTCTGGCGCTCACCGAAGTCGCCGTCGATGAATCTACCGGCTCGGTGACCCTGCGCGCTATCTTCCCCAACCCGCAGCACGTCCTGCTGCCGGGGATGTTCGTCCGCGCGCGCATCGATGAAGGCATCATGAACGACGCGATCCTCGCCCCGCAGCAGGGGATCACCCGCGATGCCAAAGGCGACGCCACGGCGCTGGTGGTCGATGCCTCCAACAAAGTTGAGCAGCGTACCGTGGAAACCGGCGACACCTACGGCGATAAATGGCTGGTGCTGAGCGGCCTGAAAGCGGGCGACAAGCTGATTGTCGAAGGCACCGGTAAAGTGGCCCCCGGACAGACAGTGAAGGCCGTCGCCGTCAACAATAACGGAGGCAACGCCTAATGTTCTCCCGTTTCTTCGTGCGTCGCCCGGTCTTTGCCTGGGTGATCGCCATTCTGATTATGCTCGCCGGGGTGCTGGCGATCCGCACCCTGCCGGTAGGCCAGTACCCGGACGTCGCCCCGCCGGCGGTGAAAATCTCCGCCACCTATACCGGGGCGTCCGCCGAAACCCTGGAGAACAGCGTCACCCAGGTCATCGAGCAGCAGCTCACCGGCCTCGACCATCTGCTCTACTTCAGCTCCACCAGCAGCTCCGACGGCTCGGTCAGCATCACCGTCACCTTTGAGCAGGGAACCGACCCGGACACCGCCCAGGTGCAGGTACAAAACAAAGTGCAGCAGGCGGAATCGCGGCTGCCGAGCGAAGTCCAGCAGTCCGGCGTAACGGTGGAAAAATCGCAGAGCAGCTTTCTGCTGATCCTCGCGGTGTATGACAAAACCAACCGCGCCACCAGCTCCGATATCTCCGACTGGCTGGTCAGCAATATGCAGGACCCGCTGGCGCGTGTGGAGGGCGTCGGCAGCCTGCAGGTATTCGGCGCCGAATACGCGATGCGCGTCTGGATGGACCCGACCAAACTCGCCTCCTACTCGCTGATGCCTTCCGACGTCCAGTCGGCGATTGAGGCGCAGAACGTGCAGGTTTCCGCCGGTAAAATCGGCGCGCTACCGTCGTCCAATGCCCAGCAATTAACCGCCACCGTGCGCGCGCAGTCCCGGCTGCAAACCCCTGACCAGTTCAAAGCGATCATCGTGAAAAGCCAGGCCGACGGCTCGGTAGTACGCCTGAGCGATGTCGCGCGGGTGGAGATGGGTAGCGAGGATTACACCGCCACCGCCAATCTGAACGGCCACCCTGCCGCCGGGATCGCGGTGATGATGGCCCCCGGCGCCAACGCGCTGGACACCGCGACGCTGGTGAAAAGCAAAATCGCCGAATTCCAGCGTCAGATGCCGCAGGGTTACGATATTGCCTATCCGAAGGACAGCACCGAGTTCATCAAAATCTCGGTCGAGGACGTGATTCAGACCCTGTTCGAAGCGATTATCCTCGTCGTCTGCGTGATGTATCTGTTCCTGCAGAACTTCCGCGCGACGCTCATTCCGGCGGTGGCGGTGCCGGTGGTGCTGCTTGGCACCTTCGGCGTGCTGGCCCTGTTCGGCTACTCGATTAACACCCTGACGCTGTTCGCCATGGTGCTGGCGATCGGCCTGCTGGTGGATGACGCCATCGTGGTGGTGGAGAACGTGGAGCGCATTATGCGCGACGAAGGGCTCCCCGCTCGCGAAGCCACCGAAAAATCGATGGGCGAAATCTCCGGCGCGCTGGTGGCGATTGCCCTGGTGCTGTCGGCGGTGTTCCTGCCGATGGCCTTCTTCGGCGGTTCGACCGGGGTCATCTATCGCCAGTTCTCGGTAACCATTATCTCGGCGATGATGCTGTCGGTGGTGGTAGCGCTGACCCTCACCCCGGCGCTGTGCGGCGCGCTGCTCAGCCACTCCAAACCGCACACCAAAGGGTTCTTCGGCGCCTTTAACCGCCTGTGGGGGCGCACGGAGGCGGGCTACCAGCGCCGGGTGCTCGGCGGCCTGCGCCGGGGCGCAGTGATGATGGGCGCTTACGCGCTGATTTGCGGGGCGATGGCGCTGGCGATGTGGAAGCTGCCGGGCAGCTTCCTGCCGGTGGAGGACCAGGGGGAGATCATGGTCCAGTACACCCTGCCCGCCGGGGCGACGGCGGTGCGTACCGCCGAGGTGCGCCGCCAGGTCACCGACTGGTTCCTCACCAAAGAGAAAGCCAATACCGATGTCATTTTCACCGTCGACGGCTTCAGCTTTAGCGGCAGCGGGCAGAACGCCGGGATGGCCTTCGTGTCGCTGAAAAACTGGTCGCAGCGCAAAGGGGACGACAACACCGCCCAGGCCATCGCCCTGCGCGCCACCAAAGAGCTGGGGACGATCCGCGACGCCACCCTCTTCGCCATGACCCCGCCGTCGGTAGACACGGTCTCGGGCAGAGCAACGGCTTCACCTTCGAACTGATGGCCAGCGGCGGTACCGACCGTGACAGCCTGATGAAGCTGCGCAGCCAGCTGCTGGCGGCGGCCAACCAGAGCAGCGAACTGCAGTCGGTGCGCGCTAACGATCTGCCGCAGATGCCGCAGCTGCAGGTGGATATCGACAGCAACAAAGCCGTCTCGCTGGGGCTGTCGCTGAGCGACGTGACCGATACGCTCTCCAGCGCCTGGGGCGGTACCTACGTGAATGACTTTATCGATCGCGGCCGGGTGAAGAAGGTCTATATCCAGGGCGAAAGCGACGCGCGCGCGGTGCCGTCGGACCTTGGCAAATGGTTCGTTCGCGGCAGCGATAACAGCATGACGCCGTTCTCCGCCTTCGCCACCACCCACTGGCAATACGGCCCGGAAAGCCTGGTGCGCTACAACGGCTCCGCCGCCTTTGAGATCCAGGGCGAAAACGCCGCCGGCTTCAGCTCCGGCGCGGCGATGGACAAGATGGAAAAGCTGGCCGACAGCCTGCCGGCGGGCTCCACCTGGGCGTGGAGCGGCATTTCGCTGCAGGAAAAGCTGGCCAGCGGCCAGGCGATGAGCCTGTACGCCATCTCGATTCTGGTGGTGTTCCTGTGCCTGGCGGCGCTGTATGAGAGCTGGTCGGTGCCGTTCTCGGTGATCATGGTCATCCCGCTCGGCCTGCTTGGCGCGGCGCTGGCGGCGACGCTGCGCGGCTTAAGCAACGACGTCTACTTCCAGGTGGCGCTGCTGACCACCATCGGCCTGTCGTCGAAAAACGCCATCCTGATCGTGGAGTTCGCTGAATCCGCCGTGGATGAGGGGTATTCGCTCTCCCGGGCGGCGATCCGCGCCGCGCAGACTCGCCTGCGCCCGATTGTCATGACCTCGCTGGCGTTTATCGCCGGGGTGCTGCCGCTGGCCATCGCCACCGGCGCCGGAGCCAACAGCCGCGTGGCGATCGGCACCGGGATTATCGGCGGCACCCTGACGGCCACCCTGCTGGCGGTGTTCTTCGTACCGCTGTTCTTCGTGCTGGTGAAACGTCTCTTCACCCGCCAACGTCCTTCTCAGGAGTAAGGTATGTTTCGTTTGAGTTTTATGTTTATCGCGCTCCTGACCGCGGGCTGCGTCTCGCTTGACCCGCATTATGATCGCCCGGCCGCGCCGGTGCCGGCCACCCTGCCCGGGGCGCACGGCGAATCGACGGCGGTGGTCGGCGACTGGCAGAAAGTGGTCAATGACGCGCGGCTGAAAAAAGTGGTCAGCATCGCGCTGAACAGCAACCGCGATGTGCAAAAGGCGCTGGCCGATATCGAGGCCGCGCGCGCCCAGTATGGCGAAACGCGGGCATCGCTGTTTCCCACCGTTGATGCCGAACTGAGCCACACCCGCAGCAAAACGGTGGCCAGTGGCCTGAGCTCCGCTTCACAGGCCGACGGCGCGGTCTCCAGCTTCGAACTGGACTTGTTCGGCAAGAACCAGAGCCTGTCGCGCGCGGCGCGCGAAACCTGGCTTGCCAGCGAATTCACCGCGCAGAATACCCGGCTGACGATGATTGCCGATTTGACCACCGCCTGGGTGACGCTGGCGACGGATAACAGCAATCTGGCGCTGGCGCAGCAGACCATGGACAGCGCGGCAAACTCGCGCAACATCGTCGCCCGCCAGATGGCGGTTGGCACCGCCTCAGCCGGCGATGTAAGCTCGGCGGAAAGCGTCTATCAGCAGGCGCGCGCCAGCGTCGCCAGCTATCGCACGCTGGTGGCGCAGGATAAAAACGCCATTAACCTGCTGGCGGGGGAAACCGTGCCGGAGAGCCTGCTGCCCGGCACTCTCGAGAGTCTCGGGGATAACAGCATCGCGCTGGTGCCGGCGGGCGTGTCGTCGTCGGTGCTGCTGCGTCGGCCGGACATTCAGGAAGCGGAGCACAATTTGAAGAGCGCCAATGCCGATATCGGCGCGGGCGAACTTCTTCCCGTCGATTTCCCTGACCGCCAGCGCCGGGGTCGGCAGCGACTCGCTGTCGTCGCTGTTCAGCCACGGGATGCAGGTATGGTCGTTCGCCCCCTCCATCAGCCTGCCGCTGTTCACCGGCGGCAGCAACCTGTCGCAGCTGCGCTATGCGGAAGCGGAGAAAAAGGGGCTGATCGCCACCTACGAGAAATCGATTCAGAGCGCGTTTAAGGACGTTGCCGATGCGCTGGCGCGCCGGGAAACGCTGAGCGAAGAGCTTGATGCTCAGCGGCAGTATGTCGCCGCCGAGCAGACATCGCTGGATATCGCCATGAAGAGCTATCAGGCCGGGGTCGGCGATTATCTGTCGGTGCTCACCGCTCAGCGCACGCTGTGGTCGGCGAAAACGACGCTGCTGTCCCTGCAGCAGACCGACCTCAATAACCGGATCACCCTCTGGCAGTCGCTGGGCGGCGGCGCCAGTTAAACTTACCCGCCGGGCGACCGAGCCCGGCCTCTACAAGGAATCGTTATGGCACGTGTTTCCCTCTCCTGGGCGCTGATCCTCGGCCTGCTGTCGGGTATCGGCCCGCTGTGCACGGATTTTTATCTACCGGCGCTGCCGGAGATCACTCAGCAGCTGCAGGCCACCAGCACCCAGACCCAGCTGTCGTTGACCGCCGCACTGATTGGTCTCGGCCTGGGTCAGCTGTTTTTCGGCCCGCTGAGCGACCGCATTGGCCGCCTGAAACCGCTGGCGCTGTCTCTGCTGCTGTTTATCTTCTCTTCGGCGATGTGCGCCCTGACCCGCGATATCAACATGCTGATTGTCTGGCGCTTTTTACAAGGCTTTGCCGGCGCCGGCGGCTCGGTGCTGTCGCGCTCCATTGCCCGCGATAAATACCAGGGCACCCTGCTGACCCAGTTTTTCGCCCTGCTGATGACCGTGAACGGCATTGCGCCGGTGCTGTCCCCGGTGCTGGGCGGCTACGTTATCACCGCCTTCGACTGGCGAATTCTCTTCTGGACGATGGCCGCCATTGGCGGCGTGCTGCTGGTGATGAGCCTGGCGATCCTGCGGGAAACGCGCCCGGCCACAGCGGCGCATGCCAGCCGCCAACGGCCCGGCCAGCCGGTGCTGAAAAATCGCCGCTTTCTGCGCTTCTGCCTGATCCAGGCCTTTATGATGGCCGGGCTGTTCTCCTACATCGGCTCTTCTTCCTTCGTGATGCAGAGCGAATACGGCATGAGCGCCATGCAGTTCAGTCTGCTGTTCGGTCTGAACGGTATCGGGCTGATCATCGCCGCGATGATCTTTTCCCGTCTGGCGCGCCGCTTTAGCGCCGAAAGCCTGCTGCGCGGCGGCCTGACGCTGGCCGTGAGCTGTGCGGCGATCATGCTGCTGTTTGCCTGGCTGCATCTGCCGGTGCTGGCGCTGGTCGGCCTGTTCTTTACCGTGTCGCTGATGAGCGGCATCAGCACCGTCGCCGGCGCGGAGGCGATGAGCGCGGTCGACGCCGCGCAGTCCGGGACCGCGTCCGCGCTGATGGGCACCCTGATGTTTGTCTTCGGCGGCATCGCCGCGCCGCTGGCGGGTCTCGGCGGCGAAACAATGCTGAAAATGAGCCTCGCGATGGCCATCTGCTACCTGCTGGCGCTGCTGCTGGGCCTCAGCAAACCGCGCGACGCACGCTAATCTCCTGCTGCGGTAATAAAATATTCCAGATTTATTACCGCACTATTTCCCGCCATATCTACCATTCTCGTATTATTCTCCACGTACTAATCGTGATACTCTTCACAGGCAAGGAATAAATAATTCCTTATACTGCGCGCCACTGAGAATAACGAGGTTTCTATGAGTATCGACCTGAGCAAACTGCTGACCGAGCGACGTAACGCCAACAGCGCCAACATTGACACCCTCTCCACCCTCGAGATGCTGACGGTGATAAACCAGGAAGACCAGCAGGTAGCCCAGGCGATAACGCCCTATCTGCCGCAGATTGCCGAGGTGGTGGATAAGGTCGCGGCGGCGCTGCAGGCCGGTGGCCGCTTGATTTACATTGGCGCGGGTACCTCAGGGCGTCTGGGGATCCTCGATGCCAGTGAATGCCCGCCAACCTTCGGCACCCGCCCGGAGCAGGTGGTGGGTATCATCGCCGGCGGACATAAAGCGATTCTCAGCGCCGTGGAAAACGTGGAAGACAACAAAGCGCAGGGGGCGATGGATCTGCAGAACCTGAACTTCAGCAACCGCGATGTGCTGGTGGGGCTGGCGGCCAGCGGACGCACGCCGTACGTCATTGGCGCCATGGAATACGCCCATAGTCAGAATGCCTTTGTCGCCATCGTCAGCTGTAACCCGCATGGCGAAATGGCCCAGCTGGCGGACGTGGCGATCACCCCGGTGGTCGGCCCGGAAGTGGTCACTGGCTCTACCCGCCTGAAAGCCGGCACCGCGCAGAAGCTGGTGCTGAACATGATCTCCACCGGGGCGATGATCCGCGTCGGCAAGGTGTACAGCAACCTGATGGTCGACGTCGAAGCGACCAACGCCAAGCTGATTGAGCGCCAGGTCTCTATCGTGATGGAGGCTACCGACTGCGATCGCGCCACCGCCCAGAAGGCGCTGGAGGCCTGCGGCCGCCACTGTAAAACGGCGATCGTGATGGTGCTGGCGGACTTAAGCGCCGCAGAGGCGCAGTCGCTGCTGGCGAAAAACAACGGCTATATCCGCAAGGCGCTCAGCAACACCTGAGCGCCGACAGACAGGTAACGGGCAATGGCAAAAATAACGAAAGAGATGATAGCGCGGATCCTCGCCCACGTGGGCGGCGCCGCAAACGTCGCGCAGGCGGGCAACTGCATGACGCGCCTGCGCTTGACCCTGCGCGATGAAAGTCTGGCCGACAGCGCCGCCATCCGCCAGATTGACGGCGTGATGGGGGTGATCGTCAGCGACGAGCAGTTCCAGGTGGTGCTCGGCCCCGGCAAGGCGCAAACCGCCGCCGAAATGATGAACGGCCTGCTGGAGGCGGCGCCCGCCGCCGCGCCGACGCTGGCCGACGTCGCGGCGGAGAAAAAGCAGGCGCTGAAGGGCAGGCAGACCAGCGCGGTGCAGAAGTTTCTCGCCAAATTCGCCACTATTTTTACGCCGCTGATCCCCGGCTTTATCGCCGTCGGGCTGCTGCTGGGCTTCGCCACCCTGGCGGAACAGGTTTTCGTGCTGGAGAACGCCCATCCGAACGCCAGCCTGGTGGCGCTGATTGGCTATATGAAGGTCTTCAGCAAAGGGATGTTCACTTTCCTGAGTATCCTGATTGGCTATAACGCGCAGAAGGCGTTCGGCGGCTCCGGCGTGAACGGCGCGATTATCGCCTCGCTGTTCGTGCTGGGCTACAACCCGGAGGCGAACAGCGGCTTCTACGCTGGCATTTCCACCTTCTTCGGCCACGGCATCGATCCGCGCGGCAATATCATCGGCGTATTGATCGCCGCTATCCTTGGCGCGTGGGTTGAACGCCAGGTGCGGCGGGTAATGCCGGCCAACCTCGATATGATCCTCACTTCGGCGGTGACGCTGCTGATCATGGGCGCGGTGACCTTTACGGTGATCATGCCGATTGGCGGCTGGTTGTTTACCGGCATGTCGTGGCTGTTCCTGCATCTTAACGGCAACCCGTTTGGCTCGGCGGTGCTGGCCGGCCTGTTCCTGCTGGCGGTGATGTTCGGCGTCCATCAGGGGTTTGTCCCGGTCTATTTTGCGCTGGTGGACGCCCAGGGCTTTAACTCGCTTTTCCCGATCCTGGCGATGGCCGGGGCCGGGCAAGTGGGGGCGGCGTTGGCGCTGTTCTGGCGGGCGAAGCGCGATTCGCTGCTGCGAACCCAGATTAAAGGGGCAATTATTCCGGGCTTCCTCGGGATTGGCGAGCCGCTGATCTACGGCGTCACCCTGCCGCGGATGAAGCCGTTTGTCACCGCCTGCCTCGGCGGCGCCTGCGGCGGGTTCTTCGTCGGACTGATCGCCTGGCTGGGGCTGCCGGTCGGCCTGAACACGGTGTTCGGTCCGTCCGGTCTGGTGGCGCTGCCGCTGATGACCTCCGGCAGCGGAATTTACGCCGGGATGGCGGTCTACGCCGGTGGGCTGGCGGTCTCCTACCTGTGCGGCTTTGTCCTCACCTGGCTGTTCGGCAGTAAAAATGTCGATTTAAGCTAGAACGCGACTATCGGTTAATGCCCGGCGGCGGCTTCGCCTTACCGGGCCTGCAAAATAGTTACGCCGCCGCGCCCGACTACCATTTCCTGCCCCGCCGCCCGGGCGCGCGCATGCTATGATTCCCCTTTGTCATATTTCGCTTGAGGAAAAGATGGGCTCCAGCAAAAAAGGGATGCTGAACGTACTGATTGCCGCCGTGCTGTGGGGCAGTTCCGGGGTGTGTGCGCAATTTATTATGCAGGAAAGCCAGATGTCGTCGCCGTTTCTGACCATGACGCGTCTGCTGTTCGCCGGGCTGATCCTGCTGATGCTCGGCTTTGTTCACGGCGACCGCATTTTCCGCGTGCTGCAAAACCGCCGCGACGCCCTAAGCCTGCTGTTTTTCTCGCTGTTTGGCGCGCTAACCGTGCAGTTCACCTTTCTGATGACCATTGAAAAATCCAATGCCGCCACGGCCACGGTGCTGCAGTTTCTGTCGCCGACGATCATCGTCGCCTGGTTCGCCCTCGCCCGCAAAGCGCGTCCCACACCGCTGGTGCTGGGAGCTATCTGCACCTCGCTGGCGGGCACCTTTCTGCTGGTGACCCACGGCAACCCAACGACGCTGTCGATTTCGCCGGCGGCGCTGTTCTGGGGGATCGCCTCGGCGTTTGCCGCCGCCTTTTATACCACCTATCCTTCAACGCTGATTGCCCGCTACGGGACGCTGCCCATCGTCGGCTGGAGCATGCTGTTCGGCGGCGCGATGTTATTGCCGTTTTACGGCGGCCAGGGCACCGATTTTGTGGTTAACGGCAGCCTGCTGTTAGCTTTTTTCTACCTGGTGGTGATCGGTACTTCGCTGACCTTCAGCCTCTATCTCAACGGCGCGCAGAAGATTGGCGGCGCAAAGGCCGGGATCCTAAGCTGCGCCGAACCGCTGAGCAGCGCCCTGCTGTCGCTCCTGCTGCTGGGGATCACCTTCACGCTGCCGGACTGGCTGGGCACTCTGCTGATCCTCGCGTCGGTGGTGCTGATCGCCATCGACTCGCGGCGGCGGGTGAGAGCCGCCTGAGCAGGCGAGAAAAAGCGCATTTTCAATAAGTTAAACTGACCACTATTTGCGTGTTTTCCCGCCTGCGCATATAGTTGACGGAAGCGATTACGGAAGGAGAAGCCTGATGAAAGCATGTTGGATGGTATGCCTGGTCACCGCCCTGAGCGCCACGTCGGCGTGGGCCGAATCACCGCTGCAAAGCCTGCAGTTCGAGCAGCAAAAACAGCAGGTGCTCAAAGCGGTGAAGGAAAAATGCGCGCCAGCAAGCCACCTCAGCGACAACGATTTTGCCAATAAAGTGCTGGCGACCGACGGTAACAAGAACGCGGTCCGCGAAGCAACGCTGGCGAAGGAGCGCAATAACCAGAAAAGCTACCAGGCCGCAATCGACAAAATCGTCTGTCCGGCCAAATAGCGGTTATTTCAGCCTCGCGACCAGCGTTTTCCAGTCAAACGGCGTAAGCTGCCTGTAGCTCAGGCTACGGGCGGCCATCTGCTCCGGCAGCTGGCGCTGGCTTTTCGCGATCGCCTCGCTCATTATCCCGGCGCTCCCCACGTCACGCAGGGTTTTCACCACCTCTTCCATCTCTTCGCTGCGCCGAATGCCATGTTCCGCCACCCGGCTGATCAGATAGTCGGGGAACGCGCCTGTCCAGCCCAGAGAGGGAAAACTATGATGCAAGGAGCTAAGCACCTCCTCCTCAACGCCGTATTCACGAGCCGCGAACAGGCATTCTGTGGTAAGCGCTTCAAGACCTTTGATCATCACGCTACGGCACATTTTTATCGCCGACACCTGGCCCACCGTACTGGCGCCATAGCGGGCATTCAGCCCCAGCCCCTGCAGACGCGGCGCGATCGCCTCCGCCTGCGGCCCACCGATCAATAACGGTGTCTGCAATCGGGCCGGCGGTACCGGCGCCATCACCGCGACATCAATGTAGGCGCCCGGCAGAAAATGTTCAGCCGCCTGCCGTTTCGTCTCCGGCGCCACGGAGTTGAGATCGAGGAAATATTGTCCCGGCTGCAGCAGCGCGGCCGCCTGCTGCGCCACCTTTAGCGCCTCACCGGCGGTCACAGTAGAAAAAACCAGCGTGGCCCCCTCCAGCGCCTGCGCCAGCGAATTTCCCACCTGAACGCGCGAATCACGGGCTTTTTTGCCCATCGCCTCTCGCTCCGGGCCATTGAGCTTGCAATCCCAAATGGTCACCGCATGCTCACGGGCCAGATCCGCCGCCAGAATGCCACCCGCCTCGCCAAAACCAATAAACGCGATTGTCATCATCACTCCTCACGCGGCCAGACGCGGGCCGGAATAAAAACCTCGCCAGCAAACAGCAGTCGCGCCGTGCGTAACAGGCCGCAGCCAGCCAGGGCGCCGTCAGCATCAAGCTGAAGCGTCACGCTAAATTCGCCTGTCGGATGCTCGACGCTGAGCAGCGGCGTATCGCCTGGCGCTACCTGCGCCAGGCCCTGCGCGACAGAGCCGGGGAGCAGACAAGCGCTGGCCACGCTCACCGCGCCAAATACGCCGATCGACGCGTGGCAGCGGTGGGGGATAAAGGTGCGGCTGCTGATGGCGCCGCCGTGTCGCGGCTCGGCGATCAGGGTCATCTTGGGCACCGTGCGCTGGCTGACGTCGCCAAGCTGCATCAGCGGCCCGGCCTGCAGGCGAATCGACTCCAGGCGACGTTTAAGCGCGTCGTCATTATCCAGCTGTTCGCGCGTCTCATAGCCGGTGCAACCGAGGTCGCACGCGCGCAGCAGGATCACCGGCATTCCGTTATCGATGCAGGTCACCTCGACGCCGTCAAAACGGTCACGAACCCGGCCGGTCGGCAGCAGCGCCCCGCAGCTGGAGCCCGCCACATCAAGAAAATGGAGCAGGATCGGGCTGGCGCTGCCCGGCACGCCATCAATACGACTCTCGCCGGCGTAGTCGACCCCGTCGGCATCGCAGGGGATCTCTGCCACCGCCAGTTGCCCCGTGTTCTCCATATAAATACGCACCCGAGTGAGCGGCGCATCGTGGCGAACCAGACCACGCTCGATGGCGAAAGGGCCAACGGCGGCAAGAATATTGCCGCAGTTTTGGCCGTAATCCACGGTGGCCGCCGCCACGTTCACCTGGGCAAACAGATAGTCCACATCGGCGTCAGGCCGTGCGGAGCGGCGGATAATCGCCACTTTGCTGGTCAGCGGATCGGCGCCGCCGATCCCGTCAATTTGCCGGGGATCAGGCGAGCCCATCACCGCCAGCAGCACCGCATCACGTCGCACCGGATCGGCAGGCAGATCGTCGGCCAGAAAACAGGCCGCTTTAGAGGTGCCGCCGCGCATCCATAGACAGGGGATTCCGCGTTGCGCCATTTATTCCTCCACCTCGTCTGCGCGGTCGTAATACCGCAGGCCCTTTTCCGCCAGACGCGGACGCATAGCGTAAATATCCAGCCCCAGCTCGCCATTGCGCATCCGCTCACGCTTCGCAAGCTCATTGCTCATGCGGGCTTCCGCTTTATGGAGCACATCACGGACCCGGGCGTGAGGCAGCACCACGACGCCATCGTCGTCGGCCACTACGACATCGCCCGGCTGTACAAGCTGACCTGCGCATATCACCGGGACGTTAACCGAACCGAGGCTCTCTTTCACCGTCCCCTGGGCATAAACCTGACGGGACCAGACGGCGAATCCCATTTCCCGCAACGTTTGCGAATCACGAATGCCGATATCGCCCACCAGCCCGACCACGCCGCGCGATTGGAGAGACGTCGCCAGTAGATCGCCGAAGAAGCCATCGCCGCACGGCGAGGTCGGGGCCACCACCAGAATATCGCCGGCGCGGCACTGCTCGACCGCCACATGAAACATCCAGTTGTCGCCAGGCGTCACCAGCACGGTTACCGCGTTGCCCGCCCGGCTGACGCCCTGCTGAATCGGACGGATTGCCGGCCCCATCAGCCCCTGACGATCCCAGGCTTCATGGAGCGTCGCCACCCCGGCCGCCTCACAGCGGCGCAAAACCGCCTCGTCATGACGCGGCAGATGGCGGATCACAAGGCCTTTTTTATTTATCAGGTTCATGCCAGGTTCTCCGTTACGCGGGGGAAGATGCTCTGGAAGGCTTCGCCGTGAACGATATCGCGCGCGGCCGTGATGCCGATATTGCGCTTGGCCTGCACCCCGCGCTGCAGCGCCACGCGGGTGTAGTATTCCCACAGATGCTCCTGACCCTGCATGCACTGAATGGCCTGATACTTTTTCTCCCAGACGGCGGTGATGTCCAGTAACACATCGGGTTTCCAGTTGCACTGCTCCGGCTGGTGCGGTTCGAAACAGTAAACCGGGGGAGCAGCGACAATTTTCTCACCGGGGCGATAGCCCTCTGCCTGGGCGATAATCCGTGCTTCCTGCGCCAGATGGGAGGCCAGCGGATGATCGTAGTTATAGGGATCGTGCAGGGAGTGCGTCAGGACAAAGTGGGGCTGGATACGGCGATACACATCCGCCAGACGAAATAGCGTCTCTTTATCGGCGCGCAGCGGATAGTCACCGATATCAAAGAATTCGACGCTGGCGCCCAGGATCGCGGCGGCGGCCTGCGCCTCTTCGCGACGCACCTGCTTCACCGCCTCCTCGGTCATGTTGCCTTTACGCCACAGTTTGGCGGACTCGCCGCGCTCGCCAAAGGATAAACAGACCACATGGACCTGATAGCCCTGCAGGGCATGCAGCGCTATCGCACCGCCCGCGCGCCAGACGAAATCGGCCGAGTGGGCGCTGACGACAAGGGCACTTTTTTCGCTAACCGGATGAGACATGATGGCTTCCTCTGTTGTTTTTTTCAGCTTGTCATGTCCCGTCGTGGGGAGGTAATTCGTTAACTTGCGAAGGCTATGATTTTTATTTATGTTGTCGTCTCACTCACTTTTTCAGGCCTGACGAACAATGCTAAAGAGAAAGCACGATAAAATTATAAATATCATGCAGCTGCGCTTTTTCTGTCAGGTCGCGCTGCGCGGTAGCGTCTCACGCGCGGCCGATGACTTATTCCGCACGCAGTCAGCGATAACCCGGGCTATTCGCGATCTTGAAGCCGCGTTGAACGTCACGCTGTTCGAACGCCATTACAGCGGCATGGTGCCCACCGAGTATGGCAAGTGCATCCTGCCGCGCGCCCGGCGGGCGATTGACGACCTGCAGGCCATCCCGGCGCTGCTGCAGAAGCACCATACCCGCAGCAGCGGCCCGCTGGCGGACGCCGGCTGGCTGTTCAATACCCGCCGCTTAGCCATTTTTATTCAGCTCTATCACGTCAACCATACCCAAACCGTCGCGCAACAGTTGGGGATCACTCAGCCGGCGGTCAGTGCCGCGCTGAAGGTCCTGGAAAAAGGAGCGGATTCGGCGCTATTTCGCCGGACGCCAGAGGGGGTGCGTCCCACGCCTGCCGCAGAGCTACTCTATCCCCCGGTGAGCAGAGCGCTCAACGAGCTGGAAAACATCTGGAGCGATCTCGCTGCCCGTCGCGGGGTGCTGGAGGGCACCGTGCGCATTGGCGCCCTGCCGCTGAGCCGGACCCGGCTACTGCCCTCCGCCATCGCCGCCTTTCTGGCCCAGCACCCGGGCATCACCCTCATGACCAATGAAAGCCCGTATGAGTCGCTGGTCGCCGATATGCGGGCAGGTAATATTGATTTTATTATCGGCGCCCTGCGCCAGGATGAAGATCTCCCGGACCTCTGTAGCGAAGCGTTATTCGAAGAGGATATGTTGATTTTACTGCGTAATAACCACCCGCTGCTGCGCCATCCGGACCCGCGCAGCCAGCTGGCGACAGCGCAATGGGTGCTGCCGCGCGCCAACGCGCCGGCGCGCAATTTGCTGGATAAGGCGTTTGTCACCCTGGGGCTGCCGCTGCCCCAGCCGACGGTGGAGACCGGGGATGCGGCGATGGTGCGAGGATTGCTGCAGGGCTCCGACATGCTGGCGGCGGTCTCCGCCAGCCAGATGCGTTTTGAAACTGACAATGGGCTGCTCAGCGTGTTGCCGGTTCCCCTGCCCGATACCACCCGGCGTATCGGGCTGACGTTTCGCGCCGGCAGCCTGCCCTCCCCGGCGACGCAGGCGCTGTTGCGTTTTATTTATCAGCAGGTTCAGGACGGGGCCGTTTAACGTTTACCCGCCACCGAATAGGTTACCTGCTGGTTGCGCGTTTGCTGAAACGCCTCCAGCGTCTGCCCGCGCATCGCGGCGTAAATATGCAGGTTGGATACGCCGACCACCGCGCCCATTTTCTCCAGCAGGAAGAAGCTGGCGCCATACTGAATTAATCCCCGCCAGTCGCGCGCGTTGAGCAACTGCTGTTCCTCCTCACTCAGTCCGGCTTCGGCATAAAGCGACTGAGGCGACTGCAGAAAACGTTCGCGCCAGGCAGGCTCAATCAGCCGATGCAGGAAACGGTTAAGCCGCAAGCCATTCAGGCTGCGCTCGTGGGTAAAAGGATAGGTTCCCGGCAGTTTCTCCACCCCGGCCAGCTGCTGCGCCATATGCTGGCGATGGCGCGTCAGGGTATCGACGGGGGGCAGGCGCGCATTGTTCTCAAGGATCAGCGTGGCGATACCGGTCATCGACGGCAGGTAATAGTCGCGCCAGGTTTCGGTGACATTGGCTGATAGCGCGCCGCGCATCACCAGCCACATGATCACTTCGGACCCCTCCATCCCCCCCAGCTCGGCATATTCGCCAAGGGTCATTTCGGTAAGCTTTTCCGGGTCATTAACCAGCATATCAACAAACTGGGCATCCCAGTCGGGATTATTAAATCCGCAGCGCTCGCCATGAACCTGATGCGAGAGCCCGCCGGTCGCGACAATCGCCACATTGATATCTTCCGGGAAGCTTTCAATCGCCCGGCGCAGCGCCTGGCCGAGTTTGTAACAACGGCGCGCGCTTGGTACCGGAAATTGCAGCACGCCGATCTGTAACGGGATCACCGCCGTCGGCCACCCCTGCGCTTCATCCCAGGGCAACAGCGCCGAAAGCGGCGAGAAAAGGCCGTGGTCGAGCTTTTTATCCATAAAGAACGACATATCAAACTCGTCGGCCATCAGGCTGGCGCCAATGTGCCTTGAGAGCGCCGCGTTGCCCTGGACCGGCGGCAGACAGCGCGGTCCGCCGCCTTCATCGGCAACGTCATATTGACTGTCGATTCCCAGCGTAAAAGTCGAATAGTGATCGAAGAAAAAGGCGGTCACATGGTCATTAAAGATGTACACCAGCGCATCCGGTTTTTTCTCCTCCAACCAGCGCTGCAGCGGTTCGAAGCTCTGGAAGATCGGCGCCCATGCCGGGTCCTGCTGTTTATGATGATCGACCGCGAAGCCGATAGTCGGGGTATGAGAGACGGCGATACCGCCGAGAATGTTAGCCATCAGATAACTCCACTTATCGGTGTTCGAGGGGGGATGACAAAGCGTCAAGTTCTGCCTCTGTGAGTCGAGGCTTAGCGTGATTCATACGGTGCAACAAAATACAGATCCCCGCCAGGCAGGCCGGCAGCGCAAGCACCAAAAAGATCGACGAGTGTCCTGGCACTGCCAGCATCAGCATCCCGCCCAGCGTGGAGCTGAGGATAGCCCCGGTACGGCCGATACCATGCATCCAGCTGACTCCGGTAGCGCGGATCTCGGTTTGATAATAGGCTGGCGAATAGGCCTGCAGACCGTTCTGCGCGCCGTTAATGCACATCCCGCTGATAAAAATCAGCACCGACAGCGCCGCCGAACCGAAATCCATCACCCCCTGGGACAACAGGCACAGACAGCCGAGGAAATAGGTTGCCGCAATCACGGCTTTCGCCGAAGCGCGATCCATCAGCATACCGACAAGGATCCCGCCCAGCGGGCCGCCGAGCTGGAACAAGCCGGTCATCATCGCCGCCTGCTGCAGCGACAGCCCGCCGGAGCGGAGAATGGTTGGCAGCCAGCCGTTCAGCAGGTAAATCACGAACAGCCCCATAAAATAGGTTAACCACAGCGCTATCGTGCCGCGGGCATAGCCATGCCGGAACAGCTGCGCCACTTTGCTGCTCCGCGTGATGGGCGGCGCATTCAGCTGGAAAACGGTTTCAGCCGTAAACTGGCCCCCAAGCCGGTTAAGCGCCCTGGCAATCTGCTCGCCCGGTAGTCGGCGCGCCACCATGTTCATCGCCGACTCCGGCAACATCACGATCATAAAGGGGAGCACCACGAGCGGCAGCACGCCGCCAAAAACCAGCGCCGAGTGCCAGCTGTAATGCGATAACAAACCGGCGGCGATAAAGCCGCCGAGGCCGGAACCCACGTTAAAACCGCTGTACATCAGGGTGATCATCACCCCTTTACGCCGCTCCGGCATATATTCCGCCACCAGCGTGACGCAGTTGGGCATTACGGCGCCAAGGCCAAGGCCGGTCAGAAAACGCATCAGCGCCAGCTGCGTCGGGCTTTGCGCCACGGCGCCGGCCAGGCTGAACAGCGCAAACAGCGCCACCGACCAGAGTAAAATTCGCTTTCGGCCGTAGCGGTCAGAAAGCGGACCCGCTACCAGGGCGCCAATGGCGACGCCGAACATGGCCGCCCCAAGAATCGGCCCCATTTCGGCCCGGCTGATGCCCCAGTCCTCGATGAGCGCCGGGGCGACAAAGCCCATCACCGCGGCGTCATACCCATCCAGCATAATGATGATGAAACAGAGCAGCAGCACGTTCCATTGAAAGCGCGAGACCGGGCGGGTATCTATCCACGCTTTCACATCGACAACGTTCGTGTGATTCATAGGGTGACTTCCTCAAGCAGGCGGTACGAATGTTCTGGTTAGTGTTTTTTGAGTGGAACTTTCGTACTCAACTTAAGGCAGGTCACGCAGGCTGTCCGGTTCGAAAATCCGGCGTCAGATATGAGTTTTATTTATAATGTGAGGGATACGACAAAAACCAGCCAGCAAAAAACCCGCAGCCAACGGCGGCGGGTCAGGGCAAGAGCAGCGTTTAGTGCTTCGGAATAATTAAATCGCCGCGCAGCGGGCTGCCGCCCGGGTTGTCCGTTTTCTCGGTCAGCCAGTTGACGATCCGCGACGCCATCGCGTCCATGGAATATTCAATCGCCGGGATAGTCGGGATACCGGGCAGCTGTAACGATCCGGCGAGGCTAAACACCATGACATTTTGCGGAACGGCGCGGTTAAACGCCTGCAGCTGCGGCACCACGCGCTGCGCCTGCTGTTCATCGCTCACCAGCAGCGCGTTAAAGTTCAGCGTCGTGGCGTTATTGACCAGCTCCTGCACCGCCACCGACGGCGAGGTGTTATCCAGAAACACCAGGTTGCGATTAAACGGCAAAAAGTTTTTTTCCAGCGCGTGCTTGTAGCCCAGCAGCACCTGGTCGGCAAAGCCGCTGCTCTGCGGATGAATCAGCGCAATCTGCCGTCTCCCCTGGCTAATCAGATAGTGACAGGCGGTTTCGGCGGCGAAAGCATGATCGAACTGAATACTGTTGTCGCCTTCGCTATCGAGGCAGTCCACCAGCACCACGTCCGGGCGGTTAATATTCAGAGGAAAACGCGCGCCGATGATTAGCACGTTATCGCACAGCCCGCAGGTCAACTCCTCCAGAGAGTTCATCACGCCGTGGCTGGTGTTGGCGAAGCGCAGCAGCAGGTGTTTCTGGTGCTGGCTGAGCTGTTTTTCCAGGGCGTAGAGATAGCTGGTGGTTTGGTTGATGTTGTCCTGGGCGCAGATGACGCCGATGCAGCCGGTGGACTGGCTGAGCAACGACTGGGCTATCATGTTTGGCCGGTAATTGAGCGCTTCCGCCGCCTGCAGCACCGCCTGACGACTGGCTTCCTTCACGCCACGTGAGCCGCTCAACACTCGCGACACCGTGGCTTTGGAAACCCCGGCAAGTCGTGAAACATCATTGATTGTCGACATCATTTTCCCCTGCGCGGGCGCCGCGTCCCGCCAAAATCCTGTAAACCTGAATCGCTTCAATTATGACCAGCGCAGTATATCCATTTCGCCATTTGTTTGGAAACCGATTTTCCATTTCAGCGCAAAACATCGCCAAATCGACAGAATAATGTGAGCGAAATCCAATAAATCCGCCCTATAAGCAGGAGATCTTGACCACTATCACAGTTCTGCTTTTTATAAATGGAAACCGGTTTCCGTCTGATATCAAATCACCCACGCAATAACTTTTTACATTTTGAGGATGGTCGTCGATGTACAAGATTATGCTGTGCTGCTCTGCCGGGATGTCCACCAGTCTGCTGGTCAGAAAGATGGTTGAGGCGGCGAATGAACGTGACCTGCCGGTGCAGATTGACGCCTATGGCGTTTCCGAATTTGACATGCAGTTTCCGCAGTATCAGGTGGTGTTGCTTGGCCCCCAGGTGAAATACATGTTGAAAACCCTGTCTGACAAAGCGGCTTCCCTGAACATTCCCGTTCAGCCCATCGATACGATGGACTACGGTATGCAGCGGGGAGACAACGTCCTGAATTATGCTCTGTCGCTGATCCCAGCGGCGCACTGAGAGGTGTTGAAATGAGTTCTCTGTATCAGTCCATGATTGCCGTGATCGAGCAATCTATTACTCCGCTGGCAGGACGCCTTGGGCAGCAGAAATACGTTATCGCTATCCGCGATGGCTTCACTGCCGCCTTGCCGTTTATGATCATCGGCTCTTTCATGCTGGTATTTATTTTTCCGCCGTTTTCACCCGATACCACCAACGGCTTTGCCCGCGGCTGGCTTGATTTCTCCCAGCACTACCGCGAACAGCTGATGCTGCCGTTTAACCTCAGCATGGGCGTGATGACCTTCTTTATCTCGGTCGGCATTGGCGCCAGCCTCGGTCGTCAGTTTCAGCTCGATCCGGTGATGTCCGGTCTGCTGGCGTTTATGGCTTTCCTGCTGGTCGCCGCGCCCTATGCCGATGGCAAAATTTCCACTCAGTATCTGTCCGGTCAGGGCATTTTCACCGCGCTGATCACCGCCATCTACTCCACCCGCGTTTACGCGTGGCTGAAGCAAAACAACATTACGATTCGTCTGCCGAAAGAGGTCCCCACCGGCGTCGCCCGTTCGTTTGAAATCCTGATCCCGGTGCTGGTGGTCATTGCGACTCTGCATCCGCTGAATCTGTTTATCGAAGCGCAGACCGGGATGATCCTGCCGCAGGCGATCATGCATCTGCTGGAGCCGCTGGTTTCCGCCTCCGACTCGCTGCCGGCGATTTTGCTCTCTGTTCTGATGTGCCAGATTTTCTGGTTCGCCGGTATCCACGGCTCGCTGATTGTTACCGGCATTATGAACCCGTTCTGGATGGCCAACCTGTCGGCAAACCAGGCGGCGCTGGCGGCTGGCACGGTACTGCCGCACGTCTACCTGCAAGGCTTCTGGGATCACTATCTGCTGATTGGCGGCGTCGGTTCTACCCTGCCGCTGGCCTTCCTGCTGCTGCGTAGCCGGGCCACCCATCTGCGCACCATCGGCAAGATGGGCATCGTGCCGAGCTTCTTTAATATCAACGAGCCGATTCTGTTCGGGGCGCCGATCATCATGAACCCGATGATGTTTATCCCCTTCGTCTGCGTACCGATGGTCAACGCGGTGCTGGCTTACGGCGCGACGCGTCTTGGCTGGCTGAGCCAGGTTGTGTCGCTGACGCCGTGGACTACGCCGGCCCCAATTGGCGCGTCGTGGGCGGCTAACTGGACCCTGAGCCCGGTGGTGATGTGTCTCATCTGCATGGTGATGTCGGCGGTCATTTACCTGCCGTTCCTGCGCGCTTATGAACGTTCCTTAATGAAAACCGAAGTTGAGAAAGCCAAAAATAGCGTTCCGGTAGCAGAAACCGTTAGCTAATCCCTCTCCTTCCGGAGAGATAATAAGATGACAGCGTAATAATGCAGAAAATGGACTTTCACTGCATTATTAAATAATAAATACCTCAGGAATACACATGATTGAATTAGAAGATGCGGTAATGGAAATTATCGTTAATGCGGGACAGTCACGCTCATTATGTTTTGAAGCGCTGCATGCGGCCCGAACCGGAAATATCGACGAAGCGCGCTTACTCTTAAACGAGGCCGACGGCTACGCCCGCCGGGCGCATCAGATGCAAACCCAGCTCATCGGGCAGGATGCCGGTGAAGCGCGTCAGCCCATGACGCTGATTATGGTACATGCCCAGGATCATTTGATGAATTCGCTGCTGGCCCGCGAGTTCTCAGAAGAATTAATCCATCTGTACCAGCGTTAATTAATATGGAATAACGTTAGCGAGAATATTATTCTCCGGCGTCGCTGTACCCTAAAAAACAAATCAGCTTATTTTGGCTATTTATTCTAGCCAGAATGGGATGGTTATTATCTGAAATATATTAATTATTAAAGCGAGATAACCATGAATACTGTAAAAAAACTGCCTTTAGCCATGGCGGTGGTCGCCGCGCTGTGCCCAATTTCTGTCATGGCGCAAGAATTTACGCAGGAACAGATCGACGCCATCGTCGCCAAAGCCGTTGATAAAGCGCTGGCCGACC
>OKFC01000075.1_pt1 | contig 58730 bp, 49 predicted proteins | sample 1611471 | NCBI WGS metagenome assembly OKFC01 (sample SAMN04436747, study PRJEB24849) | human gut metagenome | biome: human gut; feature: NICU; material: stool | host: Homo sapiens | place: USA: Saint Louis, MO | collected 2011-01-06 | reverse complement strand
GCGCCGTTATTGGTACCAATAACGTCGACTGCTGCGCTCGCGTCTGACACGGCCCATCGGTTGCAGGTCTGCACCAATCGGTCGGTAACGGCGCTATGAGTAATGCCATCACCGAGATCGACAACACCGATCTGGTGTTTATCTTCGGGTATAACCCGGCAGATTCACACCCAATCGTGGCGAATCACGTGATTAACGCCAAACGCAATGGGGCGAAAATCATCGTCTGCGATCCGCGTAAAATCGAAACCGCGCGCATCGCCGATATGCACATTGCGCTGAAGAACGGCTCGAATATCGCGCTGCTCAACGCTATCGGGCACGTGATCATCGAAGAGGATCTCTACGATAAATCCTTCGTCGCCAGCCGTTCCGAAGGCTTCGAAGAGTATCGCAAAATCGTCGAAGGCTATACGCCGGAGTCGGTGGAAGAGATTACCGGCGTCAGCGCCCAGGAGATCCGCGCCTGCGCCCGGATGTACGCCAGCGCGAAATCCGCCGCCATCCTGTGGGGCATGGGCGTGACCCAGTTCTACCAGGGCGTGGAGACCGTACGTTCGTTGACCAGCCTGGCGATCCTCACCGGCAACCTCGGCAAGCCGAGCGTCGGCGTCAACCCGGTGCGCGGCCAGAACAACGTTCAGGGCGCCTGCGACATGGGCGCGCTGCCGGATACCTATCCGGGCTATCAGTACGTTAAGTTCCCGGAAAACCGCGAGAAGTTCGCCAAAGCCTGGGGCGTCGACAGCCTGCCGGCGCACACCGGCTACCGTATCAGCGAGCTGCCGCACCGCGCGGCGCATGGCGAAGTACGGGCGGCGTACATCATGGGGGAAGATCCGCTGCAGACCGACGCCGAGCTGTCCACCGTGCGTAAGGCTTTCGACGATCTGGAACTGGTTATCGTCCAGGATATTTTCATGACCAAAACCGCCTCAGCGGCCGACGTTATCCTGCCCTCCACCTCGTGGGGCGAGCACGAAGGCGTTTATACCGCAGCGGACCGCGGCTTCCAGCGCTTCTTTAAAGCGGTAGAGCCGAAGTGGGACCTGAAAACCGACTGGCAGATCATCAGCGAAATCGCCACCCGGATGGGTTACAAGATGCACTACAACAACACCCAGGAAATCTGGGACGAGTTGCGTCATCTGTGCCCGGATTTCTACGGCGCCACCTACGAGAAAATGGGCGAGCTGGGCTACGTCATGTGGCCGTGCCGCGATGAGTCCGACGCCGACCAGGGGACCTCTTATCTGTTTAAAGAGAAGTTCGATACCCCGAACGGTCTGGCGCAGTTCTTCACCTGCGACTGGGTCGCGCCAATTGACAAACTCACCGACGAGTATCCAATGGTGCTATCGACGGTGCGTGAAGTCGGCCACTACTCGTGCCGCTCGATGACCGGCAACTGTGCGGCGCTGGCCGCGCTGGCGGATGAGCCGGGCTACGCGCAGATCAATACCGCCGATGCCGAACGTCTGGGCATTGAGGATGAGGCGCTGGTGTGGGTGAACTCGCGTAAGGGCCGCATCATCACCCGCGCGCAGGTCAGCGATCGTCCGAACAAAGGGGCGGTCTATATGACCTACCAGTGGTGGATTGGCGCCTGTAACGAGCTGGTTTCCGAGAACCTGAGCCCGATAACCAAAACGCCGGAGTACAAGTACTGCGCCGTCAACGTTGAGCCGATTGCCGACCAGCGGGCCGCCGAGCAGTACGTGATTGACGAGTACAATAAGCTGAAAACCCGCCTGCGTGAAAGCGCGATGGGCTAATCAGGCCGCCTCCCCGGAGGCGGTGCTTCGCACCTGTCCGGGCTACACAATCGGTAGCCCGGGTCAGGCGTTTACGCCGCAACCCGGGAAACAGACGGCACGGATTGTTCGAGTAAAACGTTCATATCCCCCACTCGTTCCCGTCGTTTTCTTCTCCTTCACCTGCCTTTATACTGCTCGCTATGTCCTCTACCGATAATAAAAAATGAAATACCTCTCTTTACTGCTGGTGATAGCAAGCGTCGCCGCAGGCGCCATGGAACCCGGCAGCCAGTACAAAGCGCAGGCCGAAGCGGGCGACCCGCGCGCGCAGTACTACCTGGCCGACACTTACGTCAGCTTCGGCGATTTTCCGCAGGCTGAATACTGGGCGCAGAAAGCGGCAGACAAGGGCGACGGCGATGCGCTGGCGCTGCTGGCTCAGCTCAAAATCCGCAACCCGCAGCAGGCTGACTATATCCAGGCGAAAGCGCTGGCGGAAAAATCGGTGAAAACCGGCAGCAGGGCGGGAGAAATTGTCCTCGCCCGGGTGCTGGTGAACCAGCAGGCCGGTACGCCAAACTATCCGCACGCCATCTCCCTGTTACAGCATGCCGCCCAGGATCCGGAAAGCGATTCAGCCGTCGACGCCCAGATGCTGCTGGGGCTTATCTACGCCAGCGGCGTTCATCCCCCGGAAGATGACGTAAAGGCGACGCAGTATTTTAAAGAGAGCTCTGCCCTCTCCCGCACCGGCTACGCTGAATACTGGGCCGGGATGCTTTTCCAGCAGGGGGAAAAAGGCTTTATCGAACCGAACAAGCAGAAAGCGCTGCACTGGCTCAACGTCAGCTGTCAGGAGGGGTTTGATACCGGCTGTGAAGAGTTCGACAGGATCAGTAAAAGATAAGAAAAAGCCCGGTGCGATGTCGCCGGGCTTTCTGTTTTATTGCGCCGTTTTATCAAATTTTCCCAGCACTTCACGCTCGTACGCCAGCGCTTTTTTGCGGTCAAATTTGTGCTCCCATTTGGCGATAACCAGCACCGCCAGCGCGTTGCCTACCACGTTCAGCGCGGTACGCGCCATATCGAGGATACGGTCAACGCCGGCGATAAACGCCAGACCTTCCAGCGGAATGCCCACGCTGCCCAGCGTCGCCAGCAGCACCACGAAGGAGACGCCCGGCACGCCGGCAATTCCTTTCGACGTCACCATCAGCGTCAGCACGAGGGTAATTTCCTGCCAGATGGAAAGGTCGATACCGTACAACTGGGCAATAAAGATCGCCGCAATGCTCTGATACAGCGTTGAGCCATCGAGGTTAAACGAGTAGCCGGTAGGCACCACGAAGCTGGTGATTGACGCCGGCGCGCCATAGGCTTCCATCTTCTCAATAATACGCGGCAGCACGCTCTCGGAGCTGGCGGTAGAGTAGGCCAGAATCAGCTCATCCTTCAGAATGCGGATCAGGGTCCAGATGCTCAGCCCGCACACCCGCGCCACGATGCCTAATACCACCAGCGCAAAGAACATAATGGCGAAATAAACCAGAATCACCAGCTTAGCCAGCGGCCACAGCGAGGCGAAGCCGAAGGTCGCCACGGTCACCGAAATCAGCGCGAACACGCCCACCGGCGCATAGCGCATGACCATGTGCGTCACTTTGAACATGGTTTCAGAAATAGAACGGAATACCGTCACCAGCGGTTCGCGGTGGGTAGCGGGCAGCGAGGAGAGGCCGAGACCAAACAGCACCGAGAAGAAAATAATCGGCAGCATGTCGCCTTTCGCCATTGAGGCCACGATATTGGTCGGGACCAGCGAGAGGATCGTGCCCATCAGGCCATGCGCGTGGCTCTGCACTTCCGCCGTGGTGTTTTGATATTTCGAAATGTCCACCGCCGCCAGCTGCGACATATCGATTCCGCTCCCCGGCTGGAAGACGTTAGCCAGGGTAATCCCCAGCACGATCGCCACCGTGGTGATCACTTCAAAATAGATAATGGTCTTCGCGCCGATACGGCCCAGCTGCTTCGCATCGCCCACTCCCGCAATACCGACCACCAGGGTCGAAATGACGATCGGTACGACGATCATTTTAATCAGATGGATAAAGATATCGCCTGCCGGGGTCAGCAGGTTTGAGATTAGCCAGTCACGACTTTCGGCATGGTAATGCAGGTAACTGCCCAGAAGTATGCCCAGCACCAGAGCCAGCAAAATTTGCCAGGCCAGGCTGACTTTTGTTTTGTTCTTCACTACAGACTTCCTCGATGAAAAGCGCCATTCCGGGAGGTAATGGCGCCCACTGAAAGGGGTATGAATTGTGTTGCGTTGCTTTATAGGGTTATTTAACGCGCAATATCAGTATCATTTGCACGGCATGCTGCGCAAGTCTTTAAGAACAGCGGTTTACTCTGGTTTTATGCATAAACCCGCTAATATCCGCACCTTATGTTGCATAAGTATTTGTTATAAAAAATATTTAATATATTCATTTTCTATAAATCCACTTCAGAAATTATTTCACATCAAAGTTTCATTTGATTGCTTTTCATTCAATTTAATTATTGCGTGATCTGCCCCCCAAATAGCAAACAAAGCCGCCAAAGCCCCTACTATTAACGTTTATTTGACATATATTTAACAACCTACAGGAGAAAAAAAGCCATGAGCCAAATACATAAACACTCTATTCCCGCTAATATTGCGGAACGTTGCCTGATTAACCCGGAACAGTACCAGGCGCAGTATCAGCAGTCCGTTACCGATCCTGATGCCTTCTGGGGCGAGCAGGGCAAAATCCTTGACTGGATAAAACCCTATACGCGCGTGAAAAACACCTCGTTCGCGCCGGGCAATATTTCCATTAAGTGGTATGAAGACGGTACGCTGAACCTTGCCGCCAACTGCCTCGATCGCCATCTGGCGGAGCGCGGCGACCAGACGGCCATCATCTGGGAAGGCGATGATGCCAGCCAGAGCAAAAACATCACTTATCGCGAGCTACATCGCGATGTCTGCCGCTTTGCCAACGTCCTGCTCGATCTGGGCATTAAAAAGGGCGATGTCGTGGCTATCTATATGCCGATGGTGCCGGAAGCGGCGGTGGCCATGCTGGCCTGCGCGCGCATCGGCGCTATCCATTCGGTCATTTTCGGCGGCTTCTCGCCGGAGGCGGTCGCCGGCCGTATCATCGATTCCAACTCTCGCCTGGTGATCACCTCGGATGAAGGGCTGCGCGCCGGCCGCGCGATCCCGCTGAAGAAGAACGTCGACGACGCGTTGAGAAATCCGAATGTCAAAAGTATCGAAAACGTGGTGGTGCTCAAGCGTACCGGCGGCAAAATCGACTGGCAGGAGGGGCGCGACCTGTGGTGGAGCGATCTGATTGAGAAAGCCAGCGCGGAACACCAGCCTGAAGAGATGAACGCCGAAGATCCGCTGTTCATCCTTTATACCTCCGGTTCCACCGGTAAGCCAAAAGGCGTGCTGCACACCACCGGCGGCTACCTGGTCTATGCGGCCTCGACCTTTAAATACGTGTTCGACTACCATCCGGGCGACATCTACTGGTGTACCGCCGACGTCGGCTGGGTCACCGGCCACAGCTACCTGCTGTACGGCCCGCTGGCCTGCGGCGCGACGACGCTGATGTTCGAAGGCGTACCGAACTGGCCAACCCCGGCGCGTATGTGCCAGGTGGTCGATAAGCATCAGGTCAACATTCTTTATACCGCCCCTACGGCGATCCGCGCGCTGATGGCGGAGGGCGATAAGGCCATCGAAGGCACCGACCGCTCTTCCCTGCGTATTCTCGGCTCCGTCGGCGAACCGATTAACCCGGAAGCCTGGGAGTGGTACTGGAAAAAGATCGGCAACGAGAAGTGCCCGGTGATGGACACCTGGTGGCAGACCGAAACCGGCGGCTTTATGATCACCCCGCTGCCCGGCGCCATCGAGCTGAAGGCCGGTTCCGCCACGCGTCCCTTCTTCGGCGTCCAGCCGGTGCTGGTGGATAACGAAGGCACGCCGCTGGAAGGCGCGACCGAAGGTAACCTGGCGATTGCCGATTCCTGGCCGGGCCAGGCGCGCACGCTGTTTGGCGACCACGAACGCTTCGAACAGACCTACTTCTCCACCTTTAAAAATATGTACTTCAGCGGCGACGGCGCGCGCCGTGACGAAGATGGCTACTACTGGATCACCGGCCGCGTCGATGATGTGCTGAACGTTTCCGGCCACCGTCTGGGTACCGCCGAAATTGAATCGGCGCTGGTGTCGCATCCGAAAATCGCCGAAGCCGCGGTGGTCGGCATTCCGCATAACATTAAAGGCCAGGCCATCTACGCCTACGTGACCCTCAACCATGGCGAAGAGCCGACGCCGGAGCTGTACGCCGAAGTACGCAACTGGGTACGTAAAGAGATTGGCCCGCTGGCGACGCCGGACGTGCTGCACTGGACCGATTCGTTACCGAAAACCCGTTCGGGCAAAATCATGCGCCGCATTCTGCGCAAAATTGCTGCGGGCGATACCAGTAACCTCGGCGATACCTCAACGCTTGCCGATCCTGGCGTGGTGGAAAAACTGCTCGAAGAGAAGCAGGCCATCGCTATGCCATCGTAAACCAACGATCCCCTACACCCTCTCCCCACCAGGGGAGAGGATATAATTACGACTCCCCAAGGATTTCAGGTAGCAGGAAAGCGGTAAACAGGCTGATTCCCGACAGTTAACTGTCGGGCGGATGAGTGTTGCCGACGACCGGCGCGTGAATGACGAAAGGGAACCTCTGGAGACGCTACGATGAACGAACAGATTTGTCAGCGGATAGAAAATAGTGCGCATTTTAAGGAGCTTGTTGCAGCCCGGCAAAGGTTTGCCGCCATCCTGTCACTGATTATGCTGGTGATTTATGTGGGCTTTATTCTGCTTATCGCCTTCGCCCCCGGCTGGCTGGGCACGCCGCTGCATGCGGGAACCAGCGTCACCCGGGGTATTCCGATTGGTATCGGCGTGATCGTTATCTCTTTCGTATTAACCGGAATATACGTCTGGCGGGCAAATGGTGAATTTGATCGGCTGACGAAGAGCATTCTCAGCGAGGTTAAAGTATCATGAAGAAAGTCCTGACGGCGCTCGCCGCCACGCTCCCTTTTACCGCCAATGCCGCGGATGCTCTCACCGGCGCGGTACAGCGCCAGCCGACCAACTGGCAGGCGATTATCATGTTCCTGATTTTCGTCGCCCTGACCCTGTATATCACTTACTGGGCGTCAAAACGCGTACGTTCGCGCAGCGACTACTACACCGCGGGCGGCAATATCACCGGTTTCCAGAACGGGCTGGCGATTGCCGGCGACTTTATGTCGGCGGCCTCGTTCCTCGGCATTTCCGCGCTGGTTTACACCTCCGGCTACGATGGGCTGATCTACTCGCTCGGCTTCCTCGTCGGCTGGCCGATTATTCTGTTTCTTATCGCCGAACGCCTGCGTAACCTCGGGCGCTACACGTTTGCCGACGTAGCGTCCTATCGTCTTAAGCAGGGGCCGATCCGCACCCTCTCCGCCTGCGGTTCGCTGGTGGTGGTGGCGCTCTACCTCATCGCCCAGATGGTCGGCGCGGGTAAGCTTATCCAGCTGCTGTTCGGCCTCAACTACCACGTTGCGGTCGTGCTGGTCGGCGTGCTGATGGTGCTTTACGTCCTCTTTGGCGGCATGCTCGCCACCACCTGGGTGCAGATTATCAAAGCCGTCCTGCTGCTGTTCGGCGCCAGCTTTATGGCCTTTATGGTGATGAAGCACGTCGGCTTCAGCTTCAATAATCTGTTCACCGAAGCGATGGCGGTCCACCCGAAAGGCGCGGCGATCATGAGCCCAGGCGGGCTGGTAAAAGACCCGATATCAGCGCTATCGCTCGGCCTCGGTCTGATGTTCGGCACCGCTGGCCTGCCGCATATTTTGATGCGTTTCTTCACCGTGAGCGACGCCAAAGAAGCGCGTAAGAGCGTGTTCTACGCCACCGGCTTTATGGGCTACTTCTATATTCTGACCTTTATCATCGGCTTCGGCGCCATCATGCTGGTGGGGGCGAATCCGGCGTTCAAAGATGCGGCCGGGCAGCTTATCGGCGGTAACAATATGGCGGCGGTGCATCTGGCGGACGCGGTCGGCGGTAACCTGTTCCTCGGCTTTATCTCCGCCGTGGCCTTCGCCACTATTCTGGCGGTGGTGGCCGGTTTGACGCTGGCGGGCGCGTCGGCGGTCTCTCACGACCTTTATGCGAACGTGTTCCGTAAAGGGGCGACCGAGCGACAGGAGCTGAAGGTGTCGAAGATTACCGTGCTGATCCTCGGCGTGGTGGCGATTCTGCTGGGCATCCTGTTCGAGAATCAGAACATCGCCTTTATGGTCGGCCTCGCGTTCTCCATCGCCGCCAGCTGTAACTTCCCGATTATCCTGTTGTCGATGTACTGGTCGAAACTGACCACCCGCGGGGCGATGATTGGCGGCTGGCTGGGTCTGCTGACCGCGGTGATTCTGATGATCCTCGGCCCAACAATCTGGGTACAGATCCTCGGTCACGAGAAGGCGATATTCCCGTATGAATATCCGGCGCTGTTCTCTATCGCCGTGGCCTTTATCGGTATCTGGTTCTTCTCCGCCACCGATAGCTCAGCGGAAGGCGCGCGCGAGCGCGAGCTGTTCCGCGCTCAGTTTATCCGTTCGCAGACCGGTATCGGTATTGAGAAGGGTCAGGCGCACTAACGATGGCTCACTCCCCGGTCGGCTGACCGGGGAATTTTCATACGCTAGTTGTAGGTAAACGTAATCGTTCCGCTCGCGTTGGCGGTTCCCGGCGTCACTTCAGAACCCGTTTTGTAATAGTTGGTCGAAAAGTACAGCGTGTCTGTCCCTGACGCCCCACCGGGGTTATTTGGATCGGTAAACACAGTGTAGCTAGCCTCAGCGCCAGAGTTTGTCACCGTCGTTCTGTTGACCGGATCAAAAACCCTGTAGGTGGTATTCGCAGATAACGGCGCGCCATTGATATTCAACTGAACCCCTACACCGGTCGCCACGTTTTCGCCAGGTGTTAGAGCAATCACCGTGTGATCCGGATTATCGCCCTCCGCTTCCGTCGCCGTAATACGCATTGTCACGTGAGTCCCTGGCTCACAGGTCAGCGCCAATGTTTGCTGGGCGGAGCCCGCTTTTCTGGAGAGATTAAATTCACTCGTTTTAACTGAGCCCATCGGGAAATTCAGCGCAGTCGAACTCGCCGTGCAGCCCATCGGCGTCAACTGGATTTTTGTCGTTCCGGTCACGTGCAGTTGGGAAATAACCATCGTTCCAGAACTATCTTTCATAGAAACGGAGGAGACGGGATCCTTCAGCGTCAGGGAGCTATTGCTGGCGATCGCGCCGCCAGTGGCGACAAGCTGCAACTGGTATGTTGGCGTATAATATGTGCCTGCCCAGTAATCAAGAAATCCGTTTGGCTTGCCCAGGTAGAAGTCCGCATCGCCGATATAATGTTGACTATAATCCGCATTGAAATCATCAGTATCACCATCATATTCCCCGGTAACATTCAGCCAAACTTTAACTCTGAGACCGATACCTGGCACGCTAGTTGTATATATTCCATTGCTAACAGATGAAATGGTATTCCCGGAAGACCATGCAAACTGAGCATATATATTACCCTGGCAGTTAGTAACCATGGTTTGCGAGCGGGTGATTTGGCCAGAGTCATAAAGAACAGTCCCAGCCGAGTAACTCCCTGCATTAATCAATATTTGTTCCGGAAGATTCGCCATCGACACATCACCATAATTGGTGCCGCTGGCACATGACCAACCATAAATTGGAAAGAGACAAACCAGCAATAGTAAAATATATTTTTTCATAAATCTCCCTGACGGAAAATAATTCACTTATATGACACATTAAAAGTGACTGTATAGGCGACATTTCCCGCCGTTATGCGCCCATTCGGTGTATACATTCTGGCGCTCATATTAAAGGAATGCCCTTCAGGGCTATCACTGAATACGTAGGTATAGCTATCGTTCGGCCCCAATGTTTTCTGTTCATTTGCACTAAGAAGCTGTAGCCCAACGCTCTTGGCACCATAAATCAGTTCATTTTCATAAATCGAGGTATAGGTGCTATCAAATGGAGTACCATTAAACGTTATCGTGACTGAGGCCGTACCTGTTGAGCAGTTATCAAAGACAAGTGACACTGCTGTGGCTTCACTCGTCGCCCCCGGTTTTCCGGTCAGATATTGATAGGAAACCGTGCCCAGGTCGATAGCATTGGATGGTTTCACGGACACGTCACATACTGGCTCTTCAATCGTACCAGTAACATTAAAATAAACGGTATTCGCCGCATCATAAGCCCAGGCTGGCATAGTGCCGCTCAGCAGAAGCCCTGTAATCAATAATAGCGTTAGAGATTTCATCGATGGTTTAGCGTGATTTACCTGCATCGCTACCGTTCTGATTTTCTGGTTTAAATCGAATATATTGATATTCATCATCGGCAATCCGCTTCATAAAAAATAATATCATCAACTGATTTATTGGACGACAAATCATACTTGAGATAGCACTGGGTATTTTGAGCATCACCCCACTTCACAAATAGCCGACCTTTTTCCGGGAGCCCGGTAAGATAGGCTTGCCCGGCATCGCCCACAATTGAACTACGGTGCTCTTTATCATTCAGATTTTCATCATCTAGCGTTACCACGGCGCCAAAAGGCACCGCTTTATTTTTGTAGCTTATGGTGATCATGGCCTTATAGCCGATCCAGGTATCGTATTTGACTTTAACAACCGCATTACGCGTCGGTACTACTGTTTTGACAATATTATCAATTTCCGCACCAGAGACCTGCTGCTCATCAAGAGAGAGATTGTTTTCATGGTAAGGTCGTACAAAAGGCACAACGGCGTATCCGAAAGCATCGGTCGTAATATTCGTCTGCCCGCGCACTGCCACATCGCTAACGCCAGGCGCTTCGACCAGCGCCACGCTCTCACCCAGATAGCGAGAAAGGGTTACCCCGCCGGAATGGGCAACCATCCCACCGCGCAACGAGTAATTGTAGTGCGAGCTATAGCTGTCATATCCGTATCCGGCGGCGACTTCGCCTCGTGAACCCTGATAGTTCAGATTGATATTTCCCGAGGTGCCTTTGTCGCTGGCGTTATAGCCCTCCTGCACGTTCCAGCTCAGGGAACGGTCCGCAAAAGCCGAACCGCTTAGACCCAGGCTATGGGTTGTGTCGCCCATCCGGCTGCTGTTCATGTTGTAGCTGGCCGAGATATCTGTACCAAAAGGCACGCTCACCGTGAGTGAAATAAGATTATCGCTGGTCTGGGAACTATCGCTGTTCTGGCTTGCACTCTGCACATTTCGGCTATAGGAGTAGTTAATGAAATAGGAAACGCGGCCCAGAGTATTGCTATAGCTCACCCCCAGCGACTCCATACGTGAATTATCCCAATAAGATTCACTGACCAGCGAGAGGGAGAGAGAACCGAACCCGGAGAAAATCTGGGAAGCCGAAGCATCAAAACGATCCTTAGTCCGCCCCGTTGAGGAACAGCACCCGCTATGCGCATTCGCCCTATCAATAAAATTCTGCAGAGAATAATAGCCATGGGTCGAATAACGATATCCGGCAACGGAGAAGTTGGTACCCGTCTGCGGAATATCTTTACTAAAGCGCACGCGATAAGATTGCCCTTCGCTGGATGACGTTCGATCCGCTGCAGAATTGTCTTTGATATCCGCCCAGGACTGAGATGCATCCAGAGAGAGCGCGCCGATAGTGCCGAGGTTAAGTCCGGCGCCCAGCAGAACATTACTGTATTTGTCTTCAAGCTGCTGAAAACCGCTATATAGCGTGACGTTACTTGATGCCCCCCAGGCAAGGTTATATTGCAGGAAGTTGTATTCCTTTCCACCGGAGCTCCCCGAGCGGGTTTTACCGCCGCTAAGAGCGTAATCTACCTGGCCCTCGCGCTGCAAAATCGCCAGCGAAGCGAAAGGCACCACAAAGCTCTGTTCACTGCCATCGGACTCTTTCACCGTCACATACAGATCGCCCGCGCTGCCGGTTGGATAAAGATCGTTTATCTCAAACGCGCCGGGGGAGACCGTGGTTTTATAGATGCTGTATCCGTTCTGATAAACCGTCACATCGGCGGTCGAGCGGGCGATGCCTTTAATGACCGGCGCAAAACCATTCATACTGTCCGGCAGCATCTCTTTATCTGAATTCAGCTGTAGCCCGGTGAAGCTAATGCTGTCGAACACGCTTGATGAAGTATAGGTTTGACCCACGATCAGCTGGCCTTTCAGGGCGTGTATGTCTCGCGCAATATAGCTGTAGACCGAGTCCCACTGGTTGCCGTCATCATTATGGTTGAGGGTACTGTAATTCCGTAAACGCCACGGCCCGACGTTCAAACCCGGCTGCAGGCTCACAAACTGGCTGGACGTCGCTTCGCCGCCGTGCCGCGGATCGGTCTTTTGCCCGGAGAGACTATAGTTGAGCAGCCCTGCGTTAATGCCCTGTTGCCATCGGCTTTCAGGGACATATCCCCGCGGATGATGCATCACCGCAACCTGAGGCACGTTAAAATCAATGCGCTGTTGTGAAAGTAATACCGTAGTTCCCCAACCGGGGATTGCGGATAGTCGGGCACAGCGGGAACCCGCAACCGTGAGCTCGGGGTAATTATTCGTTTTGACTGACCACGCTTTCAGCTGCGCGACGCTGATACAGGGTGAAGAAGCGTCACGATCTTCATTCTGTTGCTTGAAGCTGACCGATTCGGAAGCAATAAATTCGTCGTTAATATAAACATCAAGGTTATATTCGCCCGGTGGCACGGTTTCCTGGGAAATATAGCTCAGGTCGACAGCCGTTGTACCGGTTTCATTAACCTCCAGCAGATGAGGATTGAAATACTCACCGGCGATAGCGGGTAACGGAATGGGAGCAAAGCAGGAAATAATAGCAACGTAGCCACTCTTCAACAAGAATGTAAAATTCTGCCCAACGTTATTGAATGATGGCGGTATATTTTGGTCCTGACATTCCATAGTCATTTATCACGCTCCATGTGATTTTCTTTTTCCCTGGTGAAGATGCGTTCGCTACCGGTATTTTTATTGTTGAGAAGGGGGCAACAAACCATGCTTCAGGGACTGATTTACCATTAACTGTTATTTCTGAAAAATTCATATATAGCGGCGAAGCGTTTTTTACTTTAATTTCTCGACCTTCAGTAGACCACTGCAGCTTTTCGGCAAAATTTTCCGGAATGGCATTTTTTAATGCCGCCGGGCGAAAAATAAGTTTAATCCGCGAGTTAATGGCAAACTGCACCATATTTTTGTCCGGCGCGCTATCCATAGCGGGAATGCCTTTAATATTCAGCCAAAACATCGACTCTCGCTCCTCGGGCAGCGGTTTACCTGAGCGAAGAATGCGCACAAACCCTTTTTCTCCCGCCTTCAGGCGAAATAGCGGAGGAGTGGTAATAAAGGAATCTTTTGCCGGTGATGCTTCATCCACAACAGCGATCCACGACTGGACAATATTTGTCACGTTATCCTTATTTTGCACAGAGACCGTCGCCGCCTTTTGGGTACCGTCGAATATCACTCGCGTCCCGCCAACCACCACACTGGCCTGCGCGACGGATATGCAGGAAAAAAAACACATCAAATAAGCTAATTTATTCATGGTAGAATCCAGTGAGGGAAAGCTCAAGGCTTTCCCTATGTCTATTTATATAATGCTTAATTAATAATAGGTGACATTATAAGTTACTGTTGTCTGCACCGGCCCTTTTGTTGGATCAGCGGCACCCGACTTAGCCATTTTAACGATAAACGGAATGGTAGCCTCGCCAGAAGAAATATCGACATCTGAACCTTCAGTATTGTTCTTCTGTACGACCCCGGCATTATCAAAAATAGCTATTGCGACATTAGTGGCTGGAGACACTGGAGCCTGGTTTTTAAAATAATCGCTATTAAATGTATCTGCTTCACCACCAAAAGTAATTCTGGCTTTTGTCAGAGTCCCCTCTTCACCGGTAGGGCAATTGCTCAAAGTGAAAGAGAAGTTCTTGGCCGCGCTATAGGTATTAGCTTTTAAATCTGCTACCGAAACAGAGCCCATTTCAATGGAGTTGGCGCCATTGTTGATATTGGCTGTACAAGTGGTATCTGAGACCGTACCGGTAAAAGTAATTGTATTCGCTGCTTGAGCCATGGTCACCAGAGAGCAGCCAGCAGATAAGGTTAATATTTTGGCAAGTGTTTTGGCTTTTAATTTCATTGGTATTCCCCTTTTTATTAAGATTAACAATCAATCCATCAATTGTTTTATGGCATCTATTAGAGAAGGCAGCCCGATATCAGCTCAAGGTATAAGCTGATAAGGTACATGGGGAGTGAATGACCTGTATTAATATCATTAGATATAAATACAAGAGCTTAAGTTCCACATGAATCCATTCAATAATAAAAGCTCATGCCAGTAAGATATCTAAAATCGAGATTATTCTCAATCACCGTATGTGAATTATCTCAAGCTAATAACAACCCCAAACCAATCAATACAGAATATATATTATAAATAACTTTATAAAATCAAAACGTTATATATTAGACGCATTCATAAAACAAATCATTTCATATATTCATATTCTTTGGCAATATCAAAAAAAGCTTAATTTGAAATATTTACTTACAATTTAAACGGAAAGCAAATAAGGATATTACTCAAGACATACGCAGATCATCCTATAAATACGAATATTTAATTAACCATTCATCCTGGATGATAAAACGACTATTTATATATGAATAGCCGTGAGATATAGAAAAAACCTAAGTGAGTATGAATTCAATAATAAAAAGGATTTCAGAACATGCCCCATCTCACCAGCGGCGCGGCCAGCACCATCACCACTCCGGATAGCATCATCACCAGGCTGGCGACCACGCCCTCCTGAGGGCCAATCTCATAGGATCGTGCGGTACCAGCGCCGTGCGATGCCGCCCCCAATCCGGCCCCTTTTGCTATACCTTCGCGAATAGAAAGACGCAGAAACAGTACATCGCCTACCGCCATCCCAAATACCCCGGTGACCACCACAAACAGAGCGACTAAATCTGGCTGGCCGCCCAGCGGTTTGGCCGCCGCCAGCGCAAAGGGGGTGGTAACGGAGCGTACCGCCAGGCTGCGTTGGATCTCATCCGGCAAGGTAAATAATCGCGCCAGCCACACCGAACTGGTCACCGCAACAACCGAGGCGGTAGTAACGCCAGCCGTCAGCGACATCCAGTGGCGCTTAATAATCGCCAGGTTGTCGTATACCGGCACAGCAAAGGCGATAGTCGCCGGGCCCAACAGCCACAGCAGCCAGTGGGTCTCCCCCATATAGCGTTGATAAGAGATATGGCCGAATACCAGAATCATGACCAACAGGATCGGGGTGAAAACCAGCGGCATTAGCGGCAGTTTATGGAAGCGGCGATAAAGCCGCTTGTTGGCAAAATAGAGTCCCAGGGTGACAAGAAGGCACAGGAGGCTCAGCTGAAAATCACTCATGTTTCATCCTGCTGACTTCATAGCGATACACTTTATCAACCACCCATGCCGTGGCGCCCAACACCATCGTTGTGCTCAAGCCAATCACCAGAAAGATACGCCAGCCATCGACCATCAGCAGCTGCGCATAGTTGACGACCGCCACCACCGCCGGTACGAAAAACAGCAGCATCTCCGCCAGCAGCCAGCGGGCTCCGGCGCGTACCCAGTTTAAAGGAATCACCCGGCAGACAATCAGCGCCAGCATCATCAACATGCCGACCAGATTCGCCGGAAGCGGCAGGTGCAGCCAGTTAACTAAATATTCAGCGCAGACGAACAGTCCGGCGTAGATCAGGACCTGAACCGGTACCTGAAGACGTTGCATAACAAAGGGCGTTACGCGAGCTGGCGCAAAGGCCATGAGCGGTATTCCTGAAAAAGAAGACAGGCGTGCAGTATAGAGAGCCGCCCGGCGCGGCAGAAATGAATTAAAATCATCACAGGTATAGTCTCAGGGAATAATTATGGATATCCGCACGCTGCGTTATTTTGTCGAAGTGGTTCGCCAGCAAAGCTTTACCCGCGCGGCGGAGAAACTATTCGTCACGCAGCCTACCATCAGCAAGATGCTTAAAAACCTTGAAGATGAGCTGAACTGCACGCTGCTGATCCGCGACGGTCGCAGGCTGCTGCTGACCGATACCGGGCGCGTAGTTTTCGAGCGCGGGCAGGCCATCCTTGGTGAATTTCATCAGTTGGAGTCGGAGCTAAGCGATATTAATCATCTGCACAAAGGCGTACTGCGTCTCGGGATCCCGCCGATGGTCGGCATGCTGATGGCCGAGCCGATTAGCCGCTTTCGCCAGCGCTATGCGGCTATCGAGTTGAAAATCGCCGAGTTTGGCGGATTGACCGTGCAGCAGGCGGTCAGCAACGGCGAACTGGATTTAGCCATGACGGCGCTTCCGGTTGATGAGGCCAGCGGTCTGACGACGCTATCTCTGTTCAGCCATCCGCTCTGCGTACTGACGCCGAGAACGGCACAATGGGAGGGCCTCAGTTCATTGTCGCCGCAGGCGCTCGCCGCGCATCCTCTGGTGATTTACAACGAGGATTTCGCCCTCAGCCAGCAGCTGATGCGGCTGTTTGCTCAGCATGAAGTTAAGCCGCGCATCGCCGTGCGCAGCGGGCAGTGGGATTTTCTGGCCGCCATGGTCCAGGCGGGGATTGGCATCGCGATTTTGCCGGAGCCGATTTGCCAGCGCCTCGACCCGCAGAGCTTTTGCTGGATGCCGTTGCAGAGCGATCTGCGCTGGGAGCTGGGGATGATTTGGCGGGAAGGGGTGTATATGTCGCACAGCGCGCGAGCGTGGCTGGAGTGCAGTAAGGCGTTCTGGCTGAAGTAAGTCCCCGGGTCGCGGCGTCAACGCCTGACCCGGGCTACAGATTCCCAATAGTCTGATGGGCGGTAGCCCGGACAAGGCGCCTCAGGCGCCGTCGGGGGCGAGTACGGTGTTACCGATCTTCGATAAGCAGCGCTTCCAGCAGGTCGAGGTCGTGCAGCAACTTCTGCAGCGTCTCGTTGCTGATCTGCCGGGTGGCGCGCAGGTGGTACAGCTCACCGCGTTCGGAACGCAGCGCCGCCAGGCGGAACCGGCGTTCGAGGCTCTCCTCCAGCATCGACGTTTCAACATCGTTGCGCCCATCGACGCGACGACGCAGGTTACCAATGACCCGCGAACTGACCTCGGTCAACAGCTGATTATCGATATTCTCTTTGGTATCCGCTGCCAGACGCTCTTCCATTTTCTGAATCGCGACAATCGCCACATCCGCCGTGGCGGCCCGCGCCAGACGCTCCTCTTTGCGCTGCTGGACATGGTCGGTCGACTCGATATGGCGCAGCAGAATCGGCAGCACAATCACGCCGACGAACAGTGAGAACAAAATCACCCCGGCGGCGAGGAACACCAGCTCATAGCGCGCCGGGAAGACGTTGCCGTCCGGTAGCAGCAGAGGAATCGACAGTACACCGGCAAGGGTAATCGCCCCGCGGACGCCGGCGACGGAGGAGATCAGCAGCTCGCGCGTGGTCCACGAGCCAAACTCCATCGGTTTCTTTTTCAGGAAACGCTGGCTCAGTTTGCGCATCGTCCACAGCCAGCCAAAACGCACCAGCATCAGGGCGGCATAAATCAGGATGATATCGGTAAACAGCATCCAGGTTTCGACGTTTGGATCCGCTTCCGCGGCCACCAGCGAAGTGGAGAGAATATCCGGTAGCTGCAGGCCCAACAGCAGGAAGACCATGCCGTTAAACACGAACTCCAGCATCGCCCAGGTGCTGTTGGCGCGCAGGCGCATCGCCAGCGGCGCGCTGCGCATCACCCCGGAACGCGTAATGGTCATCCCAGCGGCGACCGCCGCCAGGATCCCGGAAAAGCCGATATGCTCCGCGATCAGATAAGAGGCGAACGGCAGCAGGAACAGCAGCACAATTTGCGTTGCCGGTTCATCGCCGCCCCAGCGGCTGAGGAAGCGCATCGAGCGCCCGTACAGCCAGCTGACCACAAAGCCCGCGAGAATACCGCCGACCGCCACCTTGAAAAACTCCACCGTCGCGCCGCCGACGGTAAAGACCATGGTGCCCATCGCCACCGCAACGGCAAACTTCAGGGAGACCAGACCGGAGGCATCGTTCATCAGCGCTTCGCCCTGCAAAATCCCCATTATTTTTTTCGGAATGCGCCCTTCGCCGACAATTCCCGACAACGCCACGGCATCCGTTGGCGACAGAACCGCCGCCAGAGCAAAAGCCGGAATCAGCGGAATACCCGGCACGATCCAGTAGATGAGGTAGCCAATACCGACCACCGTCACCACCACCAGCGCCAGCGCCAGGCCGAAAATTTCCCGTCCATGCTCTATGAACTCACGGGTTGGCGTCTTCCAGCCATCGGCAAAAAGCAGCGGCGGAATGAACAGAACCAGAAAGAGTTCGGGGTCGAATTCAACGTGCAATCCGAAGGTAGGCCAGGCCAACAGCGCGCCGATGCCAATTTGGATTAAGGGGAGTGGAACCTGAAAGGGCAGTACGCGTGTAACCACCCCGGAGAGAGAGACCACGAGGGTCATGATGAGTATGGTAAAGAATATTTCCATGTGTTCCCTGTTTGCTGCGTGTCTTTTTTTTACATCTGAGGCGTCATGTCTCGGCATAATACGCTACTCAGATTAACGCAAAAGGAAACAGGATGTGGCTTAAAAATTAAACGGGCAGCCAAAGCCGCCCGTTGTTAGCAGGAAAAGTTAAATCGCCCAACCGCCGGCGTAGAAGATAACCAGCGCCGCGGCGATGATCACCGTCCCCAGGTTTAGCTTACGCCATTCGCCGGACACCAGACGACCGATCACCAGCGACGCAAAGCCGATCATGATGCCGGTCACGATGTTGCAGGTCAGCACGATAAAGACCGCGGTAATCAGGCCCGCCATCGCGTCGACGAAATCGTTGAAATCGATTTTCGCCACGTTGCTCAGCATCAGCAGGCCGACGTACATCAACGCCGGCGCGGTGGCGTAAGCCGGCACCAGATACGAGAGCGGAGAGAGGAACAGGATCAGCAGGAACAGCACGCCGACGGTCACTGCCGTCAGGCCGGTTTTGCCGCCCGCCGCCGTACCGGCAGCGGATTCGATATACACCGCCGCCGGCGCCGCCCCGACCAAGCCGGAGAAGACGCTGCTCAGGGAGTCGGTGGTCAGCGCTTTGCCGCCGTTAATAATCTGCCCGTCTTTATCCAGCAGGTTCGCCTGGCCGGCCACCGCGCGGATGGTTCCGGTGGCGTCAAACACCGCGGTCATCACCAGCGCAAGCACGCTTGGCAGCACCACCGGGTTCAGCGCGCCCACGATATCCAGGCTACCGATCAGCGAGTTGCCTTTATCGTCGCTCAGCGACGGCATGGCGAAGATACCGGAGAAGTGAACGTTAGGATCGAAGATCAGGCCGATAATCGAGACGCCGATAATCGTCAGCAGGATACCGCCCGGCACTTTCAGTTTTTCAAGGCCGATAATCACCGCCAGCCCGACCAGCGACATAATCACCGGGAAGCTATCAAAATTACCCAGCGCCACCGGCAGACCATCCAGCGGATTTTTGATCACCAGGCCCACACCGTTGGCGGCAATCAGCAGCAGGAACAGACCGATACCAATCCCCGTACCGTGCGCCACACCCTGCGGCAGGTTACGCAGGATCCAGCTACGAATGCCGGTAGCGGAGATCACGGTGAACAGGACACCCATCAGGAACACCGCGCCCAGCGCGACCGGAATGCTGATCTGTTGACCCAGTACCAGGCTAAAGGCGGTAAACGCGGTCAGCGAGATGGCGCAGCCAATCGCCAGCGGCAGGTTCGCCCACAGCCCCATCACCAGCGAGCCGACGCCGGCAACCAAACAGGTGGAGACAAATACCGCAGCCGGTGGAAAACCCGCTTTGCCGAGCATACCCGGCACCACGATGACGGAGTAAACCATCGCCAGAAAGGTGGTAAGACCGGCAACGATTTCCTGACGCACGGTGCTGCCGCGAGCAGAAATTTTAAACCAGGCGTCCAATGAACCGCCGGTACGCGCTGAAGGCGTAGACATAGAAAACTTCCCCTGAGAATTTTTATCGTTCGTCCGAATGCGTGGTGGACCATCCACTGCCAGCTAAACGCGATCTCCTTGTGCTACATCGCAGCGCCAGGGGCCGCGAAAAAGCAAACGTTTAACTCCGCGCATACAGTACGGTGTGAAGAATGACTTTGCTCCCCTCTGTCAGCAGAGGAAATGATGAGCAAAATAAAAAGGCAAACGATTATCCAGCCTTTAGACGGGCCTTTTCAACTGAAGTTTGTCGTATTTCGCTAAATTTCGCTTATGACGTTCAGGAAATAACCAGCCGATGCGCAAACGTTATCGTCCATGCGCAATCCGGTAACATTTTTGTATTGCGCTGATAGCAATTTTCCCCGGTCATCGGCTTTAGTAATAGTTTATTCACCGGGTAAGGTGAACGGCCCCCCGCGCTCAACCGCTTTTTGCCAGGCCGGGCGCTGCTCCACGCGCTGAACCCACTGCGTCAGATAGGGTAAATTCTCTACGCCGCCGCGCGCCAGCAGCGCCATCGCGGGAAAGCTCATCTGAATATCGGCCATACTCAGCTCAGCGCCGGCAAACCAGCGCTGGCGGGAAAGGTGCGATTCAATAAAGCGGGCATGGGTGTCCACCTGGCGGTTAAGCCAGGCCTTCTGTACCCCCTTGCCCAACGCATTACCCAGCGTGCGCATACCAAACGGCACCGGCGGTTTGCCCAGGCTGGCAAACACCAGCTTCATCAGCAGCAGGGGCATCAGCGACCCCTCGGCATAGTGCAGCCAAAAGCGATATTGCAGCTTATCTTCCACCGACTCAGGTTTTAAGCACCGGGCGCTATCATAGGTTTCCTGTAAATATTCCAGAATCGCGCCGGACTCCGCCAGAATGTGGCCGTGATCCTCAACCACCGGCGATTTACCCAGCGGATGAACGCTTTTTAATTCCGCCGGTGCGAGCATATCCTTGCCACGCTGATAAGAGACAACCTGATAAGGCAGCTGCAGCTCTTCCAGCGCCCATAGCACGCGCTGCGATCGTGACTGATTGAGATGATGTACCGTTAACATGGGCCTCTCCCGCTGTTTGTTCAAATTAACTATAGGAACAGGCGGCGGATGCCGGGAATTTTTCGGCAAACTGAAGAGGCAAATTCAGAGAAAAGAGCCACACTTAAACTGTCGGCGCAAACCGGAACCTCCATCAAAGACTGCGCAATACTGAGGTGAGCCGACGTCGGGGGAAACCCTCCTGCGTACCAGCGGGATAGTGCGAAAGACCAAGACCGGAAAACAACTAAAGCGCCCTGTTGTGGCGCTTTAGTTTTTTAGTCATCCTCCAGCAATCGCGCGCCAGTCCCCTCTTCACCCAGCTTATCGCCCGGGTTGCGTAACGGGCAGTCGCGGCGCGACAGACAGCCGCAGCCGATACAGCCATCGAGCTGATCGCGCAGCGCGGTCAGGGTATGAATGCGCCGGTCCAGCTCCTCCCGCCACTGGGACGACAGCATCTTCCACTCTTTGGCGCTGAGGTTATGCCCTTCCGGCAGTACGCCGAACGCGTCGCCGATGGTCGCCAGCGGAATACCAATGCGTTGCGCAATCTTAATGATCGCCACCGCGCGCAGGACATCGCGCCGGTAGCGCCGCTGATTGCCCGCGTTGCGCTGGCTGTGGATCAGCCCTTTACTTTCATAAAAGTGCAGCGCGGAGACGGCCACGCCGGTTCTTTTTGCCACTTCGCCGGGCGTCAGCAGCATTTTGATGCGGGGTGATTTCTTTTCCATAAAGCGCTTTACCTCAAGTTAACTTGAGGAATTATACTCGCCTGCAGACAAAACGACGAATCGAGAATTGAGAGAGGCCGCTTTATGTCCCATCAGGATATTATTCAAACTTTAATTGAATGGATTGATGAACATATCGATCAACCACTTAACATTGATATAGTCGCCAGAAAATCGGGATACTCGAAATGGTATCTGCAGCGGATGTTCCGCGCCGTGATGCATCAAACGCTGGGCGATTACATTCGCCAGCGCCGCCTGCTGCTCGCCGCGGAAGCGCTAAGAACCACCCAGCGCCCTATTTTTGATATCGCGATGGATCTCGGCTACGTGTCGCAGCAAACCTTCTCGCGGGTGTTCCGTCGCGAATTTGACCGAACGCCGACCGCCTATCGCCATCAAATTTCTGCCTGATAGTGCGGCTGATAGGGGCTGAGGCTGGTGCGCTCATTCGCCAGCCACAGCATGAACTCCTGCGGCGGCATCGCTTTCGCAAAGTGCCACCCCTGGCAATACTGCACGCCGCGTTGCTGGAGCCAGGCTACCTGCTCTGCCGTTTCGACGCCTTCAGCCACGATTTTTAAATGCAGGCTATTCGCCATCTGGATAATATGCTCGGCAATCAGGTGGCTGGTGGTATTGCTCGTCAGCATGTCGACAAAAGATTTATCAATCTTCAGAACGTCGACGTTGAGCGCATGAAGATTGTGCAGGTTGGAGTAGCCGGTGCCGAAATCATCGATGGCGATTTCATATCCCGCATCGCGGAACGCCTGGATCACCGGCGTCGTTTTCGCCACGTCGATAAACCCGCGTTCGGTCACTTCGATTTTGATTTGTTCCGCCTTGACCGCGTAGCGCTGGATCTTCTCGTTGATGTGCTCAATCAAACGTGCGGAATGGAAATCGGAAGCGGAGAGGTTAATCGCCACGTACAGATGAGGCTGCCGCGCCAGAAACTCGCCCAGGTCGGAAAATACTTCATCGATGACATAGTCGGTGACCTGGGCAATCATCCCTTCATTTTCCGCCATCGGAATGAACTCCGCTGGACTCATCACCGGCCCATCAAAGCCTGGCCAGCGCAATAATGCTTCGGTACCGACGCAGCGGTTATTTTTAATATCGATAACCGGTTGATAGTGAAGGCACAGCTGACGACGGTTTAACGCCCGCTGCAGCATCTTCCGCGGAGAGTGGTACTGCTGACGGGTGCGCGACCACACCAGCAAGAGCAATACGCTGCAAATCAGCCCCAGCGGTAGCGTCAGGGTCACCTGATTATAAAAACTCTGATAATAGCTGACGCGCGAAGTGGACATAATGACGGCTATCGGGCGAACGGTGGAATGGGCGATGGTATAAACGCGGCCATCCTGGTGAAATAAAGACGCTTCAGCGCGAATCAGGCGATGCAGCTCATCGGGGTCGGCATTCTTGCTGACGGAAAAAAACTGGTGGGTTTTGGTATCAAAAACGCCCCAGGCGAGGTCGCGGTCGCTGGTGATCAACGCGCTGTATGAGAGCGGATTAACCACCACCACATAGTTGCCGCGCTGCATATAGTTCATCGCATAGCCAGGGTAGAAAGGGGTCTCGCGGTAGTAGTAAATCGCGACATCCGGCTTTTTTGTATAGGTTGCGGCCGGAATTTGCCACCCCGTCTGGCGGCGCACCGAAGTGGAGCAGAAGAAATGGGTGCCGTTGGCGTAGATTAAATCATCGATATAGAGCAGGCCGCGAACAATACCGAGCAGATATTGCTGATGCTGTGGTGAACATATCGCTCCCTGATACAAGCGGGCTTTATCGCGCGCTTCGTCGGCTTCACGAATCACAATCTCCGTTTTTTGCAGCGCCAGTCGAGAAAACAGCCTCAGCTGATCGGCGGTTTCCGCTTTGGCGCGAATTTGCGCAAACCACAACGCCAGCAGCACCGGCAGCAGAATGACCAGCACGATGCCAAATATTCTCAACGCCTTATGCGGCGCGCTATGATTCATTTCCGCTTTTTATCCATGCGATACGCCTTAATCAAGGTGAACAGCCCCGATGACTCTGCTTACTGTGATATGAACGGGGCATCTCAGCAACCCACGCTTTGACGTAAAAACCTCATGACGATGAATTATGAATAATACTGGCTTATAGAACCACTGGAGAAACATTCTCAACATAATGAGATTAGCCCCACTATGTCATTCGGTTTATCCGTATAATTAGCCAGAATAAGTAATAAAATCCGCAGAACATAAACCTTATTAAAAAACCAAAACCGCCGATAATCCCTTATAATCAGCCTTCACATTGCAAGAAAGCCCCGCGCCCTCCTTATTAACCCTGCTATTTACATGGTTAATAAGCGCAAGAAAACACCATTTTTGACTGGTGAATAAAAGAACAAGTGTGATATAGTTCACATTAGCTGATGAAACAAAAACGTTGTTTCATTACGATCTTGTTTGCCTGAAGATAGCCAGAGCGCCGTTCCATCGTCAGTCTCATCCGGTTGTCAAAGGCTCCCAAATTTCGTTGAGGATAGGTTGATGGCTTCCATTACTACCAGTGTCGTGCTTTTGCGCTGGCCACTCGTGAGCGCAGTGCTGATGTTTCTGGCCAGCTCGTTGAACATTCAGCTACGTAAAAGCGATTATGCCGGTTTAGCGGTGATTTGTAGCTGTATGGGCCTGGCCGCAGCCTGCTGGTTCGCCACCGGTCTGTTAGGCATTACGCTGCTGGACGTGGCGAAAATCTGGGGCAATATCAAGGACGTGATGATTGAAGTCATGAGCCAGACTCCGCCAGAATGGCCGATGATGATGACCTGATGTCGGCCCGCCTAATCCGGGCACCGATATCGCTGACCGGACCACCAGACGGCGGTGAACCGGTTGCCCGGACAGGTGCGCAGCACCGTCACCCGCGATTTCCCATTCTGCGACAGCCTAAACCCATCACCGATATACACCGCAGCGATGACGCCATTATGGTCTGGTTATAACGCTTCCGCTGGCCGACGGACGACTGCCCAATAGCCCGCGTGGAAAGTTGTTCGGGCAGCGTTTTATTGCGCAGTGCGCCTGGTAAGAACAGGCGTTTGCCGTCGTGGCGGTAGATTGGTACGGACAAGAAGGCCGCTCCCGCAGTTTCTCCCACTGGGCTTCATCGTATCGCGTGATGTTATAAACCTTTACCGCATGATATTGCTCGTTAATTAACACGCTGGACGAGTAGAGCTTCATCGACTCTCCCGGTAGTAATAAAATGTCGGCTTCATACCAAAGAATAAACTTTAAAAACCGCAGGCTGGAAATCGAAGAAAAAGCCACGCCGGAATACGGGCAGACAAGCGTATTATGAATAGTCCATTTCATTTTTTATCCTTGCTGGCATCGCTGATAAATGACTCTATATAGTGATAGCATCCATGATAGCTAACCGCAAGGTTATCGATTAATAATGTGATATCAGACAATACTCAATACCACCCGTACTCAATAAGGCTTACCTTGAATATAGTGTTCTAATAATGAATGGTTAACCATAATAGCCAGAAGCGCGCCCCGCAGTAATATACATAAATAAGAATATACTGACAATTAATTACAGGCTACCCACAGCGGTAGCCTGCGGTACTATTTTTAGCATTTACCACAAAGAACCCCGCTCTCCTTCAAATAATAAGCAGCAGGATTACCAGGTTTTACCAATATTAAACTGGAACTGCTCGGCTTTATCACCATCGTATTTTTTAAAGGGTTCGGCCCAGGAGAACGCCAGCGGGCCCAGTGGCGACATCCACTGCACCGCAATCCCGGCAGACATCCGGATATGCGACGGATCGCCATAATCCGGGATCCCAGCCGCCAGCGTCTGGCCGGTATTTTGCCAGGAGGTGCTCCATACCGTACCGGCGTCGAGGAATAACGACGTTCGCAGGCTGTCGGCATATTTGTCATTCACAAATGGTGTCGGGACAATCAACTCGCTGTTCAGCACCGCCATCGCGTTACCGCCAACCGCATCGGATGATGAGTCCAGCGGACAGGTGCTGTAGCTGCTTTCAGAACCATTACAACGATAATAAGCCGCTTTTGGGCCAATCGTATTCGACGAAAAACCGCGAACCGACGACGATCCGCCGGCATAAAAGTTATCGTAAAACGGCACCGATTTGCCGTTCAGCCCATCGGCATAGCCCGCGCGCAGGTGCTCCATCCATACCCAGCTTTTGCTCTCGGCCAGCGGCATATATTGGGTGGTATCGAAAGTCACTTTGTAATAGCTGTTATCCGAACCGGGTACGGTAACCTTGGCGGTCAGGCTGCTTTTATTCCCAGCCCGCGGGAAGAAACCGCGATCGAGGTTGTTATAGCTCCAGCCAACGCTGGCAAAATAGTCATTGGCGCTATAGGCCGCACCGCTGTCGCCGTCTTTGGTGACGACGTCAGGATAGATGCCCCGTGAGTTAAGATAGCTCCAGGTGGTGAGCTCCGGCTCCATATTGGTCAGGCGGTTATGGACATAGTCCAGGCCAAGGTTGAGGGCGTTATTCTCGCTAATCGGGAATCCCAGCGTACTGCCAACGCCATAGCTTTGCTGATTGTAGCTCCCGGAATCGGCATCCGAGGCGTCGTAGCTGTTGTAGAAAATTTTGCCGCCGAGGCTGACGCCATCCACGGTGAAGTAAGGGTTCGTCGCTCCCAGCTCAATATAGGACTGGTAGCTGTTGCGCGTGCCGTTGAAGCTGACGCTATTGCCGGTCCCCAGCCAGTTATCCTGAGTGACGCCGAGCTGGTAGCTCACGCCGCTGTCGGTACCAAAGCCCAGACCAACGTTAAAGGAGCCGGTATTGCGCTCCTTCACCTTATAAACCACATCCACCTGATCCTGGCTACCGCTTACTGGAACGATCTGCTTGTCGACGGTTTCAAAAAATCCGGTACGGTCCAGCCGCGTTTTTCCCTGCTCGACCTTCTCATCATTCAGCCACGCGCCTTCCATCTGGCGCATTTCGCGACGCAGCACCGCATCGCGGGAAGTATCGTTACCCTCAAAGCGAATCTGACGAACCGAATAACGGCGTCCGGCATTGACGTTAATATGCAAAACGACGCTTTTTTTCGTCTCATCAATATCCGGCGCGGTATTAACCTGCGGCCAGGCATAGCCGTATTTTCCCAGCAGCGTCTTAATGCTGTTCTCAGCCGCCGTGATTTCCGCGCCGCTGTACCATTTCCCCACTAAAGGCTTCACCAGCGCTTCAATTTCCTGGTTATGCTGCGCCATGTCGCCGGTCACGACCGTACTGGCCACGTTATAACGATCGCCTTCGGTAAGATTGATCGTGATATACAGCGATTTTTTATCCGGGGTAATACTGACCTGACTGGAGTTAATGGTAAAACGCGCGTAGCCGCGATCGAGATAATAGCTACGGATGGTCTCAAGATCCGCCGCCATCTTTTGCTTTTGGTATTTCTTATCGCCAATCACGTTCCACCACGGAACGCTGTCGCGAAGCTGCAGCTGGTCCAGCAATGTTTCTGCGCTAAAGGCCTGATTGCCAATAATATTAATTTGCGTAATTTTTGCCGATACCCCCTCCTGAAAGACAAAGGTTAAATCAACGCGATTACGCGGTAGCGGCGTGACGACAGCATGGACCTGAGCGCTATATTTCCCGACGCTGTAATAGAAATCCTGGAGCCCCTTTTCTATTTCCGTGAGCGCATTGCGATCCAGCGCGCTGCCTTCTTCAATACCGCTGGCGGCCAGATTCTCCTTGAGAGCATCATCCTTAACGGATTTATTCCCGGAAAAGCTGATTTTAGCGATGGTTGGCCGCTCTGTGACCTGCACCACCAGCGTGCTGCCATCGCGCAGGATCTGCACGTTCTCAAAGTTGCCGCTGGCGTACAGGGCGCGGACCGAATCACTGATATCCTCGTTAGAAACCTTTTCTCCCGTATGAACAGGCATGCTCAGTAGCGCAGCGCCAACGGTAACGCGCTGTAGCCCTTCGAAACGAATGTCATCTACCGTATAGGCGGTTGATGCGTAAAGCGTTAAAGGGGAAATCAATAGACCGGCGATGAGACTCGTTTTTTTTAGCATGGAGGTGTCGTCTAAAAGATATTTGGCAATAGCAGATACCTGCTGGGAATAATGCAATTCATTGCGCCAGACAGATTCTGACGCCGTTTTAAATAACCTGAACGAGGCGCAGAATTGCACGCAATTATGACGAGAAAATGGAGAAAAAATGGATATGTGAGAATGGTGAAAAAATTATTTTTTAATGGAACTTTCCTTCTCCCACCCAGTCAGATAAGCATTTCCTGACAACATTAAAATTCAACATCTTTTGTTTTTTAATTAAAAAAACAAAAAGCCCCCTTTCTCATTGGTTGAAAGGGGGAAAAAGATCTTGTTAGGAATGATGCTCTCTGGGATAAACCAGGAACAGCCACAAACTAACCTATAACCCCGTAGATAAAATGAAGAGATAGTGAATAAATTATGCAGCCAGATTGCCATTATAATGAAATGAGTAGATATCATGCCGCGAAATGAAATTCAGCGCTCAGTGCTTAGCGAGCTGGTGCAATGGATAAAAAACAATCTTGAAAAGAAGCTCACCATGCGGGCGCTGAGCCTCTTTTCCGGCTATTCTGAATGGCATCTTTTTCGCCTGTTTCGTCACTATTTTAATATGTCGCCAATGGCCTATATTCGCCAACAGCGGATGCAATTAGCCCTTGATTTATTAAAGGTTAAACCGGCTTTTCGCATCGGTGATATTTGTATTATGGCGGGCTATGAAGATATCAGTGCCTTTAACCGTACCTTTAAAAGATACTATGCGATTACGCCTGGCCAGTTTCGCAAAATTCTGTGTATCTCCGGATAGGGGATCCCCCTCCTCCGCATTGCTGCGGTTGGGAATGGAAGGGGGAAGAGGAACACAACGCTAGAATGGAAATGGCAGGATGCCACCGTTAATCGTTTCCGGGATCAAGCAGACCCGATCAACAGGAAACAGTGTAAGCTGCTAAGTTGAGTTAATTGTGTAGAAGCCGTGGAGATTTTGTCATCATTTATATCTCCGGCCTTTCTCCCCGACATAAAAAATAAAAAGCCGGAATAGTTCACTATCCCGGCGGGTGTTTGAGTAGATAATCAGAAGTGCGTATTCACGCTGACATAAAACGTCCGACCCGATTCATTATAGGTCTCCGCGCCCGCGCCATACAGATAGGCGCCGGTCGTTGAATTCCCCGTGGTCTGCGCGTTACCGGCGCGGTAGTGGCGAATATCGAACAGGTTATCCACGCCGCTGGTCAGGCTCAGGTTTTTATTCACATCCCAGGTCGCGCTGAGCCCGACGATGCTGTAAGGACTCACTTCATTCAGCTCGCTGCCGGATACCGCCTCGCCCTTATAGTTGAAGCGCTTAGGTTTTTGCCGGCCATACCAGGTGAAAGTACTCTGCAGCGAAAGATCGTCGCGTACCTGCCAGCTGACGGTCGAATTAAGGGTGAACTGCGGGATCACCGACAGGCGATCGCCGGTGGTCTTGTTCTTACTCTGCAGCATCCACGTCAGGTTATTGCTCCAGTTGACCGTTTCGCTTACCGGCAGGTTTAATGAGCCTTCCAGCCCTTCAACCAGCGCCTTCGGTACGTTTTCCCATTGATAAATATTGGTCGTGCCGTTGCTGGCCGTTCCCACCGCCGAGTAGCCCGATTCAATCTTGTTATGATAGTCGTTACGGAACCAGGTCAGCCCCGCCTGATAGCCGTTGTGCTTATACTCAAGGCCAATCTCTTTATTAACGCTGGTTTCCGCCTTCAGATCGCTGTTCCCCATCAGGTAACAGGCCGAGCTGCTGGCATAGCAGCCCTGGCCGTTGCTGTAGAGAATATAGTTCGGGTTGAGCTGATAAAGGTTTGGCGCTTTATAGGCGCGGGCGATGCCCAGCTTCAGCGTCCAGTCATCCGACAGCCCCTGCGAGAGGTTCAGCGATGGGCTCCAGTTATTGCCGACGATGCTGTGATGGTCGAAGCGCAGAGCCGGCGTCAGCATAGTGCTCTCGGTCAGCACGATATTATCTTCGGTAAACAGCGAGAAAATCTCGGCGCTGGAATAGGGGCTACGCCCGGTTGCCGACATACCGTCAATGGAGCCATAAGAGAGCGACTGGGTGGTCGATACGCCATCTTTCATCCGCTGCTGGTTCCACTCGGTACCCAGCGTCAGATTCTGCTCGAATCCCAGGGAAAACGGAATATTCACCTCGCTGTGCAGCAGCACATCCGACAGGTCGATATCGGAGAATTCGCTGCTGGAGAAGATCCCCTCCGTTCCCCCCGCCAGACCCTCGTTCATACGCGAGTTACGGGTGTGCTCATACTGCGCGTAAGTATTGCTGGTCACGCCGTTATCCCAGCCGCCGGTCCACGTGACGCCATAAGTCTGACGATAGAGGCGGTTGGTCTCTTTACCGTACATACTTTTCACCAGCGTGCTGGTATTGGTATTCTGGGTATCACCTGCATACAGGTTGCCCTGGCGGCTGTAGCCGGTTTCAAACTCCAGCGCCTGCATCGGCGCAAATTCCCAGCGCAGCTTACCGTGGATATCTTTATTCACTACGCCTTCGCGTCCAGCCGGATACGATCCCGCATAGCTACCGGTTCGCGCCGCTTCGTGACCGGAATTAATATCCTGGGCATCAGCCTGCGTTTTGCTCAGATTTCCCCATAAATTAAAGCTGACCTCATCCGATAGCGGGCCATTGAGGCTGAAGTTTGTCCGCTTCGTCGCGCCCTCTTTACGGTGCTGGGGGGCGTTCATATAGGTATTCCAGGATCCATGCCATTCGCTGGTGGCCGGTTTGGTGACGATATTTACCACCCCGCCCATCGCGCCATTACCGTAGCGGGCCGCCGCAGGGCCGCGAATCACGTCGATATGGTCGATCATTTCCGCCGGTACCCAGCTGGTATCACAGCGCGTATCGCGGTCGCCGCGCCAGCCATAGCGCACGGAATTACGGCTGGTCACCGGTTTACCATCCACCAGAATCAGCGTGTTCTCCGGCCCCATGCCGCGAATATCGACCTGGCGGTTATTACCGCGCTGGCCGCTGGTGGAGTTGCCGGTGAGGTTGACGCCGGGCTGGGTACGAATCAGCTCGGAGACATCGCGCGCGGGCGGATGTTTACGGATCTCCTCAGCGGTGATGGTCGATACGCCGGGCGCTTGCAGCGTCTGCGCCGCCGCGGTGACCACCATGGTTTCGTCATCATTTGCCGTAGCCGTTTCTGATTTCTTCGTATCGTCTGGCGTGTTGCTGTCAGCGGCCTGCGCCGGCAGCATCCCTCCCCAGATGGCCATCGGGATCAGCACGGCCAGCGAGTAGTGTGAATCGTATTTCATGGAATATGCCCTGTTTTTCTTTTTAGCCGTCGGGGCACGCCTTCTTCATCCGCCAGATAAACACCGGTCATGTCTTCCATGCCTGGCGTAATATCTCTTTTTTTGGCGTAGTCAGGCCCTCCCGTTTAAATAGGGATAGCAATAAATAATGAGCGACCAAAATAGATTTATTACTCTGGCAAAAATGAAGAAATAAACGCACCGCGCTATTCTTTGATAGCATTCGCCGAACAGCAGTAATAGGAGTATTGTGCCACACAACGTTATTAGAAATGAGATTTATTATCAAGTGGATAATTATGCACCACAGCAATAATTTCAAATAACCCAATAAAAACAAAAAGATGAAATGATTATTTACGTTTATTCCTTATTTTCAATTTAAATAATTAAAATATATGCACACTAAAAAAACACAATCTGAGCCTATTCTCTCCATAATTACCGATATCTATTTCTTTATTATTCCACTATAAATACTGAGCCTGTTAATGAATAAAATAGCTGATTAACCGACCGACATTCTCGATCGCCGGGCATGCTAACGGCCAGAAATTGACTAAAATAAGAACATCCCCCTGCGGAGCACCGCGCCATGAATACGTCGTCGTTCTATCGATACCTTGTCGGCGGACTTGCATGCCTTGCCGCCCTGCTATGCTTCACATCCGTTTACGCCGCCACAGAGAATAAACTGTCAGAGCCCGAGGAGCGCGAGGCCCTTGAAGTCAACGTTGACGATATGCTGCAGCCATGGAAGGGAGATTTACCGGGTATGCTCGACCGGCGAACCATTCGCGTATTAACCACCTTCAGCAAAACCTTTTTCTTTATTAACAAAGGGACGCAGCGCGGCGCCACTCACGATATTTTTATGGAGTTTGAGCGAAGCCTCAATCAAAGCCTGACGAAGGAGAAAAAGCTCAAACATCGTCATCTTAAGGTCCGTATCATCTTTGTTCCGGTTGCCCGCGACCAGCTCATCAGCGCGCTTAACGCTGGTAAGGGGGATATTATCGCCGCCAACCTGACGATTACCCCCGCTCGCCAGCAGGAGATGACCTTTACCGCGCCAATCTACTCTCACGTTCAGGAGCTGCTTCTTTCCGGCCCCGGCTCGCCCAAAGTGGAAAATCTGCAGCAGCTTTCCGGTAAAACGGTCTTTGTGCGTACCTCATCGAGCTATTACGAGAGCCTGGTCGCGCTCAACGCGCGCTTTGCCCAGCAATCGCTGCCCCCCATCACCATCGAACCGGCGCCCGAAGCGCTGGAGGATGAAGATCTGATAGAGATGCTTAACGCGGGCCTGATTCCATTGACCGTCGTCGACCGCCACAAGGCGCTGTTCTGGAAACAGGTTTTCCCCAACATTCAGGTTCATCAGAACATCATTCTGCGCAACGAAGGCAATATCGGCTGGGCGGTACGCAACAATAGCCCGCAGCTTCTGGCCTTGCTTAATGAATTCATCAACAAGAATCGTCAGGGCAGCAAGCTGGGTAATACGATTCTGCTGCGCTACCTGAAGGATGCCAGGTACGTTAAAAACGCGGCGGCGCAAAAAGAGCGGCGTAAATTTCTGACTATGGTGGAGATCTTCCGCAAATATGGCGATCGCTACGATGTTGACTGGCTGCTGATGGCCGCGCAGGGCTATCAGGAGTCGCGGCTAAATCAGTCGGTGCGTAGCCACGTCGGCGCAATTGGCGTTATGCAGGTGATGCCGAGCACCGGCAAGGAGCTGAAGGTCGGCGATATTAAGCAGCTCGACCCTAATATTCATGCCGGGGTGAAATATATGCGCTGGATGATAGACCGCTACTATGGCGATGAACCGATGACCCAGCTTGATAAGGCGCTGTTCTCATTCGCTTCTTATAACGCGGGCCCCGCGCGCATCGCCCGGCTGCGGGCGGATACCAAAAAGCGCGGTTTTGATCCGAACGTCTGGTTTGGCAACGTGGAGTATCTGGCCGCCGAGAAGATCGGCTCCGAGACCGTAAGCTATGTCAGCAATATCTATAAGTATTACATCGCTTACCGGCTGATCGTGGATGAAATGGCGCGTAAACAGCAGGCGACAACGGCCTCCAAAAATCAGGTCATGCCGGCCGTGGGGGTGCCTGCCACACCTGCCACACCTGCCACACCTGCCACACCTGCCACACCTGCCACACCTGCCACGCAGTGAAATAGCGTAGATGGCCTGGGTGACAAAATAGAAAAAGCCCCGAACAGGGGCTTTTTCAGAGATCACTTTACGACGCTAACGCTTCGTTAGAACGGAATATCGTCATCAAAGTCCATCGGCGGCTCATTGGAAGGGGCTGCCGGCGCCTGCTGCTGCGGACGAGACTGCGCGCCGCCGCTGAACTGGTTTCCGCCCTGCGGCTGCTGAGGCTGGCCCCAACCGCCCTGCTGCTGACCACCGCCTGCCGGGGCGCCCGCGCCCTGCTGACGACCGCCGAGCATTTGCATCGTGCCGCCAACGTTAACGACAACCTCGGTGGTGTATTTTTCCTGACCGGATTGGTCAGTCCATTTACGGGTACGCAGCTGGCCTTCAATATAGACCTGAGAACCTTTACGCAGATACTCGCCGGCCACTTCCGCCAGTTTGCCGAACAGCACAACGCGGTGCCATTCGGTCTGCTCTTTCATCTCACCGGTCGCTTTATCACGCCAGGATTCGGAAGTAGCCAGCGTAATGTTGGCAACTGCGCCACCACTCGGCATGTAGCGTACTTCCGGGTCCTGGCCCAGATTACCGACGAGAATCACCTTGTTTACGCCTCTGCTGGCCATGTTTGTGTCTCCTGAATGCGTTTCTTAATAGTGTAAACGCGCGAGTGTACCATTTCCAGGTGCTATGTTGATAGCTGGGAAGTAGGTTCCAGATAACTCTCGCGGTGCGACATTTTTACACATCCCACCGGAAAATGCATTCCAATACTGTATATTCAAACAGGTTAAATTGTGTCATAATTAGCCGTTTCTGCCGTTTGTCCTTCTAACAAACCAGGCAATCCGCGTATCTACCGGGAAAGGTGAATGGATAAGATCGAAGTTCGGGGCGCCCGCACCCACAATCTCAAAAATATCAACCTCGTCATCCCGCGCGACAAACTCATTGTCGTCACCGGGCTTTCGGGTTCAGGCAAATCCTCACTGGCTTTCGACACGTTGTATGCCGAAGGGCAGCGTCGCTACGTTGAGTCGCTCTCCGCCTACGCGCGGCAGTTCCTGTCGCTGATGGAGAAGCCCGACGTCGACCATATTGAAGGGCTGTCGCCGGCGATTTCCATTGAACAGAAATCAACGTCCCACAACCCCCGTTCAACGGTAGGCACCATTACCGAAATTCACGACTACCTGCGTCTGCTGTACGCGCGCGTCGGCGAGCCGCGCTGCCCGGATCACGACGTCCCGCTGGCGGCGCAAACCGTGAGCCAGATGGTCGATAACGTGCTCTCCCAGCCAGAAGGCCAGCGCCTGATGCTGCTGGCGCCGATCATTAAAGAGCGCAAAGGCGAGCATAACAAAACGCTGGAAAACCTCGCCGGCCAGGGCTACATCCGCGCGAGGATCGACGGCGAGGTCTGCGATCTCTCCGATCCACCGAAGCTGGAGCTGCAGAAGAAACATACCATTGAAGTGGTGATTGACCGCTTTAAGGTGCGCGACGATCTCAGCACGCGCCTGGCCGAGTCTTTTGAAACCGCGCTGGAGCTGTCGGGCGGCACCGCCATCGTCGCCAATATGGACGATCCGAAAGCCGAAGAGCTGCTGTTTTCCGCCAACTTCGCCTGCCCAATTTGCGGCTACAGCATGCGCGAACTGGAACCGCGCTTGTTCTCCTTCAACAACCCGGCTGGCGCTTGCCCGACCTGTGATGGTCTCGGCGTCCAGCAGTATTTCGATCCGGAACGCGTCATTCAGAACCCAGAGCTGTCGCTGGCTGGCGGGGCGATTCGCGGCTGGGATCGGCGCAATTTTTACTACTTCCAGATGCTGAAGTCGCTGGCGGAACATTATGAATTCGATGTGGAAGCGCCCTGGGGCACGCTGAATAGCAGCGTACAAAAAGTGGTTCTGTACGGCTCAGGCAAAGAGAATATTGAATTCAAATATATGAACGATCGCGGCGATACCTCGGTGCGCCGCCATCCGTTCGAAGGCGTGCTGCACAATATGGAGCGCCGTTATAAAGAAACGGAATCCAGCGCAGTACGTGAAGAGTTAGCGAAATTCATCAGCAACCGTCCCTGCACCAGCTGTGAAGGGACCCGCCTGAAGCGCGAAGCGCGGCACGTGTTTGTGGAGAATACCCCGCTGCCGACCATCTCGGATATGAGCATCGGCCACGCGATGGACTTCTTCAACAACCTGAAGCTCTCCGGCCAGCGTGCGCAAATTGCTGAAAAAGTACTGAAAGAGATTGGCGATCGCCTGAAATTCCTCGTCAACGTCGGTCTGAACTACCTGACGCTCTCCCGTTCGGCGGAAACCCTCTCCGGCGGCGAAGCGCAGCGTATCCGCCTCGCCAGCCAGATCGGCGCAGGCCTGGTCGGCGTCATGTACGTACTGGATGAGCCCTCTATCGGCCTGCACCAGCGCGATAACGAACGCCTGCTGGGCACGCTGATCCACCTGCGAAACCTCGGCAACACCGTGATTGTCGTTGAGCACGATGAAGACGCCATTCGCGCCGCCGACCACGTTATCGATATCGGTCCGGGGGCTGGGGTACACGGCGGTCAGGTCGTGGCTGAAGGCAAGCTGGAAGATATTATGGCGGTGCCGGAATCACTGACCGGCCAGTTCATGAGCGGTAAGCGTAAAATCGAAGTGCCGAAACAGCGCGTACCCGCCAATCCGGAGAAAGTGTTGAAGCTGTCCGGCGCGCGCGGCAACAACCTGAAAGACGTGACGCTGACGCTGCCGGTGGGCCTCTTCACCTGTATCACCGGCGTTTCCGGGTCGGGTAAATCCACGCTGATCAACGACACGCTGTTTCCGATTGCCCAGCGTCAGCTCAACGGCGCCACCATCGCGGAACCTGCACCTTACCGTGACGTGCAGGGACTGGAACATTTCGACAAAGTGATCGATATCGACCAGAGCCCCATCGGCCGTACGCCGCGTTCTAACCCCGCAACCTACACCGGCGTCTTTACGCCGGTCCGTGAACTGTTTGCCGGCGTACCTGAATCACGTTCGCGTGGCTACACGCCCGGCCGCTTCAGTTTTAACGTGCGCGGCGGTCGCTGTGAAGCCTGCCAGGGCGATGGCGTAATCAAAGTCGAGATGCACTTCCTGCCGGATATCTACGTACCGTGCGACCAGTGCAAAGGCAAACGCTATAACCGCGAAACGCTGGAGATTAAGTACAAAGGCAAAACGATTCATGAAGTGCTGGATATGACCATTGAAGAAGCGCGTGAGTTCTTCGATGCGGTTCCGGCGCTGGCGCGTAAGCTGCAAACGCTGATAGACGTCGGTCTGACCTATATTCGCCTTGGTCAGTCGGCTACCACGCTCTCCGGCGGCGAGGCCCAGCGCGTCAAGCTGGCGCGCGAGCTGTCCAAACGCGGTACCGGGCAAACGCTGTATATCCTTGATGAACCGACCACCGGTCTGCACTTTGCCGATATTCAGCAGCTGCTGGAGGTTCTGCACCAGCTGCGCGACCAGGGGAATACCATCGTGGTGATTGAGCACAACCTGGATGTCATCAAGACGGCTGACTGGATCGTTGACCTTGGGCCGGAAGGCGGAAGCGGCGGCGGAGAGATCCTCGTTTCCGGTACACCGGAAACGGTCGCCGAGTGCGAGGCCTCCTATACGGCTCGCTTCCTCAAGCCCATGCTGAAATAATCTCATCTGCCTCTTCCCATCCCGGGAAGAGGCCTCATTTCCTCTCATTTTCTCCCGCTGATATTTTGTGATTTGCGGCCGGACGGCATCTGTCATCAGATAGCACCACCGCCATAAATTGCAGGATGCATCATGTACTTAAAGCACGGACTTTATCGATTTACGCTCGTCGCGGCGTTATTCGCGCTGACCGCCTGCAGCTGGCTAGACGGCTACAGCAGCGCGGCTCATCAGCAGCTGCTGATGCTGGAACAGCTTCATCTGCAGTTCATCAGCGACGCGGCGGCAGCGCCACTCGACCAACGCTTGCTCAGTTACGAGGATCGCCAGATTCGCCCGCTATTCAGCCTGGCGTTAAGCGATAGCGATGCGCTACGGCAGAGTAATCTTCACGTGCTGGAGAAAAATTATCTGCGGCTGTACCGGCGCGTCGTCCCTCAGGAGAGAGCGCTGACGCCTTTCGAGGCCGGAATTCTGGCGCAACAGACGGAAAAACTTTACCAGCAGGCCATCAACGGCGAACAACAGCGTTCAGGGAGATAAGCATGTCCACCATAGAAGAGTTAAGCGCCCAGCTGGCCGGCGCCGGCGTGAATACGGCAGAGTGGTTGCAGCTTATGCACGCAATTGTAAATGATGAAGACAGCGACATTCGCGACGCCGGGATGCTCACGCTTCAGGCGTTACAGGAGAAAGCGCGCGGCTGGTTAAGTCAGGACGACCTCATTCTGCTCCTGCAAGGGCAGCGCGATATTGCCAGCATTCGCGCCAACAACGAACAGATCGCCATGCAGGCGCATCTGCAGTCCACGCTGCTTCGTCTGTTTGATGTGACCCTGCTGGCGCTGCTGGGCAGAATTTAGCGCTATGGCAACAGTTTACGCTTAGCCTCGGAAAGCGAATCAAGCGCCTGCTGGTAGGAAGCATCCACCAGATAATAAATTTGCGAATCAGGCAGGGAGCCGTCAAGAAACACCGTACTCCAGTGGGCTTTATTGAGATGTTTGCTGGGGCGAACATCGCGATGCTGCTGCCTCAACAGTTCCGCAAGCTCAGGGCTGGTCTTTAACGATACCGCTGGCCGGTTGTCCTCAACCTCTTTTACCATCGCAAACAGGACGTCCGCCGCTTTGATCTGCGTCGCTTTCCAGTCGCTATGTACGCTTTGTTCGGCGCCCGGCTTTGCCATGCAGTACTGCAATAAATCCGAAATTGTCATTTTTATTCCCCCATCAGCGTCGCGATGATATGCCGCGATCCACCATGAATACGATGCTCCCCGAGCCAGATCCCCTGCCAGGTCCCCAGCCTGACGCTGCCATCCCGTACGGGCAGCATCAGCGATACGCCCAGCATCGACGACTTAATGTGCGAGGGCATGTCATCAGGACCTTCATAATCGTGTTCATACGGCGCGTTATCCGGTACGGCGTGCAGAAAATGCTGCTCCATATCGAAGCGAACGGTCGGATCGCAGTTTTCGTTTAGCGTCAGGGAAGCAGATGTATGCTGGAGCAGCAAATGCAGCAGGCCAGTTTTCACCCGCGATATTTCGCGGATTTGCCCGAGAATTTCATCAGTGACCAGATGGAAGCCCCGTGCTTTCGGGCCTAACGTCAGGGTTTGCTGATGCCACATAAACCACTCCTTTTACTAATGAACCTTCCTAAGTGTGCAGCAATAAGCGAAAAGGTAAAACCTTTGGCACGCTATTTTGCACAAAAAAACGGCAGCGTGCCGGCTGCCGTTTTAGCGATTGATGATTAAGCCGGCGGGCAGCTTAATATTCTGAATTCACAATCACCTCTTCACCCTGAGCGCCCGCCATCGGCAGCGGCTTATAGGAAGAGTTTGAGGCCCGCAAGATACGGATCCCACGCGCGCCCACTTCGCGGGCGGCGGAGATATCGTTATCCGAATCGCCGTAGAAAACTTTGATCCCTTTCTCCTGCAGCCACTGCGTTTTGGTGTTCTGGCCAGGTTTATCGCCGGCAAAAATAACCGGGTTCATATTCGCCGCCGGGATGAGAAAATCATCCTGCAGAGTTTTTGATACCGTTTCGGTTTTGGTCTGGCTACGGCCGGTAACGAAATAGATGCTATCGCCGCGCTTTACGTGCATCGCTATCAGCTGGCGCGCCACCTCTTTCGGCATGCTGAATTCATCCCAGCCGTTGTTCATTTTTTCCCAGAACTCCGGATTTTTCAGGTAATCATCGCTGCCGGGGGAATAGGTTTTCTGCCCGCGCCAGAAGCCCGGGCTGGAGAACAGGACGGTATCATCAATATCAAAACCGACGGCCATCGGCTGGCGTCCCAGCAGGCTATTTTCAATCTGGGCGACGGAAACCCAATGGATCGGCGCCTGTTCGGCGAGTTTCGCCATATTGGTGCCCGTCCACAGCGGCTGCGGTGTGGAGGCGCGAGCAACGACGGAGCTATTTAGCGTGAACAGTAAGCAGACGGCCCCAAAGGCCAGGGTGATCTTGCGCATATTTTTCCCTAAATAATCGAATCGTTATAATTTTCAATAATGTGTACGCTTATTAATGCACCCAGACCTTACCCCCCGCGAAGGCGGATAGGAAGGTTTTTCTGCTCTGATGTCATATAAAAAGAGAATGATCACACTTCGGGGAGCGAATTGCCCGCGTCATGATTTGGCGCGGGCAAAAGGTCAGGAAGAACTTATATTACCGCAGCAAACGCCTGCGCTACGCGGCGCACGTTTCCTGCATTCAGCCCCGCGACGCACATGCGGCCGCTGACAATCAGGTAGACGCCAAACTCATCGCGCAGGCGGTCAACCTGGGCCGCGCTGAAACCGGTATAGCTAAACATGCCGCGCTGCTTGAGCAGATAGTCAAAATCACCGCCCGGAACCGTCTCTTTCAGCACATCAACCAGCTCCTGACGCATGGCCAGAATACGGGTGCGCATCCCTTCCACTTCCGCCAGCCATGAGGCTTTCAGCGCGCTGTCGCCCAACACCGCCGCAACCACCTGCGCGCCAAAGTTCGGCGGGCTGGAGTAGTTGCGACGTACGGTCGCTTTTAATTGCCCCAGTACGCGTCCCGCGGTTTCAGTATCTTCACAAACGATCGACAGCCCGCCAACGCGCTCACCGTACAGGGAGAAGATTTTCGAGAACGAGTTGCTCACCAGCATGGGCATCCCGGCGTTCGCTATGGCGCGGATAGCGTAGGCATCCTCTTCCATGCCGGCGCCAAAGCCCTGATAGGCGATGTCGAGGAAAGGAATCAAATTACGCGCTTTCAACACCTCAACCACTTGATCCCACTGAGCGTTGGTAAGATCGGCTCCCGTTGGGTTATGGCAGCAGGGATGCAGTAGCACGATATCGCGTTCCGGTAGCGTATTGAGTTTTTCAAGGAAAGCCGCGAAACGCACGCCATTGGTTTTATCATCAAACCAAGGGTAAGTACTTACTTCGAATCCAGCCCCTTCAAATATAGCGATGTGGTTTTCCCACGTCGGGTCGCTGACCCATACGCGCGAGCCTGGGAAGTAGCGTTTCAGGAAGTCTGCGCCGACTTTCAGGGCTCCGGAGCCGCCCAGCGTCTGAATAGAGGCCACGCGATGCTGCGCCAGTACCGGATGATCGGCCCCGAACAGCAGCGACGCAATTGCGTGGCGATAGGTGTTCAGCCCTTCCATCGGTAAATAGATTGAGGCGCCGTGCGGCTGGGCGTTAAGACGTGCTTCCGCTTCGGCAACCGCCTTCAGCTGCGGAATGATGCCGTCTTCGTTGTAATAAAGACCGATGCTGAGATTTACTTTGTCACTACGCGGATCGTCTTTAAAACGCTCCATCAGGGAGAGAATGGGGTCGCCAGCGTAGGCGTCAACTTTCTGAAACACGCGATGTTTCTCCAGGTTTACATGGGCTCGTTATAACACAATAAACTGGATGTGAAAGAAGGTCGAGGGGATGTTGGCGGATAAAACAGAACGGGCTGGATTTGACGCAACAACGTGAACACATCCCGAATGGCGGCTTAAACCGCCTTATCCGGGCTACCGGCCCGTAGCCGGTAGCAACCCCGTATCCCCCCGGTAAGGCGTCAGTCGCCGCCGGGGGAAAGCGCGCTGGCTGATATTAATCCACGTACTTCATGGATACCCGTGAAGTCAGGCGCGTGATAAGTTCGTAAGCACTTACTTTTGTAATTTCGGCAATCCGCTCGACGGGGAGGCCTTCGCCCCACAGCACGACCGCGTCGCCAGCGTGGTCTTGTGCTTCAGGCCCGAGATCGACGCAAATCATATCCATCGCCACGCGTCCAACAATCGGCACTTCCCGGCCGTTAACCAGTACCGGCGTTCCGGACGGTGCGGCGCGCGGATAGCCGTCACCGTAGCCCATCGCCACAACGCCTAAACGCGTATCACGCTCGCTGATCCAGGTTCCGCCGTAGCCCACCGGCTCGCCGGCTTTGTGCTCGCGGACCGCGATCAGGCTGGAGGTCAAAGACATCACCGGCTGGCAGCCAAAATCCGCGCCGGTGGATCCACCGTCGAGCGGCGATACGCCGTAGAGAATAATCCCCGGACGCGCCCAGTCGAAGTGCGACTGCGGCCATAGCAATATACCGCCGGATGCGGCGATTGAGCGCAGCCCCGGTTTCCCTTCCGTGAAGGTGGTAAAGATATCCAGCTGACGTTCGGTCGCGCCGCACTCAGGCTCATCCGCACGGGCAAAATGGCTCACGATATTGACCGGCTGACGGACGTTTTTACACTGGCTCAGGCGCTGATAAAAGGCTTCGGCCTGTTCGGGCAGAACGCCTAATCGATGCATCCCGGTGTCCAGCTTCATCCATACGGTTACCGGCTCGGGTAAATCCGCTTCCTCCAGCGCAGCCAGCTGCTCCGGGCTGTGTACCGCCGTGTGCAGGCGCTGGGCGGAGATCACCGGCAGGTCGGCGGCCTCGAAGAATCCCTCCAGCAGCAGGATCGGCTGGGCGATACCGCCCGCGCGCAGGCGCAGGGCTTCTTCAAGACGGGCGACGCCAAAAGCATCGGCGTCCGGGAGCGTTCGCGCGGTCTCAAGAAGACCGTGTCCGTAGGCGTTCGCTTTCACCACCGCAACCAGTTTGCTGGCGGGCGCCAGTTCACGCAGACGTTGCAGGTTGTGTCGCAGAGCGCGGCGGTTAATGACTACAGTTGCCGCTTGCATTTGAATTCCTTAATAAAAGAATCTCCTAAATCCTTCGTGTTGCAGGAAGGCGACAAGCCTGAGAATCCGCGGGAGCTTAGTAAACTAAGTGACCGGGGTGAACAGGCGTAGTCAACGCATCTGCGGCATGAAGGATGACGGAGATTTATTCGTCGTCGTATTGTGGCCCAGCATAATTATCAAAACGCGACCACTGACCGTTAAACGTCAGGCGCACCGTCCCGATAGGGCCGTTACGCTGTTTACCAATAATAATTTCGGCGATGCCTTTTAAATCACTGTTCTCGTGATAAACCTCATCACGGTAGATAAACATGATTAAGTCGGCGTCCTGCTCGATGGAGCCGGACTCACGCAGGTCGGAGTTCACCGGGCGCTTGTCCGCACGCTGTTCCAGCGAGCGGTTAAGCTGCGACAGCGCCACCACCGGCACCTGCAGCTCCTTCGCCAGCGCCTTGAGCGAGCGGGAAATTTCGGCGATTTCCAGCGTACGGTTATCGGAGAGCGACGGCACGCGCATCAGCTGCAGGTAGTCGATCATAATAAGACCGATGCCGCCGTGCTCGCGGGCGATACGCCGCGCGCGGGAGCGCACTTCCGTCGGCGTCAGGCCGGAGGAGTCATCAATATAGATGTTACGTTTTTCCAGCAGAATTCCCATGGTGCCGGAAATGCGCGCCCAGTCTTCATCATCCAGCTGGCCGGTACGAATGCGGGTCTGGTCAACGCGCGACAGCGAGGCCAGAGAACGCATCATAATCTGCTCCGAGGGCATCTCGAGACTGAAGATGAGTACCGGCTTATCCTGCAGCATCGCCGCGTTTTCCACGAGGTTCATCGCAAAAGTCGTCTTACCCATTGACGGACGCGCGGCGACAATAATCAGGTCCGACGGCTGAAGACCGGCGGTTTTTTTATTGAGATCGTCATAGCCGGTATTCACCCCGGTGACGCCGTCATGCGGCTGCTGGAAGAGCTGTTCAATACGCGCCACGGTAGCGTCGAGCACGTCGGCGATATTCTTCGGCCCCTCGTCTTTATTCGCGCGGCTTTCGGCAATTTTAAACACCCGGGATTCGGCGAGGTCGAGCAGATCTTCGCTGGTGCGGCCCTGAGGATCGAAACCAGCCTCGGCGATTTCATTCGCCACGGAGATCATTTCGCGTACCACCGCACGTTCGCGGACGATATCGGCATAAGCGCTGATGTTCGCCGCGCTTGGCGTATTTTTCGATAATTCCGCCAGGTAGGCGAAGCCGCCGACGCTGTCCAGCTGCCCCTGACGCTCCAGCGATTCGGCGAGCGTAATCAGGTCGATCGGGCTGCCCGATTCCTGCAGGCGCGCCATTTCGGTGAAAATATGGCGATGCGGACGGGTATAAAAATCTTCCGAAACAACGCGCTCGGCAACGTCGTCCCAGCGTTCGTTATCCAGCATTAAACCGCCCAACACCGACTGTTCCGCTTCAATCGAGTGCGGCGGGACCTTCAACCCATCGAGCTGATAATCACGCTCGCGGGGTTCAGTCTGTGGTTTGTTGAAGGGTTTATTTCCTGCCATAGTGAATGGAGTTACCGAGATAGTGAATGGGTCGAAAGATTACCACATTTCTGGAGGAAGCATGGCAACACGAATTGAATTTCACCAGCACGGAGGGCCTGATGTTCTGCAAGCGCTGGAGTTCACGCCGAAAGATCCCGCAGAGCACGAAATTCAGGTAGAGAACAAGGCCATCGGCATCAACTACATTGATACCTATATCCGCAGCGGCCTCTACCCGCCTCCGTCATTGCCGAGCGGTCTGGGTACCGAAGCCGCTGGCATAGTAAGCAAAGTCGGCAGCGGCGTGAAACATATCAAAGCCGGCGATCGGGTGGTCTACGCGCAATCGGCGCTGGGAGCCTATAGCACCGTCCACAACGTGCCCGCGGATAAGGCCGCCATTTTGCCGGACGCGATCTCTTTCGAGCAGGCGGCAGCCTCATTCCTGAAAGGGCTCACGGTCTATTACCTGCTGCGGAAAACCTACGAGATCAAAGCGGGAGAGCCGTTCTTGTTTCATGCGGCGGCCGGCGGCGTCGGGCTCATCGCATGTCAGTGGGCCAAAGCGCTGGGCGCGAAGCTGATCGGTACCGTCGGCAGCGCGCAAAAAGCTGAACGCGCCAAACAGGCCGGCGCCTGGCAGATCATTAACTATCGCGAAGAGAATATCGTCGAGCGCCTGAAAGAGATCACCGACGGTAAGAAAGTCCACGTGGTTTATGATTCCGTCGGGAAAGATACCTGGGAAGCCTCCCTTGACTGCCTGCAGCGTCGGGGGCTGATGGTGAGCTTCGGCAACTCCTCCGGCCCGGTGACCGGCGTCAATCTCGGGATCCTCAATCAAAAAGGTTCGCTGTACGTCACCCGCCCTTCTCTGCAGGGCTATATCACCACGCGTGAAGAGCTGACGGAAGCCAGCAACGAGCTGTTTTCGCTGATCGCCAGCGGCGTGATAAAAGTGGATGTCGCGGAGAGCCAAAAATATGCGTTAACCGACGCCAGACGCGCGCATGAGGTGCTGGAAAGCCGGGCGACGCAGGGGTCAAGTTTGCTCTTGCCATAGTAATGGCTTTTCCCTGAATAATTCGGGCTACAGGAAGATGGTAAGTGAATGAATCCCCAGGAGCTTACAACAGTAAGTGACCGGGGTGAATGCAAGCAACCAACGCCCCTGTAGCCTGAAGTATGACGGGAAAAGAAGAAAAGTTTAGGGCTTCCACATGGGAAGCCCTTACTTTTTTTGTTCGGCTGTATGTAGGGTACAGCACGATGAATTCGTTAACCCGCTAATAGTGACAGATTTAATAAGCAAAGCCTACGCTGTTTTATGCAAAAATCTTCAGGTTGTGACATACCGCTCAATACCTTAGTAGCGCCAGCGGTTATTAGCGCGATAACGGTTCTCGGTTGGTGATTTTATCGCCCGAATCACCCAAACCACGGCAACGGCCAGCAGCAGCCACGGCAGCAGTTTAATCATTAACGCAAACAGACCGCCGACAAACATCAGCGCGGTCGCGACGACAATCGCGGCAATAATACCCAGCAGTGAAATGCCGGTGACCAATAGCATGACAAAAAAGCCAATAACGAATAAGAGTTCCAGCATCGTCTTTCCCCTAAAGAAGTTTTATCTACCTTACCGGATATTACAAAAATCGTGCCAAATATAAGTTATTGAATAATAACAAAAACGCCCGGCACGATACGTGCAGGGCGTGGTGAATTTGACCAGGTTTTAGTGAAAAACTAACGCTTGTCGGCAACCAGTTTCAGCGCCTGTTCCAGCACGTTGATGTCCGCCCCGGCTTTATGCGCATTTTCGCTCAGATAGCGACGCCACTGGCGCGCGCCGGGGATCCCCTGAAACAGCCCGAGCATATGGCGCGTTACGTGTCCCAGATAAGTACCGTTGCTAAGCTCGCGTTCGATATAGGGATACATCGCCCGGACCACGGAAACCGGGTCAGCATCGATGCCTTCCACGCCGAAAATTTCCCGATCCACCGACGCCAGAATGCCTGGATTCTGATAGGCCTCGCGGCCCACCATCACCCCGTCCATATGCGCAAGATGTTGTTTTGCTTCTTCCAGCGACTTAATGCCGCCGTTAATCGCCATGGTCAGATGCGGAAAATCACGCTTCAGCTGGTAAACGCGCGGATAGTCAAGCGGCGGGATCTCGCGGTTCTCTTTAGGGCTCAGCCCCGAAAGCCACGCTTTGCGCGCGTGGATGATAAACATCTCGCACTCGCCTTTCCCGGATACCGTTTCGATAAAATCACACAGAAACGCGTAGCTGTCCTGGTCATCAATGCCGATACGGGTTTTCACCGTGACCGGGATCGACACGACGTCGCGCATGGCTTTAATACAGTCTGCCACCAGCTGCGCGTTCCCCATCAGGCAGGCGCCAAACATACCGTTCTGCACGCGATCGGACGGGCAGCCAACGTTCAGGTTAATTTCATCGTAGCCGCGCGCCTGCGCCAGCTTCGCGCAGTGTGCCAGCGCAGCCGGATCGCTGCCGCCGAGCTGCAGGGCGACCGGATGCTCTTCTTCGCTGTAGGCCAGATAGTCGCCCTTGCCGTGAATAATCGCACCGGTGGTCACCATTTCGGTATACAGCAGCGTGTGGCGCGACAGCTGACGCAGAAAATAACGGCAGTGTCTGTCGGTCCAGTCGAGCATCGGCGCGATGGAAAAACGGTGAGCGGCGAAAGCAGTAGGCGTTGAGTCTGACATCATGGCGAATAAATAAGCATCCGGGTAAAAAGGGGCGCTACTATAGCACAAAGATAAACCACTGGCGCATAGCGTCGGCGCGCACCCTTTCCATCCCGCAACAAATGCTATTTTTTCCGCGGCTTACCGTCGTGAGGACCAAAAAACTGCGGCGGATGGTCAACCCAGCGATCCTGACGCGTGGCGGCATAGCCGGGGTTAAGCGGGTAGTAGATGCGATTAAATTTCTTATTTGCCTCGCCAACGACTAACAGGCGAACCTCCTGCTCGGTGTTATTGAGGAAGGTGTGGCAAATGCCGGTTCCGGCAGGAAAACCGACGCTATCCCCCGGCTCCAGCTTCCAGAGGTAGCCGTTAATCCATACTTCCGGATAGCCTTCCAGCACGTAGATAAACTCTTCTTCATCGCTTTCCGCATGCGGGTAGGAGGTACGACGCCCGGGCGGCAGGCGTTCATGGTGGATCCCCAGACGATTCAGCCGCAGGCCCCGCGCCAGCGGCGCGCCGATGGAGAAAAGCTCAGTACTGTCGGGATAGGTGGAATCATCCACGCCTTCCAGTTCACGCCAGTGTCGAATGCAGTCAGGTCGTTTCATCGTTTTCTCCCGAAAATGAGATGCATCAGGTATAGCATAAGGTGGCAAGGTTGAGCGACCCCAGGAGCGCGGCTGGGACGAATTGGCGCAGCCAGCGCGCAGGTAACGTGAAGTGTGACCGGTATAGCCCGCCGGGTCTCGGCGTTTCACCGGTATCGTGATAAAGTAACAGTTTCAGATTCACGCAACCAGAGGACGCTCATGGATAAGACCACTTCGCAACAAATGTTAGCGCATGCTGAAAAGCTGTGCGCGCAGCGTGGCGTGCGCCTGACCCCGCAGCGCCTTGAAGTATTGCGTTTGATGAGCCTGCAGCAAGGAGCAATCAGCGCCTACGATCTGCTCGATCTCCTTCGTGAAAAAGAGCCTCAGGCAAAACCGCCGACGGTATACCGGGCGCTGGAGTTTTTACTGGAGCAAGGGTTCGTACATAAGGTGGAATCCACCAATAGCTACGTACTGTGTCACCTTTTCGACCAACCGACCCACAGCTCGGCGATGTTTATCTGCGACCGCTGCGGCGGCGTCAAAGAAGAGTGTGCGGAAGGCGTCGAAGATATTATGCATACGCTGGCGGCAAGAATGGGATTCGCCCTGCGCCACAACGTCATTGAGGCTCACGGCCTGTGCGCCGCCTGCGTCGAGGTTGAATCCTGCAGTACGCCGGGCCACTGCCACCACGACCATACCATCCAGATCAAAAAGAAAGCCCGCTGAGGCGTTAGCCGCAGCGGGAATCAAAGGTGTATACCCGTCATACTTCAAGATGCATGTGCGTTGGCTTTGTTACCCGGCCTGCGGCCTCGCCCCTCAGGGCCAGCGCAAGCGCTGTTCAAAGCACGAGTGCCTTGTCCTGCAACTCGAATTATTTAGGGTATAAATCGTTAGGGCAGGCAATAGTAAGGGGTTAAAACACGGCGTTTTCGCTACCAGCGATAATCGTTTTTGGTTTCCCAGTCGGTCACTTCTTTCTCTGCCTGGTCTTTGGCGTAACCGTAACGTTCCTGGATTCTGCCCACCAGCTGGTCGCGTTTGCCTTCAATGACGGTCATGTCATCGTCGGTCAGCTTGCCCCATTTTTCTTTCGCTTTACCTTTGAACTGTTTCCAGTTACCGCCGATTTCATCTTTATTCATCATACATTCCTCATCGTTCGGTTATCGTTCGGTGAATGAACAGCCCGCTGTGTGCCGGACATGACTTAACTATAGATGAGTATTCTGAGTAAGATTTATTATTCGGAATCTTTAACCATCAGATGCACAAAATGTATTACGAAAACCAGGTTCCGCGCTGCCAGTGGCGCCGCCAGATAACCGCCAGGGAAGCGCCGCGCAGGGCGAGAAATACCGTCAGCGCCAGCCAAAGCCCGTGGTTACCGAGCGTTGGTACCGTCAGCAGCGTCAGGGCAAACCCCGCCGCCGCTACCGCCATGCTGTTGCGCATCTCCGCCCCCCGCGTCGCGCCGATAAACATGCCGTCCAGCAGGTAGCACCAAACACCAATGACCGGCAGGATCATCTGCCAGACCAGATAGCGATCGGCCAGCTGCTGCAGCGAAGGCAGCGAGGTCAGCAAAGCGATAATCTGCTCACCGGCAAGGCCGTAAATCAGCGCAAACGCCAGCGCCACCATCCCCGACTGGCGGCAGGCCGCGTGCCAGACGGCAAGCAGCTGGCTGTCGTCGCGCGCGCCGTAGGCCTGCCCGGAGTGCGCCTCAACGGCGTAGGCAAAACCGTCCAGCGCATAGGCGGTAAAGGTCAGCATCGTCATGAGGACCGCATTGACCGCGACGACATCGGCGCCGAGGCGGGCGCCAAATACCGTCACCGCCCCGAAGCAGAGCTGTAGCAGCAGCGAGCGCAGCATGATGTCGCGATTCAGCGCCAGCAGGCGGCGTATATCGCCGCGCCAGGCATTTTTCAGCATCGACAGGGAAACGCCGCGCAGCGCCAGCACGCGTCTCGCCATCAGCAGGCCAATAAAGAAAGTGACGTATTCTGCGGTGACCGTCGCCAGCGCCGCCCCCTGCACGTTCATATGCAGGCCCATCACCAGCCATAAATCGAGCATAATGTTGAGGACGTTGCCGACTACCAGCAGGATCACCGGCGCTCTGGCATACTGTACACCCAGCAGCCAGCCCAGCAGGACCAGATTCGCCAGCGAGGCCGGCGCGCTTAGCCAGCGGAGCTCCAGGAAGCGTCTGGCCTGTTCAAGCACGGCTTCGCTACCGCCGACGATATGCAGCGCCAGGTCGATTAACGGCATCCGCAAGACCACAATCGCCGCCCCGGCGGCCAGCGCCAGCCCCAGCGGCTGCACCAGCGCACGCGCCAGCCGCTGCGGATCCCTGGCACCAAACGCCTGCGCCGTCAGCCCGGTGGTACTCATGCGCAGGAAAAGGAGCAGCATAAAGAGGAAGCTGGTCGCCGTTGCGCCAACCGCCACGCCGCCCAGATAAACCGGGCTGTCGAGATGGCCAATAACGGCGGTATCCACCAGCCCCAGCAGCGGAACGGTGATATTGGAGAAGATCATGGGCAGCGCTAAGCGCCACAGGGCTTTGTCGGCGGCGTTAAAAAGCATGGAGAAAGAGCCAAAATGAGGAGAAACGGCGCAGCATCATGCATCAGGTGATGATGCCGCGAGGTGAAGAGATTACTGCCAGTTGCCGTTGCGGATAACGCCAACGGCCAGGCCTTCAATAGTGAAGCTTTGCTCGCGAAGGTCCACCACGATCGGCGAGAATTCGCTGTTTTCCGGCAGCAGTTCTACGACGTTACCCTGCTTTTTCAGTCGCTTCACGGTAACTTCTTCGTCGATGCGCGCCACAACCACCTGGCCATTGCGCACATCCTGCGTTTTATGGACGGCCAGCAGGTCGCCATCAAGAATACCGATGTCTTTCATCGACATACCGCTAACGCGCAGCAGAAAATCGGCATTCGGCTTAAACATAGCCGGATCGACCTGATAGTGACCTTCAATGTGCTGCTGGGCCAGCAGCGGCTCACCCGCTGCGACGCGGCCAATAAGCGGCAGACCCGTTTCTTCTTCCGTCAGCAGACGAATACCGCGGGAGGCGCCGGAAACGATCTCGATTGCGCCTTTACGCGCCAGCGCTTTCAGGTGTTCTTCCGCCGCGTTTGGGGAACGGAACCCCAAGCGCTGAGCAATTTCCGCACGCGTCGGCGGCATGCCCGTCTGGCTGATATGATCCCTAATGAGATCAAACACCTCTTGCTGCCTGGTCGTTAACGCTTTCATTCCGCCCCCTGGGTGTATATACAGTTATGCTGTGAGTATATACAGCTAACGGTGATTTTGGAACCACATTTCACACAAAAATCAGGAGTTTCTTTCCGTTTTGCGAGCCGCTACGCCAGGCGTTAGCGGTAGTTTGCCCATAAAAGCGTTCCCCACGCGATCAGCGCGATGATAATCGCCAGCAATACCGCCGCCGATCCCATGTCTTTCGCTCGCCCCGAAAGCTCGTGCTGTTCAGGGCCAATACGGTCAACAACCGCCTCAATCGCGCTATTGATAATTTCAACTATCATCACTAGCAGGACCGAGCTAATCAACAGCACCCGGGTGATAGCATCGACGTCTAACCAGCAGGCGATCGCCACGGCAACAACGGCCGCGATGCCTTCCTGACGAAATGCGGCCTCGTTGATCCATGCCGCCCGGAATCCTTTCCAGGAATACCCTGCCGCTTTAATAATTCGGGTTAACCCAGTGGTATTATTGGCCATCAAACAAACCTTTTTATGTAAATGACGTCAATGAGTGTACGCGTTTGCCGCGTTACAACGGAAATTTTGCGCACTTTCTGTTATTCTTGCGGCGCATTTGCATGATTAACCAGAGGCTTCACATCGTCTATGTCTGGCTGGCAACGAATTTACTATAAATTACTGAATTTACCATTAAGGGCGCTGGTAAAAAGCAAGTCGATTCCGGCACAACCTGCTCAGGAATTAGGCCTGGATACCTCGCGTCCCATTATGTATGTCCTGCCCTACAATTCGAAGGCGGACCTGCTGACGCTGCGCGCGCAATGTCTGGAACATGAGTTACCGGACCCGCTGGAGCCGCTCGAGATCGACGGCGGCCTGCTTCCGCGCTATGTATTTATCCACGGCGGACCGCGCGTGTTTACCTATTACACGCCGAAAGAAGAGTCTATCAAGCTCTTTCACGACTACCTGGATTTGCACCGCAACCATCCCGATCTTGACGTGCAGATGGTGCCGGTTTCGGTAATGTTCGGTCGCGCGCCGGGGCGTGAAAAAGGCGAGGTGAACCCGCCGCTGCGCATGCTCAACGGCATTCAGAAATTCTTCGCCGTTCTGTGGCTGGGCCGCGACAGCTTTGTCCGTTTCTCGCCTTCGGTCTCGCTGCGTAAGATGGCGGACGAACACGGTACCGATAAAACCATCGCCCAGAAGCTGGCCCGCGTGGCGCGCATGCACTTCGCCCGTCAGCGTCTGGCGGCGGTCGGCCCGCGCCTGCCCGCGCGCCAGGATCTGTTTAATAAACTGCTGGCGTCGAAAGCCATTGCCCGTGCGGTAGAAGACGAAGCGCGCAGCAAGAAAATTTCTCATGAAAAGGCGCAGCAAAACGCTATCGCCCTGATGGAAGAGATCGCCGCAAACTTCTCCTATGAGATGATTCGCCTGACCGACCGCGTGCTGGGTTTTACCTGGAACCGGCTGTATCAGGGCATTAACGTGCATAACGCCGAGCGCGTGCGCCAGCTGGCGCACGAAGGCCACGAGATCGTTTATGTCCCGTGCCACCGCAGCCATATGGACTATCTGCTGCTCTCTTACGTCATTTATCATCAGGGCCTGGTGCCGCCGCATATCGCCGCCGGTATCAACCTGAACTTCTGGCCCGCCGGTCCGATCTTCCGTCGCGGCGGCGCGTTCTTTATTCGCCGCACGTTCAAGGGCAATAAGCTCTACTCAACCGTATTCCGCGAATATCTCGGCGAGCTGTTCAGCCGCGGCTATTCGGTGGAGTATTTCGTTGAAGGCGGGCGTTCGCGTACCGGACGCCTGCTGGATCCGAAAACCGGCACCCTGTCGATGACCATTCAGGCGATGCTGCGCGGCGGTAATCGCCCCATCACCCTGGTGCCGATTTACATCGGCTACGAGCACGTGATGGAGGTCGGTACCTACGCCAAAGAGCTACGCGGTGCGACGAAAGAGAAAGAGAGCCTGCCGCAGATGCTGCGCGGCTTGAGCAAGCTGCGAAATCTCGGCCAGGGCTACGTTAACTTCGGCGAACCCCTGCCGCTGATGGCCTATCTGAACCAGCATGTGCCGGACTGGCGCGAGTCTATCGACCCTATCGAAGCGGTTCGCCCTTCCTGGCTGACCCCGACGGTGAATAATATCGCCTCGGATCTGATGGTGCGCATCAATAATGCCGGCGCGGCTAACGCCATGAACCTGTGCTGTACCGCGCTGCTGGCATCGCGTCAGCGTTCACTGACCCGCGAGCAGCTCACCGAGCAGCTGGAGTGCTATCTCGCCCTGCTGCGCAACGTGCCATATTCAGCGGATGCGACCACGCCTGCGGCTTCGGCCAGCGAGCTGATTGACCACGCGCTGCAGATGAACAAGTTCGAAGTCGAGAAAGATACCATTGGCGATATCATCATTCTGCCGCGCGAGCAGGCCGTCCTGATGACCTACTACCGCAACAACATCGCCCATATGCTGGTGATGCCGTCGCTGTTAGCCGCCATCGTCACTCAGCATCGTCGTATTACCCGCGCCGAAATCCTGCGTCACGTCGAGATGTTCTATCCGTTCCTGAAGGCCGAGCTGTTCCTGCGCTGGGAAAAAGCGGAGCTGGCGGGCGTCGTCGATGCGCTGATCGCTGAGATGCAGCGTCAGGGCCTCATCGCCCTGAACGACGATGAGGTGAGCGTTAATCCGTCTCACGCCCGTTCTCTGCAGCTGCTGGCCGCAGGCGCGCGCGAAACGCTGCAGCGCTACGCCATTACCTTCTGGCTGCTGAGCGCTAACCCGTCAATCAACCGCAGTTCGCTGGAGAAAGAGAGCCGCACCGTGGCGCAGCGCCTGTCCGTTCTGCACGGCATTAACGCGCCGGAGTTCTTCGATAAGGCGGTGTTCAGCACGCTGGTGTTGACCCTGCGTGACGAAGGCTATATCAGCGATACCGGGGACGCCGAGCCGGAAGAGACGTTGAAGATCTACCGCATGCTGGCGGATCTGATTACTTCTGACGTGCGGTTAACGATTGAAAGCGTTACCCAGGATGAAGCGTAACGTTTAAAGAGATGTTCCGGCCTGCGCCGGGCTACCGGACCCTGCGGTTTTGTAGCCCGGCTAAGGCGTTTACGCCGCAAGCCGGGAAACCCACAGCGCTACTGCATATATCCCATCGCCAGGCCGAGAAATAGCACCAGCCCCACGTAATTATTGTTCATAAACGCCTTAAAGCAGGCATCGCGTTCGCGTTTAAATATCAGCTTCTGCTGCCAGGCAAACAGCGCCGCGGCGATAAACAACGACCAGTAGTACTCCCAGCCCAGCCCGCTCAGCCAGCCTACCGCGGCCATCAGACCCAGTACCGCCACCTGTAAAATACCGATGATTAAGCGATCGTTGTCGCCAAAGAGAATCGCCGTCGATTTGATACCGATTTTGACGTCATCATCACGATCGACCATCGCATACTGGGTATCGTAGGCCACCGCCCACAGGATGTTGGCGAGGAACATCAGCCAGCAGCTCAGCGGCAGCGATTCGCTGACCGCCGAAAAGGCCATCGGGATCGACCAGCCGAACGCTGCGCCCAGCACGACCTGAGGCAGGTGGGTATAGCGCTTCATAAACGGATATACCCATGCCAGCGCCAGCGCTGCTACCGACAGCAGAATGGTCATGGTGTTCAGGGTCAATACCAGCAGGAACGAAAGCAGCACCAGCACGACAAACAGCGTCCGCGCCTCCTTTTCGCTAACGTCGCCGCTCGGCAACGGGCGACGGGCCGTCCGTTTGACGTGGCCGTCAAACTTGCGATCGGCATAGTCGTTGACCACGCAGCCTGCGGCGCGCATCAGCCAGACGCCGGCGACAAAAACGGCGAGGATCCATAGCGGCGGTATCCCCGGCGTCGCCACCCACAGCGCCCACAGCGTCGGCCACAGCAGCAGCAGCGCGCCAATCGGTTTGTCAGTACGCATCAGGCGGTGAAACGCCAGCAGCTTGTTCTGCGTCAGACTCCACTCCATTTCATTTTCCTCTTAATACAACGGCGATGCAGGCAAAAACAGTTCCGTCAGCAGCAGCGGTTTGCCGCTCAACCGGAGGCGGGAACGACGCCCCCAAAGATCTGCATGACGACCAATTTCAATAAAATCGCGGGTTAGCGTCGATGACGTGAAGAGATAGCGGCCCAACGGCGTTTGCCCCAGCTGTTGCAGCGCCAGTTCTGGGCCGCTCAGCGTTGATTCGGGCACTATCGTGCGCCCGGCCAGCCAGGGTTCACCGTTGGCGCAAAGAATGATTTCCCGCAGCCAGTAGCGGGGTTCGCTCGGTAACAGGGGCGCCTCACCGGCCAGCGCGTCGCGTCCAACAAAACCTTCGTTAACCATGATGACGCTGACTTTCTTCCCCTGCTGCTCAAAGCGTTTGGTCATTGAGTCTTCCAGCAATAACCAGTCGCGCAGATGCGCATCCAGCGGGGGCATAGCGGCAAAATAATGCAGCGCACGCAGTTGCGTAAGCGCAGGATGTGGCATGCCTGAATCTCCGGTACATAACGTGAAGGTATTGTATCGCAGAATGGGGCATCGGGGGCGGGCAAACGTCAATATACGATCATCCGCGCAACAGCCGTGCAACAGAGGCTGCGGCGCGCTAAAAAAAAGTGCGCCCTGACGGACGCACCTAAAGGCTGTGCCTAAACATCAGCATTGCGGGGAGACGGTCACCCCTTGCCTTTTACACTGCTGATAAAGGTGGAACGAGCAGATTTCGAGCCAAGACGTTCAGCTTCGTTCATCAATTTCAGGGCTTTATCGATATCGCCTTTCGCAACCGCCTGCTTAATGCCGTTGTTGAAATAGGTTTCGGTGTCATCAAGCATCGGTTCGCTTTTCGCCGCCGGAGCCGGGGCCGGCGCGACAACCGGCGCGCTATAGGCAGGAGCAGCGGTATTACCGACGGTAACGGGCCCCGGACCTGACGAACCAAACAACGGGCCAACCAGCACGCTGGAGCCGGTAGAGGTTTTCACCTTCAGGCTAATGGTGCCGTCTGTAACGTGTTTCGCGATGGGATCCGGAATATCCGGCACCGCATTGCCGGTACCTTTGGCGTAAGCCTTCGCCGGATCGATTAATTTAGTGGTCTGCTGCAAATCCTGCGGCGTGGTAAAAACCAGCACATAAATTTTCTGCTGTCCCAGCGCCGGAGTCAGGCGCATTACGCCTTCCAGACGATCTGAACTCATCACTCCCGGTTCAAGATAAGTGAAGTAGCTGCTGGGGAAAAACGCGGATGGCGTCATATTTTGGTCAAGAATCAGCACGTTCGGCGCATATACCGCAGTTTGTTTTTCCACTTCGCTGGTTAACGTAATATTGAGCTCGCCAATATTCGCCGGAACGCTGTATGCGGCGACCGGGCCGCTGATACCGGGGACACTGAGCGTCTGTCCGGCCACGGCGAGCTTTGTCGTCTGCGTTTTGGATTGATCGACCGGAGTCCAGGTCAACTGCTGCAACGCGGAGGCCGGAATCGACGGCGCGGCAGAGGTGTTCTGCGGCACGAAATTAACATCAGCAAAACTGACTGCGGGTACGCAGGCCATCAGGCCGACGGACAGGCAGAGGGCAACGAGACTTTTCTTCATTTTCATTGTTATCACCTCAATTCCGATGGCCGAGCGGTAGCCAGGCAATAGCGCGCTGGGCCTAAGATAGAGGGGCTTGCGCCCCTCTTTTAGTTACGAACGGTCAGGCTCGATTACCACCAGATTTCCATCTGGGCACCGAAGGTCCACTCGTCGCTATCGCCACGGCTAAAGGTTTTAGCGCTGGTGTCGTTATACGCTACGCCGCTATCGTTATAGCCCCATTTCTCATCCCATTTAGCGTACGTTGCGAATACGCGGATTGCCGGACGGGACCAGATGCTGTCACCAGCCTGCCACTGCTGTGCCAGAGTCACTTTATACTGGCTGTTACGATCGCTGGTGCGTTGAGATTTGACGTTGTCGTAGCCGATTTCCATCAGGGTGCTCATGATAGGCGTCCACTTGTACATTGGACGAACGCCGACGGTCCACCACTGGGTACCATTGTTGTTGTCGCGGTCGATATCCTGGTACATACCGACGTACATCAGATCCCAGCTATCGCCCAGAGAGATCGCACCGTGGTCCAACACGCGCCACATAGATCCATCGTTATTAATGCTGCCACCTTGCGGAACGCCTTTACCGCTGGAAGTCATAGAGTCAGTTGCATACTGCAGAACAAATTTGTTAAAGCCTTTCAGCATGCTCTGAGTATGCTCAGCGGTAAGCATCCAGCCGTCTTTGGAAGCGCCCGGCTGCAGAGAATAATCATCAGGGATGTTAGTGTGGCCGTAGTCAACGCCCAGTTCCAGCGTACCGCCCGGGTTAGTTTCCAGACCGGCCAAACGCACGTCGAATACATCGTTCGGCACGATATTGTCATAGACGCGATTACCGAACTCGTCGCGATCGGCGAAGGTGCCGGAGCCGCCGGATTCAGAAGAACGCGTTGCTGCCAGAGAGAGTTTACCGAAGCCCAGATCGATGTTTTCAATACCCGCACCAGGACCAGAAATATCCCAGTAGTAGAAGTCGATCATATGAACGTCATGACGCTGGTAGAAGCGCTTACCGGCCCAGATGGTGGAGCCTGGCAACCATTCGATCAGGTTTTTACCCTGCACGTTAGCTTCACGGAATGCCGGACTGGTGGATTCCCAGTCGTTCTGCTGTGACACAGAGTAAGCGACGTTGGTATCGAAGTAGAAGCTCTTATCACCTTCTTTCCATACTTCCTGGCCCAGCTTCAGTTCCGCATAGGTTTCACATTCGTTACCCAGACGGTATTTACTTTGAGCGCCGGTTGCCTGGAAGCACTGTTGCTCACCGCCGCTGCCGGTCCAGCCGATACCAGAACGAGCGTAGCCGTGGAAATCAACGGCCAGCGCCTGAGCAGACATAACGCCTGCCGCAACGGCGACCGCCAGTGGAAGTTTGCGCAGAGTAATCATCATTCTATCTCCTGAGATCATTGCTTTTCTTTGCACGCTTCGCCGGTATATCGCCAGCCGGGTTCGCGCTTTTTTAATGGGAAGCCTTACACGCCCGGCTCTTTATGCAGCCGACGACAAGCGGTGCCATCCTCACGGAATAAATGGCAGCGCTCCGGCGGCAAACCGATGGCGAATGTGGCTCCCTCTTCTACCAGCACCACGTCGTTCTGGCGGTAAACCAGGTTTTGACGGATGGATGGGATCTGGATATGAATTTGCGTTTCGTGGCCGAGCTGTTCGACCACCTGAACTTCACCTTCGAGGGTGACGTCGGCGATATCGCTGGGCAGCAGATGTTCCGGGCGAATCCCTAAGGACATGTTGGCGCCGACCTGAACGCGGGCGCTGTCCACCGGCAGCCAGACCTGCTGACGGTTCGGCAGCTCCACCTGCACCTGCTCAATGGCGGTAGCGGTGACTTTCACCGGCAGGAAGTTCATCTTCGGCGAGCCAATAAAGCCCGCGACGAAGCGATCCGCCGGGTAGTGATAGAGTTCGAGAGGCTTGCCGACCTGCGCCACGCGACCGGCGTCCAGCACCACAATCTTGTCGGCGAGGGTCATCGCTTCGACCTGGTCGTGGGTCACGTAAATCATCGTGCGGCCAAGTCGCTTATGCAGACGGGAAATCTCAATACGCATCTGTACACGCAGCGCGGCATCAAGGTTAGAGAGCGGTTCATCCAGCAGGAACACGCGCGGTTCAGCCACCAGAGTACGGCCAATCGCCACGCGCTGACGCTGACCGCCGGAAAGCGCTTTCGGTTTGCGCTCCAGCAGATGGGCCAGTTGAAGAACTTCCGCCACCTGAGTCACGCGCTGGTTAATCAGCTCTTTTTTGGCGCCGGCCAGCTTCAGGCCAAAAGACATGTTTTCCGCGACGGAAAGGTGAGGGTAAAGCGCATAAGACTGAAACACCATCCCGATACCACGTTCGGCGGGCGGGACATCATTCATTCGGGTATCGCCAATCAGCAGATCGCCGCTGGTCACCGTTTCCAGCCCGGCAATCATACGCAGCAGGGTGGATTTGCCGCAGCCTGATGGCCCAACAAACACGACGAACTCCCCATCCTGGATCTCGAGATTGATATCTTTTGATACCACCACGTCACCCCAGGCTTTCGTTACATTTCGCAGCTGTACGCTCGCCA
>OKFC01000058.1_pt1 | contig 71955 bp, 60 predicted proteins | sample 1611471 | NCBI WGS metagenome assembly OKFC01 (sample SAMN04436747, study PRJEB24849) | human gut metagenome | biome: human gut; feature: NICU; material: stool | host: Homo sapiens | place: USA: Saint Louis, MO | collected 2011-01-06 | reverse complement strand
AAGCGAAAGAGAAAGGCATCAGCTACGAAACCGCCACCTTCCCGTGGGCTGCTTCTGGCCGTGCTATCGCTTCCGACTGCGCTGACGGTATGACCAAACTGATTTTCGATAAAGAATCTCACCGCGTTATCGGCGGGGCGATTGTCGGCACTAACGGCGGCGAGCTGCTGGGTGAAATCGGTCTGGCGATCGAAATGGGCTGTGACGCTGAAGACATCGCGCTGACCATCCACGCTCACCCGACTCTGCACGAGTCCGTTGGCCTGGCAGCAGAAGTCTTTGAAGGCAGCATCACCGACCTGCCGAACGCGAAAGCGAAGAAAAAGTAAGTTTTTCTTTCAGGCAAAATCCAAAAAGCGGCTCAGTGAGCCGCTTTTTTTATAGGTGATGTTTAGAACTGTGTCGCCGTTAATAAAGTTGCGTATCTTATTAATACTTTGAAAATAGTTACCAGGTAAACTTATAGATGGTTAACTATGCGTGAGGTGTGCGATGAAAAAAGTTTTAACGACGACGCTGCTGGCAGCAACGCTGGTCTCGGGTATGGCCTGCGCGGCCGATGCCGCTATTCCCTGGGCTGATAACAGCGGCGGGACCGAAAGCACCCATATTGCGGCGATGGGCCAGGATTTGAACAGGCAGCATCAGCAGATAACAAAGACCAGCGAAGGGGTATGGGCGGCGAATTCCGGAAGCATCAGCTCTGATGAAGCGGCACTGACCAGCACTAAACCGGCTTTTGCGGGTGACCCGTCTCTGATGCCCCATCAGGGCTAAATCAGCACACAGGTGTGGCCCGGCGGCGTTATCGCACGCCGGGCTTTTTCTATTGATTGATGGCCTGCCAGTCTGAATCCGGCGAAAACTGCGAAATGGCGCGCGCCTTGCTCTGCGTCTCATCCCCTAAATTAGCCTGATAAACCTCATCATTTTGGTTGACCATAAAGCTCATGATGCCGGTTTTTCCCCATTCCACAGGCCATGCCAGCAGGGCGAAGCCCTGACCCTCGCCATCTTGAATGATGCGAAAACGGTAGCCGTGATAGCCTTCGCCGGGTTCGGCGGGGCTAAACGCGGGCCCTAGCGGGCTGGGCGCTTCGCCGGGAGCGGCAGGCCAGTAGAGGCCGTCTTTCTTACCATCGCTGCTGATAATCCTCTGCGCCCAGGTGTGGTTTAGCCGATAAAAATCCTGCTGGGCATCAACGTAAGCGTGCATCGCCTGAATGGCTGACAGCTCATTGCGGCCAATCGCGCGAGTCAGGATCTCATCTTCAGCAGCGGCCATATCAAAACGCCAGCCGCTCTGATCCTTAATGATGGGGATCGGTAGCCGCCATGCTTCCTGTCCCACCTCCAGCCAGGCGCTATTCTGTTGCTGAACGATACGATGGCTGACTTTCCAGTCGCGCTGAAAGCGAGCGACGGCATCAGGGTCGATGCCCTCCGGCGGTAAAAATTGCTGCCAGCTATCGCCGAGCAGCCCGTTGAGGGCAGATTCATCATGCCTGCCGATCGCCTCAGCCAGCGCGCTTGCGGCCTGTTCCGGAGAGGAAAACTGCTGCTGAGCCAGCGCTATGGCGGGCGTCAGGGCCAGCGCCAGCAGCGTCATTTTTAATAATTTTTTCATCTGATTATCCTCAGCGGCGGCGCAGTTCACGGTGTTCGGAAAGATGTTCTCTGGCCGCGCTGCGCTGCTCGCTGCTTAAACCCGAGATATGACGGCTCTGCAGGCCGCGCTCCTGCTGAGACTGCCAGGAGGGAGAGCGGATATCGTTACCGCTCAGGGCATTGGCGTGCAGGTTATTCAGCTTCTGCTGACGTTGTTCGGGCGTTGCGGCCCGGAACTGTTCACGGCGCTGTTGCTGCTGCGTCGTCGGATGCTGAATCGTTTTGGCCGCTTCCTGATGCTGCTGTTGTACGGCGCTATTTTTTACCGCCGGCGTGGCGTCATAGCCGCGATAGTTATTGCGCTGGGTCACCTGATGGAGCTGCTGCGACGCGACCTGGCGCTGGGCATCGCGGGAAGGCGCGTGATTAAGCGCGTTGTCCGCAGGCCCGGTACGCTGCTGTAGCTGCGTCATGGCCGCCTGACGCTGCGCGTTGCGATCGGCGGGCTGATGTTGGGTCGCGCTAAGCCCGCCGGGAACATTGGTCTGATGGTAATGCTGCGCAATCGTGTTGTTCGGATAGGGTATATTGCCGCGGTAGGCCGGATTATGCTGCCAGCTGGCGCGGTTTCCGGGCAGGTTCTGCCCGGTAATATGGTTGAAATTATTGACGTTGATGTTGATGTTATCGCCGTTGTGCGTGTAGCCACCGTGATGATCATCATCGTGATGGTGATCGTCATCGTCATGGTGGTGATGATCGTCATCATCCCAGTCGATGCTGCTGAACAGAGCGTAGGTTGTGGCGACGCCGAGGCTATAGCCAAACCCCTTGACGAAGCTGTCGGTAAACTGCTCCCCCGGAGGCGGCGGCAGGTAGACCGGCGGATAGGCGGTGTCAGGCCAGGCGCCATAAACAACTGAAGGGTTATAGGCCGGCACGTACACCACATTTGGATTGGTGGATTCGATTTTAATCACCTGCGCCGGGGCGGAGGATGTCACGACGCTGCTGCTGCGGGAAGCGGTGGCCGTCGACGTTGCCGGAGCTGGAGCCGCGGAGCGGGTGGCGGTGATGACTTTCTGCTGCGGCGTGGATTTTAACGTTCCGGTCTGCTGGGCGATGGCGCGTAAGCGCTGCACCGAATCCATGACGGCCTGCGGCTGGGCGAGAAATGCGTTCCCCAGGTTTTCCACCCACGGCGCATTTTCTCCCATTAACGCGAGCAGGGAAGGGAAGGCGACCAGCGATTTTACGCTGGGGTCCCAGGGCTGATTTGCCACCGCTTGCACCGCCGCATCGCCCTTCATTGTGGGGTTATCCTGCGACCACTCTACCGCCTGGACAACGTTACTCGGGTAGGTCGAAGCCATCAGCACCTGCGACAGCAGATTGTCCGGATAGAGCGCGATTGGCGCGACCCACTGGTCTATCTGCGCAGATGTATAGGTCGTGGCCACCGGCTGGGCGGCGGCGGTTGCCTGCGCCGTCTGCGCAACGGCGGGGGGCTCGGGAACCGTTTGCGGCTCCCGACTTTTAACGTAGAGCGTACCCGCGGCGGCTAATAGCCCGGCACTACAGAGTAGCGCGAGCAGATGGGGTTTGAAAGGCAGTGTCATGAGAACTCCCGGCACAATAATTGGCCCGTTTTGACAGAGTATTGTCGAAAAGCGGGGGATTGCCTGAGTATAGAGAGCGCGTATTTGCGTTTTTGATTTTAGTTGGGATTTCGCTCAATTATGTGTAACAGAATTAATTTTATATACCGCTAAATTGACAGAAAACCTGCATTATTCTGCCCTTAACGATTCAGCTAATTTTTAATGTTGCTTTTTTGTAAACAGATTAACACCCCGCCAAAATCCTGCTATGCTGCCGACGCGGTATCGGGCATTTACCCTACAAACTGCTGTCTCACAGGAGCGTGAAGAAAATCGCCCAGCCACTAAATCCTTCAAGATGCGTCACGCGGCAAGCTAAGCCAGGACAGAGGCAGATTGATTGAAGACGTGTAGGCCGCATTATGACAATGAGAGCGAGGAGAACCGTCGTGCTAGAAGAATACCGTAAGCACGTAGCTGAGCGTGCCGCCATGGGGATTGTTGCCAAACCCTTAGATGCAACCCAAATGGCCGCGCTGGTAGAACTGCTGAAAAACCCGCCAGCGGGTGAAGAAGAATTCTTGTTAGACCTGTTAATTAACCGCGTACCGCCGGGCGTCGACGAAGCCGCCTATGTTAAAGCCGGATTCCTTGCCGCGATCGCCAAAGGCGAAGCAACTTCTCCACTGGTTACCCGTGAAAAAGCTGTCGAACTGCTGGGCACCATGCAGGGCGGTTACAACATTCATCCCCTGATTGACGCGCTGGACGACGCAAAACTGGCGCCGATCGCCGCGAAAGCGCTGTCCCACACCCTGCTGATGTTTGACAATTTCTACGATGTAGAAGAGAAAGCCAAGGCAGGCAATGCCTACGCCAAACAGGTTATGCAATCTTGGGCTGACGCTGAGTGGTTCCTGAGCCGTCCTCAGCTGGCTGATAAAATCACCGTGACCGTTTTTAAAGTCACCGGCGAAACCAACACCGATGACCTGTCTCCGGCCCCTGACGCCTGGTCCCGCCCGGATATTCCGCTGCACGCGCTGGCAATGCTGAAAAACGCCCGCGAAGGCATTGACCCGGATCAGCCCGGCGCCGTTGGCCCGATTAAACAAATTGAAGCACTGCAGCAAAAAGGTTTCCCGCTGGCGTACGTCGGCGATGTCGTGGGTACCGGCTCATCGCGTAAATCCGCCACCAACTCGGTGCTGTGGTTTATGGGCGACGATATTCCGCACGTGCCGAACAAGCGCGGCGGCGGTCTGGTTCTCGGCGGCAAAATTGCGCCTATCTTCTTTAATACCATGGAAGATGCCGGCGCGCTGCCGATTGAAGTGGACGTAAACAACCTGAACATGGGCGACGTGATCGACGTTTATCCGTTCAAAGGTGAAGTCCGTAACCACGAAACCGGCGAACTGCTGGCGACCTTCGAGCTGAAAACCGACGTGCTGATCGACGAAGTGCGCGCCGGCGGCCGTATCCCGCTAATCATCGGTCGTGGCCTGACCACCAAAGCGCGTGAAGCGCTGGGCCTGCCGCACAGCGATGTGTTCCGTCAGGCGAAAGACGTGGCGGAAAGCAGCCGCGGATACTCTCTGGCGCAGAAAATGGTGGGTCGCGCCTGCGGCGTGGCCGGGGTTCGTCCGGGCGCTTACTGCGAACCGAAGATGACCTCCGTAGGCTCTCAGGACACCACCGGCCCGATGACCCGTGATGAGCTGAAAGACCTGGCGTGCCTGGGCTTCTCTTCCGACCTCGTGATGCAGTCCTTCTGCCATACCGCCGCCTATCCGAAGCCGGTGGACGTCACCACGCACCACACGCTGCCGGACTTCATCATGAACCGCGGCGGCGTATCGCTGCGTCCGGGCGATGGCGTTATCCACTCCTGGCTAAACCGTATGCTGCTGCCTGATACCGTGGGTACCGGCGGTGATTCGCATACCCGTTTCCCGATCGGTATCTCCTTCCCGGCAGGCTCAGGCCTGGTGGCGTTTGCCGCCGCAACTGGCGTCATGCCGCTGGATATGCCGGAATCGGTTCTGGTACGTTTTAAAGGCAAAATGCAGCCGGGCATCACCCTGCGCGATCTGGTACACGCCATCCCGCTGTATGCGATCAAACAGGGTCTGCTGACCGTGGAGAAGAAAGGTAAGAAAAACATCTTCTCCGGCCGCATTCTGGAAATTGAAGGTCTGCCGGATCTGAAAGTTGAGCAGGCGTTTGAGCTGACCGATGCCTCCGCCGAGCGTTCCGCGGCGGGCTGTACCATTAAGCTGAACAAAGAGCCGATCGTTGAGTATCTGACCTCCAACATCGTCCTGCTGAAGTGGATGATCGCCGAAGGTTACGGCGATCGCCGTACGCTGGAGCGTCGCGTTCAGGGCATGGAAAAATGGCTGGCGGATCCGCAGCTGCTGGAAGGCGACGCGGATGCGGAATATGCGGCGGTGATCGATATCGATCTGGCCGATATCAAAGAGCCCATCCTCTGCGCGCCGAACGATCCGGACGATGCGCGTCTGCTGTCCGACGTGCAGGGCGAGAAGATCGATGAAGTGTTTATCGGTTCCTGCATGACCAACATCGGCCACTTCCGCGCGGCCGGTAAGCTGCTGGACAACCACAAAGGCCAGCTGCCGACTCGTCTGTGGGTGGCGCCGCCAACCCGTATGGACGCCGCGCAGCTGACTGAAGAGGGCTACTACAGCGTGTTTGGTAAGAGCGGTGCGCGTATTGAAATCCCTGGCTGTTCCCTGTGCATGGGTAACCAGGCGCGCGTTGCCGACGGTGCGACGGTGGTCTCTACCTCAACCCGTAACTTCCCGAACCGTTTAGGTACCGGTGCTAACGTCTTCCTGGCCTCTGCGGAGCTGGCGGCCGTGGCCGCGCTTATCGGTAAACTGCCGACGCCGGAAGAGTATCAGACCTATGTTGCTCAGGTGGATAAAACCGCAGCGGATACCTATCGTTATCTGAACTTCGACCAGTTGGGTCAGTACACCGAGAAGGCCGACGGAGTTATTTTCCAGACCGCGGTGTAATGCGATAACTTAGCGCTGTACATAATCCCGCCAATGCCCGGTGAACTTTGCGTCACCGGGCATTTTTATTTCCCGTCCCTCCGCCCACCACGCTTTTTTTCTCTCCCACTGCTGCGATAATAACTGTATGGGTACAGTGCAGCGGTGACGCACTGCCCTTGCAGAGGAAAAGACTATGGATTACGAATTTCTGCGCGATATTACCGGAGTGGTAAAGGTGCGAATGTCGATGGATCATGAGGCGATCGGCCACTGGTTCAACGAAGAGGTTAAAGATAACCTTGCCCTGCTGGACGAAGTCGAGCAGGCCGCGCGCACCGTTAAAGGCAGTGAACGTTCCTGGCAACGTGTCGGCCATGAATACACGCTATGGCTGGACGGCGAAGAAGTGATGATCCGCGCTAACCAACTGGATTTTTCCGGCGATGAGATAGAAGAGGGGATGAGCTACTATGACGAAGAAAGCCTCTCGCTATGCGGTGTGGAAGACTTTCTTCAGGTCGTCAACGCCTATCGAAAATTTGTAGGTCAATCCTGAGCAACGTTAATCATTTCCACGGCCGGACAGCTATGTCCGGCTTTTTTTTAGCCTTAACGGCCTGGTTTGATTTTTATTAATCATTTTAAAACTGTGATCTGGCGCGTTTGTGAAGTTTATTTGATTGAATATAATCTTTATGATTTTATTTAATCACAGCATAACAACAGGCGGGAAGACCATGAACATCAAAAAGGCTATAGAACGTGTACCTGGCGGCATGATGGTTGTGCCACTGGTGATCGGCGCCATTATCAATACCTTTGCCCCGCAAGCGCTTGAGATCGGCGGGTTCACCACCGCGCTGTTTAAAAACGGCGCAGCACCGCTGATTGGCGCCTTCCTGCTCTGCATGGGGGCGGGAATTAGCGTCAAGGCAGCGCCACAGGCGCTGTTGCAGGGCGGTACCATTACGCTGACCAAGCTCCTGATCGCCATTGCGATTGGCCTCGGCGTGGAACAGCTCTTTGGTGCTGAAGGGATCTTCGGCTTAAGCGGCGTGGCGATCATCGCTGCGATGAGTAACTCGAATGGCGGGCTTTACGCCGCGCTGGTTGGCGAGTTTGGTAACGAGCGTGATGTGGGAACGATCTCCATCCTGTCACTGAATGACGGGCCATTCTTTACGATGATCGCGCTGGGCGCGGCGGGGATGGCCAACATTCCCATCATGGCGCTGGTCGCCGTGCTGGTGCCGCTGGTGGTGGGAATGATCCTGGGTAACCTCGATCCCAACATGCGCGACTTCCTGACCAAAGGCGGCCCGCTGTTGATCCCATTCTTCGCTTTTGCGCTGGGCGCAGGGATCAACCTTGAAATGCTGCTACAGGGCGGTCTGGCGGGCATTCTGCTCGGCGTGCTGACGACCTTCATCGGCGGTTTCTTTAACATTCGTGCCGACCGTCTGGTAGGCGGAACCGGGATTGCCGGCGCGGCGGCGTCCAGCACCGCCGGAAACGCCGTGGCGACGCCGCTGGCGATTGCCCAGGCCGATCCCTCTCTGGCAGAGGTTGCCGCCGCGGCCGCGCCGCTGATAGCCGCATCGGTGATCACCACCGCGATTCTGACGCCGGTCCTCACCTCATGGGTGGCTAAGAAGCAAGCGCGTCAGGTTGCTGAGGAGAAAAAAGCATGAAAATGATCGTTATCGCCGACGACTTTACGGGTTCTAACGATACCGGCGTGCAGCTGGCAAAGAAGGGGGCGCGCACGGAAGTGATGCTAACGCCGGATCAAAAACCTTCGCGTCGCGCTGATGTGCTGGTGATCAACACCGAAAGCCGCGCGATGCCTGCAACTGAGGCCGGGAAAGCGGTAGCGCAGGCGTTAGCGCCGTGGTGCGATGGTGATGCGCGTCCGCTGGTTTACAAGAAAATCGACTCCACTTTCCGCGGCAACGTGGGGGCTGAAGTGACGGCGGCAATGCGTGCTGCAAACCGGAAGCTGGCCGCGATTGCGGCGGCTATTCCCGCAGCCGGGCGCACCACCCGCGACGGATTATGCCTGGTCAACGGTACGCCACTGCTGGAAACCGAATTCGCCAGCGATCCGAAAACGCCCATTATCTCCTCGCGAATTGCGACGTTGATCGCCCTGCAAAGCGATATCCCGGTTCATGAAGTGTCGCTCGAAGACGTTCGTCGGGGGCAATTGAGCGCCCTGTTGACGGCTTTTTCAGACGAGGGTGAGTGCATGGTGGTGATGGATGCCGTGGAAGATCGCGATCTGTTGCTGATTGCCCAGGCTATTTGTGAACAAACAGAGATGCCGCTGTTGGTGGGCGCTGCCGGGCTGGCGAACGCGCTACCGGTCAGCACCTTCATGCAGGAAAAGCAGGAGCTACCGGTACTGGTGGTGGCCGGATCGATGAGCGAGGCCACGCGGCGACAGGTTGAAAAAGCGCTCTGCCAGGCGCGCGCCAGCGTCGTGGATATTGACGCCTCGCGGCTGGCATCGGCGCAGTACGAGCAGGAAATGGCCGCGGCGGTTGAACAGGCCTGTGCGCTGCTCAGTCGCCAGCAGCACACCATTTTACGTACCAGCCGGAGTGCGGACGATCGGCAGATGATCGACGGCCTGTGCGCTCAGGCTGGCGTAAGCCGCCAGCAGCTCGGTGAGATGCTTAGCGAACGCCTCGGGATGATTACGTTGCGCATTATCGAACAGGCACGTATTGGCGGGCTGTTCCTGACCGGAGGAGATATCGCCACCGCGGTTGCCGCCGCGCTCGGGGCGGAAGGCTATCGCATTCAGAGTGAGGTGGCGCCCTGTATTCCCTGCGGGACGTTCGTTAACAGTGAAATCGACGATCTGCCGGTTATCACTAAAGCCGGCGGATTTGGTTCAGACAGCACCCTTTGTGATGCGCTTTATTTTATTGAGGAGATGTACAGTGGTAACTAAAACAATTGCGATTACGATGGGCGACCCGGCGGGCATCGGTCCGGAAATTATTGTCAAAGCGCTTTGTGAAGACGAGCTCAACGGCGCGCCGCTGGTGGTGGTCGGGTGTCTGAAAACCCTGAAACGTCTGCAGGACAAAGGGCTGGCGGAAGGTGTCACCTTTCGCGCGATCGCCGAGGTCGCGGAGGCGCGATTTGTTCCTGGCGTGATTCATGTCATCGACGAGCCTCTGGCCCAGCCGGACGCGCTGGAGCCGGGTAAAGTGCAGGCCCAGGCGGGCGATCTGGCCTACCGCTGCGTGAAGCGGGCGACGGCGCTGGCGATGAAAGGCGACGTACACGCCATCGCGACCGCACCGCTGAATAAAGAAGCGCTTCATCTGGCCGGGCACAATTATCCTGGTCATACCGAGCTGCTGGCGACGCTGACTGAAAGCCGCGATTACGCCATGGTGCTCTACACCGACAAGCTGAAGGTCATTCATGTCTCGACCCACATTGCGTTGCGTAAGTTCCTCGATACGCTTAATGGCCATCGCGTGGAGACGGTCATCGGCATCGCGGATCGCTTCCTGAAACGCGTCGGCTTCACCCAGCCGCGCATTGCCGTTGCCGGGGTCAATCCCCATGCGGGCGAAAACGGTCTGTTTGGCGATGAAGAAATACGCATTGTGTCGCCGGCCATTGAAAACATGAAAGCGAAGGGTATCGATGTTTACGGGCCCTGCCCGCCGGACACCGTGTTTCTACAGGCGTACGAGGGGCAATATGACATGGTGGTGGCGATGTACCACGATCAGGGACATATTCCGCTCAAACTGCTTGGCTTCTACGATGGGGTGAATATCACCGCGGGTCTGCCGTTCATCCGTACCTCAGCCGATCACGGCACCGCGTTTGATATAGCCTGGACGGGAAAAGCAAAATCTGAGAGCATGGCCGTATCGATTAAACTGGCAATGCAACTGGCGTAATTTCCTGTTATGAAAGGACAACACCGTCTGGATAAGATTGTGGCGTATTTGAAAAATCATACGCTGGTGACCGTGGAACAGCTGGTGGATGCGGTAGAAGCATCGCCTGCAACGATACGACGCGATCTGATCAAACTGGATGAGCAGGGCGTGATCAGCCGCAGCCACGGCGGTGTTGCTCTGCGGCGCTTTGAGCCTTCTCAGCCTACCACCAATGAAAAGCAGCTACGATCGCCCGCGGAAAAGCAGGCGATTGCGCGTTTTGCCGCCTCGATGGTGCAGGCGGGCGACGCGGTGGTACTGGACGCCGGCACCACCATGCTGGAGCTGGCAAAATGTCTGACCCATCTTCCGCTCAGGGTGATCACAGTCGATCTGCATATCGCTCTGTTTTTATCCGAATTCCGCCAGATAGAAGTGACCATCGTCGGTGGCCGCATTGATGACAGCAGTCAGTCCTGTATCGGCGAGTTTGGTCGTAAGATGTTACGTAGCGTCTATCCCGATATCGCTTTTATGAGCTGTAACAGCTGGAGCGTGGAAAAGGGCGTGACGACGCCGACGGAAGAAAAGGCGGGGCTGAAGCAGGAGATCATTGCCAACGCCCAGCGTAAGATCTTACTGGCCGACAGCAGCAAATATGGCGCCCACTCGTTGTTCAACGTCGCTCCGCTGAGCCGCTTCACTGACATTATTACCGATGTGAGTTTGCCTCTTCCCGTTCAGGCTGAGCTGAAAGCGCAGTCCGTTGCCCTTACGCTGGTACAGCCTGAACGTTAAGGATACCGCCAGCCGATACGGTGTTACACGCTCGGGATATTACGTCCGTAGTAGATTTCGCGCATCTCTTTCCAGAGCAGGTCGGTAATCACCTTACGCTCCTCTTCGCTCAAATCTTCCGGCTTCGTGTGGAACATATAGTGCTTAAGGTCGAACTCCTTAAGCAACATCTTGGTATGGAAAATATTTTCCTGATAAACGTTCACGTCCACCATGTCATACAAAGACTTAATATCTTCGGACATGAAGTTCTGAATGGAGTTAATTTCATGATCGATGAAGTGCTTCATGCCGTTCACATCGCGGGTAAAACCGCGAACGCGATAATCAATCGTGACGATATCGGATTCTAGCTGGTGAATCAGATAGTTCAGGGCCTTCAGCGGTGAAATGACCCCGCAGGTTGAGACTTCAATATCGGCGCGGAAGGTGCACAGTCCGCCCTCAGGATGGCTTTCCGGATAGGTGTGAACGCAGATATGGCTTTTATCGAGATGTGCCACCACGGTCTCCGGTAGCGGACCCGGGTGTTCTGTCTGATCGATAAGCTGCGGATCGACAGGCTCTTCGCTGACCAGGATCGTCACGCTGGCGCCCTGCGGTTCATAATCCTGGCGGGCAATGTTAAGAATATTGGCGCCGATAATCGAACAGGTCTCTGACAAAATTTCCGTCAGGCGGTTGGCGTTGTAGAGTTCGTCAATATAGGCGATGTAGCCATCGCGCTCCTCTGCCGTTTTTGCGTAGCAGATATCGTAAATGCAAAAACTCAGGCTTTTGGTCAGATTGTTAAAGCCGTGCAGCTTCAATTTTTTCAATTTAGATCACCTCCTTACTTAACGGTGGATAGCGCATCCAGTAAATACTGCGGTAAAGCAAATGCCGCCGCGTGAATGGCCGGATTGTAATAACGGCACTTCAGGTTCGACTTGTGAAAACGGGCCTGGATGATTTCACTGGAAAGATGGCGCAGCGCTTCGTTGTCCGTGGCCCATGCGAAGGTCATAATGCCGCCGTAGTAGGTGGGAATCGCCGCCTGATAGAAGCTTACGTCGCTAAAGTAATGGCTGAGCTTGCGATGGCTATCGACGGCCTCATCCTGTTGCAGGAAGCTGACGCCGTTCTGAGCGACGAAGATCCCGCCTGGGTTGAGGCAGCGCTTGCAGCCTTCATAGAAGGCGGAAGTAAACAGGCTCTCGCCGGGACCGATAGGATCGGTGCAGTCGGAGATAATGACGTCAAACGTTTGCGCCGTCTGGTTAACAAAATTGACGCCATCGTCAATCACCAGGGTAAAGCGCGGGTCGTCGTACGCACCCGCATTATGGTTGGGGAGGTACTGGCGACAGAATGAAACCACGCCAGCGTCAATTTCTACCATGGTGATGGTTTCGACGCTGCGGTGACGGGAGACTTCGCGCAGCATGGCGCCATCGCCGCCGCCGATAATTAACACATGTTTCGCCTGGCCGTGGGCCATCAGAGGAACATGGGTCATCATTTCATGGTAGATAAACTCATCACGTTCGGTGGTTTGTACCACGCCGTCCAGCGCCATCACGCGGCCAAAGGCTGCGTTTTCGAAAATGATTAAATCCTGATGATCGGTTTTCTCATGATACAGAACGTTATCAACGCTGAAATACTGACCAAAATGGTCGTGCAGCGTTTCATGCCACAGATTGCTATCGGCCACGGGCAGATCCTCCTTTGTTAACACCTGTTACACCCATCAAAAATGAGCGCAACATCATAGCCAACTATAGAAGATGATGCACGGTGGATATTTCAGCAAATGAAGCGTGGAGCATTACCCGTTCAAAAAGAGGGGAAAGCGCCTCCCCGGTGGGAGGCGCCAGGATCAGGGTTTTTTAGCCTGTGGTTCTGCCGCAGTGGCGTCAACGATTCTGACGGTATATACCATGGTCGCTCCCGGCGGAATTTTAGGCGGTTTGCCTTCGCTGCCGTAGGCGAGATTGGGAGGGATCACGACCGTTATCGCTCCGTGGTTTCCCAGCCGCTTGAGTGGCCCAAGGAAGAGGGGAGGATAAGATTTCAGAGGCTGGGACCAGACTTTCCCCTCCGCTTCCATATCGTTAATGACGGTTCCGTCGGTAAGCGTTTCCTTGATAGTGACGGTAACGATATCGCTGTCGAGAATCTTGCCCTTGCCGGCATAATCTATGCGACTGTAAATGCCGTCTTTCAATACCACCCCTTTTTGCTTCGCGAAGTTTTGTTGATATTTCTTTCCTTCGCTAAGGGTTTGCTGTTCGAGCTTCTTTAGGTTCTGAAAGACTTTTTTAGACACATCGAATAAGGCTTTATTGCGCGCTTTCTCATCAAGGGCGATATCCCCTGAAAAAGAATCCATAATCCCCTGTAATACGGTATCTTTACTGGTTTTTACGCCCTGAGATGCCCGGGTAGATAAGAGCTGTAGCACTTCCTCGCCCATCGATACACCGATAGCGTAAGCCTGCCGTAGAGGCTCTTTTGCAAAGTCGATAGCCAGCGGCTTTCTCGCCTCGGCGTCAGCAAGCCTGGACTTTAGCCGGGTAATTTCATCGGTGCTGGCCTGCTGTAGGGCGTTGTCCTGACCGGCCTGCTGACGGCCTGCATCCGCCTGAAGGGACGGCTGCGGCGTACTGATGATAACGGCGTCCAGTTTAGCCGTGAGCGCCTGTTTTTCTACTCCCGCGGCCGCCAGCTTTGTCGTTAAATCTGTTTTTTCCGCTTCACTGGCGGCGAGCTTCGCTATCGCTGCTTTCTGCTCGGTTTGAGACGCATCTAGTTTCGTTTGCAGCGCCCGCTGTGCGGCGTCAGCCGCGGTGAGTTTTGTTAGCATTTCCTGCTGAGCTGCCTCCGCAGCAGCGAGCCTGGTTGCGAGGGCTTGCCTCTCTTTCGCCTCTGTCGTGAACTTACCGGTGAGCGCGAGTTTCTCCGCTGCGGCCGCCGCCAGCTTATCCTGCTTTTCTGTTTCCAGCGCCGCGAGCTTCTGCTGCAGGGATTGCTTTTCCGCGGTTGCCTCAGCCAGCTGACGCTCAACTTTTTGTTTCGCGGATTCTAGTAATGCCACTCTTTTTTCCTGCTGCAGCGTTTTATTTTCTGTGGCATTACGCTGGCCCTCGATCTGTTTTATTTCAGCCGCGGCGGATAGCGCGTTATCTATTAATTGTTGTTTTTCGGCTACGGCAGTCGCTAACTTTTTCTCAAGCAGCTGAATTTTATTCTTCAGCTCTTTTTGGTTGCCTGCTTCGGCGTTCATCGTGGCCGGCTTCGCATCAAGCTGCTGCTGAAGTTGGCGGATGAGTTTATCTTTTTGAGCAATGACTGCAGCCTGACGGGAAACTTCATGGGTATTCAGGACGGTTTTTTTATTCGTTGTTTTTGTATTATTGCTTTTCTCCTCAACGGGCTTTACCGGCTCGCTGATTTTTTGCGCCTGATGCTCTTTAGCATAATTTAAAAATGCCGGGCCTGAAGCATCGCTATTTGAGCTCGCCGTGACGCTGATAAGGGCATCTTTTTCCGCATAGGCATCCGGCGATAGCGCCAGCACAAAAACTGCTGCCAGCGATACCGGATTGAAGTTTTTGGCTATTTTCCCGTTCATGGCTGAACATTTTCACCACGTTTAACAAGGCTATCGATCAGCTCCTTTTCAATATCAGCGCACAGCTTGATTGATTTGAACTGGTACATCGAATCGATCCCCTGTTTTGTCGGTTCTGCTACTTTACTGCGCACGGAATTATATTGTGATGCCGCGCTAAGCAGGGCAGTGAACTCATTGCCGAGTTTGTCCGCCTGTTTGGGTTTCACTTCTTTCAGCGACTCCAGCGCTTTACGGCAAGTGTCTAAACGCGCTTGCTCATCGGCGATTCTCTGTTGTTCGGTTTGCTGTTGGCTTAATGTCGACTCAGATAAGGGTTTCACTGATCCGGCGGATTGCCTGGGTTGTATTGAATTACAACCCGCTAATAAAATGAGGGCCAGAGGGGCTATGCTTGTAAATAAGGATCTGTTCAAGGTTTCATTCCATTGATAAAAAGAGGTGTTATCGGGCGATAATAGTGTGCGAAAAAGAAGAATGCAATAATAGAGTTTATGATTTTTGATGGCGTACTTTTAATACTAGTTATACCCGCCATATTTCAAGCTGCTGATGTGTTGGCTACGCGCGCTTACCCCTTGCCGCCTACAAGTAACTCTAATTATTTAGGGTATATATTAATATGTTGAATGCTTAATGAATTATCATTGAATTCTATGAATTGAGATATAAATTAAGTGCTGTTGTTAATTGAATTGCTATTATTACGCGGCGTCATAGCCGTATTCGTACGGCTACCGTTTTCTGAAATGAAGGGGGTTATTTCACGTAAGCGAGCAGGCTAAGCGAATCGCGGGCCAGCGCTTTGCATTTTTTAGTCGTGGGTATCTGGATTCCGCTAAGGTCCCGGTAGCTATCTTCGCCGAGCGCTTTCATATTGAAGCTGTCGTAATTGCTTAAATCCCATTGATTCTGCTGAGCAAAAAAGACCAGGGCACGGCGAATCTGCGTGTTAGGCAGATTTTGATAACCGCAGTCGTTCTTCAGAAAGACGAATACTGCCGTTAAATCAGCCATATCTTCCGCTTCGGACTCGCTTAATGCATAGCTATTGGCGGAGAGAGTCAGCAGGCTGCCAAGCACTATTGTTCTGAAAAGCGTCTTCATTTTTTCTACCATTGAATCACGGACAAACAAAGTTAGCACACTTCGTTACAGTGCGCTGAGCTTTATTCTTACTCTTCTGCTTGACCTTCCTGTTGGGGGAGGGTTTAAGCTCAATTATTCACCAGCAGAATAAAAAGGATGTGAAAATGCAACGTCGTGAGTTTCTTAAACTAACCGCTGCGGTCAGCGTGGCCAGCGCATTGCCGCTATGGAGCCGCTCGGTTTTTGCCGCCAGCCGCCCATCTTTGCCTGTACCCGAACTGCTTACCGCCGACGCGCGTAATCGCATCTCGTTAATCATTCAGGCTGGAAAAACGCAGTTCGGCCCTCATCTGGCGACCACCTGGGGCTATAACGGTAATCTGCTGGGCCCGGCCCTACAGCTTAAGCAGGGTGAGGAGGCGACCATCGATATTCATAACCGTCTGGCGGAAGAGACCACCGTGCACTGGCACGGTCTGGAGGTTCCCGGCGCCGTGGACGGCGGTCCCCAGGGCGTGATTGCCGCCGGAGGCTCCCGCACGGTGACCTTTACCCCAACGCAGCGGGCGGCGACCTGCTGGTTCCATCCCCATCAACATGGCAAAACCGGCAGACAGGTCGCGATGGGGCTGGCAGGGCTGGTGCTGATTTCTGATGCAGAAAGCGAAAAGCTGCTCCTGCCAAAGCAGTGGGGAATTGATGATGTCCCGGTGATTGTGCAGGATAAAAAATTCACCTCAGCGGGAGAGATTGATTATCAGCTCGATATTATGAGCGCAGCCGTGGGCTGGTTTGGCGATACGCTGCTCACTAACGGCGCGCTGTACCCGGAGCACGCTGCGCCTCGCGGCTGGCTACGTTTACGTCTGCTGAATGGCTGTAATGCGCGTTCTTTGAATTTCGCCACCAGCGATAAGCGGCCCATGTACGTCGTGGCAAGCGATGGTGGTCTTCTGGCTGAGCCGGTGAAAGTTAACACGCTGTCGGTGCTGATGGGCGAGCGTTTCGAGGTGCTGGTGGATACCACTGACGGGAAGCCCTTCGATTTAATTACGCTCCCGGTCAACCAGATGGGGATGGCGATCGCTCCGTTTGATCGGCCGCAGCCAGTGTTACGCGTGCAGCCACTGACTATCCAGGCTTCCGGTAAGCTGCCGGATGTGCTGGCCGCTATGCCAACGCTGCCCTCGCTTCAGGGCCTGACTCAGCGTACTTTGCAGCTCTCAATGGATCCGATGCTCGATATGATGGGCATGCAGGCGCTGATGCAAAAATATGGCGACCAGGCCATGTCGGGCATGGACCATGGCATGATGATGAATCACGGAGAGATGGGGAATATGAACAATATGAACCACGGTGACATGGGAAACATGAATCATGGCGGCACGGCGCAGATGAAGCACGGTAATAAGGAGTTTGATTTCCATAATGCGAATCGGATCAACGGTAAAGCCTTTGATATGAATGTTCCCCTGTTTGCGGCGGCGAAAGGGCAGTATGAGCGGTGGGTGATTTCTGGCAAAGGCGACATGATGCTGCATCCGTTCCATATTCACGGCACTCAGTTCCGTATTTTGTCCGAAAACGGCAAAGCGCCGGCACCCCACAGGAGCGGCTGGAAAGATACCGTCAGGGTTGAAGGCGATGTCAGTGAAGTACTGGTGAAATTTGATCATGATGCGCCGAAAGAACATGCCTATATGGCGCACTGCCATCTGCTGGAGCATGAAGATACGGGGATGATGCTGGGATTTACGGTGTAGAATTTGCTTCCCGTCTAAGGGCGAGGCGTGTGGCTTGCTTCGATAGAAAAGAGAGAGACATACCATAGAGAGAAGGCCCGGAAACCGGGCCTTCTGTTTTTTACTTCGCGTCGTCCGGTAAAGCATAAGCGACGATATAGTCGCCCATCTTCGTGCCAAACGAACCGTGACCGCCCGCAGAGATGACAACGTACTGCTTGCCATTCACTTCATAGGTCATCGGCGTCGCCTGGCCGCCCGCCGGTAGACGTGCCTGCCATAATTTTTCACCGTTGCTCATATTGTACGCGCGCAGGTAGTTATCCGCGGTCGCGCCGATAAACAGCACATTGCCGGCCGTCGAAATTGGGCCGCCCAGCATCGGCATACCCATGGTGAACGGGAGCTTAACCGGCATCGGGAACGGCAGGCTATCCTGCGGCGTACCGATACGTTTTTTCCACACCACTTCGTTGGTTTTCAGATCCAGCGCGGAGATATAGCCCCATGCTGGCTGTTTGCAGGGCAGACCAAACGGTGACAGGAACGGGTTGAGAGTGACGCCGTAAGGGACGCCGTACTGCGGCTGAATACCGGCTTCGGTACCGGAACCTTTGGCGTCTTTTGGCTGCTCCATCGGATTACCCGGTCCGCGAGGGATCAGTTTTGAGACAAACGGCAGCGCCATTGGGTTAGCAATCGCCACCTGGCGGTTCGGATCGACGGAGATGCCGCCCCATTCGAACATCCCCAGGTTACCCGGGAAGACCAGCGTGCCTTGTTCTGACGGCGGGGTGAAAATCCCTTCGTAGCGCAGCTGATGGAAAATAACGCGGCACACCAGCTGGTCGAACATGGTGGCGCCCCACATGTCCGCGCCGGTCAGGTCTTTCTTCGGACGGAAGCTCAGGTCGGAGAACGGCTGAGTTTTCGCGACGTAGTCACCTTTCGCCGCCCCTTGCGGAACCGGTTTTTCCGGCGCCGGGACAACCAGTTCACCGTTGCGGCGATCGAGGACAAAAATATTACCGGTTTTTGCCGGAGCGTAAATCACCGGCACGGTTTTACCGTTGACGTCGATATCCGCCAGCGTCGGCTGCGACGGCATATCCATATCCCACAGATCGTGGTGAACGGTCTGGTAGCTCCACGCCAGTTTACCGGTCGTGGCGTTCAGCGCCACGATGGAGCTGGCATAGCGCTCTTGTTCAGGCGTACGGTTGCCGCCCCAGATATCCGGGGTGGTTACGCCCATAGGCAGGTAGACCAGATCCAGCTTCGCGTCATAGGCCGCTGGCGCCCAGGAGTTTGGTGAATTCAGGGTGAAATGATGTTCATCATCAGGAATCGCGTTGGGATCTTTCGCGCCCGGATCAAAGGCCCACAGCAGTTTACCGGTATTCACATCAAAGCCGCGGATAACGCCCGACGGCTCGCGGGTCGAGAAGTTATCGGTCACGGCGCCGGCAATGACAATAGTTTTGTCGGTAATAATCGGCGGTGAAGTGGGTTCATACATACCCGGCGTAGTGACAGGCATGTTGGTTTGCAGATTGAGAATGCCTTTATTAGCAAAGGACTCACACAGCTTACCGGTTTCGGCATTGATGGCGAACAGGCGACCATCGTTGACCGGAAGAATGATACGACGCGGGCAGTCGGCAACCACATCCGCCGGCGCGTTATCCGCTTTGGCTTCATGATATGAAACGCCGCGACAGGTCACGTGCTGGAAAGAGGGGTCAGCGTTGAGCTGCGGATCGAAATGCCACTTTTCTTTACCGGTAGCCGCGTCAAGCGCGAACAGGCGCTGGTGAGCGGTACACAGATAAAGCGTGTCACCCACTTTAATCGGCGTGACTTCATTGGTGATTTCACCCGGATCGTTAGGCTGCTTGAGATCGCCCGTACGGAAGACCCAGGCTTCTTTCAGGTTCTTCACGTTATCGGCGTTGATCTGCTTCAGCGGCGAGTAGCGCTGGCCTTCCTGATTGCGTCCATACGCCGACCAGTCGCCATCGGCTACGTCGGAAATGGGGGCCGCTGGCGTTGCATCAGCACTCAGCGTACCGTTGACTTCCTGCGGGTCGTTGAAGCCGGCCCAGGTCAGGATACCGCCGCTAATCAGCAGGGCGACAACCAGCCCGGCAACGGCGCCAGAGGAGGGAATCGGCAGGCGGCGCCAGACAAACGGCAGGATAAGCCAGATGCCGAAGAAGACCAGAATATCGCTACGCGGGGTCAGCGCCCAGAAGTCGAAACCAACTTCCCATACTCCCCAGATCATAGTGGCAAGCAGCAGCGCGGCGTACAGCCAAAGCGCAGAACGCTTGCCGCGGAACAGCATGACGGTGACGCCCAGCATGACCAGGCCTGCGACAGGGTAGTACCATGAGCCGCCAAGAGCGACCAGCCAGGCCCCGCCCGCTAAAAGATACAGGCCACAGAACGCTGCAAAAAGAGCCGTCAGCGTCACGAGTAGCCGTGATTGTTGAGATTTTGTTTCTGCCATAGAAGGACACTCGTTTGTTTGTTAATTTTTTAACTGCAATTAATTATAGGATTTAACAAGTGTGATCGGAATCACAAAATGGGCTTTATTAATCACTGCATCGCATATTTCTTTTTACTGGTATACTGCGTGGCTTGCCGGTCAACGTCGGTGCAATCGCAGCGGCTTTGATGATTTACATTAAGAATCAAATGGTTAGTTTTATGAAACATACTGTAGAAGTGATGATCCCGGAAACTGAGATCAAAGCCCGTATCGCTGAGCTCGGTCGTCAAATTAATGAACATTACAAAGATAGCGGCAGCGAAATGGTGCTGGTGGGGCTATTACGCGGTTCATTTATGTTTATGGCCGACCTGTGCCGTGAGGTTCAGGTACCCCATGAAGTGGATTTCATGACCGCCTCGAGCTACGGCAGCGGCATGTCCACCACCCGTGACGTCAAAATCCTCAAAGACCTGGATGAAGATATCCGCGGTAAAGATGTGCTGATCGTGGAAGACATCATCGACTCTGGCAATACGCTGTCAAAAGTGCGTGAAATCCTCAGCCTGCGTGAACCAAAATCGCTGGCGATTTGTACGCTGCTCGATAAGCCAAGTCGCCGCGAAGTGAAGGTGCCGGTTGAGTTTGTCGGTTTTGCGATCCCGGACGAGTTCGTTGTGGGGTACGGTATCGACTATGCTCAGCGCTATCGCCACCTGCCATATATCGGCAAAGTGACGCTGCTGGACGAGTAACGCGGAATGTCTATCCCGGCTTATCCGGGATAGTTAAGAAGGGCGCGTGAATTACCTGTGATTGACGTGCTTGCTTTTAAGGTTGGAAATGCCCTGGCGATAGCGCTGCTCCAGCGTTTCGCGGCTGACGGCGGTCACGTCAAGATCGCGTAACATGCCATCGTGAATGCCGTAGGCCCAGCCGTGAATCGTCACCTTCTGTCCACGCTTCCACGCCGACTGCATAATCGTTGAATGGCCAAGGTTGTAAACCTGCTCCATTACATTCAATTCACACAGCGTATCAAGGCGGCGCTCTTCGGGCATTTCCCCCAGCAGCGAGCTGTGCTTAAACCAGATATCGCGAATATGCAGCAGCCAGTTGTCGATAAGGCCAAGCTCGGTATTTTCAATCGCCGCCTGCACGCCGCCGCAGCCGTAGTGGCCGCAGATGATGATGTGTTCAACCTCCAGTACGTCGACCGCGTACTGCACGACGGAAAGACAGTTCAGATCGGTATGAATCACCAGGTTGGCGACGTTACGGTGTACAAACAGCTCGCCAGGTTCCAGGCCGGTCAAACGTTCAGCGGGGACGCGGCTATCGGAACATCCAATCCACAGAAAGCGCGGTTTCTGCGCCTGTGCCAGTTTCTCAAAGAAACCGGGGTCTTCCTCCACCAGCATTTTTGACCATAGTGCATTGTTGCTGATGAGTGTATCTATATCGTTCATGGATGTTTACGGGCCTGTAACCAAGTAAGTGCGTTGCGCTAATATAGGTTAACCTCACATTTTTTAAAACAACCCATCGCGTGTCACGACACGAGAAGAGACATTTAATGACCATTGCTCTGGAACTAAAACAGCTCAAAAAAACCTACCCCGGCGGGGTTCAGGCGCTGCGCGGAATCGATCTGCAGGTTGAGGCGGGCGATTTTTACGCGCTCCTGGGGCCAAACGGCGCGGGAAAATCCACCACTATCGGCATTATCAGTTCGCTGGTGAATAAAACCTCCGGCGAGGTCAACGTGTTTGGCTATGACCTGCAAAAGGATGTGGTGAACGCCAAGCGCCAGCTTGGCCTGGTGCCGCAGGAGTTCAACTTTAACCCGTTCGAAACCGTGCAGCAGATTGTGATTCACCAGGCGGGCTACTACGGCGTCGAGCGCAAAGAAGCGATCGCCCGTAGCGAAAAGTACCTTAAACAGCTCGATCTGTGGGAAAAACGCAACGAACGCGCGCGGATGCTCTCCGGCGGCATGAAGCGCCGCCTGATGATTGCCCGCGCGTTGATGCACGAGCCGAAGCTGCTGATTCTTGATGAACCCACGGCGGGAGTGGATATCGAGCTGCGTCGTTCGATGTGGGGCTTCCTGAAAGATCTGAATGATAAAGGCACGACGATCATCCTCACTACCCACTATCTGGAAGAGGCCGAGATGCTGTGTCGCAATATTGGCATTATTCAGAACGGTGAGCTGGTGGAAAACACCTCGATGAAGTCGCTGCTTTCCAAACTGAAATCAGAAACCTTTATTCTCGATCTGGCACCTAAGAGTCCATTACCGGTACTGGAAGGCTATCAGTATCGTCTGGTTGATACGTCGACGCTGGAGGTTGAGGTGCTTCGCGAGCAGGGGATTAACAGCGTATTTACGCAATTGAGCGCGCAGGGCGTACAGGTATTAAGTATGCGTAACAAAGCTAACCGTCTGGAAGAGCTGTTTGTCACGCTGGTCCATGACCGGAAAGGAGAATCAGCATGATGCAGCTTTATTGGGTCGCGCTGAAAAGCATCTGGACCAAAGAGATCCACCGCTTTATGCGTATCTGGATACAGACGCTGGTGCCGCCGGTCATAACCATGACCCTCTACTTTGTTATTTTCGGCAATCTGATCGGCTCGCGCATCGGTGAAATGCACGGTTTCACCTATATGCAGTTTATCGTGCCGGGCCTGATTATGATGGCGGTGATCACCAACGCCTACGCCAACGTGGCGTCCTCGTTCTTCAGCGCGAAATTTCAGCGCAATATTGAAGAACTGCTGGTCGCGCCGGTTCCCACCCACGTGGTTATCGCCGGCTATGTGGGCGGCGGCGTTGCCCGCGGTCTGTGCGTCGGGATTCTGGTGACGGCGATTTCGCTGTTTTTCGTGCCGTTCCAGGTTCACTCATGGATATTCGTCGCCCTGACCCTGGTGCTGACCGCCGTGCTATTTTCGCTGGCCGGTCTGCTGAATGCGGTGTTTGCCAAAACCTTTGACGATATCAGCCTTATTCCGACCTTTGTGCTGACGCCGCTGACCTATCTCGGCGGGGTTTTTTATTCGCTGACCCTGCTGCCGCCGTTCTGGCAAGGGCTGTCACATCTGAACCCGATCGTCTACATGATCAGCGGTTTCCGCTACGGTTTCCTCGGCATTAACGATGTTCCGCTCGCCACCACCTTCGGCGTGCTGGTGGTGTTTATCGTCGCGTTTTATCTTTTGTGCTGGTATCTGATCCAGCGCGGACGCGGGCTTCGCAGCTAATTTAGCCAACCACGGCGCTTCGCTGCCCCGTTCAGCGAAGCGCCGGCAAACAATTTTGATTGTCATCACCGATATTCATCTCTTCCCTTGCTACATTGTTTGCCTGCTAAGGAGGTGGGCGATGTTAGGTTGGGTGATTACCTGTCATGACGAACTGGCGCAGGAGATGCTGGATCGTCTGGAGAAAAAGTTTGGGCCGCTGACGCAGTGTCGGGCGGTTAACTACTGGCGTAATCTCAGCAGCAATATGCTGAGCCGCATGATGTGCGATGCGCTACACGAGACGGATGGCGGAGACGGGGTCATTTTTCTGACCGATAAAACCGGCGCGGCGCCTTATCGCGTGGCGGCGCTGCTGAGCCATAAGCACACCCACTGTGAAGTGATTTCCGGAATCGACTATTCATTACTGGAAGGTATGTATTTGCTGCGCCAGAACCTGAGCAGCGAAGCCTTCCGGCACGCCATTGTCAGCGCCGGAGGCCCGGCGGTGAGCAGCCTCTGGCATCAGCAGCAAAAAAATCCGCCTTTTCGACTACTGCATGAGCCGTACGGGAATTAAGCGTTGGTATTGATGAGGCTTTTGTTACAATGACGGCAGTTCTTGTCTACCGGCTCGATGCGCATGTTTGCCCGAATTCTTGCTTTACTCCTCCTGTTCACGGCGCTAAGCGCCTCCGCCAGCCTGTTAAGCCAGCAGGGTTTGCCGGCACGTTATATGCAAACGACCGAAGATGCGGATATCTGGGCGCAGGTTGGCAATCAGGTGGTGAGCGTCGGCAACGTGCGGGCAGGGCAAATCCTGGCGGTAGTACCGACGGCGGCGGATTACTATGAGTTTAATTTTGGCTTTGCGACCGGCTTTATCGATAAAGGCCATCTGGGGCCGGTACAGGGGAAGCAGCGGGTGGAGGATAGCCTTGGCGATCTGCATAAGCCTCTGAGTAACCAAAATCTCATTACCTGGAAAGATACGCCAATCTATGATGCCCCCGCCGTTGGCAGCGCGCCATTTGGCACCCTGGCGAGTAATTTGCGTTACCCGATTATCAGCAAGCTCAAAGATCGGCTGAATCAAACCTGGTTTCAGATTCGCATCGGCAACCGGCTGGCGTGGGTGAGCAGCCTGGATGCCCAGGAAGATAACGGCATCCCTGTACTGACTTATCACCATATCCTGCGTGATGAAGAAAATACCCGCTTTCGCCATACCTCAACGACGACTTCCGTGCGCGCCTTCAGCAATCAGATGACCTGGCTACGCGACCAGGGCTATACCACGCTGAGTATGTATCAACTGGAAGGCTATCTGCGTAATAAAGTGAATCTTCCGGCGCGTGCGGTGGCGATCACCTTTGACGATGGGCTGAAGTCGGTCAACCGCTATGCCTACCCGATCCTCAAACAGTATGGCTTTCACGCCACGGCGTTTATTATCTCGTCGCGCATCAAGCGCCATCCGCAGAAATGGGCGCCGAAATCGCTGCAGTTTATGAGTATTTCCGAGCTAAAACAGATCCAGGACGTCTTTGACGTGCAGTCGCATACCCACTTCCTGCATCGTGTTGATGCTGAACGTCATCCGATCCTTCTCAGCCGCAGCTATCACAATATTCTGTTTGATTTTGCGCATTCGCGGCGGGCGCTGGCGCAGTTTAACCCCCACGTACTGTATCTCTCTTATCCGTTTGGCGGCTATAACGCTAAGGCGGTCCAGGCCGCCAACGACGCCGGTTTTCACCTGGCGGTGACTACGGTGAGGGGGAAGGTAAAGCCGGGCGATAATCCGTTCTTGTTGAAAAGGCTGTATATATTAAGAACGGATTCGCTGGAGACGATGTCGCGGCTGATAAGCAACCAGCCGCAAGGATAGATCAGGCAACCTGCACCGGAATAGCTTTGGCCTGGCGCTTCATTTCGTTTTCGCCTTCGAAATAGGCCACTTTCGGCTGCCAGGTGCGGGCTTCTTCGTCAGGCATGGTGACGAAGCTGGCGATAATCAGAATATCGCCGACGCTCGCACAGTGTGCCGCCGCGCCGTTCACGGAGATAATTCGCGAACCGCGCTCCGCGGCGATGGCGTAGGTGGAGAAACGATTACCGTTGGTCACATTCCAGATATGAATAGCCTCGTTTTCAAGGATGCCGGACGCATCCAGGAAATCCTGATCAATAGCGCAGGAGCCTTCATAGTGCAGGTCGGCCTGCGTGACTTTTACGCGGTGGAGTTTGCCCTGCAGCATATTACGAATCATAACGTCTACCTTTAAAGCTTAACGATAACAAAGCGGACGTGACGTCCGCTTTGAGGAAATTCCAGGCAGTATTGCCCGATTTTTAACCCGTGTCTAGCCAGCGAGTGCGACGATCTGATTGTCGATCAAACGCGCTTCGCCGAGCCAGGCCGCCATCAGGATCACCGCTCGCTTACTGGTTTCCGTCAGGTCGAGCAGCGTATCGGCATCGCGAATCTGGATATCATCGGCGCGGAAGCCTTTTTCGTTCAGCTCCTGCGCGGCAATCGCGATAATCTCGTCAAGATTGCGCTCGCCGGCCGCCAGCTTCTCCGCCGCGCCATTCATCACCTTATACAGCCCCGGCGCAACTTTGCGCTGGTCTGCGCTGAGATAGCCGTTGCGCGAACTGAGCGCCAGCCCATCTTTCGCGCGCATAATCGGCACGCCGATAATCTCGATGTCGTAGCCCATATCGGCTACCATCTTGCGGATGAGCGCCAGCTGCTGGAAGTCTTTTTCGCCGAAGCAGGCGACGTCCGGCTGGATCAGGTTGAACAGCTTGCTGACGATAGTGGAAACGCCGCGGAAGTGGCCTGGACGACTGGCGCCCTCGAGCATCGTCGACAGCCCTGGAACATCGACGTAAGTCTGATTTTCGATGCCGTGCGGATAGATTTCCGCCGCGGCAGGGGCAAAGACAAAATCGACCTTACGCTTGTTCAGCTTTTCGCAATCGTCCTGCAGGGTACGCGGATAGCGCGCCAGATCCTCGGCGCGATCGAACTGCATGGGGTTGACGAAGATACTGGCTACTACCACATCCGCGCTGGCTTTGGCGGTATCAACCAGCTTCATATGACCATCGTGCAGGTTGCCCATGGTGGGAACCAGCGCAATGCGCTTGCCTTCCTGGCGTAAACGACGGATATGCTGGCGCAGCAGCGGCAGGGTTTCAATAATCAGCACAACAACACTCCTTAATGGAAACTGTGTTCTTCGCCCGGATAGACGCCGGACTCCACTTCGGCAACATATTGCCGTACCGCGGCGCGCATGTCGCCCGCTGTGCTCAGGAAATTTTTGGCAAATTTGGGAATATGGCCGCCGGTAATGCCGAATGCGTCATGCATGACGAGGATTTGCCCGTCGGTGACGTTGCCCGCGCCGATGCCGATCACCGGGATGGTTAACGCCTCGGTGACGCGTTTCGCCAGCTCAACCGGTACGCACTCCAGCACCAGCAGCTGCGCGCCCGCCGCTTCCAGCGCCAGCGCGTCATCCAGCAGAACTTGCCCGGCATCGCCGCGGCCCTGAATTTTATAACCGCCGAAGACGTTCACCGACTGGGGCGTCAGACCGAGGTGCCCGCACACCGGCACCGCGCGCTCGGCAAGCATTTTCACGGTGTCCGCCAGCCATGCGCCGCCCTCGATTTTGACCATATTGGCTCCCGCGCGCATCACGATGGCGGCGTTCTCGAAGGTCTGTTCCGGCGTGGCGTAAGCCATAAACGGCAGATCGGCGAGCAGCAGGCAGTTCGGCGCGCCCCGACGCACCGCGCGCGTGTGATAGGCAATGTCTTCTACGGTCACCGGCAGGGTGGAGTCGTGGCCCTGCACCGTCATGCCCAGCGAATCGCCGACCAGCATCACGTTGATACCCTCATCGGCAAACAGCTTTGCGAAGCTGTAGTCGTAGGCGGTGATAGTGGCGAAGCGTTTCTTCTCCTGTTTGCATTTCTGCAGCAGGGCGATAGTGGTCGGTTTCATAACGTTTCCTGATGATGAAAGTCATTTTAACCGGCATTCTAGCAGCCGCATTCAGGGGGGCAATGGTTTTAGGCAACCGATTACCACGATCGCCGTAATTGCTAAAAAATGAAGGGGTATTACCAGGCAGCGGGTTTTTCCGCGCCAAGATTGGCCAGCACGTCGCGCAGCGCCGGGCCGTCGGGGAAACGCAGCCCTGGGGCGATTTCAAACAGCGGCCACAGCATAAAACCGCGGTTTTGCATATCGTAGTGCGGTACGGTCAGGCGCGGGGTGTTAATCACCTCATTGCCAAACAGCATGATGTCGAGGTCCAGCGTGCGCGGTCCCCAGCGTTCAGCTTTACGCGTGCGGCCCTGCTGCAGTTCGATGCGCTGGGTGTGATTGAGCAGCGCGTCTGCGTCCAGGGTCGTTTCCAGCGCCGCGGCGGCGTTGAGATAGTCAGGCTGATCCTGTGGCCCCAGCGGCGGCGTACGGTAGAAAGAGGAAACGCTTATTATCCGGCTGTCCGGTATCTCCGCCAGCGCGTTAACGGCAGCGTTGACCTGCTCCAGAGGCGAGGCCAGATTACTGCCGATAGCGATATAAGCGAGCGTCATGCGCTGCCTTCGCGGCGCGGCGCGCGTTTACGCGGACGACGGTGGCGGCGGCGCGGAGCCGGATCGTCGCCTAAATCATCCAGCATATCTTTCTGATCCGGCGGCGCGGCGACCTGGAACTCACCCCACCATTTGGTCAGGCGCTGCAGTTCGCTGCTGTTTTCGGCGCCGGCGCGCAGCTCCAGCAGATCGTAGGCGGCGCGGAATTTGGGATGCTCCATCAGCTTCCACGCGCGTTTGCCCTGACGGCGGGACATCCGCAGCTGAAGCTGCCAGATGTCGCGCACCAGGGTGGTGATGCGTTTCGGGATCGCCAGCGTACGGCAGGCTTCGTCCAGCACGTCGTTCATCGCCAGCGCGAAGGCGTCGTAGTAGGCCAGCCCGCTCTCCTGGGCGATTTTCTGCGCCGTTTCCAGCAGCGGATACCAGAACATTACCGCGAACAGGAACGCCGGGTTAACGCGCATATCGTTGCGAATGCGGTTATCGGTATTCTTCAGCACCTGGCTGATGATGCGCTCCATAGGACTATCGCCGCGCTCGGTGAAGTAGCGGGTAATGGTCGGGAACAGCGGCTGGAACAGATTATATTCGCGCAGCAGGAGATAGGTTTGATAGCCGTCGCCGGCCTGCAGCAGCTTTAACACTTCTTCAAACAGGCGCGCCGGCGGCACATCGTGCAGCAGCGTCGCCAGGCGCGGGATCGGCTCGGCGGTCTCTTCGCTGATGCTCATACTGAGCTTCGCCGCAAAACGCACCGCGCGCAGCATGCGCACCGGATCTTCGCGATAGCGGGTTTCCGGATCGCCGATCAGGCGGATGACGCCATCCTGCAGATCTTTCATGCCGCCGACGTAGTCGCGGACGGTGAAATCCGCCACGCTGTAATAGAGGCTGTTGATGGTAAAGTCGCGACGCTGGGCGTCTTCTTCAATCGAACCGAAGATGTTGTCGCGCAGCAGCATGCCGTTCTGGCCGCGCTGGGAGGTGACGCGATCGGTGGTGTGGCCTTCATGGTGGCCGCGGAAGGTCGCGACTTCGATAATTTCCGGCCCGAACATCACGTGCGCCAGGCGGAAGCGACGACCTACCAGGCGGCAGTTGCGGAACAGCTTACGCACCTGCTCCGGCGTGGCGTTGGTGGTGACGTCAAAATCTTTGGGTTTTTTGCCCAGCAGCAGATCGCGTACGCCACCGCCGACCAGCCACGATTCGTAGCCCGCCTTATTGAGTCTGTACATGACCTTGAGGGCATTTTCACTGATATCTTTGCGGGAAATTGCATGCTGCTCGCGCGGGATAACCGTCATATGTAGTTGTTCGACGGCGGCTTCTGCCTCGCGCTCTTCACGGCTTAGCACCTTACGGCAAAAATTAGCGACTCGGGTAAAAATGGTACACCTCGTAGTGTCAGACGGACTTCAGATCAAAATATGACTCTAAGCATTTCGGGTTGCAGCAAGGCGGCAAACTTGCGAGTCCCGGGAGCATAGATAGCTCTGTGACCGGGGGGAACAAGTGCAGCCAACGCAGGAGCAACTTGAAAGGCGACGAGTAAAAATAGCGGCTAATCATAGCTCAGCAGAACGCATTTGAGAATGCTGGATTTGCTCCGGCCGCCAGTTCGCTACCGCGTACTTGAGTAAATCCTCAATGCTCAGCGTCTGCCATTCCTGAATGACATCCTGATTAAGAAACGTTAGCGCCCGCACAATTTCCGGGCGCGGATCGCCTGTAGATAACGCCGGAGCGTGGTTTTGCTTCGACAGTTTATTGCCCTGCGCGTTGAGGGCCAGCGGCAAATGGATATAGTCCGGCGCCTGCCAGCCAAAATGCTGATAGAGCGAAATTTGCCGCACCGTCGGCTCGATAAGATCGGCGCCGCGGACGATTTCGCTGACGCCCTGAAAATGATCGTCCACCACCACCGCCAGATTATAGGCGAACAGCCCATCGCGACGGTGAATAATAAAATCTTCACGCGCCAGAGGCTCGTCGGCGACGATCGTACCGCGTAGCTGGTCATAAAATTTGAGGACCGGACGCGTTTGCCGCAGGCGCAGAGCGGCGTTTTCCGCGCCGAGGTTTAAATCCCGGCAGTGGCCGTCGTAAAGGCCGCCGATAGCGTGGATACGCGCGCGGGTGCAGGTGCAGTAGTAGCAGAGGCCCTGCTCGCGTAGCCAGGCCAGGCGCTCACGATAGGCTTCGTGGCGTTTTGACTGCCAGAGTACCTCTCCGTCCCAGTGCAGGCCGAAGTGCTCTAACTGACGAAGAATAGTCTCGGCGGCGCCGGGGACTTCCCGCGGCGGATCGATATCTTCAATGCGCACGCGCCAGATACCGTTCTGCGCCCGAGCCTGCAGATAGCTGCCAAGCGCGGCAATCAATGAGCCGAAGTGGAGTTCGCCGGAAGGTGAGGGGGCAAAGCGCCCGATGTAGTGGGAATCTGTCATCGTATGACTAAAGCATCAGGGCGGGAGAAAGCTCCCGCCAGAGATGCATCAGCGAAGTGATTAGCCTGCCATCTGTTTTTCGCGAATTTCCGCCAGCGTTTTGCAATCAATGCACAGGTCGGCGGTCGGACGCGCTTCCAGACGACGGATACCAATCTCAACGCCACAGGATTCACAGAAGCCGAAATCTTCGTCTTCGACTTTTTTCAGCGTTTTCTCGATCTTTTTGATCAGTTTACGCTCGCGGTCGCGGTTACGCAGCTCCAGGCTGAACTCTTCTTCCTGAGCGGCACGGTCTACCGGGTCCGGGAAGTTAGCAGCTTCATCCTGCATATGCGTTACGGTGCGATCCACTTCATCCCTAAGTTGATTACGCCACGCTTCAAGAATGCGCTTGAAGTGCGCCAGCTGGGCTTCGTTCATATACTCTTCGCCCGGCTTCACTTGGTACGGCTCCACCCCAGCGATGGAGAGAATACTCAGGGACGATGTTTTACGGTTTTGCCCTTCTTGCATGTTGCTTCTCCTTAACACGCACTATCGATCCCCATGTGGGGGAAAATCAGGCCGCTATAAATAGCAGATGCTTTTCCGGATAGCAATTATCTAAACGTTACACTTGACAACCCTGTGAGGAAAAGCGTATTTGCGCTCGCGACCCGAATACTATTTAGCCGTTTATTTACCGGGGGTTAACACCACGGTAATCGGCTTATTCAGAGTCATCATCTCGGTAGAAAGTTCCGCCTTGTAGGCGAGAATTTCCACCCCCTTGTTTTGCGCCTCAATCAATAGCTGTGCGTATCTGGCATCAATATGATGCGCGGGTGAGAAACGGTCTATCGCCGAGTGCAGCACGGCGAACAAAATCACCGCCCGATCGCCCGCTGCCGCCACGCTCATCAGCTCCCGCAGGTGCTTCTGACCGCGTGCGGTAACCGCATCGGGGAAGTAACCGTATTCCTTTTCCGCCAACGTAACCGATTTCACTTCAATATAGCAGTTTTGTTGGTCATCTGCTTGTAACAGAATATCAATGCGGCTGCTTTCATCACCATACTTCACTTCGCTTTTCAGCGTGTTGTAGCCCAAAAGCTCGGGAATATTTCCTGCCAGAATCGCCTCTTTTGCCAACGTGTTAGCACGTAGAGTATTAACACAAATTGTCGCGCCCTCTACGGTTTCAGTTAATTCCCACGTGTGGGCATATTTGCGCTTGGGATTATCTGAGGTGGAATACCAGACGGTATCCCCCGGCGCGGCGCAGCCGGTCATGGCGCCGGTGTTGGGGCAGTGCAGGGTCAGCTCGCGGCCGTCGGGGGTGACCACGTCGGCGAGAAACCGTTTGTAACGTTTAACCAGGGTGGCGGACTGCAGGGGAGGAGTGAACAGCATCAGCTTTCCTTGTCGAAGGGATAACGTTCCAGCGCCTGATAGCGAGTGCGCCCGCGGCTAAAGCTGGATTCGTAGAGCACAAATTCGTTGACCGCAAACGCCCAGCTAAATCCGGGCGGCGGAATCGGCACCGCGTGGCGCGCGTCGCGCAGCAGGGTGATATGTGGATGAAACGGCTGCGGGCTCTGATAGCAGCCGCTGCGGGCGGCCTGGGCGCGCAGCATATTCGCTAATTGCAGCACCCCGCGCGGCGGCTGACGGGTGCCCAGCCACACCACCCGCGAACGCAGCCACTGCCCGGCATCGTCAAGGGTCAGGGTAAAGCCCGGCTGGCGGATGCGTCCGGCCATCGCTGACAGCGCCCGCTGCTTGTCCGCGCTCACCTCGCCAAGAAACGCCAGCGTCAGATGGAGGTTAGCCCCCGCCACCGGTCGACCCGCATCGCCGGGAAAGCTGGCGGCGCGCCAGCGCACGATCTGCTGCTGAACGTCCCCGGGAAGTTCAATGGCGAAAAACAGCCTTTTCGGCTCGGACATGATAGAGACTCGGTAATGAATTACCGGGATGCTACAATGCTTGCCCACAAATGTTAACCTCCGGAGCGTTTCGTGTCCTCATTGCCGGTTGCCGCCGTCCTCCCTGAACTTCTTTCTGCCCTGCGGCATGCGCCGCAGGTTCTGCTTAATGCGCCAACCGGCGCCGGGAAATCTACCTGGCTGCCGCTGCAAATCCTCGCCGAAGGTAACATCAACGGACGCATAATCCTGCTGGAGCCGCGGCGGCTGGCCGCGCGTAACGTGGCGCAGCGGCTGGCGGAACTGCTGGGAGAGAAGCCCGGCGAGACCGTGGGCTATCGCATGCGCGCGGAGACCTGCGTCGGGCCGAACACGCGTCTCGAAGTGGTGACGGAGGGCATTTTAACGCGGATGATCCAGCGCGATCCGGAGCTGAGCGGCGTGGGGCTGGCGATACTTGATGAATTCCACGAACGCAGCCTGCAGGCCGATCTGGCGCTGGCGCTGCTGCTCGACGTTCAGCAGGGGCTGCGCGACGATCTTAAACTGCTGATTATGTCGGCGACGCTGGACAATGAGCGCCTGCAGCGGCTGCTGCCGGAGGCGCCGGTTATCGTTTCCGAAGGGCGCGCGTTTCCGGTTGAGCGGCGTTTTCTGCCGCTGCCGGCCCATCAGCGCTTTGACGAGGCGGTGGCGGTGGCCGCCGCGGAGCTGCTGCGCAGCGAAAATGGCTCAATGCTGCTGTTTCTGCCCGGAGTGGGAGAGATTCAGCGCGTTCAGGAGCGGCTGGCGGAGCGGGTGGCGAGCGATGTGATCCTTTGCCCCCTGTACGGCGCGCTGCCGCTGAGCGAGCAGCGTAAGGCGATACTGCCCGTGCCCGCCGGGATGCGCAAAGTGGTGCTGGCGACCAATATCGCCGAGACCAGTCTGACCATCGAGGGGATTCGGCTGGTGGTGGATAGCGCCCAGGAGCGCGTCGCCCGCTTTGACGCCCGCACCGGGCTCACTCGCCTGGTGACGCAGCGCATCAGCCAGGCCTCAATGACCCAGCGCGCCGGACGCGCCGGGCGCCTGGAACCGGGGATCTGCCTGCATCTGCTGGCTAAAGAGCAGGCCGAGCGCGCGGCGGCGCAGGGCGACCCGGAAATTCTGCAAAGCGATCTGTCGTCGCTGCTGCTGGAGCTGCTGCAGTGGGGATGCCAGGACCCGGCCCAGCTCAGCTGGCTGGATCTGCCGCCTGCGACCAACCTGGTGGCGGCCCGGCGTCTGCTCACCGACCTTTCTGCGCTGGAAGGCGAGCGGCTGTCGGCGCACGGGCGCAAAATGGCGGCGTTGGGCAACGATCCGCGCCTGGCGGCGATGCTGACCGCGGCGGAGGATGCCGATAGCGCCGCCACGGCGGCTAAACTGGCGGCGATCCTTGAAGAGCCGCCGCGCGGCGGCAATAGCGATCTTAGCGCGGCGTTTGCCCGTCAGCAGGGCAACTGGCAGCAGCGGGCGCAGCAGCTGATGAAAAGGCTGGCGTTTCGCGGCGGTCAGCCCGACGCCGACAGCATCGCGGCGCTGCTGGCTTCCGCTTTTGCTGACCGTATCGCCCATCGTCGCGGCCAGGAGGGGCGCTACCAGCTGGCTAACGGGATGGGGGCGATGCTCGACGCCGACGATGCGCTGGGCCGCCACGAATGGTTGATTGCGCCGCTGCTGCTGCAGGGAAGCGCATCGCCGGACGCGCGGATCCTGCTGGCGCTGCCGGTCGATATTCACGCGTTGATTGAGCAGTGTCCGGCCCTGGCCCGGCGTTCCGATATCGTCGAGTGGGATGAGGCGTTAGGCAAGCTGAAGGCCTGGCGGCGCACCTGTATCGGACGCCTGGTGATTAAGACCCAGCCGCTGGCGAAGCCGTCGGAAGAGGAGCTGCACCAGGCGATGCTCAACGGGATCCGCGAGAAGGGGCTGAGCGTGCTTAGCTGGACGCCGGAAGCGGAGCAGCTGCGTTTGCGACTGCACTGCGCGGCGCGGTGGCTGCCGGAGGAGGCATGGCCGGCCGTTGATGAGGCTTCGCTGCTGGCATCGCTTGAACGGTGGCTGCTTCCGCAGATGGCGGGCGTCCATTCGCTGCGCGCGCTGAAGGCGCTGGACGTGCGTCAGGCGCTGCAAAACTGGCTGCCGTGGCCGCTGCGCCAGAAGCTGGACAGCGAACTGCCCACTCACTATACGGTGCCGACCGGTAGCCGCATCGCGATTCGTTATCACGATGATAACCCGCCGGCGCTGGCGGTGCGGATGCAGGAGATGTTTGGCGAAGCGACTACTCCGACCATCGCCCAGGGGCGCGTGCCGCTGGTGCTGGAGCTGCTTTCGCCGGCGCAGCGCCCGCTGCAGATCACCCGCGATTTAGGCGCCTTCTGGCAGGGGAGCTACCGCGAGGTGCAAAAAGAGATGAAAGGGCGCTATCCCAAGCACGTCTGGCCCGACGATCCGGCCAATACCGCCCCGACCCGGCGCACCAAAAAGTATTCGTAGCCGGAGAGTTCCCGGGTTGCGGCGTAAACGCCTTACCCGGGCTACCGGACCAGTACCACCCGTAGCCCTGCTAAGCGCAGCGCGAGCAGAGGGTGTTTTATACCTGGCTCCACAAAAAGATGCCGCCGCCCGCCAGCGCCAGCCAGGGGCCGAAGGCCAGAGGTTGTTCGAGCGAACGACGGGTTACCAGGCGCTGCAGCAGCGTCCAGACCAGACCGCTGGCGGAAGCCAGCAGCAGCGTCTGCGGCAGCGGCTGCCAGCCGAGCCACGCGCCGAGCGCAGCCAGCAGCTTGAAATCGCCGTAGCCCAGCGCCTCTTTACCGGTCAGCAGACGGAACACCCAGTACACCGACCACAGCGACAAATACCCGACCATCGCGCCAATGACCGCCTCCGCCAGCGGCGCGAAGGTATCGGAAAGATTGAACAGCAACCCGGCCCACAGCAGCGGCAGCGTCAGCCTGTCAGGCAGCAGCTGCGTTTGCGCGTCGATGGCGGCGAGGATCAGCAGTACGGATACGAAAATTAGCCCGCCCAGCAGCGGTATGCCCGGAGGTATCAGGTATCCGACCAGCATAAACAGCGCGCCGGTCGCCAGCTCCATCAGAGGATAACGAGGCGAGATCGGCTGCCCGCAGCAGCGCGCACGCCCCCTGAGCCATAAAAAGCTCAGCAGCGGGATATTGTCCCGCCAGGCGATAGGCTGACGGCACTGCGGGCAGAACGACGCGGGGAGGCAGAGATTCACCCCCTCTGCGCGTTCCATCATCAGCGGTAAACGATGGATAACGACGTTAAAAAAGCTGCCGAACGCCAGTCCGGACAGGAATAAAAAGCCGCCCCAGATTGACGGGTATTGCGCGGCGAACTCGGGTAACAGCGCGATAGTTTCCATCTCTATTTTTTCTCCCCGGAGCGCCACTGCCCCTGCCACTGCCACGGCGTGCGCCCCTGCTCATCTTTGCGGCCGTTTTGCGCGAGCAGCAGCGTCAGCAGCGCCGGAGCCGTCTGGCGGGTCTGCAGCGTACCGTTAAACGTATAGCGCCCGTTGGGCGTCAGAACGCCCTGTCCTGCGAGGCTAAGCTGACGGGAGTCCTGGGTCAGGGCGACAGCCAGCGCGCCCGCCGGGGTACAGCTTAGTTTGCCGTTGACCTGGGCCAGTTCGAGCGACCCGGCGGGGGAGCTGAGCGCCGCGTCCCGCCACTGCACGGTGCTGGCGGTCATCTGTCGGCAACCGCCAGCGTTAAAGCGGGCCTCGGGCAGCGTCAGCACAACCTGACCGCGGGCCTCCAGCGGTATGCCGGATGCTAACCGCTGGCCGATCGTCCGGGCCGGCGCCGCGAGTCGTCCCTCGCGCACCACAACGTCGTTCAGACCGTGCAGCCAGGCCTGGCCGCGCAGCCCGGAGGGGTCGTTAAACGCGATATGCCAGCCGGGAAGCCACGACGAAAAGCCAAACTCCCAGCGTAAATGGGCGATGTCAAAACCGCGCCAGCTGGCCTGACGGGCTTCTCCTTGCCACAGGGTGCCCGTGGTTTCGCCGAGCCGCGCGCCGTCCGGTAGCGCCAGAGTGAGCAGCCGCGCCGGCGCGCTAAACAGCAGCCAGAAGAGATAGACCGCCGCCAGCAGCACGGCGATAGTAAGTTTATTTTTCATCGCTGCGCTCCAGCACCAGCGTATTAATCGTCACCCAACCGGGCTGCTGCGCCACGGCGGTCACCGCCAGGGTGGCGGTAGTCATCCCCGCCTGCCCCAGCGCGTCCAGCCATGCCATCAGCGCCTGGAAATCGGCGGGCTGCACGGTAAGGCTCAGGCGGGAGCCCTGCGGCTGCAGGCGAACGATAGCGATACCGTGGCGGCCGGCTTCGCGCATAATCAACGTTGAGGGTTCTTCCGGCGCGGCAGAAGGTTTCCGCTGGTTAAGCTGCTGGAGAAGCGGGGTCTGCTGGCGCATCCATCGCAGGCTGGACTGCTCCCTGGCCAGCGTTTGCCGCCACTGCGCCTCGCGATTTTGCCAGGGCTGCCAGAGGGCGTAATAAATCAGGCCAATAAGCAGCATGACGCCCATCCCCAGCAGCAGATGCCGTTCGCGGCGCGTACGCTGTTGCCATAAGGCGAGCAGGTTATCCATCGTTACCCTCCAGCGTCAGACGCCCTTCAATACCGTCGGCGCGCGGCTTCATCTCGCCGGTCTGCACGCGAAACCCCGCCCGCGCCCGCTGGCTGAACTGCGCCAGGGCCTGCGATGAAACGGCGGATACCTCCAGCTGCAGTGCGTTGCGCGTGGCGTCAAAGCTCAGGGCGCGCAGACGAATGCCCGGCGTTTCAGCGATGATTTGCTGCAGGGCGCCGAGCCGTGAGATGAGCGCCGGCCGGGCGCTCACGCTTTCCAGACGGCGCAGATGCTGCTGCATTTGCAGGCGTGGATTGACGAGATTTTTTTCCGCTTTGAACCACTGGCGGTAAAAATCACGGCTGGCCTGCACGGCGGCGTCGGCCTGACGCGCCAGGGCGAGATGGTCGTGGAGGCGATTTCCGCTCCACAGCAGCAGTAGCGCCAGGGTTGCGACAATCGCCGTCCGCCAGCGTCGGGGCGTCGGCGGCCGGCGTTTCGCGGCAAAATTGCCCTGGCGTAAGCAGATTTTGCGCGCCTGCGGATTGCTCGCCGCCAGCGCCAGCAAATCCTGCACCGGGAGAGGCTGCCACGGCGCGGCGATATCCGGCGGCGGCGAGTAGCAGGCGATGGGCGCGAGGTCAGGCCAGTGAACCAGCAGTTCGCCGAGCCATGGGGTTTCCACCGCCATACCGCTGCACGTCTCGCAGCGAAACAGCCACTGTTCGCCGCAGCGTACGGCGCTCCAGCCGGTCGGGTTCTGCGGCAGGGCAAGGGCATCCGGCGTCAGGGCCAGCACGTTCAGTCCGAGCCCCTCGCACCAGGCCTGCCATGCGCGCATCTTCTCCCGCCCGACCACCGCCACGGCACAGTCGCTTTTATCCCGGTGGATCAGGGCAAAATGGCTCTCTTCGATCTCCGTTGCCAGCTGTTCTTCGAGTAAAAACGCCAGCGCCTGCTGCGCATTTCGACGCGCGCCGGCGGGCAGGGTAACGCGATGAAACGCGCAGTCGCTGGCGGGCACCAGCACCCAGGCCGGGTGACGCTGCGCCAGCAGGCTGAGCGTCGGGTCGCCAGCGTCAGGATGCCACTCGCCAGTCTGCGCCGCGTCGCCCGGCGCGGCCAGCCGCCATATCGCCGTCGCGGCATCGGGATTGAGGCGAATAATCAGCACGGCGGCGGAAAAAGTATGGTGGTTATTCATCGGCTACCCAATAGATTCCGTAGCGCCGCTGGACGACGCTGAAGGTTCGCCCCTGCTTTTGCAGGAGACTGCGTTGCTGATAGCGGGCGCTGCCCATCACCACGCTGAAGGTGGCGATAAAGCGCTCGCTGTGCACCGCCAGCCACGGACGCGCGGCGGCGGTATCGGTTTTTTGTAATAGTGGCTGCGACAGGAAGGCGGCGACGCTGCTCCAGCCGGTGGCCGAGCGGGCCTGCAGCAGCTGTCGGGCTTCGGCGAGGGTGAGTTCAGCGGGGAAGAGCGACGCCAGCAGCGCGGCCTGAGCGGGCTGCAGGGTATTGATGTTCACCTGCAGCGTCTCGTCCGCCAGGGCGCAGACGTAGGGCAGCAGACGCTGATAGAGCGCGGCGTCCATCCCGGCCAGCAGACGCAGCTCGCTGACGTCCTGCAGCGGCTGATTGCCGGTCAGATAGCCGGGGGATTGCGCCATATAGACTTCGTCTTCCGCGCCGTTCAGCAGCGCCTGGCGATCGCTGTCCACCCAGTCGCGCAGGGCGGCGGTCAGCTGTAAGGCGCGCAGCGGCTCGCTGCCGAGGTTCTCCAGCAGTCGGGTAAAAACCTGCGCGGGATAAGGGATTTCAACGCTTTCGTCGCCGCTGAGCTGGTTAATGGCGTTGAGATTGAAGCAGGCCTGAGCGTCGGTAATCGTGGCGTAGATCTCGCCATCATTGACCGCAAAGCGGCGCCCCTGCTGGGCCCAGTTCTGCGCCAGATGGGTCTGGTTCGGCGAGTCGAGCGCGTCGCGTTGCAGCAGCGCCGCCGCCAGGGTTTCCGCCCCCAGCGCGTACCATTTAGCCTGCAGGTTATCGAGGGTAGTGGCGGTTTGCTGATACATCCGCGCGCTGCGTTCGGTCATGGCGCTCACCAGTACCATCATCAGAGCGAGGATCAGCAGCACCATAAGCAGGGCGACGCCGCGCTGGCGGGTATTCATTGGCTGCCTCCCGGCGTAAGCAGAAACAGCCGGCGGATCTCGCCGGACTGCTCCAGCGTCAGGGTGACTTCCAGCCCCTGCGGCAGCGTCTGGGTCTGCTGCCATTCATCCTGCCAGCGGCCGCTGGCGTAAAAGCGCAGGCGAAACGCCTGCACGTTGCGCTGCATAACGGTCACCGTGGGCAGACTACCGGGCAGCGGGTCCTGCTGGTCGTAGCTCAGACGCTCCAGCCGCTCCCCGCGCAGGCGGTAGCTGACGTTCTGAATTTCCGAACGCGGCAGGATCCCCAAAGGATTGGGCCAGCCGTTGCGGCTAAAGGCGATCGCCCAGTCGTCGCTGCCGAGCTGAAAACGTCCGGCAAAAAACAGGCTCGCGCTGTCGCGGCTGCGGCGGGGAATGATTTGGCTAAAGTCCGCCGCCATCTGGCTGAACGTTAGCTGTAACGCCTGCATGCGCCCGCCCTTATCGCGGGTGAGCGTATCGGCGCGCATCACGTTTTGCAGCACCGTGACCGCAGCGACGCTGAGCGCGGCGAGGATAGCCAGCGCCAGCAGCATTTCGACGAGGGTAAATCCGCGAGCGCGCTGGATCATGGCGGCGTCACGTAGGTGCGCAGCGAAGAGACGGGCATTTTATCGCTTTTGGCGCGGCGGACTTCAACGTCCAGCGCCCGCAGCTGCGGCAGGTCGGTCTCCACCCCCTGCCAGCGAATGTGCCAGCTGACGCCCGCCGCCTGCACCGTGGTTTCCGACCAGCTCAGCGCGGGCCAGCGATTTTCCAGCCGGAGCTGCACCAGCTGATTATCCGCCAGCCAGCCGGCCAGAGTTTTCTCCTCCATACGACCCAGCTGGCGGGTTTGCTGGAGCGTGGCCTGCATCATCGCCAGCCCGGCGAGGGCGAAGACCGCCAGGGCGACCATCACTTCAATCAGCGTCATACCGGCCTGCTTTTTCATGGCGTCTCCTGCGGTTCGGGCAGACTTTCGCCGCGCGCATTAAACGCAATACCCGGTCCCTCGCCGACGGTCAGTCGGAACGGCGTCATCTCACCGCCGGGAAAGATCAGCACATCGGGATTGCCGCCCGGCGTCCAGGCCTCGCCCTGCGGAAAAGTGAGATGCAGCGTGTTCCCGGCGACGCTGCCCGAGGTGGCGACGCGTCCGGCGCGCAGGGGGAGCCAGCGATAGCCGTTCCAGTCGTCGCCGGCCGGGGGCGGGTCGTTGCTTTCGCGGGGCTGTAAGACCAGAAACTGCCAACGATCGGGATGCACCGAGGCGCCAAAAAACTGGCCGGTTTGCAGCCCTCGCTGCTGGACAAAGCGCAGCTGCGCCTCAAAGCGCGCCAGCGCCTGCGCCGCGCTATCGTCGCGCGAGGCGGGGAAGGCCAGCATCACCATGCCCGCGCTGACGCCGATCAGCAGCAAAATGAGCATCATCTCCAGCAACGTAAAGCCGCGCTGTCGCACTATTTCTTCCCGATTGTCCAGTTGCCGATATCGTCATTGCTCTCCGGTACGCCGTCCGGCCCGAGGCTGAAAATATCCACCTGTCCGTGCTGGCCGGGGCTCAGCAGCTGGTAATCGCTGCCCCAGGGATCCTGCGGCAGACGGCGAATATAGCCCCCTTCAGGATAGTTGCGCGCGTGCGGCTCGGCCGACGGCGCGCTGACCAGCGCCTGCAGCCCCTGTTCGGTGGTGGGATAGCGGCTGTTATCCAGTTTGTACATGTCCAGCGCCCCCTCGAGCGCCACAAGATCGCTGACCACTTTTTGCCGGTCGGCCTTTTCCTTGTTGCCCATCAGGTTGGGCACCACGAGGCTGGCGAGCACGCCGAGGATAACAATCACCACCATGATTTCCAGTAAGGTGAATCCGCGCTGTCGTTGCATATTTTTCTCCATTAGAACAATTACATACTCATCAGGGTATTGAGCTGCAGTATCGGTTGCAGGATGGCGAGGACGATAAACAGCACCATGCCGGCCATCGCCACCACCAGCAGAGGTTCAAACAGGCTAAGGGCCAGCTGAATTTGCGCGCTCAGATCCCGGTCCTGGTTATCCGCCGCGCGCTCCAGCATGCCGTTGAGCTCGCCGCTCTGTTCGCCGCTGGCGACCATGTAGCGCATCATCGGCGGGAACAGCTGGGTCATTTCGAGCGCGCGATGCAGGCTGACGCCTTCGCGCACCGCGTCGCTGGCGGCTTCCAGCTGGCGCTTCGCCCAGGCGTTGCTTAATACTTCCGCGCTGATGCGCATCGCCAGCAGCAGCGGAACGGCGCTGGCGTTGAGAATGCTCAGGGTGCGGGCGTAGCGGGCGCTGTTAACGCTGCGCGCGACCCGGCCAATCAGCGGCAGGCGCAGCAGCAGCCTGTGCCAGGCCAGCCGCTTTGCCGGCTGCCGCAGCAGGTAGCGCAGCAGCAGAGCGATGAGCATGGCGGCCAGCAGCAGCCACGGACCGGTGGCGCGCAGCACATCGCTCATCGCCATCAGCAGGCGGGTGGAAAACGGCAGCGCCTGCTTAAGGTGGATAAACTGATCGACAACCTTTGGCACCACCGTTGAAAGCAGAATCACAATCACGCTGACCGCCACCAGGGTCAGCACGATGGGGTAAATCATCGCCTGCAGCAGCCGGGCGCGCAGCTGCTGGCGCTGTTCGGTATAGTCCGCCAGCCGGTTCAGCACGCCGTCGAGGTGGCCGGAGGCTTCTCCGGCGGCGACCATCGCGCAGTAGAGCGCGTCGAAGCAGCCCGGGTAGCCGCGCATCGCTTCCGCCAGCGAATGGCCTTCCAGCACTTTGCCGCGCACGCCGGCAATCAGGGTTTTCAACTGGCTTTTTTCACACTGCTGGGCGACCGCGTCGAGCGCTTTTTCCAGCGGGATGGCGGCGGCGACCAGCGTCGCCAGCTGGCGGGTAACGAGGGCGAGATCGCGGGCGTTGGTGCGGCGGATAAAGCGCGGTTGCCCGCCGCTGCCGGCTGCCGGGGCGATGTCCAGCGCCAGCCAGCCCTTTTCCCGCAGCAGCTGGCGAGCGTGGCGGGCGGAGTCCGCCTGCTGGACGCCGCGCCGGGTTTTACCGTTTTCATCAACGGCCTGATAGCGAAAAAGCGCCATGTCAGGAGGCCTCCGCGATCTGCTGTTCGCTAACCCGCAGCACCTCTTGCCAGCTGGTGATCCCCGCCAGCGCCTTGTCCCGTCCGGCGTGGCGCAGGGTGATATAGTCCGCCCCCAGCTGCTGGATCAGCGTCACCTCGTTTTCACCGCGGTGGATTGCCATACGCACGCGATCGTCCACCAGCAGCAGTTCGTGAATGCCGGTACGTCCGCGATAGCCGGTAAAGCCGCACTCGGCGCAGCCCCGGGGCTGCCAGAGCGCCGTGCCGGGAGCGATCTCCATCTGGCGGGCGGTGTCGGCATTGGCCGGTTCCTGCTGGCGACAGTGCGGGCAGAGCCGGCGCACCAGCCGCTGCGACATCACCGCCAGCAGCGAGGTGGAGAGCAGAAAAGGCTCCACGCCCATATCCTGCAGGCGCGAGATGGCGCCCAGCGCGCTGTTGGTGTGCAGCGTTGAGAGCACCAGATGACCAGTTAGCGAAGCCTGAACGGCGATCTGCGCCGTTTCGCCGTCGCGAATTTCGCCCACCAGCACCACGTCAGGGTCCTGGCGCAAAATGGCGCGCAGCCCGCGGGCAAAGGTCATATCGACTTTCGCGTTAACCTGGGTCTGACCGATGCCCTCCAGCTCATATTCGATAGGATCTTCAATGGTCATGATGTTGCGCTCGCGGGCATCGAGGCGGCTCAGCGCGGCGTAGAGGGTGGTGCTTTTTCCTGAACCGGTCGGCCCGGTCACCAGCACAATGCCGTGCGGGCGGGCGATCAGTCCATCCACCTGCTGAAGCAGCGCGGGCGACATGCCGAGGGTCAGCAGGTCGAGATTGACGCTGTTTTTATCGAGCAGACGCAGCACCACGCGTTCGCCGTAGCTCGACGGCAGGGTGGAGACGCGCACGTCGACGGCGCGTCCGCCAATGCGCAGCGCCATGCGACCGTCCTGAGGAATGCGCTTTTCGGCGATATCAAGGCTCGCCATCACCTTAATGCGCGAGATCAGCAGCGCGGCGAGGCGGCGCTGGGGGCGCAGGATTTCGCGCAGTACGCCGTCGACGCGAAAGCGAATTTGCAGGTGGCGTTCATAGGTTTCGATATGAATATCCGATGCTTTCTCTTTGATAGCCTCGGTGAGCATGGCGTTAATCAGGCGGATAATCGGCGCGTCGTCTTCGCTATCCAGCAGGTCGTCGGTGTCCGGTAGCTCTTCGGCAAGGGTGTACAGATCCAGCTCGTTGCCGATATCCGCCATCATGCGCCGGGCCTCGGCGGAGTCGCGCTGATAGCTCAGCACCAGCAGCTTTTCGAACGCTTCCGCTTCCAGTCGCTCGAGGCTGAACGGCATCCCGGCCACCCTGCGAGCTTCCAGCAGCGCCTGCGGCGCGGTGGCGGCGAGGCAGAAAACCTCGCAGCTTTCGCCGTTGCCCAGGAGCATCACGTTGTGCGCGCGGGCGTAGCCGAAGGGGAGCAGCGGGCGTTGTTCAGCGGCGGGGGTCATAGATTGCCTCCCAGATTGAAGGCGTCGATGGCGGCGCTGACCTGGCGGAACGCGGCGGTATCCTGGCGAGGGTAGATCTCCAGCAGATCGTTACTCAGCATCGCGTCGTTGTTCTCTTTGCCGCGCTGTTTGCTCTGGGCGTCGTTAAACGCGGTGTACTGCCCGGATGAAGCCTGACGGTACTCGTCGCGGTCGCGGATCACCGTCGGGCGGATAAACAGCATCAGGTTGCGCTTGGAGACCTTTTTGCTGGTGGAGCGGAACAGCGCGCCAATCACCGGGATATCGCCGAGCAGAGGGACTTTGTCGGCGGTGTCGGAGACGCTTTTATCCAGCAGTCCGCCGACGACCACCGTTTCACCGCTGCCGACCAGTACGGCGTTATTGACCGTACGGGTATTGAAGGTCGCGCCGAGATCCGAGCTGGTGCTGGAGGCGGCGTCCGCCACGCTGGAGACCTCCTGTTCGATCTCCAGCAGAACCGAATCGCCTTCGTTGATCTGCGGCTTCACCTTTAGCTTGATGCCGACGGTTTTGCGCTCGACGGTATTGAAGATGTTATCGCCGGAGGTGGTTTGCGAGCCGGTCAGCACCGGGACCTCCTGGCCGACGTTAAAGGTGGCTTCCATGTTGTCGAGGGTGACGATACTCGGCGTCGCGAGAATATCGTTCTTGGTGCTGCTGGAAAGGGCGGTTAACAGCATCGCCCAGTTGCCCTGGTAGAAGCCAGCGGCAATGCCGTTGAAGGAGCTTAAGGCGCTCGCCAGCGAGCTGCTGACGGTGCCGTCTTTGTTGTACTGGTTGGCCCCGGCGATGGCCGTGGATATCGGCAGACCGCTGTTGGTGAACTGGGTCATCCCGGCATTTTTATTGGCCCACTGGATGCCGAGGTTCAGACCGTCAGCGTCCTGCACTTCGGCGATAATCGCTTCGACCAGCACCTGCGGGCGGCGGATATCCAGCTGGGCGATCACCCGCTCCAGATCGTTCATTACGTCCGGGGCGGCGGTGACAATCAGGGCGTTGGTCTGACCGTGCGCTTTGATAATGATATTTTTATCCAGCGCCGCCACCGGCTTCGCGGCCTGCTTTTCGCTCTGCATCGTGCTGCTGATGCCGGTCAGCACTTCCACCAGGTCGGAGGCTTTGGCGTATTTCAGGTAGATCACTTTGGTATTGCCCTGGGTCGCCTGCTGGCGGTCGAGCTGCTTAATCATGGCGATGATCCGCTGGCGGGAGTTCGGCTCGCCGCTGACCAGCACCGCGTTGGTGCGTTCATCGGCCACCACGTTGGCGACCATTGAGCCGGGCAGCGCCGATTTGCTGGTGTCTTTGTTGAGTTCGGTCACCAGCTTGACCACATCGGCGGCGGAGGCCCAGGCGAGGGGAACGGTCACCACGCTGCGGTCTCCGGCGTTATCGACGCGTTCGACGATGGTTAGCAGGCGCTTGATGACCGCCGCGCGGCCGGTCATCAGCAGGACGTTGGAGGGTTCATAGTGCACCACGCTGCCCGCGCCGGCGTTATCGTTAAGCTGGCGCAGCAGCGGCGCCAGATCGCGGGCCGCGACGTTGGTCAGGGGCACGACGCGGGTGACGACCTCATCGCCAATGCCCGGCGCGGCATCGCTCGCCACCGGCACTGCGGCGGTTTTCGCATCCTTCGAACGAACGACTTTCAGGACGCCGTTATTCATATTAATCACCGCGAAGCCATAGACATCGAGGACGCTGAGGAAGAATTGATAATATTGCTCTTCGTTGAGCATATCGTAGCTGCGCACGGTAATGGTGCCGCGTACGCTGGGATCGATAATGACCGTTTTATTCAGGTTTTTACTCACCGTATTGATAAATTCCTGAATATCGGTGCCCTTAAAGCTGGCGGAAAACTCTTCCGCCGCGGCCGGTTTGAATAACAGCGCGGCAAATACCAGCAGCATCAGGGAAAATGGGCGAATGACGTTGGCGATGATCAATTATTCATCCCTCAGGGCTAGATAAATATCTTGTTTCTGGCCGTCGCGTTCAACGGTAAGGGTTATTTCAGTTAATTCCGGTAACTGGGCTAATGCCTGGCGGGACTGTTCTTTATCGCGAAGATCCAGTCCGTCCAGGGCTATCGCCAGATCGTTTTCCTTGAGACCCGCCTGGCGAAATAGCGCCGGGTCTTTGCCTGGATTCAGACGATATCCGCTGAGCTTGTCGTTAACCATGACCGGCGAAATATTGAGGTAATGAAGAATATTTTGCGGCTGCGCGCGGAGCTCCTGCGCCAATTGGCGGGCTGGCGGCGCGGCGCTATTTTTGCCGGCGGCGGGCGGGTCGTTAAACAGCGGGATAGCCTCATTTCTGCCGCGGTAATTAACAATCAGGCGGTCGGGGAAAATGGCGACGATTTTCGCCTCTCCGCCCGGCGTATTATCACCAATCCCGAGGCTAACCTGTTGATTCCCTTTCATCATGATGGCAATGGCGCGAGAGGGGTCGGTGCTGGCGAGCAGGCCGGTAACGCGCAGTTTGAGCGCCGAAACGGGCGCCTGGTCGAGGTTGCCGCCGTGCGCGGAGGCGGAGGTTTTCTCCGCAAGGCCAAACAGCGTAAAGCGCGGCAGCGCCGTTTCCGGGGAACGAGCGGCGGGCGCCGTCATATCGGCAGGGCTCAATGCGTTATCCGTAAAGTTTACCGGGAGAATTATTTTCCAGGTTAATTGGGCGAGCTGCTGGCAGATAAAAAATAATATGATGGACGTCACAATATGAGGCGCGTAATTAATTATTTTTTTATTTGATATTGTTAATCTCATCACGGAATTATGCATTTTTATTCCTTTGCTCATTCTATTTCCCTCAGCAAAAGGTACCGCCCTACCGATATTGGTGGGGCATTTTTTATTGTGAGCGTGCTTATTGCGGGAATCTGCGTAGGTCGCTGCGAATCATAAAGAGTTTGGCTATTGCGGTCGTCATTCCCTTTTTATTTTTACTCCTCCGGCCGCCTACGCCCCCGGAGGATGAGTGAATGGATGATTGAACCTAAGAGAGCAAGAATATCTAATTATCGACGCTTTAAAGATATGCTCGTCATTTTTTTATGGTGCTTAAGTGCGCCAGGAATAGTTTCGCGTATATAACACTTCATATAATTTAATCAGCATGTATAGGGACTATCGAATGCTCAGATATACCCGTAATGCCCTGGTTCTGGGATCGCTGGTTTTACTTAGCGGCTGCGATAACGGATCCTCTTCTTCTTCCTCTGGAAATCCCGACACTCCTGGTAATCAGGATGTGATTGTACGTTTACCTGACGTTGCCGTACCCGGCGAAGCGGCCACGGCGACAGAAAAGCAGGCGGTCATTCACCTGGTGGATATCGCCGGCATCACCAGCAGTAGCGCTGTGGACTACAGCAGTAAAAATCTCTACTTATGGAATAACGAAACCTGCGACGCGCTGAGCGCGCCGGTAGCGGACTGGAATGACGTCAGCACCACGCCGAGCGGCAGCGATAAATATGGCCCGTACTGGGTGATCCCGCTCAACAAAGAGAGCGGCTGTATTAACGTTATCGTTCGCGACGGCACCGATAAGCTGATCGATAGCGACCTGCGGGTGTCGTTTGGCGACTTTACCGATCGTACGGTATCGGTGATCGCCGGCAACAGCGCGGTCTATGACTCCCGCGCCGACGCCTTCCGCGCCGCTTTTGGCGTCGCGCTGGCCGAAGCCCACTGGGTCGATAAAAATACGCTGCTGTGGCCGGGCGGGCAGGATAAGCCCCTCGTGCGCCTCTACTACAGCCACAGCAGTAAAGTGGCGGCCGACGGCGAAGGCAAATTTACCGACCGCTACCTGAAATTGACGCCGACTACCGTCAGCCAGCAGGTCAGCATGCGCTTCCCGCACCTTTCCAGCTATGCGGCCTTTAAGCTGCCGGACAACGCTAACGTTGACGAGCTGCTGCAGGGCGAAACGGTCGCCATTGCCGCCGCAGAGGACGGGATCCTGATTTCCGCCACCCAGGTACAGACGGCGGGCGTGCTGGATGATACCTATGCCGAAGCGGCGGAAGCCCTGAGCTACGGCGCGCAGCTGGCCGACGGCGGCGTCACCTTCCGCGTCTGGGCGCCGACCGCTCAGCAGGTGGATGTGGTGGTCTACAGCGCGGACAAAAAAGTGATTGGCAGCCATCCGATGACCCGCGACAGCGCTTCCGGCTCGTGGTCGTGGCAGGGCGGTAGCGATCTGAAAGGCGCGTTCTACCGCTATGCGATGACGGTTTATCACCCGCAGTCGCGCAAGGTTGAACAGTACGAAGTCACCGATCCGTATGCGCATAGCCTGTCGACCAACTCGGAGTACAGCCAGGTGGTCGATCTCAACGACAGCGCCCTGAAGCCTGACGGCTGGGATAGCCTGACGATGCCGCATGCCCAGAAGACAAAAGCGGATTTAGCGAAGATGACGATTCATGAATCGCATATTCGCGATCTCTCCGCCTGGGACCAGACCGTTCCGGCCGAACTGCGCGGTAAATACCTTGCGCTGACCGCCAGCGACAGCAATATGGTGCAGCATCTGAAGAAGCTCTCCGCTTCAGGCGTCACGCACGTTGAACTGCTGCCGGTCTTCGATCTGGCGACGGTGAACGAGTTCAGCGACAAAGTCGCCGATATTCAGCAGCCGTTCAGCCGCCTGTGTGAAGTGAACAGCGCGGTGAAAAGCAGCGAGTTCGCCGGATACTGCGACAGCGGCTCCACCGTGGAAGAGGTACTGAATCAGCTTAAGCAGGGCGATAGCCAGGATAATCCGCAGGTGCAGGCGCTGAATACGCTGGTGGCGCAGACCGACTCCTACAACTGGGGCTACGATCCGTTCCACTACACGGTTCCGGAAGGCTCCTACGCGACCGATCCGGAAGGCACGACGCGCATCAAAGAGTTCCGCACCATGATTCAGGCGATCAAGCAGGATCTGGGGATGAACGTCATTATGGACGTGGTATACAACCACACCAACGCCGCGGGCCCGACCGACCGCACGTCGGTGCTGGATAAGATCGTACCCTGGTACTATCAGCGTCTGAATGAAATTACCGGCAGCGTTGAATCCGCCACCTGCTGTTCCGACTCTGCGCCGGAGCATCGGATGTTCGCCAAGCTGATCGCCGACTCGCTGGCGGTGTGGACCACGGACTATAAAATCGATGGCTTCCGCTTCGATCTGATGGGCTATCACCCGAAAGCGCAAATTCTCTCGGCGTGGGAGCGCATTAAGGCCCTGAACCCGGATATCTACTTCTTCGGCGAAGGCTGGGACTCTAACCAGAGCGACCGTTTTGAAATCGCCTCGCAGATCAACCTGAAAGGTACCGGCATCGGCACGTTCTCCGATCGCCTGCGCGATTCCGTGCGCGGCGGCGGCCCGTTCGATTCCGGCGATGCGCTGCGTCAGAACCAGGGCGTCGGCAGCGGCGCGGGCGTGTTGCCAAACGAACTCGCCAGCCTGAGCGATGACCAGGTGCGTCATCTGGCCGATCTGACCCGTCTGGGCATGGCCGGTAACCTCGCTGACTTTGTGATGATCGACAAAGACGGCGCGGTGAAGAAAGGCAGCGAAATTGACTATAACGGCGCGCCTGGCGGCTATGCCGCAGACCCGACGGAGGTCGTCAACTATGTTTCGAAGCACGACAACCAGACGCTGTGGGACATGATCAGCTATAAAGCGTCCCAGGAAGCCGACCTGGCAACCCGGGTTCGCATGCAGGCCGTTTCGCTGGCGACGGTGATGCTCGGGCAGGGGATCGCTTTCGACCAGCAGGGTTCTGAACTGCTGCGCTCGAAATCCTTTACCCGCGACTCCTACGACTCCGGCGACTGGTTCAACCGCGTGGATTATTCCCTGCAGGATAACAACTACAACGTTGGGATGCCGCGCATCAGCGATGACGGCAGCAACTATGACGTGATTACTCGCGTCAAAGAGATGGTTGCCACGCCGGGCGAAGCGGAGCTGAAGCAGATGACCGCGTTCTACCAGGAGCTGACCGAGCTGCGTAAATCCTCCCCGCTGTTCACCTTAGGCGACGGCAGCGCGGTGATGAAGCGCGTTGATTTCCGTAATACCGGTTCAGACCAGCAGGCCGGTCTGCTGGTTATGACCGTGGATGACGGAGTGAAAGCGGGCGCCAGCCTGGATAGCCGTCTTGACGGCCTGGTGGTGGTGATTAACGCCGCGCCGGAAAGCCGTACGCTGAATGAGTTTGCCGGTGATACGCTGCAGCTGAGCGCGATCCAGCAGGCGGCGGGCGAAAATTCGCTGGCAAACGGCGTGCAGATTGCCGCTGACGGCACGGTCACGCTGCCGGCATGGTCGGTGGCGGTGCTGGAAATGCCGCAGGGCGATGCCCAGGGCGCCGGGCTGCCGGTCAGCAGCAAGTAAGACCTGAACCTCCCGGCCCGCGGCGTCATAACCACGGGCCGGGATGGCGTGTCTTGATTAAGGAGAAGCCCGTGCTTGTTCGTCAGCAAGAGCCGTACCCGCAGTCTGCGCCCCCGGCGGTAGTTGGAAAAATGGTGCAGATCCCCTATGTGACCGTACCGCTGTACGCCACGCTGCTGATTGCGCTCGGCTGGTTCGGCGGCGAGCAGTGGCGGAATAAGCCCGAGCCGCAGCCGATGAGGCAGCCGGTAGCGCATGCGGCGTTAGTGCCGCTGAATCAACCGGCGGTGAAAACTGTCGTCACGGCGGTTAAAGCCGAGCCAGAAATGAAGGCTGAGCCAGAAATAGCGATCGATGAAGATACGCTGCCGCCTCTGCGCTATAGCGCGCACGTCTACGCCTCGCTGGCGGAGAAACGCAGCATTGTATTAAACGGACAGTCCTGGAAGGAGGGCGACTCGCCGCTGCCGAGCCTGGTTATTGAGCAGATTCAGCAGGATCTCACCGTATTTAGCTTCAACGGTAAAACGTTTACCCTCGCGGCGCTGGATGACTGGCCGGGCGGGGCGATTGAGGAGAGTCCGCAGGCTGAATAAAATAGTGCGAGCGGAATAAAAATAAGCGCTATTTATTGCCGCGCAGGCTATCAATAAATGGCGCCAGCTGGCGATTAAACTGGCTGCATTTTGTCGCTTCCGGGGTACTGTCCTGCTGGAGCTGTTGATATAGCTGCGCACTGCGCTGGCTTAGCAGATTATCGTCAATATTCGCCCATCCGCGTTTTTTACCCACGTTTATTGCCGCACGATTAATCGCTTCATCGGCGGGCAGATCGCTGCGGTTGCATTTATTCTTCAGATAGCGCGCCCCGGCGGCGACGGAGGCGAGCTGCTCAAGCTGGGCCTGACCGCTCACGGCAGGACTGAGGGTTGTCGAACGATTTTGCTGACAGCCTGAGAGCAGGGCGACCGCCATAAGCGGGAATAGAATAAAGTTGCGCATAATATATTAATCGAAAAAATTAATTGGCTGACAGTTTAACAAATATTTATCCGCAGTCATCAGAAAATCTGCCAAATTATCAATGTTAAGCGGCTCGCTTTTTTATCATTTTCGTCTTTTAAATTTCTTTTTCTTCACCTGCATGATTTTTCTTTTACGGCGGAAATACGCTTTCCCGCCGGCGCCGTTCCGGTTTCTTTGTGAGGACTGCGGGCCGATACGGGCGCACATTTTTATGTTGTTAAAAAACATAATAATTTCCCTTTCGTTACTCGATGAGGATGTAAAATGCTGGTTAAGAATGTCGCGGTTTAGTGCTATCCTGTATCGCCTGGACAATCCGTTCCGTGTCCCGAACCATTCTGATGGTGAAGCGTGTAATAATATGATTTGTATGGTGAATTTTTAAAGTGAAAATCATGCGAGCGACATGATAACGCGTCGCGAAGTACATAAATGGTCGCCTGAAGGCCAAAATATTCGGGCGTCAATTTGAGAGATTTCTTCTTTCCCCCCTTCGGGGAAACATTGAGAATCAGGCCTTTACGCCTGTAAGTTGCGGAGAAAAAGCATGGCGGGAGATGACCGCGAGCCGATCGGACGTAAGGGGAGACCCTCGCGCCCGGCAAAACAAAAGGTAACTCGCCGTCGGGTCCGGGAAGAGGACTACGACGACGATTACGATGATGATGACTATGAGGATGAAAAACCGATGCCGCGGAAAGGAAAAGGCAAAGGCGGTAAACCCCCTCGTCGTAAACGCGCCTGGCTATGGCTGCTGATTAAGATTGGGGTCGTCTGCGCAGTGCTGATTGCCGCCTATGGCGTCTACCTCGATCAGAAAATCCGCAGCCGCATCGACGGTAAAGTCTGGGATCTGCCCGCGGCGGTTTATGGCCGGATGGTCAACCTTGAGCCGGATATGCAGATCAGCAAAAACGAAATGGTGCGCCTGCTCAACGCCACGCAGTATCGTCAGGTGAGCGCGATGACGCGCCCGGGCGAATACACGGTACAGGCCAACAGTATCGAGATGATCCGCCGTCCGTTCGATTTCCCGGACAGTAAAGAAGGGCAGGTGCGCGCGCGTCTGACCTTTAATGGCGATCGTCTGGACACTATCGAGAATATGGATAACAACCGCCAGTTCGGTTTCTTCCGTCTCGATCCGCGCCTGATCACCATGCTGCAATCGGCCAACGGCGAACAGCGTCTGTTTGTTAAGCGCAACGGCTTCCCGGATCTGCTGGTCGATACCCTGCTGGCGACGGAAGACCGCCATTTCTACGAACACGACGGCATCAGCCTCTACTCGATTGGCCGCGCGGTACTGGCGAACCTGACCGCCGGGCGTACGGTGCAGGGGGCGAGTACGCTGACCCAGCAGCTGGTGAAGAACCTGTTCCTCTCCAGCGAACGTTCTTACTGGCGTAAGGCTAACGAAGCCTATATGGCGCTGATCGTTGATGCCCGCTACAGCAAGGATCGTATCCTTGAGCTGTATATGAACGAAGTGTACCTCGGTCAGAGCGGCGATAACGAGATCCGCGGCTTCCCGCTGGCGAGCCTGTATTACTTTGGTCGTCCGGTGGAAGAGCTGAGCCTCGATCAGCAGGCGCTGCTGGTGGGGATGGTAAAAGGCGCGTCGGTCTACAACCCGTGGCGTAACCCGAAGCTGGCGCTGGAGCGACGCAACCTCGTGCTGCGTCTGCTGCAGCAGCAGCAGGTTATCGATCAGGAGCTGTATGACATGCTGAGCGCGCGTCCGCTGGGCGTACAGCCGCGCGGCGGGGTTATCTCTCCGCAGCCGGCGTTTATGCAGATGGTGCGCCAGGAGCTGCAGGCGAAACTGGGCGACAAAGTGAAAGATCTCTCCGGCGTGAAGATCTTCACCACCTTCGACTCAGTCGCGCAGGATGCGGCGGAAAAGGCGGCGACGGAAGGTATTCCGGCGCTGAAGAAACAGCGTAAGCTGCCGGATCTGGAAACCGCGATGGTGGTGGTCGACCGCTTCACCGGCGAGGTGCGGGCGATGGTCGGCGGCGCGGAGCCGCAGTTTGCCGGCTATAACCGCGCGATGCAGGCGCGCCGTTCAATTGGTTCACTGGCAAAACCGGCGACCTATCTGACCGCGCTAAGCCAGCCGAACCAGTATCGTCTCAATACCTGGATTGCCGATGCGCCTATCTCGATTCGCCTGTCTAATGGCCAGACGTGGTCGCCGCAGAACGACGATCGTCGCTACAGCGATAGCGGTAAAGTGATGCTGGTTGACGCGCTGACGCGTTCAATGAACGTGCCGACGGTGAACCTCGGGATGGCGCTGGGCCTGCCAGCGGTGGTCGATACCTGGACTAAGCTGGGCGCGCCGAAGAATCAGCTGAACGCGGTTCCGTCGATGCTGCTGGGGGCGCTGAACCTGACGCCGATTGAAGTGGCGCAGGCGTTTCAGACCATTGCCAGCGGGGGTAACCGCGCGCCGCTGTCCGCGCTGCGGTCCGTTATCGCCGAAGATGGTACCGTGCTCTATCAGAGCTATCCGCAGGCGGAGCGCGCGGTGCCGGCGCAGGCGGCGTATATGACGCTATGGACCATGCAGCAGGTGGTGCAGCGCGGTACCGGTCGCCAGCTGGGCGCGAAGTATCCGGGCCTGCATCTGGCGGGTAAAACCGGGACCACCAACAACAACGTTGATACCTGGTTTGCCGGTATTGACGGCGGTCAGGTGACCATTACCTGGGTAGGTCGTGATAATAACCAGCCGACCAAGCTGTACGGCGCCAGCGGCGCGATGTCTATTTATCAACGCTATCTGGCAAACCAGACCCCGACCCCACTGGTGCTGACGCCGCCGGAAGATGTGGTGGATATGGGTGTCGATGGCAGCGGTAACTTTGTCTGCAGCGGCGGCATGCGTTCGCTGCCGGTATGGACGACCACGCCGGACGCGCTGTGCCGCCAGGGCGAACAGATCCAACAGCAGCAGCTTGAACAGCAGCAGGCGAATAACCCGTTCAATCAGTCCGGGCAGCAGCAGCCGCAGCAAAACCAGCAGCAGCAACCGCCGAAGCAGGAGAAGAGCGATGGCGTCGCGGGCTGGATTAAGGATATGTTCGGCAGTAATTAACGATCCGCTCCATCCTTTAAGCCGACGTTTCGTCGTTTAAATGGATGCTGAAATAGAGGCCCCCTAATACCTCAGTATTAGGGGGCCTTTTTATATCGAGAAATTAATTAACACCCGCTTAACTCCACACTTACCGTCTGGTTATTTATTCATCCTTTGATATTTCGTCAGGGGCATATTTCTTGCCTTGCCGCGATCGTTTCGCCTATTATGTCAGCCGTTATAATAATAATTCTCGTTTACGTTATCATTCACTTCTATTAGAGATATACCCATGGCGCGTCTTAAAACTGCTCAGCCAAATCACTCGCTGCGTAAACTCGCAGCTGTAGTAGCCACGGCGGTTAGCGGCATGTCTGTTTATGCACAGGCGGCAGTTGAACCGAAAGAAGAAACCATTACCGTTACCGCCGCTTCGGCCCCGCAGGAGAGCGCCTGGGGACCGGCAGCGACCATCGCGGCGAAACATTCGGCTACCGCAACAAAAACCGATACCCCCATCGAAAAAACGCCGCAGTCTATTTCCGTGGTGACCCGTCAGGAAATGGAGATGAAGCAGCCGACGACGGTGAAAGAAGCGCTGGCCTATACGCCGGGCGTATTCTCGACTCGCGGCAGCTCAACCACCTATGATGTGGTGACGATTCGTGGTTTCACCACGTCGACAACGGTGAATACCAACCAGTATCTGGATGGGATGAAGCTGCAGGGTAATAACTATTCCGAAGTATCGATGGACCCTTATTTCCTTGAACGTGTTGAGGTGATGCGCGGGCCAACGTCTGTGCTGTACGGCAACAGCAACCCTGGCGGTATCGTCAGCATGGTCAGCAAGCGTCCGACCACTGAGTCGCTGAAAGAAATCCAGTTTAAAATGGGCACCGATAATCTGTGGCAGACGGGATTTGATTTCAGCGACGCCATTGATGATGACGGCGTGTGGTCATATCGTCTGACCGGTTTGGGCCGCAGCCAGGACGCCCAGCAGCAAATGGCGAAGTCTACCCGTTACGCGGTCGCCCCCTCCTTTAGCTGGCGTCCGGATGACAAAACGGACTTCACTTTCCTGAGTAATTTCCAGAGCGATCCGTATGCCGGATATTACGGCTGGCTGCCGCGTGAAGGGACGGTGGTGCCGTATTACGACGCTAACGGTAAGGCGCATAAGCTGCCGACGGACTTTAACGAAGGCGAAGCGGATAATAAGATGTCCCGCCGTCAGCAGATGGTGGGCTACAGCTTCTCGCATCAGTTTGATGATACTTTCACCGTGCGTCAGAACCTGCGTTATGCCAACGTCCATACCCTCTACCGTTCGGTCTACGGCAACGGATATACGCCGACAGGCAAAATCAACCGTGCATATGTTCGCTCTGATGAGAACCTTAATACGTTTACCGTTGATACTCAGCTGCAGTCTGATTTCGCTACCGGCGCGGTAGGGCACACTCTGTTAACCGGCGTGGATTATTCGCGCATGCGCAATGATGTGAACGCCGATTACGGGACGGCTTCCGCGCTTGACATGCAGAACCCGCAGTACGGCAATGCAAACGTGAGCGTTAACTTCCCCTATTCAGTGCTGAACCGTATGGAGCAGACCGGTCTCTATGCCCAGGATCAGATGGCGTGGGATAAGTGGGTGATGACGCTGGGGGGGCGCTACGACTATGCGATGGCTTCAACCCTGACGCGCCCTGCGAATACCCTCGCCAAAAATCACGATCAGCAGTTCACCTGGCGCGGCGGTATTAACTATCTGTTTGATAATGGTATCTCGCCATACTTCAGCTACAGCCAGTCTTTTGAGCCGGTTTCCGGATCGTCGCGGGATGGCAAACCCTTCGATGCTTCCCACGGCGAACAGTATGAAGCCGGGGTGAAGTACGTACCGAAGGATATGCCGGTCGTGCTGACCGCCGCGGTATATCAGCTGACCAAAGATAAAAACCTGACGGCGGATCCGAACAACGCCTCGTTCAGCATCCAGACGGGCGAAATCCGCTCTCGCGGGATTGAGCTGGAGGCGAAGGCGGCGGTTAATGCCAACGTCAACGTGACGGCTTCCTATACCTATACCGACGCCCAATACCAGCATGACACCACCTTTAACGGCAAGCGTCCGGCGGAAGTGCCGCGCAACATGGCGTCGCTGTGGGCCGACTACACCTTCCACGAAACCGCGCTGAGCGGCCTGACGGTGGGTGCCGGGGCGCGCTATGTCGGTTCAACGGGTAAGCTATTACAAAAACGATACTTCGACGGGGAAAAAAGATGATGCCTTCAACGTCGCTGGCTACGCGTTAATGGATGCCACCGTGAAATACGATCTCGCGCGCTTTGGTTTGCCGGGGTCGTCGATCGGGGTCAACGTCAACAACCTGTTCGATCGTGAATACGTTTCCAGCTGCTATAGCGAGTACGCATGCTACTGGGGCGCTGAGCGCCAGGTTGTGGCAACCGCGACTTTCCGTTTCTAACCACTTAACGGGCGCGGTTCGCCGCGCCTCTGACCAGGTTCCGTTATGCAGGAAATCACTCCGCACTCCGATACGACGTTTTCACTGGACCGCGTGACCTTCCGCGTGCCCGGCAGAACGCTGCTGCATCCTCTGTCATTAACCTTCCCGGCGGGAAAAGTCACGGGCCTGATTGGCCATAACGGCTCCGGCAAATCGACGCTGCTGAAAATGCTTGGCCGCCATCAGGCGCCCTCGGACGGGGAGGTTTTGCTCGACGGTCAGCCGCTCGACAGCTGGGGCAGTAAAGCCTTTGCCCGCAAAGTGGCTTATCTGCCGCAGCAGCTGCCGCCGGCGGAAGGCATGACGGTGCGTGAGCTGGTGGCGATCGGCCGCTATCCGTGGCACGGAGCGCTGGGGCGTTTTGGCGCGGCGGATCGGGAGAAAGTGGAAGAGGCGATTGCGCTGGTCGGGCTAAAACCGCTGGCCCATCGGCTGGTGGACAGCCTCTCCGGCGGTGAACGCCAGCGCGCGTGGATTGCCATGCTGGTGGCCCAGGATAGCCGCTGCCTGCTGCTCGATGAACCCACCTCGGCGCTGGATATCGCCCACCAGGTGGATGTGCTGGCGCTGGTTCATCGCCTGAGCCAGCAGCGCGGGCTGACGGTGATCGCCGTACTGCATGATATCAATATGGCGGCGCGCTACTGCGATTATCTTGTTGCGCTGCGCGGCGGTGAGATGATCGCTCAGGGAACGCCCGCGGAGTTGATGCGCAGCGAAACCCTGGAACAAATTTACGGCATCCCGATGGGGATCCTGCCGCATCCGGCTGGCGCAGCGCCGGTAAGTTTTGTCTATTGATGGAAAACCTCACATTTATCACGCGGCGGCGCCTGCTGACCGCAATGGCGCTGTCGCCGCTACTGTGGCAGATGCGCGGCGCGCGGGCGGCGGAAGTGGATCCGCAGCGTATTGTCGCGCTCGAATGGCTGCCGGTAGAGCTAATGCTGGCGCTGGGCGTCACGCCCTACGGCGTTGCCGATATCCCTAACTACCGGCTGTGGGTCAATGAACCGGCGCTACCTGATTCGGTAATTGACGTCGGGCTGCGTACCGAGCCCAATCTGGAGCTGCTGACGCAGATGAAGCCGTCGTTTCTGGTCTGGTCGGCGGGGTACGGCCCGTCGGCGGAAAAGCTGGCGCGTATTGCGCCCGGACGAGGATTCACCTTCAGCGACGGCAAGCGTCCGCTGATGATGGCTCAGCAGTCGCTTAGCGAAATGGCTGAGCTGATCGGCAGGCAGCAGGAAGCGAAGCGCCATCTGGCGGAATTTGACGCGCTGATGGAGAGCCTGCGACCGCGCTTTGCCCGCCGCGGCGATCGTCCGCTGCTGATGATTACTCTGCTTGATAGCCGTCACGTGCTGGTTTTTGCGCAAAACTGCCTGTTCCAGGAGGTGCTCGACCGCTTTGCCATCAAAAATGCCTGGCAGGGCGAAACCACCTTCTGGGGCAGCGTCACCGTTGGCATTGACCGGCTGGCGGCCTACAGAGACGCCGACGTTATCTGCTTCGACCACGGCAATGCGCGGGAGATGGCGCAGCTTATGGCGACGCCGCTGTGGCGAGCGATGCCGTTTGTTCGCGCAGGGCGTTTTCAACGCGTCCCGGCGGTGTGGTTCTATGGCGCGACGCTATCGGCGATGCATTTTGCCCGCGTGCTGGCCGACGCTCAGGGAGGCCCGGCGTGAGATCGCGAATTTCGCCTTTGGCGACATCACTGCTGTTGACGCTCCTTCTCGTCGCTGCTGCGCTGACGCTGTTCAACCTCAACGTGGCGCTGCCGCGAAGCGAGTGGGGACAGGCGCTATGGCAGCCGAATATCGATAATATCGCCCAGATGCTGTTCCACTACAGCCTGCTGCCGCGGCTGGCGATATCGCTGCTGGTCGGCGCCGGGCTGGGGCTGGTGGGCGTGCTGTTCCAGCAGGTGCTGCGTAACCCGCTGGCGGAGCCGACGACGCTCGGCGTGGCGACCGGGGCGCAGTTAGGCATGACAGTGACCACGCTGTGGGCGATCCCTGGCGTGCTGGCGTCGCAGTTTGCCGCGCTGGCCGGAGCATGCATTGTCGGCGCGCTGGTATTTGGCGTTTCGTGGGGTAAACGCCTCTCGCCGGTGACGTTGATTCTGGCAGGATTGGTGGTGAGCCTCTACTGCGGCGCGCTTAATCAGCTGATGGCGATCTTCCATCATGACCAGCTGCAAAGTATGTTCCTGTGGAGCACCGGTACCCTGACGCAGACCGACTGGAGCGTGGTGCAGCGGCTGTGGCCGCAGCTGCTGGGCGGAGCGATGCTAACCCTCCTGCTGCTGCGACCGCTGACCCTGATGGGGCTGGACGACGGCGTGGCGCGCAACCTCGGTCTGGCGCTCTCGTTGGCACGGCTGGGGGCGTTGACTCTGGCGATTATCATCAGCGCCCTGTTGGTGAATGCGGTGGGGATTATTGGTTTTATCGGCCTGTTCGCGCCGCTGCTGGCGAAGATGCTGGGCGCTCGCCGCCTGCTATCGCGCCTGCTGCTGGCGGCCCTGATTGGCGCGCTGCTGCTGTGGCTCTCCGATCAGGTTATCCTCTGGCTGGCCCGGGTGCGGATGGAAGTCTCCACCGGTTCGGTGACCGCGCTGATTGGCGCGCCGCTGCTGCTATGGCTGCTGCCGCGCCTGCGCAGCATTAGCGCGCCGGTGATGAACGGTGGCGATAAAGTGCTGGCTGAACGGCAACATGTGCTGTGGTTCGCGCTGGGCGGTCTGGCGATTCTGCTGCTGGCCATCGTCGCGTCGCTGGCTTTCGGCCGCGACGCGCAGGGCTGGCACTGGGCTAGCGGAACGCTGCTGGATCAGCTGATGCCCTGGCGCTGGCCGCGCATTCTGGCAGCGCTGTTCGCCGGCGTGATGCTGGCGGTGGCGGGCTGCATTATCCAACGCTTAACCGGTAATCCGATGGCCAGTCCGGAAGTGCTCGGCATCAGCTCGGGCGCAGCGTTCGGCGTGGTGCTGATGCTATTCTTCGTGCCGGGAAATGCCTTTGGCTGGCTGCTGCCCGCCGGTAGCCTCGGCGCGGCTGCGACGCTGCTGGTCATTCTGATTGCCGCCGGACGCGGCGGGTTCTCGCCGCATCGCATGCTGCTGGCGGGGATGGCGCTGAGCACGGCGTTTACCATGCTGCTGATGATGCTGCAGGCCAGCGGCGATCCGCGAATGGCGCAGATCCTGACGTGGATTTCTGGCTCAACCTACAGCGCCACGCCGGAACTCGTGATGCGCAGCGGCGCGGCGATGCTTATTCTGCTGGCGCTGACGCCGCTTTGCCGCCGCTGGTTGACGATTCTGCCGCTGGGCGGCGAGGCGGCGAGGGCGATCGGGATGGCGCTGACGCCGTCACGTATCGGGCTGCTGCTGCTGGCGGCATGTCTGACCGCGGCCGCAACCCTAACCATTGGCCCGCTCAGCTTCGTGGGGTTAATGGCGCCGCATATAGCGCGTATGATGGGATTCCGGCGTACGATGCCGCATATGTTGATCTCCGGCCTGATTGGCGGAGTGCTGCTGGTGTTCGCCGACTGGTGCGGCCGGATGCTTATGTTCCCGTACCAAATCCCGGCAGGATTGCTGTCGACGTTTATCGGCGCGCCGTACTTTATCTATCTGTTGAGAAAGCAGAGCCGGTAGCTTTTCACCCTCGCGATGCCCGGCTGGCGTCGCGATGTTATAAGCCGCTTATTGATTTTCAAAGAGTACAGCACGTCGGAGAGGCATTGCCGGGGCTGCTCAGCCCCGGCAATCAGAGTTACAGCTTCGCGAAAGCGTTACGCGCGGCGGCGACGGTATTATCGATATCTTCTTCGCTGTGGGCGATGGACATAAAGCCCGCTTCAAACGCCGACGGCGCCAGGTAGACGCCCTCTTGCAGCATCAGGTGGAAGAAGCGTTTAAACCGCTCTACATCGCACTTCACCACGTCCTGGTAGCAGGTCACGGTTGGCGCATCGGTAAAGAAAATGCCGAACATGCCGCCGACGTTATTCACCACCAGCGGAATCCCTGCATCGCGAGCGGCGTCCAGCAGACCCTGGGCCAGCTGGTTGGTGAGCTCGGTTAGCGTCTCGTGCACGCCGGGCTGCGCCACTTCGGTCAGGCAAGCGAAACCTGCCGCCATCGCGATGGGGTTGCCGGAGAGGGTGCCTGCCTGATAAACCGGGCCGGTCGGCGCCAGGGCATCCATCACCTCACGACGACCGCCGAATGCGCCAACCGGCATACCGCCGCCGATGATTTTGCCAAGGCAGGTCAGATCCGGCACAACGCCGTAGTAATCCTGCGCGCCGGCCAGCGCCACGCGGAAGCCGGTCATGACTTCATCGATAATCAGCAGCGCGCCGAACTCGTCGCACAGCGCGCGCAGGCCCGGCAGAAACTCTGGCAGCGGCGGGATGCAGTTCATATTACCGGCCACCGGCTCAACGATGATGCAGGCGATATCCTGCGGATACTGTTCGAACGCGGCGCGAACCGATGACAGATCGTTATAGGTGCAGGTCAGGGTGTGTTTGGCGAAGTCCGCTGGCACGCCCGGCGAGTTCGGCTGGCCGAGCGTCAGCGCGCCTGAGCCGGCTTTTACCAGCAGGCAGTCGGCGTGGCCGTGGTAGCAGCCTTCGAACTTGATGATTTTGTCGCGACCGGTGAAGCCGCGAGCCAGGCGAATGGCGCTCATGGTGGCTTCGGTACCGGAGTTCACCATGCGGACCATATCCATGGTCGGGACCAGCTCGGTGACCAGCGCCGCCATTTTAACTTCCATCTCCGTCGGCGCGCCAAAGCTCAGGCCGCGTTCGGCGGCTTCAATGACCGCGTTGCGGATGGCCGGATGGTTATGGCCCAGCACCATTGGGCCCCAGGAGCCGACATAATCGATATACGCTTTACCATCAACGTCGTAAAGGTAAGCGCCGTCGGCGCGCTCGATAAACAGCGGCGTACCGCCGACGCCGGTGAACGCACGTACCGGAGAGTTCACGCCGCCGGGAATAAGTTCACGCGCAGCGTTATACAGATTTTCAGATTTGCTCATTGCCAGGGTCCTGGTTCGTGAAAAATGTTTTGTCGGTTATTCTAAGTTATTCCAGGAAGGTTATATACCCGTCATACTTCAAGTTGCAGGTGTGTTGGCTGCGCTCGTTCACCCGAATCACTTACCAGAGTAAGCTCATCGGGATTCACTCTTTTGCCGCCTTCCTGCAACTCGAATTATTTAGGGTATGAAAGTTTTGCCCAATTGAAACAATGGGGTCAGGGCGCATTTTTTTGACGACGGAGCCAGTCCGGTTGGCTAGAATGACCTTCTTTCTATTTGTATTACTTATTATTGATAATGGCATGAAAGCAGAAAACCCCTCTTCTTCAGCACATCAGTTCGTACGCGTTCGCCGCAGCGATGCCGTGCGTCGGTTGATTCAACGTGATAAAACGCCGCTGGCGGTGTTATTAATGGCGGCCGTTGTCGGCACGCTGGCGGGGCTGATCGGCGTCGCGTTTGAAAAAAGCGTCAACTGGGTGCAGAACCTGCGCATAGGCGGGCTGGTAGAGGTGGCAGACCACTGGTTTCTGGTCTGGCCGCTGGCCTTTATCCTCTCCGCTTTGCTGGCGATGGTGGGCTATTTTCTCGTCCGTCGTTTTGCGCCGGAAGCGGGCGGCTCCGGGATCCCGGAAATTGAAGGCGCGCTGGAGGAGCTGCGTCCCGTTCGCTGGTGGCGCGTATTGCCGGTGAAGTTTATCGGCGGCATGGGGACGCTGGGCGCGGGCATGGTGCTGGGGCGCGAAGGGCCGATGGTGCAGCTTGGGGGGAATCTTGGGCGCATGGTGGTGGACGTTTTTCGCATGCGCAGTCCGGAAGCTCGCCATACGCTGCTGGCGACCGGCGCCGCGGCGGGCCTCTCCGCCGCCTTTAACGCGCCGCTGGCCGGGATTCTGTTTATTATTGAAGAGATGCGCCCGCAGTTTCGCTACAACCTGATCTCCATTAAAGCCGTGTTTACCGGCGTCATTATGGCCACCATCGTTTTCCGTATCTTCAACGGCGATAAAGCGGTTATCGAGGTCGGTAAGCTCAGCAATGCGCCGGTCAACACCCTGTGGCTGTATTTGATCCTCGGAATGATTTTTGGCTGTATTGGCCCGCTGTTTAATACGCTGGTGCTGCGCACCCAGGATATGTTCCAGCGGATCCACGGCGGCAACATTAAAAAATGGGTGCTGATTGGCGGCCTGATCGGCGGAAGCTGCGGCGTGCTGGGGCTGATTCAGCCAGCGGCGTCCGGCGGCGGGTTTAACCTGATTCCCATCGCCGCGGCGGGCAATTTTTCCGTCGGCCTGCTGCTGTTTATTTTTATCGCGCGGGTGATTACCACGCTGCTTTGCTTCTCTTCCGGCGCGCCCGGCGGTATCTTTGCGCCGATGCTGGCGCTGGGGACGCTGCTGGGCACGGCGTTTGGCATGGCGGCGACGCCGCTGTTTCCGGCCTATCATCTGGATGCCGGCACCTTTGCCATCGCCGGGATGGGGGCGCTGCTCGCTGCCTCGGTTCGCGCGCCGTTGACCGGCATCGTGCTGGTGCTGGAGATGACCGATAACTATCAGCTCATTTTGCCAATGATTATTACCTGTCTCGGCGCAACACTATTGGCACAATTCCTCGGCGGTAAGCCTTTATACTCGACTATTCTGCAGCGCACACTGGCAAAACAAAAGGCGGAACAGGAAGCAAAGGCGCAGCCGGTCGGCGGGGAGAATACTTGAACGATTTACTCGGGTATTGGATAATGGCTCAAAAGGTCGGGTTATTCTTTAACCGGTCAGAAGTATCAATGGGAGCATAAAATGAGTGATGACGTAGCGTTGCCGCTGGAGTTTACCGAAGCCGCGGCGATTAAAGTAAAAGACCTGATTGCGGATGAAGACAATCCGAACCTGAAACTGCGCGTGTACATCACCGGTGGTGGCTGCAGCGGTTTCCAGTACGGCTTTACCTTCGACGATCAGGTTAACGAAGGCGATATGACTATCGAGAAGCAGGGCGTCGGCCTGGTGGTTGACCCAATGAGCCTGCAGTATCTGGTCGGCGGCGCCGTCGATTATACCGAAGGTCTGGAAGGCTCGCGTTTTATCGTGACCAACCCGAATGCGAAAAGCACCTGCGGCTGCGGCTCCTCGTTCAGCGTCTAAAGATAGTGCGCCCGGGAGCCTCTTCTCCCCAGCCCTCTCATACAGCGAGAGGGCGCAAACGCTAAAAACGGTAACCTTAAGGTTACCGTTTTGCTTTTATTACCGTCCATTCTCATCAAGCGCGAACGTTGGCAGCTTCAGGTGCCAGCGGATGGCCGCCAGCCTGATGACCAGCGTGACCACCATACCTATCATCGCCGCGTTTTCTAACGGAACCTGAAAGGTGTAGTACGTCGTCGCATGCACGATGCCGCCAACGATGCAGGCTGTCGCGTAGATTTCCGTACGCAGTATCATCGGGATTTCACGCGCCAGCACGTCGCGGATGATCCCCCCGCCTACGCCGGTGACGACGCCCATGCAGACGGCCACCAGCGGTCCGCTATGGGCAAGAAAGGCTTTGTTGACGCCAATACCGACAAATACCGCCAGACCGACGGCGTCCAGCACCGGCAGCACCCATTTGGGTAACCGGCGCGGCTGGCGTACCAGCAGGATAGTGAACATGCTGGTGACCATCGCCACCACCAGATCGGTAGGGTCTTTAACCCAAAATACCGGGCCGTTAGCAAGGGCCATATCGCGAATGGTGCCGCCGCCCACCGCGGTCACCACGCCTAATACCAGCACGCCGAAAGGGTCCATGCGCAGCTTTCCAGCCAGCAGAACTCCGGAGATGGCAAACACGGCGGTGCCAATGATATCCAGCCAATAGACAAGCATCGTCAGTTCCCACTTAGAGTCTATCCCATTAGGTTATTTTATTTGCCAGTTTGGCCCCGGCAGTGCTCACAGCCCTCACGTACCACATGTACGCTCCGGGTGTTCCGCGCTGCCCGTGTTCAAACTGGCTGCAACAATTGCGCCTGGTGGGATAGCCTTTTAGCACCTGGGTTAGCAGGTGATTATTTTATCTGCTCGAGCGCAGTACAGAGTTGTTTTGCGGCGAGAATAATACGTGGGCTCGCGCGTTCAAACCAGTCGCCATGTAGCGCAATAAAAGAAATTTTTAGCTGATTCTGCCAATAGCGCTCAACGGCGGGAAGTTGACTGGCGTCGCCGGCGATGACAATGGCCTGCGGCTGCCTTGCCAGTACCTGTTCACGGCTCACCTGCGGCCAGGGAACCCGGCTGGCGGCAAAAATGTTTTCTCCCCCGCACAGCGTCAGAACCTGATCCTGAATCGAGCCTTTGCTGGTGGTAAAGAGAGGGTTAGCGCCGAACTGTAAAAAAACGCGTTTTTTCGGCTCGCTCGCGTAGCGGGTTTTTAAGGCCTGGTACGCGTCCTGCATTTTCTGCGCCGCTTGCCGCGCCTTTTCCGGCTGCGGGCTCCACTGCGCCAGCTGGCGAAGCGTTGCGATAATCTCTTCGATGGTCGATGTTTCGACCCAGAGGACTTTTATCCCGAGCGAGCTTAGCTGATTCACCTGGCGTTCAGCGTTACCGCCGCGCCACGCCAGCACCAGGTCGGGCTTAAGGGCGACGATGCGTTCAAGATTCATCCCCTGCCAGCTGGAGACCTGCTCTATCTTTGCGGCTTCCGGGGGGTAATCGGAATAGCTGCTGACGCCAACCGGCGTAATACCGGCGGCAAACGCCAGTTCAGTATTGGCGGGAGAGAGCGTAATCACCCGCGGCGCGGCGAAAAGCCACGCCGGGGCAAGCAGCATCAGGACGGCAAGCGCCGCGTTGAGCGACTTAGCCACGAGCCAGGTGCTGCACCAGGTTTTCCACCATCAGGGTGGATTGCTTCGCGGCAACGGCGAGAAACTCGTCGAAGCTCAGATGCGACTGCTGATCGGCAACATCGGAGATCGCGCGAACGACAACAAACGGTACGCCATAGTTGTGGCAGACGTGCGCGATGGCGGTGGCTTCCATTTCTACCGCGACGGCCTGCGGGAAGTTGTGGCGGATTTTGGCGAGACCAATGGAACCGTTGATGAATGCGTCGCCGCTGACAATGAGTCCGCGAACCGCATTAAGATTCAGCGCGCTGATGCAGATCTCTGCGGCGGCAATCAGCTTATCATCGGCTTTGAAACCGGCAGGGCAGCCCGGCAGCTGGCCATACTCATAGCCAAACGCGGTGACGTCCGCGTCGTGATAGCGCGTTTCGTCGGAGACGACGATATCGCCAACCTTCAGGGTCGACGCGAGGCCGCCCGCAGAACCGGTGTTAATAATCACATCCGGCTTGCAGTGCTCCATCAGAAGGGTGGCGCCCATGGCGGCGGCGACTTTGCCAATGCCCGATTTCAACAAAGCGACATCAACGCCCTGCAGCTGGCCTGTGTAGATTTCGCTGCCGCCGATAGTGATGGTCTGGCGGTTGTCGATTTTGTCGCGCAGAAGGGTAACTTCTTCTTCCATTGCGCCAATAATACCGATTTTCATAGATTTACTCGCGATGTGTGGGTTTTAGCGGCATAGTCTATCATGCGCTTAGAAGGAAACGTTATTGCTCGCTCGGGGGAGATCATGGCTAAGATCGATTTTCGCAACAAGATTAACTGGCGTCGCCGCTATCGTTCACCGCAGGGCGTTGAGACGGAGCGTGAAATCCTGCGAATTTTCGAAAGCGATCGCGGACGCATCATCAACTCGCCGGCGATCCGCCGGCTGCAGCAAAAAACCCAGGTTTTCCCGCTGGAGCGCAATGCCGCGGTGCGGACGCGGCTGACCCACTCTCTGGAAGTTCAGCAGGTGGGCCGCTACATCGCCAAAGAGGTGCTGAGTCGTCTGAAAGAGCAGAAGCTGCTGGAAAGCTACGGGCTGGATGAGCTTACCGGGCCGTTCGAGAGCATTGTTGAAATGGCCTGCCTGATGCACGATATCGGCAATCCGCCATTTGGCCATTTTGGCGAGGCGGCAATTAATGATTGGTTCAGCCAGCGGCTTTTCCCCGGCGATGCGGCCAGCCAGCCGTTAACCGACGATCGCTGCGTGGTCGCGGCGCTGCGCCTGCAGGAAGGCGATAGCCAGCTGAATGAGCTGCGGCGTAAGGTTCGCCAGGACTTATGCTGGTTTGAAGGCAATGCGCAGGGTATACGCTTAGTGCATACGCTGATGCGCATGAATCTCACCTGGGCGCAGGTGGGCTGCATTCTAAAATATACGCGTCCGGCATGGTGGCGCGGGGAACCGCCGACCAGCCACAATTATTTAATGAAAAAACCTGGTTATTATTTAGCCGAAGAGGGCTATGTTGCGAGGTTGCGTAAAGAACTTGATCTGGCCCCTTACAATCGCTTCCCATTAACGTGGATTATGGAAGCTGCGGATGACATCTCATATTGCGTCGCCGACCTTGAAGATGCGGTAGAAAAACGCATCTTCAGCGTAGAGCAGCTTTATCAGCATCTCTATGAAGCCTGGGGCGTTCACGAAAAAGGCTCCTTGTTTAATCAGGTTGTCGAAAACGCCTGGGAGAAATCGCGTGCGAATTCTCTGAGCCGGAGTACCGAAGATCAGTTTTTTATGTATTTACGGGTTAATACGCTCAATAGGCTGGTACCCTACGCGGCGCGTCGGTTTATTGATAATCTGCCAAATATTTTTAGCGGCGATTTTAATCATGCGCTGCTGGAGGACGACAGCGATTGCAGTCAACTGCTTGAGCTTTATAAAAATGTTGCTGTAAAACATGTGTTTAGCCATCCTGATGTCGAACAGCTGGAACTTCAGGGCTATCGCGTTATTAGCGGTTTACTCGATATTTATCAGCCGTTGCTAAAATTATCGCTGGATGAGTTTAGTCTGCTGGTGGAAAAAGAGCGGGTGAGAAGTTTACCGATTGCATCACGTCTGTTCCAGAAGCTTTCGACTCGTCATCGATTGGCTTATATAGAAGCCGTAAATAAGATTTCGCGCAATAATCCGGAGTTTCCAGTGATGGAATATTATTATCGCTGTCGTCTCATTCAGGACTATATCAGCGGAATGACCGACTTGTATGCATGGGATGAATATCGACGATTGATGGCCGTAGAATAAGGGTGAGTTTTGTAAAGACGGACAATAAATTTTTACTTTTACCCAAACTTCATTCCGGAACTTCGCGCTATAAAATGACTCTGATAGTCACCAACACAGCAACTATTCGTTATCTGAAATCGAGATTGAAACATATGAAAAAAACCACGTTAGCAATGAGTGCCCTGGCTCTGAGTTTAGGTCTGGCGTTGTCCCCTCTCTCTGCGAGCGCGGCGGAAACAGCTTCTTCGGCGACTAATGCGCAGCAGATGCCAAGCCTGGCGCCGATGCTGGAAAAAGTGATGCCGTCGGTCGTGAGCATTAACGTTGAGGGGAGCACCACCGTTAATACGCCGCGGATGCCGCGTAACTTCCAGCAGTTCTTTGGCGATAATTCGCCGTTCTGTCAGGATGGTTCTCCGTTCCAAAGCTCTCCGTTCTGTCAGGGCGGCGGGCAGGGCGGCGCGCCGGGTAGCGATGGCGGCCAGCAGCAGAAATTTATGGCCCTCGGTTCCGGGGTGATCATCGATGCAGCTAAAGGCTATGTCGTGACCAACAACCACGTAGTGGATAATGCGACTACTATCAAAGTTCAGCTCAGCGATGGCCGCAAGTTCGACGCGAAAGTGGTCGGCAAAGACCCGCGTTCTGATATTGCGCTGATTCAAATCCAGGATCCGAAAAACCTGAGCGCGATTAAGCTGGCGGACTCTGACGCCCTGCGCGTCGGCGATTACACCGTGGCGATCGGTAACCCGTTTGGCCTGGGCGAAACCGTGACCTCGGGGATCGTTTCCGCCCTTGGCCGTAGCGGTCTGAACGTTGAAAACTATGAAAACTTTATCCAGACCGATGCGGCGATCAACCGCGGTAACTCCGGCGGCGCGCTGGTTAACCTGAACGGCGAGCTGATCGGTATCAACACCGCGATTCTGGCGCCGGACGGCGGCAACATTGGTATCGGCTTCGCTATTCCGAGCAACATGGTGAAAAACCTGACCGATCAGATGGTCAAATTTGGCCAGGTTAAGCGCGGTGAGCTGGGCATCATGGGGACCGAGCTGAATTCCGAACTGGCGAAAGCGATGAAAGTTGACGCTCAGCGCGGCGCCTTCGTCAGCCAGGTTATGCCGAACTCTGCGGCCGCGAAAGCGGGGATTAAAGCCGGCGACGTGATTACCACGCTGAACGGTAAATCGATCAGCAGCTTTGCCGCGCTGCGCGCCCAGGTGGGTACCATGCCGATCGGCAGCAAAGTCGAGCTTGGCCTGCTGCGTGACGGTAAGCCGGTGACGGTGACCGTTGAGCTGCAGCAGAGCAATCAGAACCAGGTTGACTCAAGCACCATCTTCAACGGTATTGAAGGGGCGGAAATGAGCAACAAAGGCCAGGATAAAGGCGTCGTGGTGAGTAACGTGAAAGCGGGAACGCCGGCGGCGCAGATTGGCCTGAAGAAAGGCGATATTATCGTTGGCGCTAACCAGCAGCCGGTGAAAAATATCGCCGACCTGCGCAAAATCTTTGATGCCAAACCGTCGGTTCTGGCCCTCAATATCCAGCGCGGCGATACGTCGATTTATCTGCTGATGCAGTAATCCCTGACGGTTCGCAAAGCCCCTTTTCTCCTTGCGGAGGAAAGGGGCTTTTTTATTTCTGCCGACCCTTCCATTTTTCATTCTGTGATATCTTCCACAACTCCATATTTCTTAGCCCGGCTTTGTGCAAATGCACAATGCGGCGTGTTGCCAACTCTTTTATGCTGGTCGCCTGCTCACGGGAGGGTTACATGGCTGGCTGGCATCTTGATACCAAAATGGCGCAGGATATCGTGGCGCGTACGATGCGCATCATTGATACCAATATTAACGTAATGGATGCCCGCGGGCGCATTATCGGTAGCGGAGACCGCGAGCGAATTGGTGAATTGCACGAAGGCGCGCTATTAGTGCTTTCCCAGGGCCGCGTTGTCGATATTGATGATGCCGTTGCCCGACATCTGCACGGCGTGCGCCAGGGGATCAACCTGCCGCTGCGTCTGGAAGGGGAGATCGTCGGCGTCATCGGCCTGACCGGCGAACCGGAGTCGCTGCGTAAATACGGTGAACTGGTATGTATGACCGCCGAGATGATGCTGGAACAATCGCGGTTGATGCATCTCCTGGCTCAGGATAGCCGTCTGCGCGAAGAGCTGGTTATGAACCTGATTCAGGCGGAAGAGAACACCCCGGCGCTGACCGAGTGGGCCCAGCGTCTGGGGATCGATCTCAACCAACCGCGCGTGGTGGCGATGATCGAAGTGGATAGCGGCCAGCTGGGCGTAGACAGTGCGATGGCGGAGCTGCAGCAGCTCCAGACCGCGTTGACCACGCCGGACCGAAATAATCTGGTGGCCATTGTCTCGCTGACCGAAATGGTGGTACTGAAGCCCGCGCTGAACGCCTTTGGCCGCTGGGATGCGGAAGATCACTGCAAACGGGTCGAGCAGCTCATTAGCAGGATGAAAGAGAACGGTCAGCTGCGTTTCCGCGTGGCGTTGGGGAACTTTTTTACCGGGCCGGGCAGTATCGCCCGTTCATACCGCACAGCCAGAACCACGATGATGGTCGGCAAGCAGCGGATGCCGGAGAGCCGTAGCTATTTTTACCAGGATTTGATGCTGCCGGTACTGCTGGATAGCCTGCGCGGCGGCTGGCAGGCTAATGAGCTGGCGCGCCCGCTGGTTCGCCTGAAGGCGATGGATAACAACGGTCTGCTGCGCCGCACCTTACAGGCATGGTTTCGTCACAACGTGCAGCCGCTGGCGACCTCAAAGGCGCTGTTTATTCACCGCAATACGCTGGAATACCGTTTGAACCGCATTTCTGAGCTGACGGGGCTGGATTTAGGCAATTTTGACGATCGTCTGCTGCTGTATATTGCGTTGCAGCTCGATGAGCAGAGATAGAATACCGTTCCCGGCCGGGAGGATTAACGCCGGGAACAGGGCTCAACTTATTTATTGCGCGTCAGTTTTTCCAGATCGGATTCGATTTCGCTGATCTTATTGGTCACCACGCTTTCGAGGTGACGCAGATCGTCCAGGATCTTACGTTTCAGATCGATTTCGGTGCGATCGCGCTGACAAATTTGATCCAGCTCGTCGATGATATAGCGTAGATTCGGGCTAATCTCCTGGACTTCTTTATATCCCTGGCCCACGCCGTCGGCGACAACGGTTTTGCGCTGACGCGGATATTTGAACTTGACGCTCTTGGCGAAGAACTCGCCTTTATCCTTCTGAAAGTAAATTTTCAGAATGTCGTTGTTGGCTTCCTGCCGCAGGCTATAGCGATCGATTTCATCAGGATTGGTAATACCAAGACTTTTCAGATTATCGTACATAACGGTACCTTTGATATCATCGTAATCTTTGAATAATTAACGAAAAAATCTATCTTCGCCAGCTTAATATATAAAAAAAGCGGGATGCCTCCCGCTTTTCATACTGCTTAGTCGATGGTACGCAGAAGTTCGTTGATTCCAACCTTGCCGCGGGTTTTGGCATCGACTTTTTTGACGATAACCGCACAGTAGAGGCTGTACTTGCCATCTTTTGACGGCAGATTGCCGGAAACGACGACGGAGCCTGCCGGAACGCGGCCGTAGAACACTTCACCGGTTTCGCGGTCGTAGATTTTGGTGCTCTGGCCGAGGTATACGCCCATAGAGATAACGGAACCCTCTTCGACGATGACGCCCTCAACGACTTCGGAACGCGCGCCGATAAAGCAGTTATCTTCGATAATGGTCGGGTTAGCCTGCAGCGGCTCCAGTACGCCACCGATGCCGACGCCGCCGGACAGGTGGACGTTTTTGCCGATCTGCGCGCAGGAACCCACGGTCGCCCAGGTATCAACCATCGAGCCTTCGTCAACGTAGGCGCCGATGTTCACATAGGACGGCATCAGAACCGTGTTGCGAGCGATATACGCCCCCTGACGAACGGCCGCCGGTGGAACGACGCGGAAACCTTCTTTCTGGAAACGCGCTTCATCATAATCCGCGAACTTCATAGGGACTTTATCGAAGTAGCGGCTTTCCGCACCATCGATAACCTGGTTATCGTTAATAC
>OKFC01000054.1_pt1 | contig 74334 bp, 61 predicted proteins | sample 1611471 | NCBI WGS metagenome assembly OKFC01 (sample SAMN04436747, study PRJEB24849) | human gut metagenome | biome: human gut; feature: NICU; material: stool | host: Homo sapiens | place: USA: Saint Louis, MO | collected 2011-01-06 | reverse complement strand
CGCGATTAAAGCCGCGATTGCGGATTACAAAAGCAAACGTGAAGCAAAATAATTAAGAGTTGAGGTTTGTTATGTCGATTACTTTAAGCGACAGTGCAGCAGCGCGAGTCAACGCCTTTCTGGCCAACCGCGGTAAAGGGTTTGGCCTGCGCCTGGGAGTCAGAACTTCCGGCTGTTCAGGTATGGCTTATGTACTGGAGTTTGTTGACGAACCAGCGGCAGAAGACACCGTGTTTGAAGACAAAGGCGTGAAAGTCGTGATCGACGGCAAAAGTTTGCAGTTCCTCGACGGTACGCAGCTGGATTTCGTCAAAGAAGGTCTTAACGAAGGGTTCAAATTCACCAACCCGAACGTGAAGGACGAGTGCGGCTGCGGCGAAAGCTTTAACGTGTAATTGCAATGTAATCTAAACCCCACTGCGGACGTCCGTAAGTGGGGTTTGCTTTATCTCGTTAACCCTGAGGTTGCTATGGACTATTTTACCCTCTTCGGGTTACCGGCCAGCTATACCCTTTCGTTAGAACCCCTGGCTGCCCGGTACCAGGAGCTACAGCGCCAGTATCATCCCGATAAGTTCGCCAGCGGCAGCGCGGCTGAACAGCTCGCCGCGGTGCAGCAGTCCGCCACCATTAATCAGGCGTGGCAAACCCTTCGCCATCCGCTGACCCGCGCCGAATATCTCCTTTCACTTCACGGTTTCGATCTCGCCAGCGAGCAGCATACCGTACGCGATACCGCGTTCCTGATGGAACAGCTGGAACTGCGCGAAGAGCTCGATGAGATAGGCAAGGCGAAAGATGAAGCGCGGCTGGAAAGCTTTATCAAGCGGGTCAAAGCGCAATTTGATACCCGGCATCAACTGATGGTTGAACAACTGAATAACGAGACGTGGGAGGCGGCGGCGGATACCGTGCGCAAGCTGCGTTTTCTCGATAAACTGCGAAGCAGTGCGGAACAACTCGAAGAAAAACTGCTCGATTTTTAATTTTCGGAAGCAATTATGGCCTTATTACAAATTAGTGAGCCCGGACTGAGCGCCGCGCCGCACCAGCGACGTCTGGCGGCGGGTATCGACCTGGGCACCACCAATTCACTGGTGGCTACCGTGCGTAGCGGCCAGGCCGAAACTCTGCCCGACCATCAGGGGCGCTATTTGCTGCCGTCGGTGGTGAACTATCAGGCTTCGGGTTTGACGGTGGGCTATGACGCGCGGCAAAACGCCGCTCAGGATCCGGTCAACACCATCAGCTCCGTCAAACGCATGATGGGCCGCTCTCTGGCCGATATCGAGGCCCGCTACCCACATCTGCCTTATCAACTGCAGGCCAGCGAAAACGGCCTGCCGATGATTCAGACTACGGGGGGGTTGCTCAATCCGATCCGCGTATCTGCCGATATTCTAAAAGCGCTGGCCGAACGCGCCACCGAGGCGCTGGCGGGCGAGCTCGACGGCGTGGTGATTACCGTGCCGGCCTACTTCGATGATGCTCAGCGTCAGGGAACCAAAGACGCGGCGCGTCTGGCGGGCCTGCACGTGCTGCGTCTGCTGAACGAGCCGACCGCGGCGGCGATAGCCTACGGCCTGGACTCCGGTCAGGAAGGGGTCATCGCGGTTTACGATCTCGGCGGCGGTACTTTTGATATCTCCGTGCTGCGCTTGAGCCGCGGCGTGTTTGAAGTCCTGGCCACCGGCGGCGATTCCGCGCTCGGCGGCGACGATTTCGATCATCTGCTGGCCGATTATCTGCGCGAGCAGGCTGGCCTGAGCGATCGCAGCGATAACCGCCTGCAGCGCGAACTGCTCGACGCGGCGATCGCGGCGAAAATCGCCCTCAGCGATGCCGAGACGGCGCGGGTGAACGTCGGCGGCTGGCAGGGGGAGGTGACCCGCAGCCAGTTTAATGCGCTGATCGCGCCGCTGGTCAAACGCACCTTGCTGGCCTGCCGTCGCGCGTTGAAAGACGCCGGCGTTGAGGCGCAAGAGGTGCTGGAAGTGGTGATGGTGGGCGGCTCGACCCGCGTGCCGCTGGTGCGCGAGCGTGTCGGCGAATTCTTTGGCCGTACGCCGCTGACCTCTATCGACCCGGATAAAGTCGTCGCCATCGGCGCGGCGATTCAGGCGGATATCCTGGTGGGCAATAAGCCGGACAGCGAGCTGCTGCTGCTTGACGTCATTCCGCTCTCTCTGGGGCTGGAAACCATGGGTGGCCTGGTGGAGAAGGTTATCCCGCGCAACACCACCATTCCGGTGGCGCGCGCGCAGGAGTTCACTACCTTCAAAGATGGTCAGACGGCGATGTCTATCCACGTTATGCAGGGCGAGCGCGAGCTGGTGCAGGACTGCCGCTCCCTGGCGCGTTTTGCGCTGCGCGGCATTCCGGCATTACCGGCGGGCGGGGCGCATATTCGCGTAACCTTCCAGGTGGATGCCGATGGCCTGCTGAGCGTGACGGCGATGGAGAAATCGACCGGCGTTGAGGCCTCTATCCAGGTGAAACCGTCCTACGGTCTGACCGATGGCGAGATCGCCAGCATGATTAAAGATTCGATGAGCTACGCCGAACAGGATGTCCAGGCGCGTATGCTGGCCGAGCAAAAAGTTGAAGCCGCGCGCGTACTGGAAAGTCTGGTCAGCGCGCTGGCCGCCGACGCCGCGCTGTTAAGCGCCGCAGAGCGTCAGGCTATCGATGACGCCGCGGAGCAAGTGCGCGCCGCAGCGGCAGGTGACGATGCCGATGCAATCAAAGAAGCGATTAAAAATATCGACACACAAACCCAGGAATTTGCCGCACGTCGTATGGATCAATCGGTCCGTATCGCGCTGAAAGGCCAATCCGTGGACGAGGTTTAAAATGCCAAAAATTGTATTTCTGCCCCACCAGGACCTGTGTCCGGATGGCATCGTTGTGGAAGCTGAGACCGGTGAAACCATTCTCGATGCCGCGCTGCGTAGCGGTATCGAAATTGAACACGCCTGCGAAAAATCCTGTGCCTGCACCACCTGCCACTGCATCGTGCGTGAAGGCTTTGACTCGCTGGCGGAAAGTACCGAAGATGAAGACGACATGCTGGATAAGGCCTGGGGGCTTGAGCCCGACAGCCGTCTGAGCTGCCAGGCGCGGGTGACTGACGAAGATTTGGTCATCGAAATTCCGCGTTACACCATCAACCACGCACGCGAGCATTAATATGGGACTGAAATGGACTGATAGTCGTGAAATCGGCGAAGCGCTGTACGACGCTTTCCCGGATCTCGACCCGAAAACCGTTCGCTTCACCGATCTGCATCAGTGGATTTGCGATCTGGAAGAGTTTGATGACGATCCGAACGCATCCAATGAAAAAATTCTTGAGGCGATTCTGCTAGTCTGGTTAGACGAAGCAGAATAATTTTCGCGTCATGATTTATCCGGTGGTTTAAGCCGGATGAATCAACGAGCGAAAGAACTTTACGGGCTGCCATACGGCGGCCCGTTTGCTAAGAAGGATAATGATAATGACCGAAGCTATGAAAATTACGCTTACCGCTCAGCCAGCCGATGCGCGCTGGGGAGAAAAAGCATCTTACAGCATTAATAACGACGGCATCGCCCTGCATCTGAACGGCAAAGACGACCTCGGTTTGATTCAGCGCGCGGCGCGAAAAATTGACGGCATGGGCATCAAACATGTCGCGCTTGACGGCGAGGGTTGGGATACCGATCGCGCATGGGCGTTCTGGGCCGGCTATAAAGGCCCGAAAGGCAGCCGCAAAGTGGAGTGGCCGACCCTCGACGATGCGCAGAAAAGCGAACTGGATAACCGCCTGACCATTATTGACTGGGTCCGCGACACCATCAACGCCCCGGCGGAAGAGCTGGGGCCGGAACAGCTGGCGCAGCGTGCGGTAGACCTGCTGTGCAGCGTAGCCTGCGATAACGTCTCTTATCGCATCACCAAGGGCGAAGATCTGCGCGAGCAGAACTACCTGGGCCTCCACACCGTCGGCCGCGGCTCCGAGCGTCCGCCGGTCCTGCTGGCGCTGGACTATAACCCAACCGGCGACAAAGAAGCCCCGGTGTATGCCTGCCTGGTCGGTAAAGGCATCACCTTTGACTCCGGCGGATACAGCATCAAGCAGAGCGCGTTTATGGACTCGATGAAGTCCGATATGGGCGGCGCGGCGACGGTAACCGGCGCGCTGGCGTTCGCCATCACGCGCGGCCTGAACAAGCGCGTGAAGCTGTATCTGTGCTGCGCCGATAACCTGATTAGCGGTAACGCCTTCAAACTGGGCGATATTATCCACTATCGCAACGGCAAAACCGTGGAAATCATGAACACCGATGCGGAAGGTCGCCTGGTGCTGGCGGACGGCCTGATCGATGCTTCGGCGCAAAAGCCGGCGCTGATCATCGATGCCGCCACGCTGACCGGCGCGGCGAAAACCGCGCTGGGCAATGATTATCACGCGCTGTTCAGCTTTGACGATGCGCTGGCGAATCGCCTGCTGGCGAGCGCGCAGGCTGAAAACGAAGCTTTCTGGCGCCTGCCGCTGGCTGAGTTCCACCGCGGCCAGCTGCCGTCCAACTTTGCTGAACTGAACAATACCGGCAGCGCAGCCTATCCGGCCGGCGCCAGCACCGCGGCGGGCTTCCTGTCGCACTTCGTGGAGAATTATCATGAAGGCTGGCTGCATATCGACTGCTCGGCGACCTACCGCAAATCTGCGGTTGAGCAGTGGTCGGCGGGCGCGACCGGCCTCGGCGTGCGCACTATTGCTAATTTGCTGACCGCGGAATAACCCTTTCCCCTGACCCTCCCCCTGCTGTTTCAGGGGGAGGTCACGTTCGGCTTTCTCCCGCTTCCTCTGTGGAGGGAGGCGGGGTGAGGGGATTTTCGTTGTGGAACTACTATGTCAGAAACTAAAAATGAGCTAGAAACCCTGCTGGAGAAGGCGGCTACCGAGCCAGGCCATCGTCCGGCGTTTTTCCGTACGCTGCTGGAAGCTACCGTGTGGGTACCCGGAGCCGCCGCTCAGGGCGAGCAGGTCGTTGAAGACAGCGTGCTGGATCTGCAGCACTGGGAAAAAGATGATGGCACATCGGTCATTCCTTTTTTCACCTCGCTGGAAGCGCTGCAGCAGGCCGTTGAGGACGAACAGTCTTTTGTGGTGATGCCGGTGCGCACGCTGTTCGCCATGACCCTCGGCGAAACGCTCTATCTCAATGCCAAACTCGCCACCGGCAAAGAGTTTGCGCCGCGTGAGATTAGCCATCTGCTGGGGGAAGAGGGCAGCCCGCTCAGCACCCAGACCGTGCTTGAAGGCGGAGAGTCGCTGTTGCTGTCTGAGGTTGCCGAGCCGCCCGCGCAGATGGTGGACTCGCTGACCACGCTGTTTAAGACCCTGAAAACGGTGAAGCGCGCGTTTTTATGCTCTATCAAAGACAGCGCCGATGCGCCAGCCAACCTGCTGATTGGCATTGAAGCGGAAGGCGATATTGAGGAGGTTATTCAGGCGACCGGCAGCGTGGCGACCGATACGCTTCCCGGCGACGAGCCGATTGATATCTGTCAGGTGGTTGAGGGGGAAAAGGGGATTAGCCACTTTATGATCGTCCACATCACGCCGTTCTATGAAAAGCGCTGGGGCAGCTTCCTGCGCGACTTTAAGCACAATCGGATTATTTAACTCAACGGGGGCTCAGGCCCCCATTGTTCTCTTTACTGCCTACTGCGCCGGTTCAATCGGCAAATCCGTCCGCGCGCCCCATTCGCTCCATGAGCCGTCGTACAGGCTAACGCCGTTAACGCCGAGGGTGGTGAGCGCCAGCACGACGACCGCCGCCGTTACGCCGGAGCCGCAGCTGGCAATAATCGGCCGTTCAAAATCGACGCCCTGACGCGCGAAGATCTCGTTGAGTTCATCGGTGGTTTTGAGTTCGCCGTTAATCACCAGTTCCGTCCACGGTACGTTTAGCGCGCCGGGAATATGCCCGCTGCGCAGTCCCGGTCGCGGCTCTGCCACCTGGCCATTAAAGCGTCCTGCCGGGCGCGCATCGACGATCTGCGCCGATCCTTCATGGCTGACCAGCAGAACGTCGGTTAACCGTTTGATCACTTGGGGATCGAAATTAGCGTCAAACTCGCCTTCCGGCAGCGCCGGTAGACCTTGCTCCAGCGGCAGCTCATCGCGACGCCAGCCTTCCAGTCCACCGGCGACAATCGAAACTCTTTCGACACCGAAGGTGCGCAGCATCCACCAGGCACGTGGCGCGGAGAAGAGATTGCCTTCATCGTATACCACCAGATGCTTATCGCTGCTGACGCCCAGTTCACGCATGGCGACGGCAAATGCCTCGGCGCGCGGCATCATATGCGGCAGCGGGCTGGTATGGTCGGAGAGGGCTTCGATATCGAAAAAAACGGCGCCGGGAATATGGCCTGCCTGATACTCAGCGTTAAGATCGCGCTGTTCCTGTCCCGGCGGAGCCATACGGGCGTCAATAATCTGGATTTCCGGGTCATCAATATGTTCCGCCAGCCAGTCGGCAGCGACAAAAAACGAGGTAGACATCGGCGTCTCCTTTTTTATTGTTCAAGAATGAATTGTCGACGTTTTCCGGGAGAGTGACAAGTTATGGATCCCAGAGTGGCGACCGTATCACGGATGATTCACTCTCGGGAGTTTGATTCTATTCTCGTCGCTGTTGGTAATGATATTGTTAACGCATAATAATGTGTTCACTTAATGTATCTGGCCTGCGGGCCGAGGGGTTAGAAGGATGAAACCATTTCGTTTGGCGGCACTATCTCTGGCGCTACTCACCGCGCTATCGTTGACCGGCTGCGACGACAGCGGCAAACAGCAGGCGGCTGCGCCCGCGGCGTCTGCGGCGACGGATAAAGCTAGCGCGAAGCCTGATGCCAGCCAGCTGGCGGCGCTGGCGGACAAAAGCAAAGGCAAAGCGCTAACGCTGCTGGATTCCTCGGAAGTACAGCTCGACGGTGCGTCGACTCTGGTGCTGACCTTCTCAATCCCTCTGCAGCCGGATCAGGACTTCTCCCGTAGCGTACATCTGGTCGATAAAAAAAGCGGCAAAGTTGATGGGGCCTGGGAGCTGGCGCCTAACCTGAAAGAGCTGCGGCTTCGCCATCTTGAGCCAAAACGCGAGCTGATTGTATCGATAGATCCAACCCTGGCGGCGCTGAATAAAGCGACCTTTGACAGCAGCTTTGAAAAAACTATTACCACCCGCGATATTGCCCCGAGCATCGGCTTTGCCAGCCGCGGTTCGCTGCTGCCGGGGAAAGTGGTGGCCGGATTGCCGGTGATGGCGCTGAATGTCGATAACATCGACGTCAATTTTTTCCGTATTAAACCAGAATCACTTTCGGCCTTCGTCAGCCAATGGGAATACCGTAATTCATTGAGTAACTGGGAGTCGGATGAGCTGCTGAAGATGGCCGATCTGGTCTATACCGGCCGTTTTGACCTCAACCCCGCGCGTAATACGCGCGAAAAACTGCTGCTGCCGCTGGCGGATATCAAGCCGTTGCAGGAGCCGGGCGTCTATATCGCGGTGATGAACCAGGCGGGCCGCTACAGCTATAGCAACGCCGCGACGCTGTTCACCCTCAGCGATATCGGCGTATCCGCGCACCGCTACCACAACCGGCTGGATGTCTTTACCCAGAGCCTGGAAAACGGCGCGGCGCAGTCCGGTATCGATGTGCAGCTGCTGAACGCCAAAGGGCAAACCCTGGCGCAGGCGAAGAGCGACGCTCAGGGGCACGTGACGCTGCAAACGGACAAAGAAGCGGCGCTGCTGCTGGCGCGTAAGGACGGGCAAACCACTCTGCTGGATCTCAAACTCCCGGCGCTGGACCTGGCTGAATTTTCCATCGCCGGCGCGCCGGGCTTCAGCAAGCAGCTATTTATGTTTGGCCCACGGGATCTCTATCGCCCGGGCGAAACGGTTATTCTCAACGCGCTACTGCGCGATAGTGACGGTAAACCGCTCCCCGAGCAGCCGGTGAAGCTGGAAGTGGTGCAGCCGGATGGCCAGGTTATTCGTTCGACGGTCAGCAAACCGGTTAACGGCCTGTACCAGTTTACTTATCCCCTTGATAGCGGCGCGGCGACCGGGATGTGGCACATTCGCGCCAGCACCGGCGACAACCAGCCGCGCGAGTGGGATTTTCACGTTGAAGATTTTATGCCTGAGCGCATGGCGCTGAATCTCACGCCGCAAAATGCCCCGGTTTCGCCGGCTGCGGATGTCAGCTTTGCCGTGAGCGGGGCGTATCTGTACGGCGCGCCGGCCAGCGGCAACCCGCTGCAGGGTAAACTGTTCCTGCGTCCGCTGCGCGATGCGGTGCCTGCGCTGCCGGGCTTCCAGTTTGGCGACATTGCCGAAGAGAACCTTTCCCGCAGCCTGGATGAAGTACAGACCACCCTGGACGATCGCGGACGTGCGGAAGTCACCGCCGCCAGCCAGTGGCAGGAGAGCCGCTCGCCGCTGCAGGTGATCCTGCAGGCCAGCCTGCTGGAGTCCGGCGGCAGACCGGTCACGCGCACCGTCAGGCAGCCGATCTGGCCGGCCGAAACGCTGCCGGGTATCCGACCGGAATTTGCCCTGAAAGAGGTTTACGACTATCGCACCGACAGCACTATCAAGCAGCCGGTGGTGGATGAAAACGGCACCGCCGCGTTTGAGATTGTGTATGCCGACGCCAAAGGTGAGAAGAAAGCGGTCTCCGGGCTGCAGGTTCGGTTGATTCGCGAACGCCGCGACTACTACTGGAACTGGTCCGAGAGCGAAGGCTGGCAGTCGCAGTTCGATCAAAAAGATCTTCAGGAAGGTGAGGAGTCGCTGGATATTTCAGCCGGACAAACGGCGAAAGTGAGCTTCCCGGTCGAGTGGGGTTCTTATCGCCTGGAAGTTAAAGGGCCGGATGATGCGGTCAGCAGCGTGCGCTTCTGGGCCGGATACAGCTGGCAGGATAACAGCGACGGCCAGGGGGCGGCGCGTCCGGACCGCGTCACCATGAAGCTGGACAAACCGGCCTATAAACCGGGCGATACGATCAAGCTGCATATCGCCGCTCCGGCAGCCGGTAAAGGCTACGCGCTGGTGGAATCAAGCGAAGGGCCGCTGTGGTGGCAGGAGATTGACGTTCCGGCGGAAGGGATGGAGTTATCGATCCCGGTGGATAAAGCGTGGAATCGTCACGACCTGTACCTCAGCACCCTGGTGATTCGTCCGGGGGATAAATCCCAGTCCGCGACGCCAAAACGGGCGGTGGGTCTTCTGCATCTGCCGCTTGGCGATGAAAATCGCCGTCTGAATCTGATGCTCGAAGCGCCGGAAAAAATGCGCCCCAACCAGCCGCTGACGGTCAACGTTAAGGCCAGCGTCAAAGAAGGCGAGACGTCGAAACAGGTTAACGTACTGCTCTCCGCCGTGGATAGCGGGGTACTTAATATCACCGACTATGCAACGCCGGATCCGTGGAACGCTTTCTTTGGACAGAAACGCTACGGCGCTGATATTTACGATATCTATGGTCAGGTGATCGAAGGGCAGGGGAGACTCGCCAGCCTGCGCTTCGGCGGCGACGGTGATGAACTCAAACGCGGCGGCAAACCGCCGGTTAATCACGTGACGATTATCGCCCAGCAGGCGCAGCCGGTGATGCTGGATGAGAAAGGCGAAGGAACGGTGACTCTGCCGATTGGCGACTTTAACGGCGAACTGCGGGTGATGGCCCAGGCGTGGACCGCTGACGATTTTGGCAGCAGCGAAGGGAAAACGATCGTGGCAGCGCCGGTCATTGCCGAGCTGAACATGCCGAGATTCCTCGCCAGCGGAGATACCACTCGTCTGGCGCTGGATCTCAGTAACCTGACCGATAAGCCGCAAACCCTCAACGTTGCGCTGACCGCCAGCGGTCTGCTGCAGCTTGAAGGGGGAGAAATACCGCCGGTGCAGCTGGCGCCCGGCGCGCGTAGCACCCTGTTTATACCCGTCCGCGCGCATGAAGGTTTCGGCGATGGTCAGGTGAATGCCACTATCAGCGGCCTGAACCTGCCGGGTGAAACCTTCGCGCCGATGCAGAAGCAGTGGCAGCTGGGCGTGCGTCCGGCTTTCCCGGCGCAAACCGTGAATTCCGGCGCCGTTCTCCAGCCGGGTGAAAGCTGGCAGGCTCCGGCGGCGCAAAGCGAGGGCTTCTCGCCGGCGACGTTGCAGGGGCAACTGGTGTTCAGCGGCAAGCCGCCGCTGAACCTGGCGCGCTATATTCGCGACCTGAAAGCCTATCCCTATGGTTGCCTGGAGCAGACCACCAGCGGGCTGTTCCCGTCGCTCTATACCAACGCCGTCCAGCTTAAAGCGTTGGGCATCAGCGGCGATAGCGATGAAAAACGACGCGCGGCGGTGGATATCGGCATTTCTCGCCTGCTGCAGATGCAGCGCGATGATGGCGGTTTCGCCCTGTGGGATAAACAAGGGCCGGAGGAGTACTGGCTGAGCGCCTACGCGATGGACTTCCTCGTCCGGGCGGGCGAGCAGGGCTACAGCGTCCCGACTAACGCTGTCAACAGCGGTAACCAGCGTCTGCTGCGTTATTTACAGGAGCCGGGGCTGATGACCGTCCGCTATAGCGATGATGCCCAGGCCAGCCGCTTTGCCGCTCAGGCCTACGCCGCGCTGGTGCTGGCCCGGCAGCAGAAAGCACCGCTCGGCGCGCTGCGCGAGATCTGGAGCCGTCACGACCAGGCGCGTTCCGGTCTGCCGCTGCTGCAGCTGGGCGTGGCCCTGAAATTGATGGGCGATGCGCCGCGCGGCGACGAGGCCCTGAAGCTGGCGATGGCCACACCGCGTCAGGATGCGAACCGCTGGCTCGGCGATTACGGCAGCGAACTGCGCGACGATGCGCTGAAGCTGGCGCTGCTGGAGGAGAACAAACTGCTGCCGGAAGCGCAAAATACGCTACTCAGCAATCTGGCGGAAGAGGCATACGGCCAGCGCTGGCTTTCGACGCAGGAGAGTAACGCCCTGTTCCTGGCCGGGCGTACGCTGCAGGATCTCCCCGGCAGCTGGCAGGCGCAAACCTCCGTGCAGGCCGAACCGCTCTCCGGCGATAAAGCGCAAACCCGCAACCTGACCGGCGACCAGCTGGCGGCCTTGCAGGTGACCAATACCGGCCAGCAGCCGCTGTGGCTCCGTCTCGACAGCAGCGGCTATCCGCAGAACGCGCCGCAGCCGGGGGGCAACGTGCTTGGCATTGAACGGCAAATTTTCGATACCCAGGGCCAGCAGAAATCGCTCTCTTCGCTGCGCAGCGGCGAACTGGTGCTGGTTAAGCTGGAAGTGACGGCAAAGCGTAACGTCCCGGACGCGCTGGTGGTGGATTTACTCCCGGCGGGGCTGGAGCTGGAAAACCAGAATCTGGCCAACAGCAGCGCCAGCCTGCAGGAGAACGGCGAGGTGGTGCAGAATCTGCTTAACCAGATGCAGCAGGCCGATATTCAGCACATTGAGTTTCGCGACGATCGCTTCGTCGCCGCGGTGGCTATCAATGAAGGCCAGCCGGTGACGCTGGTTTATCTGGCGCGCGCGGTGACGCCGGGCACCTATCAGGTACCGCAGCCGCAGGTCGAATCAATGTACGTGCCGCAGTGGCGGGCAACCGGCGCGGCCAGCGGACCGCTCACCGTTGCACCCTAAATGCGGGCACTGAAGCGCATTAAACGCTGCTGGCGCTGGCTGGCGGCGTTTATTTTTTTGCTGTGGCTGCTGCTGCTGGCCGCCGATCGCCTGTGGCCGCTGCCGCTGCGCGAGGTGACGCCTGCCAGAGTGGTGGTGGCGGAAGACGGAACGCCGCTGTGGCGTTTCGCCGACGCGCAGGGCGTCTGGCGCTATCCGGTGACCCTGGCAGACGTTTCGCCGCGCTATTTACAGGCGCTGATCCAGTATGAAGATCGCTGGTTCTGGGATCACCCCGGCGTTAATCCGTTCTCGATCGTTCGCGCCGCCTGGCAGGATCTCACTTCCGGGCGGGTGATCTCCGGGGGCAGCACCCTGACCATGCAGGTGGCGCGTCTGCTCGATCCGCATCCCCGGACCTTCGGCGGCAAGCTGCGTCAGCTATGGCGCGCGCTGCAGCTGGAGTGGCATCTGTCAAAAAGCGAGATCCTCACGCTCTACCTCAACCGGGCGCCGTTCGGCGGTACGCTGCAGGGGATCGGCGCGGCCAGCTGGGCCTATCTCGGTAAACCGCCCGCGCAGCTCAGCTATGGCGAAGCGGCGCTGCTGGCGGTACTGCCGCAGGCGCCGAGCAGGCTGCGTCCGGATCGCTGGCCGGCGCGAGCGCAGGCGGCGCGCGATAAAGTGCTGCTGCGGATGGAAAATCAGGGCGTGTGGCCGGCGCAGCCGGTACGAGAAGCCATCGAAGAGCCCATCTGGCTCTTTCCGCGGCAGATGCCGCAGCTGGCGCCGCTTTTTGCCCGCCGCGCGCTGGCGAGCAGCCGCGCAGAGAAGGTGGTAACGACGCTGGATGCCGGACTACAGCGGCAGCTGGAAGACCTGGCGCTGAACTGGAAATCGCGCCTGCCGCCGCGCAGCTCTTTAGCGATGATCGTGGTCGACCATACCAATATGAAGGTGCGCGGTTGGGTAGGGTCGGTGGATATCAACGATGATAGCCGCTTTGGTCATATTGATATGGTCTCGGCGATCCGCTCCCCGGGCTCGGTTCTGAAGCCGTTTGTTTATGGTATGGCGCTGGATGAGGGGCTGATCCATCCGGCTTCGTTGTTACAGGATGTGCCGCGACGGTTTAGCGACTACCGGCCGGGGAATTTTGACAGCGGTTTTCACGGGCCGGTGAGCGCCAGCGACGCGCTGGTTCGCTCGCTGAACCTTCCGGCAGTGCAGGTGCTGGAGGCCTACGGGCCGAAGCGTTTTGCCGCCAGGCTACGCAATGCCGGATTACCGCTGATGCTGCCCGCCGGCGCGGAGCCGAATCTGTCGCTGATCCTCGGCGGCGGCGGCGCGCGTCTGGCGGATATCGTGGCGGCGTACAGCGCGTTCGCCCGCCATGGTAAGGCGGGACAATTGCGCATCACGCCGGACTCACCGCTGGTTGAGAGGCCGCTGCTGTCGCCGGGCGCCGCTTGGATCGTGCGGCGCATGCTGGCCGGCGAAGCGCAGCCGGTGCCCGATGCGTCGCTGGTGCAAGTGGTGCCGCTGGCGTGGAAAACCGGCACCAGCTACGGCTATCGCGACGCCTGGGCGATCGGCGTGAACGCCCGCTATCTGATTGGTATCTGGACCGGACGACCCGACGGCACGCCGGTCGTCGGGCAGTTTGGCTTCGCCAGCGCGGTGCCGTTGCTGAACCAGGTGAATAATATGCTGCTGGCGCGCCCGGTCATGAGCCGCGGCGGATTGCCGGCCGACCCTCGCCCGCCGTCGGTCAGCGCCGGGACGGTTTGCTGGCCTGGCGGGCAGAATTTACCCGCGGGCGACGCGAACTGCCGCCGACGGCTGGCCACCTGGCTGCTCGATGAGAGCCAGCCGCCGACCCTGCTGCTGCCCGGCCAGGAAGGTATTCGCGGGATTCGTTTTCCGGTATGGCTGAATGAGAAAGGGCAGCGGGTGGCGGCAGATTGCCCCGGTGCGGTGGCGAAAAGCCTCGACGTCTGGCCGCTGCCGCTTGAACCCTGGCTGCCCGCGGGCGAACGACGTCGCGTCAGGCTGCCGGCGGTTTCGGCGGACTGCCCGCCGGTGCAAACCGCCGATGCCGCCCCGCTGGTGCTATCCGGCATCCGTGAAGGCGCGGTGGTTAAACGTCTACCCGGCGAGCTGAAGGTGATGCTGCCGTTGCAAACGACCGGCGGGGAAGGACGGCGCTGGTGGTTTCTGAACGGCGAACCGCTGACCGCAGAAGGCGCCAGCGCGACCCTTAACATCGATCGCCCTGACCGTTATCAGCTGGTGGTTATGGACGAGGCGGGGCAAATTGTTGCCGCGAACTTCACCGTGCAATAAACGTAACGTGCCTTAATTGGCGGGATTTGTTGTTTAAGGTCGCTTTTTTTTAAAAAAATGTTACCTAAACACATAGGCAATCGCCTTAGATGATGATTATAATTCGCGCCGTATTTATCGGTCTCATCTGCTCATCTGCAAAACAGAACAACATATATAAAGAGGTTATCATGGCTATTGAACGTACTTTTTCCATCATCAAACCAAACGCGGTGGCAAAAAACGTTATTGGCGGCATCTTTTCTCGCTTTGAAGCTGCAGGGTTCAAAATTGTTGGCACCAAAATGCTGCATCTGACCGTTGAGCAGGCTCGCGGCTTCTATGCTGAGCACGAAGGTCGCCCGTTCTTTGACGGTCTGGTTGAATTCATGACTTCCGGCCCGATCGTGGTTTCCGTGCTGGAAGGCGAAAATGCGGTTCAGCGTCATCGCGACCTGCTGGGCGCAACCAACCCGGCGAACGCGCTGGCGGGTACCCTGCGCGCAGACTACGCTGACAGCTTCACCGAGAACGGCACCCACGGTTCCGATTCCGTTGAATCCGCTGCGCGCGAGATCGCGTTTTTCTTTGCTGAAGGCGAGGTTTGCCCGCGCACCCGCTAATCTCCCGCGTCTTTCACGCCACCGCCTTGTTGGCTTCATTCGCGCACCCCGGTCACATAGTTATCTATGCTCCCGGGATTTGCGAATTCGCCGCCTCGCCGTGACGTAAAATACTTTGGAGATACCCATCCTCGTCGTCTTTTCGACTATCGTGGTGTTGGCTGCGCGCGTTCACCCCGGTCGCTTATCTATGCTCCCGGGGCTTCACTTGCTTACCGCCTTGCGACAATCGAAAATCCTTAGAGGATCTGCCAGGCAGTTACAGATTTTTTCATCATTGCTGCGTGCAAACGTGGTATTGATGGACCAGAATTTGTAGAATACAGCGCCCCGGATGAGCAGTCGCTCCCGGGGCGTTTCTTTTTTCAACCCTCCAGGGGCCATAACGTGTAATAACGAGGCCGGAATCAATTATGTCTGAACAAATAGTCACGCCTGATAGCGCCGCTCTGACGGTGCCGAACAAAGATGCCAAAATCAACCTGCTGGATTTGAACCGTCAGCAGCTGCGCGAGTTTTTCAAAAACATGGGCGAAAAGCCTTTCCGCGCCGATCAGGTGATGAAATGGATGTATCACTACTGCTGCGATAACTTTGACGAGATGACCGATATCAACAAAGTTCTGCGCGGCAAATTAAAGGAAGTCGCGGAGATTCGCGCTCCGGAAGTTGTTGAAGAGCAGCGCTCCAGCGACGGCACCATTAAGTGGGCGATTGCCGTTGGCGATCAGCGCGTCGAAACCGTGTATATCCCGGAAGACGATCGCGCCACCCTGTGCGTTTCTTCCCAGGTGGGCTGCGCGCTGGAGTGTAAATTCTGCTCTACGGCCCAGCAGGGCTTTAACCGCAACCTGCGGGTTTCGGAAATTATCGGCCAGGTCTGGCGCGCGGCGAAAATCGTCGGCGCGGTGAAGACCACCGGCGTACGTCCGATTACCAACGTGGTGATGATGGGGATGGGCGAGCCGCTGCTGAACCTGACTAACGTGGTGCCGGCCATGGAGATCATGCTCGACGACTTCGGCTTTGGTCTTTCTAAACGTCGCGTCACGCTCTCCACTTCCGGCGTGGTGCCGGCGCTCGATAAGCTTGGTGATATGATTGACGTCGCGCTGGCCATCTCTCTGCACGCGCCGAACGATACCATTCGTGATGAAATCGTGCCGATCAACAAGAAATACAATATTGAGACCTTCCTGAACTCGGTGCGTGGCTATATTTCGAAGTCCAACGCCAACCAGGGACGCGTCACTATCGAATACGTCATGCTGGATCACGTCAACGACGGCACCGAACATGCGCACGAGCTGGCCGCGCTGCTGAAAGATACGCCGTGCAAGATCAACCTGATCCCATGGAACCCCTTCCCGGGCGCGCCGTATGGCCGTAGCTCCAACAGCCGTATCGACCGTTTCTCCAAGGTGTTAATGGAGTATGGTTTCACCACGATAGTGCGTAAAACCCGCGGCGACGATATTGATGCCGCCTGCGGTCAGCTGGCCGGCGACGTTATCGACCGTACCAAGCGTACGCTGCGTAAACGTATGCAGGGCGAAGCCATCGACGTGAAGGCGGTCTGATAATAAATGATGCAGCGCACAGCCCTGGCGGTGCGCTGCATATTTATGTGGAATCGCCGGGCGAAATACGCTGTTGTGGTTAATAATTACGGTGCGTTTTTGTCGACTTTGAGGCAGTATGTAGCGGTACAACAACCGCTTAGCATTCAATATTGATAAGTCTCTGTGATACCAGGTCATACGGACTTATACTGTTTGTCTGACGTTGAGCAGATGTCTCGCGGCGCGGGGTAACCGGCGCTGAATTTTAAATTTCACGTACCAGTAGTTGTAGCGAATGAATACTGAAGCCACTCAAGACCATCAAGAAGCAAACACCACGGGCGCGCGTCTGCGTAATGCCCGCGAACAACTCGGGCTCAGCCAGCAGGCGGTGGCTGAACGCTTATGCCTGAAGGTTTCCACGGTTCGTGATATTGAAGACGATAAGGCACCCGCCGATCTTGCTTCAACCTTCCTGCGCGGCTATATCCGCTCTTATGCCCGCCTTGTGCACATTCCGGAAGAAGAGCTGCTGCCGATGATGGCCAAGCAGGCTCCGATCCGGGCGGCGAAAGTTGCCCCCATGCAGACCTTCTCGCTGGGTAAACGTCGCAAAAAGCGCGATGGCTGGCTAATGAGTTTTACCTGGCTGGTGCTGTTCGTGGTGATCGGCCTCAGCGGCGCCTGGTGGTGGCAGGACCACAAAGCGCAGCAGGACGAGATCTCCACGATGGCCGATCAATCCTCCGCTGAGCTGAATTCTGGCGATAGCAACAGCCAAAGCATCCCTCTGGACAATGGTTCGGCGAATTCTTCCGCTGATACCGCGGCTAACAGCGCGCCGGTAGAGACCTCTTCTGCGCCAGCAACCTCGGCTCCGGCTGCGACTGCGGCCCCGGTCGATAACAACGCCGTTGTTGCGCCTTCTCAGGCTAACGTTGATACGGCGGCTACCCCAGCGCCCGCCAGCCCAACTTCGCCGCTACCGACCGATCAGGCAAACGTGACCGCTGCGCCAGCCTCGGCTCAGGATCTGGTGCTGAATTTTACCGCCGACTGCTGGCTGGAAGTAAGCGATGCGACCGGTAAAAAGCTGTTCAGCGGTTTACAGCGTAAAGGCGGTAACCTCAATCTGAGCGGTCAGGCGCCTTATAAGCTGAAAATCGGTGCCCCGGCGGCGGTACAGATACAGTATCTGGGTAAACCAGTCGATTTGAGTCGTTTTATCAGAACTAACCAGGTTGCACGTCTCACCCTTAATGCCGAACAATCACCGGCGCAGTAACAGACGGGTAACGCGGGAGATTTTTCATGCATAACCAGGCTCCGATTCAACGTAGAAAATCAAAGCGAATTTACGTTGGGAATGTGCCGATTGGCGATGGCGCTCCCATCGCCGTACAGTCGATGACAAACACGCGCACCACCGATGTGGCGGCGACGGTAAATCAAATTAAAGCCCTTGAGCGCGTTGGCGCGGATATCGTGCGCGTTTCGGTGCCGACGATGGACGCGGCGGAAGCGTTCAAGCTTATCAAACAGCAGGTTACCGTACCGCTGGTTGCCGATATCCACTTCGATTACCGCATTGCGCTGAAGGTCGCGGAATACGGCGTTGATTGTCTGCGTATTAACCCGGGCAATATCGGTAACGAAGAGCGTATCCGCATGGTGGTGGACTGCGCTCGCGATAAAAATATTCCCATCCGTATCGGGGTAAACGCCGGTTCTCTGGAAAAAGATCTCCAGGAGAAATACGGTGAACCGACTCCGCAGGCGCTGCTGGAATCGGCAATGCGCCATGTCGATCATCTCGATCGTCTCAATTTCGATCAGTTTAAAGTCAGCGTAAAAGCTTCCGATGTGTTCCTCGCGGTCGAGTCCTATCGTCTGCTGGCGAAACAGATCGACCAACCTCTGCATCTCGGGATTACCGAAGCGGGCGGCGCGCGCAGCGGCGCGGTGAAGTCCGCGATCGGCCTCGGACTGCTGCTGTCTGAAGGGATCGGCGATACCTTGCGCGTTTCTCTGGCGGCGGATCCGGTTGAAGAGATCAAAGTTGGCTTCGATATTCTCAAGTCGCTGCGCATTCGCTCTCGCGGGATCAACTTCATTGCCTGCCCGACATGTTCACGTCAGGAGTTTGACGTTATCGGTACCGTTAACGCCCTGGAGCAGCGCCTGGAAGACATCATTACGCCGATGGACATTTCGATCATTGGCTGCGTGGTGAATGGCCCAGGTGAGGCGCTGGTGTCGACGCTCGGCGTGACCGGCGGCAACAAGAAAAGCGGCCTGTACGAAGACGGCGTCCGTAAAGACCGACTGGATAACGACGATATGATCGATCAGCTGGAAGCGCGTATTCGCGCTAAAGCATCGATGCTGGATGAGGCGCGTCGCATCGATATTCAGCAGGTTGAAGCGAAATAACGTGTTGGGAAGCGATACGCTTCCCGTGTATGATTGAACCTGCGGGCGCGAGGCGCCGGGGTTCATTTTTGTATATATAAAGAGAATAAACGTGGCAAAGAACATTCAAGCCATCCGTGGCATGAACGATTATCTGCCGGGCGAAACCGCTCTCTGGCAGCGCATTGAAGGCTCACTGAAGCAGGTGCTTGGTAGCTACGGTTACAGCGAAATCCGTATGCCGATTGTAGAGCAGACCCCGTTATTCAAACGCGCTATCGGCGAAGTGACCGACGTGGTTGAAAAAGAGATGTATACCTTTGAGGACCGTAACGGCGATAGCCTGACCCTGCGTCCGGAAGGTACGGCGGGTTGCGTACGCGCCGGCATCGAACATGGTCTCCTGTACAATCAAGAACAGCGCCTGTGGTATATCGGGCCAATGTTCCGCCACGAGCGTCCGCAAAAAGGCCGCTATCGTCAGTTCCACCAGATTGGCGCCGAAGCGTTCGGTCTGCAGGGGCCGGATATCGATGCCGAGCTGATCATGCTGACCGCCCGCTGGTGGCGCGAACTGGGGATCTCCAGCCACGTTGCCCTTGAGCTGAACTCTATCGGTTCGCTGGAAGCTCGCGCCAGCTATCGCGACGCGCTGGTGGCTTATCTTGAGCAGTATAAGGATAAGCTCGATGAAGACTGCAAACGCCGCATGTACACCAACCCGCTGCGCGTGCTGGATTCTAAAAACCCGGAAGTTCAGGCGCTGCTGAACGATGCGCCGACGCTGGGTGATTATCTTGACGAAGAGTCCAAAGCGCACTTCGCCGGGCTTTGCGCGCTGCTGGACGATGCCGGTATTCGCTATACCGTGAATCAGCGTCTGGTGCGCGGTCTCGACTATTACAACCGCACCGTGTTTGAGTGGGTTACCACCAGCCTCGGCTCACAGGGAACCGTCTGTGCCGGTGGGCGTTATGACGGTCTGGTTGAGCAGCTTGGCGGTCGCGCAACGCCTGGCGTCGGCTTTGCGATGGGGCTGGAACGTCTTGTTTTACTGGTTCAGGCAGTGAATCCGGAATTTAAAGCCGATCCTGTTGTCGATATATACCTGGTAGCCTCCGGAACTGACACCCAGTCCGCAGCAATGCGTCTGGCTGAACAGGTACGCGATGCGTTACCCGGCGTTAAGCTGATGACCAACCACGGCGGCGGCAACTTTAAGAAGCAGTTTGCTCGCGCTGATAAATGGGGCGCTCGCGTTGCGCTGGTGCTGGGCGAAGCAGAAATCGCTGACGGAAACGTGGTAGTGAAAGATTTACGCTCAGGTGAGCAAACTACCGTAACGCAGGATAGCGTTGCCGCGCATTTGCGCACACTTCTGGGTTAATTTCCCGGGAAACATTAGTCAGGAGAAGGACTGCGTGGAACTTTACAATAACGAAAACGATCAGGTCGACGCGCTGAAGCGCTTCTTTGCTGAAAATGGCAAAGCGCTGGCCGTCGGGGTGATTTTGGGCGTTGGCGCGCTGGTTGGCTGGCGCTACTGGACCTCCCATCAGTTGGACACCGCCAGAGGCTCGTCTCTGGCTTATGAAAATGCGATTTCCGCGCTCAAATCGGATAAACCAGAAGCGCTGAACGCTGCGCAGAAATTTGCCGCCGACAGCAAAAACACCTATGGTGCGTTTGCGTCTCTTGAGCTGGCGCAGCAGTTTGTCGATAAAAACGACCTGCAGAACGCTGAAAAGCAGCTTCAGCAGGGGCTTACGGCGGCTTCTGATGATAACCTGAAATCGGTTATCAATATGCGTCTTGCTCGCGTCCAGCTGCAGCTTAAGCAGCCTGATGCCGCGCTGAAAACCCTGGATGCCGTGAAAGGCGAAGGCTGGACCGCGATTGTCGCCGACCTGCGCGGTGAGATCCTGCTGAGCAAAGGCGATAAGCAAGGGGCGAAAGCGGCATGGGAAGCGGGCGCAAAAAGCGATGCTTCACCGGCGCTCAGCGAAATGATGCGTATGAAAATAAATAATTTGTCCATCTGAGAGGGACTCGATGCAATTGCGTAAATTACTTTTGCCAGGGCTGCTTTCCGTTACCTTATTGAGCGGTTGTTCGCTGTTTAACAGCGAAGAAGATGTGGTGAAAATGTCGCCACTGCCGACGGTGGAAAACCAGTTTACGCCGTCCACGTCCTGGAGCACCTCCGTTGGCGGCGGTATTGGCGAATTTTACTCTAACCTGCACCCGGCTTTTGCTGATGGCGTCGTGTATGCCGCCGATCGTAAAGGCACAGTTAAAGCCCTGAATTCAGGCGACGGCAAAGAGGTGTGGTCGGTTAACCTGGCCGAGAAAGACGGCTGGTTCTCCCGCGCTCCTGCGCTGCTCTCCGGCGGCGTGACCGTTTCCGGCGGCCATGTTTATATCGGTAGCGAAAAAGCGAAAGTTTACGCGCTGAACACCAGCGACGGTACCGTCGCATGGGAAGCGAGCGTGGCGGGTGAAGCGATTTCCCGTCCGGTCGTCAGCGACGGTATGGTGCTTATTCATACTACTAACGGTCAGCTGCAGGCGCTGAACGAAGCTGACGGCGCGGTGAAATGGACCGTTAACCTGGATATGCCAGCGCTCTCTCTGCGCGGCGAATCCGCACCGGCTACCGCGTACGGCGCAGCGATTGTGGGCGGCGATAACGGTCGCGTCAGCGCGGTGCTGATGCAGCAGGGCCAGATGATTTGGCAGCAGCGTATCTCTACCGCCACCGGTCCGACTGAAATCGACCGTCTCAACGACGTCGATACGACGCCGGTTATCGTGAACGGGGTGATTTATGCGCTGGCCTACAACGGCAACCTGACGGCGCTGGATCTACGCAGCGGCCAGATTATGTGGAAACGTGAGCTGGGTTCAGTGAACGATTTCATCGTCGACGGCAACCGTATTTACCTGGTTGATCAAAACGACCGTCTGCTGGCGCTCACCACCGACGGCGGCGTGACGCTGTGGACGCAAAGCGATCTGCTGCACCGCCTGTTGACGGCGCCTGTGCTGTATAATGGCAACCTGGTTGTTGGCGATAGCGAAGGCTATATGCACTGGGTCAACCCTGAAGATGGTCACTTTGTGGCTCAGCAGAAGGTGGACAGCTCAGGCTTCCTGACCGATCCGGTTGTTGCTGACGGCAAACTGCTGATTCAGGCGAAAGACGGCACGCTGTACGCGATTACGCGTTAACAACAGCGGTAGTCTATTTTTGAGAAACGGCCCCTGGCAGACAGGGGCCGTTTTGGCTTTTTTAAAAACGCCGTGAAAATGGCGTTGTATCGATTTTAGTATGAGGCATTTAACATGATACCTGTGGTCGCGCTTGTCGGGCGCCCTAACGTTGGAAAATCCACGCTTTTTAACCGCTTAACGCGCACTCGCGATGCGTTGGTCGCGGATTTCCCGGGGCTGACTCGTGACCGTAAGTACGGTCGTGCTGAAGTGGAAGGCCGCGAATTTATCTGTATCGATACCGGCGGGATCGACGGTACCGAAGATGGCGTAGAAACGCGGATGGCAGAACAATCGCTGCTGGCAATCGAAGAAGCGGACGTGGTGCTGTTTATGGTCGATGCGCGTGCGGGCCTGATGCCGGCGGATTCGGCAATCGCTAAACATCTGCGCTCTCGTGAAAAACCGACCTTCCTGGTGGCAAACAAAACTGACGGTATCGATGCCGATCAGGCGATTGCCGATTTTTGGTCGCTGGGGTTAGGCGAGATTTATCCTATCGCCGCTTCACACGGTCGCGGCGTTACCAGCCTGCTTGAGCACGTGCTGCTGCCGTGGGTTGACGAGGTGAACCCGCCGGAAGAAGTGGACGAAGACGCGGCATACTGGGCGCAGTTTGAAGCGGAGCAGAACGGCGAAGCAGTTGAAGAGCCGGAAGATGATTTTAACCCGCAGGATCTGCCGATTAAGCTGGCGATTGTGGGCCGCCCGAACGTGGGTAAGTCAACGCTCACCAACCGTATTCTGGGCGAAGATCGTGTGGTGGTTTACGATATGCCGGGAACCACTCGTGACAGCATCTACATCCCGATGCAGCGCGATGAGCGTGAATACGTCCTTATCGATACCGCAGGCGTGCGCAAGCGCGGCAAAATTACCGATGTCGTCGAAAAATTCTCGGTGATCAAAACGCTGCAGGCGATTGAAGACGCCAACGTGGTGCTGCTGGTGATTGATGCACGCGAAGGGATTTCCGATCAGGATCTCTCCCTGCTGGGCTTTATCCTCAACAGCGGTCGTTCGCTGGTGATTGTCGTCAATAAATGGGACGGCCTGAGCCAGGAGGTAAAAGAGCAGGTGAAAGAGACCCTGGACTTCCGTCTGGGCTTTATCGACTTTGCCCGCGTGCACTTTATCTCCGCGCTGCACGGCAGCGGCGTAGGCAATCTGTTTGAATCCGTGCGCGAGGCGTACGACAGCGCAACCCGTCGTGTGGGTACCGCTATGCTGACCCGCATCATGACCATGGCTGCTGAAGACCATCAGCCGCCGCTGGTGCGCGGCCGTCGCGTGAAGCTGAAATATGCCCACGCCGGTGGTTATAACCCGCCGATCGTGGTTATTCACGGTAACCAGGTTAAAGATCTGCCGGATTCTTATAAACGCTACCTGATGAACTACTTCCGTAAATCGCTGGAAGTGATGGGCACGCCGATTCGTATTCAGTTCAAGGAAGGGGAAAACCCGTTTGCCAACAAACGCAATACCCTGACGCCGAACCAGATGCGTAAGCGTAAGCGCTTGATTAAGCACATCAAGAAAAGCAAATAACGAATCACAACTACGCCGATTGTTAAAAAGCCCGCGTGCGGGCTTTTTTGTATCTGTTGTTATTATTCAGCTTCATTGCCTTTTTTAAGGGGAGGAGATGGGATATCCTCAACCAGAAAAGCTCCAGTTAAACCGGTGTAAATAATCAGCCAGCCGATTAACATGATGACGAATCTTACATGAATGAAAAGAGAATCTACCGTACCAAAAAATAATACCGGCAAACATAGAAATAAAGCGGCATAAGATGGCTTCTTTCTTGTCATGTAATAGATAAGCGTTATATAGAAAAAAAATAAAAACAGGCCGCTGGCAGCTCCCTGAAGCGACATCGTTTCAATCAAATCATTATGTAAATGATAGGGTATATTGCGTAAGGCTTCTGGATTTCCATTTTCTTTTTTATTGATAAAATCAGCCAGGATTTCATATCTCTCTTTTGCGCTGACTCCTCCGGGGTGGGTTATGATTTCGTTTATCCCGGAATACCACATCGTTAATCTTGCTCCTATTGATGTGTTATTATTTTGCTGATAATGAGTTAAATCGGTTATAATCTCGCTCGCTCTCTTATAAACATTTGGCGAGAATACACCAATCATCAGTGAAAATAAAATAAATGAAAGTGCACAAATAGATAATGCTTTCCATTTTGCTACGGCATATTTATTAAATAAAATGTAAAGCAGAATTACAGGATACACGATTAAAGCTGATCGAGTCTCAGTTAATATCAATATATATAGCGAAGAAAAAATAATGAATGAAGCCAACACTTTTCTGTAAGGTATGTTGATACGTAGAAGCGAATAAAGCGTCAAGAGCGAATACATAGTATAAAGCGAAGCGCTCAAGGTAGATGAAGTATTTATACGAAGGCGCTCACCGGGAGCAATGATTTTGCAATATATTGCATATAATGTCAGGGTAATAAAACCGAATAAGAGGTAGTAGGTTGTTTTTTTCAGTTGGCCTGTTCCTGATAGCCTCATTATCGCTGGGAATAATGATATTACTACAGAGCCGATTATCAGATAAGTACCCGTTTTGGGATAATTAGTATCAGCGCGATAGATCTCCGTAAGATGTGCAGGAAACCTCCAGGACCATAATAGCTGAGATGCTCCAATAAGGAAAATGGCTGCACCTAATATTAGATCCTGACGGGTGATTGTTAATTTCTTAAAATAAAAAAAAGAACCAATAATCACTACTGAGGAATAGATGTAAAATATATTCCGACCAAGCAATTGCTCAGGGATGATAATGCTACTTGATATTACTGCTAAAAGTAATATGAAATTTATATATTTCTCCTTTATCATATCAATTTACATCTCAATCTCAAACTTTGACGTTTTTCCTAACTTACAACGTAGCGTGTCCGATACTTTCTGACATGCAAATTCAAAAAGTGTATTATCCTCAAGATCATCATTCAGGCAGATTTGCGGAACGTCGCTTTTCAGGGCCTGAATGGCGTGATCAAGCTGCTGCCGATCGCCGGTTAAATTAAAATGGCTGCCTAATCTTTTAGGATTGCATGGATTAAATTTTCCTGAAGCTAAATGCCAATATCTGAAAATATATTGATTTAAATTATAGCCATCTCTGAATCTGGATTTTGAGGTCCTTACCAGTATGTCCCTTATTTCATCATGAGACCAAACTTCCTCAAAGGTAGATTTTAGGAAGGGTTGTGGTAAATGCCTTCCGAAAAAACCAGTGAAGTTTCTTGCTTTCTTTTTAGATATATTTTTCTTAATATATCGACCATATTGCAAGTTATAATACTTTGTTATGTTTTTTTTGATGGACTCTCTGCGATTGAAAAATGTATTAATAACTGAGGCATTGGTCGTTAACATTAGGTTTGAAATGTTATTGTCAATTGATATAGGGTTAATGTCATTCTCGATTAAAAAATCATTAGGTAAATTTTTTTTAAAGTAAAACTCTGGAGTGATGGGAGAGTTTAATAACATATCGTCGTTGAAATATACAAACTGATCACTCAATCCTTTTATTTTATGAATGTTAACTTCAATTGCTCGTGAATTGAATGTAGGTAAATATTCTTTATCAATGATGTCGCTATGTCGGACAAGATTTATTTTATGATAGCTTTTATCCAGCCATGAAGGAACCTGTCCACAGGTAACCAGATGGACTTTGCGAACCCAAGGTGCGTAATTTTCGACAGCCCTGAACCAGTATTTAAACAACCCCATATCTCTGAAGCGTGATGGTGTGACTGCCAACTTATAAGTATCACTGTAGATAGTTTTATAACGTATAAAATCGTCCTGCCAACACCTATCATCGGAGTCGACCCATAAAACAACAAAATCAATATCGGACACCGCCTCTCTCCTTTAATCGCCAGGTTGTTTATTTTAACTTCTGTTAATATTTTTTTTGTGAATGTTTTATCTAAACATATTTTCGCCATGTATTAAATTGCGATGAAATCACGTTTTATGTGATGCTTATCAAGATTAATTTTTACGGTAATTTATCATTGCTGATTTTTATTTTTTGATGTTGGGTGCGCTTTTATATTTTTTGTGATGTTTTTATAATTTATTGAATACAAACGTTGAGTTGCTGATGGTTAATAGTCCGGTGGCTTTGTTAATAACGTTGTTATCAGAATTGCCTTGTAACATTTTTGATAATCTTCTTATCAGAGTTTTGCACTGTTCTTCGATAATCAATCTCTAACTCTTTATTAAAAGGTATCGCCAGATAAGTTGAGTTGATGGTAAACGTATTCAACATTGATCGCGCTCAAGGGCGATTTATGAACGTTATCTCGGCGGATATATTTTCGGGGAGCACAGCCTATTTGACCGTGAGCTGGAAGAAATTCGCGGGCTCACCCTGCGGCGAACCAGTGAGGCTGTACAACCCCTACAGCGACAGCAGCAACTTCGCGGACTGTAGTCGCTATTGACGTGATAAACTAGCGGTATTCAATGTGAGAAGGAGTCACCATGGAATTTGATTGCCCCGTGTGCCATGCGCAGCTTGCTGTGCAGGGCAATAGCGCCCGCTGCGAGCGTTGTGCGAAAGAGTATGTTGTCGAAGCCCGCTGCCCGGACTGCCACAAGCCGCTGGAGGTGTTAAAAGCCTGCGGCGCGGTGGATTATTTTTGCCAGAATGGCCACGGGCTGATTTCGAAGAAACGCGTCGAGTTTGTGCCGATTTAATCTTTATCGCTGACGCAGCCTTCACCGTCGCGCCAGAGTTCAACCAGTGAATCTGGCGCACGATCCTCCGGGATGAGAATAATCAGGCTGTGGTAGTGCTGTTCGCTGACGATCTGAATGCGAAAAAAACGCTGGTCGCCCCGGCCAGGTGAGTCGGGCTGGCCCGGCGGCTTGCCCAGTGGGAGCGACTGTTGGAGGATCGTCGCGATCCGCTGCTTCTGTTGCTCGTTGAGCTTCGCCACGACGATCTTACGCATCCCGCTGAGCGCAGGGATCCAGGCAACGCCACCCTCGCGCGCCAGCTCAATCACCGCATCATCGCTAAGATCGGCAATATTCATAGCACCACTCCGACCCGCTCCCAGGCCTGAGTAATCGCCTCTGCGGTCTCTTTGCCAGAGCGTTTCTCGCCGTGGCGAATTGTCAGCCTCGCAAAGGCTAAGAAATCGGCGTCTTTTGCCAGAGATTGATCGCACACCGCGTCGTACCAGGCGTATCCCGCTTTCTCCCATGCAAAACCGCCGAGGGCGCTGGCGGCGAGATAAAAGGCGTGATTAGGAATGCCGGAATTGATATGCACGCCGCCGTTATCCTGCTGGGTATGAACAAAATCTTTCATATGCGCGGGCTGCGGGTCTTTGCCAAGGATAGGGTCATCATAAGCGGTGCCAGGCTGCGACATAGAGCGCAGACCTTTACCGTGGATGCCTTTCGCGAGTAGCCCCTCGCCAATGATCCAGTCCGCTTTGTCTGCCGTCTGCTGGCGCTGATACTGTTTGACCAGCGAACCGAAAACATCGGAGAGTGATTCGTTCAGCGCGCCGGATTGTTCGAAATAGATGAGACCGGCTTCGCTCTCCGTCACGCCGTGGCTTAGTTCGTGCGCCACCACGTCAATGGCGATAGTAAAACGATTAAAAATCTCGCCATCCCCGTCGCCAAACACCATTTGTTGACCGTTCCAGAACGCGTTTTGATATTCGTGACCATAGTGGACGCTGCCGGTGAGCTTCAATCCGCGGTTATCCAGCGAATCACGCTGGTAGCTCTTCCAGAAAAAATCATGGGTGATGCCGAGATAGTCATAGGCTTCATCAACGGCAACGTCGCCGTTGGAGGGCTGTCCCTCAAAACGGACCTGGGTACCCGGCAGATCCTGGGTCTGCCCGGCATCATAAATGTCGCGTTCAAGCAGGCCCGGCGTGGTGACGTGGGGCGCGGCAGGGCGCCCCGGAACGTGCGCCATCAGGGTCTGAACGTGGCTGAGGGTATTCTGCGCGCAGCGCTGCTGCTGAAGGGAACCGCGATCGACAATGCGGCGTAAAATGTAGGGCGGAATCACATAACGAGGATAAGCATCTGGCATATCACGCTCCTTAGCCGGATAGAACCGTTTAAAAAGGGCATGACAGCAGTATAGTTATCCTCGCTCGAAATGGCAGGCTTATCCGGCTTTTTTGCGGGAACGGGTTTTCTTCACCGGCGTGATGTTCTTCACTTCGCTCTCTACCCAGCCATCGTTCAGACGGGTAGTGAGAACGTCTCCCTCGCGCACCTGTTTCGTTTGTTTCAGCACCTTACCGTCGCTGGCGGAAGTGACGCTATAGCCGCGGGCGAGCGTCGCCAGCGGGCTGACGGCTTCCAGATGCGTGACCATATTACCGAAGCGTTCACGTTGTTCGCCAAGACGCGCGCGGATGTTTTCCGCCAGCCGGTATTCCAGCTGTTGAATACGGCTCTGGAGGCGGTGAATGCGCGGCTGCGGATTTTGTTGATTCAGGCGCTGCGCGGCGCGCTGCTGGCGCTGGTCGGCGCGCTTTATCTGCGTCTCAAGAGCGAAACGCATGCGCTGACGCAATCTTTCAAGCTCCGTTTGCTGACGGGCCAGCCGCAGCTGAGGATGCTGCTGCTGCAGACGGTGAAAAACCTGGGTAAAGCGACGATGGCGGTTGGCAAGGAAGTAGTCCATCGCCATTTCAAGGCGCTGCTGCCCGGACTGGAGCTGACGCAGCAGCTCCTGCTGGTTGCGGCTGACCATTTCTGCCGCCGCGGAGGGCGTCGGGGCGCGCAGGTCGGCGACAAAATCGGCGATAGTGACGTCAGTCTCATGGCCTACGGCGCTGACGATGGCAATAGGGCTGGCAAAAATCGCCCGCGCCACTCGCTCATCGTTAAAGCTCCATAAATCTTCCAGCGAACCGCCGCCGCGCCCGACAATCAGCACGTCGCACTCCTGGCGCGCGTTGGCCAGCTCAATCGCGCGAACGATCTGCCCCGGCGCATCTTCTCCCTGGACGGCGGTCGGGTAAATAATCACCGGCAGGGAAGGATCGCGGCGCTTGAGCACGTGTAAAATATCGTGCAGCGCAGCGCCGGTTTTAGAGGTGATGACGCCGACGCAGTGCGCGGGAGAGGGGAGCGTTTTTTTATGCTGCTGATCGAACAAGCCTTCCGCCGCCAGCGCGGTCTTGAGCTGTTCATACTTCTGCTGCAGGAGACCTTCGCCCGCAGGCTGCATGCTTTCCACGATGATCTGATAATCGCCGCGCGGCTCGTACAGCGAGATATTGGCGCGGACCAGCACCTGCTGCCCGTGCTGCGGACGGAACGTCACGCGGCGGTTGCTGTTGCGGAACATCGCGCAGCGCACCTGGGCGTTATCGTCTTTTAGGGTGAAGTACCAGTGGCCGGAAGAGGGCTGGCTGAAATTGGAAATCTCGCCGCTGATCCATACCTGACCCATTTCACGCTCGAGCAGCAGTCGAACCGACTGATTAAGGCGGCTAACCGTGTAAATTGAGGGGGATTGAGATGGCAACATGTGAGCAAGATCAAATTCTAAATCAGCAGGTTATTCAGTCGATAGTAACCTGCTGGGAGGGGATCGCAAGTATTATTTGCAAAAAAGGGTAGATGCAATCGGTTACGCTCTGTATAATGCCACGGCAATATTTATCCACCCTGGTCGAGATATTGCCCATGCTACGTATCGCTAAAGAAGCCCTGACGTTTGACGACGTCCTCCTCGTTCCCGCTCATTCAACCGTTCTGCCAAATACCGCCGATCTCAGCACTCAGCTGACGAAAACCATTCGTCTGAATATTCCAATGCTCTCTGCTGCAATGGATACCGTGACGGAAGCGCGTCTGGCAATTGCCCTGGCACAGGAAGGCGGCATCGGCTTTATTCATAAAAACATGTCCATCGAGCGCCAGGCGGAAGAAGTTAAGCGCGTGAAGAAGCATGAGTCCGGCGTGGTTACCGACCCGCAGACCGTCCTGCCGACCACCACCCTGCGCGAAGTGAAAGAGCTGACTGAACGCAACGGTTTTGCTGGCTATCCGGTGGTGACAGAAGACAACGAGCTGGTCGGCATCATCACCGGTCGCGACGTGCGTTTCGTCACCGACCTGAATCAGGCGGTGAGCGTTTATATGACGCCGAAAGAGCGTCTGGTGACCGTTCGCGAAGGCGAAAGCCGCGAAGTGGTTTTTGCCAAAATGCATGAAAAACGCGTTGAGAAAGCGCTGGTTGTGGATGACAGCTTCCATCTTCTCGGCATGATCACCGTTAAAGATTTCCAGAAAGCGGAGCGTAAACCGAACGCCTGTAAAGATGAGCAGGGTCGCCTGCGCGTCGGTGCGGCGGTGGGGGCGGGCGCCGGTAACGAAGAGCGCGTGGATGCGCTGGTTGCCGCGGGCGTAGATATTCTGCTGATCGACTCCTCTCACGGCCACTCTGAAGGCGTATTGCAGCGTATCCGCGATACCCGTGCGAAGTATCCTGACCTGCAAATCATCGGCGGCAACGTGGCGACCGGCGCGGGTGCACGTGCGCTGGCGGAAGCCGGCTGCAGCGCGGTGAAAGTGGGTATCGGCCCTGGCTCCATCTGTACGACTCGTATCGTGACCGGCGTGGGCGTTCCGCAGATCACCGCCGTTTCTGACGCGGTTGCAGCGCTGGAAGGCACCGGTATCCCGGTTATCGCCGACGGCGGTATTCGTTTCTCCGGCGATATTGCGAAAGCGATTGCCGCGGGCGCAGCCGCCGTCATGGTTGGCTCAATGCTGGCCGGTACTGAAGAATCCCCGGGTGAAATCGAACTCTACCAGGGCCGTTCGTACAAATCTTATCGCGGTATGGGTTCCCTTGGCGCGATGTCTAAAGGTTCCTCCGATCGCTACTTCCAGACCGATAACGCCGCCGACAAACTGGTACCGGAAGGTATCGAAGGCCGCGTCGCCTATAAAGGCCGCCTGAAAGAGATCATTCACCAGCAGATGGGCGGCCTGCGCTCCTGTATGGGCCTGACCGGTTGTGGTACCATCGACACCCTGCGGACCAAAGCGGAATTCGTGCGCATCAGCGGCGCGGGTATCCAGGAGAGCCACGTTCACGACGTGACTATCACCAAGGAATCCCCGAACTACCGCATGGGCTCCTGATTTTCATCGCCCGGCCACGCGCCGGGCGATTTATTTAACCTGTATCACTTGCCTCGGAATTATCGTCAATGACGGATAACATTCATAAACATCGTATTCTTATCCTGGACTTCGGTTCTCAGTACACCCAGCTGGTTGCGCGTCGCGTTCGTGAATTAGGTGTCTACTGTGAACTGTGGGCATGGGACGTGACTGAAGCTCAAATTCGTGAGTTTAATCCTAACGGCATTATTCTTTCCGGCGGCCCGGAAAGCACCACCGAAGATAACAGCCCGCGCGCGCCGCAGTATGTCTTTGAAGCCGGCGTGCCGGTATTCGGCGTATGCTACGGCATGCAGACCATGGCGATGCAGCTGGGCGGCCACGTTGAAGCCTCTAATGAACGTGAGTTTGGCTATGCGCAGGTTGAAGTGCAGACCGATAGCGCCCTGATTCACGGTATCGAAGATGCGCTGAGCGCGGACGGTAAGCCGATGCTGGACGTCTGGATGAGCCACGGCGACAAAGTCACCGCCATCCCGTCTGACTTCGTCACCGTTGCCAGCACCGAAACCTGCCCGTTCGCCATTATGGCTAACGAAGAGAAGCGTTTCTACGGCGTACAGTTCCACCCGGAAGTCACCCATACCCGTCAGGGTCTGCGCATGCTGGAGCGTTTCGTACGCGATATCTGCCAGTGTGAAGCGCTGTGGACCCCGGCCAAAATTATCGACGATGCTATTGAGCGCATTCGTCAGCAGGTTGGCGACGATAAAGTGATCCTCGGCCTGTCCGGCGGCGTGGATTCCTCCGTCACCGCCATGCTGCTGCACCGCGCCATCGGCAAAAACCTGACCTGTGTCTTTGTGGATAACGGTCTGCTGCGTCTGAATGAAGCCCAGCAGGTTATGGATATGTTTGGCGATCGCTTCGGCCTGAACATCGTTCACGTCGAAGGCGAGGCGCGTTTCCTGGCTGCGCTGGCGGGCGAAAACGATCCGGAAGCGAAGCGTAAAATCATCGGTCGCGTGTTCGTTGAAGTGTTTGACGAAGAAGCGCTGAAGCTGGAAGACGTGAAATGGCTGGCGCAAGGGACCATCTACCCTGACGTCATCGAGTCCGCTGCTTCCGCAACCGGTAAAGCGCACGTCATCAAATCTCACCACAACGTGGGCGGCCTGCCGAAAGAGATGAAGATGGGCCTCGTTGAACCGCTGCGCGAGCTGTTCAAAGATGAAGTGCGTAAGATTGGCCTCGAACTGGGTCTGCCGTACGATATGCTGTACCGCCACCCGTTCCCGGGGCCGGGTCTGGGCGTGCGCGTGCTGGGTGAAGTGAAGAAAGAGTACTGCGACCTGCTGCGCCGCGCGGATGCAATCTTCATTGAAGAGCTGCACAAAGCCGACCTGTACAACAAAGTGAGCCAGGCGTTCACCGTATTCCTGCCCGTCCGTTCCGTCGGCGTCATGGGCGATGGCCGTAAGTACGACTGGGTCGTTTCCCTGCGTGCGGTTGAAACCATCGACTTTATGACCGCTCACTGGGCGCATCTGCCGTACGATTTCCTCGGCCGTGTATCCAACCGCATCATCAATGAAGTCAACGGTATTTCCCGAGTGGTGTACGACATCAGCGGTAAGCCGCCAGCGACCATTGAGTGGGAATAAGCCGATAACCCTTCCTGAGTTTTCATGAACAGGTAAAACTGCCATCAACCCTCTGTTTTTACAGAGGGTTTTTATTTATGTGCATTCATGTTTCCTCACTCCAGTTCACACTTTTTAGCGGTATTTCTCACGGTATCGTCTTAGAGATGTATTCTTCTCTCTGTCTGATACCGTTGTAAAAATGATGCCAAAATGGTGATTTTATGCTGACTGATATCAAACTGAAAAACCTCAAGCCAAAGGACAAACTTTATAAAGTTACTGACCGGGATGGTTTGTACGTTGCAGTGCTGACATCAGGCACTGTCTCGTTTCGCTACGATTACAGTATCAACGGAAGACGAGAAACACTGACGTTAGGGAAGTATGGTATTGACGGTATTTCTCTGGCTGAAGCAAGGGAAAAACTCCATACCGCGAAAAAGCTACTCAAGTCAGGCATATCGCCTGCTGTAGACAAACGTTACGGTAAAAATAAGCTCCGGGAGAGTGAGACGCTGACGGTATATACCGACAATTACATGAAGCATGTAACTCTGGCGGACAGTACCAGAGCGATGAAAGAAGCGGTTATTGAGCGAGATATCCTGCCTGTGCTGGGCAACAAATTAATGACCGAAATTACTACGGCAATGGTGCGTAGCCTTTGTGATCGGATAATAGATCGAGGAGGTAATGCAACAGCGGTACAGGTTCGCGAGATAATCAGCAGTATCTATCGTTATGCAAATGATCGAGGGCACAGTTTTTCTAATCCAGCCCAGGATATTAAAGCGAGTTCTATCGCAACGTTCACTCCGAGGCTCAGAAGCCTTGCTCCGCGAGAAGTTAGCATTTTCTTCAATACACTGGATACCGTTGCAGGGATGCCAACGCTCAAACTGGCGTTGAAGATTATATTTCTGACAATGGTACGTAAAAGTGAGTTCACTTTAGCGACCTGGGATGAGGTTGATTTCAAAACCAACGAGTGGACCATTCCTGCTGGTCGTATGAAAGGAGGCCGGACTCACGTCATCTATCTTTCGCGCCAGGTTAACGATTTGCTGGTGGGCTTGAAAATGTGTGCCGGAGGAAGTCCTTACTTACTTGCCGGGCGCTATAACATCAACAAACCACTGTCTAATGCAGCCCTGAACGGCGTTATCACTACAACCGTAAAAGTGGCACAGTCGCAAGGGAAGGCACTGGAGCACTTTACTGTCCATGACATGCGACGAACCGCCAGCACGTTATTGCATGAGGCAGGGTATCCATCGGACTGGATAGAAAAATGCCTCGCGCATGAGCAAAAAGGGGTGAGGGCAATTTACAACAAAGCCGAATACGCGCGACCACGAGCTTACATGTTGCAGCAGTGGGCGGACATGGTTGATGGTTGGATTGCTGGAACAACAGTGACGCTCACCCCGTTTTCGCCGAGGAAGTACGAGGAGTGGATGAACCTTGATATATAATGGTTTATTGCACGATTAAGATAAAATTTCTATAAAATTAGTGGGTTCGACTATGTTTTTTAATATGCTTAATAATAAACAAAAAAAGCGTCTTTTTATTAATCAAGTAAATGTGTTTTACAATTATTCGTTAGGTTTTGAAGTTCATTCGGTAGACTTATTGAAGACTGCTAATAAACTTCTTAAATCAGGGTTTTCTAAATATGTTTGTTTTTCGGATTTTAAGTTTTTATATCTCAATGAAAATAATCAAATAAAATATAGTAATTTACATCCAGAAGGAAGAAATTGGGATTCTTCATGGGAAATAAATTTTGATGATGACATACCAAAAGAAATAATTCCTGATTTAATGATTTCTTCCGAGTTGTTTTTCCATGAAAATAGACTCGTGAATGATAATCAGGCTTACATAAGAACATCATTACCTCCCTTTGTTCTGGAGATAAGTAATGAGCAGTACCCTATGTATCCGGGAGTAAAGATCTACCGTGATGGAATCGCTATCATTTATTTTCAATTTGATGGTAAATGGAATGGGATTGATGATGACAGTTTCTTATCATCGATTATAAACATGAGTCAAAGATATTTTGATAAAATATGGGTTGATGCAAAACTTCAAATGCTCGATGGTGAAGTAGTTTTAGAAAATAGCTTTGAAGATGTTTTTTCAATTGGTGGAAATTACCTTGATGGAAGAGAAATAAGAAAATTAAAACAAAAGATGCGAGATAATAGCATGAAAGTATTAACTGAATCTTTTGAGAAAGAAGGTTGTACTTTTTCGTTCGATAATCATAGAGAATGGATTTTGCACCAGATTGCAGGAACGGAGGAGAATGAATCATGGGAATCTACGATTGAAATGTGTCGTTCTATATATTCAAACGTTATTGGCAGTATGTTGGTTCCACAATATAAAACTAATAAAACTAAGTCATATAGTTATCTTTGGCACGGACGGCCTTCTGTTTCTCTTTTGCGTTTCGATAAGCAGCCTCAGGATAAGAGTGCTTTGCTGAAAAATTTTTCTGAATCGTTGGCTAAGTTTTTGAATAGAGCTGATATCAGCGAAAAGGAAAACTCCTTGCCGCCAGATTTACGGAAGTTTAATGATTATTGTCTACATGCAAATAGATCCATTTACTTATGGACTTGGTTAAGAGGAGAGAATGAGTCAGAGGATATTTGGGATGACAGAAATACCTCATCAAGAATACTTGAAAATCAGGCAAGAGTTGAGCAGGTTGAATATCATAACATGAGTATTTCTAGAGCGTGCTCTTGGGCTAGTAACCCGCCATCTGAACAACATCTATTTATCTCCTATACAACATTGGCAGAAACAGAAAATAACATTCATCACAGTAGTATATCTGGCGAAACTTCCGATACGCTTTCATATCTCATTAAATCTTTTGGAACCGAGAGTTTAATTGCTTCTGCGAAAGAGATGGCTAGATTTCGCATGGACGAACTTAAATACAGATCAGATTCAGCAAGAAATTCTAGCAACTATTGGTTAACATTTATCTTCGGTTTGGTTGGTGTAACAAGTTTCGCTGAGTTTGCAGTTAATCCACTAATTCTTAATAAATGGAGTGGAATGAATAAAGTTATAGCGCCATTTATTTCTTTTGGGATCTCTGCTGTTTTAATTTTAGCAATATCTGCAATTATTTGGTATTACACAAAGAAAAAATACTAGCATTTAGAGTGATTTATATTAGAAATTATGTTTTTATTTATTTTGCTTTTATGATGGATATCGGGCTAATTAATTTTGCCATAAACTTGCTCGATATACCTTCCACGCCCATCTCCATGACCCAGATCCGTCGATGTCACCGCCAGCGCCTCTTTGTGGCTCAGCCCCTGTATCTCGTAATATCGGATCGCGTCCTGTGCCCAGGCATAGCGCAGGGAGTGGGGAGAGTATTCCCCCGTCAGCCCGGCATCGCGGAGATGGTTGTGCCAATAGTCCATCGCGGATTTCAGATCCGGTTTATCGATCAGATGCCCGTTACGCTCCCCAGCAATGTTCAGCGCCTCTTTCACGGCCTGACGAACCGCGTCCCGGTCAGTCACCTGTGTCATGCGCGGTCGTCCGCCTTTGGTACCAAAGATCACAGACAGACGTTCAGCCCCTTTTTCCAGCTGTTTATCCCAGGTTTTCAGCGACTGGCAGCACTGTACCGCCTCCTGACCACGCAGACCCATCACCCTCGCCAGTTGCAGGCTGACCGCGAGACCTGCGTCGGTTTGCTGTATCCGCTCCAGTACCTGCTGGTAAAGCGCATCCGGAATGGCCCGGTGCGTTCCGTCGCGGCTGACACCGCTGATACCGAGTGATTTGTTGCTGATTAATTCTGACTGGCTGAGTTGTGTGCGTCCGGCTTCAGCCAGAATAGAGCGCACCATCGCCATCTCATTCTGTAGCGTTCGCAGCGAAATACCCTGCGCCAGCCGTTCATGGATATATCCCGTGATGTGTCTGGCTTTGAGCTGGCTGGTGCTGGTGACCTGAATATTCTGCGCCAGCAGATGATGGGCAAAACGCTGCGCCATCTGTTCGCGGTCGTGGACGGTTTTGTGGCTGCCGCCTGCGCGGTGTGCCAGTTTTTTCATATCCTGCGCCAGTCGCGACATACTGACTCCTCCGCCTGATGCGGTAGCAATATTTTCCGGCGCGTGGGGAATGCACGGCACTGAACATTGCGCCATGCTGAACAATACCGGTGCGCCGGAAGGCGAGAGTTGAGGTATGGTGGGGTACGGTGCTGCACGGTGTGCAGGCCGCCTGCCTCAGCAGGGATGCCCCCGGATCGTCGTGATCCGCCTCCGGTACTGTTCATTCCTCCTTGTTATCTTTTTGACGCTGAAATCGCGGCGTCAGAGGGTTAATACAACGATAAGCCTGATAAAACGGCGGCTGGCGCAGCGGTGTGCGCTGGCGTCACTTTGTTTTGCTTCGCCTCCAAAGTGACGCGCCGCCGTTTCAGGCAACCTGCTGACTGGCGCAGAGATACGCTCCGTCTTAAGACGCGGTACCAACCTGCCTCCTACTGGCACAGGCTATAGCAGCAACAACGACCGGACTGCGTCAGAGACGCCCCCGCCGTATTGTCCGGCTTGCGGGGTTAAGGGCTTGACCAACCTGACATAGCAGCCAGGCACAGTCCTCTAAGGTCATGGCTGTCTCGGGTGCAGTCCCAGGACTGCGGCAGTTACCGTAAAAATAGCACTATGGATATGATGGTCAAGCTATGTTTTATTCGTAATTTAATGATAATAAAGGGTTTAATCATCATGTAGTGGTGTGTTGTTTTATGATGACTTGCGGGTAAGGGAATTATTTTTTATATGAGGCGACACAATTTGTGATTCCGGGCCTGATAGTGGTCTCGAGGGGGTCTCAGCATCTTAAGCGTTAATGCACTGAAATACAGGAAGATCCGCAAAGGCTCGCTAAAGGGCTTTTAGCGAGCCTTTGCGGGCGCAATGTTGTTTTTTCAGGGGGCCTGAAAATATTTGTACGCGCCAGTGCCTTCTTTTGTATATCCCATTGACATATCCCATAGTTACCTTATGCTGACAATATGTACAAAACTTCACCACCGGAGGCGGGAATGGAAAAGACAACCGTATTCAAAAGCAACCGTAGCCAGGCGGTGCGTCTGCCAAAAGCGGTGGCTTTACCGGAGGATGTCAAACACGTGGATATCGTTGCGGTAGGGCGAACGCGCATTATTACTCCCGCAGGCGAAAGCTGGGACAGCTGGTTTGATGGTGAGAGCGTGACGTCTGATTTTATGGCTGCCCGTGAGCAGCCCGGTGACCAGGACAGGGAAGGGTTCTGATGCTCAAATACATGCTGGATACCAATATTTGTATCTATACGATCAAAAATAAACCTCAGGCAGTCCGGGAGGCGTTTAACCAGCATTACGGGCGGATGTGTATCAGTTCAGTCACGCTGATGGAGCTGATTTATGGCGCGGAAAAGTCTGCCAGCCCGGAGAAAAACCTGCGCGTGGTAGAAGGATTTATCGCCCGGCTGGAGGTGCTGAACTATGGTATCGACGTGGCAGTACAGACGGGGCAAATCCGGGCTGAACTGGCAAGAGCAGGTACGCCCGTTGGCCCGTATGACAGTATGATTGCGGCCCACGCCCGCGCACTGGGTTTAATTCTGGTGACGAACAATACCCGTGAGTTCGAACGTATTAATGGATTACGTCTGGAAGACTGGAGTATCAGCTAAGCCATTTAGTTCAAAGACAATGTCAGCGGGTGATGAGATTGTTAATAACTTATCTGGTTCTTTATTCAGAATACTGGCGCAGAGAACCTCATTGCGCCGTTTACTTAAACATTTTCAGGCTTCCCGCTCACCAGGCTGCGATGCACCGCCTCGCAAATCCGGCTGACCGCCAGCCCGTCCTCTGCCGTCACCGGGTACGGTGACCGGTTCCTGACCGCCCGCACAAAGTCGTTGATCGGATCGATGCCGAAACCGCTGGCGACGCCGTTGCGGTAGTTGATGAAGTAGCTGTTGGGCGTGAGCGTCTTATCCGGGGTGGTGATTTCCAGCCCCCGGTTTTGCGAGGTGCTACGGATATACGTCGTCCCGCATAGGATCTCAATGCGCCCGTCGTTGTCTTTCGGAAACCCCTCCGGCAGTACCCACGAATTCTCGACCACCCATGAACTGCCATCGACCATTGTCAGCAGGCTCTGCACGTTGTCGTGGGTATCTATCCCGCACATGTCCAGCAGATGCTTCTGTCCCACCGCATACACCGATACCACCTCCTGCCCGGAGAGGTACCGCACCAGATCAAAACAGTGGGAGCCGAGGAACCACACCGGGGAGCTAGCGCCCGCCCAGTTCAGCCACTCCGTCGGGACCGTTATCACATCGTCCATACTGATATGGCCGCGCAGGATCTGCCCGGTTTCTGGGTTCTCCAGTTCGGCTTTGATGCGCATCACCACCGGGTCCCATCGCTTGTGGAAATCGACGCCGACCAGCAGGCCCCGCTGCTGCGCCATCTCCACGATAAGCTCACACTCGCGTACCGAGGTGGCGAGTGGTTTCTCTGCCAGCACATGCTTGCCGTGGCGCAGCGCGGTGAGGATGGATTCGGTATGGTACGGATCCGGTGTCGCCACCGAGACCACGTCGATAGCTTCCTCTTCCAGTAGTGTTTCCAGCCGGGTATAGCCCATGATGCCGTATGACATGGCAAGGTCGTCGCAGCGTTCTGTGTCGGTGTCGCAGATGGCGACCAGCACGGTGTCCGGGTTATGGCGGTACGCATTCATATGGTGTTTGCCGTAGATACCTGCGCCGACCACGGCGGCTCTGATTTTGTTCATGATGATGTCCTCAGAATAAGCCCAGGGAAAACAGCCAGCCAATGATGACGGCCAGCGGCCCCGTTAACTGACGTGAGAGCAGAAAGGCAGGGACACCTTTCGCGATGGTCTCCGGCTTCGCCTCCTGCATCGAAAGGCCGACCGGCACGAAGTCGCAGCCGACCTGCACATTGATGGCAAACAGCGCGGGCAGGGCGAAGGCCGGGGAGATGGCGCCCGCGCCAATCTGGGTGCCAATCATCACGCCGATGACCTGCGAGATGGCCGCGCCCGGCCCGAGCACCGGTGAGAGGAACGGAATGCCGCAGATGAGCGACAGCAGCACCAGTCCCCACAGCGAGTTCGCCAGCGGCGTCAGGGCGTGGGCAATCAGGCTGCCGAGTGCGGTCTCCTGCACCAGGGCTATCAGCAGCGAGACAAAGGCCATAAACGGGATAACGTTGCGCAGCGACACGTCCACCGCTTCACGGCTGGCGGCGAACAGCAGGGCGATAATGTGGCCGACGGCGGTGCCGGTCTGTTCGACCAAGCGCACCAGTTTCTCCGCGCCACGTGCAGGTGGCGGTGTACTGATAACCCGTGGTGCAGGCTCCGGTTTTGTCTCAGGCTCGCTGTCTGGTGCTTCGGCTGTATCCACCAGAACCAGTTGCTCCGGGGTGACGCCGGAAACGTAGTTCTCTTCGGTAATAAACTGCGCCAGCGGCCCGGCGCGCCAGGTCGGCAGCACGTTGATGGTCGGGATACCCTTCTGCGGATACAGGCCACAACGCAAAGAGCCAGCGCAGTTAATCACCACGCAGAGCAGTTCCTCATCCGGGGGAATACTGGCAAAGCCATTGACGATTTCCGACTCGGTGAGTGCGCCGATTTCGATGGCGACGGGATGGATTTCGCGCCCGGTGAGCGACAGCACTTTTTTGCCACTGGCGACGGGTAACCACAGCCCCTTGCCATAGCCGCCGGGGCCGGGAGGAATAAGTACCGTGTTCATGGGCGTCCCTCCGCAATCACCAGTTCCCCGTGCAGTGACGAAAGCGGGGGTACCGGACCTGAGAGGTGGACCACGCCGGGATGGAAGGCATTCAGGCTGCCGTCAAATTTCATCGTCAGATGGCCGAGCTCAAATAGCGACTGCTGTGCCTCTTTACCCACAGCGGTAATGAGGTAGCTGTATCCGGCCAGTAACAGGGTGTCACCGGGCAGAATGAACAGGCTCTCTTCGCGTAATAAGGTTTCCAGCGACAGCGAGTAATCGAGGCAGTCCTTCGGCCCGTTGCTGTCGAAGGTGATGAGCATTTTGTCGGTCAGACCATCGGCAACAAACACCCCGACGGCGACGATACGCGCACTGTAGGTCATCATGGCACGTTCCCCCGTTTGCTTAAGCGCAGGAACAGGTACTCGGTGATAATCCCGCGTATCAGGCCAATCAGCATGGCGGCGGCGATATAGCGCAGGGCCAGTGAGGTGACCGGGAGACCGAGTGTCTGTATCCCGGCGGCGACGCCGAGCCAGACGAACAGTTCCGACGGCACTACATGGGGAAACAGGCTGGTGAACGGATGGGCGGTGGTGCCTAGCGCATCCTCGTAGCCGGGTTTGCTCTTCTCCGGCAGGAGTTTGCCTAAAGTGAGTGCTCCGGGGCTGCTCATAAAGAACCAGCCGAGTACCGGCAGCACGCCGTAGGTGAGAATGCGCGAGCGGCCGAGCAGGGTGGCAACTTTCTCCATTCGCACGGTGCCGACCAGCTTCATCAGGAAATTGATGGCCAGCAGCAGGCAGATGAGCATCGGGATAAGCCCGGTCATCATGTCGAGGAAGATTTTGCCTGCGGCCTGGAATACATGAATAAATGCCTCAGCGAGGCTGACTGCCCACATAAGGAGTCCTCCGGGTAAAAGGCCCGGAGCGCACAGACTTATCGGACAGAGGTTAAGGCATGACAGGCGTAAGCGTCTGGGGCTCCGGTAATGGCGATAAACAGCTATGGCTCATACTGCTTTCTTTGTTATCCCCGCTTGTGGCGTGTTTTTGTGAACTGAGCGGTTTTCAGGACGAGCGGATACGTGGCAATTCAGCCCTGAGTATGCGATGCTCAGCAGTTGGGTTTGCAGAGGGTGATTGTCTGCAATTTATACAGATAGATTAGATCGAAAATTAGAAAAACAAAAGCTATAAATGTCTAATTTTCGAAATCTTTTCTTTTTTTCTGATTATTCATGCGGTTACAGAGTTGGGGCGTGATGATTAAGAGTGAATTTAGTACAAGGTTAGCCGAGTTACTCGCGAGAACGGGTGATTCGATGCGCGATCTTGCCCAAAAAAGTGGGATACCTTACTCCACAATCCGCGGATACATTGCTGGGGACTCGCTCCCTACTGGGATTGAACAATTACATAAGATTGCTCGTGTTACAGGTGTGCAGCCTGCTTGGCTTTTGGGTGGGGATGTTGAGCCTTCCACGCGCGATATGCGAGTTACAAAAGAATTAAAACTATTAGTGACTTTGGCGGAACATCTCTCTGATGTGCAGAGGGGGATTCTCCTTAAACAAACCCTCGCGGCATTAATTGATGAAACCGATTATGTTGAACGTGATCAAGAACATACTAAATTATTATCCCCATCAATAATTGAATTAGCTTTAAAACTTGATAAGCTATCTGATGATAAAAGGAAGTTTTTATTTGATTTTTTGGATAATGATAAAAAATAGTTGAATGGTTGTTGTATTACATGCAATTGTTAACTTGTTTCCATATTAAGGTTTTAAACAAAGAACTCTATTTTATTCCTTTTGATTTAAATTAAGGATGAGGTATGTTTGAAAAAGTATCGGACGTTTTGGAGGCATTTGTTGCGGCAGAAATAGATTCTCTAAAAGATGTTGATATGCCTCATATGCCAACCTTAGGTAGTGCATATGAAGCTATAACTAAGGAGGGTGTTAATCAAGATTATGTGATTCCAAAAGGTTTAGGGCTTAAAGTTGTATCTGGCTTTATCACTGTTGCAGATGTAATGCTTCCTCAACAAATAGATGCTATGCTTGTTGTTGGTGATGGTAAAAGATATGGTAAGACAGAACAATTTATTTATGAGATAGCTCAGGTATTATGTATATTCGAAATTAAAAAAACTTTAAGGAAAAATGATTTAAAGGATGCTTTCTTGCATCTGCGAGAATTGAAAAAGGCTTTTACCGAAGATTTTTCTCGAAAAATTGATGATGAAGGATTTCAACCTAATGTTTTTCTTGCAGGGCATCATTTTTCGCAAATTACAGGGAGAAAAGCACCTGGTTCATATAATGATCTGAAGCGTTTTGATGTAAAAGACCAAATTTTAATGTATACCTTAATTCAGGAGATTTATGCACCAGCAACGATTATTCAGGGATATGGTGGCTATGAAACTGAATATGGTTTACGTACTGCATTTATTGATTCGCTTGAGGAATTATACGCTGAGTATGGTAATGGAGCGGGTTTAGGAGTTCCTGGCTTGCCATCTCTGATAACATCCAATAACTTTAGCTTGGTAAAAGGATGTGGGTTACCATTCATAATGACTAATCAAGAGCGTGAGTGGGTTGTTATTGGATCGACTCGATTTAAATCTATCCGTATGATGATGGAGTTAATTTGGTCTAAAATATCCATTTTTTGTGACAGTCAACTTCCATGGGGAGATGGAGTTTCAATGGAAAATGTCAGTCCCTTAATGCTTGCTATTCCCGCGGAACATAATGGACAGATCGGCTGGCGCTACCCTACAATTGAGTATAAAGAAAAAACTCTTGAAAGAGCAGAGCATATTGAGTGGGAGCCAAATGCTATAACTAATAATGAATATGATAAGTTCATCCAATTAATGTGTGATGGAGGTATGTTGAAAATTAATGAGGAACTGTGTGAAGTCCTTGATTGCACAATTGATGAAGCTAAAGAGATGGCGAGTAATTTAACGAAGACAATGGAATTTGTCTTGGATGGTGATCTATTAGAGCCTATTAAAAAGGTCATTTTTGTTATTAAAAATGATACAGATGGTGCATATCTGTCATCAAATAGGGAACGGTTTGATGCATGGTGCCACAAAAAAGGTATAGAACCAGGATATATAACTTTAATTGTAACTTGGTAAAGTTATAATGAGTATAAATTAGTTACGAATCTCACCTTTATTTAGGGGTAGGCCCATTACCCCTTATTCTCCCTTCCTTTCCCCCTTTGCTTTTGCAGTCCCTTTCCGCCATTTTCATTCCTTCTGTTTTTGAGGTGGTACAGGTGGGACAAGTGGTACAACCGCGCCAGCCGTGGCTTTGCGCTGTACCACCTGAAAAATGCCAGTCTGAAAAGTGGGACAGATTCAGCAGCGGCTGTCCCACCCTGTACCACTTTTATTAAACCAAATTCTGTAATGTGGGACGCTGTAATCCGCGCCAGCCCTGCGTGTACCACTTGTCCCACCCTGTACCACCTTTTTTTAAGGCACGCGAGACTGCACTCAGATACTGAGGATGCGGGAGGTGAGCCGGTAGACCCTGGCTTTGCCGATCTCCGGCAGGCGAACCTGCGACTGGTATTTCCCGTCGCTGCCGGGCAGCAGGCATTCCGCTTCCATACATAACCTGGCCGCTCTGGCGGGACTGAATCCCCGGCACATTTCCCGCCAGCCCTCCGGCAGGATGTGAAACAGTGTGTGTTCTTCGCCTGTCAGCGGATCTTTTTCCACCCGGCGAAAGCCCACCATATTCAGCGGGCGGTCCGGGCCATCCCACGAGGCAAAGCGGCTGTACTGGTGCGCGGTGATGAACCGTTTGATCTGCGCCAGCACGCCTTCATCCTCCTGGTTGGCAATATGGCCGCGCTCGTTCAGCCAGGCGTGCAGGCAGATCTGCACCGCCCCATATGCCGTGCCTTCTTGCCAGCCCGTGATACCCTGCAGCGTCGCCATCTCTCCGGCCACCGCCAGCAGGGCAAAACGGGTCACGATGCGCTGCACCTGGTTTCCGGCATTCTCCGGCATCAGGGCGGTCTGGTAGCGGCGAAGTAATTCTCTTGCCAGCGTGGTGCTGGTGTCCATGTCATGGGTGAGGAAGGCTAGCCAGGCACGAAAGGCGGTGCCGTGGAAGCGGGCTACCCGGTCGCAGAGGGTATCGGTGAACTGCTGGCCGCTGGCAAAGCCGTGTAGCTGTTCAAACGCGCCATGTTGCCCGGTGTCGCTGGGGATTTGCACCATGCGCACGTCCATTCCGGCGTAGAGACGTTCTCCGGCGCGTTCGGTGTGTTCCGCCAGCGACAGCTCACCGGTGGAGAACAGCAGCAGCGTCCAGTGTCTGCGGTTACGTACTTCGCCGTCGGTGCGGGCGCGCCCCTTGCCCTGTCCGTTCGCCAGCATATAGGCAATCATCCCGGCTTCACGCGGGTCCACTTCGCGCAGTTCATCGAGCGGCAGCAGGGCATCGTTGTGTCGGCTGGCAATTCCTTCCAGCGCATTCCCGGTGGCTCGCCAGGAGTGCCAGTAATCCGTGCCGCCACAGACGGAAGCGGCCACCTTCATCACCGTGGTTTTGCCGTCGGTGGACTCACCGCGCAGATGAAAGCCTCCGCCGCCCGTTCCTGTCAGGCGCAGCAGCGGGGCGGCCAGCGCACAGCAGACGGCAAAGACCAGCCGTGAATTGCCTGCACAGAGCGCGGCGACCTGCTCCTGCCATTCCGCCAGCGTACCGGCCTGCGCAAAGCCGCCGGTCAGATAGTGGCTGCCCTGGAGAATGACATTGTCGCCATCGGGACCGATAACCTCATCCGGCAGCACGTACACCCCGCAATGCCAGCCGGTTTTCTCCACGCAGGTGACCCGGCGTACGGGGAGTGACCGCGAGATGTATTCGCACAGCAGGCTGCGCAGGGCAGGGCGGGTGGAGATATAGGTCAGGCCGTTCTCCAGCAGGATACGCCGCAACTCCTCGCCGTTGCCGCTGAGCATTGCCATCGGCATGGCCCAGCGCCGCAACTGCCCGGTGGTGGTGTGCCATTCCAGCAGGCGTCCATAGCTGCCGTCATGACTGTCGCAGGTGATGGCGGTGACGCGCAGAGGGGAACAGATGCGCTGGGGCTGGACGTCGCTTTCACCGTCGCGGCGTTCGGTGAGCTTGTCAAACCACAGTGCCTCTTCATCGAGGCGGAAGTGATCCGGCAGGATGTCGGAAGGCCTTTCCTGCCGCAGGCGTGCAAGCTGCCCAGTCCAGTTCTCCAGCAACTCACCGTCAGGGCTCATCAGCCGGGCCATCTGCACATCCGCGTGCGCCAGTTTTACAGCGATTTTCAGCAACTCCTCTTCGTGGATATCGCCGGTGCGGAGTACCCGGACGTAGAGCGTGTTGGGCCTGATTATGGTCAGATTGTCCAGATCGGCCAGTTCATCCGGGCCGAGTACCACCGGGGGAACATCATCTTCCCGGTCGGGATCTTTTCGCCACACGCGTGAGGTCTCCCATGCCAGGTTTCCGGCAAGGATCACCACTTCGAGCGTGCGGTCCGGAGACTGCTTACAGAGAAAGGGCGCGCGTTTCATGATGAGGTATCGGTCGGCTCATCCCTGAGCATGGATTAACGGATGGCGGCGCGGCGCTGCTGCCACTGACGGATTTCAGCGGCATCGAAGACCACCAGTCGGGAAGAGAGGTGGACGGGGCGGGGAAAGTCGGTGTCTTTAATCAGGCGGTAAACCGACGATTCACTCATCGCCAGAAACTGGACTACCTGCCGCATACGCACATTGCCGCTTTCGGGAAAAGCATCGTTACTGTCAACACGGGTTTTCATGATTGCACCTCAGGGGAACAGAGTGTTGGAGCGGTTATAGCGCGGAACGGGGAGGGGAGGTATAGGTCCGGGTGAAAAAGTAGAGTCCGGATAGAAATTAATGAGTCCGGAAAGAGTTTCTTTGCCATCAAAGCTGATGGCGTTAGATTAATTTATTGAAAATAAATGGTTTTGATTTAGTTGAGCCCCGTCGAGATATTGATTTGCTATGGTTAACGAATGGCAACGCACGACTACAAACATTTCACAATAGCTGTCGCTATCTCACAGCCAGCTCTGAGCGAGGTATAGACTTTCATACCCTGAAAGTTATGCTATTAGGCGATCCAGGGTATGTACTTGCAGGTTAAGCGGGATACTTCCCCATATCCTGTCGAAGGCTGTACACTGATAACACCTATAAATAATTCTGAGTATTTTATGATTTTGTACAAATACATAGACAATGCATCATTAGATCGATTCTTTAAAGATGGCTACATTTCTATAAAATTCACCCCGCACAGTGAGTTTAATGATCCGTTCGAAAGTTATGGATATGCACTTGATGATGAATCAGTTGCATCATTAACTATGAGGTATGAAATCAATCAAAACCTTGCCTGTTTATGCCTTTCTAAAAATCCACTCAATGTATTGATGTGGTCACATTATGCTGATAAGCATCAGGGCTTTGTTGTAGCAATCGACACTGAGAAAGCAGGATTCGATGATGAAGCAAAATGCCTGATTACAGCTCCGAAAGGTGAAATTGTCTATTTAGAGAGCCGAATAAAAAGCAAACTAAAAATCAGTCAAGAAAACATCTATGATACTGATATAATTAGTAAATTATTGCTTACTAAATCATTGCATTGGAAATATGAAGAAGAAATCAGAATAATAAAGAAGACAAACTTATTACAAAAGCAAGGAACGGTTTTAATTGATAAAATAATTGATCTAAAATCGATAACAGGTATCTATATTGGAATCAACAACAAGATGGTTGATGAAATAATTAGAAATAACAATGCATTAGAGACGTTGATTTTAAACAAGACAGTGCAGTTATATCAGTGTGAATTTAAGAAAAGTACATGGGATCTCGCCATAGAAAGTTATGAATACACCAAATACCCGCATGATATGCAGAGAATGGATGTATTTGATTCTGCAGCGAAGGTTTTAAGAGCGATGGAACGTAACCACATAGACACTTGATATTATCCGTGGTGATTACCATGTCAACAATATACGCTCCCGACATGGAGCGGACCTCCTGAAGTCCCCTAAGGTCTGCAATGAGCGAAGTGCTAACTTTGTAGGAGAACGAATGCTGCGTCAAGAAATAAAAATACCTTGGCTTCGAAACCATATTGAAAGCGGTAACACTCAACCTTTTAATTCTATGTGTCAGACCGATCCACGATTAATAAAAATCAGAGGCAGATATCATTCTGTCTCTGATTTTTATTATGTCACAATTAATTAATTTAATTCCGAAAGGAGTATAGTAACAAAATCTTTATATGTTGAAGCTTTATAATCAAGCTTACGGTTTTCCTGTCTCATCACCGCAATGAGATGACACGCGGTAAAACACCAAAAGGACGATGAATCTGAAAGATTGTATCCCCCTATCATTGTTTGAATCCTTACTGCTATAGATGGATACTCTCCACTCCCCCATTTTTCGATATCTGGTGTTAAAGCATGTATAGTAAAGGCAGCAAGAGCTATTCCCATTGCTCGTTTTTGCATGACTTCTTCAAAGGTATGCTTAGAATTTTTCGCATAGGCTCCAACGCCCTTAGTTATATATTCACGGGCCCAGGTGTCACAGGCTAATTCTTCTTCATCTTTCTCTTGGGGACTTTCATATTTTTTTTCTTCGGCTCGTGCTTGAACATGTTTAAACTCATGAAGTATAGAAAAAGACAGTGCTAATGCGACTAGATCAAAAACAGCTTTTTCTTGAACATTATTTAAACTATCTCGCTCTCCTGTTGGATAAGGAATATCTTCAGGCCATTCAATATCAGATGTATTGGCGACACTTAATAAAGACTTTGTAATATCCAAATGTTGTTTATAATTCATTTCAAATTGGCCTCGCTCTTCATCAGCTTTTAAAGCCGACTCTAACGTAATACCCTGTGAGCATGCTACTTCTAGGGCTGGACAATATGTCTCAATCGTAAGCCATGAACTAAACCCAAATAACCAAAAGAAATCGATCGTTTTAGAATCGAACAAGATACGCCTACTAGTTGCATTCATTGTTGATCCTTTGGAACTATCTGCAAGCTCGACCGTGTGTTTATAACTCACCCAGTCCTGACAAAGTTCATGTGCATTCTCAGGAATAGCCCCTCTTAGGAGATTTATAACTATGGTATCTATTAATGGCATAAAACCACTCTTTATCATATATGGTTCAACTGATTATAAAACAACAATATTATAGATAATAATCTAATTTATATCTTCATAACATTTTGAACATACCAACCATAGGAAATCGAAAATATTATATCGATATTAAACCGCTAGCAAAAAACAATATAAAATGTGGTTTTAGCCGCTCCAACCATGAGCAGTCAAGGGAGAGGTAAGAGGCTTGTAATGAGCGAATAGTATGCACTTTCGCTACACTAGTAAAGGCTCCTTAGCAGTCACGAGTAAGCACCATGCTATATCATTACTGCTCTGATGACTATGATGACTAGGTTTCGGATTTATACTTATCATCTTAAATTGAATTTAGATTGATGAAGAGTGAGAGACAGTATAAATTATATTAAAATCCATACTTCTACATTCCCTTTTTATAATCCCTAGACAAAAAATCAAACAGGACTTCGCGTTTGTAAAGTAACGTAGTTCTTACATTTTCAAGATCTGACTCATTAATGTCAGTCTTACCATCATAATAATTTCTTCGCATTAATTTTAAATAATCACCATAGTCTCTTAAAGCAACTGATGTATCAGTTAAGCCTAAAAGCAAAAGCTTTGACTCTGCAACAGTTAAATTCTTAAAATTATCAAATAAATCTAGTTTTGTTTTCTTTAACTCTTCTTGCCGTTCTTCAGTAAGTTCCAATCCTTTCTGTTTATTATTTCTAACCCATTCAGTTATTAAAGCCCAATAGCGTAAAGATATATGCGTCATATCCTCAATTTGAGTGCTTACAGATTCTAAAGAATCGTAATAGCGACGACTTTTATCCTTATCAAATTCATGTTTGTGATTCATTTTTGAGATAATAAATGTACCAGCCAGTGTTATTATACCACCAAATCCGATCTTTACAGCCGTATCAACGACTTCCACCCAGGTTGTCATCAAACACTACCTCTTAATGTTGTTAACTACTAGATTACACAAATATATTGGAAATTACTTCTTCTTTCGCGCAATTAAATACCCTAATATTATGTCTTCTATTAGCGCCAAAATCAATGACTAGTGAAAGCGAAATAAAAGCGGCATGGGCATAATGCTACTGAGTATTGTTCAACAGTTAGCTATAGATGAATGTCCGCTTCACAGCACGAAGCCGACTATACGCCTAAGGTTTCAGAGCTTAATCGGTTCGCTACACCCGACACTGGGAGCGCCTGCCTACGTTCTCTTCTCCTGCCCCACCTTCAATACCTCATAAAACGTCCCTCGCCCAAGCCCGTCTGACGGCACTTCCCGCTCCTGCGCCAGCGCCTTCAGCTTCCGAAGTATCCGGTCAGATGACGGTTTATCCGACGTCCCATACCGTCCGTCAGTCTCCTCAACCAGAAGCTGAACCAGTAACCAGCAGAGCTTGGCAGTATTCTCCCGAGCCTTGTCGCGCTTATGCATTCCACGCAGGGAAGGTTGTGCTGAAGCAGTGAGATCCGGTAGCGCGTCATCGCCGAGCGTCTTCAGCCATTTGCGGCCACGACTGCTGCGTGACAGTTTCATCACCGCCTTCAGGCTGCGGGCCTTAATTTCTGGCGGAGTGAGTTCGTCATCAATAAGCCGCCAGGCCAGTGCGAACATTTCATCGGCATAGAACATGCGTTTGTTCGCCGGGGCGCTGACCATGCCCGTTGCTTTGATGGTGCGGCTGATGGCGTCGTGCAGGATACGGTAATTCTCCTGATGTTCTTCCGGCAGGGCGTTTGCAGGTTGGGAAGCATCGAGGCCGAGAAGCAGGAGGGCAAGATGCCGCGCTTCCAGCAGCGGCATATCACATTCCCGTTCAAACAGATTCTGGCGAATGGGGCTGGTCACATTATTCTCCTCGCTCAATGGCTCTTTTCCCACTTTCACACCGGTTCTGGCTATAGGGCTTTACTTTTTCATTACTAATTAAATAAACAGAAAACTGATTGTCATCGTAATATGAAAATGAATGCTCATGCTTAAGTGCTGAATTGATATTCAATCGTAGGAGCGCTATCGTCGGCGCGGATTTCGTTTTTCCCACTTGGCTCGTAGCCAATCACTATATGACGGCATATTTAGGTACAGTTGTTGAGTCATATCGGCCAGATCTCGGAGGTTTTCTATATAGCTGCGGCGTCCGTTTTCCATTTCAGCATGGCGGCCGCCTTTATCACGCCACGTTTTAGAAAGTGCATATGGTGCAAATAGTTCTAAACCGGTTAGAAGTATTACGGGGGCCCTTGTTTTTCGATGTTTGTGAATGTATTCACGGCCCCAAGACGCGAGTTTTGCAATTCGTGATATCTCAGCTTGGGAAAGATCTTCGGCCTGTTTCATTGTTGCAAATACGAGAATAGCACCAGGAAAACGAATTGCGAGTTGTTTCATTCTTTCTACATCCTCGGCTTCAAATGCGTCTGCCACTGCATTTTTTTCTTCGGAGTTTTCGCCTCTGAAGCTTTTTGCTTCTGCAAATACCAACTCTGCATGGTGATCTAGTCCATGCAAAACTTTTCTTTGATGCCAGAGAATCAGGTCCGCCTCGACTCGGTGTTTTGGTGCCAATTTCAGTATTTGACCAGTTGACCATGTAACGGCTGTGTCATGATGACCGAAAGTTTTAGCGAGAAATCGTAAAGTCAGTGATGCGGCATATCCACCGCGAGCGTAGTCAGGGAGAGCGAACGGACCAGTAAGCCTGTAAGCCCATCGCGATAATTGACTTGAACTTGGGTCTAGTGATGGAAAGCGGAATTTCTTCAGGCAAAGACTACATGCGACTTCATGATCGAGTTCTCTAAGGGCATGCCATCCCCAAGTTGAACATTTCGAGCATTTTAACTCTAGGCCAAGCTCAACTGCACCGCGTTCAATTAAGGTTTCTGCATTTTTATTCCGCCATATATCCCCCTTCACCGAATCTTTGATCCGGTTCTGAAATTCTTGGTGTTGAATTGAAGGAGAGATAGGTCGACGTGAGATTTTATTCAGAAGCTTTACTATCTCTTCATGAGCAAAGCTACTAACTCCCCAGTAACCTCCAAGCGTGCTAACAATTTGTTGAGTTGCTTGCCCTGCATCAGAGACATGACTTTCAATCCCATTAGTTTTTAACCACTCACTGATTGCCGTTGTGCCATCGCTTAAACGCCACATGTTAGACATATTTTTGTAGCGACAAAATATAACAAAGCCTTCTGTTGTAGGCAGTATTTTTTCTTGTATCGTCTTGAAATTAGGTATTTTAGGCGACCGATAATCATTAGGAAATAGGGTCGCAACTTGACCTTGGTTTGACCAATCTTTAAGTTTTACAACATTTGCCCAACGGAAGTCGTTGAATCCATATCTTTCCGCGAAATCTGGATCGAGACTTTCGAATCTAACTTCGGAAGAATCACCATCAATTTGCATGTCGAATGTTTTTTCTTCTGCGGATAGAGTGGCACGGGTACTGCGGGTCATAAAACGTGGAGATGGACGCCAAATTGGAGGGTACCAATCTTGCCGGACATTTGCGCCATCACGATCTACCCACAAGTGGTCAGTATAGATTTGTTCAATATTTGCAGATGGTATAGACCTTGCAAACAGCACGGTAGCATTGAGCATTACGCCGTACGGGTTTCCAGGAAGTGGCCGATGGCAATCCTCTATATATTCTTTACAGTATGGAGAAAGTATGTCGAGCCATTGGACTGGAATAGGGAGAATATTTCTTCTTACTATGCGTAGATTCCAGTAGTCGATGAGATCTCGTGGGTCCTGGGCATCCATAACGAAAAGTGTTTGGTCTGCATGGTCATGATAATCAATATTAATATTAGAATGACCAATTTCTAATGCAGAATTAAATCCATGCTTGTACAGATCAGTTAGTGTTTCTGCGGTAAGCGCAATTTGTTTGGGATCAAAAGCATCGCTGAATCCTTGACCAAAATACTTAAGCTCAGCATCTTCAGGAAATTTTCCGAAAAGGCAAGCGCAGAAAGACTTAAATGCTTTCGTCTGAGGCATTACATTTATAATATTGTGATTATACCTACGTACGAATTGAAACTGCTTTTCGTAAAGATCCTTGTATAAATCGAAAACACCAAGGCCCGCTTTGCCATGTGGGTCGTCTGCTTGATTTAGCATGTCCGACAGTTGAAGCACTCGGTCAGGATCATAGCCCAGTCCTGCCGCTAGACCCTCCTCAGACTCAACAAGGAAATCCGGCTCGAAAGCATCAAGATACCCGTTTACTATCTGTTGGGCGTTCTCAGGCTTTAAGTCATCTCTACTCCACCATTTAGGGACATGGCCCAAAATAGGAATGATAGGGTTAAACTTACCGCCCCACAGGCATGTGTTTATCTGGAAGATTTTCAACAATCTTTGGTTGTCGTTGGGTTTGACAAGGAATGCGAATCGAATTGGTCGTAATGTCACGACGGCACTTATGTGAGCCATTGTTCTTCCTGTTGGAGTTTAAGGCGATCACCTTTAAATCACATAACTAGGTTGTTAGGCACCGCGCAATTGGAATGTCTACCAGTATTGTACTTTTATTTTTTTGTCGTTTAAAAACAGTTTGTAATGATGTGTATTGTGCGTGAGCTGTCAGAAACGATCGTGAAGTACCTGTGAATCAATCTCTTTGTTCTAAGAATGCCTATACCTCTCTGAAAAGCAGATAATAGGAGGTCTTGTTGGTAGTCTAAATATAGTCTATATTAAAACCGAGACATGACCATTAGGCGGACCAACATGAAAGTAGAGACAATCAGCTACGTTAAAAAGAACGCAGCAACGCTTGATCTGTCAGAACCCATCCTGGTCACACAAAATGGTGTGCCTGCTTATGTTATAGAGTCCTATGACCAGCAGCAGGAACGGGAGAACGCAATTGCTTTGCTGAAGCTGCTTACCCTGTCAGAGAAAGATAAAGCGGAAGGGCGCGTGTTCTCGAAAGACCAGTTGCTGGATGGCCTTGCGGATTAAACGCAGCGCGCTAAACGTTAAGGGATTTCAATGGAACAGCAGGTGACCTTTGAGTATACGCTTACGGTAAAGCACTGCATCGACACAATAGCCGGTTTTCTGAAGCGTGTTGATGTTGAGCCTCGTCCGGTTATCGCAGATATTCTCACACAGTTTGAAAGTACCGTGGGTCAGTTCCCGCTGGGATGCCAGATTTGCTCTGAATTACTGAAAATTGGCTGCGCCAAATACCGGGAATTTAACCACGCTGAAGGCTACCGGGTTTTGTATTCAGTAGACGGAACGTTAGTGACAGCACATGCGATCCTGGCACATCGGCAGGATGTTCAGCAGTTGCTGTTTAAGCGTCTGATAATGGCCTGAGAACCCGACCAGTTTACCAATGTCCGCTGTCTGGCAATGGTGAGAGTTCAAAGAAGGCTGGATGTAACTTATGTGTAATAAATAGTTTACAGCCTCAGCTTTATCATTCTTACGGTATTAATTACGGTATCACAAGAAAGCTTATCTCATAAAACCAATTAATAACAATTAGATAGAATTCTTATAAACCATTGAGTGGGAATAAACTTTATTCTTTGCGTTAATTGAATAAAAATAATGCCATTAATGATTGACGTCATTAATGGCATTTTTCTTAACAATATCGCCGGATTACGGCGTTCTCTGAGACAATAAATACCCATACACCGGGTTTCTGCTGTCAGCCCGGTTCGTCAATCGCCGCTGGCGTATTCTCCCGCTGACACCATGCAATGGCCATCGCCAGAGCTGCCACCACCAGGGCCAGCGCTGCGGAAATCGCTAAACTGCCCCTTATCCCGAGATGATCATTCAGCCACGCGTAGGCAAACGGCGAGGCGGCGGCCAGCAGCTGCGCGGGAATCAACAGAATACCGGTTCGCCGGGCATAATCCTCGGCGGCAAAAAGCTGCAGCGGCAGAGTGGCTTTAAATACGGTCGTCAGGCCGTTGATCGCGCCGTAACCCAGCACAAATCCGCCGGCCGCCCACGACAGATATGGCCCGCTCAGGCCGAGCGCAAAGCAGAGCGGCATCACCAGGGTAGTCAGTATCGTTAGCCGCAACGGCGTAAGGACAGAACCGGAAGCCACTTCGAGAAAGCGCGCGCCGGTTTGCCCAATCCCCCACAGCATTCCCACCGCGACAGGAAGCCCGACGCTGGCGATATACTCGGGGAGATGCGTCGAGGTACCGTTGGAAACAAAGGTAACCAGCGCAATCAGCGACGCGTACAGGAGGGCAGGGCGTTTATCGCGGTGGGAGAGCCGCTGGCGTTGCATTATCCGTTTCGTTGACGGCAGTCGATGATTTGGCATTTTCCACAGCAGCATCGCGCTGAGCAGGCCAAACAAGGCATAGATCAGCAGCGCATGCCGCCAGTCCATCTGCGTCAACAACCCGGCGCCGAGCGGCCAGAACAGAGCCGAAGCCAGGCCGCCGGCCAGCGTCACGCGTGAGATAGTTAATCTGGCGCTTTGCCCATAGATATTCACCAGCGCGGCGAACAGCGCGTCGTAGAGCGCCAGACGCATCCCGGCACCGGTCAGGACCCAGGTGGCTAACCAGCCCGGCAGACTCTGGACGTAAGCCATTATCAGGCAGCCCGCTGAAATCATCAGAGTCCCCGTGACCACCACACGTTGGCCCCCAAAGCGGGCCAGTAGCCGGGCGACAAACGGGGAGAGCATCGCCATCATCAGCATGGCGATAGTCAGGCCAAAGTAGATTTCCGTTGCGGCCCAGCCGGTCTCCTGAGCAATAGCTCTGGCGAAAGTGCCGGGCATATAAAATGAGATTCCCCAGTTAATTAGCTGGTTGCACCCGGCGGCAAGCGTGACAGCGCCCGGCGCGGAGAGTGGTTTTGCAGATGTTTTCATGATCGTCCATTTTGTTACGCTGTTGTCGGCAGCATACTCTGCACGCTATTGTGGAGGCAGGCCGATCCATTTATGACCCTTATAAGAGAAACTTTGTGATGATGACGCTCAATCTGGGAAATCTGGCGACGTTCCGCCTGGTGGTACAGCGCGGAAGCTTTTTCGCCGCAGCTGACCTGCTGGGGCTGTCGCAGCCTGCGGTAAGTCTGCAGGTACGTCAGCTGGAACAATTTCTGCAGACCAGACTGCTTGAGCGAACAGGACGAGGCATCAAAGCGACGGCGGCCGGTATCGCCCTTCTGGCGCACAGCGAGCGGATTGAACTGGCGGTGGGCGCGGCAGTGCAATCGGTTAGCGAATTCAATCGAGACATCAGCGGCTCGATAACGTTGGGTACCGGGGCGACCGCCTGTATCCACCTCTTACCGCCGCTGCTGCAGACGCTGCATCAGGATCATCCTCTGCTGACGGTGAGGGTCACGGTTGGCAATACCCTGGAAGTGGTTCGGGCTATCGAGGAGAACCGGCTTGATCTGGGCCTTTGTACGCTTCCGGCGAACGGACGCAGCCTGGCGGTGACGCCGGTTTTAGATGAGGAGTTTGTCGGTATTTTTAGCGATGCTCAGGACGACCCGCCCTCGCCGCTGACGCCAGAGGTTCTGCAATCATTGCCGCTAATTGCTTTTGAAGCGGGTAGCGGAACCCGGGAGCTGATTGACGGCTGGTTTCGCCATAATGGAATGATGGTCGTGCCAGTCATGCAGTTAGGCAGCATTGAGGCGATTAAGCGCATGGTGCGCGCGGGACTGGGATACAGCATCGTGCCGCGTATGGCGGTAGAGGATCCGCAGGATCGCGTCGGCCTGAACGTACAATCGTTGACTCCGCGTCTGTATCGGCAGTTAGGCATCGTCATGCGGCAGGATAAAATCATCAGCAAAGGCATCGCTGAAGTGCTGCGTTTGCTCTCTCAGGCCGGTTGCTGAACAACGTACCGCGCTTATTTTTGTACCGGCGTTTTTAGCGGATCTGAAGGTTCAATGGTGATAGTGGATTGCTGAGATTGCTTTTTGTCCTGATGGTGGTACCAGGCACCGATGGATGAGTAGACAAAGCGTCCAAAGAAGAAGATAAAGCTGATAAGCAGTACGATACGGGTCATGCGACGGTTAAATCGATGTCGTTTACGCATACTGGGTGCCTGACTCACAAAAGGTTCCTTAAAGTATACCCAAAGGATGGGCGATGTGCGTATTAAGGCACAGTAACGCGGAAGGGTCAATTGATGAGGATGTAAAAATCCCAGGGGTAAAACATTAATATATGTTATATAAGATAATCCTCGTATTTACATGCTTTCTGCTTATAGCAAATTGATGTTAAAAAAAAGACATTATTAATATTAGCGACGTGATTTTTTGATTTATATCAATCGTCTATTTTCACCGACAACTAAAATCACCAGCCAGTTCCGCGTTGTTATTCCTTGCGCGATTATGACGGTTGGTTGGATGCCTGCCTGAATATACCCTGCAGGATTTAGGGTTATCCGTAGAGCATCTATGAACATTATTAAACTTTACAGACGATATCGGGATAAATGGTGGTCGCTGCCGCTCATCTTACCCATCCTTTTACTCCCCCTGGCAAGATGGGCGAACACCGTTGCCGTACTGAATGGTAATGAAGTTTATCTTTACTATTTACCTCTGGCGTTAGTGCTGAGCCTGATGCTGTTTTTCGGCTGGGCTGCTTTACCGGGGATCGTTGTTGGTTTGCTGCTTTCCATCACGCGCGGCATGACGCTGGAAGATTCCATCGGCGTGATTTTCCATTTTCTTATTCCGACCGTTCTTTGCTGGGGTGGGTATCGCGTTTTTGTCCCGCGAAGGCAGCAAATCTCGCATGGTAATGTGCGACTGATGCCTCAGCGATTGTTCTGGCAAATGTTGCTGCCATCGCTGATCTTTCTTATCCTTTCCCAAATCGCTGAATATTTGGGAATTCATCCTCGCGCGACCGGGTTGATTGAGGTCAACCCTTTAAGTTTGCGTTCGCTTATCACCTTCCAGGCCCTGATGGCCGGATGCCTTACCGGCGTGCCGCTATGCTACTTTATTATTCGAATGATCCGCAACCCGCTCTATATTCGGGGTTTTGTTTCTCAGGTTCGCCTGCAGATTGACCCGAAAATAAAGCCCTTAGAGTTTATTTTATGGGCGGCAGTGCTGTTAGTTTTATTAGTGCTGCTATTAATGCCGCTGAGTAGTACAAGCACTATTTTTAGTACAAATTATACCTTGTCCTTGCTTATGCCGGTGATGCTGTGGGGGGCGATGCGCTTTGGCTATCGCTTCATTTCATTAGTCTGGTCCCCTGTTTTAATTGTTATTATCCACTTTCATTATCAATATCTCCCGCAGTCACCGATTTACAGTAATCAGCTGGCTATTACCTCTTCCAGCTATCTGGTGTTTTCATTTATTATCGCCTATATGGCGATGCTGGCGACGCAGCAGCGAATTTTTTATGCGCGGATGCGGCGGATGGCCTTTATTGATCCGGTTGTACGCTTGCCCAATATCCGCGCGCTGAGCCGGGCGTTAAATAAATCCTCCTGGTCAGTGCTGTGCTTCTTACGCATTCCCGAGCTGGAAATATTGGGCCGCCATTACGGCGTTCTGTTGCGCATTCAGTACAAGCAACTGCTGGCCGAGTCGCTTGGCGATCTATTGCAGCCCGGGGAGGATATCTATCAGATGGCCGGGCATGAGCTGGTGGTCCATCTGAACAGTGAAGACTATCAGCAGCGAGTCCCTCTGCTGTTTGAACAGTTCAAAAAGTTTCGCTTTGTCTGGAACGGTATGCCGCTGCAGCCGCCCGTGGGATTTAGCTATTGCAACGTGCGCTCCCCGGTGATTCATCTGCATTTACTGCTGGGTGAGCTCAGCAGCGCGGCCGACCTTTCCCTCGCGACCGGCAGTCCAGAAAATTTACAGCGCCGCGGAGCCATCAATATGCAGCAGGAGCTGAAAGACAAAGTCACCATAATGAATCAGCTGGTGAAGGCGCTGGAGCAGGATCGTTTCATACTGATGGCGCAGCCGATTGTTGGCATTCGGGGAGATAGCTACCATGAAGTGCTGCTCAGGATGCTGAACGACGACGATGAAATCATCATGCCGGATACCTTTTTACCGGTGGCGCACGAGTTTGGGCTGTCGGCGCGCATCGATAGCTGGGTTCTTGAACATACGCTCATCTTTATGGACAAGCGGCGTAAAAATCTTCCGGGAATGCGTCTGGCGATAAATATCTCACCTTTTTCAGTGAGTAACAGCCACTTCCATCAGCAGGTAAAAACGCTGCTTGAGCATTATGACATCGAACCCTGGCAGATTATTTTTGAGCTGACTGAGAACCATTCACTGACTAATCCTGAACAAGCACGAAAAACCCTGGCACAGCTCCAGGAGCTGGGCTGTCGGGTAGCGATTGATGACTTTGGCACCGGCTATGCCAGCTACGCGCGGCTGAAAACGATGAATGCGGATCTGCTGAAAATCGACGGTAGTTTTATCCGTAATCTGGTGACCAGCAGTCTGGACTATCAGGCCGTTGCCTCTATTTGCCTTCTGGCGAGGATGAAAAATATGCAGGTGGTGGCCGAATATGTCGAAACGCCCGAGATTCGGCAGGCTGTGGTTTCGCTGGGGATTGATTATATGCAGGGCTATGATATCGGCAAACCGGCCCCGCTTGAGGCGCTGGTTGAGGATTGATAAGCGAATGGGCCGGATGCCCGGCCCATATGCGCGAAACTAGCTTGCCGCGTCAGGCTTCTCTTCCTCGCTGATTTTCAGCCACCAGTCAGGCACCCCTTCCCAGTATTCCTGCTCTTTTTCCAGGTCGAGCAGCACCAGCGCATTCTGGCTAAACCAGTCGTGCGGGAAGGTCAGCGTCCAGTGGTTTGCCTCGGTTTTCAGCGTAAGGCTCGGCGGCGTTGTCGTTGCCTGACGCTGGTTATTCAGCAGCACGCCAAGGCGCAGCAGCTGAATTAACGGCAGAAACTGCTTCTTCTTAAACAGCGTGAATCGCGGTAAATCATCCAGCTTAATCGCTTTACGGTGATAGCGAACTAAGGTGGCCATCAGCATTTGCTGTTCCTGATTAAAGCCCGGCAGATCGCTGTTTTGCAGGATATAAGCCGAATGACGGTGCATGCCGCTGTGGTTAATATTTAAGCCGACTTCATGCAGCATGGTTGCCCATTTCAGCAGCGCCGCCAGATGGGGGTTCGCGAGCTTGGGGTTCTGCTCCTGCCATTGCTCATAAATATGCGTGGTGGTCTCCAGCACCCGACGCGCCTGCTCGCGATCGATATTGTACTGGTTCGCCAGGCTCTGCGCGGTGCGGCTACGGATATCCTGGTGACGGAAACGTCCTTCCATCTCGTACAGTACGCCTTCGCGCAGCGCGCCGTCGGATAAGCGCAGCTCTTTAATCGCCAGCGCGTCAAATACCCCGCACAGGATAGCAAGACCGGGCGCAAAAACGGCTTTCCGATCTTCAGACAGTCCGGGCAGGCTCAGCGAGTCGAAGTTTTTATACTTCAGCAGCTCTTCGACCAGCATCTCGAGGCGCTCGGGAGTGATGAACCCGTCTTTCTCGCCCATGGCCACCAGCACTTCGTGAGCGGCTTTTATGGTGCCCGATGCGCCCAGGGCGACGTTCCACCCCTGGATGCGGAACTGCCAGGCCAGAGTTTCCAGCTTCTGCACAGCGGAAAGACGCGCGCGCTGGAAATTCTCTTTGTTGATGACGCCGCCAGCAAAGTAGGCCTGAGAGAAGCTCACGCAGCCCATACGACGGCTTTCCACCAGGCGAGGCTCGAAATCCTCGCCGATAACCAGCTCGGTAGAGCCGCCGCCGATATCAATGACCAGCTTACGGCCTCGCTCCGGCTGCGTGTGCTCCACGCCCATAAAAATCAGACGCGCTTCTTCGTTGCCGGGAATGATTTCGATCGGGTAGGGGATGACCTGCTCCGCGCGCTTCAGGAACTCTGCGGCGTTTGTCGCCTGGCGCAGCGTGTGCGTGCCGACGATACAGACGCTTGATGGGTCAAAACCCTGCAGGCGCTCGGCGAACAGCGACAGGCAGTTCAGCCCGCGCGCAATAGCCTCTTCGCTCAGTACAGAGTTTTCATCCAGACCGTCGGCCAGATGTACGCGCTGTTTCAGACGACCGATGATCTGCATTGCCCCGTCAACGACACGGGCGATCACCATATGAAAACTGTTCGAACCGAGGTCGACCGCAGCGAACTCCTGCGGCCGAGGGGCATTTTCGTTTATTGGCATAGGTTAGTCGGGCTGTTCAAGTGATTTGAGGTAGTCGTATATCGCCATCTGTGCGCGCACTTTGCGGCGATTGCCGCGCGGCACGTAGCGATTACTCAGTTCTTTATCAAGATAGCGTGCTTTCACCGTATCGTTGAAGAGGAGATCGAAAATATCCAGCACCCGTTGTTTCAGGCGCGGATCCAGCAGCGGCGCGGCCACTTCGATACGATAGTCAATATTGCGCGTCATCCAGTCCGCGGACGATAGCCAAACCTGCTTATCGCCGCCGTTTTCAAAGCAATAAACGCGGTCATGCTCAAGGAAACGGTCAACAATGCTGGTCACGCGAATATTTTCGCTGATTCCTTCCAGACCGGGGATTAGCGAGCACATACCGCGAATAAGCAAATTAACCGGCACGCCGGAGCTGGAAGCGGCGTAGAGACGATCGACCAGCCCCTTATCGACCAGGTTGTTCAGCTTCAGCATGATGCCCGACGGCTGACCATTTTGCGCGTTGGCGATTTCACGATCGATCATCTCATAAAGCAGGCGACGCGAGTTTTGCGGCGACACCAGCAGATAATCGAAGCTGACCGGGCGGTAGGGGTTTTCAATAAAGTTAAATACCCGGCGGACTTCATTGGTGATGCGCGCATCGGCGGTCAGCAGCGAGTAGTCGGTGTAAAGACGCGCGGTTTTTTCGTTGAAATTGCCGGTGCCGATATGCGCATAGCGCACGACTTCATCGCCCTCTTTGCGCGAAACCAGGAACAGCTTGGCGTGGATCTTGAGGCCCGGCGCGGAGAAGATAACGTGCACGCCGGCTTCGGTCAGGCGTTTAGCCCAATGAATATTGGCTTCTTCATCGAAACGCGCCTGTAGCTCCACGACGACCGTCACTTTCTTACCGTTGTGGGCGGCGTGAATCATTGAGTCGATAATCCGTGAATCTTTCGCGACGCGGTAGATGTTGATTTTGATAGCCAGCACGCTTGGGTCGAAAGAGGCCTGGCGCAACAGCTCAAGGACATGTTCAAACGTATGGTACGGGTAGTAAAGCAGCACGTCGCGTTCGCGGATTGCGTCAAAGCCGTTGCGGAATTTATCAAACCACAGATGACGCAGACGCGGCATCGGTTTGTTGACCAGATTGGCTTTGCCGACGTTCGGGAAGCCGATAAAGTCTTTAAAGTTGTGGTAACGACCGCCCGGCAGCATCGAATCGTAGTTGGAGATGGAGAGCTTATCGCGCAGCATTTCGACCATCGCGTCGGGCATATCTCGCTGATAAACGAAGCGCACCGGCTCGGCGGTCAGACGCTGTTTCAGGCTGGAGGACATCAGCTCCATCAGGCTCGATTCCATCTCGTGCACCAGATCGTATTCGGCGTCACGGGTCATTTTCATCGAGTAGGCGTTCAGCGCGTCGTAATCAAAAAAGCCCTTGAAGATATCATCCAGGCAGTAGCGCAGGATGTTATCTAACAAAATCATCGGCTTGCGGCGGCGAGGCGCTTCCGGCGGCAGGTTCACAAAACGCGGCACCTTGTCTGACGGAATTTCAAGCAGCGCGTAATTGATGGTATCCCCGCGAATAATCTCGACGGCCAGGTAGGTGTAATCATCCTTCAGGAACTGCACCAGATCCGTTTCGCGGTTAATCAGGATTGGCGTGATGTGCTGACGAAGATACAGCTTGAAGTAGTTACGCAGCCAGGACTGCTGGTTGACGGAGAGCTGGCGTTCGTTGATCAGGAAAATCTGGTTACGCGCCATTTCCAGCAGCAGCTCGTTGTATAAGCCGTCAAACTCCTGATCGGCCTTGAGCACGCGGGCCTGAATTTTGCCCAGCAGATGGCGAGAGTGCGCGGTACTGCCTTGTTCTTCGCTGATGATGATGCGACGCTTCAGCTCGGCAAAGCGCACTTTATAAAATTCATCGAGGTTATTGGAGTAAATCCCTAAAAAGCGCATGCGCTCGATCAGCGGGTTGCTTTTGTCCGCCGCTTCCTGAAGTACGCGCTCGTTAAAGGATAACCAGCTGAGTTCTTTTTCGATGTATAGCTTTTCCTGGCCCATTACAGCTCACACTCCGGTAGATGTATGTTGCTTTTTCATTATGGCGAGCTTTGCCACTGAATGTCCAATTATGTCAAAGAAGTATGACTGTTTTCTTTCAGTATATAGCGAAGAAAAACAGACGATTTTCACGACTTACGTTATGTTCAAGGCAAGGTGAGATCCAGGAGCAAAACCATGTGGGAGACGCGGGCGTTAGAACTGAATAATCAGGATATATGGAACTGGTCATCGGTATGCAATCTGGTCAGGTATGCCTCTCAGCATGGCTTTAATACTATCGTGGTGGGGCAGGCAGATCTCTTTGGTAAGCTGGTGTCCCCGAAGGGATATACGCCTTTTCACTATAACGATAGCGTTTCCAGCCAGCAGAGAGCGCGCTGTATCTACCTTAATCGTCTCGCCATGTATTGCCGCGAGCAGGGGCTGCGATTTTATTTACAGGCAAAAGAGCTGGGTTTCCCAACGGAATTGCTGTTGTCGCATAAGTATCTACTGGATAACCAGCAAGGGATCCTTTTTGATGTGGATTTCTGGAGCCGCTGGCTGACAGACAAAATTCGCGGCGTTTGTCAGGGAATTCCTGCTTTAACAGGGCTAATTATTGCGCTTTCCAGCACCGATGGTTTATTGCCGATTACGCGCCCTAAATGGGATATAAACGCCAGGGATGAGCCTGAAAATACCCGGCAACCGTCGCAAAGCTTTGTGCTCTATCGCCGTTGTTTTCAAGCGCTCAGCCAGGTGGTTACCGCACAAAATAAACATCTGGTTTTGCGGGTTTTCCCTGCAAGTAATGATGATCTTGGTACCGTTCTCGATGCTATCGAGCCGCTTCCGCCAACCGTTTCGGTATCGATCAAGTTAACGCCAGAACGTTTCTGGCCAGCATTTCCAAATAATCCCGCACTGCTTCAGGTCACTATGCGAGACGTCTGGGTTGATATTGATTTAGCAGGCGAAGAGGTGGGCTGGGGCGTTATGCCTTTCTTGCGCATTGATGAGTTAAAAGGCCGACTGCTGTGGTGCCAAAGCGCGAATCCCAGAATCACCGGTGCGATATGCAAAACCAGTTGGGAGAGCGTTGATAACCACTGGATACCGGAAACGTTAAGCGAATGCAATCTGTTTGCCTGTAGCCAGCTGTTAGGCCATGGTGCGGGCAAGACCCAGGAGCAGCTGTTGGATCTCTGGCTGGCTGAGCGTTACGGCTGGTGCCCCGATGTTACAGTCGCCCGCCGTTTTCAGCAGCTACTTGAGCAGGCATCGGAGGTGCTTTACCAGGCGATTTATGTTCGCGATCACGTTTTTCACCGCCATAGTCAGCTACCGGAAAGCTATGGTCAGGCAGTATGGAGTTTGTACAGCCAGCTGGCGCGTAATCACTGGCTGCCGGGGTCGGCCCAGGATATCCACTTCACGCGTGACGATCCGCAAATATCGATGGAAAACCTCACGCGAATTGCGCAAGAGAAGGATGAGGTAGCGGCAGATGCCCTGAAGCTATGCGCGCAGGCGCTGGAGTTTGCCGAGAATGCCGCGTTTCCCACGGCGCTCTATCGGCTCTGGCAGAATGAATGGCGGGGGCTCGCACTCTACTGTCAGCTGTTCACGCATGCACAGAAAGCTTTTTTTACGCTGCATTTTGCTCGTGAGGTGGAGAATAGCTGGAGTATGAGAGAAATCTGCCATATCAACGTGCAGGCGTTGTATCAGGGGGCATCCGAAATGGAGATGCTTTGCCAGCAGATGAATGAAGCATCGCCTGGGTTTTATATCATGTTCGATGCGGGTCGGGTTCGTAGCCTGGCTGATAGCCTGAGTAGCGAACTATCGGCACTCAGGCATTAGGTTTTAACGCGTGCGGTATAAAGCCTCGACCAGGCTGAGTATCGCCAGCGCCTGGCCATATGGCATCGCAGTTAGGGGGATTCGTCGGTAATGGTCAAGGTCGTGTCCCATTGCCGTGCCAAATGAAACCTGGGTTAATTCTCCCTCCGGCGAGATATGCTCAATAATGCCTGCGATTGCTCGTTCGGCAACGGGTAGATAGCTGTCGTCGAGGTAGCCGAGACGTATCGCTTTCAGGATACCGGCTGCGAATCCCCCTGTTGCTGAGGCTTCAGCGTAGCTTGTTGCATCATCTAATAGCGTCGGCCATAGCCCGTTTTCACATTGACAGCGGGCGAGGGCGGATACCTGGCCCTGCAGGATGTTACAGAGCTGGCGATAGAAGGCGTCATGCTCATCAAGATTGAGCATTTCCAGTAGTTCAGGAATCGCCAGTGTTATCCAGCTATTGCCACGAGCCCATCGGGCACCGGCAAAATGATGCCTGCCGTCGAAATTCCAGCCGTGAAACCATAAACCACTTTTTCTATCCGTAAGGTAGTGAATGTGCTGTAGAAATTGAAATTTTGCTTCTTCTACCCAGTAAGGTTTTTGCAATAAAAGCCCAATCCTGGCCAGAGGCAGGACCGCCATCATCAAGGTGTCATCCCAGATTTGCTGGTAATGCGCGTTTTCGTAGGTGACATGCTGCATGCAGCCTTCATCAGTGCGCGGAATCTGACGATAAAGCGCATCTCCCCACACTTCCAGATAGGCGCGCCATTCGTGACGAGCGTCCTGCTGGTAGCGACTGGCAAGCGTCAAAAAAGGGATCGCGGTATTAATATTCTTCTCCGGCGTTCCTTCGGCGAAACGGGCGCTGAACCAGTCGTCAATAATCTGCCTGGCGCGAGATGAGCCGGTAAGTTCATGGTAGCGGTAGAGACCAAACAAGCCGATACCATGTGTCCATTCCCATCCAGCCCAGCCTTTTGTATCAATCACGCGCCCGTCAGGCAGGCGCTGCAGGAATTGACCATTGTCATCCTGAATTGCGGTGAGGCTATCGATCAGTTTTTCGATAAGACGGATGATTTCAGGATGGCTTATTTTCTGCGACATAGAGATTCCCTTGCGTTGTCGTTTCAGCTGTATGCTGCCAGTGGATATTCATATGCGGATGTCCGGTAAGTAACTCTACGGTTTGTCGTACCTGCGTTGATGCATCTTCGGGTTTACCGCCAGACCGCAGACGCTCTAGCTCGAAGGTAAGCGTCTTATGACACTCCTGGCTTAGACGAAAGCGAAACGCGCCGTACATCGCCAGCAGAGTGAGTAAACCCGGTCCGATAAGGAATACCCACCAGATGCCGTTTAGCGCGGCGGCATCTTGTGACTCTGCGCCTTTGGTAAAGCCAAACGCCTCGAGCGCCAGTCCAACAATAAACAGGGCCAGCGCCTGGGAAAATTTGCGTGTTAGCATCATGACGCCCGCGTAAATGCCTTCACGTCTGACGCCGGTATAAGCTTCATCCACGTCAGGTAAAAAGTTGTAGACGTTCCATGGGATAAGATAGGTTCCGCCGCGTGCGATGCCCATCACGATGGCTCCGCCGAATAAGAACCCTGATAAATGGCTAATGGAGGCGGAGAGCTGGCTGAACCACAGTAGAGCGCACATAATCAGTGCAATTGCCAGTTTGTAGGCGTTGCCGTTGCCGATGCGAATACAAAGCCAGGTAAAGAAAGGGATGGCAAAAAATTGAAATAGCGTCATCAGGCTCATTGCCTGGGAAGCTAAGGATGCGCCGACCTGAAGTACATATGTAAGATAGTGCATAAACAGCGAGCCGAAAATATCCAGGGCGACGGCTCCACCAACGTACATCATGATGTGAATGCGAAAAGTACGTAAACGGAAAGTTGAAGCCATTTCTCGATACAGCGAGATAATTGTTTTCCCCATCCCGCGCTGAGTCGAAGGCGGCGGGAGATTCTCTCGTTCCCAGGTTCCCCGCCAAACGAAGATCCACGGTAGGGCGAAGAGTACGGAAAAGACCAGGCCGATATATAAAAATGCCTGCGATTTATCGGCGACGTGCGCCAAAATTTGTCCTGGGATAAGTGCAGATAAAAACGCTGTCGCCTGGGCAAATAGCATCCGCGCGCCAGACATTTTTGAACGCAGATCGTAACGCGATGTCATCTCCGCAGGCAGCGTATCGTAGGGCACCATCAAGAGGGTAAAAACGGTGCTGAATAACAAATAAGTACCAAGATACCAGGCATAGCCAAAACCGCTTACCCACATCAGGGCAAAGCAAAAGGAGAGCGGCGCGCCGATAATAAAGAATATTCGGCGTCGCCCCCAGCGCGTGCGAATATTGTCGGTGATATAACCCATGATCGGGTCGGTGATGCCATCCCAAATTTTGGCGATCGCAAAGATGGATGCGGCGGCGGCGGGAGAAAGGCCCGCCACTTCAATATAAAAATAAAGCAGCCAAAGCCCGGTGATAGTCATTGCCCCGCTGCCGAAGATATCGCCCATCCCCCAGCAGAGAATATTGCGTGTTTTTACTTCCCGTGGTGCCGTTACTGTCCTCGTCATTTTTCCTGTCTCTTCTGTCAGTAAAGAGGAAGTAGCACAGTAAAAGAGGTGAAAATTTTGCGGAATCGTCATCATGGCGCTTTTGTTAAGAACTGAGAGCGGGGCGTAGAAAGCGGATTAAATGAAATAAATAGCGTGATATGGCCGGCAGTATCAGGACGGGCGAAAAAATGAAATGTGATAGCCATCGCTATTTCTGCGGAAGGATCGAAAAGAAATGTGTCCGAAATCACAGATGAACTGCGGGAAAAAAGGACGTTGTGAGAACGGCGACAGATTAATTATGTCGATGCTGTTTTGCCCTACGGCGATCGATAATGACTGTGTTCAGATAGCATTCCCATTTCATCTCAGGAAATCCTATGAACATTTTTCTTTCAAACTGGCGCCCGCACGCAGATGGTATTACTCGCGACACTGAGATTTTTCAAAAAGCGCTGGATACCTTATCGCAAGCGGGCGGCGGTACACTGGTGGTGGAAAGTGGAAAATATTACCTTGGCGGGTTACGCATGGGGTCAAACACCTGCCTGTGGTTGTCACCCGGTGCAGAACTCATCGTCAGCGATAATTATGCTGACTTCACCCAGGCGGTGGCCTTAAGCCGCGCAGAGTGCTCAGACCGGGCTTTCCTCTATGCCCAGGATGCCGAAAATATCTCGATTTGTGGGGGCGGTACTATTTACGGTAATGCCGATGGTTGGTTCTCCTCATCGGTTGATGATATGGGCTATCGCACGCCCGCCGAACAGCGGCCGCGCATGATTCTTCTGGAAAATTGCCAGCGGGTCAGGCTGGAAAATATCTGTATACACCATGCGCCGATGTGGACAATTCATCTTGTTTCATGTTCACAGGTGGTGATTGATGGCGTTACCGTCGATAACGATCTGACAATGGCAAATACTGATGCGCTGGATATCGATAGCTGTCAGCAGGTACACGTTGCTAATAGTTTTTTTAGTGCGGCGGACGATGCAATTTGTCTGAAAACGACCGATAAACCGGCGGCTATCCAACGTCCTTTACGTCAGGTGACGATCGTCAATTGTACCCTGCGCTCAAAAAGCTGCGCTTTTAAAATCGGCACGGAAACCTGGCAAGATATTGAAGATATTGTAGTCAGCAACTGCACTATCTATGATTCGAATCGCGGTATCGGCCTGATTTCACGAGATGGCGGCCGGCTACGAAGAATGCTCTTTACCAGCATGACTTTTGAGTGTGTGGCGGCGCCAGCCTGTCACTGGGGGGAGGCGGACCCGATTTTCCTCTCCGCGCGTCGCAGGAATCCGCAGATCGAGCCTGGTGAGATTACGCAAATCCAGTTTCGTGGGCTTTGCGGAGAATGTGAAGGCGCCATCAATATGCACAGTGAAACCCCTTCCATGATCAACCGAATACGACTCGAGAGTATTCAGCTTACCCAGCGACTGCATTGCCACGGTTGGCAGGGGAATTATGATATTCGTCCGCCGTGTAATCCTCTTTCGCCAACAGGAATGGGTATCGATAACGCCTGGTGCCTCAACCCAGAAACGGGAAAGGCCTGGGGAGTCGAACCCTATCCCGGAGGGCTACCCGTCCTGTTTGCGCAGGGGGTTTCCGATTTAGTCATCCGAGAACTTGATTGGCAGCGTCCAGTTCCCCTACCGGCAGGATGGAATACGCAAGCGCTGTGTCTGGAAAAATGCGAGCGGTCATCCGTGCGGGAAACCTGAGCTAATGAAAAACGCCTCCAGCGGACGCCAGAGGCGGGAAAGTTTACTCTTCTGCCGCATATCCCTGCGGTGGAAGAGGAACATTATCAAGCCAGGCTTCGTTTCCTTCCGCGCGCAGGCGGCCGTCGACAAACCAGCTGATAGCCAGGGGATAGATATCGTGTTCCTGCGCCTGTACGCGGGCGGTAATGTCGTCCTCGGTATCTTCAGCGAAAACCGGCACCTTTGCCTGCAGAACCACCGGACCTCCGTCCAGCTCATCGGTCACAAAATGCACCGACGTCCCGTGCTCCTCATCACCATTTTCCAGCGCCTGGCGATGGGTGTGCAGCCCCGGATATTTTGGCAGCAGGGAAGGGTGGATATTCAGCATGCGCCCCTGGTAGTGGGCGACAAAAGCCGGGCTAAGAATACGCATGTAGCCGGCGAGAACCACCAGATCCGGCGCGTAAGCATCGATCTCGTGCATCAGCTCTCGGTCGAAAGCTTCCCGGTTGGCAAACTGGCTGGCGGCGAGCGCGTGAGCCGGAATATTGGCCGCGCGCGCGCGCTCAAGGCCAAATGCGTCGGCCTTGTTGCTGAAGACTGCACGCAGGGTGCCGTTGATTTTTTTCCGGGCGCAGGCGTCAATAATCGCCTGCAGGTTGCTACCGTTACCGGAAATCAGCACCACGATGTTTTTCATTCAATGACCACACGCTGTTCGGAATCAGAGGCTTTGATATACCCTATTTTCCACGCGCTTTCACCTTTGTCGTTCAGGAAGGCAATGGCTTTATCCGCCGCTTCCGCCGGCAGCGCGATGACCATGCCGACGCCGCAGTTAAAGGTGCGATACATTTCGTGGCTGCTAACGTTACCCGCGGTTTGCAGCCAGTTGAACACGTCCGGCCACTGCCAGGAGGATTCATCAATGACCGCCTGGGTGTTGTCCGGCAGCACGCGCGGGATGTTTTCCCAGAAGCCGCCGCCGGTCAGGTGGGCGATGGCGTGCACGTCAACGTTGGCGATCAGGTCGAGTACGGATTTCACATAAATGCGGGTCGGCGCCAGCAGATGGTCGGCCAGCGGCTTACCGTTGAGATCGGTGGTTTGCGGGTCAACGCCGCTGACTTCGATAATTTTGCGCACCAGAGAGTAGCCGTTAGAGTGCGGGCCGCTGGAAGCCAGCGCCACCAGCACGTCGCCATCGGCCACTTTGCTGCCGTCGATAATTTCTGATTTTTCTACCACCCCAACGCAGAAACCGGCCACGTCATAATCTTCGCCGTGGTACATACCCGGCATTTCCGCCGTCTCGCCGCCCACCAGCGCGCAGCCTGACTGCAGGCAACCTTCGGCAATGCCGCTGATTACGCTCGACGCAGTATCGACATCCAGTTTGCCGGTCGCGTAGTAATCAAGGAAGAACAGCGGCTCTGCGCCCTGAACCACGAGGTCGTTTACGCACATAGCGACCAGGTCGATACCGATAGTGTCGTGACGCTTGAGGTCCATCGCCAGACGCAGCTTGGTGCCGACGCCGTCGGTGCCGGAGACCAGAACCGGTTCGCGATACTTCTGCGGCAGCGCGCACAGCGCGCCGAATCCGCCCAGTCCACCCATCACTTCCGGGCGGCGGGTTTTCTTCACCACGCCCTTAATACGGTCGACGAGAGCGTTGCCTGCATCAATATCCACGCCGGCATCTTTATAGCTGAGAGAGGTTTTATCGGTCACTGCGAAGTCTCCACGCGTTTGCGGTAGCAATAAAAAACGGCGCAATTCTAACAGGGATAGCAAACGTTTGCGAGCCTGCTTTGCAGCCGATGCAAAACGGCCGTTAAGTGCGCAAATTTGATACTGTTCACGAAAATGAAACCGGGTACATTCTTCTGCTTGCCAGCGTTGTCGGGAATAATCATCATGCCAGTGAAACCGGTTTCTTTTCTGATTTCTGGAGAGATAAACCGCGAATGTGATGGATTCTGGAGGAAAGCTGAGGATGAACATTGCCGCATTTGATATCGGTGGCACGGCGCTAAAAATGGGGGTAATGACGCGCGAAGGCACGCTGCTGGAGAAAGGAAAGCAGAACATCGTCGACAGCGACGGCGACCAGATCCTGCAGGCGATGCTGGCGTGGATCGCCGCTCACCCGGCGTGTGAAGGGGTGGCAATCAGCGCGCCCGGCTACGTTAACCCGCACACCGGCTTTATCGAAATGGGCGGCGCCATCCGTAAATTCGATAACTTCGCCATCAAGCGCTGGCTTGAGCAGCAGGTTCGCCTGCCCGTGGCCATTGAGAATGATGCTAACTGCGTGCTGCTGGCCGAGCGCTGGCGGGGTAAAGCCGCCGACATGAGCAACTTTCTGGTCCTGACCATCGGCACCGGCATCGGCGGGGCGATTTTCTGTAATAACCAACTGGTCCACGGCGCGCGCTTCCGCGCCGGCGAGTTCGGCTATATGCAAACCGCGCGTCCGGGCACCCGCGATGTGCGGCGCTATTCGATGAACGAAAACTGCACGCTGCGCGTGCTGCGCCATCGCTACGCTGAACATATCGGCAAGGCGCTGGATGACGTCACTGGCGAAGAGATTTTTGACTGCTACGATGCGGGCGACGCCGCCTGTCGACGTCTGGTCGCTGAATTCTTTAACGGCCTGGGTACCGGGCTTTACAACCTCGTCAACTTATTCGACCCGCAAACGATTTTGATCGGCGGCGGGATTGTGGAACGACCGGGCTTTCTGGCGCTGCTGCGCGAACATCTGGCCTGGTTTGGCATTGCGGAATATATCGACACCGTCAGCCACGGCAACGATGCCGGGCTGGTAGGCGCGGTTTACCATTTCAATCAGCAATACCGGTCGCAGAGCGGCGACTGCGCATAGGGAGAGAACATGTCCGGATTTAAAGAAGGTTTTCTGTGGGGCGGCGCGGTGGCGGCGCATCAGCTGGAAGGCGGCTGGAAAGAGGGCGGTAAAGGGGTGAGCGTCGCCGATGTGATGACCGCAGGCGCGCACGGCGTACCGCGTGAAATCACCGATGGCGTGCTGCCGGGGAAAAACTACCCCAACCACGAAGCGATCGATTTTTATCATCGCTATAAAGACGACATTCGCCTGTTTGCCGAAATGGGCTTCAAATGCTTCCGCACCTCTATTGCCTGGACGCGCATCTTTCCGCTGGGCGATGAGCAAGAACCTAACGAGGCCGGGCTGAAGTTTTACGACGACCTGTTCGATGAGTGCCTGAAGCACGGTATTGAGCCGGTGATTACGCTCTCCCACTTCGAAATGCCGTACCATCTGGTGACGGAGTACGGCGGCTGGCGTAACCGTAAACTGATTGATTTCTTTGTCCGCTTTGCCCAGGTGGTGTTTACCCGCTACCAGCATAAAGTGAAGTACTGGATGACCTTCAATGAGATCAATAACCAGGCCAACTTCCACGAAGATTTTGCGCCGTTCACCAACTCCGGACTGAAATATCTGCCGGGGGAGGACCGCGAGCCGGTCATGTTTCAGGCGGCGCACTATGAGCTGGTCGCCAGCGCGCTGGCGGTTAAAGCCGCCCGCGAAATTAACCCGTCATTGCAAATTGGCTGCATGATCGCCATGTGTCCGATTTACCCGCTGAGCTGCGCGCCCAACGACATGATGATGGCGATGAACGCCATGCATCGCCGCTACTGGTTTACCGATGTTCACGTGCGCGGCCGCTATCCGCAGCACCTGCTGAACTACTTCGAGCGTCGCGGTTTTGCGCTGGACATCACCGAAGAAGACCGCGTGGCGCTGACTCAGGGCTGCGTCGACTATATCGGCTTTAGCTACTATATGTCGTTCGCCACGAAAGCAACGGATGATAATCCGCAGCTGGATTACGATGAAAGCAAGAGCCTGGTCTCCAACCCGTACGTGCAGAAGTCAGATTGGGGCTGGCAGATTGATCCTGTCGGGCTGCGTTACTCCCTGAACTGGTTCTGGGATCATTACCAGCTGCCGCTGTTTATTGTGGAGAACGGCTTTGGCGCCATCGACGTGCGCGAAGCGGACGGCTCGGTGGATGACCAGTATCGTATTGACTACCTTTCCGCCCATATCGCCGAAATGAAAAAAGCGGTTGTTGAGGATGGCGTCGACCTGATGGGCTATACCCCGTGGGGCTGTATCGACCTGGTTTCCGCGGGAACCGGTGAGATGAAAAAACGCTACGGCTTTATCTACGTGGATAAAGATAATGAGGGCAACGGCACCCTGGCGCGTAGCCGCAAGAAATCTTTTGCCTGGTATCAGCAGGTTATCGTCAGCAACGGCGAAAAGCTATAAACGGCCGTAAAGCCCCATTCAGCCCCGCCTTCGCGGGGTTTTTTTATTTTGTCTTATACTGGCTCAGGCAGCGTAAAGCATTTTGGTTGATCCCGGTCAAACATATCGGCTATGGCGTAAAAGGAAAAAGGCGGTATAATCCGGCGATTTTTTTTGTGGCTGCCCCTCAGAGGAGAAAGAGAATGAAGATCGTGGAAGTGAAACACCCACTCGTCAAACACAAGCTGGGCCTGATGCGTGAGCACGACATCAGCACCAAACGCTTCCGTGAACTCGCCTCAGAAGTTGGCAGCTTACTGACTTATGAAGCTACTTCCGATCTGGCGACCGAAAAAGTCACCATCGAAGGCTGGAACGGCCCGGTAGAAATTGAGCAGATCAAAGGCAAGAAAATTACCGTAGTGCCGATTCTGCGCGCGGGTCTGGGGATGATGGAAGGCGTGCTTGAGCACGTGCCGAGCGCGCGTATCAGCGTGGTGGGCATCTATCGTAACGAAGAGACCCTTGAGCCGGTGCCTTACTTCCAGAAGCTGGTATCCAACATCGACGAACGCATGGCGCTGGTGGTTGACCCGATGCTGGCGACCGGTGGCTCCATGATCGCCACCATCGACCTGCTGAAAAAAGCGGGCTGCTCCAGCATTAAGGTGCTGGTTCTGGTGGCGGCGCCGGAAGGCATCGCCGCGCTGGAGAAAGCGCATCCGGACGTTGAGCTGT
>OKFC01000023.1_pt1 | contig 120370 bp, 111 predicted proteins | sample 1611471 | NCBI WGS metagenome assembly OKFC01 (sample SAMN04436747, study PRJEB24849) | human gut metagenome | biome: human gut; feature: NICU; material: stool | host: Homo sapiens | place: USA: Saint Louis, MO | collected 2011-01-06 | reverse complement strand
CAAACAAAGCCGAAAGCCCTGAACTGACGTTCAGGGCTTTTTGCTATGGGAAAAACGTAAAAAAGCGCAGCTACGCTGCGCCTTTCAACCACTCGACAATAAAGTCGGCGATGCTTTCCGGTTGATTGAGATCCAGCTGCTTAGCTGAGATGGATAGTGGTCGGTCGCTGGCTACCGCCACGACAAACTGATCCAACATGTCTTCCAACGGTTTGCCGATCTTGGCCCGATAAAGCAGGATTTTGCTGACCGGCTCATGTTTAAACCCTTCAACAAGAATCAAATCGATCTTATCGGCATCAAAACGCTCTGCCAGGTAGCGTAGATCCAAAGGTTGTTGCTCCGGCGTTTCGGTCATTAATGCCCAGCGGCGATCGCTGGCGACCAGCGTTTGCTCGGCGCCTGCTTTACGCAGCTCATAGCTGTCCTTACCTGGCGTATCCACATCCATGTCGTGATGCGTATGTTTGATCAGTCCAATCCTTACCTGGCGTTGTTTCAGCAACGGGATCAGCTGTTTGAGCAGGGTGGTTTTCCCCGTTCCGCTGTAGGCGCCGATGGCCAGCAAGGGGGGCAATGAACGATTCATTTCTTTAGCTCTCGTGTTTGCTGCCAATGTAGGCAGTCTTCCGGCGTATTCAGGTTATGAAATGCCGCTTGTTGTCCGCTGAACACCACGCGTTGTGCGTTAATCTGATGCAAGAACAGCATCAGCTTGCGTTCACCGCGCGCCAGATAGTCGGCCAGCTGCGGCGCTAGTTGGGTATGCAGTAACGCCAGCGTAGGGTGATCACGTTCGCCATCGCTGGCAAAGGCAGCCGGCGCTGCGCCTTTTTGCCGCCAGAGTTGTGCCACTAAGTCAGCGGGAAAGTCGGGGACGTCACAAGGGACGAAGGCCACCCATTCGCTGGAAGATTGCTTGAGTCCGGCCAGCATACCGGCCAACGGCCCGGCGAAATCGGGCGTCAGATCGCCAATCACCGGCAAACCGCTCGCCTGGTAACATGCCTGATTGCGATTGGCGCTGATGACGATGGAAGCCACCTGCGGCCGTAACCGAGCCAATATGTGTTGATAGAGTGCGATACCACCAATCGACACCAGGCCTTTGTCTTCACCGCCCATACGCGTGGCCCGTCCACCGGCCAAAATGACGCCGCTGATTTCTTTATGCATCTCGTTTATCCCGCCTTGTCGATGGGCTGATTGTAGCGCTAAAGCCGGCGTGACATCAGGATTTACCTTTATTGACAAGCCGGTTCTTTCACTGTGTGGGTAAGCCTGTTACTTTGTGAGTTTATTCATGCTATTGGACGATATTGAGATGAAAACGCATCGCGTAAACGAGTTGATCGAGCTGTTGCACCCGGCCTGGCAGGAAGATCCCGATCTCAATTTGATGCAGTTTTTGCAAAAGCTGGCGAAGGAAGCGGGCTTCCAGGGCGAGTTGTCCGAACTGAGCGACGACATTCTCATTTATCACCTGAAAATGCGCGGTAGCGCCGGCACGGATCAGATCCCGGGCCTGAAGAAAGATTACGAAGAAGATTTTAAAACGGCGCTGCTGCGCGCTCGCGGCGTTATCAAGGACTGATCCTCGTGCGGTGCGAGAAAGCATAGCGCGTGAAATGCGCCATTAATGCTACTATTTCTCATTCCCGGCACCGTGCTGTCAGCGATCAAACGAACGTTATGAATAACTCAGCTTTTAATTTCGACACCCTGTCGCCCGATTTGATCATGGACGCGCTAGAAGGGATTGGCCTGCGCGTCGATTCCGGCCTGACGGCGCTGAACAGCTATGAGAACCGCGTCTATCAGTTTATGGACGAGGATCGTCGACGCTACGTGGTGAAGTTTTACCGCCCGGAGCGCTGGAGCGCCGCACAAATCGGTGAGGAACATCAGTTCGCTCTGGATCTGGCCGGCGCGGAGATCCCGGCGGTGGCACCGTTGGCGCTGCAAGGCGCTACGCTGCATACGCACGGCGGTTTTTTCTTTGCACTGTTCCCCAGCGTGGGGGGCCGGCAATACGAGATAGACAATCTGGATCAGTTGGAATGGGTAGGCCGTTTTCTGGGGCGTATCCACCAGGTCGGCGGTGAGCGTTTGTTCGCTGAGCGGCCAACGATGGGGATTGAAGAGTACCTCACCGCCCCGCGTCAGGTGCTGGCCGATTGCGAACTGCTACCGGCAACGCAGCGTGACGCGTTCCTGCAGGAGACGGATAATCTGATTGCGGCGATCAAGTCGCACTGGCATCTGAACTGGCAACCGCGCCGTTTGCACGGTGATTGCCATCCGGGCAATATTCTGTGGCGCGATGGCCCGCTGTTCGTCGATCTTGATGACGCGCGCAACGGCCCGGCAGTGCAGGATCTGTGGATGTTGCTGCATGGCGAACGTCGCGATCAACTGATGCAGCTGGATGTCTTGCTGGAGGCGTATAGCGAATTTGCCGAGTTCGATCAGCGCGAGCTGACGTTGATTGAACCACTGCGGGCGATGCGCATGGTGTATTACCTGGCCTGGGTCGCTCGCCGCTGGCAGGATCCGGCCTTCCCTAAGAGTTTTCCGTGGATGGCGGAGTCTGATTTCTGGTTGTCTCAGACTGCGGCCTTCACCGAACAGGTTAAGCTGTTGCAGGAGCCCCCTCTGCAGCTGACGCCAATGTATTGAAGCTTTAACACAATGGAGAGTTTAGTCTTATGAAAAAAATATGGTTGGCGCTCGTTGGCATGGTGATGGCATTCAGTGCCTCGGCGGCACAGTTTAGCGATGGCGCTCAGTATGTGACTCTGGACAAACCGGTGACCGGCGAGCCGCAGGTGTTGGAGTTCTTCTCCTTCTACTGCCCGCACTGCTACCAGTTCGAGCAGGTCTATCATGTGTCTGAGAACGTAAAGAAAGCGCTGCCTGCCGGCACCAAAATGACCAAGTACCACGTGGAGTTCCTGGGGCCGTTGGGCAAACAGCTGACTCAGGCGTGGGCGGTGGCGATGGCGCTGGGCGTGGAAGACAAGGTGAGCCCGCTGATGTTTGAAGCGGTGCAGAAAACCCAGACCGTGCAAACGCCGGACGATATCCGCAACGTCTTCGTGAAAGCGGGCGTGACCGCCGCAGATTATGACGCGGCCTGGAACAGCTTCGTGGTGAAATCTCTGGTGGTTCAACAGGAGAAAGCCGCAGAAGATCTGCAGCTGCGCGGCGTGCCGGCGGTATTCGTCAACGGCAAATACATGGTTAAAAACGATGGCCTGGACACCAGCTCGATGGACGCTTACGTGAAGCAGTTCGCCGATGTGGTTAAATTCCTCAGCCAGCAGAAATAAGCCTGATTCAACATGAAAAACGCCGGCATCGCCGGCGTTTTTTTATCCGTATTGCCGCTTCAATTTATCCAGCAACCGGTCTTTTTCCTGCCACAGCGTATTCAGCCACAGCTGGAAGCGCCGCTTGAACTGTTTGTCGTTGAAGTAGTCGCCGTGCAGGGTTTCATCGATCGGCAGCGTCTCTATTCTCACCACGATACGCGTCAGCCGCCCACACAGCATATCCATAAAAGGCCGCTGGTTATTTTCCGGATAGAGCAGAGTAACGTTCAACACTTTGTCGAACTGATTACCCAGCGCGCTGAGCGTAAACGCGATGCCGGCGGCTTTAGGCGCCAGCAAATTGCGATACGGCGAATTGCTTTTAATTTTCTTGGCTTCGGTGAAGCGCGAACCCTCGACGAAATTGACGATGGTGGTTGGACGCTGGCGGAATTTTTCGCAGGAACGGCGCGTCGTTTCGATATCCTTGCCGCGTTTTTCCGGGTGCTTGAGCAAATAGGCGCGGGAATAACGCTTCATGAATGGCATATCCAGCGCCCAGCAGGCCAGGCCGACAAAAGGCACCCAGGCGAGCTGTTGCTTGAGGAAATACTTATTCATTGGAATATGATTTCTGAACAGCACGCATAACACGACAATGTCCGACCAGCTTTCGTGGTTGCTGATCAGCAGATACCAGTTTTTGCGATCCAACCCTTCCAGCCCTTCAATATCCCAACGCAATTGCCCGTTAATGCGCAATAACAGCGCCAGCCCTTGGCACCAACACCACATCATGAAATCGGCGAAAGCCGAGATATATCGCCAAACGGCGGGAATGGGCACCAGGAGTTTCACGATGCCGGCCAGCGTGATGGGGATGGAGCACAACACCGTCACCAGAATGGTAAGTATGACGGAAATGATAAAGATAACAGGCGTTAACAATCTTGGCATGATTATGGGCTGACGGTTGTTGGGAACATCGTTGCATGCCAAAGCGCATGAACAAAAACGCATTTTAACAGAAATCGCCGGGGTAAAGCGCCGCTAAAAATCACTGTTTTTCGTCTCGATGGATAACCATTTGCTGAGTTTTCGTGCAACTTGTCCAGCTTGTGCTATGGTAATTGAGGCGCCGAATTTGATTAATAGTGCGATTAAAATCCGGCGAAAGTTATATCCACAAATTCAATAAATGCCAGTAATAAAGCGTCGCCGGAATTCGTTCTTTTAACGCGGTGATTTAAATAGGAATTTTATTCGCCGTTATAACGATAATCGCAGCGTTATAATTCGGTCTCTTTTCTATGCACAAAGTTATCCACAGGTAAGATCTTGCGGATCCTCGCACACAATCACATCATTTTCGTCCGCAATGCACGCTAAGGTTCGTCTCCGGCGGCCAGCTATGGCATGCTTACCTCTATGTCCGATCACGATAAAGAAACGCTATGGCCCAGATTGCAGAAAACCCACTAATCCTGGTTGACGGTTCCTCCTACCTCTACCGCGCTTATCACGCCTTCCCGCCGCTGACCAACTCGGCGGGCGAGCCGACCGGCGCGATGTACGGCGTGCTGAATATGCTGCGCAGCCTGCTGCTGCAGTATCAACCGAGCCACGTTGCCGTGGTGTTTGATGCCAAAGGGAAAACCTTCCGCGATGATCTCTTCGCTGAATACAAATCACACCGGCCGCCGATGCCGGACGATCTGCGCGCGCAGATCGAGCCGCTGCACAGCATGGTCAAGGCGATGGGCCTGCCGCTGCTGGTGACACCCGGCGTTGAGGCGGACGACGTTATCGGTACGCTGGCGCTGGAGGCCGAAAAGGCCGGCCATGCGGTGCTGATCAGCACCGGCGACAAAGACATGGCGCAGCTGGTGACGCCGAACGTCACCCTGATCAACACCATGAACAACACGATCCTCGGCCCGCAGGAAGTGTGCGACAAGTACGGCATTCCGCCGGAGTTGATCATCGACTTCCTGGCGCTGATGGGCGATTCATCGGACAACATTCCCGGCGTACCGGGCGTGGGCGAGAAAACCGCCCAGGCGTTGCTGCAGGGGATCGGCGGGCTGGATGCGCTGTACGGCAATCTGGAGAACATCGCCACGCTGAGCTTCCGAGGCGCCAAAACCATGGCAGCCAAGCTGGAGCAGAACAAAGAGGTCGCGTACCTCTCCTATAAGCTGGCGACGATCAAAACCGACGTCGAACTGGATCTGACCTGCGCGGACCTGACGGTATCTGAGCCGGATGTCGATACGCTGCAACAGCTGTTCAAACAGTACGAGTTCAAACGCTGGCTGGCGGACGTGGAAGCCGGCGTCTGGCTGGAAAACAAGAAAGGCGCGGGCGCGAAAGCTGCTGGCGCCGCCAAACCGGCAGCCGTCGTGGAAGCGCCAAAAGCCTTGGCGGAAGCCAAGCTGTCCCAGGACGGATATGTCACTATCCTGGATGAAGCGACCTTTACCGACTGGCTGACGCGGCTGAAAAAGGCCGACGTGTTTGCCTTCGATACCGAAACCGACGGTCTGGATACCCTGACCGCCAACCTGATCGGCCTGTCCTTCGCGATCGCGCCGGGCGAAGCGGCTTATTTGCCGGTGGCGCACGATTACCTGGATGCGCCGGCGCAGCTGGATCGCGCTTATGTGCTGGAGGCGCTCAAGCCGCTGCTGGAAGACGAGAAGGCGCTCAAGGTCGGGCAAAACCTGAAGTTCGATATGAGCCTGCTGGCGCGTTACGGCATCGAGATGCGCGGCATCGCCTACGACACCATGCTGGAGTCCTATGTGCTGGACAGCGTCGGCGGCCGTCATGATATGGACAGCCTGGCCGATCGTTATCTGGGCCACAAAACCATCACCTTCGAAGAGATCGCCGGCAAGGGCAAGAACCAGCTGACGTTCAACCAGATCGCGCTGGAGCAGGCGGCGCCTTACGCCGCCGAAGACGCCGATGTCACGCTGCAGCTGCACCTGGCGATGTGGCCGCAGCTGAAACAGAGCGCGGAACTGCTGACGGTATTCAATGAGATTGAAATGCCGCTGCTGCCGGTGCTGTCGCATATCGAACGCACCGGGGTGCTGATCGATCCGGCCATTTTGTCGGCCCACTCCCAGGAGTTGGCCAAGCGTCTGGCAGAGTTGGAGGCGCAGGCCCACGAGCTGGCGGAAGAGCCGTTCAACCTGGCGTCGACCAAGCAGCTGCAGGCTATCCTGTACGAAAAACAAAAGCTGCCGGTGCTGAAGAAAACCCCGGGCGGGGCGCCGTCCACCAACGAAGAGGTGCTGGCCGAGCTGGCGCTGGACTACCCGCTGCCGAAGGTGATCCTGGAATACCGCGGCCTGGCGAAGCTGAAGACCACCTATACCGACAAGCTGCCGTTGATGATCAATCCGGTCAGCGGCCGGGTGCATACCTCGTACCATCAGGCGGTGACTGCCACCGGCCGCCTCTCCTCGAGCGATCCGAACCTGCAGAATATCCCGGTGCGCAACGAAGAAGGGCGGCGCATTCGCCAGGCCTTTATTGCGCCGGAAGGCTACCGCATCGTTGCGGCCGACTACTCGCAGATCGAGCTGCGCATCATGGCGCATCTGTCACAGGATGAGGGGCTGCTGAAGGCCTTTGCCGAAGGGAAAGACATTCACCGCGCCACGGCGTCGGAAGTTTTCGGCGTGCCGTTGGATAAAGTGACCGGCGAGCAGCGCCGCAGCGCCAAGGCGATTAACTTCGGTTTGATTTACGGCATGAGCGCCTTCGGCCTGGCGCGTCAGTTGGGGATCCCGCGTGGGGAAGCCCAGCGCTATATGGATCTCTACTTTGAGCGTTACCCGGGCGTGCTGGATTACATGGAGCGCACCCGTCAGCAGGCTTCCGAGCAGGGCTATGTCAGCACGCTGGACGGCCGCCGTCTGTATCTGCCGGACGTCCGCTCCAGCAACGCCATGCGCCGCAAGGCGGCCGAGCGCGCCGCCATCAACGCCCCGATGCAGGGCACGGCGGCCGATATCATCAAGCGTGCGATGATCGAGGTCGACGCCTGGCTGCAAGGGCAGGAGAAGCCGTTGGTGCGCGCGATCATGCAGGTGCACGATGAATTGGTGTTCGAGGTGCATGAATCGGTGATCGAAGAAGCCAGCCAGCGCATCCGCCAACTGATGGAAGGCAGCATGGCCCTGGCGGTGCCGCTGAAGGTCGATGTGGGCGTCGGCATGAACTGGGATGAAGCGCACTGATCGCCGGGTTATCGCCGTATGCGCTAACTGGCGAGAAGCTAAGCACTTTTCGTAATTAAGCTACAAGATGCGGCGATAGTTTCCCCAACTTCGCCGTTCTTGCGCCGCAAATTGTGTAAGTAAACTACAAAAAATTCTTTTTCCCTGCGAAAAAATGATGTAGAGTTACAGGCGTAGGGTACAGAGGTAAGATGTTCTATCTTTCAGACCTTTTACTTCACGTAATCGGATTTGGCTGAATATTTAGCCGCCCCAGTCAGTATTGACTGGGGCGTTTTTTATTGTAAAAACAGCAGCAAACCATACGTTTTTCCTATCGCTCGGCCCCGCTTTTCATTTCAGCTTTCGCTCCCTCAATCCGCGTAATTCGGCGAGACAAGCCCGTTTTGGCAATAAGTCTTTATGATGGCTTTATTTCAAAAGTGTAATTAGATAACAAAAAATCCCGCCTGCGGCCGATCTGCGGGCATAAAAAAGCCGATGCGGCGAGGCATCGGCTCAAACGTGCGATCAGGGCTTATTCGCCGATGTCCTCTTCCGGCAGCACTTCCGGCGGGATCTCGTTAAACCAGGTGTCCAGCTTCTGGCGCAGCTTGTCGACGCCGATCTTTTTCAGCGATGAGAAGGCTTCGACCTGGATATCCCCCATAAACGGCAGCACCGCTTCACGCACCATGTTGAGCTGTGCCTTGCGTGCGCCGGAGGCCAGCTTGTCGGCCTTGGTCAGCAACACCAGCACCGGCGTGCCGACGTCGACCGCCCACTGGATCATCTGCTGGTCGAGATCTTTCAGCGGATGGCGGATATCCATCAGCACCACCAGCCCTTTCAGGCTGTTGCGCATCTGCAGGTATTCGCCCAGCGCGCGTTGCCATTTGCGCTTCATTTCTTCCGGCACTTCGGCGTAGCCATAACCCGGCAGGTCGACCAGACGAATGCCGTCTTCCACTTCGAACAGGTTGATCAGCTGGGTGCGCCCCGGCGTCTTACTGGTGCGCGCCAGGCTTTTTTGGTTGGTCAGCGTATTCAGCGCGCTGGATTTACCGGCGTTGGAACGGCCGGCAAAGGCGACTTCAATTCCTGCATCCCCCGGAAGATGGCGAATATCGGGTGCGCTGGTGACGAAATGGGTCACATGATAGTTGTAGTTCTTGCTGGTCAAAATTTTTCGTCTCCGTGAGGATGGCTAACTGGTTGGCGATTATAACTGCATCAGCGGTAAAAATGGCGTGTTTCTCCGTTTTTAAGCGGCGGGGCGCGATAAAACAACAGTTAAGCCGACCGTACGTTGTGAGACATTTGCCATTCGAATCGCGGGTAATGTCGCTTTATTCGAAAGTAATATTTCTGTTTTTTTTTAAAAAACAACATGTTGTTTTTTCGTTGTGTGGAAATGTCAGTCAAATCGGCGTCAGGTGCCTTGAGCCTTCGCAACAATAACGTAAAGTACTCGTTAACGCAGGGTTGCGCAGGATTAGGGAACATCCGGGAAGGATGACAAATCTCAGGGAATGCACAGGGCGTGCAATGAGTGCCAGGATGAACGCAAAAGGAAGTGACCCTTTCGCACCGGAATAGGCGGCAGGCACATCGGATGGTGAAGTATCGGCAGTTTGGATGCCCGCAGGAAGCGCGCTCGGGAAGAGCGGATGCGAATGGATTGCGCCATGGACGATTTTCCTTTCAGGATGAAGGACGTAGTGGCAGGGAATGCGGTTATAGCAGAAGGAAAAACCGGGATGTTGCATGTACGCAAGGAGCGCGTAACAGGAATACCCTTCGCAAGAAGGTGCGAAATAGGCGGCAGGTTTAACCTGCCGCCTTTTTTCTTTGTCCGCTTTCTGCTAGATTCCGCCGCAATTCTATACTGAATCTACATACCTAAGAGCACACGCTATGAACCAGCCATCAAAAGCACCTCGCGGCAGCGCGGCGAAGTCAAAAACGAAAAAGAAAAGCCGTATGGAGCTCGATCAGGAAGCGCGCGAGCGCAAACGCCTGAAAAAACGCCGCGGCCACGCTTCCGGTTCACGCACTCAGGTCGAGTCCGGCAGCCAGAAAAACAAATCGGCGGCGGAAGCCAAAGATCCGCGTATCGGCAGTAAAGTGCCGGTTGCGCTGGTGGTCGATGAAACCAAAGTGAAGGCTAAACCGCAACCGAAGCCAAAGGCCGAAGCGAAACCGCGCCTGTCGCCGGAAGAAGAGCTGGCGAAGCTGGAAAATGACGAACGCCTGAACGCGCTGCTGGATCGCATCGACGATGGCGAAACGCTGAACGCGCAAGAGCAGGCGTATGTCGACAAGACGCTGGATCGCATCGATGTGCTGATGGACGTGCTGGGCATCGAGCTGGGCGATGAAGACGATGAGGAAGAAGAAGAGAAGCAGGAAGATATTCTGAAGCTGCTGAAAGGCGGCAACCCGAAGGACGCTTTTTAACGCGCCATGTGGCTGATCCCGACAATAGCCCTACTCTTGATGTGTTATCTGCTGTGGTTATTCGGTAAACTATGGCGGCTGTCTAAGCGCAAAGCGCGTTTTCGCAGCGCTTCCGTGGCCAGACAGCGCAGACAACCGCCTCTCTCCCGGCCCGGTAGAAAAAGATATCGGAAGGAGTGAGCATGTCAGAGCAGACGATTGTCTGGGATTTGGCCCTGATCCAAAAATATAACTACTCAGGGCCGCGTTATACCTCATACCCCACGGCGCTCGAGTTTAACCAGCGCTACGACGAAGCGGCGTTTCAACGCGCCGCGGTGCGCTACCCTGAGCGCCCGCTGTCGCTGTATGTGCATATCCCTTTCTGCCATAAGCTGTGCTACTTCTGCGGCTGCAACAAGCTGGTGACGCGCCAGACGCACAAGGCCGACGAATACCTGAACGTTTTGGCGCAAGAGATCGCCAGCCGTGCGCCGCTGTTCGCCGGCCGCAAGGTTGGCCAGATGCACTGGGGCGGCGGTACGCCAACCTATCTGGATAAAGCGCAAATCAGCCGGCTGGTGGCGGTGCTGCGCGAACATTTTGATTTTCTGCCCGATGCGGAGATGTCGATCGAAGTCGATCCGCGCGAGATAGCGCTGGATGTGCTCGATCATTTACGCGCCGAAGGCTTTAACCGTTTGAGCATGGGGGTGCAGGATTTCAACAAGCAGGTGCAGCAGTTGGTCAACCGCGAGCAGGATGAAGCCTTCATTTTCGCCCTGATCGAGCGGGCCAAAGCGCTGGGCTTCCGCTCGACCAATATCGATCTGATCTACGGCCTGCCGAAACAGACGCCGGAAAGCTTCGCCTTCACCCTGCAGCGGGTGGCTGAACTGAATCCCGATCGCCTCAGCGTGTTCAACTACGCGCATATGCCGAATTTATTCGCCGCCCAGCGCAAAATCAAAGACGCCGATCTGCCCAGCGCGCAGCAGAAGCTGGATATCCTGCAGCAGAGCATCGCGTTCCTGACTGACGCCGGCTATCAGTTCATCGGTATGGATCACTTTGCACGCCCGGACGATGAGCTGGCGATTGCGCAACGCGAAGGCAAGCTGCACCGCAATTTCCAGGGCTACACCACCCAGGGCGACAGCGATCTGCTGGGGTTGGGCGTGTCGGCCATCAGCATGCTCGGCGACAGCTATGCGCAGAATCAGAAAGAGCTGAAGCATTACTATGAGAGCGTACCGGCGCAGGGCAACGCCCTGTGGCGCGGGCTGGCGCTGACGGACGACGATTGCCTGCGGCGCGATCTGATCAAAACCCTGATCTGCAACTTCCGGTTGGCGTATCAGCCGCTCGAACGGCAATACGGCATCGATTTCACCGCTTACTTCGCCGAAGACCTGCAGCTGCTGGCGCCGTTTGAACGCGATGGGCTGGTGGAGCGCGACGAGCAGGGCATTCGTGTGACGCCGCGCGGGCGCTTGCTGATCCGCAATATCTGCATGTGTTTTGACCGCTATCTGCGGCAACAGGCGCGCAGCCAGCAGTTCTCTCGGGTGATCTGAGGATGAAAAAACAGCCGCTGATGCGGCTGTTTTTTTAACTGAAGAAGTTAATCAGCGCGGCGCACAACACCGCGGCGACCGCCGCCTGCGGGGTGTGGCTGGCGGCGGAGCCCAGCTCCGCGCCCTGAGAAATGAATGCGATGAATGAGTCCAGCATCGTCAACCTCCAGAGTGTGCGACACGATCATACTGCGCCCGCGCCGGCTGTAAAGTCTGTGGTTGGCGTTTTTTTGTGCGCCGGACTGCGTTTTTCATCATCCACCCCGTTCCTATTCCATGCCCAGCTCTTTAAGCTTGCGGGTGAGGGTATTGCGCCCCCAGCCCAGCAGGCGCGCGGCTTCCTGTTTGTGCCCTTGGGTGTGGCGCAGGGCGGTGGTGAGCAGCGTGCGCTCCATTTCCGGCTGCGCTTCCGACAGCAGATTTTGATGACCGGAACGCAGCGCGCGATCGGCCCACTGCGCCAGCAGCGTGGCCCAGCTGTCCGGCAGACTGTGGCTGGGGCTTTCCGGCGCGGCGGTTTCGAACAGTTCGCCCGGCAGATCCTGAATCAGCACCTCTTGCCCGGCGGCCATCACCGTCAGCCAGCGGCAGGTGTTCTCCAGCTGGCGCACGTTGCCCGGCCAGGGCAGGCGGGTCAGCGCGGTTTCGGTTTCCGGATGCAGGTTCTTGGCCTCGACGCCCAGCTCCTTGGCGGCGATCTGCAGGAAGTGGCGCGCCAGCCGCGGGATGTCTTCACGGCGTTCGCGCAGCGGCGGCAGGTGTACGCGGATCACGTTCAGGCGGTGGAACAGATCCTCGCGGAACTTGCCTTCCTGTACCCGCAGCTCCAGGTTCTGGTGCGTGGCGGCGATGATGCGTACGTCGACCTTCACCGGCGCATAGCCGCCGACCCGGTAGAACTGGCCGTCCGCCAGCACCCGCAGCAGGCGCGTTTGCACGTCGAGCGGCATATCGCCGATCTCGTCGAGGAACAGCGTGCCGCCGTCGGCCTGTTCAAAGCGCCCCTGACGGATTTGGTTAGCGCCGGTGAAGGCGCCTTTCTCGTGGCCGAACAGCTCGGACTCGATCAGATCCTTGGGAATAGCGGCCATATTCAGGGCGATGAACGGTGATTTGGCGCGCGGGCTGTGGCGGTGCAGCGCATGTGCCACCAGCTCTTTACCGGTGCCGGATTCGCCGTTGATCAGCACGCTGATCGACGAACGCGAGAGCCGGCCGATGATGCGAAACACGTCCTGCATCGCCGGCGCTTCGCCGATGATGTCCGCCGCCGGATCGCTGGCCGGCTGGCTGCGCACCGGCTGCTGCTGTTCCTGATAATGGCTGATGGCGCGCTCGACCAGCGCCACCGCTTCGTCGATGTCGAACGGTTTCGGCAGGTAGTCGAAGGCCCCTTGCTGATAGGCGCTGACGGCCGCGTCCAAATCCGAATGCGCGGTCATGATGATCACCGGCAGCATCGGGTGGCGCTGTTTGATCTGCTTGAGCAGCGCCAGACCATCGATGCCCGGCATGCGGATATCGGACAGCAGCACGTCGGGGGTTTGCGTGGTCAAGGCTTCCAGCACGTCATTGCCGCCTTCGAAGGTGGCGCAGCTCAGGCCCGCGCCGGTGAGCGCGCGCTCAAGCACCCAGCGGATGGAGCTATCGTCATCGACGATCCAGACTATCCCTCGTTGCATTGCAAACCTCACTGGCGAATGGGCAGGTAGACCGAGAATTCGGTATGACCTGGCCAACTGTTGAACTCAATTTTTCCGCAATGCTGATCGATCAGATTGCGGGCGATGGATAATCCCAGGCCGGTACCGCCTTCACGGCCGCTGACCATCGGGTAGAACAGCGTGTCCTGCAGCTGAGCCGGCACGCCGGGGCCGTCGTCTTCGACGTCGATGCGCGCCGCCAGGCGGTAGCGGGTGCCGTGCAACGTAATCTGAAACGCGGTGCGGGTGCGCAGCGTGATGGTGCCGCCCGCCTCGCCCAAGGCCTGCAGCGCATTGCGGGTGATGTTCAGCAGCACCTGTTCTATCTGATCCGGGTCGTGGGCCATTTCCGGCAGGCTGGGATCGTAGTCGCGCACCAGCGTGACGTTATCCGGCATTTCCAGCGACACCAGCTGGCAGACGCGCTCCGCGACCTGATGGATGCTCTGGGTGATGTGCTGGCCGGGCCGCTGCGGCCCGAGCAGACGATCCACCAGATTGCGCAGCCGATCGGCCTGCTCAATGATCACCTTGGTGTATTCGGTCAGCGCCGGATCGGGCAGCGCCTTGGCCAGCAGCTGCGCCGCGCCGCGCAGGCCGCCCAGCGGGTTTTTAATTTCGTGCGCCAAACCGCGCACCAGATCGCGGGCCGCCACCTGTTGGGCATGCTGCAGCTGTTCCTGGCTCAGGCGGCGCTGATTGTCCATCGGCGCCAGTTCGACCAGGATATAGCCTTCCGGCAGCGCTTGAGCGGTCAGGGAAAGGATATGCGCGCGGCCGTCGACCACCAGAGTCACTTCGTTGTCGGTGAAGCCCTGCCCGGCGCGCAGGCTTTCGCGCATCAAAGAGACGTTCAGCGAAAAATAACCGAGCAAATCGGGCAGCGGCGTGCCGAACAGCTTGCGGGAGCTTTGCGCCAGCAGCTGCTGTGCCGCCGGGTTGGCGTAGTGAACCGCCAGTGAGTCATCCAACAGCAGGATGCTGTTGATGAGTGAATTGAGGATCTGCCCAGCATCGGGCAGCTTGCCAGTTGCCATACAGCAGACTCCTGCACCTTTTTAGTGCATCTATCCTACTCCATCCGGGATAGGCGCGGTATGGAATAGTTTTGCAGAAAATACGGTGGAGAAAAAAACCCATCCGAAGATGGGCTGAAAGTTTCCACGGCAACAAAAAAGCGATAACAAAAATTGTGGGCGCCGTCCGCCTTTGCAGACGGCGCGGGTAGGGCTTAGACGCTGTAGTACAGTTCGAACTCGACCGGGTGTGGCGTCATGCGAACGCGGTCCATCTCTTCTTTGCGCAGTTCGATGTAGGCATCGATCGCATCGTCGGTGAACACGCCGCCGCGGGTCAGGAACTCGCGGTCTTCGTTCAGTGCGGCCATCGCCTCGTCCAGCGAGCCGGCTACTTTTGGGATCTCGGCTTCTTCTTCCGGCGGCAGGTCGTACAGGTTTTTGTCCATGGCGTCGCCAGGGTGGATCTTGTTGATGATGCCGTCCAGGCCGGCCATCAGCAGTGCGGCGAAGCACAGGTATGGGTTAGCCGCCGGATCCGGGAAGCGGGCTTCGATGCGGCGCGCTTTCGGGCTGGCGACCACCGGGATGCGGATAGACGCGGAGCGGTTACGGGCGGAGTAGGCCAGCATCACCGGCGCTTCGTAGCCCGGCACCAGACGTTTGTACGAGTTGGTGGTCGGGTTGGCCAGCGCGTTGATCGCCTTGGCGTGCTTGATGATGCCGCCGATGTAGAACAGCGCGGTTTCAGACAGGCCGCCGTATTTGTCGCCGGCGAACAGGTTGGTGCCGTTCTTGGACAGCGACATGTGGCAGTGCATGCCGGAACCGTTGTCGCCGAACATGGGCTTCGGCATGAAGGTCGCGGTTTTACCGAAGGCGTGCGCCACGTTGTGCACCACGTACTTGTAGATCTGAATTTCGTCGGCTTTCTTGGTCATGGTGTTGAAGCGGGTTGCCACTTCGTTCTGACCAGCGGTCGCCACTTCGTGGTGGTGCGCTTCAACCACCAGGCCCATCTCTTCCATGGTCAGACACATGGTGGAACGCAGATCCTGCGAAGAGTCGACCGGTGGAACCGGGAAGTAACCGCCTTTCACCGCCGGACGGTGGCCTTTGTTGCCGCCGTCGTATTTTGTGCCGGAGTTCCAGGCGCCTTCGATATCGTCGATCGCCACGTGGGAACCGCGGATGCTGCTGCCGAAGCGGATGTCGTCGAACAGGAAGAACTCAGGCTCTGGCCCGAACAGCACGGTGTCTGCGATGCCGGAGGAGCGCAGGAAGTCTTCGGCGCGTTTGGAGATGGAGCGCGGGTCGCGATCGTAGCCTTGCATGGTGCCCGGCTCGAGAATGTCACAGCGAATGATCAGCGTAGGTTCTTCGAAGAACGGATCCAGAACCGCCGTGCTGGCGTCCGGCATCAGCACCATGTCAGATTCGTTGATGCCCTTCCAACCACCGATAGAGGAGCCGTCAAACATTTTACCTTCTTCGAAGAAGTCGGCGTTTACCTGGTGAGCCGGGATAGTCACGTGCTGTTCCTTACCCTTGGTGTCAGTGAAACGCAGGTCTACGAATTTCACTTCATGCTCATTCAGCATCGTCAAAACGTGTTCAGCGGACATACTTAACTCTCCCGGTTTATCATTGTCGTCGTCGTGGAACGAATCTGTGGAACTGGCTTTTTTTCGCCTTGAAAAGACTAAAGCGAAAAGCGTGCCAACTTTTAAAAAAGGCTTTCATCGCCTTTCTGCGCGGGTTTTACCCAACCACAGTATGCACCATCAGTGATAAATTGCACCGAAATGGTGCAGTTGGGGTGGGTGTGGGCACTGAAATGGTGCAAAAGTGCAACGATTGCGGCTTTTTGCACCGTGAAAGGGATCACAAACTGACCGGTACGCGGTTGTTTATAAGAGATGGTTGTGATCTTGTTTAGTCCCTCGCTTAATACGTGTACAATAGCGCGCTATTTCTAATGCCCGAGGCAAAGCTGTGATCGAAAATTTGCGTAACATCGCCATTATTGCCCACGTTGACCATGGTAAAACCACCCTGGTTGATAAGCTGCTGCAACAATCCGGTACTTTCGGAGAGCGTGCGGAAGCCACCGAACGCGTAATGGACTCCAACGATTTGGAGAAAGAGCGTGGGATTACCATCCTCGCAAAAAACACCGCCATTAATTGGAACGGTTACCGTATCAACATCGTGGATACCCCGGGACACGCCGACTTCGGCGGCGAGGTAGAGCGCGTGATGTCGATGGTTGACTCGGTGCTGCTGGTTGTGGATGCAATGGATGGCCCTATGCCGCAAACCCGCTTCGTGACCAAGAAGGCCTTCGCCAACGGTCTGAAGCCGATCGTGGTCATCAACAAGGTTGACCGTCCTGGCGCGCGTCCTGACTGGGTTGTGGATCAGGTGTTCGACCTGTTCGTGAACCTCGACGCGACCGACGAGCAGCTCGACTTCCCGATCATCTACGCTTCTGCGCTGAACGGCATCGCCGGCGTCGACCACACCGACATGGCGGAAGACATGACCCCGCTGTATCAGGCGATCGTCGACCACGTGTCTGCGCCGCAGGTTGAGCTGGAAGCGCCATTCCAGATGCAGATCTCCCAGTTGGACTACAACAACTACCTGGGCGTTATCGGCATCGGCCGCATCAAGCGCGGTAAAGTGAAGCCGAACCAGCAGGTCACCATCATCGACAGCGAAGGTAAAACTCGCAACGGTAAAGTGGGTAAAGTGCTGGGTCACCTGGGTCTGGAGCGTATCGACAGCACCCTGGCGGAAGCGGGCGACATCATCGCCATCACCGGTCTGGGCGAGCTGAACATCTCCGACACCATCTGCGACACCAACGCCGTAGAAGCGCTGCCGGCGCTGTCCGTCGACGAACCGACCGTAACCATGTTCTTCAACGTCAACACCTCGCCGTTCTGCGGTAAAGAAGGCAAGTACGTGACGTCGCGTCAGATCCTTGACCGTCTGAACAAAGAGCTGGTGCACAACGTGGCGCTGCGCGTCGAAGAAACCGACGATGCGGACGCCTTCCGCGTATCCGGTCGTGGCGAGCTGCACCTGTCGGTGCTGATCGAAAACATGCGTCGCGAAGGTTTCGAGCTGGCGGTTTCCCGTCCGAAAGTTATCTTCCGCGAAATCGATGGCCGCAAGCAGGAGCCATTCGAGAACGTAACGCTGGATATCGAAGAGCAGCATCAGGGTTCCGTGATGCAGGCGATGGGTGAGCGTAAAGCCGACCTGAAAAACATGGATCCGGACGGTAAGGGCCGCGTGCGTCTCGACTACGTGATCCCAAGCCGCGGTCTGATCGGCTTCCGTAACGAATTCATGACCATGACTTCGGGTACCGGTCTGCTGTACTCCACCTTCAGCCACTACGACGACGTGCGTCCGGGCGAAGTGGGCCAGCGTCAGAACGGCGTGCTGATCTCCAACGGCCAGGGCAAAGCGGTTGCGTTCGCGCTGTTCGGCCTGCAGGATCGCGGCAAGCTGTTCCTGGGCCACGGTGCGGAAGTGTATGAAGGCCAGATCATCGGTATTCACTCACGTTCCAACGACCTGACCGTAAACTGCCTGACCGGTAAGAAGCTGACCAACATGCGTGCTTCCGGTACTGACGAAGCGACTACCCTGGTTCCGGCCATCAAAATGACCCTGGAGCAAGCTCTGGAGTTCATCGATGACGACGAACTGGTAGAAGTGACGCCGACCTCGATCCGTATCCGTAAGCGTCACCTGACGGAAAACGATCGTAAGCGTGCCAGCCGCGGTCCTAAAGACGCTTAATCGCTGATTGAGTGTCTCATGCTTAGGGCGCGGCTCTCGCGCCCTGAGTTTTTTCCTCTGTTGTTCCCCGTTTGTGCGGCGCGCTATGCGCTTTTCCGTTCGCTCCCTGTTCAGCTGTTCCTTTTCCCGCTACAGTGAAATCTCACCGGCCCATCAGGAGAGGACTATGCTGTATATCTTTGATTTAGGTAATGTGATCGTCGATATCGATTTCAAGCGTGTGCTGGGCGTGTGGAGCAATTTGAGCGGCACGCCGTTGGCGGTGCTGTCCGATCGTTTCGCCATGGGTGAGGTGTTCCAGCAACATGAGCGCGGTGAAATCAGCGATGAAGACTTCGCCGGCAAGCTGTGCGATGAAATGGGCATTGCGCTCAGCTTCGAACAATTCGCCACCGGCTGGCAGGCGGTATTTGTCGCGCTGCGCCCGGAAGTGATCGACATCATGCAGCGCCTGCGCAACGAAGGCCACCGGGTGGTGGTGCTGTCGAACACCAACCGTCTGCACTGCAACTACTGGCCGCAGCACTATCCTGAAGTGGCCGCCGCTGCCGATCATCTCTATTTGTCGCAAGATCTCGGCATGCGCAAGCCGGAGGCCGATATCTATCAACATGTGCTGGCCGCGGAAAACACCGCCGCCGCCGACGCGGTGTTCTTCGACGATCACCCGGCGAACGTCCTCGCCGCGCAGGCGCTGGGGATCAAGACGGTGCACGTCACCGATCGCGACGTGGTGCCGGCCTATTTTGCTCAATGAGCGCAGGGCGCGTTAAGCTTAAGGCGTATCAACGGACATCAAGGAGTGACCATGTCGTTTTTCCGCCGCAAGAAGCTGCCCTCTGCGATTAAGCCCGGCGTCACCTTCGGACGGCTGCTGTACCAGCGTATCGATCATGATGGCCTGACGATGTTGGCGGGCCATCTCGCCTATGTTTCCCTGCTGTCGCTGGTGCCGCTGGTCACCGTGGTGTTCGCGCTGTTCGCGGCTTTCCCGATGTTTTCCGACATCAGCGAGCAGCTGAAGAGCTTTATCTTTTCCAATTTCGTGCCGGCCGCCGGCAACGTGATCCAGAACTACCTGGAACAGTTCGTCGCCAATTCCAACAAGATGACCGCCGTCGGCACCTGCGGGCTGATCGTCACTGCGCTGTTGCTGATTTCCTCGGTGGACAGCGTGCTGAACACCATCTGGCGCAGCAAGAACAAACGGCCGATCGTCTTCTCCTTCGCCGTGTACTGGATGGTGCTGACGCTGGGGCCGCTGCTGGTGGGTGCCAGCATGGCCATCAGTTCTTACCTGCTGTCGCTCAACTGGCTGGCGCAGACCGGCGTCAATGGCCTGGTGGATCAGGTGCTGCGCATCTTCCCGTTGATTTTGTCGTGCATCTCCTTCTGGCTGCTGTATTGCATCGTGCCGACGGTGCGCGTGCCGCCCAAAGACGCGCTGATTGGCGCGGTGGTGGCCGGATTGCTGTTCGAGCTGGGCAAGAAGGGATTCGCGCTGTACGTCACCATGTTCCCCTCCTATCAGCTGATTTACGGCGTGCTGGCGGTGATCCCGATTTTATTCCTGTGGGTCTACTGGAGCTGGTGTATCGTGTTACTCGGCGCGGAAATCACCGTGACCATCGGCGAATATCGCGACTACCGCCGGCAGAAGGCGGAGCAACAGGAACCAAAACCAGAAGGGCAGCAGGAATGATTGCGTTGATTCAACGGGTGTTAAACGCCAGCGTCACGGTGGGTGGCGAGACGGTAGGCAAAATTGGCCCCGGTTTGTTAGTGTTATTGGGCGTGGAGCAGGGCGATAACGAGCAAAAAGCGCAGCGCCTGTGCGAACGCGTGTTGGGATACCGCATTTTCGGCGACGAGAACGACAAGATGAACCTCAACGTCCAGCAGGCCGGGGGCAGCGTGCTGGTCGTTTCGCAGTTCACCCTGGCGGCGGACACCCACAAAGGCATGCGGCCCAGCTTCTCGCGCGGCGCCGCGCCGCAAGAAGCCGATCGGTTGTATCAATATTTTGTTGGCCAGTGCCGCGAACGCGGCGTAGAGACCCAGACCGGCGAGTTCGCCGCCGACATGCAGGTGGCGCTGGTCAACGATGGTCCGGTGACATTCTGGCTACAGGTCTAAGCATTCGGAGAACAGGCGTCTATGTATCACCTACGAGTACCCGTAACAGAGCAAGAACTGAAAGAGTATTACCAGTTTCGCTGGGAAATGCTGCGCAAGCCGCTGCACCAGCCGGTGGGTTCGGAAAAGGATGCCTATGACGCCATGGCCCATCACCAAATGGTGGTGGACGAGGCCGGTAAAATCGTCGCCATCGGGCGGCTGTACATCAATGCCGACAACGAGGCGGCGATCCGTTTTCTGGCGGTAGACCCGACGCTGCAGGATAAAGGGCTGGGGACGCTGGTGGCGATGACGCTGGAGTCCGTCGCGCGGCAGGAAGGTGTGAAGCGGGTGGTGTGCAGCGCCCGTGAAGATGCGGTGGATTTCTTTGCCAAGCTGGGGTTCGTCAATCAGGGCGAGATCACTGCGCCGCAGACCACCCCGATCCGCCACTTTTTGATGATCAAACCGGTAGCGACGCTGGACGATATCCTGCATCGTCCCGACTGGTGCGGCCAATTGCAGCAGGCCTGGTATGAACACATCCCGCTGAGCGAAAAGATGGGGGTGCGCATCAGCCAATACACCGGCCAGCGCTTCGTCACCACCATGCCGGAGATCGGCAACCAGAACCCGCACCATACGCTGTTTGCCGGCAGCCTGTTCTCGCTGGCGACGCTGACCGCCTGGGGGCTGATTTGGCTGCTGCTGCGCGAGCGCCATCTCGGTGGCACTATCATTCTGGCGGACGCGCACATTCGCTACAGCAAACCGATCACCGGCAGGCCGCGGGCGGTGGCGGATCTCGGTTCGCTAAGCGGTGATTTGGCGCGTCTGGCGCGGGGCCGCCGCGCGCGCGTGCACGCCGAAGTGCATCTGTTCGGCGATGAGGATAAGGGCGCGGTGTTCGAAGGCACTTACATGGTGTTGCCGGCCGAGCCGGATGTGCCGCTGGATCAGGGCGGTTCCGAAGCGCTGGAAGAGTAAAACGGCGGCCCTGCCTGGCGGTGGGCCGCGCGATAGATTACGGCAGCTGTTGGTTCACCGTCTGGCCGTCGCCGGCTGTGGCTTGCAGAGTCCCCTTCAATGAAGCTTTGAACGGCCCGTCGCTGTTCAACAGCCCTTTCAACTGCAGCTCAAGGTTGCCGTCGCCCGTCAGCGGCACCGGCTGCCATCCCCATTGCTGCAAGGTATTGAGCGGTACCGAACGGCCGTGCAGCGTCAGCTGGAACGGCTTGCCCGGCAGCTGATCGACGGTCGCGTTGGCCTCAAGCAGCCCATTGGGCATAAAGGCGCTGAGTTCGGTGACGGCGATCTGGTTGGCGTCGGCGTTCAGCGCCAGCGAAGGGCGCCGCACGTCGATTTTGTTGAAGGTGGCCTCGCTGCCGTTCAGGTTTAACGAACCGGACCAAATGCCCCACTGGTGGTCGCGCGCCAGCAGCAGGTTGCTGCCGTAACCGTCCAGCGCGGTGATCTGGAACGGAAACGCCGGGTTGATGTCGATAATCAGATTGCGGTTGGTGGTCAGCTTGGTGACGTACACCTCCGCCAGCCAGTCCGGCAGCGGTTTCAGCCACAGCTCGCGCCAGTCGATTGGCAGGGTGTACTCCAGCGCCGCCACGGCCACTTCATCCAGCTGCAGGCGTTTGCCGGCGCGCAGCCAATTGCCGGAGGTGCGCAGCAGTCCGCCTTCCCAGCGGGTGGTGAACTGCTGAATGGCGATGCCGGCGGAGGAGAGGCGCAGGGTGGCGATCGGGTCGATCAGGTGGAAACCGCCGTTGATCACATCGCTGGCATTGACGTTGAGCGAGCCGTCTTCGCTGCGCCAGTCGCCTTTTTCGACGCTGACGTTTTGCAGCGACAGATCGAGATCGTTAAACGCCCACGCCTTGCCTTCCAGGCGCGCGTCGATCAGATCGAAACGCTTGAGGGTGACCGGCGGCAGGGTGGTAAAGCGCTGCATGAATTCCGCCAGCGTCAACGGGGTCTGCATGCGCACGCCGCTCAGCCGCAGGCGATCCACTTGCCAACTGCCGTCGGCGGCACGGCTGGCCACGCCGGTCAGGTCGCCCTGCGCCAGATCGGCGCCGAAATTGTTCAACAGCAGCTGGCCCTGTTTTTGCTCCCCCTGCACCAACACCTTCGAAGCGGGAATGCCGTTCAGCGTCATCGAACCGGCGCTGAACTGGAACTGATTGTTGTCCCCCAGCAGATGGCCGGCCAGCGGGCGCCACGGCGTGATGCCGGCATTGACCCGCTGCGCGTTGAGCTGCCACTCGTTATCGTTGGATTGCAGTGCCATGTTGCTCAGCTGCAGCACGTCGGCCTGTACAGGCAGCGCAGCAGTCTGCGGCTGCACGTTCAGCGTGCCGTCACGCAGCGTGACGCTGTGGAAATAGCGCGGTTCGGTGATTTGGCGCAGGCTGAGGCCGAGATCGACGCGTTTGGCGGCCAGCGCCTGCGGCTGGCCATTGCGCGCCAGCTGCACCTCTTCCAGACCGATCTGGCCCGGCTGATTCCACGAGTGGGTGATTTTTCCTATCGACAGGCGGTATTCGCTGTTGTCGCTGATCCAGGCGCTCAGGCGGCCTGCCGCCCAGCGGGTTTGCCCCACCAGATACAGCACCACCGCCGCCAGCACGGTCAGCAGCAGCAACGTCAGCAACAGCTTTCCGATAAATTTCATCGTCTACATCCGCATCGGTCAAAAAAGATACCCTGTTTATGCCGCAATTGGCCGGGCATCTCAAGGGCAATGGTCTGATAGACAATAAAAAACGGCCGCAAGCGGCCGTTTGAACGTCAATGGGCGGGTTACTTTTTCTCGTGTTCCTGCGGGAACACCAGGTTCAGCACGATGGCGGTAATGCCGCCTGCGGCGATGCCGGAAGAGAGCAGGGTTTTCAGCCAGTCCGGCGCGAACTGCAGGATCAGCGGCTGCTGAGAGACGCCCATGCCGACGGCCAGCGACAGCGCCATGATCATGATGGCGCGCCGGTTCAGGCGCTCGCGCGACACGATGCGCACGCCGGAGGCGGCGATGGTGCCGAACATCACGATGGTCGCGCCGCCCAGTACCGGCTCGGGAATGTGCTGCACGAAGCCGGCCACCGCCGGGAACAGCCCCAGCGCGATCAGCATCAGCGCCACCACGAAGCCGACGTAACGGCTGGCGACGCCGGTCAGCTGGATCACGCCGTTGTTCTGGCCGAAGCAGGAGTTGGGGAAGGTGTTGAACACCGCCGACAGCATCGAGTTCAGGCCGTTGGCCAGTACGCCGCCCTTCAGGCGCTTCATGTACAGCGGCCCGCTGACCGGCTGTTCGGAGACGTCGGAAGTGGCGGTGATGTCGCCGATGGTTTCCAGCGAAGTGACCATAAAGATCAGCATCAGCGGCAGCAGCAGGTTCCAGTCGAAGCCCAGGCCGTAATAGAGCGGCCTGGGAATGGTGATCGCCGCCGTTGGGGCTGCCGATGCGCCGGCGGGCAGCATGTCCATCGCCCAGGCCAACAGATAGCCGACCGCCATGGCGATCACCAGCGAAGCGACGCGCAGGTAAGGGTTGCGCTGGCGGTTCAGCAGGATGATGACCGCCAGCACCGCGCCGGCCAGCAGCAGGTTTTTCGGTGAGCCGAAGCTGTGATCGTTCATCGCGGCGTAGCCGCCGCCGATCGAGGTCAGACCGACCTGAATCAGCGACAGGCCAATGATCATCACCACGATGCCGGAAACCAGCGGGGTGATAATGCGGCGCGCCAGATGCAGCACGCGCGACAGTAAAATTTCGGTGCAGGAAGCGACCATCAGGGTGCCGAACAGCGCGGCCATCATGGTCGGCACGTCGGCGCCGCCGTTTTTCAGCGCCAGACCGCCCATGATCAGCGGCGAAACGAAATTGAAGCTGGTGCCCTGAATCGACAACAGCCCGGAACCCACCGGCCCCCAGGTTTTGATTTGCAGAATGGAAGCCAGACCGGAGGCGAACAGCGACATGCTGATGATGTGCTGGGTATCCTGTGCCGGCAGGCCCAGCGCCTGGCAGATCAGCAGAGCCGGTGTGATCACCGCGACGAACATCGCCAGCAGATGCTGGCCGGCGGCAAACAGCGTTTGCGGCAGCGGCGGGCGATCTTCCAGGCGATAAATCAGTTCACTGGCGCGGGGTTCTGAGGCGGCTTGGCGCGCGGCATCAAGCTCGGAGGATGACATGCTCATGGTGTGGCGTTTCCAGATACGGCAAAGCAGGCATTTTAATGCCCCGCCCCGCAAAAGCAAACGGTTGCGCGTAAATATTATGTTGCCGACTTTCCCGTTTATGTCGCATTTTCATTCATTTTTTCTTGTCATCTCAGCGTTTTTTACTTCTAATCCTGCACTCATCAAGTTTAAAAACTAAGTGGTTTTCTATAACTTATTATTTTTATTTGGATCTTTTCCCTTACATGGAGTACCTGGATGTTTCATCTTGATACTTATGGCACGTTAGTCGCGGCGACGCTGGTTTTGCTCCTCGGGGGCAAGTGCGTCAGAACCATTCCCCTGCTGCGAAAATATACCATTCCCGCTCCCGTCGCCGGTGGTTTGCTGGTGGCCCTTCTGCTGTTAGCCCTGAAAAAGCTCGTCAACTGGGAAGTCAGTTTTGACATGTCGCTGAAGGATCCGCTGATGCTGGCCTTCTTCGCCACCATCGGCCTGAACGCCAACCTGGCGCGTTTGCGCGCCGGCGGCAAAGTGCTGGTAGTGTTCCTGTTCGTGGTGCTGGGGCTGCTTATCGTGCAGAACGCCATCGGCATCGGCATGGCGAAAATGCTGGGGCTGGATCCGCTGATGGGCCTGATTGCCGGATCGATCACCCTGTCGGGTGGCCACGGCACCGGGGCGGCCTGGAGCAAGCTGTTCATCGAGCGCTACGGTTTTGAAAACGCCACGGAAGTCGCCATGGCCTGTGCCACCTTCGGCCTGGTGCTGGGCGGTCTGATCGGCGGCCCGGTGGCGCGCTATCTGGTCAAGCACTCCTCCACGCCGGAAGGCACCCCGGATGACAGCGTGCAGCCGAGCGGTTTTGAGAAGCCGGAAAGCGGCCGTCTCATCACCTCGCTGGTGATGATCGAAACCATCGCCATGATCGCCATCTGTCTGAGCCTGGGGCAATTGATTGCCGGCCTGCTGAGCGGCACGGTGTTTGAACTGCCGAACTTCGTTTGCGTGCTGTTCGTCGGGGTGATCCTCAGCAACACGCTGGCCTTCACCGGCTTCTATACCGTGTTTGAGCGGGCGGTGTCGGTGTTGGGTAACGTCAGCCTGTCGCTGTTCCTGGCGATGGCGTTGATGAGCCTGCGCCTGTGGGAGCTGGCCTCGCTGGCGCTGCCGATGCTGGCGATCCTGGCGGTGCAGACGCTGGTGATGGCGCTGTACGCGATATTCGTCACCTACCGGGTGATGGGCAAGAACTACGACGCGGCGGTGCTGGCCGCCGGCCACTGCGGCTTCGGCATGGGTGCCACGCCGACGGCGATCGCCAACATGCAGGCGATCACCGATCGTTTCGGCCCGTCGCACGTGGCGTTTTTGGTGGTGCCGATGGTGGGGGCGTTCTTTATCGATATCGCCAATGCCATCGTCATCAAGCTGTATCTGCTGCTGCCGGTGTTCCCGGCGGTGGGGTGATATCGCGAGCCAGAAAAAAAGAAGAGGGCGCCGTCGGCGCCCTTTTTTATGCGTTGGAGTAGCGTGCCTTCTCCGGCAGCCAGCGTTCAATCAGCGCCTGGGCGTGTTCCGGGTAGTGCTGGTGGAGGTGGCGAGCGACGCGCTGCACTTCGGGGATCATCGCCTGGTCGCGCAGCAGGTCCGCCACTTTGAATTCGGCGCTGCCGGTCTGGCGGGTGCCGAGCAGCTCGCCCGGGCCGCGGATCTCCAGATCGCGCTGGGCGATGACGAAGCCGTCATTGCTGTCGCGCAGCACCTGCAGGCGCGTTTGCGCGGTTTTGCTCAGCGGCGTTTTGTACAGCAGCACACAGTGTGAGGCCACCGCGCCGCGCCCTACGCGGCCGCGCAGCTGGTGCAGCTGCGCCAGGCCCAGCCGTTCCGGGTTTTCGATGATCATCAGGCTGGCGTTCGGTACGTCGACGCCGACTTCGATCACCGTGGTGGCGACCAGCAGCTGCAGCTCGCCCTGTTTAAACGCCTGCATCACCGCCTGCTTCTCCTGCGCTTTCATGCGGCCGTGCACCAGCGCCACCTTCAGCTCCGGCAATGCGGCTTTCAATTCCTCCCAAGTGGCTTCTGCCGCCTGCGCTTCCAGCAGCTCAGATTCCTCGATCAGCGTACACACCCAGTAAGCCTGCCGCCCCTCTTCCAGGCAGGCGCTTTTCACCCGTTGAATGATGTCGGCGCGGCGGGTATCGGGAATGGCGACGGTGGTCACCGGCGTGCGGCCCGGCGGCAGCTCGTCGATGACCGAGGTGTCGAGATCGGCATAGGCGGTCATCGCCAGCGTGCGCGGGATCGGCGTGGCGGTCATGATCAGCTGATGGGCGTGGAAGCCTTGTTCTTCGCCTTTCTCCCACAGCGCCAGCCGCTGATGCACCCCGAAGCGGTGCTGCTCATCGATGATCACCAGCGCCAGGCCGTTGAACTGTACCTGCTCCTGGAAGATGGCGTGGGTGCCGACCACCATTGACACCTGGCCGCTGGCGATGGCTTCCTGCTGCGCGATGCGCGCCTTGCCTTTCTGTTTGCCGGCCAGCCAGCCGACCTCCAGCCCCAGCGGTTCAAACCACTGGCGGAAATTGTTGGCGTGCTGCTCGGCCAGCAGCTCGGTCGGCGCCATCAGCGCCACCTGTTTGCCGTGCGCGATAGCGCGCAGCGCCGCCAGCGCCGCCACCAGCGTTTTGCCGGAGCCGACGTCGCCTTGCACCAGCCGCATCATCGGGAAGTCTTTTTGCATGTCGGCTTCGATGTCGGCCACCACGCGCGTTTGCGCGCCGGTCGGCGAGAACGGCAGCTGGGCGAGAAAACGTTTTTTCAGCCGATCGTCCGGCAGCAGCGGCTGCGCCTGATAACTCTGGGCGCCGGCGCGCACCGCCAGCATGCTGAGGTTATGCGCCAACAGCTCTTCGAGGATCAGGCGTTTTTGCGCCGGGTGTTTGCCCAGCTCCAGATCCGCCAGCTGGATGTCCGGCGGCGGGCGGTGCAGGGTGTGCAGCGCCTGCGGCAGGCTCATCAGGCCGCCGCTCAGCTCCGGCGGCAGCAGCTCGGCGATGGCGCAGGTATCCAGCAGCGCCAGCGCCTGATCGGTCAGCTTGCGCAGCGTGGCCTGCCGCACCCCTTCGGTGGTGGGGTAAACCGGCGTCAGCGACTCCTGCAGCTCAACCTCGCTGGCTTCGCCCTGAATGCGGTATTCCGGATGGATGATTTCCGCGCCGTGGTTGCCACGTTTGATCTCGCCGTAGGCGGTCACGCGGCGGCCGGTGGCCAGGCTGTTTTTCATTGCGGCGTTGAAGTTGAAGAACCGCATGGTGAGGATGCCGGTGCCGTCGCTGATCTGGCAGGTCAGCATGCGGCGGCGGCCGAAACTGATGTCGCTGCGCAGCACTTCCCCCTCTACCGTGGCGTAGATGCCCGGCAGCAGATCGTTGATCGGATAGAGGCGGGTGCGATCTTCGTAGCGCAGCGGCAGGTGCAGCAGCAGATCCTGAATGGTGTCGAGGCCGAGTTTGGCCAATTTGCCCGCCTGGCTGGCGCCAACCCCGGAAAGCGTGGTGAGTGGGACAGCATCCAGCAGGCGGCCTTTCATTTGCGCACCGTCGCCTGCATGGCCGCCCACCATTCGGCGCTGGCGACCACCTGGCCCTGTTCATCGATCTGCGGGCGCGGCAGCCCTTTGCGCTTGGCCACGTTGGCCAGCACCGGGTAACCGCCTTCGAACAGCAGACGCTGCTGCTCTTCTTCGTCCAGCATACTGTTGTCGCGACGGTACAGGCCGGCGTTCTGCCGCTGGCGCTGCGCCTCATACAGGATCAGCGCCGAAGCCACGGAGACGTTGAGCGATTGCACCATGCCGATCATCGGAATGACGATGTCCTGATCGGCCAGCGCCAGCGCTTCTTCGGTGATGCCGGTTTTTTCCTGGCCGAGCAGCACGCAGGTTGGTCGGGTGTAGTCCACCTCGCGGAAATCGACCGCGCGCGCAGACAGGTTGGTAGCCAGAATTTGCATGCCCTGCGCTTTCAGGTGCCCGACCGCGTCGCCGATGGTGCGGTGGGTTTTAACGCTGACCCAGCTGTTGCTGCCGGCGGCGGAGGAGACCAGGGTGCGCATGCGGGTGGTGGGCCACACGGCGTGGACCTGATGCACGCCGACGGCGTCGGCGGTACGGATAATGGCGGAGACGTTATGCGGCTTGTGTACCTGCTCCAGGCAGACCGTCAGATCCGGCTGCCGGGTCGCGAGCATTTCACAAATCCGCGCATAGCGTTCAGGACTCATAAGCGCTAGTTTCGGTTGCGGTTAACTTTGATCACATCCGGCATGATACGGATTTTACGCATAATGTTTGCCAAATGGATGCGATCGCGGGTGGTCAAGCGGATAAAGGCGCTATAAACCCGACCGTCTTTCTCTTCGGTGTTCAGGCTCTGAATATTGGACTCGGCCGCGTTGATCGCCGCCGTCAGGTTGGCCAGCGCACCCTGGTGGTTAAACATATCCACCTTGATCTCGGCGATGAACTCTTGCTCGGTCTCTTTATCCCACTCGACCGCCATGAACTTCTCAGGCTCTTTCTGATAGCCGCGAATATTGCGGCAGGATTCATGGTGGATCACCAGCCCTTTGCCCGGGCTGACGTGAGCGATAATCGGGTCGCCCGGAATCGGACGGCAGCACTTGGCGAAGGTGATCAATACGCCGTCGGCGCCCTTGATGGCCAGGTTGCGCACGCCGGAAGAGGTGCCCAGGCTGGACTGATCGCCCTGCAGGTTCTTCGCCACCACCACGCTCATGGCGTTGCCGAGGCCAATTTCCGCCAGCAGATCGTCCAGCGTCGCCAGCTTCATGCGATCCAGCTCGTGCTGAATATTTTCCTGCGGGATTTCGGCCAGTTTGCGGCTGCCGCCCAGCGCATGGTTGAGCAGACGGCGGCCGAGGCCGACGGAGTCGTCGCGCTTGAGGTTCTTCAACATCTGGCGAATCTTGGCGCGCGCTTTCGAGCTGACCACGAAGTTCAGCCAGGCGGCGTTGGGCCGTGCGCCCGGCGCGGTGATGATCTCGACGGTCTGGCCGCTGGTCAGCGACTGCGACAGCGGGTACGGCTGACGATCGACGCGCGCGCCGACGCAGGCATGGCCGATATCGGTATGCACCGCATAGGCGAAGTCGACCGGCGTGGCGCCGGCGGGCAGCTCGACGATGCGGCCTTCCGGGGTGAAAACGTAAATCTCATCCGGGAATAGATCGGATTTGACGCTCTCGATAAATTCAAACGAACTGCCGGCGCTTTGCTGCAGCTCCAGCAGGCTTTGCATCCAGCGTTGGGCGCGGATCTGCGCCGTGGTGCCGGTTTCGCCCTGTTCTCTTTCCTTGTAAGCCCAGTGCGCGGCCACCCCCATCTCAGCCATTTGATCCATGTCTTCGGTGCGGATCTGCACTTCGACCGGCACGCCGTGCGGGCCGATCAGCGAGGTATGCAGCGATTGATAGCCGTTGGCCTTGGGAATGGCGATGTAATCTTTCACCCGCCCCGGACGCGGTTTATACAGGCTGTGCACCTGGCCGAGCACGCGGTAGCAGGTATCGACCTCTTTGACGATCACCCGGAACGCGTAGATATCCATGATGGAATGGAAACGCTGTTCTTTCAGGTGCATCTTGAGGTAGATGGAGTAAAGGTGTTTTTCCCTTCCGCTGACGCGGCAGGCGATGCCGGCCTCGGTCAGTCGCCCTTCGATCTCGGAGAGGATTTTTTGAATCATCTCTTTGCGGTTGCCGCGCGCGGCTTTCACCACTTCCTTGATCACGCGATAACGGTTTGGGTACAGCGCCTCGAAGCCCAGTTCTTCCAGCTCGGTTTTCAGGTGATGAATACCCAGGCGGTGGGCGAGGGGGCTGTAGATTTCCAGGGTTTCACGCGCGATGCGCCGGCGTTTGTCGGGGCGCAGCGAACCGAGGGTGCGCATGTTGTGCGTACGGTCGGCCAGCTTGATCAGCACGACGCGGATATCCTGCACCATCGCCATGATCATCTTGCGGAAGTTTTCCGCCTGCGCTTCTTTCTTGTCCTGGAACTTCAGCTTGTCGAGCTTGGAGACGCCCTCAACCAGTTCGGCGACGCTCTTGCCGAACAGCTGTTCCATATCTTGATAGGTGGCTGGGGTGTCTTCGATGACGTCGTGCAGCAACGCCGCCATCAGCGTCTCGTGGTCGAGACGCATTTCCGCCAGGATGCAGGCCACGGCGACCGGGTGAGTAATGTAGGGCTCACCGCTGGAGCGTGTCTGGCCCTCGTGCGCGTCGCGCGCGACGAGGTATGCCTGTTTGAGGCGCTTAATCTGCTCCTCGGGCAGGTAACGTTGAATCAGCAGATTCAGGCTTTCAAACAGGTACAAGGCGGACTCGCTGTCTAATTAACGACGACCTTCAGCAATCGCGGTAACCGCTTGAATCTCTGCGGCTTCCTGCTCTTGCTGTTCCTGGCGCTCACGCACGTCGAGGATCTGGCTGGTGATCAGGCCTTCTTCGATTTCGCGCAGGGCGATAACGGTGTACTTGTCGTTCTCTTCCGGAACCAGTGCATCTTTGCCGCCGGTCTGGATCTGACGCGCCCGACGAGCAGCGACCAACACCAGGTCAAAACGGTTACCAATTTTCTCTACAGCGTCTTGAACAGTTACGCGTGCCATATTTGTGCTACTCCACAGGTGACGAAAAGACTGGGCATGATACTGAAACTGCCTTCAGTCTGCCAATAGTTTGCTGATTAAAGCGTCATGCCGCAGCAACTGGCGGCCCAAACGCAGGCGTTCGGCGCGAATGATGGTCTTCAGATCGGACAGCGCCAGATCGAAATCATCGTTCACGATCAGGTAATCGTACTCCGCGTAATGCGTCATTTCCGCCACGGCCTGGGCCATGCGTTTGGCGATCACCTCTTCGGAATCCTGCCCGCGCCCGCGCAGGCGGCGGCCCAGTTCTTCCTTCGACGGCGGCAGAATGAAGATGCTGCGCGCCTGCGGCATTTTGGCGCGGATTTGCTGCGCGCCCTGCCAGTCGATATCCAGAAACACGTCTACGCCGGTCGCCAACACTTGTTCGATGGCGGCGCGTGAGGTGCCGTAATAGTTGCCGAACACTTCGGCGTGCTCAAGAAACGCATCCTGCTCGATCATCCGGCGGAATTCGTCTTTCGAGACGAAGAAATAGTGCTCGCCGTGATTTTCTCCCGGGCGACTGTCGCGCGTGGTGTGCGAAACCGAAACCTGCGTGTCGTACAGCGGTTGCGTCTTTAACAAAGCCTGAATCAGACTTGATTTACCTGCGCCACTGGGAGCAGAGACAATATAAAGCGTGCCTTGAGCCATGATGATGTTCGTTGATAACGGTTGATATGCCAAAAACAGCGGATGTGTATTTTCTCCGCACAGTATACACGGCTAACGCGCCGGGTGCAGCGTTAGCTCGCATTTTGCCCGCGGCTTTGCGTGGAAAAAGCGTCGAAAGGGCGAATTTGCGCGTCGAAGGGCGACATTTTTGCAGTTTTGGCCTCGGCGGCGGCGCGTTGCCGCCCCGAGATCAGTGATCCGGATGCTGGTAGTTGAACACCGGCAGGCCGAGGCGGAAGCGCAGGGCGATAAGACGCGCGCTCAGGCCGGCGACCAGCGTGAGGATCACCACCAGATTGTGCGGCAGGCTGAGGTGCTGCAGGCCGATATACAGCCAGGCGGCGCTGAAGGAGATGCCGGCGTAGATTTCTTTCTGGAAAACCAGCGGGATACGGTTGCAGAACATGTCGCGCAGCACCCCGCCGAAGACGCCGGTGATCACTGCGGCGATGGCGGCGATAATCGCGCTGTGCCCCATATCCAGCGCCACCTGCGCGCCGATGATCGAGAAAACGATCAGGCCGACGGCGTCGAGCACCAGGAACAGGCGGCGCAGATGGCGCATCAGAGGAGCCACCCAGGTGGTGACGATCGCCGCTATTGCGACGATGACGATGTATTCCGGGTGTTTGACCCAGCCCAATGGAAAATGCCCGAGCAACATATCGCGCACCGACCCGCCGCCGATCGCGGTGACCGAGGCGATGATGATCACGCCGAACATGTCCATTTGGCGGCGGCCGGCCGCCAACGCGCCGGTCATGGCTTCGGCGGTGATGCCGATGATATAAAGGATGCTCAGTAACATAAGGGATTCACAGCGTACTTGCGTCAGAATGATGGCCGGCAGGGTAATCGCCGCCGAGGACGCGCGCCACTGAGTTTTTTTCACCGATGGCATTTCGGATTAATATAGCTAATCCAAACTCCGTTTTTATTGCCGATAACCAGCCTTTTTTAACATCTGGCTGTTAATGAAAGCATTAGAAATTTCGCGCTAATTTCCATCGCTGACTATGATTTTTGCAGCGAATCCTTCAACCGAGAAACCGAGACTGCAGATGAAAAACTCCCCGAGACTGGCTGCTGGCGCCATGATGGCAGCCCTGCTGCTGAGCGGCTGCGTGGCGCCAGGCCACCAGGCTGTTTCCCCCACCCCGGCTTGCCGCACCGGCGATCCGCTGGTGCAGACAACGCTCTACTTCGGCCTGAACCGGCCGGCGGGGCCGGCGATCACCGCCGCCGAGTGGCAAACCTTCGTCGATAGCCAGGTGACACCACGTTTTAAAGACGGGCTGACGGTGTTTGATGCCAAAGGGCAGTGGCTGGGCCACGACGGCAAACTGGCGCGCGAGAACAGCAAGGCGCTGCTGCTGATCCATGCGCCGGGCAAAGAGAGCGAGGCGAATATCGAGGCGCTGCGCAGCGGCTATAAGCAGCAGTTTGCGCAGGATTCGGTGATGCGGGTGGATGCGCCGGTGTGCGTGGCGTTTTAAAACGCACTCCCGGCCGCCTGGCCGGGAGTGGGGATTACAGCACCAGGCCGGCGATGGCTGCCGACAACAGGCTCACCAGCGTCGAGCCGTAAACCAGCTTCAGGCCAAAACGGGAAACCACGTTGCCTTGCTGCTCGTTCAGTCCTTTGATGGCGCCGGCGACGATGCCGATGGAGGCGAAGTTGGCGAACGACACCAGGAACACCGACAAAATGCCCAGCCCGCGCGGCGACAGCTCCGCCGCGATCTTCTTCAGTTCAATCATTGCCACGAATTCGTTGGCCACCAGTTTGGTCGCCATGATGCTGCCCGCCTTCAGGGCCTCCTCCGCCGGGATGCCGATCAGCCAGGCCAGCGGATAGAACACGTAGCCGAGGATCTGCTGGAAGCTGATGCCGAGCACCGCCGAGAACAGCGCGTTGACGGCGGAGATCAGCGCGATAAAGCCGATCAGCATCGCCGCGATGATCATCGCAATCTTGAAGCCGGCCAGAATGTACTCGCCCAACATTTCGAAGAAGCTCTGATCTTCGTGCAGCTTGTTCAGCTTCAGCTCCGGCTCGTCTTCAACCTGATACGGGTTGATGATCGACAGGATGATGAAGGTGCTGAACATATTAAGGATCAAGGCCGCCACCACGTACTGCGCGTCGATCATCGACATGTAGGCGCCGACGATGGAGAGCGATACCGTCGACATGGCGGTCGCGGCCATGGTGTACATGCGGCGCGGCGAGATGTCGCCGATGATGCCCTTGTAGGCGATGAAGTTCTCTGACTGCCCCAGCACCAGCGTGCTGACGGCGTTGAACGATTCCAGCTTGCCCATGCCGTTGACCTTGGACAGCAGGGTGCCCACCAGGCGGATGATCAGCGGCAGGATGCGGAAATGCTGCAAAATGCCGATCAGGGCGGAAATAAAGATGATAGGGCACAAAACGCCGAGGAAGATAAACGCCAGGCCATCCTTACTCATGCCGCCGAATACGAACTCCGATCCTTGGGCGGCGTAGGCGAGCAGGGTGTCGAAGAAGCCGGCGACGTGTTTGATCACGCTGAGCCCACTGGCGGAGTGCAGGAAGAAGTAGGCCAGCGCGCCTTCGATCACCAACAGCTGGATGATATAGCGCAGGCGGATTTTCTTGCGATTATTGCTGACCAGCAGCGCCAGGGCGATGATCACCACCAGGGCCATAATAAATTGCAGAATTTGTGGCATAAACGGTCCGTACGGTTCACGGGCAGGAAAAAAACACATTTAGCCACAGCATCGCCGTCCTTTCATTACCTTGCGTGATAATTAGAACAAAATACTTATGGCGTGTGGGATATCTTGCTGAATGTCATCCACACGCGCTGCTCGGCAGTTTTTCATAAGCCCCCGAAGTGCCTTAGTGAGCCGTCTTCCATGATGCCTGCCGGCTCGCAGCCTGATGCAACCACCGTCCCGCACGTTCAGGCGCCTGGAATCTGGCTCGCAATGGGCGATTTTTCATGGCGCAAAGCGTGGCTTTCTTGGCTGAGGAAGAGAAACATGTTTGGACAAGGCGCCGGTCGCGATCGGCACGCATTTTCTCGGACAAGGAGGCGAACGATGAATACCGGCACGTTGCTCAGGGCGCTGGCCAACGGCGTTAATCCCGACACCGGCGAGCTGTTGAGACCGGCTTCAGCGGCCTGCGCGCCGGAGGCTATCCGCCTGCTGTTTGCATTGGCCAACGAGTTCGACGGTGAAGCCGAACCGCAGAAAAAAGCCAGGCTGACGCCGGAAGAAAAGCAGCAGAAGAATCTGGCCGAGGGCCGGCCGGCCAATGCTTACTTCCCCTGGCCGGAAGAAGAAAAACTGCGGCTGCGCGAGAGCCATGTGGCCGGGGCGACGCTGGAGGCGCTGAGCGATGAGTTCGAGCGCTCAACCTGGAGCATTGCGGTGCAGCTGCAGAAAATGGGGTTGATCGGTGAGGAGCAGGCGGCCGCCTATCGCTGATCTGCAGCCATAAAAAAGCCCGCGTGGCGCGGGCTTGATGGCGTGCGGCGCGGGATCACTCAATGTTCTGGATCTGCTCGCGCATCTGTTCGATCAGCACCTTCAGCTCGATGGCGGAGGCGGTGACGTCGGCATTGATCGACTTGGAGGCCAGGGTGTTCGATTCGCGGTTGAACTCCTGCATCATAAAGTCGAGGCGGCGGCCGACGGCTTCTTTCTTCTTCAGGATGTTGTGCGTCTCTTTCACGTGCGCTTCCAGACGGTCCAGCTCTTCGGCGACGTCGATACGCTGCGCCATCAGCACCAGCTCTTGCTCCAGGCGGGTGTTTTCCAGCTGTACCTGCGCCTCTTCCAGCTTGCTGACCAGGCGCTCGCGCTGCCATTGCAGGATGTTCGGCATCTGGGCGCGCACTTTGACCACTTCGGCGCTGACGCCGTCGAGGCGTTGTTCGATCAGCGTCTTCAGCGCGGCGCCTTCGCTCTCGCGTGCGACGATAAAGTCATCCAGCGCGCCGTCCAGCGCCTGCATCAGCTCGACGCTGATGGCGTCCAGATCCTGCTCCTGCGCGGACATCACGCCCGGCCAGCGCAGCACGTCGATCGGGTTGATTTCCCCTTCGTCGCTCTGCATTTTCACCCAGTTGGCGGCTTCGACCAGCTGTTTGGCCAGTTTTTCGTTCAGGATCAGCGAGCTTTGCGCGCTTGGATCCAGTTCGAAACGCAGGTTGCATTCGACTTTGCCGCGGGTCAGGCGGCCACGGATACGTTCACGGATCACCGGCTCCAGGCTGCGGAATTGCTCCGGCAGACGGATGTAGGTTTCTAAGTAGCGCTGGTTAACGGAACGCAGCTCCCAGGCTGCGCTGCCCCATTCACCCTTGATTTCACGCCGGGCGTAGGCGGTCATGCTGCGGATCATTGATGCGTACCCGTAATAGGAAAAGATGGGGCGATTATAGCGTCGCGACTGCGGGCAGGATAGGCATTACGTCACGAAGCCCGTATAATGCGCAGCCAATAGTTGATTTGAAGCCGGAGAGAGCCCATGCGTCCTGCAGGCAGAGCACCACAGCAAGTTCGCCCCCTGACACTGACCCGTCACTATACCAAACACGCTGAAGGCTCAGTGCTGGTTGAGTTTGGCGATACCAAAGTCTTGTGCACCGCCACGGTAGAAGAGGGCGTTCCGCGCTTCCTGAAAGGCCAGGGGCAAGGTTGGATCACCGCCGAGTACGGCATGCTGCCGCGCTCCACCCACAGCCGCAACGCACGTGAAGCCGCCAAAGGCAAACAAGGTGGCCGCACGCTGGAGATCCAGCGCCTGATCGCGCGCTCGCTGCGCGCCGCGGTGGATCTGAAAAAGCTCGGTGAATTCACCATCACCCTCGACTGCGACGTACTGCAGGCCGACGGCGGTACCCGCACCGCCTCCATCTCCGGCGCCTGCGTGGCGCTGGCCGACGCGCTGAACACCCTGGTGGCCAACGGCAAGCTGAAAGCCAACCCGATGAAGGGCATGGTGGCGGCGGTTTCCGTCGGCATCGTCAATGGCGAAGCGCTGTGCGATCTGGAGTATGTGGAAGATTCCGCCGCGGAAACCGATATGAACGTGGTGATGATGGAAGACGGCCGCATGATTGAAGTGCAGGGCACCGCCGAAGGCGAGCCGTTCAGCCACGATGAGCTGTTGGCGCTATTGGCGCTGGCCCGAGGGGGCATCGAAACCATCTTCCAGGCGCAGAAAGCGGCGCTGGTGGACTGATTTTTCAAGGCGACTGAGAAGTCGCCTTTTTTATGCCCGGCGATCGGGCGGTAGTAATGACAAGACCCAAGCAGATTCAGACGAGGAGAAGCAGTAATGAAAGCCTATCAGCGCCACTTTATCGAGTTCGCGCTTAACAAGCAGGTATTGAAGTTCGGCGAGTTCACCCTGAAATCCGGCCGCACCAGCCCGTATTTCTTCAACGCCGGCCTGTTTAATACCGGGCGCGATCTTGCGCTGTTGGGGCGCTTCTACGCCGAAGCCCTGATGGATTCCGGCATCGATTTCGATCTGCTGTTTGGCCCGGCCTATAAAGGCATTCCTATCGCCACCACCACGGCGGTGGCGCTGGCGGAACACCATGAGCGCGACGTGCCTTACTGCTTTAACCGCAAGGAAGCCAAAACCCATGGCGAAGGCGGTTCGCTGGTGGGCAGCCCGCTGCAGGGGCGCGTGATGCTGGTGGACGATGTGATCACCGCCGGCACCGCGATCCGCGAGTCGATGGAAATCATCGGCGCCAGCGGCGCTTCGCTGGCGGGTGTGCTGATCTCCCTCGACCGTCAGGAACGCGGCCGCGCGGATATCTCCGCCATTCAGGAAGTGGAACGCGACTATCACTGCAAGGTGATTTCGATCGTGACGCTGAAAGACCTGATTGCCTACCTGGAAGAGAAACCGGAGATGGCGGACCACCTGGCGGCGGTGCGCGCTTACCGCGAGCAGTACGGGGTATAAATAACAACGCCGGGCATGCCCGGCGTTTTCGTTATTGCAGCTGTGCCGCTAATAGCGGCCAGCGGGCGTCGAATTCCTGCGTGGGGCGATAGCGGAATTCCGAACGCACATAGCGCGACAACATGCCTTCGCAGAAGGCCAGCAGTTGGCTGGCCAGCAGCGTTTCATCGACGATAAAGCCTTTGCCTTCGCGCAATTTGCGCTCTTTCAGCACCTGACGCAGCTGCGCCTCGATGCGCTCGAACAGCTGGTTGATGCGGCCCTGCAGGCGATCCTGTTCAAACATCAGCGCGTGGCCGGTCATGATGCGCGTCAGCCCTGGGTTGCGCTCCGCAAAGCCCAGAATCAGCAGCAAAATCAGGCGCAGACGATTAAACGTCTCTTTCTCGTCCTGCAAGATCAGGTTGATGCGGGTGATCAGGCTGTCTTCGATAAACTCGATCAGACTGTCGAACATCCGTGTCTTGCTGGGGAAATGCCGGTACAGCGCAGCTTCAGAAACACCCACGTTCGCGGCGAGCTTGGCGGTGGTGATGCGTTGGCTGCCGTCGCTGGATTCCAGCATCTGGGCTAACGCCTGCAATATTTCCTCGCGCCGATTCCTTTTCGTCTTTTCTTTTTCTGCCATGTCTGATTAGACCCTTGCTAAAACTTAACTGACGGAAACCCGCGCACCGGCCGCTGCAGAGCAGGCTCTGTGCGGCTTATGTGATAGCTTTTTTACGATGCTGGGGTCAGCGGCCTTAACGGCCTTTTTCCGCGCTGCCTGGTGTGCGCTGCAATTGTCGCGGTAAAACCTTGCCGCAGAGACATCCTTCTTCCCGGAAAGGCAAGGTTCAGGCGACGTTTCCCTGCCGGTCATCGTGCATTGGGTGGCGCTTAGTGGCGCCCCGAGTGGCCGAAGCCGCCTTCGCCGCGTTCGCTGCTGTCGAACTCTTCCACCAGGTTGAATTCGGCCTGCACCACCGGCACGAAGACCATCTGCGCGATACGTTCGCCCGGCTCGATGGTGAAGTGCTTCTGGCCGCGGTTCCACACGGACACCATCAGCTGGCCCTGGTAATCGGAGTCGATCAGGCCGACCAGATTGCCCAGCACGACGCCGTGCTTATGGCCCAGGCCTGAGCGCGGCAGGATCACCGCCGCCAGGCTGGCGTCGGCGATGTGGATCGCGAGGCCGGTAGGCAGCAGCGTGGTTTCACCCGGCGCCAGCTCTACCGCGCTGTCCAGACAGGCGCGCAGGTCGAGACCGGCAGAGCCCGGCGTAGCGTAGGTCGGTAGCGGGAAATCCTGACCGATGCGTGGGTCGAGGATCTTAACGTCGATTTTTTTCATCATAACGGCTGACTATCTCGTCTATTAAACGTTGGCCAAGGAGTGCCTTGTCGCTCAGCGCCAGGCGCTTTTCTCCATCCTGCCAAAAAAGGTGCAGGGCATTGGTGTCGCTGTTGAACCCGTGCTCTGCAAGCGATACATCGTTAGCGCAAATCAAATCCAGCTTCTTACGCGCCAGTTTTTGCCGCGCGTATTCTTCCACATTCTGGGTTTCGGCGGCAAACCCCACGACAAACGGTCGATTTTTGGTCATCGCCGCCACGCCGGCGACGATATCGGGGTTTTTTACCATCTTGAGGACGATTTCATCACCCTGTTTTTTTATTTTTTCATCGGCGATCCGCTCGGGGCGATAGTCGGCCACGGCGGCGCAGGAGATGAAAATCTGCTGCTGCGCGGCGCGTTGCTGCACCGCCTGCTCCATCTCCAGTGCGCTGGTAACGTCGACTCGGGTGACTGATGGCGGCGTCGGCAAATTGACCGGCCCGGCGATCAGCGTCACCTGCGCGCCGCGGGCGGCGGCGGCGCGGGCAATGGCGAAGCCCATTTTGCCGGAGCTGTGATTGCTGATGAAACGTACCGGATCCAGCGCTTCACGCGTCGGGCCGGCGGTGATCATAACCTGCAAATGTTGCAGATCCTGCGTGACAGAGAAATGGCCGTTCGCCAGCTCGACGATGTCCAGCGGATCCAGCATGCGGCCCGGGCCGACGTCGCCGCAGGCCTGGCTGCCGCTGTCCGGCCCCCAGAGCAGCATGCCGCGCGCCTGCAGCGTTTGCAGGTTGGCCTGCGTGGCGGCGGCGCGATACATCTGCTGGTTCATGGCGGGCGCGGCGGCGATAGGGGCGTCGGTCGCCAGGCAGACGGTGGTCAGCAGATCGTTGGCCATGCCGGCGGCGACGCGCGCCAGCAGATCGGCGGTCGCCGGCGCCAGAATCACCAGATCCGCCCATTTGCCGAGCTCGATGTGGCCCATGGCGGCTTCGGCGGCGGGATCCAACAGATCGTCGGACACCGGATAGCCGGAAACGGCCTGCAGCGTCAGCGGCGTAATGAACGCCTTGGCGGCGTGGGTCATCACCACGCGCACTTCCGCGCCCCTGTCGCGCAGGCGGCGCACCAGCTCTGGGCATTTGTAGGCGGCGATGCCGCCGCTGATGCCAAGCACAATATGTTTGCCGGAAAGTCCCGTCATCATCATTGTCCGATTGAAAGCCGAAAGATGCGCCATTTTAGCATATCCGCCGTTCAGGTGAGCGATTCCGCAATGGCTGCAGGGCGTTACATTGTGCTTTGCGAAACACTTCGCAATGTTATCAAACACCTGTCGAACGCGTCGGGTGGCGCATGGCATGCTGTAGCCCTTTCAGGGAGGAACACGATGAGCAACCCGATTGTGGCGTGCTGGCCGGGCGCGTTGGCGCCGCGTGAAAAGCTGTTGATGCAAGGGGCGGCGTCCTTGTCCGACGCAGAGCTGTTGGCCATTTTCTTGCGCACCGGATTGCCCGGCGTGCACGTGATGCAGCTGGCGGAGCAACTGCTGCGCCGATTCGGCTCGCTTTATCACCTGATGTCGGCCGATCATCAGGCTTTTTGCAGCCAAAAAGGCCTGGGCGACGCCAGCTATACCCAACTGCAGGCGATTGCCGAGCTGGCGCTGCGCTTCTTTTCCAGCCACTTGTCGCAGGAAAATGCCATGCTCAACCCGCGCGTTACCCAGCATTATCTGCAAAGCCTGCTGGCGCATCGCGAGCGAGAGGTCTTTTTGGTATTGTTTTTAGACAATCAGCATCGGGTTATTCGCCATCAGGAGATGTTTGCTGGTACCATCAGCAGCGTCGTCGTCTACCCGAGAGAAATTGTGCGCGAAGCGTTGAAGGCTAATGCCGCCGCGCTGATTCTCGCGCATAATCACCCTTCGGGTAAGGCTGAACCCAGTCATGCCGACCGTTTAATAACGGAACAGGTGGTGAAAGCCTGTCAGTTATTGGAGATCCGAGTGCTTGATCATTTGGTGATCGGTCGGGGTGAATGCGTCTCTTTTGCCGAGCGCGGATGGCTTTAAGCGATTTTTTCGCGATCCTTGTGGGATCTTTAGCTGTTCGGGACTTGAGCACTTACGCTTCAGAGCGTATACTACGCCACCTTTGAGAATCTTGGGTTTGGCGCAAGAGCCTATCTCAGCAGGTTTCTGACCTGATGTGTGGTTTCTACCTGATGACGAGAGTCTCCTCAGTATGAAGTTTGCTGAGATGGGCTCTAAAAGCCTGACGAGGCGGCCATACCCTATACGAAGCTCGAGCTGATTTGATTTTTGGAGAATAGACATGTCCCGAGTCTGCCAAGTTACTGGCAAGCGCCCGGTGAGCGGTAACAACCGTTCCCACGCAATGAACGCGACCAAACGCCGTTTTCTGCCTAACCTGCACTCACACCGTTTTTGGGTTGAGGCTGAGAAGCGCTTTGTAACTCTGCGTGTATCTGCTAAAGGTATGCGTGTTATCGATAAGAAGGGTATTGAGACGGTTCTGGCCGATCTGCGTGCCCGTGGTGAGAAGTATTAAGGAACTGAATCATGGCTAAAGGTGTTCGCGAGAAGATCAAGCTGGTTTCTTCTGCTGGTACTGGTCACTTCTATACCACCACGAAGAACAAGCGTACTAAGCCGGAAAAATTGGAACTGAAGAAATTCGATCCAGTTGTCCGTCAGCACGTAGTATACAAAGAAGCTAAAATTAAATAATTTTAGTGGATTAATGAAAAACCCGGCCTTGGCCGGGTTTTTTGTTTTATAAAGGGTAGAAAACGTCGGAGGGGAAGCCAGATGCCTGAATTACCGGAAGTTGAGACGAGCAGACGCGGTATAGAGCCTTATCTTGTCGGCCACAGCATTCAGTATGCGGTGGTGCGCAATGCGCGCCTGCGCTGGCCGGTTTCCGAGCAGATCCTGACGCTGAGCGATCGGCCGGTGCTCAGCGTGCAGCGCCGGGCCAAATACCTGCTGATCGAGCTGGAGAACGGTTGGATTATCGTGCACCTGGGCATGTCGGGCAGCCTGCGCATGCTGCGCGAGGAAAACGAAGACGAAGCCGGCAAACACGACCACGTCGATCTGGTGATCAGCAACGGCATGATCCTGCGCTATACCGATCCGCGCCGTTTCGGCGCCTGGCTGTGGTGCGAAGACCTGGCGACCAGCAGCGTGTTGGCGCATCTGGGGCCGGAACCGCTGAGCGAAGCGTTCAACGGCGACTACCTGTATGAAAAATCACGCAATAAGCGCACGCTGATCAAACCGTGGCTGATGGATAACAAGTTGGTGGTCGGCGTTGGTAACATTTACGCCAGCGAATCGCTGTTCAGCGCCGGGATCCTGCCCGATCGTCCGGCGGGATCGTTGAGCAAAGCCGAAGCGGAACTGCTGACGAAGACCATCAAGGCGGTGTTGCAGCGCTCTATCGAGCAGGGCGGCACGACATTGCGCGACTTTTTGCAGTCGGACGGCAAACCGGGGTATTTCGCGCAGGAGCTGCAGGTTTACGGCCGGGCGGGAGAACCGTGCCGCGCATGCGGCACGCCGATTGAATCCGCCAAGCACGGGCAGCGCAGCACCTTCTTTTGCCGCCGCTGCCAGCGCTGAGCATCACTCGGCGGCGAGTTTCGCCATCAGCGCCTGGGTGACCACATCGGGCAGGAAAGGCGCGATATCGCCGCCGTGGCGGGCGACCTCCTTCACCAGTGAGGAGGAGATGAACGACCACTCTTCGGAAGGCATCAGAAATACGCTTTCCAGCGTTGGCATCAAGTGACGGTTCATGTTCGCCAGCTGCAATTCGTATTCAAAGTCAGACACCGCACGCAGCCCGCGCACCAGGATATTGGCGTTCTGGTGGGCGGCGAAGTGCGCCATCAGCTCACTGAAGCCCAGCACTTCCACATTGTCCAGATGCGAGGTGACCTGTGTCGCCAACGCCACGCGCTCATCCAGGCTGAACAGCGGTTTTTTGCTCGGGCTGGCGGCGATGGCCAGAATCACGTGATCGAACATCAGTGATGCGCGCGTCACTAAATCCAGGTGGCCGTTGGTCATGGGATCGAAGGTCCCGGGATAGATGGCTTTGCTGGTCATGATTCACTTCTCTGAGTAGTTGCGGCCCAATGCCCATAATGCGGCATATTTATTGAAGGTATATTGCGCGTTGACCACCGCTAACAGCAACCCCTGTTTACCGTCCAGGAAGCCGGCGCGCAGCAGCCAGGTTTTGACGAAGGCGCCGAGCGTGTGGGTCAGGATGGACAGGTAGCCGCAGCGCTTGCCGGCCCGGTGGCGCTGGGTGGCCCACTCTTCGGCATAGCGCAGCTGTTTACGCTGGAAGGCGAAGAAATCGCGGCAGGTCAGGTGCAGCATATCGCCGCTGAGAGGGATGACTTTGGCGCCGCCGATGTTCAGCGATTCGTGCACCAGATCGTCGTTATAGCGATAGCGTTGGTTGGCGTACAGGCGGTTGACGCGGTCGGGATACCAGCCGCTGTGGCGCATGAAGCGGCCAAGGAACAGGTTGCGGCGCGCGCAGCTGTAGACGGCGCCGTCGTCCGGCGCGTTCAACACCTGTTCGATAGATTGCCGCAGCTCGGGCGTGACGCGTTCGTCGGCGTCGATCATCAAAACGTAGTCATGGCTGGCGTAGCTTTGCGCCAGCTGACGCTGCTTGCCAAACCCTTGCCAGTCGGTGTGGGTGAAGACTTTGGCGCCCAGGCTTTCGGCGACGGCGACGCTGTCGTCTTCGCTGCCGGAGTCCAGCACGATGATTTCATCGGCCCACTCGACCGAGCGCAGACAGTCCGGCAACAGCCCGGCTTCGTTTTTGGCGATCATCACCACCGACAGGCTTTTGCGGCTGCTCATTCAGTGACTCCGGGGCGGCAGGTGCGGTTCCAGCAGCTGCAGCAGGCGCTGCAACGCTCCCTGATTCTGATACAGCACTTCCACCGCATGACGGCCGTAGTAACGGCGGTAGTCTTCGTCGGTCAGCAGGGTTGCCACTTCCTTCACCAGCGAATCCACGTCGGTCACGGTGATCAGGCCTTCGGCCTGCGAAAGCTTGGCGCAGATGTCTTTAAAGTTGAAAGTATGCGGGCCCATCAACACCGGGATGGCGTGCGCGGCGGCTTCCAGCGGGTTGTGCCCGCCGCGTTCCACCAGGCTGCCGCCGACAAAGGCCAGATCGGCGATGCCGTACAGCAGCATCAGTTCGCCCATGGTATCGCCGATCACCACCTGGGTGCTGCCGGACGGGATTTCGCCACTGCTGCGCAGGGTGTAACTGAAGCCGGCCTTCTGCACCAGCTCTTTGGCGGTCGGGAAGCGTTCCGGGTGACGCGGCACCAGGATCAGCAGCAGGTCAGGGTGTTTTTCCAGCAGTTTGCGGTGCGCTTCCAGCAGGATGGTCTCTTCACCGTCGTGGGTGCTGGTGGCGATCCACACCGGGCGGCGCGGCGCCCATTGGCGGCGCAATGTAACGGCGCGGGCGGCCAGCTCCGGGGTGACGGAGATATCGAATTTCAGGCTGCCGGTGACGGCCAGCTGAGAGCGTTTCAGGCCCAGTTCGATAAACCGATCGCCATCTTCCTGGTTCTGTGCGGCGATCAGCGTGATGCGGCGCAGCATATCGCGCATGAATCCGCCAATTTTCTTATAGCCGGCGGCGGAGCGGGCCGACAGGCGTGCATTGGCGATCACCAGGGGGATTTGCCGCTGATGCAGCGCGTTGATCAGGTTAGGCCATAGCTCGGTTTCCATGATGATCACCAGCTTGGGATTCACCTGGTCGAGGAAGCGGTTCATGGCGCCGGGCAGATCGTAGGGCAGATAGACATGATGCACGTCTTTGCCGAAAGCGGACTGGACGCGTTCTGAACCTGTCGGGGTCATTGTGGTCACAGTTATCGGCAAAGCGGGGTAACGATGGCGCAGCGCCCGCACCAGCGGGATGGCCGCCAGCGTTTCGCCGACGGAGACGGAATGCAGCATGATGCCGCCTGGCACGACTTTCCCGGCGCAGAAGCCATAGCGTTCCGCCCAGCGTTTACGGTAGGCTGGAGCTTTGCGGCTGCGCAGCAGTAAGCGGAGCCAGATCAGGGGTTGGATGAGGTAGAGTAGTACCTGATATAAACGCAGCAACATTCTATCAATTTCATTTATATGGGTTATTCGGAATAGTACCATAACTGGAAGGGAAAGGCGCTAATTTGGTAACCTTGGGTGTCAGTTTCAGACAACCGGCGAGCGATTTCGCCGACAGGCTCGGAATGAAGAATATTTTAATTATTCGCCGCGATAACATCGGCGATCTTGTTTGCACCACGCCCTTGATTGAGGGGGTGAAAATTGCCTATCCGGACGCAAAAGTTTATCTGCTGATCAATAAAGTTAGCCAGGATGTTGTTAAAAACAATCCTCATCTCGAGAAAGTCTTTGTCTATAAAAAGGCCAAGCACAAGGCGAAAAATGAGACCACGTTGGGCGTTTATTTCGAACGCATGATGATCTTCCTGAAGCTGCGCAAAATAAAGTTCGATGCGGTTATTCTGGCCAACCCGGTGCCTTGCAAATACAGCCTGCGTCTAGCGAAAATGGCCGGCGCCACCCATATCATCGGCGCCGATCTGGGCACGAAAGATATTCATCGCCCGTTCCGCAAGGACGATTTCCGCGGCCTCCATCAGGTCGAACACACCTACAGCTATTTATCGGCGATAACCGATCAATCCATTCCGATCCCGCCGGTGCGGGTGTTTCTGGCGCCTGAAGAGCGGCAATTGGCGGCACAGCGGCGGCAGGAACGTCTGCCGCCGGTCGAACGAGTCTGCGCCGTGCATATCAGCAGCCGCAGCCCGAAAAGGCGCTGGCCGGTTGAGCGCTATGCCGAAATCATCAACCGTCTGGTTGCCGATCCCCACACCGGCGTGCTGATCTTTTGGTCGCCTCAGGGCACGTTGGCACCGGACGACATCGGCGATCAGCAGCGCGCCGAACAGCTGCTGGCGCTGTGTCAAAACGAACGCGTCGCGCTTTATCCGACGGCGTCGGTGCGTGAGCTGTTGGGCGGGTTTGATTTATGCGACCGGGTGCTGTGCAGCGACGGTGGGCAGATGCATCTTGCTGCTGCGTTGAATAAGGACATGGTGGTGTTCTTTGGCGATACCGATAAAGTGTCCTGGCATCCATGGACTGGCCGCCATCATATTTTGCAAAGTGAATCGGGGCACTGTGAAGATGTTTCTGTCGATGAGGTTTGGCAGAAAATGCAGGCGCTCAACTAACGAAGAAAATAAGGCAGGCATCCCCTGCCTTATTTATTTTTTTATTGTTCTTCTTTCAGCTCAATATATTGATGGCAAATAGGCTCAAGCCCATAGCTCAGCAATTGCTGTTGATTTATCTGCGGCGGGTTGGCGTAAACCTCCGCCATTTTTTCTGCCAGCGACGCTTCGTTTAATTCCGCCAGCGCGTTAGCCATGCCGGCTTTTTCCAGAATTTCCGCAGGGCCGCCCGGGCAGCGAGTGCTGACCACCGGTGTGCCGCACAGCAGCGATTCTACCAGTACGTTGCCAAACCCTTCGCTGTCGGAGCTGAGCACCAGCAGCGAGGCATGGCGAATAAACGGGTAGGGATTGCTCTGGAAACCGAGGAACAACACGCGCTCTGCGATGCCCAAGTCTGTCGCCAGACGTTTGACCTCGTCGACTTTGGCGTCGTCACCGGACCCGATCAAGGCCAGCGGTGCCTGAATGCCGGAGAGCGCATAGGCTTTCAGCAGGCGGTCATGCCGCTTGGTGGTGTGAAAGCGGCCGACGTGCACCAGATAGTCCTGGCCGGCCAGTTCGCAAGGCGCCGCCGCCTGTTGCTGAATGGCGTCGATGTCGAACGGGTTGTTGATGACCGCCAACCGGCGCGGGCGGATCGGCAAATTCTGCTGCAGATCGCTGCCGACCGCCTGTGAAACGGCGACGATATTTCTTCCCTGGTAAACGTTGGCGATTTTGCGTTGCTTCAGCCAGCGGTCCAGACCCTTGCGGTGGCCGAGGTAGGACGTGGAGAGAATGCCGTGAATGCAGAACCACAGGCGATCCGCGGCCAACCGCTTGCTGCGGCTGACGATGCGATCGGTTTTATGCAGGTTGGAGAACACCAGATCGAACGCGCCGTGTTGGCGCTCGTGTTCGGCTATCGCGCGATCCAGCGCGGCGGCGCGGCGCGACAGCTCGGTCAGCTTGCGCCAGGGGGCACGGCTGCGATCGGCCACCACCTGATAATCAATGCCCGGTGGAATAGGGTAATTGCAGACGTCGCGCAGCGAGATCAGACTGACGTCGTGCCCCTGTTGCTGCATGCCCTGACACAGGGTCAGCACCACTTTTTCCGCGCCGCCTCCCGGCAGGCCATCGATGATCATCAGAATACGCATAGCTAATCCAGTAACCGGTTATAGAGGGAAATCAGCTGTTCGGACAGATGCGCCGGCGTAGCCGTCATAATGCGCAATCTTGCCGCTTCGCCCATGGATGATCCCAGCGCCTGGCGCGGCAGTGCCCGAATAGCCTCCGTGATGGCCGGTACGTCGAGCGCGTCGGTCACGAAGCCGTTCTGGCCTGGGGTGATAAACTCGGCGCCGCCGCAGGTGGTGCTGGTGATAACCGGCAGGCCGCACGACATCGCTTCCAGAATCACATTCGGGAACGGATCGTACAGCGTCGGCAGCAGCAGCGCGTCCGCGGCCTGATAGAACGGCAGGGTCTGCTTCTGCACGCCCATAAAGTGAATGCGATCGCCGCAGCCCAGCGACTGCGCCAGCGCCCGGTAGCGTTTTTCGGCTTTGTCTTTACCGATCACCAGGAGGTGGCTGTCGGTCGCCGCCACGGCGCGGATGGCGGCGGCCAGCCCTTTGCGCTCGAAACCGGAGCCGACGAAGATCAGGCAGTGCGCCTGTTGCGGGATCTGATATTGCTCGCGCAGACGTTGACGCAGGGCCTCGTCGGCGGGCGGGAACTTTTGATTGTCGATGGCGTTATAGATCACCGTGATCTTGTCGGCGGGCACGCCAAAGTCGGCGATGATTTCCTGCTTGATCATCTCGGCGTTGCAGATGACGGCTTTCAGCTCGGGCGCGGCGTACATGGCGCGTTCGGCGCACATCACATAGCGGTGATAGCGATTGGAGAACAGCCACTTGCGGCGCCATTCCGGCAGCAGACGCGCGCGTTGCAGCAGCCAGCGGCGGTGTACGCCGTCGCCGGCGCGATAGATGTCGCAGCCGGGAATGCGCTCGTGGCTTTGCACCAGATCGAAGCGCTCTTTCTGCCACAGCGCCCTGGCTGCCACGGCGAAGCCTCGCTCGCGGCTGATGCGGCCGAGCTTTAACGGGTTACACAGGTGGATATGCCAGTTGGGATTGGCGTCGCCCTGCCATTCGCGAGTGATGACGTTCAGATCGAGATCCTGTTGCTCCAGCGCTTCCAGGGCGCGGGAAACGAAACGTTCGGCTCCGCCGTCCGGGCGATATTTTTGGCGAACGATCGCCAAACGAAATGCTTTCATGCCAGCGTGCTCCGCGCGGCTGCAATCACCGCGTCTGTAGGAATAAGGTCGAGATACCGTTCGTCGGTGCCGGTATCGATGGCGTCCGGATCGGGCAGTTCGCCGAAGTCGCCGGCCCAGATCACGGCGCCGGTAGCTTGCCACGGCCGCCAGAAAGTCAGCTTGGAAGGGCCGAACAGCGCCACGCACGGCGTTTGCAGCGCGGCGGCCATGTGCATCGGCACCGAATCCACGCCGATAAACAGCTTGGCGTGGTCGATCAGGGCGGCCAGTTGGCGCAGCGTCAGCTGGCCGGCCAACGAGATCACGCCCTGTGGCGGGCAGAGCGCCAAAATGCGTTCTACCATGGCTTGTTCTCTGGCGTCGGGGCCGGAGGTGATCACCAGCTGGTGGCCGTCGGCCTGCAAGGCGGTGAGGGTGGCGGCCATTTTCTCTTCGCTCCAGCATTTGAAGAACCAGCGCGAGGTGGGCTGCACCACAATATAACCGCCGGCGACGCCCTGTTTCTGCAACCGTTGCTCACAGGTCTGCCAATCCTGCGGATCGTAACTCATGGTCACATGCTCATTGAGCGCGGGCAGGTTCAGCGGCGCCAGCAGCGAAAGATTCTGTTCGACGGTATGCAGGTGGGCGTGATTGTCTACCGGCACCAGCTGGGTGTGGCAATGGTGCCACAGCAAGCCGCGGCGTTTGGGGAAATCGAAGCCCAGACGGATACGCGCACCGGTCAGGCGCGTGAGGATGGCGCTGCGCCACTGATCGGCCAGGTTGACCACCAGATCGTAGCGTTGCGCCTTCAGGCGACGCAGCAGCGCCAGTTCGTGCCCCAGGTGCGCGCGGGCGCCCTGTTTTTTCCATTGACGGTCGATGGCGAACAGCGTCGACAGTTCCGGATTACTGGCCAGCATCTCCTGCGTTTCCTGATACAGCAGCACATCGATCTGCGCCTGCGGGTAGTTTTGCCGCAGGCTGCTGATGACCGGCGTGACCAGCAGCATATCGCCGTGATGGCGCAGTTTTATGATCAGAATACGCTGTACGGATGGGGCGGAAGTTGGGGCTGGCGCGTTGTTCATCATGAGTCGCTTTCTGGGAAACCAATCTTTGATTCTAAATGACCCGATCGCATGTGGCTACTGTTGCAAGGTTTTCTTGCCTGGCCGTAAAAAAATCGCCGATCCGGGGACGAATGCGCTTCAACGTTGTCCAAACCAAGCAGCAAAGTCGTTTGCCCTGGCGAAACGGCCTGCGTAACATAGTGCATTCTGTTGATATCAGGCTCGATATTCATGACTAAACCGGCGTTTCTCATCACCATTGATACCGAAGGCGATAATCTGTGGCAAAACCACGATCGCATCGCGACCGAAAACACGCGTTTCTTGCCGCGCTTTCAGGCATTGTGCGAAAAATACGCCTTCAAACCGGTTTATCTCACCAACTATGAAATGGCGGTGGACCCGGCTTATGTCGAGTTCGCGCGCGACGTGATCGCTCGCGGCACGGGTGAAGTGGGCATGCACCTGCATGCCTGGAACAGCCCACCGCTGACGCCGCTCACCGACGACGACTGGCGCCACAAGCCTTATTTGATCGAGTATCCCGCCGATCAGATCCGCGCCAAGGTCGATCACATGACCAAGCTGCTGGAAGATGCCTTCCAGACCAAAATGCTCAGCCATCGCGCCGGCCGTTGGGCGTTCAACGAATATTATGCCTCGCTGCTGCTGGAATACGGCTATCAGGTGGATTGTTCGGTGACGCCGCGGGTCAACTGGCAGTTTTCGCCGGGCAATCCACAGGGCAACGGCGGCACAGATTACAGCCGGTTCCCGTCGCAGGCCTATTTCATCGATCCGCAGAACATCGCCAAACCGGGCGCTTCGTCGTTGCTGGAAGTGCCGATGAGTATCCAGTACAAGCACTCGGCGCTGATGAATGCCTTCAAGCAGGGCTATGACCGGCTGCGCGGCAAGCGGCGTTCGCCGTCCGTCAACTGGCTGCGGCCGAGTGGCGGCAACGTGGCCAAGATGATAAGCGTGGCCGAGACGTCGTTGGCGCAGGGGCATGACTACGTCGAGTTTATGCTGCACTCCTCCGAGTTTATGCCGGGCGGCAGCCCGACGTTCAAAACCGAGCAGGATATCGAAGGGCTGTACCGCGATCTGGAGCAGCTGTTTGACTGGCTGCAGCAGCGCACGGTGGGCATGACGCTGGCCGAGTATTATCAACTTAAAGCGAATTAAGCACGCACATGTCGAAGAAATGGAAAATCAAGGTTGCCGACTGGTTCTTGCGGCGCTATACGGCGAAGTACGGCCGTTTTCAGGACAAGGCGACGTTCGACGGCGCCCAGCAGTTTGACAATATCGTCATCTATTCCACCACGGCGTTGGGCGACTTCATGTTCAACACGCCGGCACTGCGGGCGATGCGGGAACGCTACCCCAACGCGCACATCACGCTGGTGGTGCACAAGAAAAACCGCGAGCTGGTGGAAAACGGCCGCTATTACGATCGCGTGGTGTATTGGGACAGCAAGATCAAGACGATGCGCCCGTTGCTGAAATCGCTGCGCGAACATCAGCCGGATTTGGCGCTGATCCTGCATTCCCATCTGCCTTATGACATCATCAGCGCCGTCATGGCGGGGGCAAAGTACATCATCAGGGATAACTACAGCTCGGGTATTTGCGGGCTGGAACCTTGGTTAACCAACTATATCTTCCATTATTACGGCCACTTCGTGCGCCGCAAGCTGGAGCTGATTTCCATTTTGGGCTGCCGCAGCGACGATCCGACGATGGAAATTCCCGTGGATTATCAGCGCGGCGTCAAAAGCAGCGAGCATCCCACCATCGGTTTTCAGCTGGGGGCGTCAACGGAGTCGCGTTGCTGGCCGGTTGCGCACTATGCGCGGCTGGCCGATGAGCTGGTGGCGAAGCACCCAAATGTACGCATCGTGCTGATTGGCGCACCGTTTGACGACGGCAAGGCCAAACAGTTTTTGAGTCTGATCGGCCCGCAAACGCAGGCCTGCGTGGATAACCAGATCGGTAAAACGGGGCTGCAAGGTTTGCTGACGTTGCTCGACAGTTTCCATGTTCTGGTTACCGGCGATACCGGGCCGTTGCATCTGGCGGTGGCGTTGAAGGTGAAAACCATCAGCCTGTTCGTGACCGCCGACTCACGTTCCACCGGGCCGATTCAGGATCCTGAACTGCACCGCATCATTCAGGTGTCTCGTACCGGCTATACGATGCCGCTGGAGGCGGAAAGCCCGATGGGGGTTATCCAGCCGCAGCGGATTTATGACGAGCTGGTCGCGCACGTGCCTTTAGCGCGCTAAAGGCGAGACGACGCATCGGCCGCCCGGCCGATGCGGTTAGTGCGGCCTGCGCCCGCGCAGCTTCGAAAGAAAGGTATCCACTCGCGCATAGCGCATCTGGCGGACTTTTTTGCCCGGCACGTCGCTGTTGCGGCAGACAGCGGCGGCGCGGCGCAGGATATGCAGCGTTGCCGGCGCGTAATGGTAATAGCCGTACACCGCTTTCGACATGCTTTTCACCTCGGAAAAGCAGTTAGCCAGCATCAGGGCGGCTAACCGGCGCAGCGGCTCATCCCCGGGATGCTGCGCCACAAAACGCAGCATCTTCTCCATGGCGAACAGCAGATCTTCAATATCTTTGGGTTTGATATTGCGGGTGATACCCTGGCTGTTGTCCCGATAGAAGTAGAGCTCGCAGTCAAGATGGGCGATGCGGCGAGTTTTGAAATACTGAAAAGGCGTGAAAATCACGTCTTCGTAGCGCCTGCCGTCTTCGAACGCCTCCCCTTCCAGCAGCGTGCGTTTATATACCCGGCTCCAGAGATGCCACATCGAGCGTGCAAACAGCGGTTGCAGGCAGCCGAGCCCCAACTGTGAAAAGTCGTAGGCTGCGGGCTGCGCCGCGCGGTTATCCGGCGTCGACGGATGTTCGGTGAACTTCTGATAATTAAAATCGATCAGGTCATATTCACCGGCGATCAACAGGGGGCGCAGGATCGCCAGATAGTCGTCGCTCAGCAGATCGTCGCCGTCGAGAAAGGTGACATAGCGCCCGGTGGCCCGCTGTAGCCCGACGTTGCGGGCGTGCGCAATGCCGCCGTTGGCCTGTGAAGTAAGGACCGCGCGCGGATGCCGCCGCTGCGCCAGATAGTGGCTGACCAGCGCGGCGGAGGCGTCGGTGGAGCCATCGTCGATGATCACCACCTCGATATCGTCGCTAATCTGTACAAATAACGAATCCAGCGCAGCGATGACGAACGCTTCATTATTATAAAACGGCACGATAACGCTGAGCAGCGGTGGCTGTGTCTTCACGCGGTTTGCTCCTGAGCGGAAGGCTGTTTCGCCACGGAGAGCACGGCGGCGATCAGCGCCAGACAGAACATGACGGTGCCTTCCGTGCTGAAGAAGATGACGTCGCTCAGGCCGTAAACGAACAGGCTGGCGCTGACGCTCAGCAACAGCGCGTTGCGCTGCGGCCGGAATGAAGAGCAGAACAGGCCGATATACAGCGCCAGCAACAGCAACGTCCCCCAGACGCCCTTGAGCGAGTAGGTTTCCAGCAGTTCGTTGTGCAGGTGGACGTTGATGTAGGGCATGACGCCGTACAGATGTGGCTGCTGCGCGACGATGGCGCGGATCTCTTCACCGCGTTGTTCGGCGGATTGGCCCCAAGGGGCTTGTGAACCGGTACGCCATGCCAGCGTTTGCATCGACAGCCGGGAAATGATCGAGTTATCTATCTCAGGTTTATCGATCAGTTGCATGTTGGTTTTGAAGTCGGCAATGCGTTGTTCAATCTGCGCTTTAAAGACGAATCCGCAGATGAGCAGCAATAATGGCACCGAGGAGACCAGCAAAAACTTGTGTTTTCTGGATACCAGATGCTTGGTCGCCAGCAGCGACAGACAAACCGCCACCGGGTAAACCAACATGGCCGCGCGCGTGCCGGTGAGCACCAGCGCAGAGAAGGACAGCAGGAACGCCGCAATGTACAACACCAGACGGTAGCGGGTGCGCAGCATCAGGATGGCTTGCATCATCACCAGATCGATGGCGGTCATCAGGTAGGCAACGACCGTGGCGCGATCGAAGTTGAGCTCCACGCGCGGAATATCCAGCCGCAGCCCCTGATAGAGTGAATAACCGTTGACCGCCAGACCGGTAATGAGGGCCACGACAACGAGCAGGCGCTGCACGCACAACCGCTCATTAAGCGCAATCAGCAGGATGAAGGCGGTTGCCAGTTGGAGTTTACCGGTCGACATATAAGAGCGGTAAATGTTGATGTATTCACCCGGCTGTTTGAAGTGGTGCATCCAGAGGATGGTCCCCATGCCGACGCTGAACATCAGCGCCGGCAACAGCAGATTTTTAACGTTGCTGAGGTAATAGCGCGGATACAGGCAAACGGCGATAAAGGCGATGTAGCTGGAAACATAAAACAGATTGCGTCCGGTCGCGGAACCGAAAGGAATGGTGCAAAAAGCGATGGCGCACCCCAGATAGATCAGATAGCTGAAGGCAGGGTGCGGTGTTCTGTGTTTTAACATTGGGCGTGTTTTCCGGCTCACGTTTTAATTAAGCGATGAAGGAGCGCAGCGTGTCGTCGAACTCAACTTTGAACTGAGCATAGTTGAAATGCTCCGCAGGATAGCGCTGCGCATTTCGGCTCAGAGTCTGGTAGGTTTCTCGCGCCAGCAATTTCTCAATGGCATCCGCACAGTCGATATGCGACAGCAGCTTGGGCGCCACCAGGCTGTCGGTCTGCGGATCGTAGACCTCATGCGGGAAGTCGACCTCGATATCGGTGAGCTGCCGGTGTTGTTCGATGGTGACCGACGGTGTCAGGCCAAGGCCGCAGACCCCGTCCCTGACCGCTTCCGGCTGGCCGTCGACCCGCGGGAAAATGACCGGCACGCCGAAATAGAGCGATTCCATGCAGGACAAGCCGAACGGCTCGGTGATCGGCGTGCTCATGTAGATGTGCGTGCGATTGAAGAAGCCGGCGACGTCATCCTGATAACCGCTGAAGGTGACGCGATCGCCGAGCTGCAGCCGTGCCGCCAGCGCTTCGAACGCCGCGCGATCCGGCCCTTTGCCGGCCACTTCCAGCGTGACGTCATGCCCGCGCCGCAGCAGTTCCTGCATCATCAATAATGAAACGCTGATGCCTTTCAGGCTGACCAGGCGTGAGGCAGTGCCGATCCTGACCGGCTGCGACAGCGTTTTCGGCGCAGCGTCGATCCCCGCCGGCGTCTTGATGCGGTTGATCACCACGTGATTTGGGCAAGGCAGATTAAAGCGCAGCTCCATCACCCGCTTCGACGCGTGTGAGGCGGAAATCACGCCGTCCAGCATGGCGAAGAAACGCAGCGTCTTTTTATTCTTGGGGTAACGCCAGGAGCAGCCGTGATCGTAGTAAACCAGCTTGCCACGCTTGGGTTTGGCCGCCAGCCCCGGCACCAGGTCCCAGACGATCACCACGTCGGCGTTCGCCCGTTCAATTTTCCATTTCAGCAAAAATTTGCGCAGGAACTGCGGGCAACGCAACGGCAACGCATTGATCAGGCGGTTGGCGAAGGTGACGGGCTGATGCGCCGGCAACTGGCGGCGGATCTCTTCGCCAATGTCGCCGCTGATGCACAGGACCTGGTTGCTGCCGTCGGTGGTATCGTTGATGTACTGCAGGAACAGGCGCTCGACGCCGCCCATTTTACCCAGGTTGATAATGTGCAGTTTTTTCATGCTATAACCTTTTGCAACGCCTGCCATGCCGTATCGGCGTCGATTGTCGCCATGCTTTTTTCCGGCGAAATCAGCGAGTGCTGATTTTGCCCGTAACCGCCGATCAGGCCGGGATCGGTCGGCCCGAACAGCGTGATGTTCGGTTTGTCGAGCGCGGCGGTCAAATGGCTGAGCCCGGTGTCGACCGAGATCACACCCCTGGCGCCGGCCAGCACCTCGGCCACCTGCTGCAGGCTGAGTTTCGGCAGCACCTCGACATGTGGAAAACCTTCCGCCAAGCGCAGCGCGCGCTGATGTTCATGCTCTGCGCCCCACGGCAGTTTGATCTTCAGCCCGCTGTCCGCCGCCAGCGCGATCAGCTCACGCCAGTTTTGCTCCGGCCAATGCTTATCGTCACGGGTCGTCGCGTGCAGAAACACCAAATACTGCCCGGCATCGGCCGGCGGGCGGCTGAGAAAGCGTGCGGCGATGGCGTAATCGCCGTAGCTGCCCGGTTTATCGTAGCCGAGGCTTTTGGCGAACAGTTCGCGCGTGCGTTCCACCGCGTGCTGCTGTTTGTCTACCTCATGGCGCACATTGTAGAACCAGCTGGCGAACGGCTCGCGCGCGCTCTTGCAGTCCGGGCCATGTTTGTTGCCTTTAGCGATGCGCGTGATCAGCGCGGCGCTTTTGATCAGACCCTGCGCGTCGATCACCACGTCGTAACGGCGTTCTTGCAGCGCGCGCTTGAAGTCGCAGCGCTGTTGCCGAGTATCGTTGCCGAACCAGTTTTTTCGCCAGCGGCGAATGGCCACCGGGATCACGCGATCTACCGCCGGGTGCCAGGTGGGGATTTGGCTGAAGCCTTCTTCCACCACCCAGTCGAAGCGGATATCGGGAATGGCCTGCAGCGCGTCGGTCAGGGCGGGCAGCGTATGCAGCACGTCCCCCATCGAGGAGGTTTTTACAATTAACACCTGCATGACTATTCCTCGCTGGCGACAAGTAACGGCGTCAGCGCATCCAACACTTGCTGCGGCTGAATATCGATCAAACTTTGGTGGTATCCCTGCTCGGCATCGCCCTTACGCACCTTGTGGTAGCCGCTGATCAGGCGAATGACCCGCGCCTTGTCGGAAAGCGGCGGTGTGAAGTCGGGGCTGCTTGGCCCGTACAAGGCTATCAGCGGTTTGTTCAACGCTGCGGCAACGTGCATTAAACCGGAGTCGTTGCTGACCACCGCCCGGCAGGCCGCGATCAGGATAACTGCTTGCTCCAGCTGGGTTTTCCCGGCCAGATTAAGGCAGAAATCGCGCGCGTCTTCCTGCAATGCGGCGCGGATCTGTTCGCCGGCCTCATGGTCTTTCGCCGAACCGAACAGCGCGATTTGATAGCCGCTCTCGATCAGCCGCTGAGCCAGCGCCGCGTAGTGATAGTGCGGCCAGCGCTTGGCGGGGCCGAACTCCGCGCCTGGGCAGAAGCCGACGATCGGGCGGCTGTCGGTCAGGTTAAAGGCCGCGGTGGTGTCGGCGATCTCTTCGTCGCTCACCCGCAGCTGCGGCCACAGCAGCGGCTGCGGCAGATCGTCGGCGCGCTGAACGCGGCCTTTGTCATAGGCCAGCGCCACATAGCGCTGCACCATCAGCGGGAAGGCGGCCTTGTCGAGCACGCGGACGTCGTTCAGCAGGCCGTAGCGCATTTCGCCCCGCCAGCCGGTGCGCTGCGGGATATCGGCGAAGAAAGGCACCAGCGCGGATTTGAACGAGTTGGGCAGAACGTAAGCGCGATCGTAACGGTTGGCGCGCAGAGCGCGTCCCAGGCGGCGGCGCTCGCCGAGCCCCAGCGCGCCGTGGCCCAGCGGCATCGCCAGCGCCTGATTGACTTCCGGCATGCGCGCCAGCAACGGGCGACACCAGGCCGGCGCCATCACATCGATCTCCGCCGACGGGTATTCGGCCTTCAGGGTGCGATAGAGACTTTGCGACATCATCATGTCGCCAACCCAAGAAGGGCCGATAACCAGTATTTTCATACCCAGCGTTAATTCCTTCAGCTTATGCGGTGCGGTTCAACCAGGCCATGTACTCTTTCACGCCTTCGGCGACCGTTTTGAACGGTGCGTCGTAGCCGGCGGCGCGCAGCTTGGTCAGATCGGCCTGGGTGTACGCCTGATAGCGGCCTTTCAGCTTCTCCGGGAACTCGATGTATTCCACAGCGCCTTTCTGGTGGAAGTCCACCACCGCGTCGGCTACCGCCTGGAAGGTTTCCGCTCGGCCGGTGCCGCAGTTGAAGATGCCGGATTTGCCGGTTTCCCAGAACCACAGGTTAACCGCCGCCACGTCGCCGACGTAGATGAAGTCACGCTTGAAGTTTTCGCTGCCGGCGAACAGTTTCGGGTTTTCGCCGCGGTTGATCTGGGTATTCAGGTGGAAGGCGACGCTGGCCATGCTGCCTTTGTGGCCTTCGCGCGGGCCATAAACGTTGAAGTAGCGGAAGCCGCAGATCTGCGAGTCCGCTTCCGGCAGGATCTCGCGCACGTACTGATCGAACAGGAATTTGGAGTAGCCGTAAACGTTGAGCGGCGCTTCATACTCACGCTCTTCGATGAACTCTTCGCGGCCGCCGTAAGTGGCGGCGGAGGAGGCATACAAGAACGGGATTTCGCGATCCAGGCAGTAGTGCAGCAGGTCTTTGGAGTACTGATAGTTATTGTCCATCATGTACTTGCCGTCCCACTCGGTGGTCGCGGAGCAGGCGCCTTCGTGGAACACCGCTTCGATCTCGCCCAGATCGTCGCCGGCCACGATGCTGGCGATAAAGTCTTCTTTATCGATATAGTCGGCGATATCCAGATCGACCAGGTTGACGAACTTGGTGCCGTCTTTCAGGTTATCCACCACCAGGATATCGCGATATCCCTTGTCGTTCAGTGCCTTAATGATGTTGCTGCCGATCATGCCGGCGCCGCCTGTGACGATAATCATTGGGTTACCCCTGCTAAGCTGCCTGGCGGGGCACAATGCCCCACGCTCAATGGCGGTTATAATAGCATTTCATGCCGCGGCAAACAGCGGAAGGGCTCCGAATATCCCGCATTGCCATTGAAGTCCGCCGTTTGCCGTGATATCTGCTGCAATTTTAATATTCTCTCCCGCGCATTCTCGTCAGTTTGGTTACAAATCAGTAAAATATGCCGCAAATAGCCCAATCCTGGAGATAACCGAATGTCAGCGTCTTTTTATCAGCAGTTGGAACAACAGCTTGCCGCCACGCGCAGTGAAGGGCTGTTCAAGGAAGAACGCATCATCACCTCCGCGCAACAGGCGGATATCGCCGTCGCCGACGGCAGCCATGTGATCAACTTCTGCGCCAATAACTACCTGGGCCTGGCCAACCACCCGGCGCTGATCGCCGCCGCCAAGTCGGGCATGGACAGCCACGGTTTCGGCATGGCGTCGGTGCGCTTCATCTGCGGCACCCAGGACAGCCACAAGCAGCTGGAACAGAAACTGGCGGCCTTTTTGGGCATGGAAGACGCGATCCTGTACTCCTCTTGCTTCGACGCCAACGGCGGGCTGTTCGAAACCCTGCTCGGCCCGGAAGACGCCATTATCTCCGATGCGCTGAACCACGCGTCGATCATCGACGGTGTGCGCCTGTGCAAGGCCAAGCGTTATCGCTATGCCAATAACGACATGACCGAGCTGGCCGCGCAGCTCAAGCAGGCCAAAGCCGACGGCGCGCGTCACATCCTGATCGCCACCGACGGCGTCTTCTCGATGGACGGCGTGATCGCCAACCTGAAAGGGGTTTGCGATCTGGCGGACGAATACCAGGCGTTGGTGATGGTGGATGACTCTCACGCGGTGGGCTTTGTCGGCGCCAACGGGCGCGGCACCCATGAATACTGCGAAGTGATGGGTCGCGTCGATATCATTACCGGTACGTTAGGCAAAGCGCTGGGCGGCGCGTCCGGCGGCTACACCGCCGCCAAGAAAGAAGTGGTGGAGTGGCTGCGCCAGCGTTCGCGCCCGTACCTGTTCTCCAACTCGCTGGCGCCGGCGATCGTCGCCGCGTCGATCAAAGTGCTGGAACTGCTGGAAGAGGGCGATGCCCTGCGCGATCGCCTGTGGGCCAATGCGCGTCTGTTCCGCGAAAAAATGACCGCCGCCGGCTTCACGTTGGCCGGCGCCGATCACGCCATCATCCCGGTGATGCTGGGTGAGGCGAAGTTGGCGCAGGAATTCGCCAATGCGTTGCTCAAGGAAGGCATCTATGTGACCGGTTTCTTCTATCCGGTGGTGCCGAAAGGCCAGGCGCGCATCCGCACCCAGATGTCCGCCGACCACACCCCGGAGCAAATCGAACGCGCAGTGGCGGCGTTTACACGTATCGGTAAGGATCTTGGCGTTATTGCATAAGGTAAAACCATGAAAGCACTGTCAAAACTGAAAGCGGAAGAAGGGATTTGGATGACCGACGTGCCTCAGCCGGAGCTGGGCCACAACGACATCATGATCAAAATCCGCAAAACCGCGATCTGCGGCACTGATGTGCATATCTACAACTGGGACGAGTGGTCGCAAAAAACCATTCCGGTTCCGATGGTGGTCGGCCATGAATACGTGGGCGAAGTGGTGGCGATCGGTCAGGAAGTCAAAGGCTTCAACATCGGCGATCGCGTGTCCGGCGAAGGCCACATCACCTGCGGCCACTGCCGCAACTGCCGCGGCGGCCGCACGCACCTGTGCCGCAACACCGTCGGCGTGGGCGTGAACCGCCCGGGCAGCTTCGCGGAATACCTGGTGATCCCGGCGTTCAACGCCTTCAAGATCCCGGATAACATCTCCGATGAACTGGCTTCGATCTTCGATCCGTTCGGTAACGCGGTGCATACCGCGCTGTCGTTCGATCTGGTCGGGGAAGACGTGCTGGTGTCCGGCGCCGGCCCGATCGGCATTATGGCGGCGGCGGTGTGCAAACACGTCGGCGCCCGCCATGTGGTGATCACCGACGTTAACGAATACCGCCTGGAACTGGCGCGCAAAATGGGCGTGACCCGTGCGGTGAACGTCAGCAAGGAAAACCTCAGCAACGTGATGGCCGAGCTGGGCATGACCGAAGGGTTCGACGTCGGTCTGGAAATGTCCGGCGCGCCGCCGGCGTTCCGCACGCTGCTCAATGCGATGAACCACGGCGGGCGCATCGCCATGCTGGGCATTCCGCCTTCGGATATGTCGATCGACTGGAACCAGGTGATTTTCAAGGGGCTGTTTATCAAAGGGATTTACGGCCGCGAAATGTTTGAGACCTGGTACAAGATGGCGGCGCTGATCCAGTCCGGTCTGGATTTGACCCCGATCATCACCCACCGTTTCTCGATCGACGAGTTCCAGCAGGGCTTCGACGCCATGCGCTCCGGCAAGTCGGGCAAAGTGGTGCTGAGCTGGGATTGATCTCGGCAGGCGTGAAAAGGGCCGGAATTCCGGCCCTTTTTTTATGCTTGCGGTTTGGTTTGCGTCCAGTGCTGCCAATGACGCTTGATGAAGGTCACCGGCGGCGAGGTGGCAATGCTGTCGGCGATAACGCCCAGCGCGGTGCCGGCGTTGGCTTTTTCCTTCGGCGGTTTGACCTTGCACTGCTTGATGCCGCCGCTGAACGGGTTCTTCGGCTGCGGTTTTTGCGGTTTGACCGGCGGCGGAACGTAGCTGCCACCGCCGTTGCCCTGCGGTTCGTTCAGCAGCGCGCTCGGTTTGACCAGCACGATATCGGCGGGCAGCGACGGCAGCATCTGCTGCAGCACTTTCACCGTCGCCGGGCGCGGGTGGCCGATGGCGATGGCGGAACCGTTGCGCCGCGCCAATTCGACCGCGCGGTTGAACTGGCGGCGGATATCGGCTTCGTTCGCGGTATCGTCGAGGAACACCCTGCGTTTGATCACTTTCACGCCGGTGCCGGCCGCGGCGCGGGTCGCCTGGCTGCTGCCGATGGTCATGCTGTCGAGGAAATACAGACGATAGCTTTCGAGCGCCTGCATCACGTTCTGCATGCCCGGCAGGCTGGAGGTCATGGCGCTGCCCATGTGGTTGTTCATGCCGACCGCGTAGGGCACGTTGTTCACCGCGTTGCGGATGATGCGCTGGATCTCGTCGCTGCTCATGGAAGGCTGCAGGGTATCGCGTTCCAGCGGCTGCTTGCTGAGCGGCGCCATCGGCATGTGGATCAAGACTTCGCGGCCCTGGCTGTGGGCGCGGGTGGCCATCAGGCGGGCATGCGGCGCGTTGGGCAAGACTGCGACCGAGATCGCCGTCGGCATTTGCAGCACCGCGTTTTCTTCGTGAGGGCGGTAGCCCACGTCATCGATGACGATGGAGAGTTTTCCTGCCTGCGCAGCGTAAACCTGCAGCAGACAGCCGATTAACAAAGCTGTACGGGTTTTGACATAACGCAAATCTATCTTCCCAACCACGGCAGTGGGTTAACCGCCTGTCCCTGACGACGGATTTCGAAATAGAGCGACGGCGTTCCCTGGCCGCCGCTGGTGCCGACCAGAGCGATCGGCTGGCCAGCGCGCACCTGCGCCCCGACGTTGACCAACGCGCTTTGGTTGTAGCCGTACACGCTCATGTCGCCTTTACCGTGTTCGACCACCACCATCAGGCCATAGCCTTGCAGCCAGTCGGCCAGCAGCACGCGGCCATCGGCGACGGCTTTCACTTCGCTGCCTTCGCGGGCTTCGATCACCATGCCTTTCCAGCGTAGCTCGCCCTGCTGCTGCTCGCCAAAGCCGTGCAGCGTGCGGCCGCGCACCGGCCACATCAGCTGGCCGGCCGGACGACCGAGGCCGCCGGTTCGCGCCATCAGCGAGCGATCGGCTTCGCTAGGTTTGTAGGTGGTGCCGGTTTTCTTCGCCTGCTGTTCCTTGATGCGCACCTGTTCGCGCACCTTGGCCGCTTCACGCGCTTCGCGTTCGGCGCGCGCACGGGCTTCGCGCTCCGCTCGGGCGATCTTGTCGCGCATGCGGGCTTCGTTTTGGCGCAGTTCCACCAGGCGTTGTTGGTCTTTTTCCAGCGAGGCTTCCAGCGCGGTCAGCGTTTTCTTGCGGGCGCCGCGCGCCTGCTCCAGCTTCTGCTGCTGCGTCTGTTGTTCGCTCAGTAAGGATTTTTGCTGGCCCTGTTTGGCCACCAGCGTGGTTTTTTGCTTCGCCAGCTCGGCGCGGGTCTGTTTCAGCTCTTCGATGGTTTTCTGGCGCGCGTCGTTCAGATAACCGAAATAGGCCAGAATACGTTCGCTGCGCTGGCTTTCTTCACCGCTGAGGATCAGCTGCACGGCGCTGTGCTGCCCTTGCCGGAAGGCGGCGTCGAGCTGTTTGGCGAGGAGGTTTTGCTGGGTCGATTGCTGTTTTTGCAGCTTGGCGATCGAGGCGTTCAGGCCGGAAATGTCCTTGCTCAACTGGGTGAGCGTGCCCTGGGTGTCGCGCAACTGGCGGCTGGCCTGGGCGATGGTTTTTTCCTGCTGCCGCAGCTGATCCTGCAGCGAGCTGCGCTGCTGTTGCTGCTGCTTCACCGCTTTTTCTTTCTCGGCGATGCTCTGCTGGATGTCTTTCAGCTGGGATTTATTGTCTTCCGCCGCCTGGCCGGCGAGCGGCAACAGCAAGACGCCAGCGCAAAATACGCTGGCGCACATGGCGGTGAACGTCCTTGGCGCGGTGCGTTCAGGCAGCGGCCGGCTGCCTGCGTTTGCGCTTCGGGTTACCCTTGATAGTGCAAAAAACGCCTTCTCCCTCATGGAGAAGGATTATTCCACGATGAACAGCGGCTTACCAGTCATCTCTTGCGGGATTTCCATTCCCATCAGCGTTAACAGGGTTGGCGCGATGTCCGAAAGCTTGCCGCCTTCGACCGCGCGCGCCGGTTTGCCGACGTAAATCAGCGGCACCGGCAGGCTGGTGTGGGCGGTGTGCGCCTGGCCGGTGGCCGGATCGCGCATCTGCTCGGCGTTGCCGTGATCGGCGGTGATCAGCAGTTGGCCGTCGACGTCGCGCACCGCGTCAACCACCTGAGCGATGCAGGCGTCCAGCGTTTCCACCGCTTTGACCGCCGCTTCATACACGCCGGTATGCCCCACCATGTCACCGTTCGGGTAGTTGCAGATGATGGCGTCGTATTTGCCGCTGCGGATGGCGCTCAGCAGCTTGTCGGTCAGTTCGGCGGCGCTCATCTCCGGCTGCAGATCATAGGTGGCGACCTGCGGCGAGTTGACCAGCACGCGGTCTTCGCCCTTGAACGGCGCTTCCACGCCGCCGTTATAGAAGAAGGTGACGTGGGCGTATTTTTCGGTTTCCGAGATGCGCAACTGGGTTTTGTCGTGCTTCATCAGCCATTCGCCGAAGGTGTTGGCCAGCGGCGCCGGCGGATAGGCGCAGGCGGTCGCGATGTCGGCGGCGTATTCGGTCAGCATCACGAAATCGCCGAACTGCACCTGCTTGGCGCGCGGGAAACCGTCGAAGTCGGCGTTCACGAAAGCGCGGGTGATCTGGCGCGCGCGGTCGGCGCGGAAGTTCATGAAGATCAACGCGTCGCCGTCCTGCATTGCGGCATCGGCCTCACCGGCGGCGCGGATCACGGTCGGCCTGACGAACTCGTCGTTTTCACCGCGCTGATAAGCAGCCTGCAGGCCGGCGATCGCATCCTCGGCCACGGAATCGCCTTTGGCTGCGGTCAGCAGGTCATAGGCCAGCTGCACGCGATCCCAGCGGTTGTCGCGGTCCATCGCGTAGTAGCGGCCGATCAGCGAGGCGATGCGCCCGACGCCCAATGCGGCGAAGGCGTCGCGGCAGCGTTGCAGCGGGGCTTCGGCGCTGCGCGGCGGCGTGTCGCGCCCGTCGAGGAAGGCATGCAGATAAATGGCTTTGGCGCCGCGTTGAGCGGCCAGCTTGATCATGGCCAGGATGTGCTCGTCATGGCTGTGCACGCCGCCCGGCGACAGCAGGCCCATGATATGCACCGCCTTGCCGGCCGCTACGGCCTTATCGACGGCGGCGGTCAGCACCGGGTTGGTAAAGAAGTCGCCGTCGGCGATCGCTTTGTCCAGCCGGGTCAGATCCTGGTACACGATGCGCCCGGCGCCCAGATTGACATGGCCGACTTCGGAGTTGCCCATTTGCCCATCGGGCAGGCCGACATCCAGCCCGGAGGCGGCGATCAGCGTATGCGGCTGCTCCTGCCACAGACGATCCATCACCGGGGTGCCGGCGTTCAGGATCGCGTTGTCCTGCCGCTCTTCACGGTGGCCGTAACCGTCCAGGATCACCAGGACCATCGGTTTTTTGTTGTTCGACATTGCATTGACCTCTTATGAACTTTTTAAGCTGCGAATAGCCATGCGCCCGCCGCAAGCATGGCTATTCGCCCTCGAAAAACCGGCTGATTTTACACCGCCGCCGGCGATAAATAGCCCAAAGAGATCAAGGTTGCGGCGAATCGCGCGGGCTTTTATGCTCTGACCTCGGGAATTTCTCAGCGCAGCCCGCAGTTTCTACAATCGCGCTTGCTTATTGGCTGTATTTGCCGCACTCGGCAGGTATACTCTGGAACCTTGACTTATTTATCCCTTAACTGACGGGAGTTGTTACACCCCATGCTGCAAGAAATTATGCCATTCGTAAGCAGACACCCTATTCTGAGCCTGGCTTGGATCGCTCTGCTGGTCGCCGTGATCGTCATGACCTTCAAAAGCCGTTTCTCCAAGGTCAAAGAGATCGCCCGCGGTGAAGCTATTCGCCTGATCAACAAAGAAGAAGCCGTGGTGGTCGACACCCGCAGCCGCGACGATTTCCGCCGTGGTCACCTGGCCAACGCCATCAACCTGACCGCCAGCGAAATCAAAAACGGCAGCCTGGGCGAGCTGGAAAAACACAAAGCGCAGCCGATCATCGTCGTGTGCGCCAACGGCACCGCCTCCCGCGAGCCGGCGGAGAACCTGAGCAAGGCCGGTTTTGAAAAGGTGACTATGCTGAAAGACGGCATTGCCGGCTGGAGCGGAGAAAACCTGCCGCTGGTGCGCGGTAAGTAACCGTTTAACCTATTTGAGGTGGCAATCCATGGCTAACATTGATATCTACACCAAAGCGACCTGCCCGTTCTGCCATCGCGCCAAGGCGCTGTTGAACAGCAAGGGCGCGGCGTTTAACGAGATCGCCATCGACGGCGATAGCGCCAAGCGCGAAGTGATGATCGAGCGCAGCGGGCGCACCACCGTGCCGCAGATTTTCATCGACGGCCGGCATATCGGCGGCTGCGATGATTTATATGAACTCGATGCTCGCGGCGGCCTGGATCCGCTGCTTTAAGCAGCTTGCCGGTTCACCGAGTGTCAATAAGGACGTTTAACCAAGGGTATTACTCACATGTCAGAACAAAACAGCACCGAAATGGCTTTCCAGATCCAACGTATCTATACCAAGGATATCTCCTTCGAAGCGCCGAACGCGCCGCAGGTTTTCCAGCAGGAATGGCAGCCGGAAGTTAAACTTGATCTGGATACCGCGTCCAGCCAGCTGGCTGACGAAGTGTATGAAGTGGTACTGCGCGTAACCGTGACGGCGACCCTGGGCGAAGAGACGGCGTTCCTGTGCGAAGTGCAGCAGGCGGGCATCTTCTCGGTAGCAGGCATCGAAGGCACGCAGCTGGCGCATTGCCTGGGCGCATACTGCCCGAACATTTTGTTCCCGTATGCGCGCGAGTGCATCACCAGCCTGGTTTCCCGCGGCACCTTCCCGCAGCTGAATCTGGCACCGGTCAACTTTGACGCGCTGTTCATGAACTATCTGCAGCAGCAGGCGGAAGGCGAAGGTGCCGCACCACATCAGGATGCCTGATGAACACCGTCAATGCTTCAATGACTGTTATCGGTGCCGGCTCGTACGGCACCGCATTGGCCATCACGCTGGCGCGTAACGGCCACACCGTGGTGCTGTGGGGGCACAACCCCGCGCAAATTCAAACGTTGCAGCGCGATCGCTGCAATCAGGCGTTTCTGCCTGACGTTCCCTTCCCCGATACCCTGCTGCTCGAAGCCGATTTGGCGCGTGCGCTGGCCGCCAGCCGCGACGTGCTGGTGGTGGTGCCGAGCCACGTGTTCGGCGACGTGCTGCGCCAGCTGAAGCCGCATCTGCGCCCGGATGCCCGCATCGTGTGGGCCACCAAGGGGTTGGAAGCGGAAACCGGCCGGTTGCTGCAGGACGTGGCGCGTGAGGCGCTGGGCGAGACGATCCCGCTGGCGGTGCTCTCCGGGCCGACGTTCGCCAAAGAGCTGGCCGCCGGCCTGCCGACGGCGATCGCGCTGGCGGCGACCGATGCGCAGTTCGCCGACGATCTGCAACAGCTGCTGCACTGCGGCAAGAGCTTCCGCGTCTACAGCAATCCCGACTTCATCGGTGTGCAGCTTGGCGGCGCAGTGAAGAATGTGATCGCCATCGGCGCCGGCATGTCCGACGGCATCGGTTTCGGCGCCAATGCCCGTACCGCGTTGATTACGCGCGGGCTGGCGGAAATGAGCCGTCTGGGTTCTGCGCTGGGCGCCGATCCCTCGACGTTCATGGGCATGGCGGGGCTGGGGGATCTGGTGCTAACCTGCACGGACAACCAGTCGCGCAACCGTCGCTTCGGCATTATGCTGGGGCAGGGTAAAGGCGTGCAGGAAGCGCAGGACAGTATCGGTCAGGTGGTCGAGGGCTATCGCAATACCAAAGAGGTGTTGGCGTTGGCGCAGCGGCACGGTGTGGAAATGCCGATCACCGAACAGATTTATCAGGTGCTTTACTGCCACAAGGACGCTCGCGAAGCGGCGCTGAGCCTGCTGGGGCGAGCCCGAAAGGACGAAAAACCCAGCGCGTGACATAAAACGATATGTCGGGGCAGCTGAATGCTGACCCCGCAAATGACCTGGGCTGCTTCGCGCTACCGTGTGAAGCGGCCCGTTTGGCAAGGCAGAGGGGTATGTGATGTCGTCAGAAGAGTTGGAACAGGTCTGGAACAGCATTAAATCAGAAGCGCGAGCACTGGCTGATTGTGAACCGATGCTGGCCAGCTTTTTCCATGCGACGTTGCTCAAGCACGAGAACCTGGGCAGCGCGCTCAGCTATATGCTGGCCAACAAGCTGGCCACGCCGATCATGCCCGCCATCGCGGTGCGCGAGGTGGTGGAAGAGGCCTACAAGTCTGACAACCAGATGATCGTTTCGGCGGCGCGCGATATCCTCGCGGTGCGCCTGCGCGACCCGGCGGTCGATAAATACTCCACGCCGCTGCTTTACCTGAAGGGGTTCCATGCGCTGCAGGCTTACCGCATCGGTCACTGGCTGTGGCAGCAAGGGCGGCAGGCGCTGGCTATCTACCTGCAAAATCAAATTTCCGTCGCCTTTGGCGTGGACATCCATCCGGCGGCGACCATCGGTTGCGGCATCATGCTCGATCACGCCACCGGCATCGTGATCGGTGAAACGGCGGTGGTGGAGAACAACGTCTCTATCCTGCAGTCGGTCACCCTGGGCGGTACCGGTAAAACCAGCGGCGACCGTCACCCGAAAATCCGTGAAGGGGTGATGATTGGCGCAGGCGCCAAAATTCTCGGCAATATCGAAGTGGGCAAGGGCGCGAAGATCGGCGCGGGCTCGGTGGTCTTGCAGGCGATACCGCCGCACACCACCGCCGCCGGCGTGCCGGCGCGCATCGTCGGGCGGCCGGAGAGCGATACGCCGTCGATGGATATGGACCAATACTTCAACGGCACCAACCACGGCTTCGAGTATGGCGACGGCATCTAAGCCGTGGTTGCGGGTTCATTCAGGGGGAGCTTCGGCTCCCCCTGTGTTTTTCAGGCGGTGGTCAGCCCTGTTTCGGGAACGTGACGATGTCGTTGACCATGTCATCGATCGCCGCTTTGACTTCTTGTTCCGTGACTGGCGCGCTGTCGTTGTTGACGGTTTTGCCGTAACTCTTGCGCACCACTTCCAGCACCGTTTTACCGCTATCCTGATCGATCAACTGCGCTTCCAGGAACAGCGTGGTGTTTTGCGTCCGGTGGCCAGTGGCGGCCATGGTGCTGGCCACCACGGCCGCTACCGGCACCACTTCATAGAATTTCATATCCTCATCTTCGGCAGACACGGCGGTAATCGCGACTTTGGCCAACAGCACGCGGGAACCTGTCGGGTTATTCAAAACGGTAGTGCGCTCGGCCACCGCTTTTCTCACGCTTTGGTCGGTATAGTTTCTAATTTTGTCCAGCGTTTGTTGGCTGACGCGGGCGGTGGGTTTAGCCGCCGGGTAATAAACCACGGGAGCGACATACACGCCGCGATAATTCGACTCTTTAAAGTTGGGATCGATCCAACGCAGCGTTTTATGGCCGCTTGGCGAGCTGGTTTCCTGCAGCTTGCTGTAGTCCGGCAGGAACCCCGAATATTGATTCGTTTGGGTGACTTTGGACGAGCAGCCCGCCAGCAACAGGCCCGCCGCCAGAACCGCCATGGCAACGCTCAAACGTTGTTTCTTCATATGGTTTCCTATGATGAGTGGTGATTACCCTTACAAAACATAGCGCATTATCTGCGCCTCATCGGGCTTTTTCGGGGCCGGGCGTGCCCTGCTGCGGCCTTTTTTCAGGATCGTGATGCGCCGCCGGTTTTCGCCGCCAGTGCCGGTGATAAGGCGGCGAGCAAGGCGTCCGCGCTGACCAGCGCCTGGCGTTGCTCAGCTTGCCACCGGGGCAACAAGGGCCAGAGATCCGCCTGATGTTCGGCTTGCAGGCACCAAACCTCCCGGTCGTGCCAATCACCGAGGGCGTTTTGCGCCGCTTTCAGGCTCGCCATCGCGGCGGGGGAGAGGGGAAGGCGCTGCGGATAGGCTTCAGCCGCGTAACGCAGGCGTTTTATCAGCAGCCGCAGGCGGTGGCGATCGTAGCCGGTATCGGCCAATGCCCGGCGCAATTGCCGTTGTTGGCGCTGCAGGCGTCGGTTCACACGGTGTTTGGCAGCGCGTTGCGCGCTGCGGCGAAAGCGGCGCGGCCAGGCGTGCAAAAGCGAGGGAAAGCCGATGAGCTGCGGATGGGTGAGCAGTTGACGGTAGCGGGCCTGAAATTCGCTCTGGCGCACGTTAGCCTGCCAATCGAGGCTATGTCGCGCCAGTTCGGCGATCAGCACCTCGAGATCGCGCAGCGGCGTCGTGAGCCTGCCCAATTCGGCGGCGGCCCGATCGAGCCGGGTTGCGCCGGGGCAGCCGCGTAACGGGCGCAGCAGGCTGCGAATACGGCGCAGACAGACGCGCAAGTCGTGCAGCGCTTCGCTGTCTTGCGCCTGTTGCAGCCGCAACAGCGCCTCGTTCAGCGCCGGTTCGAGCCGGCGAAGCTGAGTGACAATCTCTGCGATGAAAGCCATGTGCCGTGCCTGGAGAGGATGACTCTTCCAGTATGGCGCGACGTCGCGGATTACGCCTTGATCAGCGCACCGGCATAGTCCAGCTGCCGCCAGGCTTCATACACCACCACCGATACGGCATTCGACAGGTTCATGCTGCGGCTTTGCGCCTGCATCGGGATGCGGATTTTTTGCTGCGCGGGCAGCGCATCGAGGATGTCGGCAGGCAACCCGCGCGTTTCCGGGCCGAACAGCAGGTAGTCGCCGGCCTGGTAGCTGACGGCGCTGTGCGCCGGCGTGCCCTTGGTGGTGAGGGCAAACAGCCGCTGCGGGTTTTCGGCGGCGAGAAAGGCGGCGTAATCGGCATGGCGGCTGACGCGGGTGAACTCATGATAGTCCAGCCCGGCGCGGCGCAGGCGTTTGTCGTCCCACGGGAAACCCAGCGGTTCGATCAGGTGCAGATTAAAGCCGGTATTGGCGCACAGGCGGATGATATTGCCGGTATTGGGTGGAATTTCGGGTTCAAATAAAACGATGTTCAGCATGTTGCAGGCCCCTCGTGAACGAGGGGCGCAGGATAGCAAACTCTTACTGTTCTGTCTTAGACGATAGGCGTTGATGATGCAGCGGCAGCCACAGCACCAGCCGCAGACCGCCAAGCGGGCTGTCTTCGGCCTTCACCCAGCCGCGATGCTGATTGACCGCCGCCTCGACGATAGCCAGGCCAAGGCCGGTGCCGCCGGACTCACGGTCGCGCGCCTCATCGGTGCGGTAGAATGGACGGAAGATCTGCTCGCGGTCTTCGGCGCTGACGCCGGGGCCGTCGTCGTCAACCTGGATAGTCACGCCCTGATTGTCGGCGCTGAACGCCACGGCGATGCGGGTGTGCGAATAACGCAGGGCGTTGCGCACGATGTTTTCCAACGCGCTGTCCAGCGCGCTCGCGTTGCCGAACAGCGTCCACGGACCGGGCGGCGCAGCGATCTCCAGCTGCTTGCCCATCTGTTCGGCTTCGAAACGGGCGTTATCCAACACGTCGGCCCACAGTTCGTTGGCCTTCAACTGCTCGCGCGCCAGCTCGCCCTTCTGCTGCCCGCGCGACAGCGCCAGCAGATCGTTGATCATCGAATCCAGCCGTTGCGCTTCGGTTTCGATGCGCGCCAGCTCGTGGCCTTCGCCGTGGCGGCGGCGCATCAGCGCGGTGGCCAGCTGCAGGCGAGTCAGCGGCGTGCGCAGCTCGTGCGAGATGTCCGAGATCAAGCGTTGCTGGGCGTTCATCATGCGTTCCAGCGCGCTGACCATCTGGTTGAAGCTGGCGCCGGTGGCCAGAAATTCCTGCGGGCCGGCCTCCAGTTCCGGATGCTGCTTCAGGTTGCCGCGCGCCACGTCATCGGCGGCGTTCTTCAGCTTGCGCGCCGGTTTCGCCAGGCTCCAGGCCAGCCACAGCAGCAGCGGGGCGCTGATCAGCATGGTGACGATCAGCAGCAGCAGCGGCCGGTCGAACATCAGGTTGATGAAATCGGATTGCGGGCTGTTGGCGGGGCGGATCAGGTACAGCTGGTAGTTGTCTTCGCCGTCGCGCACCGCGAACGGCCCGACCAGTTCGACGCGGCCGTACTTTTTCTTCTTCGGATGATCCGAATTGTCGGATTGGCCGATGAAGTTGCGGACGATCTGCATTTCATTGCGCTGCGCGCCGATCACCCGGCCTTCGCTGGTGACCAGCAGCAGGCGTTGGCCCGGCGGCGCCCATTTGTCGATGGCGCGGAACAGGCGGCGCCACCACATCAGATCGTTGGCCGGATCGTTTTGCAACTCGGCCTCGACGTGCTGTTCCAGCATCAACCCCTGCCGCTGCTCGCTGTCGAGCAGCGAGGTCATTTGGCGGGAGTCGAGCTTGGGCACCATCAGCACCAGCATTAGCACCAGGGCTAACGTGAACCAGAAAATGGCGAAGATGCGTGCCGTCAAACTGTTGATCATGTTGCAGATACCATCAAATAACCACGCCCGCGCAGGGTTTTGAACCACGGATGCCCGTCTTTGCGATCCGGCAGCTTACGCCGCAGGTTGGAGATATGCATGTCGATGGCGCGATCGAACGGAGTCAGGCGTTTGCCCAGCACTTCCTGGCTCAGCAGTTCGCGCGACACCACTTGGCCGAGATGTTGCGCCAGCAGATACAGCAAGGTGAACTCGGTGCCGGTCAGATCCAGCACCTGGCCGTCGAAGCTGGCCTCCTGGCGGCCGGGGTTCAGCTGCAGGCCATCGACATCCAGCGTCGGGGCGCCGCTGTCGACCTGCTGCTGCTGTTCGCTCCAGTTGGAACGGCGCAGAATGGCGCGAATGCGCGCGACCAGTTCGCGATCGTTGAAGGGTTTCGGCAGGTAATCATCGGCGCCCAGCTCCAGGCCCAACACGCGGTCCAGCTCGCTGCCGCGCGCGGTCAGCATGATGACCGGCGTCTGGTGATGTTGGCGCAGTTCTTTCAGCGTATCGATGCCGTTTTTCTTCGGCATCATGATGTCGAGCAGCAGCAGATCGACGGAGCTGTCCAGCAGCGACAACGCCTGCTCGCCATCGTGAGCGACGACGATATTAAAACCTTCCATTTCAAGCAGTTCTTTTAACAGCGAGGTCAACTCGCGGTCGTCGTCAACTAACAGAATCTTGTTCATTATGATTTACCTCCAGACGCAAAATACGTCATCAACTGTTGCCATTCCATGACTTTACGTAGTTTTACATGCACTGACGCAGGTTTTCAGGTGCGGCGGTACACTGCTCCTCGTTGATTCGCAAAGTGAGAAAGCTTGAGGAGTTGAAATGCGTAAGGTGACCGCATTAGTTATGGCATCACTGCTGGCAATTGGTTCGACCGCTGCCTTCGCTGCCGACACTATACCGGACACAGCCCAACCTCCCGGCAACGACGCGATGACCCGAATACCCGGCCAGCACCATATGTTCGACGGTGTCAGCCTCAGCGAACAGCAGCGCCAGCAAATGCGCGATTTGATGCGCCAGGCCCGGCACGATCTGCCTGGTGTCAATGTAGCTGAAATGGAAGCCATGCATAAACTGGTGACCGCAGAGAAATTTGACGAAGCCGCCGTGTATGCCCAGGCGGAAAAGATGGCCCAACAGCAGGTCAAGCGCCAGGTCGAAATGGCCCGGGTGCGCAACCAAATGTATAACCTGCTGACGCCAGAGCAAAAAAGTGTTTTAGACCAGAAACATCAGCAGCGCATGCAGCAGATGGAGCAACAAATTTCTGGTTTGCAGCAAGCTTCTGCCCAGAAGTGAAGTACGACTGAGTAGTCCCCTGTTTTTCCTTGCCATAGACACCATCCCTGTCTTCCCCGCCATGATGGCGGGGTTTTTTTTATCCGACATTTCGCTATATTGAGCGCCATACCTTTTGACCGGGGCCCCTTATGGAACAGCGCTATGCACGCCTGGTAAAGTCCGCTGCGTTGGCCGCTACCGCGCTGGCGTCGTCGCTGTTGTTGATCAAAATCGTCGCCTGGTACCAGACCGGTTCTGTCAGCCTGCTGGCGGCGCTGGTGGATTCGCTGGTCGATATCGCGGCATCGCTGACCAACCTGCTGGTGGTGCGCTATTCGCTGCAGCCTGCCGATGCCGAGCACACCTTCGGCCACGGCAAAGCGGAGTCGCTGGCGGCGCTGGCGCAAAGCATGTTTATTTCCGGTTCCGCCCTGTTTCTGTTTCTCACCGGCTTCCAGCATCTGTATGCACCGCAAACGCTGCGCGATCCCGGCGTTGGGGTCGTCGTGACGGTGATCGCGTTAGTCAGCACCCTGATGCTGGTCACCTATCAACGCTGGGTGGTCAGAAAAACGCGCAGCCAGGCCGTGCGCGCAGATATGCTGCATTATCAGTCAGATGTCATGATGAATGGTGCTATTCTTATCGCTCTTGGGCTAAGCTGGTACGGCTTCCAACGGGCGGATGCGTTGTTCGCGCTGGGCATCGGCGTTTACATCCTCTATAGCGCGCTGCGCATGGGCTATGAAGCGGTGCAGTCGCTGTTGGATCGGGCGTTGCCGGATGACGAGCGCCAGGCGATTATCGCCGTGGTTTCCTCCTGGCCCGGCGTGAAAGGCGCACACGATCTGCGCACGCGTCAGTCGGGGCCGACGCGTTTCATCCAGCTGCATCTGGAGATGGACGACACGCTGCCGCTGCGCGAGGCGCACCGGTTGGCCGATCAGGTGGAACAAGCCCTGCGGCAACGTTTTGCGGGGGCGGATGTCATCATTCACCTGGATCCGTGCTCCGTGGTGCCGCCGGGTAGGCAGGGGCATTGGGAGCTATAATCATATAGAGGCATAGCGCAACGTATTATCATGAATATCTGAGTTAGCTCAGCGTGCCATGCGGTGTTTTAACCGTTATATTGCGTGACTTGAATCAATTCAGCTGGGTGTTTTTGATATAATATCCAGCAATAAGCCGTAAAGCTGGTTTTCTGCAGCCGGAGAGGTTTCAAGACGATCGGCGGAGACAGAATTCTTAAGAAATTGCATCTACACAGTTCAGAGGTAGTCATGATCAAGAAAATCGGTGTACTGACGAGCGGCGGTGATTCGCCGGGTATGAACGCTGCAATCCGCGGCGTTGTGCGTTCTGCGCTTTCAGAAGGTCTGGAAGTTTTTGGTATTTACGATGGCTACCTTGGCTTGTACGAAGATCGCATGGAGCAGCTGGACCGCTATAGCGTGTCCGACATGATCAATCGCGGCGGCACCTTCCTTGGTTCGGCCCGCTTCCCGGAGTTCAGGGATGAAAACGTGCGTGCCAAGGCGATTGAAAACCTGAAGAATCGCGGCATCGACGCGCTGGTGGTGATCGGCGGCGACGGTTCCTACATGGGTGCCAAACGCCTGACGGAAGAAGGCTTCCCGTGCATCGGTCTGCCGGGCACCATCGATAACGATGTCGCCGGCACCGACTACACCATCGGTTACTTCACCGCGCTGGAAACCGTGGTGGAAGCGATCGACCGCCTGCGCGATACCTCCTCGTCGCACCAGCGTATCTCCATCGTGGAAGTGATGGGCCGTTACTGCGGCGATCTGACGCTGGCGGCGGCGATTGCCGGCGGCTGCGAATTTATCGTGCTGCCTGAAATCGAATTCAACCGCGAAGATCTGGTGTGCGAAATCAAGGCCGGCATCGCCAAAGGCAAAAAACACGCCATCGTGGCGATCACCGAGCACATCTGCGATATCGATGAGCTGGCGCGCCACATTGAGCAGGAAACCAAGCGTGAAACCCGCGCCACCGTGCTGGGCCACATTCAGCGCGGCGGTTCGCCGGTCGCCTATGACCGCATCCTGGCCTCGCGCATGGGCGCCTACGCCATCGAACTGCTGCTGCAGGGGTACGGCGGCCGCTGCGTCGGTATTCAGAACGAAAAAATGGTGCACCACGACATCATCGACGCGATCGAAAACATGAAGCGTCCGTTCAAGGGCGACTGGCTGGAAACGGCAAAAAAGCTGTACTGATACGCCACTCAGCGCACGACAAAAAAGCCTCCGCTCCCGGGGGCTTTTTTATGCTCGCCGGTGACATATTCCAGAATCATCTATCCCAAAATTTTTTATTCTTTAGTTGCCGGGAAAGTTTCTGGCAGGCTCTGATGCTAAATCAACCGATTGAGGTTGCGCTTAATTTTCTGGGAGAGCCTGTCGATGCGTAAATGGGGTGTAGGTCTGACATTGGTGCTGTTGGCGTCCGGCGCCATGGCGAAGGATATTCAGTTGCTGAACGTGTCATACGATCCGACGCGTGAGTTCTATCAGGCTTACAACACGGCATTCAGCAAGCACTACCAGGCGGAAACCGGCGACAAGGTGACGGTGCGTCAGTCGCATGGCGGCTCCGGCAAACAGGCGACTTCGGTGATCAACGGCATCGAGGCCGACGTGGTGACGCTGGCGTTGGCCTATGACGTCGACGCCATCGCTGAACGCGGGCGCATTGAGAAAGACTGGATAAAACGCCTGCCGGACAACTCGGCGCCTTACACGTCGACCATCGTCTTCCTGGTGCGCAAAGGCAACCCGAAACAAATTCATGACTGGCCTGACTTGATCAAGCCGGGCGTGTCGGTGATCACCCCGAATCCGAAAACCTCCGGCGGCGCCCGCTGGAACTACCTCGCCGCCTGGGGCTACGCGTTGCATCACAACAACAACGATAAGGCCAAGGCGCAGGCGTTCGTCAAAGACCTGTACAAGAACGTAGAAGTGCTGGATTCCGGCGCGCGCGGTTCGACCAACACTTTCGTTGAGCGCGGTATCGGCGACGTGCTGATCGCCTGGGAAAACGAAGCGCTGCTGGCGGAGAAAGAGCTGGGCAAAGACAAGTTCGAGATTATCACCCCGAGTGAATCGATCCTGGCCGAACCGACGGTGTCGGTGGTGGATAAGGTGGTCGACAAACGCGGTACCCGCGAGGTGGCGACCGCCTACCTGAAGTATCTGTATTCGCCGGAAGGGCAGACTATCGCGGCACAGCACTATTACCGCCCGCGCGATGCGGCGGTGGCGGCCAAGTTCGCCGGGCAGTTCCCGCAGTTGAAGCTGTTCACCGTGGATGACACCTTCGGCGGCTGGACCGAAGCGCAGAAGGTGCACTTCGCCACCGGCGGCGTCTTCGACGAGATAAGCAAACGCTGATCCCGTTCGAGCGGCAATAAAAAACCCCGGCTTGCCGGGGTTTTTTTATGGCAAGCCTAAGGCAATCAGGCTTTTTTCGCTGCGGCAGCGGCTTTGACGATCACGGCGAAAGCGTCGGCTTTCAGCGAGGCGCCGCCAACCAGCGCGCCATCGATGTCCGGCTGGGAGAACAGCTCTGCGGCGTTCTTGTCGTTCACCGAACCGCCGTACTGGATGATGATTTCAGCGGCAACCGCGGCATCGTGCTTGGCGATGTGATCGCGGATAAATTTGTGCACGGCCTGCGCCTGCGCAGGGGTGGCGGATTTGCCGGTACCGATGGCCCAGACCGGCTCATAGGCGATCACGGTGCCTTTCATCGCCGGTGCGCCCAGCGTTTTCAGCACGGCGTCGATCTGGCGCGCGCATACTTCTTCGGTTTTGCCCGCGGCGTTTTCCGCTTCGGTTTCACCGATGCACAGCACCGGGATCAGGCCGGCTTCTTTCAGCACGGCGAATTTCTCGGCGATCACTTCGTCGCTTTCTTTGTGGTAGGTGCGACGCTCGGAGTGGCCGATGATGATGTACTGAGCGCCGACGTCTTTCAGCATGTTGGCGGAAACTTCACCGGTGAAGGCGCCGGACAGGTTAACGTCCACGTTCTGCGCGCCCAGCGCGATGCGGCTGCCGGCCAGCGCGTGCTTGGCCTGATCCAGATACATCACCGGCGGGGCGATGGCGACGCCACAGCCGTCAACGCTGCTCAGCTCATGGCGCAGACCGGCGATCAGTTCGTTGACCATGTGGGTGCTGCCGTTAAGCTTCCAGTTACCCATAACTAATGGATGACGCATGTTTTTTCCTCCAACTAGGGAACGCGAGAGTCGAAATGACAACTGCCGGACCGGCAGTTTACCTGCCCAACAGTATAGAGATCATTAAGCGCGAAGGCTTTGCTTTTCGTCATTAAATGCCGCGCCGTTACGGCTCGGAAAGCGCCAGCTTAATCGGTTCAACCGCGAAGGTGACGCCTTTATCGCCGTTGTCCGAGACGACATAGCGAATGGCGCCGACCTGCTGTTGGTAAAAGCGCGATCCTTTGCCTTTTTCCAGCAGGCTGTTCACCTTGTTCTGGCTCTGTTCCACCGTCAATGCCGGTTCGAACTGGCGCATCAGCGCCGCCATGTAGTTGATGGCGATGGCGCGCGCGGCTTTTTCTTCATTGGCCTGCTGCAGCGGCAGATGCGTGATCTGCAACGTTTTGATTTTGCCGGTGCCTTTCTCCAGTGCGGTGGAGGCGTACAGGTTTTCGTTGAGTTTACTGGCGGCGCGCGTCAGCAGCGGCGAATCGTCTTCGGCGGCGGGAATGGCGCGGAATTCGCCAATCGGCAGCTTGGGGTTGTCGCGATTGTATTTCTCGCGGAACTTGACCACCGTCAGATCGAAGGTCGGCGCCCCGGCCAGCAGGTAAGGCGCGGTCGGTTTCGCTTCGGCGGCGGGCGGTTCGGCCCAGGCGCTGGCGGCGGCCTGCAGCAGGCAGGCGATGGCGAGGGTTTTTCTCAGCATGGCGTATGGCATCAAGGACAAAGATGGCTCCGATTAAAGCGATAACCCGCAGGCCTTGTCAAAGATCCCACGCCATTATCGGTTCGCTGACGAGAAAGCTGTGCGGCGCGCCGCGTTATGCAAGGCGGAAAACTCGGCCCGGCAGCGCCTATGTTACACTGCGGCGCAGAATATGGGCAGGCTTAGAGCGCAGGAATCGATGACGTTACAACAGTGGTGTTTTTCTTTTAAGGGCCGCATCGGGCGGCGCGACTTCTGGATCTGGATGGGGCTGTGGTTGGTGCTGATGGCGGCGGCGTTTACGCTGGCCAATTATCAATTGATAGCCATCCAATCCATCGCCTTCTTTATCGTGGCGCTGCTGTGGCCGACGGCGGCGGTGCTGGTCAAACGTCTGCACGATCGCAACAAGGCCGGCTGGTGGGCGTTGCTGCTGATCCTGGCGTGGATGCTGGCGGCGGGCAACTGGCAAATGCTGGCGCCGATCTGGCAATGGGGCGTCGGGCGTTTCATCCCGACGCTGATTATCGTGATGATGACTATCGATCTGGGCGCCTTCGTCGGCACGCCGGGAGACAATCGGTTCGGCCCGGAAGCCGAACCGGTGAAGTTCCGCTGATCCTCGGGTTACCAGTAGTGCTCGCTGGTGATGTGGCCCGGTTTGCGGCGCAGGTGCTTGCGCATTTGGCGGTGGTCTTTCAGCGTTTGCTGGGTGTCCCGCACCATCTGCGGGTTGCCGCACAGCATCACGTGGCTGGTTTCGGCGTCGATGGTCAAGCCGATCGCCGCTTCCAGCCGGCCGTCCTCGATCAGCGCCGGCACGCGGCCGGTCAGTGAACCGGGCGTCTCTTCACGGCTGACGACGGTCTGGATGCGCAGCTTGCCGTTGTAGCGTTGCTGCAGTTGCTGCATCAGCGGCAGGTAGCTCAGATCGCGCGCAAAACGCGCGGCGTGCACCAGCACCAGGTTGTTAAAGCGTTCCAGGCCGACACCTTGCTTCAGAATCGATAAATAGGGGCCGATGGCGGTGCCGGTCGCCAGCATCCACAGCGTGTCGCAGTCGGGCACCTCATCCAGCACGAAGAAGCCGGCGGCTTCTTTGGTCACCATGACATCCGACCCTGGCCGCAGCTGATTGAGGCGCGGGCTCAGTTTGCCTTCCGGCACCGTCACCAGATAGAACTCCAGGTTGGCGTCATCGGGGGCATTGACGTAGGAGTAGGCGCGTTGCACTCGTTCGCCGTCGATCTCCAGCGCCAGTTTGGCGAATTGCCCGGCGGTGAAAGGATCGATGGGGGCATTGACCACCAGGCTGAACAGCCCGTCGGTCCATTGTTTTACCTGCGTAACCTTGCCGTTTACCCATTCAGCCATACTCTAAAGCTCCCGTGGTCGAATCAAATAAGCACAATGTCGTGAGCCGGAAATGGCGTGCGTGGTGCGCTCTATCCGATAGTCGTTGCCGAACAGGCGGTGAAACAGCTGCAGCTCGGAATTGCACAGGCTGCTGCAGTTGGAACCGGCCACGCCGATCGGACAGTGGTTTTCCACCAACAGCGCACCGTGCGGATGATCGAGCAATTCAGCCATGTAACCATCATGTTGCCGCAGACGCACCAATCGGGCTAACCGCTCTTGGTGGCTGCGCTCGGCAGACAGCTCTTCGGCATAACGCAGATAAAGCTGCTCTTCACGCGCGTTCAGCAAAGGTTCCACGCCGGCGCCGCCAAACAGCCGCAGCGCGGATGCCCGCAGCCGTTCCTGATCGGCGGCCGCAAAAGCGTGCCCTCGCGCTGTCAGCGACCAGTAGCGCGTCGGGCGGCCGACCTTGCTGCGCGCTTCTTCGTAACAAACCAACTCACGTTTTTCCAGGGATTGCAGATGTTGTCGGATGCCCATCGGCGTGATGTCCAGACGCTCCGCCAGCATTTTGGCCGAGTGCGGGCCGAGAGCCTTTAACTGCAATAAAATCAGCTCAGGTGTTTTCATGAACCAAATCCCTATGGTGTTATTTTATTTCAAGTTGATGAAAATAATTATCGATTAAATGCTAAAGCGCGGCTACTGCAAGGGCGCTATTTTTAACTCCAAAGCGTTAGACGTACAGTTTAATTTACGAGCCTGGTCGGGTTTGCTGCCAGTGTGACCTGGATCAATATCTGCCTGAAACTCGCTAAAAAAATCAGATTTGATTAGTTTATGCCGCCATAGAGGGCTGCTCGCCGTTCTGGCTGCTGCAACGGCCATACCGGGACGCTGTGACGAGTTGAAACGTTAACGAAGATAATGAGAAAACTAGAGAATTTTCACCTGCTGGTGATGCTTATCCTGTTGGTCGCCGTCGGCCAGATGGCGCAAACCATTTATGTTCCCGTTATTGCTGATATCGCCCACGATCTGTCGGTTCGCACCGGCGCCGTGCAACGGGTGATGGCGGCGTATCTGCTGACCTACGGTTTCTCCCAGCTGATTTACGGGCCGATATCGGATCGTATCGGGCGCCGCCCGGTGATCCTGACCGGTATGATGATCTTCCTGGTCGGTGCGCTGGGCGCGCTGCTGTCCACCAATCTGACGATGCTGGTTGCCGCCAGCGCGATTCAGGGCATGGGCACCGGCGTGGCGGGCGTGATGGCGCGCACCATGCCGCGCGATCTGTATGCCGGCACCGCCCTGCGCTACGCCAACAGCCTGTTGAACATGGGGATTTTGGTTAGCCCGCTGCTGGCGCCGGTGATCGGCGGCGCATTGGCGATGGTGTTCGGCTGGCGCGCCTGCTACGCCTTCCTGCTGGCGCTGTGCGCCTGCGTCGCCTTCGCCATGTTCCGCTGGCTGCCGGAAACCCGCCCGGTGCAAACGGAAAAACGTCGCATGCTGGCCAGTTTCCGCCAGCTGCTGGGTGACAGCACCTTCAGCTGCTATCTGGTGATGCTGATCGGCGCGCTGGCGGGGATTGCGGTATTCGAGGCCAGCTGTGGCGTGTTGATGGGTGGCGTGTTGGGGCTGAGTGGGCTGACCGTCAGCATCCTGTTCATTCTGCCGATCCCGGCGGCGTTTTTCGGCGCCTGGTACGCCGGGCGCGACGGCAAGACCTTCCACACGCTGATGTGGCATTCGGTGATTAGCTGCCTGCTGGCGGGGGCGATGATGTGGATCCCGGGCTGGTTCGGCGTGATGAACATCTGGACGCTGATCGTGCCGGCCGCGCTGTTCTTCTTCGGTGCCGGCATGCTGTTCCCGCTGGCGACCACCGGGGCGATGGAGCCGTTCCCTTACCTGGCAGGCGCGGCGGGCGCACTGGTGGGCGGGATGCAGAACATGGGGTCCGGTCTGGCGACTTGGCTGTCCGCCATGTTGCCGCAAACCGGGCAGTTCAGCCTCGGCTTGCTGATGTTCGCGATGGCGCTGCTGATCCTGCTGTGCTGGTGGCCGCTGTCCAATCGTATGCAGCATCAGGGGCATACCGCATAACGACAGGGCGCCATTCGGCGCCCTCATACCGTTGACAAAGGGGAGAAAAAGCGGGGTTTTTCTCCCCTTTGTGGTTATCAGCCGAAAATCAATAAATTGATTTTCCTTGTTTTTTATTCGCTGTTCTCTGCCAACACGGCAAGGGCATGAGGTTTGTCATCAATCATCAGGGCGCCATTCGGCGCCCTGTTTCGTTACAGCAGAAACTCGTGCAGCGCCGGGTCTTTGCGATCCAGATAGTGGGTCGAACGAATACGGCGGATGGTGCGCGACTTGCCGCGGATCAGCAACGTTTCGGTGGTGGCCATGTTGCCCTGGCGGCTGATGCCTTCCAGCAGATCGCCCTTGGTGATGCCGGTGGCGGAGAAGATCACGTTGTCGTTGCGCGCCATCTGATCCAGACGCAGCGCCTGGCCGGCTTCGATACCCATCTCCCGGCAGCGGGCCAACTCCTGTTCGCCGATGCGGCGGTTTTCGGCGCTGTCGCCTTTCACCTCATGACGCGGCAGCAAACGCGCCTGCATGTCACCGTCCAGCGCGCGGATCACCGCGGCTGAGATCACCCCTTCCGGCGCGCCGCCGATGCCGTACATCACATCGACCTCGCTTTCCGGCATGCAGGTGAGAATGGAGGCCGCTACGTCGCCGTCAGGAATGGCGAATACTCGCATGCCCAATTGCTGCATCTGCGCGATGACGCCGTCGTGGCGCGGTTTGGCCAATACGATCACCGTCAGCTGCGACAGTGGTTTGCCCAGTCGTTCGGCGACGTTCTGCAGGTTTTCTGCCAATGGCCGGTTGAGATCGATGGCGCCGCGCGCTGCCGGGCCGACCACCAGCTTCTCCATGTACATGTCCGGCGCGTGCAGGAAGGTGCCGCGATCGCCCACCGCCAATACCGCCAGCGCATTGGACTGGCCCATGGCGGTCATGCGGGTGCCTTCGATCGGATCGACCGCGATGTCGACCGCGTCGCCCTGACCGGTACCGACCTGCTCGCCGATATACAACATCGGCGCTTCGTCGATCTCGCCTTCGCCGATCACGATGCGCCCATCGATATCCACTTTGTTGAGCATGATGCGCATGGCGTGGACCGCCGCGCCGTCGGCGGCGTTCTTGTCGCCGCGTCCCAGCCATTTGTAGCCCGCCAGCGCGGCGGCTTCGGTAACGCGGGAGAATTCGATGGCTAATTCACGTTTCATGGCAAACCTGTCTGTGAGAAAGGGAGGAAAATATCGACAAAGTCTATCACAGCGCGGTGGCGGCAGGGCGGGGCAAAAAAAAGCGCCGCCCGCAGGCAGCGCTTGTTGGCGAAACGGCAGCTTCGGGATTACTCGTGATCTTCCCATGCCTGAGCGCGAGCCACCGCTTTTTTCCAGCCGCTGTAGCGGTAGTTGCGTTCGGTGGTTTCGATGCTTGGGCGGAATTCACGCTCAACCACCGCTTTGCTCTTCACTTCATCCAGATCGTTCCAGTAGCCGATGGCCAGGCCCGCCAGGAACGCCGCGCCCAGCGCCGTCGATTCACGCACTTCAGGGCGTTCTACGCGGGTGCCGAGAATATCGGACTGGAACTGCATCAGGAAGTTGTTGGCGACCGCGCCGCCGTCCACGCGCAGCGATTGCAGGCGGGTGTTGGCGTCGGCCTGCATAGCGTCCAGCACGTCACGGGTCTGGAAGGCGATGGATTCCAGCGTGGCGCGGATGATGTGGTTGCTGTTGGCACCACGGGTCAGGCCGAAGATGGCGCCGCGAGCATACGGATCCCAGTAGGGCGCGCCCAGGCCGGTGAAGGCCGGCACCACATAGACGCCGTTGCTGTCTTTCACCTTGGTGGCGAAATATTCGGAGTCGGCGGCGTCGCTGATCAGTTTCAGCTCGTCGCGCAGCCACTGGATAGACGCACCGCCGAGGAACACCGCGCCTTCCAGCGCATAGTTCACTTCGCCGCGTGGGCCGCAGGCGATGGTGGTCAGCAGACCGTTTTTCGAGCGCACCGCTTCTTTGCCGGTGTTCATCAGCAGGAAGCAGCCGGTGCCGTAGGTGTTCTTCGCCATGCCCGGTTGAACGCACAGCTGGCCGTACAGTGCCGCCTGCTGGTCACCGGCGATACCGGCGATAGGAATACGCGTGCCGCCCTTACCGCCGATGTTGGTCTGGCCGTACACTTCGGAGGACGGGCGGACTTTCGGCAGCATGGCGCGCGGGATATCCAGCACTTCCAGCATGCGCTCGTCCCAGTCCAGTTCGTGGATGTTGAACATCATGGTGCGTGAGGCGTTGGTGTAATCGGTGACGTGTACGCGCCCCTGGGTCATTTTCCACACCAGCCAGGTATCCACGGTGCCGAACAGCAGTTCGCCGCGCTTGGCGCGCTCGCGGGCGCCTTCGACGTTGTCCAGGATCCACTTCACCTTGGTGCCGGAGAAGTACGGGTCAACCACCAGGCCGGTGTTGTGACGGATGTACTCTTCCAGGCCGTCGCGCTTGAGCTTCTCGCAGATGTCGGCGGTGCGGCGGCACTGCCAAACGATGGCGTTGTAAATCGGCTTGCCGGTCTCTTTTTCCCAGACGATGGTGGTTTCGCGCTGGTTGGTGATGCCGATGCCGGCGATCTGATCGGAATTGATGTCGGCTTTCGCCAGCACTTCTACCAGCGTCGAACTTTGCGACGCCCAGATCTCCATTGGGTCGTGCTCAACCCAGCCGGCCTTTGGATAGATCTGCGGGAATTCGCGCTGCGATACTGCAACGATGTTGGCGTCGTGATCGAGCACGACGGCACGTGAGCTGGTGGTCCCTTGGTCGAGTGCGACAATGTATTTTTTTTCTACAGTCATGGTAATTATCCTGCTGTTGTTAACCGTGTAAAACTGCACCCATCACGCTTTACGCTGCTGGGTCTTGGCGTCAGGCTCTTCTTCCGTCACGCAGACGTCGCACGGCAGGTGGCGGCCAATCAGCGCGCGGTAACCGAAAGCGCCCAGGCCACAGCCGACGATAGGGGCGAAGATCGGCACCAGGAAGTACGGGATGTCGCGTGCGCCGGTGAAGGCGACTTTGCCCCAGCCGGCCAGGTAGGCGAACAGTTTCGGCCCGAAGTCACGCGCCGGGTTCAACGCAAAGCCGGTCAATGGTCCCATGGAGGCGCCGATCACGGCAATCAGAATACCGATCAGCAGCGGCGCCAGCGGGCCGCGCGGAATGCCGTTGCCGTCGTCGGTCAGCGCCAGGATCAGGCACATCAGGATCGCAGCGATCACCATTTCCACCAGGAAGGCCTGGCCGACGGAGATGTGCGCGTTAGGGTAAGTCGAGAAGATGCCGGCCAGTTCAAGGCTTTCGTTGCTGCCGCGCACCATGTGGTGGGCCGCTTCGAAGTCGAAGAACAGGTTATAGTACAGCCCGTAGACCAAGGCCGCGGCGCAGAAGGCGCCGGCGACCTGCGCAATGATGTAAGGCACCACTTTGCGCCCGTCGAAGCAGGCGAACAGCCACAGGGCGAGGGTGACCGCCGGGTTGAGATGCGCACCGGAAATCGCGGCGGTCAGATAGATGGCCATGGCGACGCCCAGGCCCCAAATGATGCTGATTTCCCACTGGCCGAAGCTGGCGCCCGCCAGTTTCAGCGCGGCAACGCAGCCTACGCCAAAGAAGATCAGCAGCGCCGTGCCGAGGAACTCGGCGATGCACTGGCCTTTTAATGTCGGACTGGTGGTTTGGCTCATAATGTTGGTGTCCTGCAAAACGGCGGTTGTTGGTTTATAGGCTCAGTTGGGTAGAGATCTGGCCTATGGGCACAGTTTTTTTCATCTCGTCCAATTATTGAATAAGGACGTGATGTAAATTTATCGTTAACGAACATAAACGAGAAATAGCGAAATCAAAATGTGTGTGGCGCGTCATAAAATTGAGCGATTTCGCGTCGTTTAGTGTTCTTTCTGAGCCATAAAAGTGTGATCTGACCAGTGGTTTGCTGAGGGTTGTTAACAACTCGCGGCGGCGGCGATGGGGATTTTCAGTTTTTGCTGATGGCGGGGGCAGGAAAATTGCAACAGACTGCGCGATGATCCGGTATGTTGCTAGACAGGCGGAGACTGGCTACTTACAATCGTTTTTAACGAATCGAGACCGGCGCGCCTTTCGTAACGGCGCGCGTCACTGAGCGCGATGCAATATTCGCAGTAGCTGCAGCCGACGTTGCGGCCGCTACTTATAGATGTACGCCTTGCTATCATGAGGGGACTGAAGCATGTCATTTGAAGTATTTGAGAAACTGGAAGCAAAAGTACAGCAGGCGATTGATACCATCACCTTGTTGCAGATGGAAATTGAAGAGCTGAAAGACAAAAACAACTCTCTGTCGCAGGAAGTTCAGGCTGCCTCCGGCAACCACGAAGCGCTGGTGCGTGAAAACCAACAGCTGAAAGAAGAACAGCACGTATGGCAAGATCGCCTGCGCGCGCTGCTGGGCAAAATGGAAGAGGTTTGATTCCTTACGCCATGCAGCAACGAAAAGGGCGCCTGAGGCGCCCTTTTTCATGTCCGAAAATCACTCGATGTCGAGCGGGTCTTCGGAGAGGATGATGCCGGTGTTGTCGGCATACAGGTGGTCGCCTGAGAAGAAGGTGACGCCACCGAAGTTGACGCGGATATCGCTTTCGCCCACGCCTTCGCTTACGGCACCCGCCGGGATCGCCGCCATCGCCTGAATACCGATGTCGAGCTCTTCCAGATCGTCCACCTGGCGCACCGCGCCGTACACCACGATGCCTTCCCATTCGTTCTGGGCGGCCAGGCGCGCCAGTTCGGCGTTGATCAGCGCCCGGCGTACCGAACCGCCGCCGTCGACCAACAGCACGCGGCCGCGGCCGTTTTCTTCAAGCAGATCGAACAACAGGCCGTTATCCTCAAAGCATTTCACCGTGGTGATCTGCCCGCCAAATGAAGTACGCCCGCCAAAATTGGAGAACAGAGGTTCAACAACGTTCACCTCTTCATGATAGATGTCGCAAAGTTCGGAAGTATCGTATTTCATAGGATTTTACGTCTGTTTGCCGCTGGAATGTTCAGTATATCCCTTTATTCGCCCTGTTGGCAAAATCATCAGTTTTTAACTGAGCGCCACGCCGATGGCGAACAGCAGGTTGGCCAGCAACGCCGCTTTGACCATGTGTTCCAGCATCGGCCGCATGCCGACCGGCGTCGGATCGCGCAGCACGCGCAGGCCGTGGCGCACCAGCAGCGGGATCGCCAGCACGAACAGCCAACCCCACGGGCTGTGGAGGTTGAACAGTGTGAACAGCGCGAAACACAGCACCGCGCCGCCGAGCAGCAGGGCGTGGTAAATGCGCGCCTTGTGCGGGCCGAGACGCACTGCCAGCGTATTCTTGCCGTTTTCGCGATCGCTTTCGATATCGCGCAGATTGTTGATGTTGAGCACCGCCGTCGCCAGCAGGCCGCAGGCGGTGGCCGGCAGCATCACGACGCTGTCGAAGGTGTGCGTCTGCAAATAGTAGGTGCCGGCCACGCTCAGCCAGCCGAAGAACACCAGCACCGAGATGTCGCCCAGCCCCAAATATCCGTAGGGTTTGTTGCCGACGGTGTAGGTGATGGCCGCCACGATGGACAGCCCGCCCAGCACCAGGAAACCCACCACGTCGCTGGGTTGCTCGCAGGCGACGGCGATCAGCGAACAGCCGGCGAGGGCGATCAGCACCACCGTCACCACCAGCGCTCGTTTCATCTGCGCCTGGGTGATCATGCCTTTCTGCATGCCGCGCAATGGCCCGATGCGATCTTCTTTGTCGCTGCCTTTGACCGCATCGCCGTAGTCGTTCGCCAGGTTGGAGAGGATCTGCAGCAGGCCGGCGGTCAACAGCGCCAGGAGCGCTACTTCCGGTTTCAGGCTACCGTGCCAGGCGGCGATTGCCGAGCCGACCACGATGGAGGCAAAGGCCAGCGGCAGGGTGCGGGGGCGTAGACTTTCCAGCCAGGCGGAAATCGGGGTGGTGGAGGTTGATGAGCTCATGTTTCGCTTCTGTGTCCGTTAGAAATAATTGTGGGAGGCAATGCCTCCCACACAGATGACTGACAAGACAATGATTGAGCGATTATAGGATAAAACGACTCAAATCTTCATCCGCCACCAGTTCATCCAGATGACTGCGCACGTAATCCGCATCAATTGTAATGGATTGGCCATTAATTTCACTCGCATCGTAGGAAATATCTTCCATCAGACGCTCCAGCACGGTGTGCAGACGACGCGCGCCGATGTTCTCGGTGCTTTCGTTGACCTGCCACGCGGCTTCGGCGATGCGGCGGATGCCGTCGACGGTGAACTCGATGTTGACGCCTTCGGTGCCCATCAGCGCTTTGTACTGCTCGGTCAGCGACGCGCTCGGCTCGGTCAGGATGCGCTCGAAGTCTTCGGTGGTCAGCGCCTGCAGCTCAACGCGGATCGGCAGACGGCCCTGCAGTTCCGGGATCAGATCCGACGGATTGGCGGTCTGGAACGCGCCGGAAGCGATGAACAGGATGTGGTCGGTCTTCACCATGCCGTGCTTGGTGGACACGGTGCAGCCTTCCACCAGCGGCAGCAGATCGCGCTGCACGCCTTCGCGCGAGACATCCGGGCCGGAGCTTTGGCCGCCGCGCTTACAGATTTTGTCGATCTCATCGATAAACACGATGCCGTGCTGCTCAACCGCTTCGATCGCCTGCTCTTTCAGCTCTTCCGGATTCACCAGCTTGGCGGCTTCTTCTTCCACCAGCAGCTTGAAGGCTTCTTTGATCTTCAGCTTGCGCGGTTTTTGCTTCTGGCCGCCGAGGTTCTGGAACATCGACTGCAGCTGGTTGGTCATCTCCTCCATGCCCGGAGGCGCCATGATTTCCACGCCCATCGGCGCGGCGGCCAGATCGATTTCGATCTCTTTGTCATCCAGCTGGCCTTCGCGCAGTTTCTTGCGGAATGCCTGGCGGGCGGCGGACGGTTCCTGATTTTCTTCCGGCTGGCCCCAGTTGTTTTTGGCCGGCGGGATCAGCACGTCGAGAATGCGCTCTTCGGCCAACTCTTCGGCGCGGGTGCGGTTTTTCTCGATCGACTGCATGCGCACCATTTTGATGGCGGCATCGGTTAGATCGCGGATGATGGAGTCCACTTCTTTGCCCACATAGCCCACTTCGGTGAACTTGGTGGCTTCAACCTTGATGAACGGCGCGTTGGCCAGCTTCGCCAGACGGCGGGCGATTTCGGTTTTACCGACGCCGGTCGGGCCGATCATCAGAATGTTTTTCGGGGTCACTTCGTGACGCAGCATCTCGTTGAGCTGCATCCGGCGCCAGCGGTTGCGCAGGGCAATGGCGACAGCGCGTTTGGCCTTGTTTTGGCCAATGATATAGCTGTCCAGTTCGCTGACGATCTCGCGCGGGGTCATTTCAGACATGGTATTCGATCCTTACGCTTTGGAAGGCAATTCTTCAATGGTGTGGAAATGGTTGGTGTAAATACAGATGTCGCCGGCGATGTTGAGGGATTTCTCAACGATGTCGCGGGCGCTCAGTTCGGTATTTTCCAACATGGCGCGGGCGGCAGCCTGGGCGTACGGGCCGCCGGAACCGATGGCGATCAGATCGTTTTCCGGCTGCACCACATCGCCGTTGCCGGTGATGATCAGCGAGGCGGTTTCATCGGCGACCGCCAGCAGCGCTTCGAGCTTGCGCAGCATGCGGTCGGTGCGCCAGTCTTTCGCCAGCTCGACGGCGGCTTTCACCAGGTGGCCCTGATGCATTTCCAGTTTGCGTTCAAACAGTTCAAACAGCGTGAAGGCGTCAGCGGTGCCACCGGCGAAACCGGCGATCACTTTGTCGTTATACAGGCGACGCACTTTCTTGACGTTACCCTTCATCACCGTATTACCCAGGGTTGCCTGGCCATCACCACCGATGACGACCTGGCCGTTGCGGCGTACGCTTACAATTGTTGTCACGAGCAGACCCTCGTTAAAGACGGAAAGAAGTCCCCGCAGCGCCTGCTTTCGCAGACGCTACGAGGCATATTGAGAGTATAGATGGGGGGGGATTGACGCTTTTCAACCCCCAACGGAGAGGGGAATGCAACTCGACATGCCGACGCCCTTCAGGCGCGAAAGGGTTTTGTCCGCTGCGGCGCGGCTGCTGTAGGGGCCGAGCACTACGCGATTCCAGCCGCCGCCGGCGGTGATGCGGCTCTCGATGCCCTCGAACGCCAGGCGCGCACGCACGGATTCAGCCTGATCGGTGGCGCGGAACGAACCGCATTGCACCATCCACTTCTGTTTCGATTCCGGTTTGGTGTCCTGCTTGGCCGTTTCCTGTTTCACTTCCGGTTTGGGCTCCGGCTTCGGTTGCGGCTTCGGCTCAGGCTGTTTCACCTGCACCGGTTGCTGGGTGGCCGGCTTCGGCTGCTGGTGCTGCTGCACCGGCGCGGTGGTGGCCCCGTTGTTGAACGGGTTGCGCGGCGGCTGAGTGACCTGCTGCTGTTGCTGTACCGGCTGCTGCTGCATTTGCGGTTGTTGCATCTGCTGCTGCTGGCGGTTACTGCGCGCGTTGGCCTGGCCCGGATCGTTATACGGCACTTCATTCAGCTGCGTCGGACGCTGCTGCATGTCGGCCTGCATTTGTTCCAGCAACTGCCGCTGTTCGGCGGTCAGCTGAGTTTTGGAATTGAGCTCGCCGCCGGCCGTCGGTTCGGTCGGGGTTTGCACGCCGATCTGTCGGTTTTCCAGCTCTTTGATATAGCGCCAGCGCTCTTCCGGCTTCGGCGGCAGGCCGTTGCCTGGGCGAGTGGTGTGTGCAGGCAACAACGGCGCGTCTTCCGGCTTGTTGTGCGTAATGAAATAGAGGCCACCGACAAAGACAACCAGCAACGCGACGGCTAACGCCAGCACGGTTTTGGAAACCTTCGGAGAACTGCGTTTTTTACGGCTGGGGGTTTTGCGCTTAGCTCCTGCTGCGCGCCCACGGCTTACATAGTCTTTTTGTGCCACTATTATTCCGCTGTGTCCTGATGAGAGGATAAGTCCGTCATGTTACTGAACCCTAAAATATTTGACTAGCGTTTCGGAGCAGCGGTGCTGCCTCTGATAATCAATTCACTGTCCAATAGCCGGGAGCCGCTGGCCACCGTCTGGCCGTTCAACTGCTCCAGCAGCAGCAACATCGCCTGTTGGCCGATCTGGAAGCGCGGCTGCGCCACCGTGGTCAGCGGCGGATCGCAATACTGCGCCAGCTTGAGGTCGTCAAAGCCGACGATCGACAGATCCTGCGGTACCCGCAGCCCCATTTTCTTCGCCTGGGACAGCACGCCGATCGCCATGACGTCGCTGTGGCAGAACACCGCCGTCGGCGGTTTCGGCTGAGCCATCAGCGCCGTCAGCGCTTGCGCGCCGGCTTCGTAGGTAAAATCACCCCGGGTAATATAGCTGCTTTCGACGGTAATGCCATTACGACGTAGCGCTTGAACGTAACCCTGCAGCCGATAATGGCTCAGCGGCATCTGTTCCGGCCCGGCGACGCAGGCGATCTGCCGGTGGCCCAATTGATGCAAATAATGCACGGCTTCAAAGGCGGCGGTCAGGTTGTCGATGTGCACCGTCGGCAGTTCCAGCTCAGGGGCAAACTCGTTGGCCATCACCATCGGCGGCAGGTTGCGCTGCTCTTCCTTGCTGGCGTCAAACGGCAGGTTGGAGCCCAGCAGCAGCATACCGTCGATCTGTTTGGTGATGATCAGATTGACGAAGGTGCGCTCTTGCTGATTTTGCTGCGCGCAGTCGCCGATCAGCACCAGATAACCTTGTTGGGCCGCGGTCTGTTCGATCCCCTGGATCACATCGGCGAAAAACGGATCGCAGATGTCGGGCACGATCACCAGGATGGTGCGGGATTCGTTGCGCTTGATATTGCGTGACAGAGCATGAGGAGAATAACCCACGGCCAGCACGGCCTGTTCCACTTTCTGGCGCGTTGGCGTTGACACCTTTTCCGGGTTCATCAGCGCACGCGATACGGTAGCCGTTGAAACGCCCGCCATTTCGGCGACGTCTTTCATGGTCGCCATGGATAACTCTTTCTTGTGTTCCAACGCCTTTCTCCTTGCGTCAGCCCCATGCCGACGCCACTACTGCTGTTTGCTCACAATGTCCGGCATGCGGTGGCGAGATTGTTGTCATTGAGCGCCACTCGCGTTCGGGCACTCCGTCGCGCTGCGATGTGGCGACAAAATTTGCCCTCGCAGACATTCTAAACAGAATACGCCCCGCCTTTGTTACCTAATTTGCATAAAAAATGTGACCTGAGAAGGTTTTTTAGCGTTCGCTCGCAATTTCAAGGGTAAACGTTTGCACTGCGGCAGCTAAATCGGACTTTTCCGGGATCAGCTGTCGATCGGATCGACATCCAGCGTCCATTTCACCTTGCGCGTTTGCGGCAGGGTGCCGATCAGCGGCAGCGAGCTTTTCATCAGCTGTTGCAGGACGCGCCGCGTCGGGTGCTGCAGCAGCAGCTGCCAGCGGAAACGGCCGCCGCGTTTGGACTGCAGCGCCGGCACCGGGCCCATCACCCACAGCGAGTCGTCCTTCAGCGGGCTGGCTTCCAGCAGGTTGCGCAGCTGCTGCAGGAACAGCGGGGCCTGTTGGTTATCGTGATCTTCGGCGCGCACGATGATGTGGCTGGTGTAGGGCGGCAGAAACACGCTGCTGCGCTCCGCCAGCGTCTGTTTGGCGAAGGCGTCGTAACCTTGTTGCAGCAGCACCTGCAATAACGGGTGCTCCGGGTGGTGGGTTTGCAGCAGCACTTCACCCTGTTTGCCCGCTCGGCCCGCGCGCCCGGAGACCTGGGTATAGAGCTGAGCGAAACGCTCGGCGGAGCGGAAGTCGGCGGAGAACAACGCGCCGTCCACGTCCAGCAACGCCACCAGCGTGACGTCGGGAAAATGGTGGCCCTTGGCCAGCATCTGCGTGCCGATCAGAATGCGCGCTTCGCCGCGATGAATATCCGCCAGGTGCTGCTCCAGCGCCCCTTTACGGCTGGTGGTGTCGCGATCGATGCGGGTGATCGGCGTGTCGGGGAACAGCGGCGCCAGCTCCTGCTCCAGCTGCTCGGTGCCGACGCCGACTGATACCAGGTGGGTGGAGCCGCACTGCGGGCATTGGTGCGGCACCGGCCGCTGGCTGTCGCAGTGGTGGCAGCGCAGCTGGCGCTGATGCTGGTGGAAGGTGTAATAGTGATCGCAGCGCTGGCACTCGGCGATCCAGCCGCATTCGTGGCACAACAGCGCCGGGGCATAGCCGCGGCGGTTGAGGAACAGCATCACCTGATTGCCGGCTTTTAAATGGTGCTGCATGCTTTTCAAAAGCGGCTGCGACAGGCCGACCTTCAGCGGCAAACCTTTCAGATCGATCAGATGCTGCGCCGCCGGTTTGGCGTTGCCCGCGCGCTGGGTGAGCTTTAACTGGCGATATTTGCCCAGCTGCACGTTGTGCAGCGTTTCCAGTGCCGGCGTGGCGGAGCCCATCACCATCGGGATGTCCTCTTCCCGGGCGCGAAACACCGCCAGATCGCGGGCATGGTAGCGCCAGCCTTCCTGCTGTTTATAAGAGCTGTCGTGCTCTTCGTCGATGATGATTACGCCCAGTTGCCGGAACGGCGTGAACAGCGCCGAGCGGGTGCCGATGACGATCGCGGCTTCGCCGCTGCGCGCGCGCAGCCAAACCGCCAGCCGTTCGCTGTCGTTCAGTCCGGAGTGCAGCACGTCCACCGGCGCGTTGAAGCGCTCGCGAAAGCGGGCGATGGTTTGTGGCGTCAGGCCGATTTCCGGCACCAGCACCAGCGCCTGCCGGCCTTTGGCCAACACGTTCTCCAGCACGCTGAGATACACCTCGGTCTTGCCGGAGCCGGTGACCCCGGCCAGCAGCCAGGCGGCGAACTGCTCATCCTCGCTTCTGATCGCCCCGACGGCGGTGGCCTGTTCGGTATTCAGCCGCAGCCGCTCGCCAAGCACCGCGAAATTGGGGCGCCAGTCCTGCGTGGCCGCGACCTGAGCACGCAGATCGATCAGCCCTTTGGCGCGTAGCGCCTGCAGGGCGCTTTCCGTAAGCTCCAGCTGGCTGACCTGGTGGCGATAGACCGGGCGTTGCAGCAGCGCCGCCAGCGCCTGCTGCTGTTTCGGCGCGCGTTTCAGGCTTTCGGGCGGCGTGGCACGCCCCTCTTCGGTGGCGAACCATTGCCACAGCGGTGCGGCCTCGGCCGGTTTGCCTTGCCGCAGCAGGATCGGCAGCGCATGGAACAGCACCTCGCCGATGGGGTAGTGATAGTAATCGCTGGCCCAGCGCAGGATGCGCCACAGGCTGGGGGAGAACAGCGACTCGGCGTCGATCACGCTGTCGATCGGTTTGAGCTTGTCCAGCGGCAGTTCGCTGGTGTCGCTGCAGCCGGTGACGATGCCGATCGCATGCTGCCTGCCCCAGGGCACGCCCACGCGCGCGCCGGCCACCGGCTGCATGCCGGGCGGCAGCAGATAGTCGAAGGTGCGGGCGAGGGGGACCGGCAAGGCAACGTGTACGACGGGCATGATCTCATCCAAATTGAAAAAAGTGGGCATCAGTTTACACGGCGCACCGGCAAATGTACGGTTCCGATTGCGCGCCTCGGCTAATGCTGTATAATTTGCCGCCTTTGGTATAATTCGATACCAAAATTCTATTATCAACCACGTGTGGTGTCTGGCGAAACAGGGCTGGATAGCGACACGGCCTTAACTGAGGTTTCCCATGAAACAAGGTATCCACCCAAAATACGAAGAAGTTACTGCTAACTGCTCTTGCGGTAACGTGATGAAGATCCGCTCCACCGTGGGCCACGATCTGAACCTGGACGTTTGTGGCGCATGCCACCCGTTCTACACTGGCAAGCAGCGTGACGTTGCTACCGGTGGCCGCGTTGACCGCTTCAACAAGCGTTTCAGCGTACCAGGCGCTAAGAAATAAGATTTCTTATCGACCGATGAAAAAGGCGCCCTGGGCGCCTTTTTTCTTTTCTGCCGCCGGCGTTCGCCGGGCGGTTCTCAATATTCCCAGGTATCGGGATCGACACCCAGTTCGCGCATCAACGCTTTTGCGGCTTCCGGGATTTCATCGCTGCGCTCTTTGCGCAGGTCTTCATCGTTCGGCAGCGGCTGGCCGGTAAAGGCATGCAGAAACGCTTCGCACAGCAGTTCGCTGTTGGTGGCGTGGCGCAGGTTGTTCACCTGGCGACGGGTCCGTTCGTCGGTAAGGATTTTCAGGACCTTCAGCGGAATGGATACCGTGATCTTTTTGACTTGCTCGCTTTTTTTACCGTGTTCAGCGTAAGGGCTGACATACTCGCCGTTCCACTCAGCCATGGGACACCTTAACTTTGTCAGAAAAATTACAAAATTCTAAAAACCGGCCAATTATGCCCGATCTTCACTGTTCTCACTAAATAAATGTCAATTTTACGCGACCAGGGTCACTGAATGCCCCGCTTCGGCCAGGCATTGTCGCTTAACATCTTATCGTCATGTCATATCGGCATAATTTTAGCGGGTATTGTGTCATTGCTCAATCTATACGCAAAGAAGTTTAGATGTCCAGATGTATTGACGTCTATCAATCCTGCGATTACTCTTTAGGCCTCATCCACCGAACCGAGAGCCGAGCGAGCCCATGACGCGTAAACCAGCCACGATTGCCGTACGCAGCGGCCTGAACGACGACGAACAGTACGGCTGCGTTGTCCCGCCGATTCATTTGTCCAGCACCTATAACTTTACCGACTTCAACCAACCCCGAGCCCATGACTATTCGCGCCGCGGCAACCCGACGCGCGACGTAGTGCAGCGCGCGTTGGCGGAGCTGGAAGGCGGCGCCGGCGCGGTGATGACCGGCAGCGGGATGTCGGCGATCCATCTGGTGACCACCGTGTTGTTGAAGCCCGGCGATCTGCTGGTGGCGCCGCACGACTGCTACGGCGGCAGCTATCGGCTGTTCGACAGCCTGAGCAAGCGCGGCGCCTATCGCGTGCTGTTCGTCGATCAGGGTAATGAAGAAGCCCTGCAGCAGGCGCTGGCGCAAAAGCCGAAGCTGGTGCTGATAGAAAGCCCCAGCAATCCGCTGCTGCGGGTGGTGGACATCGCGGCGATCTGCGCTGCCGCGCATGCGGCGGGCGCGTTGACGGTGGTGGACAACACCTTCCTCAGCCCGGCCCTGCAACAGCCGATCGAACTCGGTGCCGATCTGGTGGTCCATTCTTGCACCAAATACCTGAACGGGCATTCGGACGTGGTGGCCGGCGCGGTGATCGCCAAAGATCCCGAGCTGGCGGTCGAGCTGGCCTGGTGGGCAAACAACATTGGCGTGACCGGCGGCGCGTTCGACAGCTATCTGTTGCTGCGCGGCATGCGCACGTTGTCGCCGCGCATCAAGGCGGCGCAACAAAACGCTGAAGCGATTGTTGACTATTTACAGCAGCAACCGCTGGTGAAAAAGCTGTATCATCCCTCCCTGCCGGAGAATCCGGGGCATGAGATCGCCCGCCGTCAGCAGCGCGGTTTCGGCGCGATGCTGAGTTTTGAACTGGACGGCGATGAAGCGGTGCTGCGCCGTTTTCTCTCTGCCCTTGAGCTGTTTACTCTGGCAGAATCGTTGGGCGGCGTAGAAAGCCTGATCTCGCATGCAGCGACCATGACTCACGCCGGCATGGCGGCGGAGGCGCGGGCAGCGGCCGGCATCTCCGAGAGCCTGCTGCGCATTTCCGTGGGTATTGAAGACAGTGAAGATTTGATTGCCGATCTGGAACGCGCTTTCCAGGCGGCGGCAACGAGGTAAGCATGAATGCAATTGCTGTAGCAGGGCCGGTGAGCGGGCGTCAACTGCACAAGTTTGGCGGCAGCAGTCTGGCGGATGTGAAGTGTTATCTGCGTGTGGCCGGGATTATGGCGGAATACAGCCAGCCGGGCGACATGATGGTGGTATCGGCCGCCGGCAGTACCACCAACCAGTTGATCAACTGGCTGAAGCTCAGCCAGAGCGATCGCCTGTCTGCGCACCAGGTGCAGCAGACGTTGCGTCGTTATCACAGCGATCTTATCAGCGGCCTGTTGCCGCCGGAAAGCGCAGAGCCGCTGATCGCCGAGTTCATTCAGGATCTGGAACGTCTGGCGGCGCTGCTGGACGGCAACGTCGACGAGGTGTGCTACGCCGAAGTGGTCGGGCACGGCGAGATTTGGTCGGCGCGCCTGATGGCGGCGGTGCTCAACCACCTGGACATGCAGGCGGCCTGGCTGGATGCGCGTGACTTCCTGCGCGCCGAGCGCGCCGCGCAGCCGCAGGTGGATGAAGGCCGTTCTTACCCGCTGTTGCAACAATTGATGGCCCAACACCCGGGCAAACGCCTGGTGGTGACCGGGTTCATTTCGCGCAACGACGCCGGGGAAACCGTGCTGTTGGGGCGTAACGGCAGCGACTACTCCGCCACTCAGGTCGGCGCGCTGGCCGGCGCCGCGCGCGTCACCATCTGGAGCGACGTGGCCGGGGTTTACAGCGCCGATCCGCGCAAGGTGAAAGACGCCTGCCTGCTGCCGCTGCTGCGTCTGGACGAAGCCAGTGAGCTGGCGCGTCTGGCTGCGCCGGTGTTGCACACCCGTACCCTGCAGCCGGTCTCCGGCAGCGATATCGATCTTCAGCTGCGCTGCAGCTATCAGCCGGAGCAGGGCTCGACACGCATTGAGCGCGTATTGGCTTCCGGCACCGGCGCCAAGATTGTCACCAGCCACGACGATGTGTGCCTGATTGAACTGCACGTTGCCGCTCAGCATGACTTCAAACTGGCGCAGAAAGAGTTGGATCTGGTGCTCAAGCGCGCGCAGATCAAACCGCTGGCGGTGGGCATCCACCCTGACCGCAACCTGGTGCAGCTGTGCTACACCTCCGAGGTGGTCAACAGCGCGCTGGCGACGCTGCAGGCCGCGGCGCTGCCAGGCGAGCTGCGCCTGCGCGAAGGGTTGGCGCTGGTGGCGATGGTCGGCGCCGGGGTGTGCAAGAACCCGCTGCACAGCCACCGTTTCTATCAGCAGTTGAAAGATCAGCCGGTCGAGTTCATCTGGCAGGCGGAAGATGGCATCAGCCTGGTGGCGGTATTGCGCCAGGGGCCGACCGCGCTGCTGATCCAGGGGCTGCACCAAAGCCTGTTCCGCGCCGAGAAGCGCATCGGTCTGGTGCTGTTCGGCAAGGGCAATATCGGGTCGCGCTGGCTGGAGCTGTTCGCCCGTGAGCAGACCAATATCTCCGCGCGCAGCGGCTTCGAATTTATCCTGGCGGGGGTGGTGGACAGCCGCCGCAGCCTGCTGAACTATGACGGGCTGGACGCCAGCCGCGCGCTGGCATTCTTTGAGGATGAGGCGCAGGAGCTGGATGAAGAATCGCTGTTCCTGTGGATGCGCGCGCACCCGTTCGACGATCTGGTGGTGCTCGACGTGACCGCCAGCGAAGAGCTGGCCGGGCAGTATCTGGATTTCGCCAGCTACGGTTTCCACGTGATCAGCGCCAACAAGTTGGCGGGAGCCTCGTGCAGCGACAGCTATCGCCAAATTCGCGACGCCTTCGCCAAAACCGGCCGCCACTGGCTGTATAACGCCACCGTCGGCGCCGGCCTGCCGGTCAACCACACGGTGCGCGATCTGCGCGACAGCGGCGACAGCATTCTGGCGATCAGCGGCATCTTCTCCGGCACGCTCTCCTGGCTGTTCCTGCAGTATGACGGCACGGTGCCGTTCACCGAGCTGGTGGATCAGGCCTGGCAGCAGGGGCTGACCGAACCGGATCCGCGAGTCGATCTCTCCGGCCTGGACGTGATGCGCAAGCTGGTGATCCTGGCGCGCGAAGCGGGCTACGACATCGAACCGAACCAGGTGCGGGTCGAGTCGCTGGTGCCGGCGGGCTGCGAGCTGGGCTCTGTCGATCAGTTCTTCGAGAACGGTGAGGCGCTGAACCAACAGATGCAGCAGCGCTTTGAGGCCGCCAGCGAAATGGGCCTGGTGCTGCGCCACGTGGCGCGTTTCGACGCCAACGGCAAGGCGCGGGTCGGCGTGGAGGCGGTGCGCCCTGAGCATCCTCTGGCCTCGCTGCTGCCGTGCGACAACGTGTTCGCCATCGAAAGCCGCTGGTATCGCGATAATCCGCTGGTGATCCGCGGGCCGGGCGCCGGCCGCGACGTCACCGCCGGCGCGATCCAGTCAGACCTTAACCGATTGGCGCAGCTGCTTTAATCCTCTGCGGGCGCGGGTTCACCGCGCCCTTTTGCTTTTCCTGCCATACTTATCCTTGTCGCGATCATGAAATTCCCTCGTTGAGCGGGTGAGGATTAATCATCTTATTCCCCTCATTTTCCTGTTGACTCTTTAGCCAACATGCGGCATTTTCTATCTAGACGTCTAAACGTATAGACGCTCATCAAGATGAAATAAAAACAGTGATCGATAAGAGGTGAGCAGGGTATGAGTTTTTTCCACGCAAACCAGCGGGAAGCGCTGAATCAGAGTCTGGCGGAGTTGAACGGCCAGATTAACGTATCATTCGAGTTCTTCCCGCCACGCACCAGCGAGATGGAAGAGACCCTGTGGCAGTCGATCGATCGTCTGAGCATCCTCAAGCCTAAATTCGTTTCCGTCACCTACGGCGCCAACTCCGGCGAGCGCGATCGCACCCACAGCATCATCAAAGGGATCAAGGAACGCACCGGCCTGGAGGCGGCACCGCACCTGACCTGCATCGATGCCAGCCCGGCGCAGCTGCGCGACATCGCGACCGATTACTGGAACAGCGGCATCCGCCATATCGTGGCGCTGCGCGGCGATCTGCCGCCGGGCGGCGGCAAGCCGGACATGTACGCGACCGATCTGGTGGCGCTGCTGAAAGACGTGGGCGACTTCGATATTTCCGTCGCCGCTTACCCGGAAGTGCACCCGGAGGCGAAGAGCGCCCAGGCCGATTTGATTAACCTGAAACGCAAGATCGATGCCGGCGCCAGTCGCGCGATTACCCAGTTCTTCTTCGACGTTGAGAGCTACCTGCGCTTTCGCGACCGCTGCGTCGCCGCCGGTATCGACGTGGAAATCGTGCCGGGCATTTTGCCGGTGTCCAACTTCAAGCAGCTGCAGCGCTTCGCCACCATGACCAACGTGCGGGTGCCGAGCTGGATGACCAGCATGTTCGAAGGGCTGGACGACGATGCGGAGACCCGCAAAATGGTCGGCGCCAACATCGCCATGGACATGGTGAAGATCCTCAGCCGCGAAGGGGTGAAAGATTTCCACTTCTATACCCTGAACCGCGCCGAGATGAGCTACGCCATCTGCCACACGCTGGGCGTGCGCCCGGTGGCCGCCGCCTGACGGGCTTGCTCCATTGAAAAGGGCGTCGCTTTACCGCGGCGCCCTTTTTTTGTGGGGGAAGGCATAAAAAACGGCCCCGATAAACGGGGCCGCGATGAGGCTCACTAGCCGGTGTTGCGCATCCCGGCGGCGACGCCGGCGATGGTGACCATCAGCGCCTGCTCCACGCGGGCGTCCGGCTGCTCCTGCTGACGCGAACGGTGCAGCAGCTCGGCCTGCAAGACGTTCAGCGGGTCGGTATAGACGTTGCGCAGCGCGATGGATTCGGCGATCCACGGCAGGTCTTCCATCAGGTGCGCATCGTTGGCGATGGTCAGCACTACCTTGATGTCGCTTTCCAGCTGATCGCGCAGCTGTTGGCCCAGCGGCCACAGCGATTTATCCACCAGGCGCTGATCGTAGTATTCCGCCAGCCACAGGTCGGCTTTGGCGAACACCATTTCCAGCATGGCGATGCGGGTGGAGAAGAACGGCCAATCGCGACACATCGCCTCCAGCTCCGCCTGTTTGCCGGCCTTCACCGCTTCCTGCAATCCGGTGCCGGCGCCGAGCCAGGCCGGCAGCATCAGGCGGTTCTGCGTCCAGGCGAAGATCCACGGAATGGCGCGCAGGCTCTCTACGCCGCCGTTCGGCTTGCGCTTGGCCGGGCGCGAGCCCAGCGGCAGTTTGCCCAGCTCCAGCTCCGGCGTGGCCGCGCGGAAGTAAGGCACGAAGTCCGGGTTTTCACGCACGTAGCCGCGGTACATCCGGCAGGAGGTGTCGGACAGGTCGTCCATCAACGCCCGCCATTCTTTCTTCGGTTCCGGCGGCGGCAGCAGGTTGGCTTCGAGGATCGCGCCGGCATACAGCGCCAGGCTGCTTATGGTGACTTCCGGCAGGCCGAACTTGAAGCGGATCATCTCACCCTGTTCGGTGACGCGCAGGCCGCCCTTCAGGCTGCCCGGCGGCTGCGACAGCAGCGCCGCATGCGCCGGTGCGCCGCCGCGGCCGATGGAGCCGCCGCGGCCGTGGAACAGCGTCAGCGCCACGCCGGCCTTTTCACAGGTTTTGATCAGCGCGTCCTGCGCGCGGTACTGCGCCCAGGAAGCGGCCATCACGCCGGCGTCTTTCGCCGAGTCGGAATAGCCGATCATCACCATCTGTTTGCCCTGGATGAAGCCGCGATACCAGTCGATATTCAGCAACTGGGTCATTACGTCGTCGGCGTTGTTCAGGTCGTCGAGGGTTTCGAACAGCGGGGCGACCGGCAGAGCGAACGGGCAGCCGGCCTCTTTCAGCAGCAGGTGCACCGCCAGCACGTCGGAAGGCGTGCGCGCCATCGAAATCACGTAGGCGGCGATCGAGCCCTGCGGCGCTTCGGCGATCACCCGGCAGGTTTCCAGCACTTCCTGCGTGTCGGCGCTCGGTTGCCACTTCAGCGGCACCAGCGGGCGTTTGGAGTTCAGTTCGCGGATCAGGAACGCCTGTTTATCGGCTTCCGACCAGCTTTCATAGTCGCCCAGCCCCAGATAGCGGGTCAGCTCGGCGATGGCTTCGGTATGGCGGGTGCTCTCCTGACGCACGTCGATGCGCACCAACGGCACGCCGAAGCAGCGCACGCGGCGCAGGGTATCCAGCAGTTGACCATTGGCGATAATGCCCATGCCGCAGGCCTGCAGCGACTGGTAGCAGGCATACAGCGGCTCCCACAGCTGCTCGTTGTTCACCAGCAGGTCGTGCGGTTTCAGCACGCGCTCGCCCTTCAGGCGACCTTCCAGATAAGCCTGGGAACTCATCAGCTGGCTGCGCAGCTGCTTCATGATTTCGCGGTACGGTTCCTGCACCTCATCGCCGCCGGCGCGGGCGCGCAGCTCCGGGGTACATTCGGTCATCGACAGCTCAGAGACCAGCACCTGGATGTCGCGGGTGAACAGGTCGCAGGCTTTCCAGCGGCTGAGCAGCAGCACATGGCGGGTAATTTCGGCGGTCACGTTCGGGTTGCCGTCGCGGTCGCCGCCCATCCAGGAGGTGAAGCGCACCGGCACCGCTTCCACCGGCAGGCTGTAATCGATGGAGTTTTCCAGCTGTTCGTTGAATTCGCGCAGGAACGCCGGCACACCTTCCCACAGGCTGTTTTCCACCACCGCAAAGCCCCATTTGGCTTCGTCGATCGGGGAAGGGCGGTGTTTGCGAATTTCATCGGTGTGCCACGACTGGGCCACCAGCTGGCGCAGGCGGCGCATGATCTTGTTGCGCTCGTAGTCGGCCAGATCGTTGTGATCGAGCTGGCTGAGGCAGGTGTTGACCTCCACCAGCTTGTGGATCAGGGTGCGGCGGGTAATCTCCGTCGGGTGCGCCGTCAGCACCAGCTCGATGGAGAGTTGCGATACCGCGTGCTGCAGCTCTTTGTCGCTGAGCTTTTTGTCTTTGAGACGGCTGAACAGTTGAGCCAGCGCTTCCGGGTTGCTGGCGGCCTCGCCGTTGGGCGAAATGCTGTGGTACTGCTCGGCGACGTTGGTCAGGTTGAGGAACTGGCTGAAGGCGCGCGCCACCGGCAGCAGCTCGTCGTTGGACAGGTTCTGCAGGGTGGAGAGCAGCTCCTGGCGATGCGCTTCGTTGCCGGCGCGTGAGGATTTGGAAAGCTTACGGATGGTCTCAACGCGATCGAGAATATGCTCGCCCAGCGCTTCTTTGATGGTATCGCCGAGCAATTTGCCGAGCATACTGACATTACTGCGCATTGCCGAATATTGTTCGTTCATATAACCCCTGACCCAGTTCTGTATGATTTTTATCTTGTAAATAAATTTCACGCGTCAGGCGCAGACCGCCTGCCTGATCACATCGCGTTCCTGTCCAATCGTCAATTGACACTATTTTTAGCAAAAAAACATCAAAATCGGCGCATTTTCTGAAATTTAATTACGGCGCGTCGGTTATCAGCACGGCTTATTTCGCCGTTTTCTACTTATTTTGAGTTAGGGGAAGCATAAAGCATTTCCCCTGTTAAATGTCGGGTTTATTGCCGGCAAAAGTGATTGACCAGCTGACCCAACAGTTTGCGCGTCGGTTCGATAAACGCGGTGTCGATGTATTCGTCCGGCTGGTGGGCCTGATCGATGGAGCCGGGGCCGAGCACCAGGGTCGGGCATACCTGTTGCACGAACGGCGCTTCGGTGCAGTAGTTGACCACCTGCGTGCGGGTGCCCAGCAGCTCCTCGATCACCGCCACCATGCGGTGGTCGGTCGGGCACTCGTAGCCCGGCACCGACGCGTGCAGCTCTTCGATGGTCAGGCGGCCCGGCCAGCGTTGGCTTACCGGCTCCAGCGCCTGATGCATCAGTTCGTTGATGTTGTCGAGCGTCATGCCGGGCAGCGGGCGGATATCCAGGTGCAGTTCGCAGCAGGCGCAGATGCGGTTGGCCGCGTCGCCGCCGCTGATATGGCCGAAGTTCATGGTGGGATAAGGCACGGCGAACGCCGGGTTGTTGTAGCGCTCCTGCAGGGTCTTGCGCAGCTCCATCAGGCGGCCGATGGACTCGTGCATCAGATCGATGGCGTTGACGCCGCGCGCCGGATCGCTGGAGTGGCCGGACTGGCCGACGATGCGAATGGCGTTGGCCATGTGGCCCTTGTGCGCGCGCACCGGCTGCAGCGAGGTCGGCTCGCCGATGATGGCGAAATCCGGCCGAATGGCGGTGGAGGCGGCGAAATAACGCGCGCCGGCCATCGTCGTTTCTTCATCTGCGGTGGCTAAAATGTACAGCGGCTTGGTCAGCTTGCTCGCGTCGATATCGCGCACCGCATCCAGAATAAAGGCGAAGAAGCCTTTCATGTCGGCGGTGCCCAGCCCGTAGAGCTTGTTGTCGTGCTCGGTCAGGGTGAAGGGATCGCGCGTCCAGCGGCCTTCGTCGTAAGGCACCGTATCGGTATGGCCGGCCAGCAGCAGGCCGCCGCTGCCTTCGCCGATGCTGGCCAGCAGGTTGAATTTGTGGCGCGACTCCGGCACCGGCTGCACGTCGACGCGGAAGCCCAGGTCGGCAAACCATCCAGCCAACAAGTTGATTAACGCCTCATTGCTCTGATCGAGGCCGGCATCGGTGGCGCTGATTGACTTCGTTGCGATCAACGCCCGGTACAGCTCAATAAATGGAGGTAATTTCATCTTCACTGTTGACAGCCTTTGGTTAGGATAGTATCAATATTCATGCATTTATTTTGAATAAAAATACAGTAAGCCGAAGCGTAAGGGAACCCGATGCCCGGATGTTTATAAAAGCATCAACGCCTGGCTCCGTGGGTGAACGGCGCAACAACGCTGGCTAGCCCTGTTACCTGGGTCGCAAGCGACCGCACGTCAGTTTAGAAGGTGAAAGGCCACATGTTGAATACGCTGATCGTTGGTGCCAGCGGTTACGCCGGAGCGGAGCTCACGGCTTACCTGAATCGCCACCCACACATGAACATAACCGCTTTAGCGGTTTCAGCGCAAAGTGCAGATGCAGGAAAGTTGCTTTCCGATCTCCATCCCCAGTTGAAAGGCATCGTCGATCTGCCGCTGCAACCGTTGACCGACGTTGCCAAGGCGGCGCAGGGCATCGACGTGGTGTTCCTCGCCACCGCCCATGAGGTCAGCCACGATATCGCACCGGCCTTCCTGGCGGCGGGCTGCGTGGTGTTCGATCTGTCCGGCGCCTTTCGCGTGCAGGACGCCGGTTTTTATACCCAGTACTACGGTTTCGAGCATCGGCACGGCGTCCTGCTGGAGCAGGCGGTGTACGGCCTGGCGGAGTGGCAGAGTGACAAGATCAAAAAGGCGCAGCTGATCGCCGTGCCGGGCTGCTACCCGACGGCGGCGCAGCTGGCGCTGAAACCGTTGATCGAAAAGCAACTGCTGAACCTCGACCAGTGGCCGGTGATCAACGCCACCAGCGGCGTCAGCGGCGCCGGGCGCAAGGCCAGCATGACCACCAGTTTCTGCGAAGTGAGCCTGCAGCCGTACGGTATTTTCACTCACCGGCACCAGCCGGAGATCGCCGCGCACCTGGGCGTGCCGGTTATCTTTACGCCGCACCTGGGCAATTTCCCTCGCGGCATTCTTGAAACCATCACCTGCCGCCTGAAAGCCGGCGTGACCGCGCAGGACGTGGCCGCCGCCTATCATGCCGCCTATGACGACAAGCCGCTGGTGCGGCTGTACGACCAGGGCGTGCCGGCGCTGAAAGCGGTGGTGGGGCTGCCGTTCTGCGACATCGGTTTTGCGGTGCAGGGCGAGCATCTGATCGCCGTGGCGGCGGAAGATAACCTGCTGAAAGGCGCGGCGGCGCAGGCGGTGCAATGCCTGAATATCCGTTTCGGCTTCCCGGAAACCCAATCACTCCTTTAAACCAGCGTGAGTAAACAGCAATGAACCCGTTAATTATCAAGTTAGGTGGCGTGTTATTAGACAGTGAAGAAGCGCTGGAGCGTCTGTTTACCGCGTTGGACAGCTATCGGCAGCAGCATCAGCGTCCGCTGGTGATCGTGCACGGCGGTGGCTGCGTGGTAGACGAGCTGATGAAGCAGCTCGCTTTACCGGTGGTGAAAAAGAACGGCCTGCGCGTCACGCCGGCCGATCAGATCGACATCATCACCGGCGCGCTGGCCGGCACCGCCAACAAAACGCTGCTGGCGTGGGCGATTAAGCATCAAATCAACGCCGTTGGCCTGAGCCTGGCGGACGGCGGCAGCGCAGTCGTGACCCAGCTCGATCCGGCATTGGGCCACGTCGGCAACGCGCAGCCCGGTTCGCCCGCGCTGCTCAATACCCTGCTGGGCGCCGGCTACCTGCCGGTTATCAGCTCCATCGGCATCACCGCCGAAGGGCAGTTAATGAACGTGAACGCCGATCAGGCGGCGACGGCGCTGGCGGCGACGCTGGGGGCGGATCTGATCCTGCTGTCGGACGTCAGCGGCATCCTCGACGGCAAGGGCCAACGCATTGCGGAAATGACGGCGCAAAAAGCGGAACAACTGATCGCGCAAGGCATCATCACCGATGGTATGGTGGTGAAGGTGAATGCGGCGCTCGACGCCGCCCGCACCCTCGGCCGCCCGGTGGATATCGCCAGCTGGCGCCATGCCGATCAGCTTCCTGCTTTGTTTAACGGCGTGTCGATTGGCACCCGGATCCTCGCTTAATTTTAGAATTAGAAAGGAATAGATCATGCAAAACCAAGGCATCAAAAAAATCGTTCTGGCGTACTCCGGCGGCCTGGATACCTCGGCCATCATTCCATGGCTGAAAGAGAACTACGGCGGCTGTGAAGTGGTGGCGTTCGTGGCGGACATCGGCCAGGAGCGCAGCGATCTGGAAGGCGTGGAGCAAAAAGCCCTGCAGTCCGGTGCCTCTGAATGTCACGTGGTCGATCTGCGTGAAGAATTTATCCGCGATTACGTTTATCCGGTGCTGCAGACCGGCGCCCTGTACGAGGGCAGCTACCTGCTGGGCACCTCAATGGCGCGGCCGATCATCGCCAAGGCGCAGGTCGAGCTGGCGTTGAAAGTGGGCGCAGACGCGCTGTGCCACGGCGCAACCGGCAAAGGCAACGATCAGGTGCGTTTCGAAACCACCTACACCGCGCTGGCGCCGCAGCTGAAAGTGGTGGCGCCGTGGCGTGAGTGGAACCTGCGTTCCCGTGAAGCGCTGCTGGATTACCTGAAAGAGCGCAACATCCCGACCACCGCGTCGCTGGAGAAGATCTACAGCCGCGATGAGAACGCCTGGCACATCTCCACCGAAGGCGGCGTGCTGGAAAGCCCGTGGAATGCGCCGAACAAGGATTGCTGGGTATGGACCGTCGATCCGCAGGAAGCGCCGGACCAGCCTGAGCAGGTGACCGTTACCGTCGAGAAAGGCCGCGTCGTGGCGGTTAACGGTAAAGCGCTGTCGCCGTACCAGTGCCTGGAAACCCTGAACGCGCTGGGCGCCAAGCACGGCGTCGGCCGTATCGACATCGTGGAAAACCGTCTGGTGGGCATCAAATCCCGCGGCTGCTATGAGACCCCGGGGGGCACCATCATGGTGGCGGCGCTGCGCGCCGTCGAGCAGCTGGTGCTGGATCGCGACAGCTTCAAATGGCGCGAGCAGCTGGGCCTGGAGATGTCCTATGTGGTGTACGACGGCCGTTGGTTCGCGCCGCTGCGCCGCTCGCTGCAGGCCTCTGCCGAAGCATTGGCTGAAGAGGTGAACGGCGAAGTGGTGCTGCAGCTGTACAAAGGCCAGGTGACGGCGACCCAGAAAAAATCCGCCAACAGCCTGTACTCCGAAGAGTTCGCCACCTTCGGTGAAGACGAAGTTTACGATCACAGCCACGCGGGCGGCTTTATCCGCCTGTTCTCTCTGTCTTCACGCATCCGCGCGTTGAACGAGAAAAAGAATAAATAACCGATTGGCGTGACTCTGCAAGGGCGCAGCATGCTGCATGCTGCGCCCTTTCGCATAAAAATTCAGGAGTAAAGGTATGGCACTTTGGGGCGGACGGTTCACTCAGGCGGCGGATCAGCGGTTCAAACAACTCAACGATTCGCTGCGGTTCGATTATCGCCTGGCGGAGCAAGATATCGTGGGCTCGGTGGCCTGGTCGAAGGCGCTGGTGACCGTTAACGTGTTGACGGCAACGGAGCAACAGCAGCTGGAGCAGGCGCTGAATGCCTTGCTGACGGAAGTCCAGGCCGATCCTTTGGCGATCGTGCAAAGCGATGCCGAAGACATCCACAGCTGGGTGGAGCAGAAGCTGATCGAGAAGGTCGGCGATTTGGGCAAGAAGCTGCACACCGGCCGCAGCCGCAACGATCAGGTTGCGACCGATCTGAAGCTGTGGTGCAAACAGCAGATCGGCGATCTGCATCAGGCGATCGTCCAGCTGCAGCAGGCGCTGGTGGAGACCGCCGAAGCCAACCAGGATGCGGTGATGCCGGGGTATACCCACCTGCAACGCGCGCAGCCGGTGACGTTTGCGCACTGGTGCCTGGCCTATGTCGAGATGCTGGCGCGCGATGAAAGCCGTCTGCAGGACACCCTGAAACGGCTGGACGTCAGCCCGCTGGGCAGCGGCGCGCTGGCCGGCACCGCGTATCCTATCGATCGCGAGCAGCTGGCCGGCTGGCTGGGCTTCGCCTCGGCGACCCGCAACAGCCTGGACAGCGTATCCGATCGCGACCACGTGTTGGAGCTGCTGTCCAACGCCGCCATCAGCATGGTGCACCTGTCGCGCTTCGCCGAAGATCTGATCTTCTTCAACAGCGGCGAGGCGGCGTTTGTCGAGCTGTCCGATCGCGTGACCTCCGGCTCTTCGTTGATGCCGCAGAAGAAAAACCCGGACGCGCTGGAGCTGATCCGCGGCAAGTGCGGCCGCGTACAGGGCGCGCTGACCGGCATGATGATGACGCTGAAAGGCCTGCCGCTGGCGTACAACAAAGACATGCAGGAAGACAAAGAAGGGTTGTTCGACGCGCTCGACACCTGGATGGACTGCCTGCAGATGGCGGCGCTGGTGCTGGACGGCATTCAGGTGAAGCGCCCGCGCTGCCAGGAAGCGGCGGAGCAGGGCTATGCCAACGCCACCGAGCTGGCGGATTACCTGGTCGCCAAGGGCGTGCCATTCCGCGAAGCGCACCATATCGTCGGTGAGGCAGTGGTAGAAGCGATTCGCCAGGGCAAACCGCTGGAAGCGCTGCCGCTGGCGGATTTGCAGCAGTTCAGCGCGACGATCGCTGACGATGTCTACCCGATCCTGGCGTTGCAATCCTGCCTGGACAAACGTGCGGCCAAAGGCGGCGTCGCGCCGCAGCAGGTCGCCGCGGCAATCGCCGCAGCGAAACAGCGTTTGGCTTGACGACGACAAGGGCGGCCTGGCGCCGCCCTTGAACCTCTACCCCGCCAGGCGGGCGCACAGATAACGGTTCAGGCTCACGCCTTCCTCCATCGCGCCAATCGCCAGCCGGCGATGCTGTTCCGGCGTCATGCGCAACACCAGTTTTCCGCTGAAGCTCTTTTCCGCCAGCGCCTGCGGCGGCGTTTCGCCTTGCGCCAGCATATCGGCGATCGTTTCGCTCACCACTCTTTCGATGCCCTCCAGTGCGCCGGTACGCGTGGCGGCCAGCCAGGACAGCGAGGGGAATTCGGCGCACAGCCCGACATATTCACGATCTTCCGCTGACCAGGTGATGCGATAGGTATAGTGTTCATGCTTTTCCATGCTTTTCCTCCATTCTGGTTCTGCTCTCCATTTTAGTGTCATTATTGATATCACTTCAATGCCAAAGCATAAAAAATGCGTGCAGGAGGGCCGTGAGGCAAGAGGAGGGAGGCAAATGTGGAAAGTGCTGCGCAAAAAAACCGGGCCTGAAGGCCCGGTGGGTATGAACGGAGAATGGGAGGTTATTCGCCCGGGCAGCGCTGGCAGCGCTCGATTTCGGCCGCGCCGAGTTTGAGCTTCGCCTGCAGGTCGCGCAGCGCGGTGCGCAAGCCTTCTTCGATCACCGGATGATAGAACGGCATGTCCAGCATCTGATCGACGGTCATCTGCTGCTGGTGCGCCCAGGCCAACAGATGCGCAATGTGTTCGGCGTCCGGGCCGATCATTTCCGCACCGAGGAAACGGCCGGTGCCCTGTTCGCCGTAAACGTGCAGAACGCCCTTGTTGCGCAGCATCACCCGAGAGCGGCCCTGATTCTCAAACGAGACCTTGCCCACTTCAAAACATCCGCAGGCGCTGAACTTCTCGCTCAGCTCGCGGAAGGTCGAGCCGACCATGGCGATCTGCGGATCGGAGAACACCACCGAAATCGCGCTGCGGCGCAGACCCGGATTGATCTCCGGGAAGCTGCCGGCATTGGCGCCGGCGATGCGCGCCTGATCGCTGGCCTCATGCAACAGCGGCAGTTGGTTGCTGGCGTCGCCGGCGATAAAGATATGCGGCACGCTGGTTTGCATCGTCAGGCGGTCGGCCAGCGGCACGCCTCGAGCGTCGAGCTGCAGGCCGGTATTTTCGAGGCCAAGCCGATCGACGTTGGGGCGGCGGCCGGTGGCGGCCAGCACGTAGTCCACCAGGATCTCCTGCGACTGGCCCTGCAGATCCTGATAGCGGATAAATACGCGGTCGCCTTCGCGCTGCATCATCTCCACTTTCACGTCGGCGTCGAGGTAGAACTCTTCCCCCAGCGCCTTCGCAGCGTAATCGCGCACGGCGCTGTCGGTGAGCGGCCCGACGGCGCCGCCGATGCCGAAGACTTTGGTGTCGACGCCGAGGCGGTGCAGCGCTTGCCCCAGCTCCAGCCCGATGACGCCGGGGCCGAATATCGCCACGGACTGCGGCAAGTCATCCCAGTTGAACAGATCGTCGTTGACGATCAGGCGATCGCCCAGTTCATTCCACGGCGCCGGCCAGCTGGGGCGAGAGCCGGTGGCGATCACGATGCGCTGCGCCACGATGCGCGTATGGTCATCGACCTGCAGCATGTTGTCGTCGATAAAGCGGGCATAGCCCTGAATTTTGTCGGCGGCCGGGATCTCGTCCACGCCTTCCAGCACGAAGCCGACGAAACGATCGCGTTCGCGTTTGACGCGCGCCATCACCTCGCGTCCGTCGATACGCGTTTTGCCGGTTGGGTGCACGCCAAAGCCCGGCGCACGTTCGATTTGATGCACCGCTTCGGCGGCGGCGATCAATAATTTGGATGGCATGCAGCCAACGCGCGCACAGGTGGTGCCATAAGGCCCACCTTCGATCATCACCACGCTGGGGGTAGACAGTTTGGCCGCTCGGTAGGCGCCGAGCCCTGCGGTGCCGCCGCCGATGACCGCGACATCAACGTTCAACAGTTTCATATCCGCTCCTGAAAGGTAAAAAAAAGGCGGGCCGTAGCCCGCCAAAGTTCACGTTGGCTTTGTTATTACTTATTAAGCTGACAGGAAGGTTTCCAGATCGTCGCTGCCGCCGATGTGACGGCCGCCGATGAATACCTGCGGCACCGTGGCGCGGCCGCTGACGGCGCGCAGGCTGACGGTGGTGGCGTCTTTGCCCAGCACGATCTCTTCATACTGAATGCCGCGCTCTTGCAGCATCTGCTTGGCTTTGGCGCAGAATGGGCAGCCCGGTTTGGTGAACAGGGAGACCGATTCCTGCACTTTGAATTCCGGCGCCAGGTATTTCAGCATGGTGTCGGCGTCGGACACTTCAAACGGGTCGCCCGGCTTGTTCGGCTCAACAAACATTTTCTCGACCACGCCGTTGCGTACCAGCATCGAGTAGCGCCATGAGCGAGGGCCAAAGCCCAGATCCGCTTTCTCGACCAGCATGTTCATGCCTTTGGTGAATTCACCGTTGCCGTCCGGCACGAAGGTGATGTTTTCCGCATGTTGGTCGGCTTTCCAGGCGTTCATGACGAAGGTGTCGTTCACGGAGACGCAAAGAATGCTGTCGACGCCGTGCTGCTTGAATACGCTGGACAGTTCGTTGTAGCGCGGCAGATGGCTCGAAGAGCAGGTCGGCGTGAACGCGCCCGGCAGCGAGAAAACAATGACGGTTTTGTTTTTGAACAGGTCATCAGTGGTCACATCAATCCATTGGTCGCCCTGACGGGTGTGGAAAGTAACCTGAGGAACTTTCTTGCCTTCTTGACTGGTAAACATTGATTAACCCCTTAATTAGGAAAAGTAATTTTTAGCATTTAGCGCGATATCGCTTCGTTGGGACACATTATTGTCGCTGGGGCTTGATAGATCTAATCGCTCATTGCTATCTTATCTATCGCCATGAGCTATCATGGAATGGAGGGAAACAATGAATATTCGTGATTTAGAGTATCTGGTCGCCTTGGCCGAGCACCGGCACTTCCGCCGCGCGGCCGATTCATGCCATGTAAGCCAACCCACGCTGAGCGGGCAGATCCGCAAGCTGGAAGACGAGTTGGGCGTCATGCTGCTCGAACGCACCAGCCGCAAGGTGCTGTTCACCCAGGCGGGTCTGTTGCTGGTGGAGCAGGCGCGCACCGTGCTGCGAGAAGTGAAAGTATTGAAGGAGATGGCCAGCCAGCAGGGCGAAGCCATGTCCGGGCCGTTGCACATCGGCCTGATCCCGACCGTGGGGCCTTATCTGCTGCCGCAGATCATACCGACACTGCACAAAACCTTCCCGAAACTGGAAATGTACCTGCATGAAGCGCAAACCCACCAACTGCTGGCGCAACTCGACAGCGGCAAACTGGACTGCGCCATTCTGGCGTTGGTGAAGGAAACCGAGGCGTTTATCGAAGTGCCTCTGTTCGATGAACCGATGAAGCTGGCGGTGTATTCCGATCACCCGTGGGCGCAGCGCGAGCGCGTGGCGATGCCGGATTTAGCGGGAGAGAAGCTGCTGATGCTGGAAGATGGCCACTGCCTGCGCGATCAGGCGATGGGCTTCTGCTTCCAGGCGGGCGCGGACGAAGATACTCATTTCCGCGCCACCAGTCTGGAAACGTTGCGCAATATGGTCGCGGCCGGCAGCGGCATTACCCTGCTGCCGTCACTGGCGGTGCCGCCGCAGCGCGAACGCGACGGCGTGTGCTATCTGGATTGCTACAAGCCGGAACCGAAGCGCACCATCGCGTTGGTGTATCGCCCCGGTTCTCCACTGCGCAGCCGTTATGAGCAGTTGGCCGAAGCGATCCGCGAGCACATGCAGGGCTACATCGACAGCGCGTTAAAACAGGCGGTTTAAGCCGTTAAGCGCCGCCACCCGGTAGGCTTCGGCCATGGTCGGATAGTTGAAGGTCGTATTAACGAAATACTCGATGGTATTGCCTTCACCTTTCTGTTCCATGATCGCCTGGCCGATGTGAATGATCTCCGCCGCACGCTCGCCGAAGCAGTGGATCCCAAGGATCTGCAGGGTGTCGCGATGGAACAGGATCTTCAGGCTGCCGACGTTCATCCCGGCTATCTGCGCGCGCGCCAGATGCTTGAACTGGGCGCGGCCCACTTCATACGGCACCTTCATCGCGGTCAGTTCCTGCTCGGTTTTGCCGACGGAGCTGATTTCCGGAATGGTGTAGATGCCGGTCGGGATATCTTCGATTAAGTGACCGCTGGCTTCGCCGGAGGCGATCGCTTGCGCGGCGATGCGGCCCTGATCGTAGGCGGCGGAAGCCAGGCTCGGATAGCCGATCACGTCACCGACCGCATAAATGTGCGACAGCGCGGTTTGATACATGCTGTTCACTTTCAGCAGCCCGCGGCTGTCCGACTCCAGACCAACGTTCTCCAACCCCAACGAATCGGTGTTGCCGGTACGGCCGTTGGCGTACAGCAGGCAGTCCGCTTTCACCTTCTTGCCGGACTTCAGGTGCACGATCACGCCGTCTTCGGTGCCTTCGATCTTCTCGAATTCTTCGTTGTGGCGGATCACCACGCCGTTGTTCCAGAAGTGATAAGAGAGCGAATCCGACATCTCCTGATCGAGGAACGCCAGCAGCCGATCGCGGGTGTTGATCAGATCCACCTTGACGTTCAGGCCGCGGAAGATAGACGCATATTCGCAGCCGATCACCCCGGCGCCGTAAATGATCACGTGGCGCGGCTCATGGCTCAGCTCGAGAATGGAGTCGCTGTCGTAGATGCGCGGGTGATTGAAATCGACGCTGGCCGGATGGTAAGGGCGCGAGCCGCAGGCGATCACGATGTGGTCGGCGCGGATGGTGTCCTGGGTGCCGTCCATGTAGCTGACGCTGACGGTGTTGGCGTCGATGAAGCGCGCGTCGCCGGCGAACAGCTTGCACTGGTTCCGCTCATAGAACCCTTGGCGCATGCGGGTCTGCTGGCTGATGACGTTATCGGCGTGGCGTAAAATGTCAGGGAAGGTCGCGCTAAGCGTGCGCGAATTGTTGTAAAGCGGGTTCTGGTTGAATTCGATAATGCGGCTGACGGCGTGGCGGAGGGCTTTGGAAGGGATGGTGCCCCAATGGGTGCATCCGCCGCCTACGTTGTTGTACCGTTCGATAACGGCCACACGGGCGCCCTGTTTCACCAGCCCCATGGCGGCACCTTCACCACCAGGGCCCGAGCCAATCACTATGGCATCAAATTGATAGTGCTGTTGCATGTAGGAGAGACCTGTTTTTTTATACAAGATTACAACGGTATCTTAACATCATAGCGCTGCTCACCCAATCACCATTAGGCTTTTTGAGTCAAAGCACAATCGGCTCAGGGCGGAAGTGTGATAGAGCGCGTTAGTATAAATGCTGTTGCAATAAAATTTGCTATATTGCCGAGTCTAGGGCGTTAGACTGAGAGAATGGAACCTATCCGGATATGCATATGGGCGTCAGAGCACAACAAAAAGAACGGACTCGTCGTTCCCTGATCGAAGCCGCATTCAGCCAGCTGAGCGCCGAACGCAGCTTCGCCAGCCTGAGCCTGCGGGAAGTTTCACGCGAGGCGGGCATCGCGCCCACGTCGTTTTATCGCCATTTCCGCGATGTGGACGAGCTGGGGCTGACCATGGTGGACGAAAGCGGCCTGATGCTGCGTCAGTTGATGCGCCAGGCGCGCCAACGCATCGCCAAGGGCGGCAGCGTGATCCGCACCTCGGTGTCCACCTTTATGGAATTTATCGGCAACAACCCGAACGCCTTCCGCCTGCTGCTGCGCGAGCGCTCCGGCACGTCGGCGGCATTTCGTGCGGCGGTGGCGCGCGAGATCCAGCATTTCATCGCCGAACTGGCGGACTACCTCGAGTTGGAAAACCACATGCCGCGCAGCTTTACCGAAGCGCAGGCGGAAGCGATGGTCACCATCGTGTTCAGCGCCGGCGCGGAAGCGCTGGATATCGACGTCGAGCAGCGGCAGCAGCTGGAAGAACGGCTGGTGCTGCAGCTGCGGATGATCTCCAAAGGGGCGTATTACTGGTATCGTCGCGAACAAGAAAAAGCTTCTGTGTCCCACGTATAAAAAAGGTAAAAAATGATGGAAAAACCAGGCCGTGAAAATGGCACCTTACTGCTGGCGTTGATTGCCGGCCTTTCGATCAACGGTTCCTTTGCCGCGCTGTTCAGCTCGGTGGTGCCGTTTTCGATCTTCCCGCTGATTGCGTTGGTGCTGGCGGTGTACTGTCTGCATCAGCGTTACCTGAACCGCGCCATGCCGGACGGCATGCCGAAGCTGGCGGCGGCCTGCTTCCTGCTGGGGCTGTTGATGTACAGCGCCATCGTGCGCGCCGAATACCCGCAGATCGGCTCCAACTTCCTGCCGTCGGTGATCTGTGTGGCGCTGGTGCTGTGGATCGGGGTCAAGCTAAAGGCGCGCAAGGCGCTGGATGCGCCGACTCAAGAGCCGCAATGAAACGGGGCGCCATCATGGCGCCCCTGTCGTATCAGCGGTGTTTTTCCAGCAACACGCCGCATTCCATGTGATGGGTATACGGGAACTGGTCGAACAGCGCCAGGCGGCTGACCCGGTGTGTGGCCTGCAGCGTTTCCAGGTTGGCGCACAGCGTTTCCGGATTGCATGAAATATACAGAATGCGCGGGTAAGCCTGCACCATCTTCACCGTTTCCGCGTCCAGCCCGCTGCGCGGCGGATCGACGAAAATCGTCTCGCAGTTGTAGCCGCTCAGATCGATGCCTTTCAACCGGTTGAATTCGCGTACTCCGTTCATCGCCTGGGTGAAGTCTTCCGCCGCCATGCGGATGATCTGCACGTTGTCGATATGGTTGGCGGCGATGTTGTACTGCGCCGCCGCCACCGACGGCTTGGCGATCTCGGTCGCCAGCACGCGCTCGAAATTGCGCGCCAACGCCAGCGAGAAGTTGCCGTTGCCGCAGTACAGCTCCAGTAAATCACCTTTGGAACCGGCGGTGACCGCCAGCGCCCATTCCAGCATCTGCACGTTCATGGCCGCGTTGGGTTGAGTAAAGCTGTTTTCCACCTGGCGGTAGATCATATCGCGGCCGGCGACCGGCAGCACTTCGTCAACATAATCCTGGTCGAGCATGATCTTGGTCTTCGACGCTCGGCCGATCAGCTGCAGGTCAAAACCCTGCGCCCGCAGCTCGTCGCGCAGTTGCTCGGCGCGCTGCTGCCAAGCGTCATCCAGCTTGCGGTGGTACAGCAGCGAGGCGATGATTTTACCGCTTTGCGTCGACAGATAATCTATCTGGAACAGTTTGTGGCGCAGGATCGGCTCCGGTTTCAGCGCGGCGATCAGGGCGCTCATCAGGCGGTTGATCAGTTCGCTGGCGGCCGGGAATTGATCGACGCGAATACGCTGCTTGGTCTGCTGATCGAACATGATGTGATACATGTCGTCCGCGTCGTGCCAGATGCGGAACTCGGCGCGCATGCGGTAGTGGTCGACTGGCGAGCGGAACACTTCCGGCTCGGGCGCCGCGAACGGTGACATCAACGTCTTCAGGCGTGCGACTTTCTCCGCCAGTTGGTCATCGTAACGTTCAATAGGCAAATTCTCGGGCGTCATGTGTTTCTTCTCGTCAGGCAAATTTGATCAGCGGGGATTGTAGGGAATCAGCCCGTGAAGTCCAGTTTTGTCGCGTTTATTATTTGTAACATTAGTAGCAGTCTAGACATCTATTTGCATTGATCGTAGCATTGCCGTCCGGCCTCAAGCAGCGAGTGAAAAGGGAATCCGGTGTGAATCCGGAGCTGACGCGCAGCGGTAAGGGGAAGTCACGGCGATAGCGTTTTGACGCAGACACTGTCCATTGCAGGATGGGAAGTCATCGCCCGTTGCCGGTCGCGCCCCGCGGCCCGCAAATCCCAAGCCCGAAGACCTGCCGGTGTTACGTCGCAATATCCGTGGCCGTCGCGAACTACCGGCCATGATCCTGCGGCATCCGCCAATTAAGTTTGGATGCTTTTCTCATGACAATTACAAAAAATACGCTGCTGGCGGTGGTCTCCTCCGTCACGGCTTTTTCTGGATGGGCGCAAGACAACACTACAGCCACGAATGGCGATAACCTGGTGGTGACCGCCAACCGCTTCCCGCAGCCGGTTTCTTCCGTGTTGGCGCCGACCACCATCGTCACCCGTAACGATATCGATCGCTGGCAGGCCAAGAGCCTGACCGACGTGATGCGCCGTTTGCCAGGCGTGGACATTGCGCAGAATGGCGGCCTGGGGCAGCAAAGTTCGTTGTTTATTCGCGGCACCAATTCCAGCCATGTGCTGGTGTTAATTGACGGTATTCGCCTTAATCAGGCGGGCGTCAGCGGCTCTTCCGATCTCAGCCAAATCCCGATTTCGTTGGTGCAGAAAGTCGAATACATCCGCGGCCCGCGCTCGGCGGTATACGGTTCCGACGCCATAGGCGGCGTGGTCAACATCATTACCACGCGTGAAAAGAACGGCACCACGCTGGCTGCCGGCGTCGGCTCCAACGGCTATCAATCCTATGACGCGTCGACTCAACAGCAACTGGGCGACAGCACCGTGGCGACGGTGGCGGGGAACTACACCTATACCAAAGGGTATAATGTTGTCGCGAACTTGCCGGACAGCTTCGGCAATCCTGCACAGCCTGACCGCGACGGCTTTATGAGCAAATCTCTGTATGGCGGCATTGAGCACAAGTTCAATGAGGCGTTCAGCGGCTTTGTTCGCGGTTATGGTTATGACAATCGCACTGCCTATGACGGTAATTACAGTTATTCGGATCCGGCGCACTTAGATGCGTTGCCTGACACTCGCCAACTCTATAGCCAAAGCTGGGATAGCGGTCTGCGTTATCAGGACGGCATCTATGCTACGCAGTTGATCGCGAGCTATAGCCATACCAAAGACTATAACTACGATCCCAAATACGGCCCTTATTCTGCGTCTGCAACCCTGGATGACTCCACGCAATACAATGTGCAGTGGGGCAATACGTTCCAGGTTGCTCAAGGCCATATCAGTACGGGTGTCGATTGGCAGAATCAGAAAATCGAGCCGGGTACGGCTTACATCACTGATAGCAAGAGCCAACGTAATACCGGGCTTTATCTGACAGCGCAGCAACAAGTGGATGCCTTTACTTTGGAAGGTGCGGTGCGCGGTGACGATAACTCGCAGTTTGGTTGGCATGGCACTTGGCAAACCAGCGTGGCCTGGGAATTTGTTGAGGGCTATCGTGCCATCGCGTCTTATGGTACTGCGTTTAAAGCGCCAAATTTGGGGCAGCAGTACGGCAGCTTTGGCGGCAACCCGGATTTGAAACCGGAAGAAAGCAAACAGTGGGAAGGGGGCTTTGAGGGGCTGACCGGCCCGGTCACCTGGCGCGTTACCGGTTATCGCAATGATATAGATAATCTGATCAGCTATGCATCAAGCGGTTCAGGTTCAGCCTATTACAATGTTAATCAGGCAAGGATTAAAGGTGTTGAAGCGACGGCGTCTTTTGATACCGGCCCGCTGACGCATCAGATTGGTTACGATTATGTCGACCCGCGCAACGCAAAAACTAACGAAGTGCTGTTGCGCCGCGCCAAACAGCAGGTGAGATATGAGCTGGACTGGCAGCTGTATGACTTTGATTGGGCGGTAACCTACCAGTATCTGGGAGAGCGCTACGACGGTGATTACAGCGGCTACACTACGCGTACGGTTAAACTTGGCGGCGTGAGCCTGTGGGATCTCGCAGTTTCGTATCCGGTCACATCTCATCTGACAGTTCGTGGTAGAATTGCCAACCTGTTTGATAAAGATTATGAGACGGCCTATGGCTACGCTACTCCAGGAAGAGAATACTACCTCACTGGAAGCTATACCTTCTAACAGCACCGCCACACCTCGCCCGACGGTGCTGGTTTTTGATTCCGGCGTCGGCGGGCTGTCGGTGTATCAGGAGATTCGGCAGTTGCTGCCGGATCTCCACTATATATACGCGTTCGACAACGTGGCGTTCCCCTACGGCGAGAAGTCCGAAGAGTTTATCGTTGAGCGCGTGCTGGAGATTGTCGGCGCGGTGCAGCAGCGTCATCCTCTGGCGATTGTCGTCATCGCCTGCAACACCGCCAGCACGGTCTCCTTGCCGGCCCTGCGCGAGCGTTTCAGTTTCCCGGTCGTGGGCGTGGTGCCCGCCATCAAACCGGCGGCCCGTCTTACCGTCAACGGCATTGTCGGCCTGTTGGCGACCCGCGGCACCGTACAGCGCAGCTATACCCATGAGCTGATTTCCCGGTTCGCCACCGATTGCAAGATTGAGCTGCTGGGCTCTTCTGAACTGGTGGAGCTGGCGGAAGCCAAGCTGCATGGCGAAGCCGTGCCGCTGCCGGTGCTGAAGAAGATCCTGCATCCTTGGCTGAGCATGCGCGAGCCGCCGGATACGGTCGTGCTGGGCTGCACCCATTTCCCTCTATTAGCTGAAGAGCTGATGCAGGTGTTGCCGGAAGGCACCCGATTGGTGGATTCCGGCGCGGCGATTGCCCGCCGCACCGCCTGGCTCATCTCTACGCAGGAAAGCCTGGTCTCGAGCCAAGAAGAGAATCTGGCGTATTGCATGGCGTTAAATGAAGATACTGACGCTTTATTGCCCGTTTTGCAGGGCTATGGCTTTAAATCGTTGAAAAAACTGCCGCTCTAACGGTGTTTTGGTTAAACATTCAACGGTCGGAAAAAATATTGAAAATAGGGGTTGCGGCTCGCCGAGAACTCCCTATAATGCGCCTCCACTGACCGGGAACAACGACTGACAAGCCGCCGGGTCAGCGAGAAGAAAGCGAAATAAACGCTTGACTCTCCGGGCGAAAAGCGTAGTATACGCAGCCCGCGCCGATGAGTTTCTCGGCACTGCTCTTTAACAATTTATCAGACAATCTGTGTGGGCACTCCACAAGACGATATCCAGCATCTTCGGATGCAAAAAAATATCAAGTCTTGAAGAGTGACTAACTGAAGTAAAATTCATGCAGTAAATCTTTGAGCATCGCTTCTCGAGTGGAAGCAAATCAAGCTTTTAATTGAAGAGTTTGATCATGGCTCAGATTGAACGCTGGCGGCAGGCTTAACACATGCAAGTCGAGCGGTAGCACGGGGGAGCTTGCTCCCTGGGTGACGAGCGGCGGACGGGTGAGTAATGTCTGGGAAACTGCCTGATGGAGGGGGATAACTACTGGAAACGGTAGCTAATACCGCATAACGTCGCAAGACCAAAGAGGGGGACCTTCGGGCCTCTTGCCATCAGATGTGCCCAGATGGGATTAGCTAGTAGGTGGGGTAATGGCTCACCTAGGCGACGATCCCTAGCTGGTCTGAGAGGATGACCAGCCACACTGG